>Ga0187860_1000007_pt1 | contig 198416 bp, 187 predicted proteins | sample June2016WEW_10_4_FD_132981 | JGI IMG/M metagenome (GOLD analysis project Ga0187860, IMG submission 132981) | Peatland microbial communities from SPRUCE experiment site at the Marcell Experimental Forest, Minnesota, USA - June2016WEW_10_40 | ecosystem: Environmental > Terrestrial > Soil >...
AGTTGATCCGACGATACTTCCTCTAGGGAACCGATCTATAAGGCTGTACTCAATCAGAACCTAAGCAGGGCAGTGTTCCGTTCACATCAACGCCCTTGAACGAATTTAGCTTCGTAGACTCCTAGCACGTGGACTTTGAGCTAGTGTTGCGTCGACCCATTGAGACCGCCCGGATTACCGGAAACTTGAACCACTACCGAGGTTTCGCGGCCACTTCGCCCAGTTTTCGCACGAAACTGCCGGGCTGCGGGTAATGAAGAAGAAAACGGGGAGCGGCGATCCCCGTGTACAGGCAGACGCAAAAGCCCTAAACTAGAAACGCATGAAACACACGATTACATCGATTCCCGGCGACGGAATCGGCCCGGAAGTCTCCAAGGCAGTGCGCGAGATCATCGAAGCCGCCGGCGTCGATGTCCGGTGGGAAGAAACCGAGGCGCCAGCAGACGTCGAAAAGCGCGGCACGGGCGCAATGAAGGCCGCTGCCGTTGAGTCGATCCGCAAGAACCGCGTGGCGCTAAAAGGGCCATTGGCGACCGGCATCGCAACCGGCCCGCCCAGCATCAACGTCGCGCTGCGCAAGGAGCTCGACCTCTACGCCAACGTTCGGCCCGTGAAAAACGTCGAGGGCGTGGCCTCGCGATTCCAGGGCGTGGACCTAGTGTTGATCCGCGAGAACACCGAAGACCTCTACGCGGGGCTCGAGCACACCGTCGTGCCGGGCGTGGTCGAAAGCCTGAAGATCATCACGGAAAGGGCCTCGACGCGGGTCGCGCGCTTCGCCTTCGAATACGCACGCAAAAAGGGCCGCAAGAAAATCCACGCGATCCACAAAGCGAACATCATGAAGTTGTCCGACGGCCTGTTTCTCTCGTCGGTCCGCAAGGTGGCGGAGGAGTATCCGGATATCCAGTACAAAGAGCTGATCGTCGACAACGCCTGCATGCAGATGGTCCTCAACCCATCGCAGTTCGACATGCTGCTCCTCACCAATCTTTATGGCGACATCATGAGCGACCTTGCCGCCGGGCTGGTAGGAGGTCTGGGCGTGGTTCCGAGCGGCAACATCGGCGAGAGCGCCGCGATCTTCGAAGCCGTCCACGGAACGGCGCCCGACATCGCCGGAAAAGGAATCGCGAATCCGACAGCGCTGCTGATGAGCGCGGTCATGATGCTCGACCACATCGGCGAATCCGCGGCTGCCCGCCAGATCGACGCCGCCCTGCATGAAGTTTACCGGGAGGGACGCTCGCTTACGCGCGACGTCGGCGGCACCGCTACAACCGCCCAGTTCACCGAGGCTGTCATCGGCAAAGTCGCCGCGGGCGTCGGTTCCTAAGAGCCTGTGCGAGAACCGCAAAACCTGAGCTTCAGGGGCTAAAGCCCCGCACAGATCGCTGCACTAACGGCGGGGTTGAAACCCCGCCCTACAAAGCTCTCCCGATTATCCCGCGCACTGCAAAGCCACGACCCACGAATCTCTTCGACACGGCTGAAGCCGCACCCTGACCCGAGAAGCATTTGTGAGGTACCTCACGGTTAAAACCCCTGCACACTTCGGACGCCGCGGACAGGGCGGCTTGTAAAACCCGCCCCCTACAAACCATCCGCAACGGCTTGGCTCTGTTGACATGCTTGTTTTCAGTAACGCCGAAGAGAGATTCTTCGACTGCGCATCCCCATCTATTCCGCTCAGGTGTCTCGTTATAAAAAAGGCTAGCGGTTCGGGGGCGCGGCGCCGGGCGGCGGACCCGCGAGCGTCGTGTCCTGGTCGAGGAAAAGCGTCCACTTGCCGGAGTGATGGACCCACACCGAAGAGCCGCGCATGTGCAGGGTGAGGGGCGGCGCGGTTGCATTCGGCCGCGGCTTGAACGTGATGTCGACGAGGCCGGAGACGATCGCTCCACCGTCAAAGAGAACCACCTTGGGATCTTTCAGATCGTAGGCGGACAGAGACAACTGTCCATTGGCGATCGCGGCGAGAAATTCCGACTTGGACTGCGCCGCACCGTTGCCGTGAATGAAGATGGCGTCGTCGGCCATCAACGCCGAGAGCGTTGCGGCGTCGCCGGAGATGCTGGCATCTTGAAACTTTCTCTGGAGGGCCAAGACTTCGTCCTGGGCCGATCCTTGCGCTCTCGCGGGGAGAGCGACTCCTGCGACCAAGAGCATTGCGACCGCCGCCGCGGCGACGAACGTCGAAGCCAGCCGATTCTTCAAAAGCGCCATACGCTTCCCTCCCCTTTTTCCCCGTCAAGCACGCCGATTCTATACGGGAGACGCAAAAACCCAAACGCAAATCCGCAAGATCGCGCGGCCCGCGAAGGCTTCCCGCCACAGGCGGCTAGGCACGCTGAGGTGCGTTGTAGAAGTTGCCGGAGCGGAGCTTGACGAGCGCCTGCGCGGGATCGAACGCGACACCAATAGGATCGCCGCCGTCCGCGACGACGCGAATCTGCGCCTTCAGCATCCGGCGCTGCATGATGATGCCGCGATCGCTGCCGGCGAGATGCTCCTCGGAGTGCAGCGAGATTGGGCCCTGGCCAACCTGGGCTTCGTAGTCGCCGGGCGTATCCTGGCGCTCCCGCTCGGTCATTTCACCCCAGAGCTTCCCGTTGAAACGCACGCCGCCGAGCGGAGGTGCGGACTTCGGCATCCGCGACACGGTGACCATGGTGAAGTGCGAATCGTCGATGGGAAGAGACCAGGTGATGCGGTTGGCGCGAACCTGGTTGATGTCGACCGGGTTGGGAACGCACATGATGTTGGGCATCAACCACGAAGAGATGCGGTCGTATTCGCGGCCGTCGTCGAGCTTGCGCTTGGCGGAATAGCAGACGCCGTTCTCGGTGGCGAAGAAATCGACCTTGGGCATCAGGGCGAACTCGGGAACGAACTGGACCGTGCTGAACGTGGAGTGAAGGACCTGGACGTGGAAGGGGTCCAGGACGTTGTCGTTCATGTGCAGCCAACTGTAGGGCGCGATGGGGAGGCTGTTGTCGCCAGTGGCGCCGAAAGCACCCATGTCGGCGCGGAGTTCCTCGCCGGGCTGCAAGTCTTCGAGGATGTCGTAACGCGGCAGGACAGGCTTCTTTTCGGGCGGGCCCATGTAGGCGAAGACGACGCCGTAGCGTTCCTCGAGGGGATACCAGGGCTGGCGGGCGACGTCGAGGTTGCGGCCACCGTCCGGCTCGCAGGGCTGGCGGAGACAGCGGCCTTCCACGTCGAAGAGCCAGCCGTGATAGCAGCAGGCAATGCCCTCCTCGGAGACCTTGCCGTAAAAGAGCGTGGTGCCGCGGTGCATGCAGCGCGGATAGAGGAGGCCGGCACGGCCCTTCTTGTCGCGGAAGAGAATCAAGTCTTCGCCGAGAATGCGGACGTACTGCGGGCGGGGCGTGACGTCCGCGGAAACGGCGACGGGCTGCCAGTAGCGGCGCATCAGTTCGCCGCACGGAGTGTGCGGGCCCACCTGCGTCAGTTCGTAGTCGGGATGCGGCGCAGGTCTGCCGTAGGCGCCGCCATCCGAGGAGCGCTTTTGCTGTGTGGCTTCGGCCATGATTCATTCCCCCAAAACCGCCGATTCAGACAAGGGCAATAAACTCTGCGGCGGGGCGATTGTCAAGAGGGCGCGCCCCCCCACGGTGGGAGTGGGCGCATGTGAGAAAAAAAAGAGAGATTCTTCGACTGCGCGTCCCGACCCAGAGATCGAGAAAACCGATCTCCGGGAAAGAACCAAAGCGTCGGGACGCTTCGCTCAGAATGACGATCGCGACGGGTGTGCCCGAACTATGAGATGGCTGATGGCTTCTAGTGGTTCGGGGTGCCGGGGGGCGGCGGCGGGGCGAGCGGCGTGCCCTGGTTCAGGATGAGCTGCAAGCCGGAGGGCGTCTGGATCCACACGGTTGAGACGCGCATGTGGAGAAGCCGAGGCGGCGTGTCCGCAGGAGCGGTCGGCGGAGGCGCGAGGCCAACATCGGTGAGGCCTGAAACGATGGCGCCGCCATCGAAGAAAACCACTTTGCTGTCCTTCGACTCGTAGGTGGTGAGCTTGAGCTGGCCGCTGCTGACGGAGGCGATGTACTGCGCCTTGGTCTGCGCGGCGGCGCTGCCGTGGATGAAGAGTGCGTCATCGGCCATCAAGGCGGAGAGGGTTGCAGCATCACCGGCCACGCTCGCATCCTGAAATTTCTTCTGCACGTCGAGGACCTGTGTCTCGGTGAACGATTGCTTGCCTTGGGCGCGCGCCAGGCGGGCCGTTCCCGCGAAGGCGAACAACAGCGCGGCGACAGTGATGACCGCCGAAACGGATCGGGATTGCGAAAGCCTCATTGTTTCCCTCCACACTTGTCGTTCCGAAGACGGGCGATTCTACATCGGAGACGCGAGGAACCAAAGCGCGTTCCGTGACAAAGAACGCCTCGGTTCGAGGGCTCGAGCCAAATGCGGTCAGTGCGATGCGGCGTTGAACGTGAAGGAGACGGACTTGGTTTCTTTGGGACCGAGGGTGACGGTCTGGTCGAGGACGCCGAAACGCTCGTGCCAAGCCTCGATTGTGTAGGTGCCGGGCGGAAGACTCGAAAGATCGAAGGAGCCGGATTTCGTGGTGACGGCGAAATAGGGATTGTCGAAAACAAACAGGAAGGCGCGCATCCACGGGTGGATGTTGCAGGCGACGGGGATGGCGAGTTCCGGGCGCGGGAAGCTGGTCACGAACGGCTCAGCGCCGGCGGGCAGCGAGCGGTTCCACGGTTTGTTGTCGCGCGGGACCGGATGGACGTTGTGGGTGGTCGGGTCGGTGTTCTTGATGGAGATGAGCTGATTAGTGCGGAAGGCGAGAACGCGAGGGATGTACATGCAGCCCTGCTGGTCGAGGACGGCGGGTTCTTTCGGCTGATCGTAGCGATACTGGCCGAGGCCGGACTTGATGTAGACGACCACATTGGCGAGCGCGCTGCGGTCACCGAGGACGACGACCGGCGGGACGACGGGCGTTGGGTTGGCCTGGACGCAGACAGGCTCGGCGCTCATGTCGATGGGGCGGAATTGGGGCGGAGTGCCTTCGAGCTTGACCGTGCCGGTGATCGTCCCCGCGGTGGCGGAATCGACGGCGGTAGGAACGGGTTCGGTGGGAGCTTCCTGGGTTTGCTTGTTGCTGCAGCCAGTGGCGATTAATCCAAACGCGATTGCGAGGGCAAGAAAAACGGGCCGAATCGTCAAGAAGGAAAATATCCTTTCCGCGAACAAATAATTTTAGCACATGATTTTCGGCAAGCTGCGGGATGTCTGGCTATGCGGCGAGGATTTCGGCGAGGGCGGCGAGGGCGCAGTCGATGCCAGCGCGGTCGACGTCGTAGTGCGTCACCATGCGGATGGCGTGCGGGCCGGTGGGCCCGGAGAGGATATTTTTCTTCGCCAGCGCCGCGCAAATGTCCGCGGCGGTGCGGCCGGTCGCGGTCACGTCGAAGATGAGGATGTTGGTGACGACTTTCTTCGGATCGATTGCGATGCCGGGAAGCTTCGCGAGGCCTTCGGCGAGATGGCGGGCGTTTTCGTGGTCGCTATGGAGAATTTTCGGAGACTCTTCCAGTGCGATCAGACCGGCGGCAGCGAGGACGCCCACCTGGCGCATGCCGCCGCCAAGAAGCTTGCGGGTGACGCGCGCCTTATCGATAAAGTCGCGCGAGCCGACGAGCATCGATCCGACGGGCGCGCCGAGACCCTTCGAGAGGCAGAACATCACCGAATCGAGCTTGCGGGTGATATCGGCGACGCTGCGGCCGAGCGCGATCGAGGCGTTGAAGATGCGCGCGCCATCAAGGTGCACCGGGATGCCGGAGGCGTGGGCGTGTTCGCAGATGTCGTCGACGACTTCGGGCGGGTAGACGGTGCCGCCGTGCATGTTGTGGGTATTTTCGAGTTCGATGAGCGCGGTCTGCGCGCGGTAGTAGATGTGCGGGCGGATGGCCGGCTCGATCAGGTCCCAGGTGAGCACGCCGCCGGGCGCCGGCACCGTATTCGGCATGCAGCCGGCGATCGCGGAGACGGCCGCCATCTCGTAGAGGTAGATGTGGGCGTGGCCCTCGCAGATGACTTCCGTGCCGGGGCGCGCCCAGGTCTTGATGGCGGTGAGATTGGCCATCGAGCCGGAGGGGAAAAAGAGCGCGGCTTCGCGGCCAAAGATTTCGGCGGCGCGGGCCTGGAGGCGATTGACCGTGGGATCTTCAGCGTAGACATCGTCGCCGACTTCGGCTTCGGCCATGGCGCGGCGCATCGCGGGCGTAGGCCGCGTGACGGTATCGCTGCGAAGGTCGATTGTTGGTTGCAGCACAGGAGCGGCGGACATGATGCAACAATGATACCCGAGGTAGGAGAGAATTGAGACCTTAGAGCGAATGGACGGCATGCGGCACCGGACGCTAATATGGCGGCCGCAAGCGGTGGGAGTCATATGCAAAAAACCACCCCGATGAAGACTTATAGGCTGTATTTCTCGAAAGTGCTGCTGGTGATCTATCTGTTTGTCTTCGCGGGCATAATTCTCGCTGGAATCACTGGGATCATTGTGGGACCACTTTGGAAGATTGGGCCCGAAGGCCCGCCAACATGGGCATTTCTATTGGTGCTCATTTTCGGGCTCTTCAACGCGTACATGTGGCTGAGGTTTCCGTACCAAATCACGATTCATGACGACACAAGGATCGAGTTCCGCAGCATTTTTCGAAGGACGACGGTTTCCCCGCTCTCAATCAAATCGGTAAGAGCTAAGCGCTACGTTCTTGGCTACGTGGATGTGGCCCATCAAAAAGGGACTGTTCATCTGCTAAATCAGATCGATGGATTCCACGAGTTTCTCGCCACGCTCAAATCGCTAAATCCAAGCGTTACCATCCAAGGCTGCTAGGCGCGCGTCGCGGAGTGGAGGATGACGTTGCCGAAATTCCAGGATGCGATGCGGACGGCGGTGAAGCCGGTGCGCTCCATGAGCGCGGCGAGTTCGGTGGACGACGGGAACTTGGAGACCGAGCCGGGGAGATATTCGTAGGCCTCGGAATGGCCGGAAATCGCTCCGCCGATGCGCGGAAGAATGTGCTTGAAGTAAAAGCGGAAGAGTCCCGCCATCGGACCGGAGGCCGGGTCGCTGAATTCGAGGATGCCGATTTCCCCGCCCCGTTTCAGGACGCGCGCGATTTCGCGCAAGCCGTCCTCGTAATTTGCAAGGTTGCGAAAGCCAAAAGCGGTGGTGACGAGATCGAAGCTCGCGTCGGAGAACGGGAGATGAAGCGCATCAGCGGCGGCGAAGACGACGGAGCGGTGGGCGTGCTGCGCTTTTTCTCGCGCGCGGGTGAGCATCGGCTCGACGAAATCGCTGCCGACGAGCGGCGCGCGATGCGATTGAGATGTGTGAGCAACGCGCGAGCGGGCGCGGTCGAGAGCGAAGGCCAGATCGCCGGTGCCGCAGCAGAGATCGAGGACGCTCGCGTCCGGGCGGCGGAGGATTTCGATGAAACGCTGCGCGGCGCGGCGACGCCAGATGCGGTCCATCGAGAACGACAAAAGATGATTCAGAAAGTCGTAGCGCGGGACGATGCGGGTGAACATATCGCGGACGCGCGCGGAGGCTTCGCGCTCGTCATGCGAACCTTCGGGGCGAGTACCGGGGAGCGGGGCGGATTTTTGAGTGGCGATCATCGATCGAAGTTGGATTGAAACATAAGGAGTCCCGCATGACTACATGCCGCGAGAAAAACAGCGCGGAGGGCGATGGCGCGCAAAATCGCGGCATAAAAGACGAAACAGTCTACCCCGCTCACTGCAAAGGAGGAAGCCCTGTATCTCGTCCCCCGACACTCCTTGCTTGATGGCGATACGGTATGCCAACCCACGAACGGCGCGAAGGGATGCCGCCACCTATTGAAGAGGCGCGGGAGCGCCTCAGGAAGGAGAAATGAGCGTGTTTGAAGCGCCTTCTCCCCGCGCCAGGATTGGATGTCCACCAAGACACTCGCCCGACTTTGGACATTCCGTGCAGCGAGAAGAAGGCAGCGATTCCGGCGTCAAGCGCGGCTCGGCGCCGAGCCAGTAAAGCCCATTTGCCATCACACAAAAACCAGTCGCGGCGAACCACACCATTGCGCCGCCAACGAAGGCGGTAAACAGAGTCACCCATGGGCTGTAAACGAGCACCAGCACGGACGCGATGGAGATGTTGATTCCAACTGCAAGATAGATGCGGCGCTCGAGATACCACCTGTCCGTCTGCATGAAGTACAGGTTCCAGCGGGCCGATTTGGTTAATTTGTCCGCCGACCCGAGCATCGGAGTGAAGCCAAGCAGGCGCAGAACGTTGCCCACGGGGCAAAAGCCCGTAAAGGCGACATTGATGGAAACGAGCCCAGTGGCGATGACTCCGAAGATCCACAGGCGATTCACCAGCAATGCCATCGCCGTGCTGGCCAACAGAACCACTCCGGCAATCAACCAGACGGTCCGTTCGATGTACCACTGGTTGGTCGGAACGATGTAAACGCCTGAGCGCAGCGCCATGGTCGAAACTGTATCACCAACAGAATATAAAGCAAGGCCATCCTACCAGCTTGCGACTATGAGCGTCTTACTCGCGGGCCTTCGCGGCGATGGCGGGCAATTCGGCGAATGCGCGCGCGACGAGGGGCCAGGGAATCTCGACGCCCCATTCGGCTTTGCCGATGCGGCGCGGCAGAACCCACCGAACGCGGCCGCCGCGGGACTTTTTGTCGCTCGCGAGAATCGGGCGAAGCTCTATCGCGCGGATTTTGCCAAGCGACGGGAGCGGGCCGACGCTTGCGACGACGCGGATAATGCGGCCGGCGTCCGATTCGCCGAGGCGGCCCGTGGCGAGGGCCAGCAGCGTGGCGGCAATCATGCCCCAGCCAATGGCTTCGCCGTGCAGGAAACGGCGGTAGCCGGTGGCGGTTTCGAGCACGTGACCGAGGGTGTGGCCGAAATTCAGAATCTGGCGCAGGCCGCTTTCGCGTTCGTCCGCGCTGACGACGCGCGCCTTGATCGCGGCCGAGCGCGGAATGATATAGGCGAGCGCGGCGGGATCGCGGCGGAGGACGGCGTCCATGCGTCGATCGAGGAACGCGAAGAGTTTTTCATCGGCGATGACGCCGTACTTGATCACTTCATAGAGGCCGGCGCGGTATTCGCGGTGCGGGAGAGTGCCGAGCGTTTCGGGATCGGCGATCACGAGGCGAGGCGGGTAGAACGCGCCGACGAGATTCTTGCCTTCGGGAAGATCGACGCCAGTCTTGCCGCCAATCGCGCTATCGACCTGCGCGACGAGCGTCGTGGGAATGTGGACGAGGCGCACGCCGCGGAGATACGTCGCCGCGGCGAAGCCGGCGACGTCGCCGACGACGCCGCCTCCGACCGCGACGAGAACGGCGCGGCGATCCGCGCCCGCGCGAACCAACTGGCGCGCGATGCCCTCAACGGTCGAGAGGCGCTTGACCGATTCGCGGTCGTCAAAGAGAATCGGCTGGCGCGAGGCTTTCCCCGGAATCTTCGCGGCCAGAATTTTCCCCCAATAGCGCCAGACGCGCGGGGAGGAAAGAAGGAACGTCCCGGTCGAATCCCCGAGGCGCGAGATGAGAGATGCGGCGCGGGAGAGCACGCCGCGGCCGCAATAGACATTGTACGGACCGGCGGAACTGGTTACGCGAAACGTCGGCATAGTCGAGAGAGGAAATGTAGCACAGTTCGCGGGCGCGCCTTTGCGAACACCACTTCCGCGTGAACCAAAACGCTCTGTGGAGCGTATCTATTCGATGGGAGAGGTCCCCTCATGCTGACGTTCATTTTGTGGTGCATTCTGCTGGTGCTGTGCTGGCCGCTGGCGCTACTGGCGATTGTGCTTTACCCGATCGTGTGGGTGCTGCTGCTTCCATTTCGAATCGTCGGAATCGCCGTGGGCGGCGTGCTGGAGTTGATCCGTGCGATTATCTTTCTGCCGGCGCGAGTATTGCGCGGGCCGCGACATGCGTAAGCCGCCGCTACAGAAACCCTCAGGCAACGGGCGCAAGGCGACTACATGCTGCGAGTGAACCTGCGCACTGAGCAATGGCGGGCGCTTCGCGCCGCGTTTCTTTTGTCAGAGCTAAAGCTCCGACCCCCTAAAATGCCTTCGGCCGAGGCGAGCGGTTCACAAACCCGCCCCTACAAAGGCAACAAAGTAACCAGCGTCTAGCGCGACACCAACTGGTTGACCGATTCGAGGATGACGTGGCCGACGATGGCGAGGCTGCGCGGGCTGAGCTTGTCCATGGTGTCCTGCGGCGTATGCCAGTAGCCCTCGGCCCGATAGCCCTCGAGGTCGATGATGTCCACAGCGGGAACGTCGCGGGTGAGGAACGGCCGATGGTCGTCGTCGATGGACGTCTCCTGCGATACGAAAATGTCCTTGTAGCCAAGGCGGGCGGCCGTGGACCAGACGAGATTCGTGAGCCATTTTGTCGAGCTGGAGTCCCGCTCGATTTGAAGGTTCTTCTGGCCGATCATGTCGGCGAGGACGACGGCGCGAACGCGCTTCAAGTCGCCCGCGACCGCGAGGCGCGCGGCCAGTTCGCGGCTGCCGTAGACGCTGTCCGTGTCGCTCCACTCGACCTGGGCTTCCTCGCCATCAAGGAAAGCGATCCAGACGGCGTTCGGACGTTTTTCGCCCCTGCAGAGCAGGCGCGCCATTTCAAGCATAAGCCCCGATGAAGAGCCGCCGTCCTCGGCGCCGACGAAATCGTAGGCGCGGAGCGTGTCGTAGTGCGTGAGCAGGAGGATGATTCCCTGCCCCGTGCCGGGAAGCTTGGCGACGATGTTCTTCATCTCGAGCGCGCCGATGGGCGTCTGGGCGGTGAAATCGTCCGTATCCACGGCGCAGCCGAAGCTCTTGAGCTGCGCGATAATGTAGTCCTGCGTGTGATGAATCGCGTCCGAGCCGGGAGGACGCGGGCCGAAGGCGACCAGCTTTGCGGTGAAGTCGTAGGCGGCCGCGCCGTCGAAACCGCCCGTCTGGGCGGCGGGGGGCGGTGCATCGGACGATATCTGCGCCGGCGGCGCGGACGCAGAGGATGCCTGAGACGCGGCTACTGAAGCGGCCGAGGGGGTAGCGCCACGTCCGCACGCCACCGCGGATATGAGAATCATCGCCGCGACTGTGCAGAGGAGACACGCCCGTGAGAACGACCGCACGCTAGTGGGCCTCGGCTTCACGCGCGCGTTTGCGTCGCAGAACGACGTAGGAGACGAGAACGCCGACGAAGTAGAGCACGATCATCGGGGCCATGAAGACGAGCATGGTGGTCGCGTCGGGAGTGGGCGTGACAATCGCGGCGAGCACGGTGATGAGCAGCATCGCGTAGCGGAAATTCTTCAGCAGGAATTTCGGCGTGACGATGCCGAACAGCGACAGGATGAACACCACGACGGGGAGCTCGAAGACGAGGCCCAGCCCCAGGAGGACAACGAGAATCAGATCAAAGTACTCGTTGATGCTGATGAGCGGGCGGATGGCGCCGTCGTTGGCGAAGCTGACGATGTACGTGAGCACCTGCGGAAGCATGACGAAATAGCCGAAAGCAATGCCGCAGAGAAAGAGAAACATCGCCGAGACGATGAAGCTCGCGACGGCGCGCCTCTCGTGCTTGTAGAGACCCGGGGCGACGAACAGCCAGACCTGATACAACACCCATGGCATGGCGATCACGATGCCGAGGTAGAGCCCCAGATTGATGACCAGGCTGATGTAGCCCGCGGGGTTCGTGTAGTACATCTTGTCGTCGAGGTGATTCGCGCGCAAAGCGTGCAGCATCGGCTGAATGATGAAGTTGATAAAGTGCTTCGCAACCAGCAGACCGAGCACCATGCCAACACCGACAGCGGCCAAGGCGCTGATCAGGCGCTTGCGCAGTTCGACCAGATGATCGAAGAAAGACATCGACGCGCCCGTTTCGTCTTCGAGGCGCGCGCGGAGAGTACGTTCAGGCTGGGCGGGTGCTGCCATCGCTCACTTTTTCAGGCTCAGGAGTGTGGTCCGGCTCGGATGGCTGCGCTGTGCGTGATGCTTCAAGGGCCGACGCCAAGAACGGATCCTGCAAGGCAAGCTCGGGATCCATGCCGGGCAAGAAGGGATCGGATTGGATGGTACTGCCAGCAATTGCACCGGCATTCGCCTCGCCTGCCGGCGGGTTGGCCGGAAGCGACGGGACCGACCGTGCGGGAGCCGAGGGAACGGGCTGGGGGCCTGAAAGCGTTGAAGGAGACGGGCTTGGCGAGGCAGACGCACCGCCGATGCGGCGGACCTCGCCCTCGCGCTCGAGATCGCGGAGGTGGCCTTCGAAGGTCGTACGGAGGTCGGTGGTGTGTCGGCGGAATTCAGCCATCAACTTTCCGAGGTTGCGCGCGAGTTCCGGAAGCTTCTCCGGCCCGAAAATAACGAGCGCGACCACGAAAATGACGATGATGTGAGGGATGCTAAGCATCTTTGGCGCTCTTGACGGCTTCTCCGCCCGTTTCTGCATGATAGAAGAGGGCCGGAGAGGTGTCAAACGCAGCCAAACCGCGCGCGCCGCGCGGGAATCCGCTGAAGCTCATGTGCTATACTGCGGTTTCGAGGGGCGAAAAGAGGCTGCATGGAATCGTCATCGCAATCATCGGGAGTTGGAAGCCCAAAAGCTTCCGGACCGACTGAATCCGCTACGCGCGGGCTCGCGCTACTGGTATTGGTTCTGGCCGTGTCGGCAGTTCTTGGCGGGCTCTATGGCCCTTCGGTGAGGGCCACGTCGGCGGGATCGCCCGCGTCGGATGACCTGCAAGATTCAGTGAAGAGTTTCACGCGGGTTCTCGCCGTGGTCGAGCGCAACTACGCCGATCCCGTCGATACCGACAAGGCGATTTACGACGGTGCGATTCCCGGGATGCTGCACGTGCTCGATCCCCACTCGAATTTCTTCGATCCCAAACAGTACGCGCTATTTCGCGAAGAGCAAGAGGGCAAATACTACGGCGTTGGGATGGTCGTGGAGCAGCGCGAGAACCAGACCGTCGTACAGGCGCCGTTCGTCAATTCACCGGCCTACAAGGCCGGGATTCGCCCGGGTGACACCATCCTCAAAGTCGATGGAAAGAACTGCACCGGCCTGACCACAACCGAAGTGGCCGACATGCTGAAGGGCGCCAAGGGCACGACCGTTCACATTTCACTCGGACGCGAAGGCTGGGACAAGCCGATCGAAGTGACCGTGGTGCGCGACGAGATTCCGCGCCCCGGAGTTGAATTCTTCACGATGGTCAGGCCCGGCGTTGGATACGTGCACGTTTCGACGTTCAACGAGACGACGGATAGCGACCTTTCCGACGCACTCAGACAGCTCGACGTCGGGAAGTTGGACGGGCTGATCATCGATCTGCGGAACAACGGCGGCGGACTGTTGAACCAGGCCGTCGGAATGGCGGACATGTTCCTCGACAAGAACGAGCTCGTGGTTTCGCACCGCGGGCGGTCGTCACCCGACAGACCGTATTACGCGGTGCGTGGGAATCAGGGCATCGAGGTGCCCCTGATCGTGCTCGTGAACGGGCAGAGCGCTTCGGCCTCTGAAATCGTATCCGGCGCGATCCAAGACCACGATCGCGGGCTGATCGTGGGAGAAACGACCTTCGGAAAAGGACTCGTGCAGACGCAGTTCCCGCTGAGCGAGAACACGGCCCTGCTCCTTACTACGGCACGGTATTACACGCCTAGCGGACGGCTGATCCAGCGGGACTATAAGAACGTCACGCTGTACGACTACCACTACAATCCGCAGCCTCCTCGCGCGCCCGAGGTGAAACTGACGGACACCGGGCGCCAGGTTTATGGCGAAGGGGGCATTACGCCGGATGCGGCTGTGCCGGAGCCAAAGCCAGACGATTTCCAGGACCTATTGGAGCGGCGCGGCGCGTTTTATCCTCTGCCGTCCGGCGTGGGCGATTTCGCGCGGTATTATCTCGGAACGAAGCCCGACGTCACCAAGAGCTTTACAGTGGACGACGGCGTGATCGCGCAGCTTCGAAAATATCTCGGCGAGCAGCATATCCCATTCACCGAGCAGCAAATCCAGCAGAACCTTCCGTGGCTGAAGTGGGAGATCAAACGCGAAGTGTTTACGACCGTCTTCGGCCTGAACGAAGGGTACAAGGTTGCGCTCGAAAACGACCCGCAGCTGGATAAAGCCATCGAGTCGATACCGCAGGCGAAGGCGCTCTATGCGAGCGCGCGGCGAATCGTCGCGCAGCGCGAAGCCGGAGCGGACGACTCGCAGCGGTAGGTCCGAACCCGAGAGGATTGCGCCAATTGTCCGGGAAGGTCCGCTACTTCTCCCTCTGACTACTTCGTAGTTTGCGCCTCAAGCTGGACTAGCACGCTCTTCACCCCAGCCGAGCTTTGGGAGTTCGGGGCGTACTTCAGATAGTTGCGAAGCTGGGCCGCCTGCCCGTGGGTGTCGCCCTGCGCCTGATAGATTTGCGCCAGGAGCAGGTGGACCTGCGGCAGGTGGTGCCACTTGTCAAGAGTGAGGGCATTCTGGGCGTCTTTCGCCGCTCGCTGCAGATCGCCGAGGTGGAATTCCGCTGCACCGCTGTAGTAAAAGGCGTACGGGTTGCCCGTGGGATCAAGGGCCAACGCGCCGCCCGACAGAATCGAGACTTCCTTCCAGTCGTCCTCGCTCGCGGCGAAGTCCGCCAAGCAGAGAAAAGGCGCCACATAGCCGGGATCAACGCTGCGGGCCTGCGAACACGCGGCCCGAGCATCGTCCCGCTTGTGCTTAGCGTCGAGAATCTGGCCCAGCACCACCCAGGCAGCCGCGTAGCTTGGGTAGAGCTTAATGGCGTTCCGCACGCGCCCTTCGGCCTCGTCGAGGCGCTTGTCCTTGAAGGCTCCGCAGCCCTTCTGGTACTCGCTTTCCGCCTTGCCGGGGATGGCCAACCGCGCAACGCTAACGGTGGGACTCTTCGATCCCGCCTCAGTCCAGGAATTGCACGATTCCGCGTCGAGCAGACGCAGCGTGTCCACTGGCTCGCTAGCAACGGGCACAACGGAATCGGTCCCCCATAGGCTCGTGCCAAAAGGCTGGTTCGGCGAAACGGGCTGGGGTACGGTCGAGTTGCCTCCTACGAGTGGGTCGCGCGGAATTTGCTGGTTCTGCGCCCAGCATGGCACAGCCGAAAGAATCAAGGCCAAGGCGAACGTCGTGATGTGCGAGAGAGGCTGAACTTCAAATCGCGGAACAGGCGACCGCTCACCGCGACCAAGAGCCAGCTTGGGACCGACGGGAAGCCCAGATTGGCGCCCCGCACCGTACATGGAGCGATGGTACCCCAGTTGATGACCCGATGGTGCAAATTAATTCGACGGGCGTCGGACGGACTGGAAACGAACGGACTGCGATGCGACTCCAAGCGAAGTGGTGGACGGCAGGGGATTCGAACCCCCGACCCCCGCGTTGCGAACGCGATGCTCTCCCAACTGAGCTAGCCGCCCACCGCGGTTTTCATTTTAGCAAAGGGTTCAATGGCAGCCAATCGGCATTCAGCGAGTTCGCGCGGAAAGAGGGGCGAGAGTTCCGCCGCCGCATCCAGCCCGTCGAAGGGGGCGAAAGGTCTCGGGGTGTGCGATTGGTCCCCGTCGACGCTTACTTCACGGTCAGAAGAACTCCCGTTCGTCGTGTAGTGATATCAGGCTAGGCGGACCGGCCCGGCGCAGCAATCCGGTAGTTCTTCTATTCGGGCAGGGTAAAACACCTGAGATTGTTGCCTGACCTGTCGAATGGCATGCACGCAGGGGAGCCGGGGGTGGGGCGACCTGTTCCGCGGGCTAACTAGCGGATTTCTGCGTCCTTCCTTCGGCTTGGCTACGATGCTAGCCTATTTCTGTGACCGTGAAAGACGCTGGGACAATTAAGCTGATTGCGATGGACCTGGACGGGACCCTGCTCGACAGCCGAGGGCAACTACCCGAGGAAAACATCCGCGCCATATCCGAGGCGGCCGCGCGAGGCATCGAGATCACGATCGTCACAGGCCGGCGATTCGACGCCGCGCGACGGATAGCGGACGAACTGTCCTGCGAAGTCCACCTTATCGCCAGTAACGGGGCGATCGTAAAGTCCAAGGGGGGCGAAACCCATTACCGGCGGCTGCTGCCGAGGGCGACCGCCCGGCAGGTGCTCGAAGCAACGCCGGAGTTCCGGCCGAGTGCGGGCGTTATTTTCGACCGGCCGCACACGGGCCAAGTCGTATTCGAGCGGGTGGACTGGGACGGCCCGTTTGTGGGGCCGTATCTCAAGCGCCACCGCGAGCAGGTGGCAGAAGTCGCCCCGCTCGTGGCGTGTCTCGAGGGCGAAGATCCGGTCGAGGTTCTGTTTCTGGGCGAGTGCGAAGCCATGTCGCGAGCGCTGAGAACGCTGGAGGCGCTGCCGATCGCAGCGAACTACACGGTGGCGCTGACCGAATACGAGCAGCGAAACCTGTCGATGGTCGACGTGCTGGGGCGCGGCGTCACGAAGGGATCGACCCTCGAGGAATGGACGGCCCGGCGAGGCATTTCGCGCGACGAGGTGATGGCCATTGGCGACAACTGGAACGATCGCGAGATGCTCGAGTTCGCGGGTTTGCCGATTGTGATGGGCAACAGCGTGGAGGAGTTGAAATCCCTCGGCTGGAAGATTACGCTCTCGAATGACGACTGCGGGGTGGCAGACGCCATTCGAACCTACGTGTTAAACCGCAACGGAAAAAGTTGAGCGAAAAGGGGAATTCGATGAGAGTTTTCACTGTGATGGGAACGGCATTATTGTGTACGGTCACGCTGTGCGCCGGGGCACCGGTTTTCGCACAGCAGGGACCGCCGCCGGCGCCGACGCAGCCGCCGACGATCACTTCGGTCCTCGACACGCAGCTCACGATTATCGAGCGCGAGTTCACCGGCGCAGCTCAGGCCATGCCCGAAGATAAGTATTCCTTTGCTCCCACAAACGGCGAGTTCAAGGGCGTGCGGACATTCGCGCAACAGGTGAAGCACGTGGCAACCGTGAACAACCGATTCTTCGGTTCCATCCTGGGGGAGACGGCTCCTGCAGCACCCGACGAGGGCATCGGTTCCAACGGGCCGGATTCCATTCAAACAAAGGAACAGATCCTTGAATACCTGCACGAATCTTTCGCGCACGCCCACAAGGCCATTGCGACGATCAACGCAGACAATGCGGTCACGCCCTTGGCCAACCCAGCGGTTCCGTTCTTGGGAACGCGGGCCGCACTCGCGATCTTCGCATGCACCCACGCGATGGATCACTACGGGCAAATGGTCGAATACCTGCGCGACAATGGGATCGTTCCGCCCGCGAGCGCGCAGCGCCCGCCGGCAAATCCACCGGCAAAACCCTCGGGAGAGTGATGCGACGGGCTATTTTTGCGGGAGCGTTGATCGCGGCGGCCATCGCGACTCCCGCCGCACGCGCCGACTACGCCGTGTTGCGGTCCGGCGCAAGGCTTCACGTGACGGGTTACGAGCTCGATGGCGACCGCGTCCGCCTCGCTGTGGCGGGGGGCACGGTCGAAATCGCCGCGAGCGATTTGATCGACGTCGAACCGGAGGATCTGTTCCCCGCACCGCCGGCCGCGAATGTTGACTTCGGGGTGCGCTACGCCAAGCTGATTCACGCAGCGGCGCAGAAGCATGGCATGGATGAAAAACTGATCGCGCACGTGATTGCGGCGGAGTCGAATTTCAACGCGAAGGCCATCTCCCGGAAGCGGGCGCTCGGTCTGATGCAATTGCTTCCTCAGACAGCCGCGCGCTACGCGGTCGCCAACGTGTTCGATCCGGCGCAGAACATCGAGGGCGGGACGCACTACCTCAAAGATCTTCTCCAACGCTACAACGGCAACCTCTCGTTCGCGCTGGCGGCATACAACGCAGGACCGGAAATGGTGGACCGCTACGGCGGCGTGCCGCCCTTCCTCGAAACGCAGAACTACGTAAAGCAGATCACCGCAAAAGTCGCCGCAGATGCGCAAGTGCCGCCGCGCAATTGAGTATTAGTCCGCAGACTTCTCAGCTTTGACAAGCAGGTTGACCATTTTGACGTGGATCAGGCCCTGGGCGTCGATGGGATGTTTTTCGAGGTAGCGATCGATCAGCTCGCGCATAAATGCCTGCCGCCTTTCGGGCTCGACGCGGTGAAGGTAGGGCATCCCTGTGGTCCGCATCCAGCCCTCGAAGGCTTCTCTTCCCTCGTGAGTGACGTCGCGCTCAACCAGTTCCAACCGCTCGACGACGAATCCGAATCGATCGAGCAGTGCGCGGTACTCTTCCAGCCCGTAGAATCCATAAGGCATCTCAAAGTTGTCGAAACGAGCCGCCCAGTGCGGGTCTTCCGCAAGGGCGGCCACCGCAAAGACGAAGGCTGCGAGCGTGCCCCGCGCCGCGAAGGTGAGATACATCTTTCCCTTGGGTTTGAGCGCTCGCCGAATGCCCTGCAACACCGGAACATGATCCTTGACCCAGTGCAAGGCCGACGTAGAGAAAACCAGATCGAATTCCGACTGAAACGGCAGCGCCGTTGCGTCGATCAGTTCGAAGGCAAGATTCGAATGGCGCGATAGATGAGTTTCGCGGGCGGCCGCGATCATGTCGGGCGAGCTATCGATTCCGAGGACGCGGCCTCGCGGAACCATTTGCGCGAGCAAGGCGGTGAGTCTGCCGTCACCGCAGCCGATGTCGAGGACGGCTTCGTTGCCCGTCAGAGCGAGTTGGGCGAGTTGTTTCCGGCCGTACTCTTCTTGAATCCGGGAGTTGCGTGCGTAGTCCTGCGGGTCCCAGGAAATTCGACTAACGCCGGAGGCGTGCGGATCAGGCGGCAAACGGGACGATTCCAGTCAAACTACGGCCTGCCAAAGCATAGTTCGAGGATACTAACTAAAATTATGCACCGGACGCGAACCGGACGCAAGTGCCTGTTGGTGCAACGAAAAATCGCCCAAGGCAAGAGCCGGGAGATTGCTTACTTTATGCGCATTTGGCGTGCAGCTATTGAGTGGCGGATTTCTCGCCGAGGCGACGCATGCGCTCCTGCAGCTTCTTGCGAAGCGGAGCCGGGGCATTGGGATTGAACGCCACGAGATACCAAAGCGGCTGCGAGCGATCCCGGCTGAGCCGGGTAAGCGTGGTCGCGTCGCTATTGGGATGGCGCGCGATATTCTCGCGGATGGCCGAATAGGGATGATGCGACAGGCGCCCGAGAGTCTTTGCGGTCACTTTCGGATGTTCGCTGATCAGGCGAAGCAGGTAGTAGTCCTCTTGCGGAGCCTGGCGCGAAAGCTGATCGAGCGCCTCGGCCTTCACCTCCGAGCTCAGCACGGTGCCCACCTTCTCGTCCCAGCCGGCATTGATGCGGTTGAGCTCTTGCGTGCGGGCGTGAATCAACTGCTCGATCACGCGGCGTTCCTGGTCGAGACGCGCAGAGGGCAAGGCGCTGTGCTCGACGGAATCGAGCACGCGCAAGAGATGCTGCCTCTCGCCGAATACAATCTGTGATGTCCTCACGGTCTTCCCCTTCGCCGCATTTCGAACCAAATCAGAGCGTCTCATGTCTTAATCACCCCAGAATTTCACAAGCGGCGCAAACCGGCCTTAGGGACCCGGTACCACTGAAACGTCCCTAAGTATAGCCGAAGTCACTTATCCCTGTTGGAACACTAGTTCCGAAAGCAGCGCCGCTAAGGCCTACTTTTCGGACAGCGGGCCGTCCGTTTAACGCAACCAACGACCGGCGAGATTATCTGGCGTTGGCAGGGGCGGAGTAAAGCAAAGGCGAAGAGACTGTTCCTTGGCTAGCAACAGATGGTTCTAGAACTAGGTTGAATTATGAGGGAGTGCCACTTTGCCCGGGAAGGGTCAACCCGGCGCGGAAGAGTCACTTCGAATCGGTCGGGGCGGCGTGCGGTATGTCGTTGACCGCGACACGACGTTTAAACTTCCAGTGGCCGTTCTCACGGACCAAGGTGTCGTCGTAGTGCCCCCCGTAGAGGATCGTAGGGCGATTGTCGGCACCTGTGACGACGAACGACCAGCGGGACCAGGCAGTGCCCGTGTCTCCGTGGACGTCGATAATGAAATTGGTCAGAAGGTGGTAGGTGGAACCGGGCTTGCCCGAAGGGCTGGCGCCCAGGTTCTTGACCATAAGCGCCTGGATCGCCGCAGGCCCTGTGGCGGAACCGAAACCGCCCACCCACTCGCCGTCCTCGGCGAACAGATGTGAGTAGCCCGCGAGATCGTGGGCGTCGAGAAGGCGGCCGTAGTTGGTCAAAAGGACCCGGATTTCCTCAATGTCTTCCAGGCGTTGAATGCGAGCCGCGGTGGCCGAATCGCTTTGTACGGCCTGTTGCGCTCGCGTGGCGGTCGGCGAGAGAAAGCAGGCGGCCCACAAAAGGAGCGCGATGCTCGTCACTTGGCGACGTCGCAGGATTTCAAGAAGTCTCATGTCGCACCTCGGTTTGCCGTTGCTGTGAAATTGGCGGCGCTGAAGATACCACCCACGCCGAAAAAGGCAATGGCCGGCGATGCTAACGGAGGAAGGGGTTGTGTTCGCGTTCGCTGCCGATGGTGGTGATGTCACCGTGGCCGGGATAGACGACCACGTCGTCCGGCAGAACCAGGAGCTTTTCGTGAATCGAGCGCAAGATGTGCGGGAACGAACCGCCCGGCAGATCCGTGCGGCCGATGCTGCCCTGGAATAGCGTATCGCCGGCAAGGAGACGCGGCTTCATAAGGGATTCTGCTTCGGCAAGCACGCCAACGGGCACCGCCTCGGGTTTTGCATCGCGCTGGACAACGAGGCTAATGCTGCCCGGCGTATGGCCGGGTGTGTGCAGAACATGCGCGGCGAAACCGCCCCAACGCAGCGTGTCGCCTTCCTTGACAAAATCCCGGATTTGCACGGTCTCGGGCGTGACGATGCCCAGCCATTGGGCCTGCATATCGAGAGCCTTGTAGAGAGGCATATCGGCTTCGTGGATCAACACCGGTGCGCCGGTCGCGCGGTGGAGTGCGGCAAGACCCCCAACGTGGTCGATATGGGTGTGCGTGCTGACAATGGCAAGAATCTTGAGTCCGTGGCGTCGAATCACTTCGAGGATGCGGTCCACTTCGTCGCCCGGATCAACCACGATCGCCTGATGCGTGACCGGATCGCCGAGGATCGAGCAGTTGCACTGCAGCATCCCCACGGGAATCACTTCGTGGATGAGTTTGCCGGACACAGGAGACCAGTATATCAGGGGCTGCCGAGACCGCTTCAGCCGCGTGAGAGCCTACTCCGATTGCGGAGGGGCGTGCTGCGACGGCTGCTGGTCGGCCGGCAAACCGGCCGCGACGAGCGATTGGAGCCTGGCGAGCAATTCCGGCCGGTCTTTCGGCGTGCAGCCGGACGCATCCACGGCGGGGCCGAGACGGATGATGACTTCGCCGGGGCGGATGATCCAATTACCTTTTGGCAGCAAGCGTTGTGTCCCGGCAATCGACACCGGCACGACCGGTACACCGGCGTCCATGGCTATCGCGAGCGCACCTTTCTTGAAAGGCCGCACACGGCCATCCGGACTGCGAGTTCCCTCGGGGAAAATCGCCAGGGAGAGGCCTGTCCCCAAGCGCTGCACGGCGGTTGCAATCCCGGCGAGGGCTTCCCTTCCCCCGCGATCCACGGGGATGAATCCCGCGAGTCGCATGCCCGCCGAAAAAATCGGGATGCGAAACAATTCCCGTTTCGCAAAAATCGATACGCGCCGCGGAAGCGCGCTTAACAGAAGGACAGGATCCAGGTTGGACGCATGGTTCGCAGCAAAGACGCAGCCGCGCGGCGGAGTGCTTTCGAGTCCTTCGACGCGTACACGTATCCCGGCGAGGCGAACCGCCAAACGGCAAAATTTCATTGAGAGCCCGTACATGAAGTCCGGCCGGCGGGTAAGCACGGTCCAGAGCAGCAGACAGGGCAGACCCAGAAGCACAGCCAAGACCACAACGAACGCTACGAGGAGCGTGCGGGCAACTGCCGCCATTTCAGTCCGTCGTACCGTGGAGAAGGCCTTCGCGGATTCGGCGCTGGCGATCAGTGGGATTCGAGATTTCGGAAATCGAATACGGCAGGCCTGCGCGTGCGGCAGAGTAGGCCGAGCGCGAAGCATCAATTTTCAGTTCCAGGCCGGCCTTACTAAGGAAATCGTCGTAGGGAATCTCGTCCGTGCCGGAAACGTAGCGCCGAAAGAAATCCTCGAAACTCCGGTCGGCGACTTCTTCGACGGCGGCGCGGATACCGTCGCTGTCGTCATAGAACTTGCCCTGCCGGGCATATTCGGCGTTCATGCGGCGCATCACGTCGTCGAGGGATTTGTGGTTGTCGGTCGCGTCGCGGATCGCAAGATCGAGCATAACGCCGACGATCTGGCCTTTGTTGTAGTACGAAATGCTGCGGTCGGGGTCGTTGTAGCCGTCGTATTTCTCGAACCACGCATCGAGGCTCGATTCCTCGACGCTCTGCCACTTACGCGCGGGGCGGGATTGGAGCATGCCGATCTGCGACGCAAGGTCGGCATAGAACTGGCTTTTCGACCACAGACCCGTGCGCGCGAGCGCGTAAGCGCCATACGTGCTGGTGACGCCTTCCGCGAACCAGAGCGCGCGCGTGTATTGCTCCTTGGTGTAGTCCACGGGTTCGAGGCTGCGCGGGCGGATGCGCTTCACGTTCCACGCGTGAAAAAACTCATGTGCGGCGACCTGCACGGCCGAGTCGACGGAGCGCATTGCGATCGCGTCCGAGTTTGCGTGCTCCATGCCCCCGGCGCCGATGTCCACTACAGGATCAATATGAAAGATGAATGTATACTCTCGCAAAGGCGGATCGAAAGGCGGGCCGCCCATCATTTGCAATTCGTAACCGGTGATCCGGCGAAGCCCCTCCTCCAAGAACCGCCGGTTCCAATTGTAGCCATCCACAACGACGCGGAAGTGCGTCCCGCCGTTGTCGAACTCAAACTCATCGAACTTCCCGGCTTCCACAGGCGCATCCACGAGTGTGTCGTAGTTGGACGCGACGTACGTGTTATCGGTGCGCCCACTAGCAAGCTCCACGGCAGTTCGCCACGCGACGGGAAGGTCCGTGAATTGTACGGATGTGTCTTCGCTGCGACGGTCCGGGATGTACATCAGGATCTCAGCAAGGTTGACAAACGCGTGGTGTTCGTTGAGCTGGGAGTTAAATGGGCCCGGGTCGTCCCACTCAATCGAATACGAAACCATGACCTCCTCCTCCCGATGCGAAGCCGGGACGGGCACATTGATCAGCCAAGTGTCCTTGTTAACTTCATAAGGTTTGGTCGGCGGACCGAGGTCTACAGCGCAACATGTTGCTTTGATGTCACGAAGGCGATGCGAGAAGTCGCGAATCTGATAGAGAGCGTTCCAGGCAGGCAACGCGACAAAGGTTTCAGCGGCGGGTTTCGGAATCCACATCTCAACATGGAAAATGTGTTGCTCGGGATGGTCGAGGGAGACTTGATACCTGATCGTCGCGGCCGCCGGCCGGGCGGCAAAGAGTAGAACGATGCAAAAACACGCCCGCCTGAAGGCGGCCGCTGCGTAACGTTGTCCCCGGCAACGAGCTGCCCTCATGCACGCACGCCGTGAGCTGAGCGCAGCTTATCGAGCAGTTTCGCGGTGAGGCCGTCGAAGCTGCCGTTGGACATGATGAGAATCAGATCACCGGGGCGCGCGTTGGCGGCAAGGTGATCGGCAATTTCATCCGCGGAAGCCAGTGCTCGGGCATCCGGGCCGCGCGTGCGAACCGCCGCGGCGATGGCCTCAGGTGAAAGACGGTCATCTTCGGCGAGCAACTGCGCGCGGCTGACTGGGCCAAAAAGCACCGCGTCGGCGAGGGAAAGAGCCTCCGGCAAGGCGTCCTGAAAGACCCTGCGGCGCATCGTGTTGGAGCGGGGCTCGACGGCGGCCCAAATCTTGCGGCCGGGCCAGCGCGTCCGGGCGGCTTCGAGCGTCAGGCGGATGGCGGTCGGATGGTGCGCGAAGTCCTCAACGACCAAAACGCCGTTCGCGTCGCCCTTGACCTCCATGCGGCGGCGCACGCTTTGAAACGTGGCGAGCGCGCGATCGATGGCGTCGCATTCGACGCCGCGTCCGTAGGCGAGCGCAATCGCCGCGAGCGCGTCGAGAACATTGTGGCGCCCAGCCACGGGAATGCGGATGCGCGCCACTTCACTGCCGCGGTAGGCGACACGGAATTCCGTGGCGTCGTTGTGCCACATAATGTCTCCGGCGCACCAATCGCACTCGGGCGTCAGACCGAAGCTTTCGACCGGACAGAAGGCTTTCGCGGCCACGTCCTTCAGTTCGCTGCTTTCTCCCCAGATCAGTATCCGGCCGCGGCGCGGGACGAGATTGACGAGGCGCCGAAACTGGAGCGCGATCGAAGGCAGGTCCGGATAGATATCCGCGTGGTCGTACTCGAGCGACGTCAGGATCAGCTCGTCCGGATGATAGTGGAGGAATTTCGGGGCCTTGTCGAAGAAGGCCGTATCGTACTCGTCGCCTTCGATGATGAACTCCTCGCCGCCTCCGAGGCCGTAGCTGCGATCGCCGAAATTCGGAGCAACGCCTCCGATCAGGAAATCGGGGCGGCGACCGGCGGTTTCGAAAATCCAAGCGAGCATCGCGGTCGTGGTCGTCTTGCCGTGAGTGCCCGCAACCACGATCGACGTGCGGCCCGGCAGGAAGTACTCCTCAAGAATCTGCGGCATCGAGCGGTAAGGAATCTTTTCGTCGAGGATTTGCTCCAGCTCGGGATTGCCGCGGGATATCGCGTTGCCGATCACAGCGAGATCGGGCGCCGGAACGAGATTCTCCGGACGGTATCCGTCGTTCCAGGAAATGCCGAGCGAGCGAAGCAGAGTCGAGGCAGGCGGGTACACACCGGCATCCGAGCCGGTCACGCGAAAGCCACGCTCCGCAAGCATGCCCGCAACGGGCGCCATGGCCGCGCCTCCGATCCCGAGAAGATGGACGTGCGAGACAGGCGGATTGTTAAGGCTTGGATTCATGGTGTGCATGCGGGCTCGAGGATTTGCAACTCCGCGCGGCCGTCTGTCGAAAGGCGTGCGCGAACTCCCAAGGGTATCGTCAAAGCCGCCCGCGATGTGTGGCCCACAGGCACACCCCAAGCTGTGGGAACGCCGAGCGGCAATAGGATGCGGCGCGCAACATCTTCGACCGTTTCGCCGCCCGGGGGCGGATCGCACTCGGGGAACTCGCCGAGAATGATGCCCGCAACGCCGCGAAATTTTCCGGCTTGTTTCAAATGTATCAGCGCGCGGTCAACCTCGTAGGGCTTCATCGCGCGGTCCTCAAGGAGAAGGATCGCACCCTGGGTGTCGAGCTCCCACGGAGTGCCCAAGGTCGCCTCGACGAGCGTCAGGCACCCGCCCAGGAGCACGCCTTCAGCCGCGCCGGCCGCGAGCAACTTCCCCTGCAGATCGAGTAGCCAGCCCTTTTGGGTCTCCGTCAACGCGCGCAGGAGGCTTTCGCGGTCGTAGCCGTGAGGCGCAGCCTCGCCGCGGTCGAAGTTGGACGCCACCATGGGCCCATAAAACGTCACCCATCGAAACCTCTGCCAGAGAAACGCCTGGAGCGATGTCAGATCGCTCGAACCAAGCAGAATTTTCGGCGACGCGGACCCGACGCCCAAGCCGTCGAGCAGGTAGTTGGAGCCGTAACCACCGCGAGAGCAGAAGATGGCGCGCGTTGCGGAATCGCCGAAGGCATCCTTGAGCACGGCGAGGCGGTCCTCGGCGGACCCGGCAAAAAAACTCTCGTGGGCGAGAGCGCTTGCCCGATCGACCAGTGGCACGTATCCAAGGCGCGCCAGCTCGGCGCAGCCCGCCCGCAATCGGTCTTCCTGCACAGGGCTCGCGAGCGACAGGACGCGAACTCCATCACCAGGTCGCAGGGCAGGCGGCTTGAAAGGTTGCGGCATGGGGCGAAACCGAGAATAAGGAATTTGGCGAGCCGAGTCCAGATATCGAACTAGCCGCGATTCGCGGGATGCAACCGCACGGAGGGGAATTATGGCGCCTTAATGGTGAACGTGGCGCCCGATGATGTGCCCCCTCCAGGCGCGGGATTCGTCACGGTTATCTGAGCAGAGCCCTGTGCGGCGATATCCGCAGCGGGGACCACTACCACGAGCCTCGAACTGCTTATAAACGCGGTCGCGAGCGGAGTATTTTCCCATTCGGCGACGGAACTCGGCACAAAGCCAGAACCGCCTAAAGTCACCTCGATGTCCGTCAGATTGCTGGCCGTCACGCTCGAGGGCGAAAGCGAGGGAGTAGATGGGGTCGGATTATCCGGCCCCGTGATGGGAAAGGCGACCGACGGCGCGGCGTCGACCAGGTCAGGGGCGCTCACGGTCACGCTGCCCGAGCCGACCGTCGCGATATCGTTCTGAGTGATTGTCGCGCTCGCCTGGTTGCCGCTGATCGTCGTCGGGGTGCGCAGGCTGCCGTTCCAGATGATTACGTAGTTCACGCCGAAGTTGGCGCCATTCACCGTCAGCGTGAAAGCCGGGCCGCCAGCCTTGGCGCTGGTCGGCGAAACCGACGAGATTGCGGGGCCACCATTCTGGACCGGTTCGATGGTGAAGGACGAGGCGGCCGATGCCCCACCACCCGGCCCCGGATTCCACAGCGTCAGCTGCGCCGTGCCGGGGGTCGCCACATCTGCCGCCGAAATTGAAACCTGGAGTTCGTTCGTGACGATATTAAAGGTCGTTGAACGCGGGGAACCGTTCCAATAGGCGAAGGTAACGCCTTGAGAGCCGGAAATCAGTCCGGTTCCAGTGACGAATAGCGTAAAACCGTCGCTTCCAACCGTAATGTTAGAGGGAAACAGGTTGACGATGGCGGGAGTAGGATTGAAGGGCGGTCCGCTGCTGCCGCCGCAGCCCTCAAGCAGCACAATCCCCGCAACCAACGCCAGCGCAGCCCACCACGAACGCTTCAATCCAGCCTCCTCCGAAGTTTCATCGGGGATCCCGGAGCCGCACACGAAGGGCGACCGAGAAAGCGGAACGAGGGAAACACGAGACCGCCTGCAAATCCCCCTGCCAAAACAGACAAGAGTGATAGCACCCCGGCGCTCCGCACGTCAACTTGGATTCGAGAGCCGGGCCCAAGGTTATCCGCCAGAAAGCCAGCGCGCGTCAGCGAAGCGCTCGCGCCTCGATTTGCGCATGCGCCGCCCCAAGTCTCTCAAGGAGGTCGCGCTCCTGAGGGGCAGTTACCTCGGCGTCAAATTCGACGACTAGGCTCTGGTCCGCCTTGCTACTCTGCCACGTACGGGTTTCGATTCCCATTGCTCCGACGATTTGACGGACCCGTGGAATCATGTCCGGTGTATTCGGCGCGGTGATGCGGAAGGTCAAGAGTCGCGTGTGAAGGCCAAGACGATCCTCGACGGCTCCGAGAAAAACCAGGGCCGCGAGCATCAACAGGGTCGTGAAGATGGCCGTGACGGGCATGCCAGCACCGCAAGCCATGCCGACGCTGGCAACCACGAAGATCGTGGCGGCGCTGGTAATGCCGAGGATAGCGCCCCGCTCGCGCAGCACCACCCCCGCTCCGATGAAGCCGATGCCGGGAATGATCTGCGCGGCGATACGCGTATGGTCGCCCCCGACCGTACTGGCCATCTCATAGGAAACGACGGTGAACAGGGCAGCGCCCAGCCCGATGAGCATGTTGGTGCGGAGCCCGGCGGGTTTGTGACGAAGCTCGCGTTCAAGACCGACCACGCCGCCGAGAACCGCGGCAAGCAGGAGTCGGCCGACGACGTAGGTATTCAGATCATGCAGCATCGCACCCCCTTGGAGACATCTGGGGGATTCCACAACCTTCGCTGACCGGCCCTGCGGCCTCGCCTTGCTAAAGCTTGAACGTGGTAAGACGTGCGAACTGGCGCGCGCGAGCAGCAATTTCCTTCCGTTTGACCTTCGCGAGCCTTTCAACGCCGAATTTTTCCACAGTGAAACTGGCGAGGACCGAGCCGTACACCATGGCCGAGCGAAGCGTCTGCTCGTTGACGCGCCCCTTGCTCGTCAGATAACCCATAAAGCCACCGGCAAACGTGTCTCCCGCGCCGGTCGGATCGTGCACTTCCTCAAGCGGGAACGCGGGCACGGAAAATATCAAGCCGTCGTGGACCATCAATGCGCCGTGCTCCCCGCGCTTGATGATGAGCGTCTTCGGGCCCATCTTGAAGACATGCTTGGCGGCCCGGAAAAGATTGTGCTCGCCGGTGAGCTGGCGCGTCTCATCGTCATTGATCGTAAGTATCTGCACGTGCTTGAGCGTCTCCCGCAACTGGGCCGGGGTTCCATCGATCCAGTAGTTCATGGTGTCGAGGCCGACCACCTTCGGCTTGCGGCGCACCTGCTTCAGCACGGAGTACTGGAGCGTCGGGTCGATGTTGCCGAGGAAAATGTACTGCGAGTCGAGGTACGATTCCGGGAGCGTCGGCTGGAAGGAAGCGAAAACGTTCAATTCAGTCGCGAGCGTTGTGCGCTCGTTCATGTTCTGGCTGTAGCGGCCCGACCAGAAGAACGACTTCCCCGGCACGTGATCGAGACCCGCGAGGTCTATTTTGCGGCCCCGAAAAACGGCCTCGTCCTTCGCCGTAAAGTCTTCGCCGACGATGGCAACGAGGCGGACCGGCGCAAAATGGCTCGCGGCCAGCGCAAAGTAGCTCGCAGCCCCGCCGAGGGTGCGGTCGACCTTCCCGAACGGGGTTTCAATCGCGTCAAAAGCGACAGATCCGACTACTAGAAGTGACATGAGCGTTCCATTTGTTTAGCAGGCCGCGCGCAAAAGCGGTCTGCGTTTTGATTGCACGCATATCTCAGGAGTAGTTCCCTGCCCCAAAGACGTGAACAGCGGCGTCAGATGTATTTCCCAATGATCGGCGCGAGACGCTTCTTGGCCACCGCCGGAATTCGCTTGCGGTCGGTCAGGATCGCGTGCGCCAGAGCCGAACCGCACCTGCACTCGCGTTCGTCGCCGAGTGCGCGAACCGCTTCGCGAATCGCCCGCTGAACGTTCTCGGTGTTCTTGTTCAGATAGCCGATGATCATTTCCACGGTCACCGAGTCGTGCTGCGGATGCCAGCAATCGTAATCCGTGATCATTGCGAACGTAGCGTAGCAAAGTTCAGCCTCGCGGGCGAGCTTGGCTTCCGTGAGGTTGGTCATCCCGATAACGTCGAAGCGAAGCTGGCGATAGGTGTGCGACTCAGCCAGCGTCGAAAATGCGGGGCCTTCGATACAGACGTAGGTACCGCCGCGATGTGCCTTCACACCGATACGGTCGCAGGCCGCCGCGAGCCTTTCCGACAGGCGCTTGCAAGTTGGCTTGTCAAAGCCGATGTGGGCCACGACGCCGCCCCCGAAAAACGTCGCTGCCCGGCCCCGTGTACGGTCGAAAAATTGATCGGGCATCAGAAAATCGAGCGGCGGCAGGTCTTCGCGAAGCGACCCAACCGCGCCTACGGAAATGATCTGCTCGACGCCAAGCAGTTTCATGGCGCAGATGTTTGCTCGGTAGTTGATCTCGCTCGGCGTAAGCACATGGCCTCGGCCGTGGCGCGCGAGAAACGCCACGCGACGCCCTTCGAGGGTTCCGATCACAAGCGCATCGGACGGGTCCCCGAATGGAGTTTTGATGCGAACCTCGCGGGTATCCGTCAGGCCCGCCATTTGATACAGGCCGCTGCCGCCGATGATGCCGATCTTGACCGTCTCCTTCTTTGGCCTCCGCTTCTTGGTTTTCGCCATGTTCAGCCGAGTGTTCTCCTGATGCGGCCAAGCCGCTCTATCTAATCAACGGTGACCGGCTCGGGCTCCCATTGGCCGTCGCGGTCGCGCAGATAAGCCGCCGGGACGCGTGCATCATGTGCGAAAAGCGCGAGCCAGCCTTCTTGGACGGCAACGGGAATCCATCGTTTCTTGTTTTCGAGCGTCGTCATCGGGTAGAGATCGTAACCCATAATCCATGGAAGCGGGAGATGTACGGTTGTGGGCACGAGATCAGCAAAGAGGAACGCGGTTTTGCCACCGCCCGTCAATTTCACGCATTGCATGTCCGCCGTGTGGCCCGGGACGCGCACGAGTTCCACGCCGGGAGCGATCATCTGGTCTCCTTCGAGAAGCGAAAACATTCCCGCGGACTCGATTGGTGCATAGTTCTCCGGAAAATAGCTCGCGCGGTCGCGCTCGTTGGGGTGCATGGCATGGTCGTACTCGCCGCGCTGGACGATGTAACGTGCGTTCGGAAACGTGGGCACGACTTCACCCTTTTCGAGGCGGGTATTGCCGCCACAGTGATCGAAATGCAGATGCGTGTTTACGACGATGTCGATGTCCTCGGGACGCAGGTCGTAGCCGCGAAGACCGTCGAGCAGCCGGGGCGCATCAAGACCATAGATATCGCGCAGCTTGGAATTCATCTTGTCGCCCGCGCCAGTTTCAACGAGGATGTGTTTGCCCCCAGCATGAATCAATAGGGAGTTCATCGAAAGCGTGATGCGGTTGCGCGCATCAGGAGTCATCTTCTTCTCCCACAGCGGACGCGGAATCACGCCAAACATCGCCCCTCCGTCGAGCAGGACCCGCCCGGCCACAATGATGTGAAATTCAAGATCTCCGAGTTTCATCTGGCTCCGAAAACAACGAGCGGACAACCCCAAAAGGCAAGAAAAAGAAAATAGCAGGTGAGGCCTCAAAGTTCAAATACCGGTCCTCAAGACAATCCCGAACGGGCCAGAATCTCGTTCACAGCCGCGTACGGGTCCTTGGTGCGCGCGGCGACTGCGGAAGCCAGCGCATCGAATTCAGCTTCCGTCATTCGACCGGCTCCGACGCGTTCGAGCAGACGCGCCTGAAGCAGCCGTAGCAACCACTCCTTCCAGTAAGCCATCTCCCGGGCGCGACGATTCGGCGCGTTCGCGAAATGCTCGCGGAAGAAGCCAATCTGGCGCGCGAGATCATCCACGCCCTTGTTTTCGGTGGCAACGGTCCGCACGATGGGCGGCTTCCAGCCGTCGCGGTCCGGCACAAGGTCCAGCACCGCGCGGAGCTGCTGCTCGAAGCGGTCCGCACCTTCGCGATCGGACTTGTTGAGCACGAAGATGTCGCCGATCTCCATCAAACCGGCCTTGAGATTCTGGACATCGTCGCCCATGCCGGGAACAAGGACGACCACGGTGCAGTCAGCGAGCCGGACGATTTCGATTTCGCCCTGGCCGACGCCGACGGTCTCGATGAGAATGATCTTTTTCCCGGCAGCGTCGAGAAGGAGAGCGACGTCACCACTTGCCTGCGCGAGGCCGCCGAGATAGCCGCGCGTAGCCATCGAGCGGATGAAGATGCCTTCGTCGGTCGCATGGCCCTGCATGCGGATGCGGTCTCCCAAGATCGCGCCCCCGGTGAATGGGCTCGACGGGTCGACCGCGATGATGCCGACGGTCTTTTTTTCACTGCGATACTGGGCTGCAAGCCGGTCGACAAGGGTGCTCTTCCCTGTTCCGGGCGCCCCCGTGACGCCGATGCGACAGGCCCCGCCGGTGAAAGGAAAAAGTTGCCGCAGAAGCTCTTCGGCTTCGGGCGCGCGGTTCTCGATGGCGGAGACGGCTCGGGAAATCGCGCGGACATCGCCCGCGCGAACCTGCGAAGCCCAATTTTCGATGGTCGCGGTCATAGCGAAGTAGTTCAGAACGGAACGGCGAGTTTAACCTGAGTGGCTAATCGCGGCGCGGATTTTCAACGGGCAGTTTTGCGACGGCAGAGGCCTTCCGGGACGCCGGCTGCCCGCCCGCATATTCGTCGTAGGCCTTAATGATGCGCTGCACGAGGCTGTGGCGCACGACGTCGCGCTCGTCGAAATAGACCAGCGCGATGCCTTCGATCTTGCCCACCACGTCGATTGCCTCGATCAGACCCGAACGGCGCGCGTCTGGGAGATCGATCTGCGTAACGTCGCCGGTGATTACCGCTTTCGAATTGAACCCCAGGCGCGTGAGAAACATCTTCATCTGCTCGCTTGTCGTGTTCTGCGCTTCGTCGAGGATAACGAAGGAATCGTTCAGCGTGCGCCCACGCATGAACGCAAGCGGAGCCACCTCGATAATGTCCTTCTCTATGAAGCGCTCGAGTTTGTCCGCCTCGAGCAGGTCGTGCAGTGCGTCGTAGAGGGGCCGCATGTAGGGATCGACCTTTTCCTGGAGCGTCCCGGGCAAAAAGCCCAACCGCTCGCCAGCCTCGACCGCGGGGCGCGCGAGGATGATGCGGTTGACCTGCTTCGAAAGCAGCGCCGAGACGGCCATCGCGACCGCAAGGTACGTCTTTCCGGTTCCGCCGGGGCCGATGGCGAAAACCATGTCGTACGTTTCCAGGGCTTCGATATAGCGGCGTTGGTTCGTGCTCTTTGGCGCGATGCTCTTTTTACCGAGCGCCCGAGTGCGCGTCGGCGAGAATGCCTCATGGAGCGTGGAAGACGGCTCGTCGGCCGCGGTACGAAGCAGGGATTTCACTTCCTGGCTCGTCGGGATGCGCCCTTCACGGACACGGTCGTTGTACGCGTCGAGAAGCTGGGCGGCGCGCTTTACCTGCTCGGGCTCGCCTTCGATTTCGAGATCCCTATCCTTCAGGTGCGTGGTCACACGCAGGGCGGATTCGAAGAATTTCAGATTTTCATCGAGAGTGCCGAAGAGCTCGTTGATGCCCCCGGCGATTCGGACGGTCTGTTTCATCCAGTTTGGCGGTCGCAAATCTAGCGTAGCGCGGCCCGCCCGTACGGGTCAAGCTGCGGCCCGCGGCTCGCAGCCAACGCGTCAGTGGGTCACTGGAGCCGGGAACTGCACCTTGGGCACCTCGCGCGCAGCCTCCGGCGCCGCAAAGTAGGCGTCGTTGCGCTTGAAGCCAGCCCAGCCGGCGAAGATGTTGTTCGGGAACAGGGCAATGAAGGTGTTGTAATCCTGGATCGCGTCGTCGTAGCGCTTGCGTTCGACGGCGATACGGTTTTCGGTGCCGGCCAACTCATCCTGCAGGCGCAGGAAATTCTCGTTCGACTTGAGCTGAGGATAATTCTCGACAATCACGAGCAATCGGCTGAGCGCGCCATCGAGCTGGCCATTCGCGGCAATCTTGTCTTGCGGCGTTTGTGCGCCGCCCAGCGCGGCGCGGGCCTTGGCGATGTCGTCGTAGACGGTCACCTCCTGCGCTGCGTAGCCCTTGACCGTCTCCACAAGGTTCGGAATCAGGTCGGAGCGGCGCTGAAGGACGACGTCCACCTGCGCCCAGTCGGATTTCACGGTCTCATTGAGCGTGACCATGTGGTTGCGGCTCGAGACGTAGGCGCCGCCCACGACCAAAGCAAGAACCACAAGAACCGCCAGAATGACGAGGGCTACCTTCATGACGTACCTCCGGCGAGAAATCTAACACAGGGCCTGCATCCGGGCATAACGCTAGGAAACATCGAGGCGCCGGTCGACCTCGTTGGTCACAACTTCGACGAATTCCAGGTAGGTTTGCAGCGTGGCCTCGACATCGATCTCCTTCTCCTTCCGCTTCCCTGCCCGGAAATCGAGAACCGTGTGAAACGCGGATGGGTTCGCGCCCGTGAGCGATGCGATTCCATCGACGGCTTCGCCTTTGCTGTGCGCGGCGGGTTGGCCGAGCGCGATCAGGGCATGGCGAAAAAGCGCGCAGAAGGCCGACACGGAGCGGAGCATGATTCCGAGATGCACGTCTCGCTTCCGAGGCGCCGCCAGGATCGCTTGGCGCAAGCGGAGCCAATCCGTGCGAAGCTCGCGCTCGACTTGCAGGCGATGCAGGCGCAACGGCACATCCAGGCCTGCGAACGGATCGTCGCCAAAGAGCATGCGGTGGTGGGCCTTGATATCCAGAAGCTCGATGGCGAAAACGTCGGCGGAACGAACGATCTCGTCAAATGTGAAGACGAGCGGGGCGGGATTTCCCTGCCGCGTCCACCATTCGGCTACCGGGTGAAGCTGCTCGAGATCGGCAGCCGCGGCGCTCTGGACAATGCAGAGGACATTGAGGTCTGAGTGCTTTTCGTGAAAGTCGCCGGAGACGGCGGAGCCATACAGGACCGCGGCCTTCAAGTTGCCGGCCGCCGCAGATTTCAGCCGCTCGACCAGTTCGCTGAGCTTGGACTCCATACGTGTGATCCTCTCAAAAAACGAATACCAGGTTCATCGACCGTCACCAACTACCGCTCGCGCCCCCGCCGCCGAATGATCCGCCACCAAAACCGCCAAACCCTCCACCTCCGCCGCCTCCACCCCCAAATCCTCCGCCCCATCCGCCACCACCCATTCCACTGCCGATCATGGGTCCAATCCACCAGCCGCCGCCCCGATGGTAACGCGAGCTGGCACCTGCGCTCATCGCACCCCGTATCACGTAGTAGATGAAATAGATGATCAGAAATACGAAGATCAGTGGAATCCGAGGAAAGCTTCTTTCCTTCTCAGGGGGCGGGGGAGACGAACCGGTCAGCGTGACGCCTCGATCGGCGGCGATCACGTCGGCGACGCGGCGTGTCATCAAAAGGATCGCGCCATCGTAGTTGTTATCGCGGAGGTAAGGCACTGCCTCGCGACCGAAGCCACCGACTTTCCCGTCGGGAAGAATGGGCTCAAGCCCGTAGCCGACTTCGAAGCGGTACCGGTGATCGTCTACAGCAAAGAGAATCAGAACGCCGCGGTTCGACTTGGGCCCGACGCCGAGACGGGTGGCAAGGTCGATCGAATAGTCCTCGATCGGCCGGTCGCCGAGCGACTTAATCGTGACGACGGCGATCTGGGCCTGGGCTTTCTGGTCCACCTCGGTGCACAACGCAGTGAGCTGATCCTTCGCAGGCTGGCTCAATACACCAGCCAAATCCGTGACGTAACCGTTGACCTTGGTCTGTGCCACAACCTGGTCAATTGATTGAGCTCCAACGGCCCAAGGGGCTAGGAGAAATCCCAAGACGAGGCAAGTCAACAACAGCACGCCAGCCCGGGCGTCACTGCGCCTCGTGCCAGATCGGGCTAATTGGGCGCAAAGAAATCTAAAGGGGAAGTCGGCAGACATGCACCGTCATCGTAGTGCGAGTCCGCAGCCAGTGTCAAACAGCGCTGGTTGATTTCAGGACGCCACCGGCTGTCACCAATTGTCACTCCGTATGCCCGATGCTACACTGCTACGTCCGCACTTCGAGCGCCCGCTAAAGTGTTTGGGAAGCTAATATTTGGAGCGCCTGAACTCCCATTTCAACGTCAAATACGATCGGGATACATCTGACCGATCCGTTGCAAGACGGATTGTTTCTGAAACAAATTGCCGCTCGCGCACGTTTCAATGGTTTAGGCTCTGGCGCACCGAAACGTAATCGATCGTTCGGAGATGGTTCGGAGAGGAAAAACACGATGAGTCGAAGGTTAACACACGCAGCGATGGCGCTTTTGACGGCGGCTTCCATGCTTATCTCACCGGTGTACGCCCAAAACCAACAAGCGCCCGCCCCAGACGCGCAAACGCAGGCGCAGCCTCAAATGGCGTCGCCGGCATCGCCGCCTGTATATCAGCCGCCCGTCGCGACCCAGGGGCCTCCCCCTGCTCCGGCTCGGAGCTTGGGGTTTTCGACCGGGCCAGACTACTCAAAAGGCAGGTCGTGGTTCCCGAATGTCATAGCCCCCTATATAGGGGTTCATGCGCCCGCGCCGGGACTGACGAACTCGCCGCGCGTCGAGCAGTTGATCTCCAACGGCAAGCTTATGCTTAGCCTCGAAGATGCGGTCTCGCTCGGGCTCGAAAACAACTTAAGTATCGCCGTCGAACGCTACGTACCCTGGCTGGACGAGGCAAGTCTGCTTTATGCGAAGTCCGGGGCCAACGGCAGGATCGCATTCGACCCAACGATAACCAGCAGCATCAACACGACGCAGTCCGCCACGCCCGTGAACAACCCGTTCTTCGCAGGGGTTGGTTCACTCACCTCAGGCGGCTCTCCCGAAAAGAGCCCCCCACCTGATGTAACGAGCCACACGCTCAATGCGAACTTTCAATATACGCAGGGCTTTGTGACCGGCACGCAGGCGCAAGTCACTTTCGACAATTCGCGTTCGTCGAGCAGTATCCCAATCAACCTGTTCAACCCGGCCTTGCAGTCCACTTTGACGGTCCAGATCACCCAGCCCCTGCTGAATGGCTTTGGGAAACTTCCCAATGTCCGCTACATCATCGAGGCAAAGAACACGGTAAAGGTGGGCGAGTCTCAGTTCGCCCAGCAGGTAATGTCCACCATCACGCAAATAGCGACCGACTATTGGGAGCTCGTATTCGCGCGCGAGAACGTAAAGGTCGAGCAAGTAGCCGTCGCGGCGGATCAGCAGCTCTACGAGAACAACAAGAAGCAACTCGAGATCGGCACGATGGCTCCTCTCGATGTCATCACCGCGCAATCGCAGCTCGCCACCGATCAACAAGCCCTGGTTCAAGCCCAGACCACCCAACTGCTCGACGAGACCACATTGCTCGTTGCCATTACAAAAGACCCGCTTGCAGCCACGCTAAAGGGCGTGGAAATCATCCCCACAACGGCCCTTTTCACGCCCGAAGAGGAGAACATCTCGCTGGAAGATGCAGTGAAGGAAGCGTGGCAAAAGCGACCCGAACTCGAGCAGGCGGCGCTGAACCTGAAAAATGCCGGCATCGAAGTGAAGGCTACAAAAAATGCTCTGCTGCCAACGGTCAATTTGTTCGGCGAATACCAAGGGGTCGGACTGGGCGGAGTCGAAAGGACGTCGGCACCGACAGGCGCGTTTGCCCCCAATACGGCGTCTCCTATCGTCGATGCCACAGGAACCCCCGTCGATTTGGGGCCGCCCGTCGGACCCTTATTTGAACCATTGGCACTCAGTTCGCCCTTTACTTTCCCTGGTGGACTCGGCGATGACTTGAACCGCATGATCAATGCGACATATCCCACACTGGAAGCCGGCATCAACATCACTTTGCCGATCCGCAATCGGGCGGCGCAAGCGCAGAACGCCACCGCACAACTCAACGAACGGCAGCAGCAGGTGCAATACCTGCAAACACAGAGTACGATCGTGCTTAACGTCCGCCAGGCTTTGATCACACTCGAACAAGATCGGGCCGCCATCACGGCCGCCGAGCAGGCGCGGATCCTCCAACAGCAGAGCTACGACGACGAGGTGAAAAGGCTCCAGCTCGGCACCTCGACGGCCTTCACTGTGGTCCAAAAGCAGCAGCTCCTCACGGTTGCTGAAGGCACGGAGCTGCGCGACCGAATTAACCTGATCGAGGCGGAGTTGAACTTCAATCAGGCCATGGGCCGCACGCTTGACGTCCATCACATCACGGTGGCTGACGCTAAGGCCGGAAGCATCCATCGCGAACCAAACATTCCCGGCACCCCAGACGCCGACGCACAAGCAGGGCACTGATCGAGGCTGGCAATGAAGGATAAGGGCGATGAGAGGCGGGAGGCCACATCCAATCCCGCTCTCGAGGCCCGTCAGAATCGCTCTGGCGGCCCGCGCGCATGGGAAGAGAAAACCCTTAGACGTGCGCTCGCCAACTCACCCGAGCGCGCCGCCGATTTCACGACGGTATCGAGCTATTCCGTTCGGCGGCTCTACACGAACGCTGACCTCGTCGACTGGATTCCTGAGCGTGATCTCGGGTCCCCTGGCGAGCCTCCCTATACGCGCGGTATCCATCCCACGATGTACCGCGGCCGGCTTTGGACCATGCGGCAGTTTGCGGGGTTCGGAACCGCAGAGGACACAAACCGCCGATTTCGATACCTGCTCGCACAGGGGCAGACCGGGCTTTCCGTAGCCTTCGATCTCCCGACCTTGATGGGCTACGACTCCGACCATCTGATGTCGGAAGGCGAGGTCGGGAAATGCGGCGTCGCGATCGGTTCGCTTGCGGATATGGAAGCCCTCTTCGACCGGATCCCGCTCGCCGATGTCACCACGTCGATGACGATCAATGGGCCCGCGGCGGCCGTTTGGGCGATGTACCTTGTGGTAGCGGAGAAGCAGGGTGCCGATTGGCGAAAGCTTTCGGGAACGCTCCAGAATGACATCCTAAAGGAATATATCGCGCAGAAGGAATACCTCTTCCCGCCTGCGCCGTCGATGCGGCTCGTGACGGACACGATTGAGTTCGGTGCAAAACACACGGCGAAGTTCAATCCGATCTCGATCAGCGGCTACCACATTCGCGAGGCCGGCGCGACGGCGATTCAGGAACTCGCGTTCACGCTGCGAGACGGTATTGAATACGTCGAGGCATGTCTGGAACGCGGCCTCGACATCGACGAATTTGCGCCCCGGCTTTCGTTTTTCTTCAACGCGCACAACGATTTCTTCGAAGAGATAGCGAAATATCGCGCCGCCCGGCGTATCTGGTGCCAGGTCATGCGCGAGCGATTTGGCGCTAAGAATCCGCGCTCCTGGGCGCTGCGTTTCCATGCCCAAACGGCCGGCTGCTCGCTTACCGCGCAGCAGCCCTACAACAACGTCGTGCGCACGGCAGCCCAGGCTCTCGCGGCAGTGCTCGGCGGCACGCAGTCGCTGCACACGAACTCCCTGGACGAAGCTTGGGCTCTTCCGTCCGAATCGGCCGCGACAATCGCCTTGCGCACCCAGCAGATTCTGGCCCACGAAAGCGGCGTCACAAATACGGCCGACCCGTTTGGCGGATCGTACTTCCTCGAAACTCTGACCAACGAAATCGACGACGCAGCGCAGAACTACATCGAAAAGATTGACGCACTGGGCGGTATGGTCGCGGCGATTGAGTGCGGCTACCCGCAACGCGAGATCGCCGACGCGGCGTATCGCTATCAGATGGCGGTCGATCGCAAAGAGAAGATCGTCGTGGGCGTGAATGACTACGTCACGGACAAAGAACCGATCGAGATCCTGCGCATCGACGAGTCGGTCGCCGAGCGGCAGTCCGATCGCCTGCGGCGCCTGCGCGCGGAGCGGTCGAACGACGAGATCGAACGGCGCCTCGGCGCTCTCCGCAAAGCCGCTGCCGGCAGCGAGAACCTGATGCCGTACCTTTACGAAGCAGCGAAAGCCTATGCCACGCTCGGCGAAATCTGCGACGCCCTTCGACAGGTCTTTGGCGTCCACGAAGAAGCCATCATTACCTGATTGGCGAACGCAAGCCGCGGGAAAGACATTTCAGACGGTTTTGAAGTATTCTTTCCGAAACATGCCGGAGCAGAAGATACGGGTGCTGATTGCAAAGCCAGGGCTCGATGGCCACGACCGCGGGGCCAAAGTGATCGCGCGAGCACTGCGTGACGCCGGGATGGAGGTGATCTACACCGGCCTGCGCCAGACGCCCGAAATGATTGCTTCGGCGGCGGCCCAGGAAGATGTGGACGTGATCGGACTTTCGATTCTTTCCGGCGCGCACAACACTCTCTGCTCGCGGCTGATGGATATTCTTCGAGCTAAGGGCATGATGGATGTGACCGTCCTGATCGGAGGCATTATCCCCGAGGCCGACATCCCAAATCTGAAGAAAGCTGGCGTCGCCGAAGTCTTTCTTCCCGGCACCACAACGCAAGCCATCGTCGACTTCATCCGGCAGCGGGTCGCGGCCGCCCCGCGCGGAGTCTGACTTGGCGGAGCGAACAGCAGGCCGTCAAGAAGAGCAACCCGCGAGCGCAACCCCAATTGGGACACCAGTCGATCCGCAAGCTCCCGCGTTCCAGAAGAACGGCCGCGCGATGGTCGATCGCCTAACCGAAATCAAGAATGAAGAGGAAACGATCCGCCAGGGAGGTGGCGCTAAGGCCACCGAGGCGCAGCACAGGAAGAACCGCCTGACCGCCCGCGAGCGCATCGCCAAGCTCATTGACCCGCGAACGGAATTCTTCGAGCTCGGCCTCTACGCCGCGTACGACATGTACGTGGAATGGGGCGGCGCACCTGCGGCCGGTGCCATCACAGGCCTTGGACGCGTCGCCGGCCGCCGCGTGATGATTATCGCCAATGACGCGACGGTGAAAGCCGGCGCCTTCTTCCCCATGACCGCGAAGAAGGTGATCCGCGCGCAAAACGTCGCGATCGAAAACCGCATTCCGACAATCTACCTCGTCGATTCCGCGGGCGTTTTTCTGCCACTCCAGGAAGATGTTTTCCCGGACACCGATGATTTTGGCCGCGTCTTCCGCAACAACGCCGTGATGAGTGCGATGGGTATTCCGCAGATTACTGCGATTATGGGGATGTGCGTCGCGGGCGGCGCGTATCTGCCCGTGATGTGCGATCACATCCTGATGACAGAAGGTAGCGGCCTTTTCCTCGCCGGTCCGGCACTCGTGCAGGCGGCCATCGGCCAGAAAACCTCCGCCGAAGAATTGGGCGGCGCCCAGATGCATGCACAGATCAGCGGCACCGTCGATTTCCGCGAGCCAGACGATGCCGCGTGCATCTCTCGCGTGCGCGCGCTCGTCGACAAGATGGGTCACCGGCCCGGCGCCCCGTTTGATCACAAACCGGCCGAGGCGCCCGCGTACTCTGCCGAGGAAGTCTATGGCATCTTCTCGGGCGATCCCGCCAGGCAATACGACATGCGCGAGATCATCGCGCGGCTCGTGGACGGCAGCCATTTCGACGAATACCGCGCCGAGTACGGACAGACGCTCGTGTGCGGGTACGCAAGGATTGGAGGCTGGGCGATTGGGATCGTCGCGAACCAGAAGAAAAATGTCACCGTTTCCGCGCCCGGAACCGGCGAGAAGCGGATCGAGTTCGGTGGCGTGATCTATACCGAGTCGGCGGACAAGGCGGCGCGCTTCATCCTCGACTGCAACCAGAATCTCGTCCCCCTCATTTTTCTTCACGATGTGAACGGCTTCATGGTCGGCAAGGACGCCGAGTGGAGCGGAATCATCCGCGCGGGCGCAAAGATGGTCAACGCGGTCGCGAACAGTGTGGTGCCTAAGATCGCCGTGATCTGCGGGGGCAGCTTTGGCGCCGGCCACTACGCCATGTGCGGCAAGGCCTACGACCCGCGGTTCATCTTTGCATGGCCCACTGCACGATACGCGGTGATGAGCGGAGACTCCGCCGCCGGGACATTGGTTGAAATCAAGATCAAGCAACTCGAGCGCGAAGGGAAGAAACTGAGCGCCGCGGAGAAGAAGGAGCTGTACGAATCGATCCGCGCCACCTACGAGCACCAGACCGACCCGCGCTACGCCGCCGCGCGGCTATGGGTCGACGCCATCATCGATCCAGCCCACACGCGGGAAGCGCTCATCGAGGCTCTCGAAGCCGCCGCGCTAAACCCGGAAGTTCGGGAATTCAAGACCGGGGTCTTTCAAACCTAAATGGGCACGATCACACGGGATCGGATCATTGGCGGCTCCGGCACGCTTGCTCTCGCTCTGTTGTTCATCGCACCATCTGCCCTTGCCTTATTTGCGTCCTTCGCGCTTGCGCACGAGGCATTTCCCGCCTCTGCGCTGTGGTTTGTCTATGAGGTCTCGTTTTATGCCGGCTGCGTCGGCGTCGGAATTACGGCGATTCTGGCGATCGTCGAAGCGATACGGCGCCAGATCCCGCCGCTGTTTCCAGGGCTGATGGCGCTTTCGGTTGTCGTTGGAATTTTCCTGTTGTGGTGGGCGACGCACATCTATCAAAACCCTTGGGCGCCCATCACATGACGGACACGGGCGTAACAATCGTCGAGTGCCCTCGCGACGCCTGGCAGGGCTTGCCGCAAGTCATTCCGACAGCGGAGAAAATCAAATATCTGACGCAACTGGTCACACTCGGCTTCAGTCACATCGACGCCGTCAGTTTCGTATCGCCAAAACACGTACCGCAGATGGCCGATAGTGAAGGGGTGATGCAAGAGCTGAGCCGCGCGAAACTGCCGTCCGGGGAGACGCCGGAAATTATCGGCATCGTTGTCAACGCGCAAGGGCTTGAGCGGGCCCTCGCGGCTCCTGGCGTGACCACGATCGGCTATCCGTACTCGATCTCGGCCTACTTTCGCCGCGCAAATGCGAATATGTCTCGCGGGGAGTCGCGCGAACTCGTTCAAAAGCTTTACCGGGATACCAAGGCCGCGAAACGGCGGCTCGTCGTCTATATTTCGATGGCTTTCGGGAACCCATATGACGAACCGTGGGGGCCGGAAATCGTCGAGGAGACGCTCGTATGGCTCAAGGATGTCGGCGTTCGCACGGTCTCGCTTGCGGACACGGTTGGAACCGCGTCTCCGGAAGACGTCGCGCGCCTCTATCTGGCCGTGAAGGACTGCGTTGCCGGCGTTGAGATCGGCCTGCATCTTCACAGCCGGCCAGATCGCGCTGTTGAGAAAATTCTCGCGGCATACGAGGCGGGCTGCAGGCGATTCGATGGCGCTCTCACGGGCCTTGGCGGTTGCCCCTTTGCAGGCGACACGCTCGTGGGTAATATTCCCACCGAGACCGTGCTCGCGACCCTCGCGGCGCGCGGCGTGGCAACCGGCATCGACACGAAATCGCTCGCGGTCGCCTGCGCCATGACGCATGAACTGCGCGAGAAATACGCGCGCGATTCCGAGACCGCGAAGCCGAATTAGCTGCTGGAGCGTCGAAAAAATGGGCTATCCAACACTGACATTTCAGTCCGACGATGAGATCGCAACGATTGCGCTCACCGTTCCGGAGAAGCGCAACGCGATTTCGGCGCAAATGATCGGAGATCTGCTCGGTGCGCTCGAGCAGGCCGAAATGGGGCGCGCGCGGGTCGTCATCATTACAGGCTCGGGGAAAGCCTTCTGCGCTGGGATGGATCTCGACGAGTTGCAGGTCCTTGCGCGACAGACGCAGCAGAAAAATCTGGAAGACGCGCGGCGGGTCACGAAACTGTTGTACCGGCTCTATAGTTTTCCCAAGCCCATCATCGCGGCGGTGAACGGCGCGGCTATCGCCGGCGGCTGTGGTATCGCGACACTGGCTGATTTCACGCTCGCTGTTCCCGAGGCCAAATTCGGATACACTGAGGTGAAACTCGGCTTCGTCCCCGCTCTGGTTTCGGTCTTCCTGCGACGGCGAATCGGCGACAGGCACGTCCGGGACCTGCTCCTGACCGGAAGAATCCTGGACGCGGCCGAAGCCTACCGAATAGGACTTGTCACGGAGATCGTTCCGACGGAATCCCTAATGGCACGCGCGCGGGAAATCGCGGCCCTTCTGCTTACGGCAAGCCCCACTGCGGTCGCTCAGACCAAGAAACTACTCGTCAACTTCGATAGGGCGGCCGTCCGTGCAGAACTCGAAAATGCGATCGAAACGAACGCCGACATTCGTTCGACTCCGGATTTCCGCGAAGGAGTCTCGGCCTTCCTCGAAAAGCGCCGGCCGAAATGGAGTGGGCCCCGCGAATAACAGCGGAAGGAACACTATGGCTCATGCCTGCACGATGACCTCCCCGTCCGTACACGCGGTACTTGAACGCCTCCTCTACCTGCCAGTTTTGCAGGTCATTGAGCCGCATCTCCGAGGGGGCGCGCTCGTCGTCGCGGATAATGTGAACCTCAGCCCGACGGTTTTGAAGCCTTTCCTCGATTATGTGGGTTCACAAGACAATGGCTATCTCTCTGTGGAACTGCCCATTGGAGACTGGCTCGCGGTGAGCCTGCGGCTTGGAAGCCGATGACACATTACGCCGATACGATTCTCCGCGTGCGATATGCCGAAACCGACCAGATGGGCGTCGTCTACTACGGCAACTACTTCACCTGGTTCGAGATCGGAAGAGTTGAGTTCTGCCGCCAGCTCGGTTTTGAGTATAAGCAGATGGAGACCGAGGACGACAGCTTCATCGTCGTCGTCGAGGCTTCCTGCCGGTACAAGCGCGCCGCGCGATTTGATGACCTGCTGATCGTCCGCACGCGTGTCACGCAATCGCAGAAACGCACGATTCGGTTCGCATACGAGATTCTCAATCAATCCTCGGGCGAGCTGATTGCCACCGGCGAAACTTTTCATGTCGTCTGCGATCGCCGGGGCCGGCCGAAATCCCTCCCGGAAAAATACCGGAAGTACTTCCCGATGGCGCCGAAGCGCCCGACCCCTAATTCATGAGAACCTTACCGATCGACGGTGAGCGCCTGACGCTCGATGATCTCTACGCCGTCGTGTTCGATGGTGCGTCCGCGGAACTCTCGCCCGGAGCTCGAGAGAAAATGAACGCCTCGCGGGCGGTGATCGAGCGCCTCATCGAATCAGACACGGCCGTCTACGGCGTCAACACGGGCTTTGGGAAAATGGCCGCCACGCGGATTTCACGGGACGAGATCCGCCATCTTCAGCTCAATCTGGTGCGCAGCCACGCCTGTGGTGTCGGCACTCCGCTGAATGAGCACGCGACGCGGGCTATGCTTGCCTTGCGGGCGAACGCGCTTGCCAAGGGATTTTCGGGCGTGCGGCCACTCGTCGGAGATACGCTCATCGCCATGCTGAACTGCGGCGTGCACCCCGTGATTCCCTCGCAAGGCTCCGTGGGCGCATCCGGGGACCTCGCGCCGCTCGCGCATCTGGCGCAGGTGGCCATCGGCGAAGGCGAAGCGACTTATCACGGCCGCAGCATGCTCGGCGGCGAAGCAATGCGTTCAGCCGGAATCGCGCCCCTCGTTCTCGAGGCGAAAGAGGGTCTTGCGCTCCTCAACGGTACCCAGGCGATGCTGGCTCTTCTCGCCCTCGCGCTCCGCGACGCGGAGATTGCTGCCGACACGGCGGATGTAGCCGTCGCACTTTCGCTCGACGCGCTGCGCGGAAGCCCCGCGGCGTTTGACGCGCGCATCGCGAAAGTGCGTCCGCATCCAGGACATGCGGAGACGGCCCGCAATCTCGAACGGCTGAATCGCGGCAGCGAAATTCGCGAATCGCACCGTTCGGCCGTCAAGGACCCCCGCGTACAGGATCCATATAGTCTGCGCTGTGCGCCTCAGGTGCACGGGGCCGTCCGCCAGGCGCTCACGCAGATTCGCGCCACCCTCGCGATCGAGATCAACAGCGCGACGGACAATCCGCTCGTGTTTGCGGATTCAGGCGAAGTCGTTAGCGGGGGCAACTTTCACGGCCAGCCGCTTGCCATGGCTGCCGATCAGATGGCCGTCGCGCTCGCGACGCTCGGTGGAATTTCCGAGCGGCGCATCGAGCAGATGACAAACCCGCAGACGAGCCAGTTACCTGCTTTTCTGGTGCGTGAAGCGGGGCTCAACTCGGGCTTCATGATTTTGCAGGTGACGGCGGCGGCGCTCGCCGGCGAAATGAAGACACTGGCAGTTCCCCACTCGATCGATTCCATTCCCACCTCGGCGAACCAGGAGGACTACGTCTCGATGGGCATGGGCGCGGCCCGCCGGATCGCGCCCATGATTGCCAACCTGCAAAACGTTCTCGCGATCGAACTGTTGGCGGCGTGCCAGGGAATCGATCTCCTCGCGCCGCTTCGTACTGGGCCCGAGACGCGCGGCGCGTACGACATCGTGCGATCGATTTCCCCGGCCGTGAACGCGGACCGTTCGCTCGCCCCGGATATCGAAGCCGTCGCCCACGCCATCGCCTCGAGTAAATTCGCCGCGATTCTGCGCTGACTCGTCAGGTGATACCCGCAACTCGGCTGCCACGAGTCGTCTCTCTTCCGTAGGGGCACAGCATGCTGTGCCTGGCGCAAGTGCTTGGCATTGCGTCGAGAGTCCACCTGCCCTGCGGTACGCCGCTTCTTATCTGGCAAGCGCCCGCTGAAGAAACTTTCCGAACCGATACCCCGCTATATAACTGAACGGCGCAACACCAAGCGAATAGTGCCCGCACGGAAGCCAGACGCTCTCGAATCCAATCTCCTCGCCTTGTAATTTTTGGAAGAAAGCCGCGGTAAACTCGGGCCAAAAGGTCGGGTCGTAGCGCCCCGTAATCGCAAGAATCTTCTTCTCCGCGCCACGAAGCCTGGGAATATACGGAAAAGGACTGATCGGCGACCAGTAGCGGCGAATCTCCTCCGGCGAGACCTCCGGCGCAATTGACTGCCAGACGTTCGTCGTCGTCAGGCCGTTCGCGACCACATCGCCGAAGTACGTCGAAGCGTGCAGGAAGGCTCCCGCGCGCAACGCCGGCTCGTGGCATAGGGTGATGAACCCGACGGACGAGCCGATGCTCGTGCCGAGGATTCCAAGCCGGTCGTAGCCTTGCTGCTCGAGCCAGCGCAGAGTCCGGCGAACGTCGGCAACCGCCTGGCGGTTTGCCTGCAGCGTAAGCCCGATATTAGGGCCAACCAGGTGGTCCGCCCGCGGATGGCCTGGTATCGCCCGGCGGTCGTGATACGGAAGGCTCATCTTGACCGCAGTGATCCCGAGGCGGTTGAGCCAGCGGCAGACGCTCTGCTGCTCTTCCCATCGTGCGTTCCACTGTGCAAGCACCACAACGGCGGCCCCCGGGCGGCTGCCACGAAACACCTGGGCGTGCACTCGATCGTTTTCGTGCCAAGGCGACGCGATCGCGCTGGTGAACGTCAGCACGCCGCCGTCGAGTCGGTAATCATCGGCGGGCGTCCCTGCGTACCAGGCGTCGCTCTGCGACACCGTCTCCGCAGCGAATCGATCGAGGAAAGCCCGCGGATTGGCGTCGCCAGCGTCGCCGCCGATGTGCTCGAGCCCCCACGTGAAGGGCAGCGTGCGGCGCCGCGGCTCCTGATCGAAGCGCATCTGCTCGTACCGGCGGACTCTCTGCTCGAACCAGAACATGATCCGGCTAACCGCCGCTCGCCAGACGTCGAAGGGGCGCACCCGTCAGGCGGGTCAGAATCCAGTCCTTCCTCAGCTTTGCCCCGACTCTGCGATAGAACCGAATCGCCGGCACATTCCAATGAAGGACTGCCCATTCCATCCGGCCGCACTTTTTTCGCACAGCCACGCGCGCAAGAGCGGCGAGCAGCGCCTTCCCGGCACCCCGGCCACGCTCCTCCGGGAGCACGAATAGATCCTCCACATACAGCGTCGGCCGGCACGCGAATGTAGAATAGGCGAAAAAATAGAGCCCGAAGCCGACAGGCCTGCCGCCTCGCATGCAGATCAGTGTTTCGAAGTAACGCCGCGGGCCGAAGCCGTCGCGGCGCAGCCGTTTTTCGCTGGTCCGAACTTCGTGTGTCAGCCGCTCGTACTGGGCCAAACCGCGGATCAGCCCGAGAATGACCGGAATGTCGCGCGCCCTGCCGCGACGAATGCGTAACGACCAATCCTTCCGCTTGCCCTTCCTCACGCTGCCACCTCATGAAACGAAGGCAATCAGTATAGCAGTCCACCGTTAGCAGTCCGGCAAGCTCTCGGCGGTGCGGCTTGAGAGTGGACGGGCGCTATGGCAGATTCAACTGGTGGCTCTCGCGACTCTTATAGGCACATTCGTCTTCCTCTTCGGGCTGATCATTGGCAGCTTCTTGAACGTCTGCATTGTCCGGATTCCGGAGCGAAAGTCGATCGTCAAGCCGGCTTCGGCGTGCCCCAAATGTGGCACGCCCATCCGCCCGTACGACAATATTCCGGTCCTGAGTTATCTCTTTCTCGGCGGCAAATGCCGCACCTGCAAGACGAAGATTTCGCCGGTCTATCCGCTGGTCGAACTGCTCACCGCAGCGCTCTTCTGGTGCAGCTACCGCGCATTCGGCCTCACGCCCGAGACTCTGAAGTGGGCCACGTTTTCGGCGCTGATCATCGTGCTGGTCTTCACCGACCTGCGCGAACGGATTCTGCCGGACGTCGTCAACTACACCGGCTTCGGACTCGGTCTCGCGCTCAGTCTGTTCACGCGCCCGTCGGACGGGACAGCGCTTTGGGTGGCGAACAGGCTGTTTGCCTTCCCTCCCCCGGCGCCTGTCGTCTCGCTGGCCGACGCCCTATTCGGCGCGGCTCTCGGAAGCAGTCTTTTGTGGCTCGTGTCCGAAGTTTATTTCCGGCTCCGCAAGCGCGAAGGCATGGGCCTGGGTGATGTGAAGATGATGCTCATGGCTGGCGCATTTCTGGGAATCAGGCGCACCCTGCTCACGATTTTTGCGGGCTCCCTCCTCGGCAGCATTTTGGGGATCGTCTACATTCTGGTGCGCCGTAAGGGATCGAACTACGAGTTGCCGTTCGGGTCGTTCCTGGGAATGGCCGCTCTGTTGGTTGTCTTCTTTGGCACACCCGTCGTGAACTGGTATCAGTCGCTCCTCATGGTGAGATGATGTGGAGAGAGAATCTGCGATGAACGCGACGCACGCACTGTCTTCGCATCCTCCGATGATGACGCACGCCGGGGCCGTCTACGCCGCGATCACCCTTGTAATCCTTCTCGGCTCCGTCATGCTGCTAGCGGTCCTGATCCGAAAGTTTCTTCGCGGGCAAGCCGTCGCTCGCGTCGACGCGTGGGCCAGTCCGAAGGCAGACTCGGAAAATGCCTCTGCGTTTATGGCCGCGTCGATGCAGGGTGTGATCGAAAAGCTGCGCTCGCAGGAGAAGGAACTGGCGCGCCTGCATCTCCTGGCCCAGGAACGCGCGCAGGAATCCGAGCGGCTGACCGAGGAAGTCACTCGAAACATGCCCACGGGTCTGCTGCTCGTCCATGCCACGGGGGCGATCGGCTCCACGAACCCGGCGGCCGAAGAGGCGCTGGGCGTCCGTCCCGTGCGCTACCGGTCGTACAAGGAAATCCTTGGCGCCGATTCGGACCTCGCCCGCATGCTCACGGCCTGCCTTCACGACGGCAGAACATTCCATCGCAGCGAAGTGGAGCACCTCACCACCCATGGCGAGGTTCGGCACTTGGGCGTCACCATCTCGCCGATCTACCGTTCGGTCCGTTCCCCGCGTCCGGGACAGCCGGACCGAAAGGTCAGCGGCGCGCTTTGCCTGATGAGCGATCTGACGGAGTTGGCCGCCCTGCAAAAGCAGATTCGATGGAAGGAAAACCTTGCGGCGCTCGGAGAAATGTCCGCCGGAATCGCCCACGAGTTCAAGAACGCGCTCGCGACGGTGTCCGGCTACGCCCAAATGATCCGCAGCGAGTCGGCGCCCGGCGACATTCGCGAATCGGCCGAACGCATCCTCGACCAAACCCGCGCGCTGACGCACGTCGTCACTGAATTCCTGCGCTTCGCCAAACCCCTCGAAATCTGCTACGAGACGGTCCCGATGCAGTCCGTCGTCGAACGCGTAGCCGAGGAGCTGCACGAGGCCGTTCCGCAGTGCAATGTCGCTTGCGAAGGCGCATTCGTCGACTTGCCGGGCGATGAAGCGCTTCTCCGGCAGGCGCTCGTCAACCTCACGCGCAACGCGGCCGAAGCAGCCCGCGGGGCCGGGATATCCCCCCAAGTCACCATCTCAGGCAGCGCGGAAGAGCTTGGAGGCCGCCGATGGCAACGCATCTGCGTGTCGGACAACGGGCCGGGCATTCCCGAGCATGACCTGCCCAAAATCTTCCTTCCGTTCTATACGACCAAGGCCGATGGCACGGGCCTTGGCCTCGCGGTCGTGCAAAAAGTCGCTCTCCAGCACAGCGGTAGCATTGAGGCCCGCAACCGGCCGGGTGGCGGGGCCGACTTCATCCTGTGGTTACCTTTGAGGCAGGAGCCCTCGCCGTCGCTATTCCCCTCCGAGGCAGCCCGCATCTAAACTCCTAGAGGGCGTGCTTTGGTGCGCCTTGGGAGGCCTAGGTATGCGCAGGATTCTCTGGTTTGTCGCCGCGATTCTTGTGTTCCCGGGAATCGGTCGGTGCCGGCCAAATCCCCGGCAGGATCAGCAGCAGACGCAAGGCTCCACGCAGGCGTCCGCGCCACCGGCTCAGGCGGTGTCTCCGGCGCCTTCACCTCGGAAGGACGTCCTTGCCGACGCCGCCCGGAAGGCGCGCGAGCAAAAGAAGGAAGCGCCAAAGGCTTCCAAAATCTTCACGAATGATGACCTGCCGGTCGCAGGCGGCATATCGGCGGTGGGATCCACCGCTCCGGCGTCATCACAAGGTGCGGGAGGGGCCGAGGCAAACGCCAAGCCGCCATCAGATGAAAAGGCATGGCGTGAAAGGTTCGCCGGTCTCCGCCACAAGCTCGAGCAGGACCAGGCCGAGCTCGACGTGCTGCAGCGGGAAGCCGGAGTGGCCGAAGTCCAGTATTACAACGGAGACCCCATGAAAGCCGAGCAGGATCAAACGAGCAACCAGCCTCTCGGCGCCGCCTACAACAAGAAAGTCGCCGATATCGACGCGAAGAAAAAACAGGTCGAAGCAGACAAGCAGGCCATCTCCGACGCCGAAGACGATCTGCACAAAGCCGGCGGCGATCCGGGCTGGGCCCGCTAGAAACTTCTCCGCGATGGAACCTGTACTCCTTGTCGAAGACAAAACCGAGCTGAGGGCCATGCTCCGAAAGGCGCTCGAACGCGCGGGCTATACCGTCGACGAAGCGCCCGATGGGACTACCGCAATCTCGAAAGTTCGCAGCCGCCGCTACCAGCTGGTGCTTTCGGATTTGAAACTTCCCGGTAGCTCGGGACTCGAAGTGCTGCGCGAAGCAAAGCGCGTCGAGCCGACTCTCCCCTTCATTCTCGTCACTGCCTACGGCTCGGTCGAAGAAGCCGTCATGGCGATGAAAGAGGGCGCGTTCGATTTCATTCAGAAACCGGTGGACCTCGACCACCTGAAGCTCTTGCTCGAGCGTGCGGCCCGCCAGCAGGAGTTGCTGCGCGAAAACCTGCTCCTCCGCGAGGAATACGCCGCTCGCTACGGCTTTCCTCGGATTGTCGGCGAGCATCCGGCCATGAAGGAAGCAAGCCAGATCACGCAGCGCGTCGCCGCTACGGATTCAACAGTTCTGTTGCTTGGCGAAAGCGGAACGGGGAAGGAGCTCTTCGCGCGGGCAATCCATCACCTCAGCCCGCGAGCCGAACAACCTTTCGTGGCCCTGAACTGCGCGGCGATTCCCGAAGGCTTGGTCGAAAATGAGCTTTTCGGGCACGAACGCGGCGCGTACACCGGCGCGGGCGCGCGAAAGATGGGGAAACTCGAGCTCGCGCATCGCGGCACTCTGTTCCTCGACGAAATCGGCGACTTGCCGCTGGCGATTCAGGGCAAACTCCTGCGCGTTCTCGAGGAGAGGCGCTTCGAGCGCGTCGGCGGAACGCAGGAAATCGACGTGAACGTCCGCGTCATCACCGCGACGAACAAAGACCTTCGCGCCGCTATCGCCGAAAAACAGTTCCGAGAAGATTTGTATTTTCGCATCGCGGCCGTGCCCATCACGATTCCGCCGCTCCGCGAACGCGGCGAAGACGTCCTGCTGCTGGCGGAGCATTTCCTTGAGCGCTTCAAGCGCGAGTTCCGCAAGCCTTCGCTCGAATTGACTGGCGACGCCCGCGCGCGCCTCCGCGGCTACTCGTGGCCGGGCAATGTCCGCGAGTTGCAAAACACCATCGAGCGCGCCTCCATCTTGGCAAATGGGGCCGGAATCGACGCAGAGGCCCTGCAACTGCCCGCCGCCAAGCCGGAGCCCGCGGAGCTGCCCCAGGGAATGCTCGAAGAACAGTTCCTGTGGGAAGGCCCGCTCGATGAAGTGTCGCAGCGCGCCGTCGCTCATGTCGAGCGCTTCAAGATTCACAATGCGCTGCGCGAAGCGAAGTGGAACAAAACGCGCGCCGCCGAACGCCTCGGCGTCTCCTACAAGACTCTCCTCACCAAAATCCGCTCCCTCGGCCTCGAAAACTAGCGCTTCTCTGTGCCACCGTCTTGCTCGGTAGGGGCACAGTATGCTGTGCCCGGCGCGGATTCTTGGCGACGCCAAACCCATCGACCCGGCGTACCCTGCCGCCGAGTCGTCATTCTGAGCGGAGCGTCCCGCTGCTTTATTCTTCCCGGCGATCGGCTTTATCGATCTCCGATCGGGACGCGCAATCGAAGAATCTCTCTTCGGCTCTCCCCGGCGGACGATTTCTCTTAGCCCAGCAACTCCACGAAAACTTCATTCGACACCGTCAGGCGACTCGGCGCAATGCGCAGCCGCTCGCCATCCAGCTCGACCAAACCGTGCGAGCGCAGGATGTCGATACGACCCTTCAGCACCTCCACACGGTCCGGCACATGAGCGCTGTAATCCCGCTCGATGCGTCCCAGATCCACTCCATCGAGCTGCCTCAATCCGAGAAAAAACTCTTCGGCCAGCGCGTGCCACGGCATCAGAGTTTCTGTTTGTTCCCGGGTTGAGGTTCCCTGTTCGATGCAAACCACGTAGCGCGCTGGATCGTGAATATTCGCCCAGCGGGTGCTGCCGTCAAACGAATGCGCTCCGGCGCCGAAACCCAGATACGGCTCGCGCCGCCAGTACTTCAAATTGTGCTGCGAATGCCTGCCCGGCAACCCCCAGTTCGAAATCTCGTAGTGCTCGTAGCCTGCGGCATTCAGGCGCGCACACGCCGAGTCATAGAAATCCGCCATGTCGTCGTCACTCGGGATCGCCTCCGCGCTGTAGCGCGCGCCGCCCGCGAGCGATTCCCTTCCCAGTCGGCTGCCTTCGTCGATCTCGAGCATGTAAATCGAAACATGCTCGGGAAATATGCGCAGAAGCTGGCTCACCGACTCCTCCCATGATTCGCGCGTCTGATGCGGCAGCCCGGCGATTAGGTCCATGCTTATGTTTCGGAACCCGCCGGCGCGAAGACTGTCGGTGGCCCGGAAAATGTCTTCGCGACGATGTATCCGGCCCGCAGCCCGTAGCTCGCGGTCGTGAAACGACTGCACCCCAAGGCTGATTCGGTCGAAACCGGCATCCCTCCACGCGGACGCTTTGATCGGCGAAATCGTCTCCGGATCGGCTTCGAGCGTGACTTCGGTCAGTTCGGTCCTGTAAGAGCGCCGGAGCGTGTCGAGAATCTTCGCCAGCGCGGCTGGATCGAGCAGGCTCGGCGTGCCTCCGCCAACGTAGACCGTATCGACGATTGCATCGCGGAGTTCGGGCCCGGATTCGGCGATTTCGCGGCAAACCGCTTCGGCGTACGGCTGATACCGGTCGCGCGACACCACTCCCGTATGGAAATTGCAGTAGGTGCATTTCGTCTGGCAGAACGGCACCTGGATGTAGACGCCTGTATTCATCGCTCATCTGAAATTTAGCATAGAGCACGCGAAGAAGCGCTGCCGCGATCGCAATTGTCATCCGTCTTCACGCAACTCCGCTCGCCTTGCGCCCGCTGGCCGAAAACCACCGCCGCCGCTCGAAAACCACCATCGGCTCATAGTCGACTGAAACACCATGAAACAAACCGCCAGCCGTATCCTATTGCTACTAAATGCCTTACTAGATTCCCCAGGTGAAGTCCAGTTTGGCAATCCTCCTGCAATCTATCAAAACGGTCGTTCGAAATAAGGATTACGGATCTCAAAAGGAGGTCCACGAAAATGCGATATCTCAAGGTTCTTGCTTTAGCGGCGGTTTTGCTGGTCCCGGCGTCTTACGCGCACGCTCAAAGAATCGCGGTTGGAGTCGGAGTCGGTCCGGTGGCCGTCGGAGTCGGCCCCGCCTACATTGGTCCCCCTCCCGTTTGTGCCTACGGCTATTATCAATACTACCCGTATGCCTGCGCGCCCTACGGCTACTACGGTCCCTCCTGGTTCTCCGGCGGCATCTTCATCGGTGCCGGCCCGTGGTTCCACGGCTTCTATGGACACCCCGGCTTCTACGGTCGTCCGTTCGGCGGGCCCGGCTTCGTTGGACGTGGCGGCTTCCGCGGCGGCGCAGTTGCGCGCGGACCCGTTGGCGGTGGCTTCCACAGCTTCGGCGGCGGCGCCGTCCGCGGTGGCGGCGGCTTCCATGGTGGAGGTGGTTTCCACGGTGGAGGCGGCTCCCACGGTGGCGGTCGCAGGTAAGTTTTACCTCAATTGAAAACTCACACGGCCGGCGGCATCACCGCCGGCCGTTTCGTTCCTATCTCGGAATCCCCCAGCGAAGACCTCGTCATTTTAATCGCAAGAACCGCCAGGAGATGCGCCGTCCAAAACGGAACCTGGCCGAGGTTGAGATCTCAGGCGGAATCCAAAGTTTTCAGTAATTTTAAAGGAGCGTTAATCAAGAAGTTGACTTGGTCAGGAAAAACTGTGGAGTTAAAGCCTCCGTCTGGTGCGTGCGAAAGATAAACGCAGCTCGGGGCCCTATGGTTAAAAAGCTGCTCTCAATCGCGTTTGCGGGCCTGATCCTTGCGCAATGTCATGCCAGCCTCCGCGCCCAGCAAACGCCGGGCAACAATTGCCCTCGCCCCTCGGCAGGCAGTTCCATCCCAGAACCGAAAGATTTGCGCAGCCGGAACGGTGTATTGAAAGTCGATTTCACGATTCGCGATTATGTCGAGCCAGACGGCTCAACTCGCTACTGCTACATCGACGGCAACGGCAACCAGTCGCCTAATCTAAGACTGAACCCCGGCGATCTCTTGATCCTGCGTTTGAAGAACGATCTGACGAACTCCGATCGTGCAGCCGCCCAGGCCAACCATCTGCATGCCCACATGCATGCTGAAAAGAACGACGACCCGTGCACGAGCGGTTCGATGACGTCGGCGTCTACCAATCTTCATTTCCACGGTTTGACTGTCCCACCGGTTTGTCACCAGGACGACGTTGTGAAAACGTCAATCAGTCCCAGCGATCCGCCGTTTGAGTATCGGTTTCGCATTCCGGCAAACGAGCCGCCGGGATTGTATTGGTACCATCCGCACATCCACGGATTCACGAAGACACAGGTTCTGGGTGGAGCGTCGGGCGCGATCATCATCGAAGGAATCGAGCGGGCAAATAAAGCCGTGGCAGGATTGCCGGAACGAGTGCTGATTATTCGCGATCAGGACTTGCTGAACCCCAATGCGCCACCTTCGAAATCGGAGCCCATTGTGCCCAGGATGCTCATTGATCGCGACGGAGACGCTGCAAACAACGGTACGGGCTTCGGCAAGCCGGCAAAGGATCTCTCGATCAATTTTGTGCCCGTTCCTTATCCCGACTATCCGCCTGCCGCAATCGAGATGAAGCCGGAGGAACGACAGCTCTGGCGCGTTTTGAATGCCTCGGCCATTACCTACCTGAATTTGGCGGTTCTATTCAATCGCGCGCCGCAGCCGCTTGGCCTCGTCGCTCTGGACGGCGTGCCCCTGAACGAGAACGGAACTTCGGGAGACTCTGTCGACTGGCAAAACCACATCGGCATTCCGCCCGGGGCGCGAGTGGAATTCATAGTGAAGGGTCCTCCCGCCGGCGTTACCGGGCTTCTCGTGACACGAACCGTGGACACCGGAGTCGGTGGTGAGAATGATCCCAATCGCGCGATTGCGACGATCACAGCTTCGGGGAACGCCCCAGAGCCGCACTCCACTCTCGCGGCTTCGCCCGAGCCGCTTCCCCCGTCCCGGTCGTCATGGCTGGGAGATGTAATTCCTGTGCGCACCCGGAGGCTGTATTTCTCCGAGAAGCTGCTCGATCCAAACGACCCTAACAGTGCGACTACCTTTTACCTCACTGTGGATGGCCAAACGCCCGCACCATTCGACCCAAATTCCAGTGTCCCAAATATCATTGTGAAACAGGGAGATGTGGAAGACTGGATTATCGAGAACCGTTCCACGGAACTGCACGCGTTTCACATTCATCAGGTGCACTTCCTGCTGCTCGATTATCTCGGGACACCCGTGGATGAGCCTTTTCTCCGCGATACCGTCAACGTGCCTTTCTATAATGGAAAAACGCTCGAATACCCCAGCGTCAGATTGCGGATGGACTTTCGCGATCCCAACACCGTCGGGACCTTTGTATATCATTGCCATCTCCTGGAGCATGAAGACGGCGGCATGATGGGACTGATCCGCGTGGAACCAGCGCAGCAAGCACATAATCGCGCCCCTGGCCGTCCGCCAATGAAGTTGCCTGTTCGTGCGGCTGGCCGTCTGTGCGGTGCGCCGGCTCGTTCCGGCTACCGAGGAAATTAACCCAACTCTCTGCATCTATAACTTCGACCAAAAGAAGGTTTCGTCTCGTCGGACCGTTCCAGCCGAACAGTTCCAGTACGAATTCAAATCAACGTGTACTGGGTTGAAACAAATCCGGCGAGTCGCGCCCAGCGCTCTGATTTCTCTTTGCTTTATTCCACCATTCACACAAGACAAATCTGAGGGCAACAGAAAGCGGTTATTAACTCGACGCTCAGTCCGGAGGCTACTTTGAAAACAATGGAGGGTAAATGTCCTTGAAGCATGTTGCATCAACCGCGTTGCATTGCTTGCGCGTTGGTCTCGCGTCGCTTGCGCTTTTCCAGTTCACAATTGGCGCATCTGTGGCCAGTGCGGCCCCGAACCAGGAGTCCCAAGACAACAATACCCGCACGCCCATCAAACACGTCATCGTGATCATCGGCGAAAACCGCACTTTTGATCACATCTTTGCCACGTACGTGCCCAAGCGCGGGGAATCAGTTTGGAACCTGCTTTCGGAAGGGATCATCAACGCCGACGGCACTCCCGGCCCCAATTTCTCCAAGGCGGAGCAGCGCGCCGCCATTGACCAGGCTCCCGATGCTTTCCTGCTGAACCCGGACAAGGTTTCGTTCCCCAATAAAGTCCTCCCGGCGCCGCTCGTGGGCGGGCCCAAAGACTCCTACATTCCCGGCGACAGCCTGACGCTTGCCCAGGAATCCGAAAATGGTTTGCCCTCGAGCTACTATCCGGATTTGATCTCCGGAGGCACGGGCCTTACGTCCGCAACCCCGGACACGCGCATCACAAACGTCAATTCGTTGCCAGCAGGGCCGTTTCAATTGACCAACGGCAAGAGCTTTCTCTACAACTCCTATGCAGCAAGCCCGGTTCATCGTTTCTACCAGATGTGGCAGCAGTTGGATTGCAGCTCGAAACATGCGACTTGGGAGAACCCTTCCGGTTGCGATGCCGGATTGTTCCCGTGGGTCGAAGTAACGGTCGGAGCAGGCACAAACGGCCTGCCGCAGCCGACAACGTTTAGCACCGAATATGCGCCTGGTGCGACGACAACAGGTGAAGGATCGACGGCCATGGGGTTCTACAATATTCAGAAGGGCGACGCCCCCTACCTCAAGAGCCTCGCCGACACCTACGCGATGAGCGATAACTACCACCAGGCCGTCAATGGCGGCACTGGCGCCAATCACATCATGCTGGGCCACGGCGATGCGATCTGGTTCAGCGATGGCCAGGGCCACGCCGAGATTCCGCCTCACAACGTGGAAGTGGATCCAGGAACGGCAAATGCGGGCGTCGTGGATGAAGTCGAAAATCCAAACCCGGCCTCCGGCACCAACAACTGGTATACCGAGGATGGTTACGGCGGTGGTTCGTATGGTTCCCCCTCGTACGGCGGTGGATCCTACACCGACTGCGCGGACCTGACTCAGCCCGGAGTTGCTCCGATTGTGAAATACCTACAGTCTCTCCCTCGGCCGATCAATCCGAATTGCCAACCGGGCCACTACTATTTGCTGAACAATTACAACCCCGGCTACTTCGGTCAAGGCGAGAATGCCTTCCTCGACACCAGCGCGTTCAATACCGTTTTCACAATTCCACCTTCCTCTACGCCCAGCATCGGCGACGAACTGATCGCCAACAACGTTTCGTGGAAGTATTACGGCGACCAGTGGAACAACTATGCCGGCAATGCGCAGTTGGGCATCCCGGAGGACAAATACCAGATCAACTATGGCGCAGTGGGCTCGGTCAATCCGCTTGGTGCCGTCATCACTCACGCCGATGAGTACTGCAACATTTGCAACCCGTTTCAGTACGACACCTCCATCATGGCTAACCCGGCAGTCCGCAATGCCCACATTCAGGATACGGCGAACCTCTATTCCGACATCCAGAACGGCACGCTGCCGGCTGTGTCTTTCGTCAAGCCCAGCGGGTTCGTGGACGGCCACCCGTCGTCCTCTAAGCTCGATCTCTTCGAAGGCTTCGTCCAGAAGATCGTGAACGCCGTGCAGGCCAATCCATCTCTCTGGAAGGATACGGCGATCTTCATCACCTTCGACGAAGGCGGCGGCTATTACGACTCCGGTTACGTCCAGCCGCTCGACTTCTTCGGCGACGGCACGCGCATTCCGTTGATGGTCGTGTCGCCGTACTCGCAAGGCGGGCACATCACGCACAACTACTCGGATCACGTCTCCATCCTCAAATTCATCGAGCGGAACTGGAATTTGCCTCCCGTCACAAACCGCAGCCGGGACAATTTCCCAAACCCGATCGCGGAATGGGGCAACCCCTACGTGCCGCTCAACGGCCCGGCGATTAGCGACTTGTTCGAGCTGTTCGACTTCGGTCCAAGCACCGGTTTCGGCGGCGGTCACTAGCGGCCCGGGCGGCGTCGTTCAACAGAGCGCCGCTCTTCGATCTAAAGAAAGCCACGCTGCGGATAGCGGGGCCTGTAATGGATGGGCAGGCGCCGAGGCCGGGCAAACCCGACTTCGGCGCCTTGTTTGTTGTGTGGCAAATCGGAGATGTATTTCAGCCTTGCCACCCGTCAGTTACCCCCGCTCTGCGTCGTTCTCAAAAACAGCCCACTGGCGCGTACCCGTCAATGTCTCCATGCACTCCCAAGAGCATCTGATAACATGGGAATGTGACAGACGCACCGTTGTCAACCGTTGCCATGGAGACACCACTCATCGAAGAACATCGCGCGGCAGGTGCAAGACTCTCCGAATTCGACGGCTGCGTCCTGCCGGAATCCTTCTCCGATCTCGACGGTGAATTTCGCGCCGCGCGCGAGACTGTCGCGCTGTTTGACACGAACTGGCATGTGATCCTCACACTCTCAGGCCGGGACCGCGTCAAGTATCTCCACAACGTCTCGTCGAACGACATCAAATCGTTGGCGGGAGGGCGCGGAACGCTGGCGTTGCTGCTGAACCCGCAGGGACACATCCTCGCGGAACTGGAAGTCTACGCGCTGCCTGAAAAGCTCCTCGTGCTCTCGCACGCCTCGTTGCGCGAGCGCACGATTGCGACGCTCAAGAAATACATCATCGGTTCGCAGGTGCAAGTCGAAGACTTGACCGAGCGAATGGGCAGTTTCGCGGCCGAAGGCCCGCTCGCGGCCGCCGTTGTCGAGCGTGCGTGTGGCGTCGCGCTCGCCGATCTTCCCGATCTGTCGATCAAGGAACTGACGGTCGACGGACTTCCCTGCTACCTTTTGCGACGCTCCCATTTCGGCGCGACGGGCGCGGATTTCATCGCACCGCGCGAAGGCCTGTCTGCGCTATGGCGAAAGCTGCTCGCGGAAGTTCGCGCGCAGGGCGGCGAACCGATCGGAATGGCCGCGTTCCATGCCCTTCGCCTCGAAGCCGGCATTCCCTGGTTCCCTGTCGACTTCAACGACGGAATGATTCCCCACGAGGCCGCGCTCGAAAACACGCACATCAGCTTCACCAAGGGTTGCTACACCGGACAGGAGATCGTCGAGCGGGTCCGCTCGCGCGGCCACGTGAACCGCAAGCGCGTCTCGCTGAAATTCTCGACGGCCGCCCCGCCGCCATCGGGCGCGAAACTACGCGTGGGCGGCGCGGAAGTCGGCTACGTGACGAGCGCTGCCTTCTCGTCCGGCGCCGGCACTGCGGTCGGCATGGGATACCTTCGCCGCGAACACTTCGCCCCCGGCAGCATTGTTGAGTTTGACGGCGGAACAGCAGAAGTGACGATCCGATCGGCATCGTCATCCTGAGTCGAAGGCGTTGGCCGGCATCTTCTTCGGTGGGCCGGCCGTTCCTGTTGCTCCCATCAGCACCACGGCGAGTTTCACCGGCGCTGATACCACCACACAAGGCAACTGGCTGGGGACGTACGGAGCCGACGGATACTCCGTGGCCAGCGCAGGGCAAAGTCTCCCGAGCTATGATCCGACCTTCGCTGCTCAGAATGAATTGAACTGGGTCTGGAATGGCAATCCGGGCGCGAATGCCACGAATGCCCTGGAAACAGGGGCGGACGGGCAAAGCTCGAGAATTGCCGCGACGTGGTATAACCCGGGCAGCTTCAGTTTAGACGTCAACCTCACGGACGGGCAGCCACACCAGGTCGCTCTCTACGCGCTCGATTGGGACAGCAAGGGCCGGTCGGAAACCATAAAGATTCAGGATGCAAGTTCAGGGACTACGCTGGATACGGAAAGCGTGTCGAACTTCGCGAATGGTGTCTACTTGGTCTGGACCATCATGGGGCATGTGACCATTACCGTCACACCGACCGGCGGACCAAATGCCGTGATCAGCGGCGTCTTTTGGGGAGGCAGCGGCGTCCCGGTTATTCCAGCCACGGCTAGTTGGGTTGGTTCCGATAAAAGCACACAAGGGGCGTGGATTGGAAAATACGGAAGCAATGGATACGCCTTGGCCAAGGTCGGGCAGAACTTCCTGATACCTGCCACATTCGCAGTTCAGAACTCGCAGCCTCCCTGGACCTGGGCAAGCAATCCGAACCCGCCAGATCCGAGAGACCTGGAAACCGATACGCAAGGGCACCAGATCGCGGCCGCTTGGTATAGCTCGACGAACTTCAGCATTGACCTCAACCTCACCGATGGGAATGCGCACCAAGTTGCGCTCTACGTGCTCGATTGGGACAACCGCGGAAGAGCGGAGACCCTTCAGATTTTGGATGCGAATTTGGGCAACACTCTGGACACCAGGATCATTCCCGATTCCAGTGGCGACGCCGCCAGCACGAACACTACCGGCACAAACTTTCTGAATGGGACCTATCTTGTTTGGAACGTCAAGGGACACGTGACAATCACAATTACCTCGAACGCGGGACCGAATGCCGTGGTGAGTGGGATGTTTGTAGATTAGGCCGATACTGAATTTTTTGAACTTTCGCCCCGACGTGATCGCGAGCGAGCCCAACTTGTTCACAGTTATTGATTCTGCGTGACGACAAACGGGAGAAAAACCCTTAACGCTTTAGCTCTTGCTGAAATTCAACGAGCGAAGGAAACTGCCGCGGTCGGCGTCGATCTTCTTCTGTAGTTGGAAGACGGCGTAGAGCAGCGCCTCGGGCCTTGGCGGGCACCCGGGCACATACACATCGATGGGGATCACCTGGTTGACGCCCTGCACGATCGCGTAGTTGTTGAAGACGCCGCCCGACGTGGCGCAGGCGCCCATTGAAATCGCCCACTTCGGTTCGGGCATCTGCGCGTAAAGCTGTTTGATCACCGGCGCCATCTTTTGCGACACGCGCCCGGCGATGATCATCAAGTCGGATTGGCGCGGCGACCCGCGAAAGACCTCGGCGCCAAACCGCGAAATGTCGTAGCGCGAGGCCGCCATCGACATCATCTCGATCGCGCAGCAGGCCAGCCCGAATGACATCGGCCAGATCGAGCTGCGGCGCGCCCAGTTCACGACCTTGTCGAGCGAAGCGAACAGGATGCCTTCGTCTTTCAGGAAACTCGCATCCTCGCCCGGCTTTTCGAGCGTCACACCTTTCGACAGTTCAACGGCCATGGTTGCGTACGGCTCCCTTCACGCCGAGCCTGCAATTTCATTTTGCACTGTCTCCTGAGAATTTGCAAAGCCTTCGGTTCACTGCACCACAACCGTCGCGGTCGCGGATTTGGTGTGGCCCGCGCCATCCGTGGCAACCAGGGCGTAAGTGGTTGTTTTTCTTGGCGAGACGCTGACGCAGCGCTCGTACGCCGGGCGCACGGGGCCCGCGGGAGTCGGGCTAATCGTCACCGTTTTCGCGTTCGAGGTGCTGTAGCAAAGGTCGGACGAGCCGCCGCGCACGATCTCGCCCTCGGTCGCGTAGAAAGACAAGATATCAAAGCGGTTGCCGCCCATGGCATCGACGGTTTGCTCGTCCTGGGCGCGGCGCTGGGCCGCAGCGCGTTCTTCGATGGCGCGAGTCTCCTGCGCCCGCGACCAGAACACCCAACCCAGATACCCGAGCACGACTGCAAAAGCGGTCACCGAGGCGACCACGTAGAGATTCATCCCCAAGGACCGCTCGGGCTCGGGATTTGCGCCGGTCAGCACCTGAAAACCCCCTCAGACGCGTCAAATCAGGGTGTTTTACTGCGATTAGGAGCCAAAAACTGGCTCAAAAGTGTTTCTAATTAGAAGGATTATTGTGACGACGAACTGGGGCTTGAAGGCGACGGTTGAGGTCCCGGCGTGCCTGCCGGCCCCATGGGATTCGTCGTGTTCCCGGTGTTGCCAAACGAACCTCCGCCGAACCCTCCGGCGGGCTGCCCCATTTGCCCCGGCTGCTGCTGAACATTGTTGAGCCCCTGCTGCATGGCCTGCGCCTGGTCCTCGAGCGGGTTCCAGATGAACTCCCAGTCCTTGTACTTCTTGCCGCCGCGATAGATCTTGACCGACGGTTTGTCGACCTTGCTCCCCACGCCGGTAATGAATGCTCCGATCACCGGCCCATCGACAGGCCCGGTCGGCTGCAGCATCGCCAGCGGGTTAGGCGCCTGCCCTGAAATCGCCGATTGTCCCGGCTGTGCGGCGGCCGCAGATTGATCCGGCGGCGAGTTGCCTCCCGCCCCTGAGGAACCCACCGGCGACGATGAGTTAGCGGCTCCTTGCTGCCCGCCCTGCGCATTCTGCGTGCCCCCGCCGACGCTACCGGAGGTGTCGCCGCCGCTGCTGCTGTTGCCGCTGCTCCCGGTGCTGCCGACGCTGCTGCTCGAGTTCATAAAACTCGAAGTCAAACTCGAAGCGGGCGTCCCCGTGACGGCCCCCAGCGCTCCCTGCTGCACTCCGGGAAGCACGCCGCCGTTCAAATCCATCAGCGCCATCTGTTGCAGTGTGGCGTAGCGCACGCTGCCGATGATCTGTCCGCCGCCATTCACGTAGATGAAGCGCCAGGAGCCGTCCTCTCCATTCATCGGATCCTTGTACGCGGCCAGGCGCAGAAAGTGAAGTTCGGGCAGTCCCTTCTCCAAGTCGTCCACCGATTGCGGGTAGTGCCCGGTCTTGTGGAAATAGAGGCGAACGGCCCGAGCCCACTGATTGCCGCGCCAGATCATTTCCGTTTCGCGCTCTCGTCGGCCCGCGGTCGCGAAATTCTGCAGGGCCACTTGAGAGCCGATAATGATCGCCAGGATCATGAACAGCGCAAACAGGTAGGCGAAGCCCGACTCGCTCGACCGCCGGGCCCGAGGCTTTCTTGAGCGCGCCGCGTTGCCGATTCGAATCGCGCGGACTCTCATCTGGATGCCGCCCCCGAAAACAGCGAGAGATCGACCGCTTCGCCCATCGCTTTGTAACCGGCAGCCGACGGATGCAGGTGATCGCCGCTATCGTCGGCAGCCGAAACCTGCGTGGGATGCCCGGGATCGCGGACCGCGGCGTCGAAGTCGATCACGCCGTCAAACGCTCCGCCGGTGCGAATCCATGCGTTCACAGCCTGCCGCTTCGCCTCACCCTCGGCGGAATAATATCGCGCGCCTTCGAACGGCGTCAGCGTGCCGCCGAAGATTCTGAGCCCGTGTTCGTGGGCGCGCTCGATAATTTGGCGCTGCCCGGCGATGATCTCATCCGCGGTCACGGCTTCGCTCACCGTGTCTCGTCCGGGGAGTTTCAGCGTGTTGAAACCGATGTCGTTGATGCCCAGGAGCAGGATCACGCTGCGGACGCCCGGCTGAGCCAGGACGTCGGCGTCGAAACGCGCCAGCGCGTTCTGCCCGATAAAATCGTGGAGAACCCGGTTGCCGCTGATTCCCTCATTCAGCACCGCAATCTCCGAATGATGGCCGGATTGCGACAGCAGTCTCTTGGCCAGCACGCTCGGCCAGTCGCTGTTCGTGTCCGGCTTCGTCGCGGCGCCGTCCGTTATCGAGTCGCCGAACGCGACGATTGCCTGTGCGTCCGCCGGCGCCAGGACTTCGACATCCGCGAGCCAGTACCAGGAAGGTTTCATCGTCGCGTACGGCATGTCCGCGCTCGACGTGAAATTGCCCGTGCCGGAGATGTACGTGGGGTGGTGGCCCGTCGTGTGCCACGTAGCAGGTCCCGCACTGCCCGGAACGTAAACGCTTACGGACAGGTCGCTCAGTTCCGGCACTTCAAGGTCCACCGGGTCGCTCAGCACCAGCGCTCCGGGCGGAATCGTGACGGATTGTAGGCCGCTGAAGGTCAAGGGATGGTCGGAACCGGGCTGAATCGCCGCCTCGCGGCTGCGCAGCGCGATGTGAACCGCGCCGATGACCACGGGCGTTGTGTTATAGGCGTTCGATAAACGGACGCGCACGCGGTGCCCGCCAATGCTTGTGTGAACGATCATCCGCACGGTTTGGTTGGCAAAGCTCTCGCTCGAGCCGATGCTACCGGCAGCGGCCTCCGGCGAGGCGCTCCACGTTCCCACCCAGTGATCGGCTGCCTTGGGTGCGCCCGCACGCGCAACAAAGTTAGGCACCGACAGGAGCAACGCCGCGACGACCGCAGCGGAAAACCAGAATCGTCGATATCTGCCACACTGCATTCCTATTCCCCGCTTCCCTCATCCGAACGCCGTAGCTTGCGGAAGGCGTTTTGCCGTCCTGGCGCCAAAGCGCGACACCCGCAAGCCTAATTCGATGCCTGGTCTGCCGGCAGCTGCACCAAAGGAACGGTAACGTGGCGTCCGCTTGAAATCTCTTCGACATCCGCCGAATCGTTGCCAACGTGAACGAGCCGAAAGCGCCCCAGGAACGTGCCGCCTTCGGACACGACGAGAACATCGTCGCCACTCGTGAAGAAAGCAACCCGCCTTCCGCTCTTCGGTTGCGCAGCGTAACCAAAGAACTCCCCCGGAACCTGGGGCGGCGGGGGGGGCGGCGGCAGCTTCGGCCCTACGAACGGCTTTTCGATCACTACGGGCCCCGCCGGCTTCGGCGGCGGAGGAGGCGCGGCCACGAAGATATTCCGGTGCGAGCCGGAATAGTCGAGCCCCTGAAGCTTCTTGAGCAGATCGAGGCGAAGCTGCGGCTCCTGAACCTCGAGAGGTTCGAATTTCGCATCCGCGGCGAGGACTCCCGGCACGCCGGAAACGCCCTCGGCGTGAGAACGCAGCGCCAGATAAAGGGCGAGGGCGAGGATCACCAGCAACCCCGCCAGGACGTAGATTTGGGTGCGCCGCGACATCCTTCAGGTCCTGAAATACGTGTGCAGCTGAATATCCAGCCGAATTCCGCCGACGCTCGCCGACGATAAGTGCAGGTCATCCACGAGATAAAAATTCTTCGATCGCTCGAGACCGTTGATGAATTCGATGACCGACGGATAATCGGCCTCGACGCTCGTGCTGATCGAGATCTCCGTCACGCCGCGGTCCTTGACGTCCGTCTGTTTAAACGCATATCCCGGCGTCTTCACGCCGGCTTTGGACGCGATCGCATCCAGGTCCGACTCGATCTCCGAGTACCCGGTTTTGCCATCGAGAAAGGACTCGCGATAAAAGGCATCGCAGTCATTCCCGGCCCGCGGGAGAGAAACGCGAATCTTTTCCCCGCGCTGCACGTCCGCTCGCAGAAGCTTGGCCTGAATCGTAAGGCGCTCCCGCTGGGCGCGCATGGCCTCGGGCCCCTGGCGGGAGGTCTGCCAGAGAAAAAAAACCAGGGCGAGGTCCGCGAGCAAGAGCAGGGCCAGCACGACCCCGATCGACTTCTTCCACGTGCCCCAGCTGCCGTTCTTGCTCATGTGGTGGTGTACCAGACTGTGAGGTCGAGGAGGATTTTGTCTTCCGTTGCCGTTTGCGTCGATCGCCGCTCGTCCTTCACGACCATGCCGGAAAATATCTTCGACTTCTCCATAGCTTCGAGGAAGTTTATCTTGCTCTCATCGCTCGTCGCGCCGACTTCGAGCGCCACCTCGGCCCGGCCGTTGACGAGGCGAGGCACGATGCTGATCACGCGAACGCCCGGAGGAATCGTTCCCTCGAGATCCATGAAGACTTTCGTCCAGGGAAAGCTCCGCTCGTCAATCAACGAGTTTAGAAACGCGGATCGATCCAGAATCTGCTGAGCCGCCGGGCTGCGAAAATAGACCTGGAGTTCCCGCTGCCTGTCTTGCTCCATCCGGATCTCTCCCTGCCAACGGGCGATGTCCGCGCGGAGTTCCCGGCTGGCCTGCCACGACTTGTACGCCGCCAGGGAAAGCAGCGCCAGCGCGACCACTCCGATCAGGCCGAGCACCGCGGCGCCGGCAAGGAACGGCCGCCGGTTCGGCTCCGGAGCGGTCGCAAGATTGAGGTGAAGTTTCATCGCATTTTCGAGTGGCTCGCGCCCTCACGAGCCCGCATTCATCATCCAGCCCGCCAGGCCATCCAGCCCATGGCGGATCAAATCCCGCACCGGCTCGCCGAGGCCGTACGCTGACTCGACGTCCACCATCGGCCCGGCATTCAGGCTCATCTCCGACGCCAGCGCGCCCCGGACTACCTCCTCGCGGTCCCCAAAGCCGGAAACACGCGCGCGATCGACCGGGGACTCCCAATTGTCCTGATAATAAGCGAGCGCCGGAAATACTTCGTCGAGCACGGCTCTGGGTTCGAGCAGCGCGGCTTCCGCCGTCATATCCGTTGAACGGTATACGCAGAGGTTCGCGCCGTGCACGATGACGGTGCTCAGAGTCCTGCCGGACAAGCGCACGAGAAGCGTCGAGCCCCGCTCTTCGAGCAAGGGGAGCGTCGCCAGCGTGGAACTGAGCACGACTTCGACCGGAGCGCCCGCTGATTCGACGATCTCTTCGTACTCGCGAAGTATCCGCTGGCGCGCGACCGCCGTGAAAATTTCGAGGCCTCCCTCGCGGCCCGACTGCCGCATCCACGAAACGACCGTCTCGTCCACGTCAAACGGCACGCTCTTCTTCAGCCGCCAGCGCAAGAGCGGCAGCGCGTCGTCCGTTCGCCGCGGCAGATTGTCGAACGGCAATATGAACACGCGAACCACGGCATCGGGAATCAGAAGCGCCACCGGCGCGCCACGGCTCGGAACGCGGCTGAAGGCCCGGCGGAGCGCGGCGCGAACGGCGTCCGGCTGGGTGACGTTGGTCTCGACCGGCGATGGCATCACGGCGCCTGCAGGCAGCGCCTCGACCACCACGCTATCCAAGTCGCCGTGCGTTCCTGCCCACCGGGCCACGGCGACGTGGTCGGGCGCGATTTCCACGACCACAGGCGGATGCGGCATGGCGTGCAACCAGCGGTCGATTCGCCGCACGATGCCGATCTGGAAGAACCTGCTCTCGAAGCTGCCCGAAGCCGCCGGACTAATCAAGGAACGTCACCTTGTTGATTTCGCGCAGAGTTGTGATTCCCGAACGGACTTTGCGGAGTCCCGATTCACGAAGGAACACCATGCCCTCGTCGCGCGCCGCGCGCTTGATCTCGGAGGTCGGCCGGCGATCGACGATCATCTCACGGATGCGATCGGAGAGGTCGAGCAACTCGGTGATGGCCGAGCGGCCGCGATAGCCGCTGCCCGAGCACTCCAGGCACCCGGCGCCTTCGGCGAAGCCCACTTGCGCCCATTCGGCCGGGTCCAGCCCCGATTCTTTCAGGACGTCCGGCGCATACGTCACGCGTTTCTTGCAGCTCTCGCAAATCACGCGGACCAGCCGCTGGGCCATGATGCAGTTCAGGGCGGAAACGAAATTGTAGGGCTCGACTCCCATGTTGATGAAGCGCCCGATCACATCGGTCACGTTGTTGGCGTGGACCGTGGTGAAGACCAGGTGCCCGGTCAGCGCGGAGTTGATGGCGATCTGCGCGGTTTCCTGATCGCGGATTTCGCCGACCATGATCTTGTCCGGGTCGTGGCGCAGGATCGAGCGCAGCCCGCGCGCGAACGTAAGCCCCTTCTTTTCGTTCACGGGAATCTGCGTGATGCCTCGGACCTGATACTCGACGGGATCTTCGATGGTGATGATCTTGTCTTCGTCGTTCTTGATCTCGTTGATGGCCGCGTAGAGCGTGGTCGTTTTGCCGGATCCGGTCGGACCGGTGACGAGCACCATTCCGTAGGGCTCGCGGATGTATCGGCGGAAGCGCGTCACCTCTTCGTGGTCGAAACCGACCACGTCGAGCGTCAGGTTGCGGAATTTCTCGCTGAGACTCTCCTTGTCGAGAACGCGAAGCACCGCGTCTTCGCCATGCACGGAAGGCATGATCGAAACGCGAAAATCGACGAAACGGCCCTTGTAGCGGACGCGGAAGCGGCCATCCTGCGGGACGCGGCGCTCCGCGATATCCAGCTCGCTCATCACCTTGATGCGCGAGAGGATGGTCGCGTGCCAGTCCTTCGCGAGCGGCTGCATGGCGAACTGCAAAACACCGTCGATGCGGTACTTGACGACCACTTCGGAATTGCGGGTCTCGATGTGGATGTCACTGGCGCGCCGCTCGAGCGCGGTGAAGATCACCGTGTCGACCAGGCGCACGACCGGGCTCACGCCGGTATCGCTGCGCGTGAGCTTTTCCATCGAGATGTTTTCTTCGCTGTCCTCTTCGTCGCTCACGACCTGGAGCGTGAAGCCCTCCGTGGCCTGGTCCAGCACGCGCTGCGACTGCTCGGTCCGTTTCAGCAGGTCGCCGATCTGCGAACCCGTGGCGACCTTGATCTGGAGCCGCTTGCCCAGTAGGAGCGAAAGCTCGTCGGTGAGCTGCAACTGGCTGGGGTCGGCCAGGGCGACCACCAGGACCGATCCGTGCGACTCGAGCGGCACGAAGTTGTAGCGGAACATCAGCTCCGCCGGAATGCTGCGGACAAGCTCGGGATCAATCCGCTGTTCCAGAAGATCGATGAACTCGCAGCGATAACGCTCCGCGACGCGGCGGGACTGCTCGCGTTCGGCCGCTTCGTTTGCGGGGCTTGCGACTGCCGGATTGTCGCTCGTTGTTGCCATCGATTCGCCTTTCCTTACGACCCAACTTGAAGGGAGAACATGGGCAGGTACAGGGAGATCAAAATGAAGCCTACCACAACGGCCATGACCACCAAAATCACGATGGGAACCCAGGATAACGTACGCTGCAAGGCCGTGCCGACTTCCTCTTCGTAGAATTCGGCGACGCTCGTGAGCATGGCCGCGAGCGCCCCGGACGCTTCGCCGACTTCGATCATTTCGAGCGCGAGCCCTGGGATCAGGTGCGTTTCGGCAAGGCTGGTGTGGAGCGGTCTGCCTTCCCTTACGCGTTCGGCGGCCTGCTCGACGGAAGTCGCCACCAGACGGCTGTCAATCGCCGCCGCCGACGTGTGCAGCGCGGGGACCAGCGGGGTTCCGCCCGCAAGGAGCGTCGAGAGCGTGCGTACGAACTGCGCGATCTGCGCCTTCAACCAGACGTCGCCGAGAAACGGAATGCGAGGCTTGAGGCGGTCGATCGCGAGCGCGCCGCGATCCGATCGCGTCCAAAGGAAGATGAAAATCCCTCCGATGACCAGGCTCCCCATCAGAAGCAGGAAGTAACTCCGCAGCGGCAGCGCCACCGCAAGAAGAATGCGCGTCGGCAAAGGAAGAGGAATGTCGAGTTCGTGGTACAGCTCGGCGAACTGCGGCATTGCGTAAGTGACGACGTAGGTCACCACGAGCAGCGCGGTCACGACCAGCACGGATGGGTAGATCAGCGCCGTGATCAAGCGGCCGCGGAAGCCGGTGCTCACCCGCAGATAGGCGATGTACTGCTCGAGGACGCCTGTCAGATTACCGCTGCGCTCGCCCGCTGCGATCACCGTCACGTAGACCGGGGGAAACGACCCCTGGTCCGCGAGCGCCTCGGACAGCAGCGAACCTTCGCGGACGCGCTGGCGAACATCCTCAAGAATCGGGCGCAGGCGCGGGGAGGCCGCGCGCTCGGCGAGCAGGTCAAGCGCCCTGAGAATCGGGAGCCCGGCCTTGATAAGGGTGTTGAACTGCTGGTTGAAAATCAGGAAGTCGTGCGGGCGGATCGAGCGCGCCTGGCGTGATTGCGTCAGTTGCGCAATCAGATCGAAATGGCTGCGGACGGAAAAGACATAGAAGCCGCGCTCGGCGAGCTTCTGCTTCGCCTCGTCCGCGGACTGTGCCGTCTCAACCTGCTGGAAGATCCGGCCGCTAGTGTCCCCGACTTTGCAAACGAATTCGGCCATCCCTCAGTGGGCCCGTCGCCCCAATTGGGCAACCCCCAAACTCTAGCATACCCTTTCCGGCCCTGGACTGAGGCCGGGAAAACAGCTCGTTAATAGGATGTGACAACGGCGAAAAGGCTGTATCGCCCGTATGGCGGCAAGAGCCGCCGGCGAGGTGGATTCGGGCGGGAGCAGGTGTGGTAAAGTCCCCTTCGACGATTTCCATGGAGCCCATCTCCCACTTTTTCTACTCCGACCGGCTGAAGCTACAGTTCTGGGATTACGGACAGGACGGGAAACCCTCGCTCGTGCTGGTGCACGGTGGCCTCGACCACGCGCGCAACTGGGATTGGGTGGCGCGGTCGTTGCGCGAGGAGTACCACGTCTACGCGCTCGACTTGCGCGGCCACGGGAACAGCGCGTGGGCTCCCGGCGCAATCTACAGCGCTGCCGAATACGTCCTGGATTTGTCCGCGCTGCTCGACATCATCAAGGACTTCCCCATCCGTCTGGTCGGCCACTCCCTCGGGGGAGGCATCGCGCTTCACTACGCCGGCGTGTACCCGGAGCGCGTCCGCAAGGCCGTGTCGATCGAGGGCCTCGGCGCCCCGCCGGATAGCCGCGTCAGCGGTCCCGCGTCGGAGCAACTGCGGCATTGGATCGAATCGGTTCGAGAGATCGAAAAGCGCGTGCCGAAGAGCTATCCAACGCTCGATGCCGCGATCGCGCGAATGAAGGACGTGAACCCGCATCTCTCGGATGAAGTTGCACGGCACCTCACTCTGCACGGCACGAACTGGGAGCCGGACGGTTCGCTCATCTGGAAGTTCGACAATTTCGCGCGGGTCTTCCCTCCACACGGCCACCGCATCGACGATTCCGTGGAGATGTTCCGGCAGATCCATTGCCCGGTTCTGCTCTTCTGGGGCGTCGAGAGCTTTCTGCTTCTGCCGGAGACGGACCGTCGCAAGATGGCGATTCGCGATTGCCGGCTGGTGCGAGTGCCGAATGCCGGTCACTGGGTGCACCACGACCAGTTGGATCTTTTCCTCCGCGAGACGACGGCGTTTCTGCGCGACTGAGTTCGCGCGCAAAAAGGGGTCGTTTCCATTGACGGGTAAGAGGCACCACGGTCATTTGTTTTGAATGAGTTACAGGTGTTTCTACTCGGCAGCCAGTGACGGGTAAGAGAAACGAATCGTTAAGGGTGAGCGACGCGCGGGAGACGAACCGGGGCCAGCTCCGGTTGCCGGGGCCGTTTGCCTTTGTCGATGATGTTTTCTCGTTGCGCATGGCTGCTTCGACGCTAGCACACGGCGGCGCCAAATGGACTGTCCCGGAGTACAGATTGAGTTCAGGCGCGAAAATCCTGTTCTGGGAAGAAATCAGGAAGCAGATGAGGTGGGGGAGCCGAAGGAGACGGCCGCGCACCCTTCAACAACGAAGGGTGCGCCATCGGCGACTAGAAGCCATCTCATAAATGGTTAGGTCCTGTCCAAATGGCTGCTTTTTCAGTGACTTTGGCGACCCCAAAGTATTTATGAGATAAGTTCTAGATAAACCGCGTCTTTTCGCGGCGGCAAGACATACAACGCCACCTCGTGCGTTCCACTGATGATGTTCACATCGAAATTGAACGTTGTACCGCTATACCAGGTCGACGCGGTCCTCGAGCTTGTCCCGTCCGTGCCCGAATAACCGGTCGCTGTGGCGTTGCTGGAGTCCAGCGCCGTGACTGTGAAATTAAACGGCGTGCCGGCGGTCCGCGGAGAGGAAGCGGTAACCGAGAAGTGCGTGGCGCTGGCTGCTGCCCGAATCTACCACGTACATGATCGATCACTGCGGAATCGAGCGGGGGTCTGAACGGTGCGGGCTGCGGTCAGCGGATCTGACCGGCGAGGGATTCTTCGTCGACGATGGCGACGCCGGGCGGCGGCTGGAAGTGGAATTTCGTTTCGGGGACGGCGAGATTCTGCTGCCAGTTGCCGAAGCGGAATTCGGTCTCGGCGTTCCCCGCTTCCCGGATCACGACGCGAACGAGGTAGGCATCCGGATCGGTTTCGAAGAGGACGTCGCGAGGGGCGCCGGGAGCGCTCGGATCGCCGCGCGGGATGCAACGAAACAGCGCGTCGCCGGGAGCCGGCTGCACGTCTTCGTTCTTGCCTTCGCTTTTGCGGGCGCCGGAGCCGGAATCGGCAGCCTCAATTTTGCGGCAGAGCTTTCCGAGATCGGCTTTGCCCGCGAGAAGCGCGAGCGGAGTGCGCCAGTCCGAGCTTTCGTTGAGCTTTGCGCGGCTCACCGTATGGTCCGCGGGCACGTAGAACCAGACATTCTTGCCGTCCACGATGAAAAGCTTCTGCTCGGGAGATTCGTACTCCCAGCGCATGCGCCCCGGCCGCGAGAAGTAGACTGTTCCCGACTCGGCAACGACGCCGCCATTACCATCGCTATAGCGTTCGAAGAAAATCGCCTTGAGCGTGCGCGCATGCTGGTAGCGGGACTCCAAAGCATGAACCGCGGTGTCCACGCCGGAAGCAGAGGCGAGTGGCGCGAGAGCAAGCGCAGCGCAGATGAGAAACAGACGCATCCAATAAACATCTTACCAGCAAGCTCGTTCCGCTGATCGGCACGGAATCACCGCGAGGCCGCCGCGGCGGGATCGTCCGGGAGTATTCGCAAAATGACTACTTTGAAACGCCCAACGGCCAAATCCTTTCGACGCTTCGCCGCATCTGCGAAGATGGGTCGAACGTGACCGCCCGTCCTTCTCGTCCGGTGAAAGCTCGATGAGTTCATCAGCAGTGGCGACAATCGAAAAGCCCGCACCGCCGACGGCGCCAAAGGCCCGGTTATTCGGCTCGCCGCGAGAGGCTACGCTGCTTATCGCGCTGCTGCTGGCGCTGGTGACTCTCGCCCTGTACGAACCATCGCTGCACAACGGGTTCGTCAGCTACGACGACCCGAGCTACATCATCAACAACGCGCGAGTCCACCAGGGACTTTCCTGGGACAACATTCGGTGGGCATTCACCACAACGGCCGTCGACAACTGGCACCCGCTGACCTGGATCGCCTATATGGCGGACGTGCAGCTTTTCCGCTCGAACCCGCTGGGACATCATCTGGTCAACGTGTTGCTGCACACGCTGAACGTGGTGCTGCTCTTCCTGCTGCTGCGGAGGGCAACCGGCTGCGTGTTTCGCAGCGCGATGGTGGCGGGGCTCTTTGCCGTCTTCCCGTTGAACGTAGAAAACGTGGCGTGGGTGGCCGAGCTGAAATCCGTGCTGTGTGTAACTTTCGTGCTTCTCGCCCTGTGGGCGTACGGATGGTACGCGCGGCGGCCCGGAGTCGGGCGCTACCTTGCCGTTGCGGTGCTGTTCGCGTTCGCGCTGATGGCCAAACCGCTGGCGGTTACCCTGCCGTTCGCGCTCTTGCTGGTGGACTATTGGCCACTGAATCGACTGGCGCCTCCCACCACCCGTACGCAGGAGACAACGTTCTCCTGGTCCCAATTCGGCAAACTTTTCGCCGAGAAGATTCCGCTATTCCTGCTGTCCGCAGGCAGCGCGCTGCTGGCGCTGTATGCCCAACGACATGGCGGCACGGTAGTCTCGGCGGAGTCGTACCCGCTCCAATGGCGGATCAAGAACGTCGTCTACTCTTATCTGCTCTACATCCTGAAGGGCCTTTGGCCTTCGCACCTCTCCGTTTTCTATCCTTATCCCGGAGATTCGCTGGGGTGGTGGAAGGTCGCCGCGGCAGCCGTGGTCTTGTTTGCGATTACGATGGCCGTGTGGAGCTTCCGGCAGCACAGATACCTGCTATCCGGCTGGCTGTGGTACCTGGGCACGATGGTCCCGATGATCGGGATCGTGCAGGTGGGACACCAGGCAATCGCCGACCGCTACGCGTATCTTCCGTTTCTCGGGCTGTTCGTCCTTGCGGTTTGGCTGGTAAGCGACCTCGCCGAGAAAGCCGGGGTCTCTCGCGTCGCTCTGGCCGTGGTCGCATTCGCGGTCTTGGCCGGTTATGCCGCCACGTCCTACATTCAGAGCGGATATTGGCGCGACAGTTACGCCCTCTTTTCCCATGCGGCAGACGTGACCACAGGAAACGCTTTCGCGGAGGAGAACGTAGCCGAGTCGCTCGCCGGAATGGGGCGCCCCGATCTCGCGATGCAGCATTACGAGACTGCCGTCCGGTATCTGCCCCGATGGTCCAACGGGCACTACAATTTCGCGTTCGCACTGCAACAGGAGCACCGCTTCGACGAGGCCATACACGAATATCAACTCGCTCTCGCCTACGAAACAGACGCCGACGAAGCGTCTGCGGCGCATGGCAACTTGGGCGCGATTTTCGTCCAGCGGAACCAACTGGCCGCGGCTCTATCGGAATTCAGCACAGCGATCCGTATCACACCGACCAACGGGCTGGCTTTCTTGAATCGAGGGCTCGTCGAATACTCACAAGGCAGTCTGGACGCCGCAGCGAACGATTTTTCGCAGGCGGTACAGTTCATGCCGGCGCCAAAGACTTACTTCTGGCTGGGGCGCGCACTGGAAGACAAAGGCGCGCTGGGTCAGGCGGCGAGCGCATACGAGACTGTTCTGCGCATGGATCCGGACGCGAACGACGCGAAGGTCCGTCTGAACGTGATTCGCCCGAAACTCCATCCGTGAGCGCACAATGACAACGACTTCGGGTTTGGAACTCGCAACTGAGGAGCACGCCTCGCCGGTGCCTTCGCCTTCCACTTTGCTTTCACCTTTGCGCACATCGCGCCGTACGACGCGCGAGCTGACGCTGCTCCTGAGCCTCGTGCTCGTTGCAGCCACCATGGCGCTGTACGAGCCATCCTTGCACAACCACTTCGTGAATTATGACGACCCGGATTACATCACAGACAACGCGCACGTCCTCCAAGGGCTCTCCTGGAACAACGTCCACTGGGCTCTGACCGCGACGGCCGTATCGAACTGGCACCCGGTCACGTGGATCGCCCACATGGCGGATGTCGAACTCTTCGGCGTGAAGCCGACAGGCCACCATCTGGCGAGCGCGCTGCTGCACACGTTGAACGTGGTGCTGCTTTTCCTCTTGCTGCGATTCGCCACGGGATGCGTCTGGCGCAGCGCGACGGTGGCTGCGCTGTTCGCGGTGTTCCCACTCAACGTCGAGTCCGTGGCATGGGCGGCCGAACTCAAGTCGGTTCTGTGCACCACTTTCATTTTCCTTGCGCTGTTTGCATACGGGTGGTACGCGCGCCGTCCGGGAGTGGGGCGCTACCTTGCCGTTGCGCTGCTGTTTGCGCTCGCGCTGATGGCTAAACCGTTGGCCATTACGCTTCCGCTGGCGCTCCTCCTCGTGGACTATTGGCCGTTGAGGCGATTCGGCAGTCAGCCGGCATCCGGCGAAGGGGTAGCTCCCGTCAGCATGGGATTCCTTCGGCTCGCGGCCGAGAAGATTCCGCTGCTCCTGCTTTCGGCCGGCAGTGCGTTCATGACGGTGTACGCGCAACGGCGCGGGGGCGCCCTGGCCCCGGCCGAACTATTCCCCGTGGGTCTGCGCATCAAGAACGCGCTGTTCTCGTACGCGGACTACCTGTCCAAGGGCGTCTGGCCCGCGCGACTGGCGGTGTTTTATCCCTATCCGCACTCGCTGGGACTCGTGAGAGTCGTTGGGGCAGGGCTGATTCTTTTCGCGATTACAGCGGCGGTGTGGCTGTGCCGCGAGCAGCGCCGATACCTGCTGGCAGGCTGGCTCTGGTATCTAGGCACGATGGTGCCAATGATCGGAATCGTGCAGGCGGGGCGCCAGGCGATTGCAGACCGCTACGCCTATGTGCCGTTCGTGGGACTGTTCGTGATGATCGTCTGGCTCGCGGCGGACTTGGCGCTGCGGAGCCGCGCGCTGCGAACATCGATGATCGTGCTCGCGCTCGGCGTTGTGGCCGGGTACGCCACAGTCTCATACGCACAGATCGGCTACTGGCGCAGCAGCTATCAGTTGTTCTCACACGCGCTGGACGTTACAACCGGAAACGGCGTGGCCGAAGACAACCTGGGCATCGCGTACGAGAAGGAGATGGGCGAGCCCGATCTGGCGTTTCCTCATTACGAGGCGGCAGTCCGCCTGATGCCGGACCTGCCCACCGCGCACTACAATCTGGGCACCGCCCTGCAATCGCAGAGGCGGCTCGACGAAGCCGCCCGCGAGTACAGGCTTACACTGGACTACACCACGAACCTGGCCGAAGCCGCCCGGGCGCACAACAACCTCGGCGTAATCTTCATGCAGACGAATCAGCCCGCCGCCGCGCTCTCGGAATTCGGCGCTGCTCTTCGTTGCGATCCGACTCAGGTGTTCAGCTTGTTGAACCGCGGCTCGCTTGAATACCGTCTCGGCGACTTAGACGCCGCGCGCGGAGACCTCTCTCAGGCCGTACAAATGACGTCCAGCCCCGCAGCATGGCTCCTGCTCGGCCGGGTACTGGAAGATCAGGGTCAGTTGCAGGCGGCCGCGGTCGCCTATCAGAATTGTTTGAAACTCTCCCCGGACATGCCCGACGCGCAGGATCACCTCAACGCCGTGCTCCGCAAACTCCAGCGGTAAGCGACGCAAGGTCGCGCAATCTTTCGCACACGTTTTTCTCTGGCGGATCACTCGCTTGGACTGCGGCGGAAGGAATTTGACAGCAGGCAGTGGGCTATTGGAGCGTGTTGAGCGCGCCGCAAGCAGCTTCACTCGTAGCAACGGCGCCTGTCTCATCGTACTGGATCTCGCCGGGTTCGCTGCTGCAGAAGCTGCGAATTCCAGTGATGCCCGTGCTGATGGGAGCCGCCGTCGCCAGGAAACCGTTGAAACCGGGCGCGCCGCATCCGGTCGCTACGGTGACGTTTCCCTCTTCACCCGTATAGCCAAAGACGTAGCCGCTCTTCTGATTCGGCGCCGACACAATCGTGTTGTCAACTATGAGCGCCCCATTGCACGAAGGTGTCGTCCCCGTTCCTCCGAGGACGGCCGAGTTGGGGGGATACCCGTTCGCGTAGGTGGTGTTGTAGACCTCGGCGCCAGTCGTCATCGTGCGAAGATTCGCGACGGCCGATGCCTCGTTGGCCGCTATTCGAGATCGGAGCAGGCTCGGTATAGCGATCGCCGCGATGATCAGGATGATTGCGACGACGATAAGAAGCTCGATGAGCGAGAACCCAGAACCAACTCTCCGGATCGGTTTTGTATTGGCTTGGGTTCGCATGGGCGTGGACCGTTTTCGCTGGGGGGGGTATCGCCAAGGGAGGAAGCTGAAGGCTTCCTCCCCTGACATGAAGCACTTCCTTACTGCAACGGGCTGATGGTCGTCGGGCACAGCGCGCTCGCAGCTGTCGCCTTGGTGCCCGTGGGATCGAACCGGATCACACCGGAAGCATCCGAGCAGAAGCTGCGCTGCCCGGTGGTACCAGTCGTGACCGGCACAGCCGTGACGACGTAACCGTCGGAATAGCCGTAGCCACCGCTGCATGAGCTGGACGTGCTGTTCAGCAGCGTCGAGCCGGTCTGCCACGCAAACAGGTAGCCGCTCTTGGTGCCGCTGGTCAGCACAGTGTCAAGCAGCTCCGCATTGGTGCAGCTCACGGCGTTTGCGGTGGTGGTGCCAATCGAAGTCAGAGACGGCGGGAAGCCGTTGCCGTACGTCGAGTTATACGTGATTGCGGCGGTGTTGATGGTACGGACCGAGCCGACTGCGGACGCTTCGTCTGCCGCCATGCGGGAGCGAAGCAGGTTGGGAATTGCGATGGCCGCGATGATCAGAATGATCGCTACGACGATCAGCAATTCGATAAGCGAAAAGCCCTTCTGTTTCTTATTCATTCTCTTCTCCTCGAATCTTCATAATCTCGTTTTAACTTCGTATCCCTGGCGGGGGTACGCACTGGTATATCGCAAGGGAGATGCCAGGATGCTGCCCCGGGGTTTACTCTTGCAACACAAGCCATTATAACCCGCATTCTCAATTAGATAGACGTCCCTTGGCGGGGAGAAAACGAGTAGGCCATTTAAGGCTCTTGTATACAAACCCCTCGAAGTTGACAATTTTCGGCGCTGGTGATGACCAAATCGGCCTCTGTTAGATCATCGAATCGCGGACTAAACCCCATATTTCTTCGCGTAGTGGCGGAAAGAACGGTACGACATCTTCAGTAGCTCGGCAGCCTGGGTGCGAACGCCACCCGACCGCTCGAGAGCCGCCAGCAGGTACGACCGCTCGATCTGCTGGATGTGCTCCTCAAGGCTCATACCCTCCGGGGGCAAAGCGTTTCCATTGCCGTTGTGGGCCGGTACCGCTACCGATCCCTGGTAATGACTCCGAACGCGATCCGGAAGCGCCTCAACGGTGATCCGGTTGCCGCTCTCGAGAGCCACGGCGCGTTCGATCGTGTTCTCAAGCTCGCGGACGTTCCCCGGCCAATCGTAGACCTCCAGGCGCCGCATCGCTTCAGGCTCGATTCCATCCACATTCTTTCCCATCGACTTCGAAAATCGCTCGAGGAACTCGCGCGCGAGCAGCGGAATATCCTCGCGGCGCTCCCGGAGCGGCGGGATGTGAATGGGAATGACGCTCAGACGGTAGTAAAGATCTTCGCGGAAGCGCCCTTCGGCGATTTCCTTCTCCAGATTCTTGTTCGTCGCGGCGATCACGCGGACGTCCACGTCGGATTCTTCCGTGCTGCCGATCGGGCGTACCTTCCCCTCCTGCAACACGCGGTACAGTTTCACCTGCATCGTCACGCTCATATTGCCGATCTCGTCCATGAAGAGCGTGCCGCAGTGGGCCGCCTGGAAGAGCCCCCGCCGGTTCTCGTTCGCACCCGTAAACGCCCCCTTCATGTAGCCGAAGAGTTCGGATTCCAGCAGCGTCTCCGGGAATGCGCCGCAGTTGATGGTGATGAACGGGTTCTTCGCCCGCGCGCTGTTTTCGTGAATTGCGCGCGCCACGAGCTCCTTGCCGGTGCCGCTTTCTCCAGTGATCAGCACGCGGCTCGATTGCGGCGCAATATTCTGGATCAGATCGAATAGATCGCGCATCTTCGAGCTCGTGCCGATGATGTTGTCGAGTCCGGTCAGCCGGCGGATTTCGCGCCGCAGGTAGCCTGCTTCCTTCTTGAGCGCGAGGCTTTCCGCCACTTGCTGGATCGCGGGGCGAAGCTCGTCAAGCAGGCGATCGCCCTTGACGACGTACCGGTCGGCTCCAAAATTCACCGCATCAATCGCAGTGTTGATCGTCGGCACGCCGGTGATCAGGATGAAAGTGGTTCCGGGCGACATTTCCCGGCAGTAACGCAGCAGTTCCACCCCGTCCATGTCCGGCATGCAAATGTCCGATACCACGATGTCGAACACCTGCGATGCGAGCCGTCGCTTGGCCGCCTCGCCGCTGGTCGCCACTTCCACGCGGTGACCTTCCTTGCGAAAACTGATCTCGAGCAGTTCGCAGATCGAACGCTCGTCATCGACAATCAGCAGGTGAGCCATGGCCCGCTATCCCTTTCCTACCGGCCGCAACAGTTGGGCCTCGACGCGTGGTTCCGGGGGCGCCACGGGCCGCACGCGCGGTGCGCGCGGCAGCTCCACAATGAACTCCGCGCCGTGTCCCTTTTCGGTTTCGACGTGTATGCGCCCGCGGTGCGCCTGCAGAATCTGGTACACGATCGCAAGCCCTAATCCCGTTCCTCCGGCAAACCCCGATTGAAACGGCTCGAAGATTCGCGCCGACGCACCCGGATCGAGACCGATCCCGGTGTCGCGGATGGATATCCTCACCCACTCGGGGCCGGACGCGTCCAGGTTCACGGACAGCACGCCGCCGCTGGGCATTGCCCGCAAGGCGTTGTTGCAGAGATTCCAGAACACCTGTTTCATCGCGTCGCGGTCGGCTCGGACGCGCAGGTTTCGCGCTCCGAATTTTCTGTCGATCTGATATTTCCCGGAGCCTCTCGCATCGCGTTCGAGCAACAGCAGCGTCTCTTCGATCAGAGCCGCAATGTCGAGGTCCACGAAGGCGTACGTTTTCTCCCGTGCATAGTTCAGAAATTCGGTGATGATGTGGTTCAAACGCTGGGATTCGCGGCTCACGATCTGGACGAGCTTCTTGTCGTCATCTTCCAGCGGCGCCAGTCGCGCCAGCTCTTTCAGCGCCCCCGTCATCGCCGTCAGCGGCTGCCGAATTTCGTGCGCGATGCCTGCGGAAAGCCGCCCGAGAGCGGCCATGCGCTCCTTGGTCACCACCTCGCGTTCGAGCCGCCGCAGCTCCGTCAGGTCCTGAAAGTTGAACACGAAGCCGCTGGCCTGGTTTTGCCCCGTGCGCAGGGGCGAAATCGAAAGTCCGAGAAAACGCGCCTCGCCCTCCGGCGTGCAAAATTCGATCTCCTTGCGCAACGCGAGCGGATTTCCCTGGTCGTCCACCTCGATCGGCCAGAAACCGCGGAAAACCTCCGCGACGTGCTGTCCCCGGAGTACGCCAAACCCGCGCCCTGTGATCTCGATGCCCGCGCGATTGATCAGGAGAATGCGCCCTTCGAGGTCGGTCGTCAGCAGACCGCCGCGCATCGATTCGATGATGTCCTGGTTGAATATCTGAAGATCTTTCAGCGCCTCGCTTTTCTCCTCGAGTTCGACTCCCTTCTTGCGGACCGTCTGCGTCAGCAAGCTACCGAGATACGCCACGGCGAAGAACGCGAAGAGATTGCTTCCCAGCCAGGATTCGAGCGTGCGCGGACCCGGCATCGAAGTCGCGGTTCGCGGGATCCATTCGTAATACGTCGCCTCGACGACGCATCCGAGCAGGATGAAGCTGAAGCCGGCTACCAGAAACGCGCCGCGCCGCGAAAACAGAATGCTCCCCATCAGGACCGCCAGCAGATACAGGGACACAAAGTAGCTGTCCTGTGCGCCGCTCGAATAAACCACGCCCGTGATGACGGCCAGATCCAGGACCATCTGCAGCGGCGCGTGCCACTGCGCTCCCGGAAACGCCCGTTGCAAGCTCAGATAAGCGGTGGCGAGGATGTACCAGCACGCAATCAGGGCAACCAACGCTCCCACCGGGAGCGGGACCGGTGTGAGTTCGTGAACTACAACGACAACAGCCAGAAGAAACGTAATGATGAGAAAACGGACTCGCCCCAGCCAGGGCAGCCATTCGCTCACACTGGAAGTGAATCCTATTCCCGATGCGTTGATGGTTTCAGACCCCACGCCTCAACTTCCCGTCTCGCAGCCGCCATGCGGGGCACGGCGCGGGCTTGACCCGCCTTGCAACCTAGTGTCCGGCCAGTTTGTTGATCAACGAGAACAGCGGCAAATACATCGAAATCACGACGCCGCCCACAACGACGCCCAAAACCACGATCATGATCGGCTCGATCGCCGTCAGCATGTCCTTTACCGCGGAGTCCACTTCTTCCTCGTAGAAATCCGCGATCTTCTGGAGCATGGCGTCCATCGCGCCCGTTTGTTCGCCGACGGCGATCATCTGTGTCACCATGCCAGGAAAAACGTCGGTTTCCTTGAGCGGATCCACCAGCGAGCGGCCTGCCTCGACGGCCTTGCGCGTTGCGCTGATCGCCTTCTCCACAACGGCGTTTCCGGACGTGCGCGCCGTGATATCCAGGCCTTCGAGAATCGGGACGCCGCTCGAAATCAGCGTTCCAAGAGTTCTCGTAAATCGCGCAACGGCGATCTTCCGCAAGACGGGTCCGACGATCGGAACCTTCAGCAACAGCGTATCGATCGTCATCCGGCCCCCTGGCGTGCCGTACCAGAATTTGAGCGCGACACCCGCTCCGATCGCGAACACCAAAATCATCAACCCGTAGATGCTCCCGACGAAGTTGCTCAATGCGATGACAATCCGGGTCGGGAGCGGGAGGTCGACGTCGAGTCCGTTGAACAGCGTCACGAAAATCGGGACGACCTTCCACAGCAAGAGTGTGATGACTGCACCCGCGATTCCCAGCACCGACACCGGGTAGATCATCGCGGACCTCACGGCGCGCTTCAGCTTGACGTTCTTCTCGATGTAGGTCGAAAGGCGCTGGAGAATCGTGTCCAGAATGCCGCCCGTCTCGCCCGCCTCCACCATGTTGTAGTAGAGCGGGTCGAACACCTTCTCATGCTGCTTCATCGACGCCGAAAGAGTGGCGCCGCCTTCGACCGAGCCTCGCACGCCGTTCAGAATCTTCTGAAAGGTCTTGTTTTCCTGCTGCCCGGCCAGGATTTCCAGACATTGAACCAGAGGCAAGCCCGCGTCGATCATCACCGAGAACTGCCGCGTGAAGATCGCCAACTCCTTTTGGTCTACGCCGGTTCCGAACGTGGGGATATTGAACTCTTTCCCCTTTTCCGAGAGCTTGCTGACGTTGATCTGCTCCCGGCGGAGCGTCGCCGCCAATTCGGTCTTGCTCTGTGCGACGCGCTCTCCCGTTACGCTGGCGCCCGCTCGGTTCACTCCTCGATACGTATAAACCGGCATGATCTCTTACCTCCCTCTCCCGTTCATCGGCGGACAGGAACCCGGCCGCCGGCTGGCGGCGAGGTCACCCCTCGGTTAATTAAATCCTGTAATTCGTCTGGATTCGAGGATCTCGCAAGCGCCGTTTCCAAAGTGATCAACTTCTGGAAATAGGCGTTCGAAAGACTCTGATTGAACGTCTGCATCCCGGTCTGTCCGGTGCCGGTCTGCATGGCTGAGTAGATCTGGTGAATCTTGTCTTCGCGAATCAGGTTGCGGATGGCCGCGGTGGGTATCAGGATTTCCATCACCATGACGCGGCTGCGCCCGTCCACGCGAGGCAACAGCGACTGGCAAAGAATTCCTTCCAGCACCATCGAGAGCTGCGCGCGAACCTGTGGCTGCTGGTGGGACGGAAACACGTCCACGATTCGGTTGATCGTCGAAACCGCCGAGTTCGTGTGCAGCGTCGCGAAGGTCAGGTGGCCTGTCTCGGCGATGCGCAGAGCGGACTCGACCGTCTCCAAATCGCGCATTTCGCCGATCAGCACGACGTCGGGGTCTTCGCGCAGCGCCGCCCGCAGCGAGTTCGCGAAGGAATGCGTGTCCGAATGCACCTCGCGCTGGTTGACCAGACACTTCTTGTGATTGTGGAGGAATTCGATCGGGTCCTCGATCGTGATCATGTGCTCTTCGCGCTCGTTGTTGATCTTGTCGAGCATCGCGGCAAGCGTGGTGGATTTTCCCGACCCCGTAGGCCCGGTCACGAGCACGAGACCGCGGGGCTTGTCGCAAAGGTTGCGCACGATCGCCGGCAGGCCCAGCGCCTCGAAGGTCTTGATCTCCCAGGGAATCGTGCGGAACACAGCCGCCACGGCACCGCGCTGGTGAAAGATGTTTCCGCGGAAGCGCGCCAGACTCTTCAAACCGAAGGAGAAGTCGAGCTCGAGGTTTTCCTCCAGCCGGTGCTTCTGCACGTCGGTGAGCACGCTGTAGGCAAGCGCCTTGGTGTCCGCCGCCGTCAGCGGCGGCATATCCAGCGGCCGCAGCTTGCCGTGCACGCGGACGCGCGGCGCGCTGTTCGTCGAGAGGTGCAGGTCGCTCCCGCCCAACTCGATCATCTTCTTCAGAAGCTCGCTCAATGTGATTCCGGCCATCTCTCGCCTCCCCTTACAGCACCGTTTCCCGCAGTACCTCTTCCATGGTCGTCAGCCCCGCGGCCACCTTCATCAGGCCGCTGCGGCGCAGTGTGATCATCCCCAGTTCCAGGGCCTTCTTCTTGAGCTCGAGCGCCGAAGCGCCGACCAGAATCAGCTCCCTCAAATCGTCGGTGATCTCCATCACTTCGTAGAGACCGAGCCGGCCTTTGTAGCCCGTATTGTTGCAGGCCCCGCATCCCTTCCCGTGTTGCACGCTCGTCTTCGCCGCCTCTTCCGGCGAAAAGCCCGCGTCGACCAGCGCCTGGGTCTGGATTTGGAGCGGCTCCTTGCACTGCACGCAGATGCGACGAACCAACCGCTGCGCGCAAATCAGGTTTACCGAGGTCGCCACGAGAAACGGCTCAATGCCCATGTTCATCAGCCGGCTGATAGTGGATGGCGCATCGTTCGTGTGCAGCGTGGAAAGCACCAGGTGGCCCGTCAGCGCGGCCTTGACGGCGATTTCCGCCGTTTCGAAGTCTCGAATTTCTCCCACCAGAATGATGTTGGGATCCTGCCGCAGGAAGGCGCGCAGCGCGGACGCGAAATTCAATCCGATCTGCTCCTTCATCTGGACCTGGTTGATGCCGGCAAGCTGGAACTCGACCGGATCTTCCGCTGTCATGATGTTGGTTTCCGGCGTGTTCAACCGGGCGACCGAGGAGTACAGCGTGTTGGTCTTTCCGGAACCGGTCGGCCCGGTAACGAGCACCATCCCGTACGGCTTCAGAATCTGCTGCTCGAATTTGTGCAGCGATTCCGGCTCGAAGCCGAGCTTCGTCATATCCAGGCGAAGATTCTCTTTATCGAGCAACCGGAGAACGATTTTCTCGCCGAAGAGTGTGGGAACCGTCGAAACGCGGAAGTCGAGTTCCTTCTTTCTCCCATCCTTGAGATACTTGATCATGATGCGGCCGTCTTGAGGCAGCCGCTTCTCGCTAATGTCCATCTTCGACATGATCTTGATGCGGCTCGTCATGGCGTCCCTGAGTTTCATGGGCGGCGCCATCACGTTTTGGAGGACTCCGTCGATGCGGAACCGGACGCGATATTCCTTCTCGTACGGCTCGACGTGGATGTCGCTCGCTCCTCGCTTCACCGCGTCCGTCAGGATCAGGTTGCACAGCTTGATGATCGGGGCTTCTTCGGCGGCCTTCGACAGCGAGGCCAGGTCCATTTCCGCTTCTTCGCTGGCCAGCTCGAGGGCGTCCGTATCCTCGCCCGTCAAGTCCTTCATCACCTTGTCGAGCTCTTCGACGCTTTCCGCTTCCCCGTAGAATTTGTGGATCGCCTCTCCGATGGCCGTCTCGGACGCAACGACTGGCTCGACATTGAAGCCCGTCATGAACTTGATGTCGTCCATCGCGAAGACGTTCGTCGGATCGGTCATCGCGATCGTCAGTGTCGAGCCGACCCGCGAAAGCGGCACGATCTGGTAGCGAATCGCCGTCTCCTGCGGAACCAGCTTGATCACCGCCGGGTCGACTTCGTAGAACTTCAGGTTAATGGAAGGTACTCCGTACTGCCGGGAAAGGACTGCCGTGATGTCGTCGTCGCTGACCAGCCCCATCTTCACCAGACACGTGCCCAGCCGGCCCCCGTTCTTTTTCTGGTAGTCGAGCGCCTGCTTAAGCTGATCCGTGGAGATCAGGCTGTCCTTGACCAGGATTTCACCGAGCCGTGAAGACATAGATGTGCGCCGGCGGTACTAGAACTAGCCCGCTGGAAAGTTCAGCGTAGCACGCCCGCCCCCGGCGACTGGCAAACCGTGGCACCCTTCGTGGTGAATCAGCTAACATCCGGTGCGCGGCCCCAAAACCTGTCCCTCCGTACAGTGCAAATTGTGTCCCTGTACCAACGTACAGGTGGCCGAAGAAACATCCGGCCACCGGCCGGCTCGCCTGTGAATTCATCTGATTCATCGGAAGGACTCCGCCAAACTTCAGCTGGACGCACGCCGCCGGGCACGGACGGGTTGCGGCGCGCGGCGTTTCTGTTCTAGCCTCGTGTGCGTGGGTTCTGCTACGATTAGCCGAGGGCGGTTAGCTCAGCGGTTAGAGCATCCGGTTTACACCCGGAAGGTCCAGCGTTCAAATCGCTGACCGCCCACCAGTGGCATTACTCGCGGGGACGTAGTTCAGTTGGTTAGAACGCTGCCCTGTCACGGCAGAGGTCGCGAGTTCGAGTCTCGTCGTCCCCGCCATATTTTCAGTGACATACAGAGTTTTCATGTTCGTTCCGTTGCACACTCTTGCACAAAAAGCTAGGCGGTCAGGCCTCGCATCGCGTCATTCACCGCTTTTCTGACATCCGGAAGCACTTCGATCGATTTCAGATAGTGCTTGTCGGCGACAGCCTTCGACATCGTTTCGCTATTGCGGGATTCGTGCCGCACCTGCGTCCCGCAAACCGCGCGCCGAGAAGTACGCACTTCGTGACTCGGATCCGTGGCGACGTCTGGCCCGGGCCCGAGCTTCGATTCATCGTCGCTGTCGGCTTGTCAGACGTTCGCTGGGTAACGTTGTCACAGAAGTTGCAGGAATCAGAGTTTTTCACGAAACTGCTACTCTTCGGGGCGGAGGTAGACTGTCTGGGTTCTGTCGCGGAACCCTATTTCGTAGTCGCTGAAGATGAAGTTTCGACCCAAGATGTTTCTTGGCTCTTGCGCGGGGGAAAAACCGACGCGGCACGGAAAACGCCTTACGTCAGCCCCATCGCCTACCCGTTTGCAGGCAGCCTATTGGTCCAGGGGTTCCACCGCAAAGGATAAAGGTGAAGCCGACGTTGTGCCAGCGGCGCCTGAACTTGTCCGCACAAGAACCTATCCGTTGTTTGATGGGACGCTGTTTTATGCCAACCGCGAGGGGTGCCACAGTTTTTGCCGCCCCTGCCCCCCGCGCTACAAACAGAACAGCCATCTGCTGAGTCGTATAGTTCACCCTGTCTCCCATGAACCGCTTGCTGACGGAAACCTATGGTCGTCCCGAAGAGGCGTCCATCTGGTCCAGGAGGTCGAGCCGCTGCTTGTCGAGAATTCGCAATTCCGCAATGAGTTTGCTGCGAGTGTCAGCGTCGGCTGTTTTCTGCAGCTTGAGAACTATCGTTTCATTGGCTGCGAGAGAGCGGTAACTCTGCAATAGGCCATCAAAGTCCCTTACAATCTTGGACACAGTAATCGTATCACCGTTCAGGGTGCCGGTGAGCCGCACGATCTCACCTGCGTGCACCTGCAAGTCCGCGAAGTCCTGGTTTGCAATTTTGTATGTCTTCCCGCCAGAGACCAATACGTATTTGGCTCCGACTTTCACGCAAGCAATCGTGCAGTCATGCTCGGTCATCCTGTGTTCGGCCGACATTTGCACGGGACTAGCAGCGCAGAGGTTATCCACAATTTGACCCGTCCATGACATGTCAGCGGCCGAAGGGAAAGAAGCAAGGCACAATAGCAGACCGATGCAACACAAACTTCTATAGATACTTTTCATCACTGATCTCCTTTTGGCCGGAATAATTCCCTCTGATCCCCCGGTCCGCATGAGTGTACACCTAATCTGCCTCCATGGAATGCCACACAACACAGGTATGTACTCGCCGCAATTCGATTCCAGCCAAAACGGGCGCAGTGTAGACTCATTCGAATCATTCACGAACGCCTGGAGCCGGCGCTGGTGGGCGGAAACTCGATAGGAATGTGGCTGATCTTCGGCGTGGTTGTTGCGGCGGCGATCGTCACGGATACGATTCTATTCCGCCCGAAAACGGATCGCGTCACGCTGAAACACGCGGCAGCCGAAACCGCCTCATGGATCGGCCTCGCGCTGCTTTTCTGCGCCTGGGTCTGGATCTCGCGCGGCAGCCGGGCCGGCACGGAATTTCTCACCGCCTACGTGCTCGAAAAATCCCTCAGTGCGGACAATATCTTCGTCTTCCTGCTGATTTTTCGCGCGTTTGGCGTCGGCGGGCGCGCGCAGCACCGCGTCCTCTATAGCGGCATCGCGGGTGCGCTGGTACTACGCCTCGCGTTCATCCTCGCCGGAGTCGCGCTCCTCGCCCGCTTTCATGTGGTGACTTACATTTTCGGCGCGATCCTGCTCGTTGCCGCTGCGCACATGTTCGTGCCGGGCCGGCGCGTCTTCCAGCCCGAGCGCAGTTGGGTGGTCCGGGCAGCCCGAAAGATTCTGCCCGTCACCGAGTCGTATCGCGACGATCATTTCTGGGCGCGCGACAACGGCCGCTGGACCGCCACGCCGCTGCTTCTTGCACTCGTCGTCATCGAAGCCACCGACGTGCTCTTCGCCGCGGACTCCGTTCCCGCCGTCCTTGGCATCACGCGCGACCCGTTCATCGCCTACTCCTCGAACGTCTTCGCGATCCTCGGCCTCCGCGCGATGTACTTCGGCCTCGCCGAGCTGATGGCGCGCATGAGATTCTTGCACCAGGGCTTCGCTGCGATCCTTCTGTTCATCGGCGGCAAAATGCTCCTCAGCGACCGCATCGAAATTTCGACGGCCGTCTCGCTCGCGATCATCGTTGGGATTCTGGCCATCGCGGCGTTCACCTCTTGGCTCGCCGCGCGGAAAACTACCGGGAGCTGAAGGGGGTCCCAAGTAAAATCAAGACAGACGTCAGGTCACCCGATTGTTCTTGGGCGGTCGGCGTTGACATCCTCATTATGGCGGGTGTGGCCGTGTTTCAGGGCGCGCACGTGGCGATCGTCATTCTGAGCGGAGCGTCGCGACAGCTTTTTCTCTCCGGAAATCGCGCGTTTGCGATTTCCGGTCGGGAGCGCAGTCGAAGGATCTCTCTTAGGCTCACAGGCTGGTTCAGCGGTGCCGCAATAGGACGGCGCGAAGCGCCTTCCGATGCGCTGTTTCTATCGCAGCAAGTAGTCTTCATTGTTTTGCGGTTCTCGAGGACAACGCCACAGCCATCACAAATTCAGGTCGCCGTAACGCTCCGCGATCGCCGTTTCCATTCCTCGCGAAAGCCGCGCGGGAGTTTTTCCGTGGGGGTTGGTCCAGCGGCCCGGAATCACGAGGCCGCACTTCGGGCAGCAGCCATTCTTCAGCCGATTCTCCTCGACGTCGTGCCACGATCGCCGAATCAGCATCGTCTTGCACGATGGACAGAACGTGTGCGCGCCCCCGTCGCTATGAATGTTGCCTTCGTAGACGTAGTGCAACCCCGTTTCGAGCGCCGCGAACCGCGCGGCGTGCAGCGTCTCGGGCGGCGTGCTCGGCTTATCCTTCAGCTTGAAATCGGGATGGAACGCCGTGAAGTGCAGCGGGACGTCCGGCCCGAGATGTTCGAGCACCCATTCGGCCAGCGCGCGCGTCTCGGCGGGCGAATCGTTCAGCGTCGGGATGATCAGGTTCGTGATCTCGAACCAAACGTTCGTCTCCTTCTTCAGCCACTCAAGCGTTTCAAGCACGGGCTGCAAGTGCGTCAGCGTGATGCGCCCGTAGAAATTCTCCGTGAACGCCTTCAGGTCGATATTCGCGGCGTCGATGTGGTCGTAGATGTCGTGAAAAGCCTCGTAGGTGATGTAGCCGTTTGACACCATCACCGTGTTGATGCCCTTCTCTTTCGCGGCTTGGCAGATGTCGACCACATACTCGCCCCAGATCGTCGGCTCGTTGTACGTGAACGCGATCGTCGGGCAGCCGTTGCGGATCGCCAGCGCCACCACGTCCTCGGGCGGCACGTAGACCGATCCCGCCTGATCCGACCGCGACTTCGAAATGCCCCAGTTCTGGCAGAAGGAGCAGCCCATGTTGCAGCCGGCCGTGCCCATCGAAAAAACGCTCGTGCCGGGCAGAAAATGATTCAGCGGCTTTTTCTCGATCGGGTCGATTTGCAGCGCGGCGGGACGCGCATAGCCGAGGCTGTAGAGCTTGCCGCCCTCGTTCGCGCGAATGAAGCAGAATCCGGCCTGCCCGTCGCCGATGTGGCAGTGCCGCGGGCACAAATAGCAGTGCGCCTTGTTGCCCGGCTCAGGTTCCCACCACCGGGCTTCGTGCAACTCCGCTGGGTTCAAGGGGGAGACGCTTCGTATAGTCTTCGAGTCTTGCATGGAATGATACCGCTGGACTGATTATACGCCTGTTCGAGACTCGACGCCTGGCCCCCGCCCCGCGTTCCTGTTCCTTCGTAGTGCCGGCCTTCCCCGATTTCTGTCGCTTGACGCGGCGAATCGCGGGCCGTAGGGTGGATGCGGCCGACGCGGGCAAACGGCAGGCGTGAGTCATCCAGTCATTCAAGTCTCCGGAGTCCGAAAGACCTACGGCCCATTGGTGGCCGTCGACGAGGTGTCGTTCGAGGTCAACGACGGCGAGATCTTCGGCCTGATCGGGCCCAATGGCGCGGGCAAAACGACCACGATGGAGTGCATCGAGAGTCTCCGCACGCCCGACCGCGGCGCCATCTCAGTTCTGGGCCTCGATCCCTTCCATGACGTCTATAAGCTTCAGGACCGCATCGGCGTGCAGCTCCAGCAGGCGCAGCTCCAGAAGCGGATCAAAGTGTGGGAGGCAGTAGACCTCTGGGCTTCGCTCTACCAAAAGAAAACGATCGACGGCGAACGCCTACTCGGACAGCTCGGCCTTACCGACAAGCGCAACGCCTGGTTCATGACCCTCTCCGGCGGCCAGAAGCAGCGGTTGTTCATTGCCCTTGCGCTGATGAACGATCCGGAGCTGGTGTTTCTCGACGAGCTGACCACCGGGCTGGATCCGCAGTCGCGTCGGGCAATCTGGGATCTTGTCCGCGGCATTCGCGAGCGCGGCAAGACGGTCTTCTTGACCACTCATCTTATGGAGGAGGCCGAGCGGTTGTGCGACCGCGTGGCCATCATCGAGCACGGCCGGATCATCGACTTCGATAGGCCGGACAGACTCGTCGACCGGCACTGCCCCGAGCGAACCATCATCGTGGCCACGGACGACCCAAACGCCGAAGAGCGCTTTCGAGCCATCCCGCGAGTTGAGGCGGTGACGTGCAGCGACTCGCGATTCACGATTCGCGGCCGGGGAGACGATTTCGTGACTGAAGTGATCCACTGCCTCTCCGAGAACCGGATCCGCGTCACCGATTTTCGCACGATCCTCCCCAACCTCGAAGACGTGTTTCTCAAACTGACCGGTCACTCGATTCGCGACTAAGACGGATAACGATGCTGCGTGGACTCTGGAAGCTGACCTGGATAGAAATCAAAATCTTCCTGCGCGAGCCGCTCGGGGCTTTGGGGACGATCGGCTTCCCCGTTTTGGTCTTCCTGGTACTCGGCCGAGTCGCCGGCCGCAGACTCGTACCGCCCTCACTCGCCGCCAGCAGTTTTATCCGCGTCGGCCTGCCAGTCTTCGCGTCGCTTCTGATCGTCATCAGCGCCGTGCTGTCGCTGGTCACGATTATCTCGATCTATCGCGAGGGGGGCATTCTCAAACGGCTCCGCGCAACTCCGCTGCGCCCGCAAACGATTCTCACCGCCCACGTGATCGTCAAGCTGCTGCTCACCGCGGCCACACTGGCCTTGATGGTGCTGGCAGGCAAACGCTACTACCCGATCGGCGTCCACGTTCCGTTGTTGGGGTTTACGATCGCGCTGCTGATCAGCACTTGGAGCATCCTGTCGGTCGGCTTTCTGATCGCCAGCATCGTTCCCACGGCGCGCTTTGCGCAGCCGATCGGCGCCGCCATTCTGTACCCCATGATCGCCGTCTCGGGAGTGTTTCTGCCGGTCGAATCGCTGCCCCCGGTGCTGCGTGTGGTGGCGCGAGTAGTTCCGCTGACCTACGCGGTGTCTCTGCTTCAAGAAATCTGGAACGGCGACGCATGGTCGGCGCACGTGGGCGATGTAACGGCACTGGCCGTGGTCTTTATCGTATGCACAGCGCTTTCCGCGAAGGTCTTTCGCTGGGAGTAACACCGATCCACCAAGGAATGAGTCCGCAAACGGCTCCGTCACCTGCTCCAAAGGCGATCCGGAAGCAAATACGTGAATCCAGCAAACGCCTCCCAGTGCGTGGATGTCCTGGTCAGTCCGCGATCGAAGCCTGCGTCGAGAACGAGCGTCCTTTTTGCCGTGTAACCGATGGCCCAGAGATTCCCCACGGCGTTGCCGCGAAGGAAGGGCTGGGTGAAGTGCCAGATTTCCCCAGACAGAGAAAATTTGCCCGGAAGCGCGTGTGAGATGGAAAGTGACTGACCGAACTGCGCTCTGCGAACGGGCTCCTGAATCAGTTCGTTGAACATTGCATTCGCGTCGTAGTGAAAGCCCTTGACGTCCGCGCTCGCCAGCAGAAGCCCGGAGTTGACCGGACTGCCGAAATCGACTTCGGGAGCGCCGCCATCGTACGCGCGATGGAAGTAGCTCACGGCCACAGTGGGCACGGCTCCTTCGCCGTGGTTCAGCGCTACCTGCGCGCCAAAGAAGACATCCGCCACGCCATTCGCGGTAATCCCACCCGAGGTGTAATGGGCGATCGGTTCGGCGGCAGCCAGCAGTTCCAGGCGCGGCGCAACCGAGAGCTTGATGACTTCGTTGAAACCGAATCGCGAGGAAAACTCGGGCGAGTCGTTCGAATAGAGTACGCCCGTCTCGAATTGCAAATAGCCCACGGGTGTGAGCGTTGCGGGCGTGGAGACCGTTGGCCTTCCGGGATTCGCTTCGGTCCCATCGGGCGCACTCGACTGCGCAGCCGCGCGTTTGACGAGAAAAGGCAGACACAGGCACGCGCAGATTATAAGGATTGGAAACGCCTTCAGTGCCGGGCGCACGCCGGCATTATGACAGTGGCCTGCCGACCAGACAACGAATCCAAAACTCCACAGGCCTTCGTGCTTGACAGCTTCCCTCCCGTTGTTAGTCTGGATACGAAGTCATGAGAATGGAAAAGAGAACTCGAAATCAGGATGGAGCCGCTTCCGGAGCTTGGCCGTTTTCCTCTGCCTCCTCCACCTGTATGCCCTGTACCCTCTCTAGCTCCTCGCCTTGCCCTCCCTCCTCTGCTTCCCTCGCCTCCTCGTCTCCCACGAATTACGAGTTACCAGTCACAAATCACGAGCTTTCCAGCCACTCGCCACTAGCCACTAACCACTGCTGCTTGCCCGTCACTGGCTGTCGAGTAGAATTCGCTGTAACTCACTTAAAACAAACGATCGTGGTGCCTCTTACCCGTCAATGGAAGCGGGGGCCTTCTAAGCGCAAATCGCCGGCGGAAATCGCGTCGTGAGCGGGACTCTGGAGTTCACGCTGCTGATTGCCGGGGGATCGTTTCTCGCCGGGCTGCTCGGCGCGCTGACGGGCCTTGGCGGCGGCGTGATTATCGTGCCGCTGCTCACGCTGATCTTCCACGTCGACATTCGCTACGCGATCGGCGCGTCGCTCGTCTCCGTGATCGCGACTTCATCCGGCGCCGCCGCCGCATACCTGAAGGAAGGCTACTCGAATATCCGCGTCGGAATGTTCCTCGAAATCGCGACGACGATTGGCGCGCTCGGCGGCGCGTATCTCGCCACGCGCATTCCGACGGCCGCGATCGCCATCATCTTCGGGCTCGTGCTGCTCTATTCGGCGTGGGCCTCGGTGAAGACGGAGCCCGATCTGACGGCCACCGAGGCGGGCCCTTTCGCCCGGCTGCTGCGGCTCGGCGGCCACTATCCAACGCCGGAAGGAATGCGGGCGTACCACGTGCAAGGCGTGCCCGCCGGATTCGGGCTGATGTACGTCGCCGGCGTGCTCTCGGGGCTGCTCGGAATCGGCTCGGGGGCGATCAAGGTGCTGGCGATGGACCGCGCGATGCGCATTCCGTTCAAAGTCTCGACGACGACGAGCAATTTTATGATCGGCGTGACGGCCGCGGCCAGCGCGGGCATCTACCTGCATCGCGGATACCTCGATCCGGGAATCGCCATGCCGGTGATGCTCGGCGTGCTCGCCGGCGCGCTGCTGGGCGCGCGGATTCTGCCCGGCGCCAAGGTGCGCACGCTGCGGCTTATCTTCGGCGCCGCGATTTCGGCGGTGGCTATCGAGATGATCTTTCAGGGAATCAGGGGGAAACTCTAGCCGTGGCGAATTCGCATGGATGGAGCGACGAGCGCATCGAAAATATCATCGGAAACCTGCTTCGTGCCGGCGTGATTCTGGCGGCTGCCGTGGTGCTGACCGGCGGCGTTCTCTACGTGGCGAAATTTGGCGGCCAGAAACCGCAGTATCAAGTTTTTCGCGGCGAGCCTTCCGATCTTCGCTCCGTCTCGCAAATTTTCACGGAGGCTGTTTCATTGCATTCGCGCGGCCTGATCCAGCTCGGCTTGCTGCTTTTGATCGCGACGCCCGTCGCGCGCGTGGCGTTTTCCGTGCTGGCATTCGCGGAGCAGAGGGATTGGCTCTACGTGTCGATTACGCTGGTGGTGCTGGCGGTGCTCGTCTATAGTCTCGCGAGCAGTTGACGGGCACACCGCGAACGGCACTACTGATTCAACAGTGGAATCGTGGATGCGCGAGCGGGCATCGGGCGCGACTTGAGATACGCGACGATGTCGGCCAGATCCTGATCGGCGAGAACCTTCGCGGTGTACGGCGGCATCTGGCCGGTCGGCTGGCGAACGTACCGCAGCACCATCGTAACCGGGATCGCAGGCGGACCGATGCGCGGCGCCACAGCGGTGCCCTGGCCCAGGCGGCCGTGGCATTCGTAGCAGCCGTAGGAAGCGAAGAGACGCTTGCCGTTATCCGCATTCCCCGCGGGAGCTTCGGCCGGCTTCGCGGCCGGTGCAACCGTGGTTTGGGCCGTCGCGCCCGCACAAGCGAATGGCAGCAGCAAAGCCGCAGCAAGGAAAGTCCGGCAACTTCGGAGTGATTTCGCCATGATTTCAATTTCTCCTTGACGGCTGCTTAGCGCGGCTGCGTGAGAACGTCGATCAGGGCCGGATCGCCGCGCTTGACGACTTCGATGGCCCGGCGAATCGCCGGCGCGAGGTCGTTCGGATCGCTGATCGGCCCCTCGGAGTGTACGCCCATGCCCTGAGCGAGCTTTGCGTAATCGATCGCGGGATCGTCGAGGATGCTGCCGATGCCCGCCTGCGTGACGCCACGGTTGTGGCGGTTGGCCATGATCTGCACCTGCATCAGCTCCTGATGGTAGGCGCGATTGTTGTGCATGACGATCAAGAGCGGAATGCGATGGTGCGCGGCGGTCCAGAGGACTCCGGGCGCGAACATCAGGTCGCCGTCGTTCTGAATGCTGACGGTGAGGCGGCCGTGCTTGCGGTTCGCGAGCGCGGCGCCAACCGCAGCGGGCGCACCATAGCCGACGCCGTAGCCTCCCTCACCGCCGATATAGTGGTAGTGCTTGCTGAAATCCCACAGGCGCAGCGGCCAGCGGCTGACGAACTGGCAGTTCGACACGAGCGACCAGTCTTCATCCTTGATTTGGGCCCACAACTCAGCGGACATGCGCGCGGTGCTGATCGGACTCGCATCCCAGCCGGAGGCTGCAGTTTCGCGTGCCGCTTGCATGGCCTGCTGGTGAGCGGCGGCGAGTTTCGTGCCGCGATCCTGAAACGCGCGCTTTCGATCGTCGTTGATCTGGCGCTTCACTTCCTCTATGAGCGAGGGCAAAGTCGCCTCGGCATCGGCCGCGATGGCCAGATCGACGGGCGCGTACCGCTGAAAATCCTGGTAGTTGCTCTTCATGTAGAGATCGTTGGCGGTGATGCTGACGACTTTCGCACCGGGCTTCGTGGCAGGCCGCGGCGTGGGATGCAACTGGCCGTGGACGGAGTTCAACGTGCTCCACAGGTCGGTCAGCTCGAGGGCAACGACGACATCCGCACTGGCAACGGCGGCGCCGGCGCGCTCCGTGTGATTCAGAGGATGGCGCGTGGGGAAATTCATGCGGCCATTGCGGTCAACGACGGGCGCTTGAAGAAGCTCCGCCAGCTCAATCATGCCCGCGAGACCCGCCGGCGTGCGCGCGACGCGGTCGGTGACGAGCACCGGATCGTCGGCGGAAACCAGGAGCCGCGCCACTTCGGCAACGGCGGCGGAATCGCCCACGGGAGGCGAAGCCATCGCGAGCCTGGGCACGCCCAGGTTCGCGCCATTAGTGACGGGATCCTCCTGCAACTCGTGACCGGCGACCAGGGCGACCGGCATCATCGGAGGAGTGGTGGCGATCTTATAGGCGCGCACGGCGGACTCCGCGAATGCTTGCAGCGAGAGAGGCTGATCGTCCCATTTCACGTAGTCGCGAATCATGGCCGCAGGATCCTGCGCGCTGTGCGTCCAGTCCACCTGCCCGAAGCGGTAAGCGGCATCGGAGAAATTGCCGAGAATAATGTAAACCGGCACGCGGTCGCAGAAAGCGTCGTAGATTGCCATGGACGCATGCTGGAGACCGACGGTGCCGTGCACGCAGACGAGCAGGGGCTTGCCTTCGATCTTTGCGTAGCCGTGCCCCATCGCGACGGCCGATTCCTCATGGCAGCAGGTGATGAATTCCGGCGACTTGTTCCCGCCGTAATTGATCAGCGATTCGTGCAGGCTGCGGAAGGAGTTGCCCGGATTGGCGCAGAGATACTCGAAGTCGAGCGATTTAAGAACATCGACCATGAAATCGGAACCGGGACGATCGATGGTGAGGACTTCGACGGCCGACGGCGCGTCATCGACATTGGGTTTCGCAAGCGGAGGCACAGTGGTGCGGTGCGGCTCGGATGCGGCGGCGTTCGCGGCGCCGGGAGTGGGAACGAGTGCGGCCGTTCCCGCGGCGGCGGCCACCTTCAGGAAATCGCGACGGTTCACCGAGCTCTTCTTCGATTTGGCCACGGCTGCCTCCTGACCTTTGCTGGCCGCCGACTTGCGTTTCGGCCGACCGGCGCCCCAGAGATTACTCCGATTCGGATGCAAAAGTTAAGATTTGCGTCGCCGCTCGGCGACCCAGTCGAGGAACCGTTCCATGCGAACGCGTTCGCGCCACATCAGGCCAAAGAATTTGCGGGCGTCGAGATCGGTGGCGTCCGGACCGAAGAACGTTTCGAGGCGCCACTGGATGTAGGGCGATTTCCACGGGCGCAGGCGGTAGCCCTTGGAGATGATCCAGTAGTAGTGCAGCGCGTTCAGCATTTCTGCCGCGCAAGCGTATCACGAAGAGGCGCGCCCTGACGGAGTGCGAAAGAAAAGACAGCCAGTAGGATGCCCAGCGCTACGGAACCCAATGCCCGGAGCGAAGATAAGAATTTGCCTGCAATGGGAAACTGCAAAACGAAGAGAGATCCCTCGCTGCGCTCGGGATGACAGCCGTTTGGTAGGCTGCGCGGAGCCAAGTTCGGGCGCCGGGCACAGCATGCTGTGCCCCTACCAGAGAAACATCCTGGCGTCGCTGCGACAGAGCCAAGGTCGAGCGCAGCATGGCATGATGATCCTCGGCGGATCGTCACAGAATACGGCGGACCCAGAGGCGCTCGGTGGCGGGCTTGCCGAGATGGAGGCGAGCGGAGCCGTAGCCCGCGACGGTGACGGCCATCGTTTCGTCATATTCACGTTCGAGGACGCGAATGCGCGCGGAGGGGCGGAGGTGGCGCTGCTCGAGGAATTCAAGGAACGCGGGGTCCTTTTCATAGACCCGCAGGATTTCGTAGGAGTGCCCGGCCTCGGAGTCGGAGAGTCTTACAGCGCCATGCCGGCGGCGGAGGCGGGACATCCCACCGAAGAGGGGCACGCCGTGAGGACAGCGGCTGTCGCGCCCGAAACGCTGCAATAGGAGACGCGCGACCTCGGGCGAGATGCCGTGCTCGAGGCGCTCGGCCTCTTCGTGCGCGCGCGACCGTTCGAGGCCAACGACTTCCGTGAGAAGTTTTTCGGCGAGGCGGTGGCGTAGGACGAGATGCTGCGCGGCGCCCTTCCCTTTCGGCGAAAGCTCGATGCGGCCGTCGCGCCGGACGCGGAGATAGCCGTCGCGGGCCATGCGCTTGAGTGCGGCCGTGACGGCGGGCGGCGTGACGCCGAGATCTTCGGCGAGGCGCGCGCTGATGGGGACCTGCTCCTCCTGGACGATCTCCCAGATCGCCTTGAGGTAGTCCTCCTGGGAGACGCTCGTGGTCTGTCGGGGCATGGTCTTCAGTATGCGTTAGACAGTAGCAAAGTAGCATTGCCGGTGGGCGCTGTCGAGACGGCGGAGTTGACTTTCGCGGTCGGGGCGACGTACGCTGAGGCTCACGGGACACAATGCCAACGGACCTATTCGAAGAGATCGTACGGATGCGCCGGGCCGGAGAGCGCGGCGCGCTGGCGACAATCGTCCACACGAACGGCTCGATTCCGAGCTACGAAAGCTCGCGGATGCTGGTGCGCGAGGACGGCTCGATTGCCGGGACGATCGGCGGCGGCTGCGTGGAAGCGGAAGTGTGGGCGGCGGCCAAGGAAGTGATCCAGGCGGAGCAGCCGCGGAAGATGACGTTCAATTTGAATCAGGATGCGGCGTACGACGCGGGATTGATCTGCGGTGGCACGCTCGAAATCTTCGTCGAGCCGATCCTGCCGCAGCCGAACCTCTATATTTTCGGCGGCGGGCACATTTCGTCGGCCGTGGCGCGCGCGGCAAGCGCCGCGGGTTTTACCGTCACCGTGGCGGACGACCGCGAGGCGTTCGCGAACACCGAGCGTTTCCCGATGGCGGAAAAGCTCTACACGACCTACGAAGATGCGTTCGCGAAGATTCTGCCGAATGCGTCGAGCTACCTTCTGATCGTGACGCGCGGGCACAAGGACGACATGCGCGTGCTGGCCTGGGCTGTGCGGACCCAAGCGCGCTATATCGGTATGATCGGCAGCAAGCGCAAGGTGCTTTCCGTTTACAAGGCGCTCGAGAAGGACGGGTACTCGCCCGAGGAGTTCGAGCGCGTGTACGCACCCGTGGGCCTCGATATCGGCGCGCTCACGCCGGAAGAGATCGCCGTCAGCATCACGGCGGAACTGGTCGCCGTGCGCCGCAACGCCACCGGACTGCCCCATAAATCCATCAAGCTGTCGCAAGCCGTCAGCGCCAACAACGACTGAAGCCAAATGCCTGCTGCGGCTATTCCCCAAAAGCCGCTTGCCGCGGCTATTCTCGCCGCCGGGGAATCCCGCCGGATGGGCGCACCGAAAGCACTGATTCCCTACCGCGGGACGACGTTCGCCGGACATCTGCTCGAAGTGACGCGCCATCCGCGCGTGGGCATCACGCGCGTGGTGCTGGGAGCACAAGCGGACGAGATTCGCGAAAAATTGGGGTTGGACGCCGCGTCCACCGTCCTGAACCCGGATTGGCCAAAGGGGCAGCTTTCTTCGATTCGGGCGGCCATTCGCAGCCTGCCCGAGGGCAGCACCGAAGGGTTGATGCTCTGCCCGGTTGACCACCCCATGGTTTCGGCGCAACTGATCGCGCGTCTGATCGAGGCGTTCGATTTGAGCGGCAAGCCGATCGTTTTGCCGGTGTATCGGGGGCGTCGCGGACATCCGGTGATTTTCCGCGCGGGGCTGTATGACGAGCTTCTGGCGGCGTCTCCCGAAGTCGGCGCGCGGCAGGTCGTTTGGGCGCACCAGGCGGATGTAGTGGAAGTTCCCACGGAGGAAGAGGGCGTGATCCTGAATCTTAACGACCCCGAAACACTGAGGAAGTCGATCGGTTGAGCGCGCGCCTGCGGGAAGACCTGACTGGAGGAACTGTGCAAAAGGCTATCCCGATCCCGCCGCTGTCAGTCGTCAGGCTGGCCTCCGCCGATAAACGAACGCCCGGATGGCACGAGGATGTTGGACGCATTTTCCGCGTCGGGTACTACGGCCGCAACGATGGTTTGGACTGCATCTGGCTCGTGAACGACGAAGGGATTTACGAGCAAACCACCGATCACGCATTTCTCTACCGCTATTTTGACGTCATTCATTTCGCAAAAGAGTCGGACTTGTACGGTCTCCGTCGCCCGCGCATTCCGCCGATACGCCAGGCAGACCTAAAGCGCAGCGGGCGGAAAAGCCGCCGCCGAAACTAGATCTTGCGCGCGAGAGCGGCTACGGCGTCGGTGCAAAGCTGCGCGGCGTGGAACGTCGCCGGGGGAAGCCCGCCGAGGGCCTCCGAAATCTGCTGCGGCGTGATGCGACCCGCCTCTACAGCCGATTTGCCGACGAGGAGCTCGGTGAGCGCGGAACTCGATGCGATCGAGGCAACACATCCTTGAGTTTTGAAGCGGGCGGCCGCGATGCGGCCGTTTTCGAGGCGCACCGCGAGACGCAGGACGTCGCCGCAGACGGGATTTGTGACTTCGACCGTGGCAGTGGCATTGGAAAGGTCTCCGGCGTTGCGGGGATTTCGAAAGTGATCGAGGAGAAGTTCGCCAAGCATCGGGAACAGTATAGGATGAGCAAAAGCCGCAAAGTTAGAAATTCCGCGCAACGCTTCGCCTTTTGTTCGAATCTAATTGACATGATGGGGTTTAGGAGCTATTTTGAATGTCCTAGCCAATGTTCTCTCGTCAGGGCGCGAGAGAATGATCGTAATTAATCCGCCTACAAATTACTGAGGAGATTCAGATGCGACGACTCGTTTATTTGCTCACCCTCGCGCTGGCGATTGCACTGGGCTCCACCGCCGGCTTCGCGCAGGATGGAAAGCTCAAGATCAAAGTCACGCCGAAGCAGGCGTACGTATTCGTCGACGGGAATGCGATCCGGGACGGAAGCCGGTCGATATCGCTCAGCCCGGGCAAGCATACCGTCGTTGTGGTGAATTACGGGTACAAGATCTCGACGCAGGACGTGACCATCGAGGCGGGCAAATCGACGCCGCTCGAGGTGAAGCTCGACCCCTATGGCGGCACCGTGAGCGGCCCGTTCGGCGACGTGCAACTCAAGGGCGACCCCCGCGCAGCCGTGCTTTCCAACGGCACTACGCCGGGCTATTTCGTGGGGCACGTGGATGAATTCGACAATGATTGGGTGTGGCACCAAAACCTGCTTCTTCCACCCGGCACACATCACCTCACGATCACGCACCAGGGCAAGACGGTGTGGTCCGGCGACGTGACCGTAGTGGCAAACAAGAAGACCGTCGTATACCTCGAGAAGAACACGCAAAAGACCGTCGACTGGAAGCGCGGTGAGAGCCTGAAGGATCTGCCCCGGTTCAAGGTGGGCATCGCAAGCGCGCAAGTGGCCGTCGCTCCGGCGACGGGAAGCTTCAGCGTCTCGAACGCCAACATCAATTGCGGCCAGTCTTCGAACCTGACGTGGCAGTCCACGGATACCGTGGATGCCAATATCAGCGGAATCGGCACCGTACAAACGAGCGGCAGCCAATCCGTTTCGCCACACGCGACCACGACCTACGACTTCACCGCGACCGGCCCCGGCGGCGCAGTAAAGGGATCGAGCACGGTGAACGTCAACACGAAAGTGGACGCGAGCATCAGCGCGAACCCGACGGAAGTCCACTATCGCAAGATCGGCGACAAGGTGATCACGCAGGACTCAACGACGGTGACGTGGCAGACGTCGAACGCGGATTCGGTCACGGTTGACGGCAACAAGGTCGATCTGAGCGGCAGCGAAACCGTGAAGCCGGAACCAGCGGACACGACGCAGGTGCCCGACGGCCAGCCGGCCCGCACGATCGACGAGAGCAAGTCTTTCGCTCTGAACGCGACGAACGTGTGCGGCGGCGCGGCGACCCAAACGGCGACCGTGCACATCGCCGGATCGGTCGAACCGATCCCGGCCGTCGTGCTGCAGAGCATCTTCTATCCGACGGATTACCCCGACAAGAAGCATCCGCAGGTCGGGCTGGTCCGCAGCCAGCAGCTTGCTCTCGCGACTCTCGGCGACGGATTCAAGAAGTACCTCGAGTACGATCCCGACGCGAAGCTTTCGATCGAGGCTCACGCCGATGAACGCGGGTCGAAGCCGTACAACCAGGACCTGAGCGAGCGCCGCGTCGAGCGGATCAAGCAGTACCTCGTCGACCAGGGCATCTCGGCCGACAAGGTGCAGACAGCCGCCTATGGCAAGGATCAGCCGCTGGACAAGGAGACCGTTAAGGGTCTTGAAGATACCAACCCGAACACGCCTCCGAAGGCGCGTCTCAAGGACAAGCACACGGACTGGCTCGCCTACAACCGGCGCGCGGATATCGTGCTGCTGCCTTCCGGCAAGAAGTCGGCGCAGTTCTTCCCACACAACGCCGACGACTCGAAGCTGATCTGGCAGCTGCCGAAGCCGGCGCTGAAGAAGGTGCAGGCCGACCAGTAGGCGCTACCGAAAAACCAGCGCGCCGGGGAGCGGATGCTCTCCGGCGCGTTTTTGTTTGTGGACTAGCTCGCGGCCTTGGCGGAGGCGAGCGGCGAGTGATACCCGGAACCGGCTGCCTGCTTGAGGGCTTCGACGCCTTCCGCTACGGTCATCAGCGGAGTCGTCTTAACGCTCTTGCAGGCGCCGCCTGCGGAGATAGCGAGGGCAAGCGCGGCTGCGGCGACGTTGTTGGGCATCTCCAGAAGAAGAACAGCGTCGTATTCGCCGAACGACAAAAACAGGTTGTGGATTTTTCCGCCGAGCGATTCAATCGGCGCTCGCAGGGCGCTCGTGCGATCCTGCGGACTCTGAACCATGACTCGAAGAGCTTCCGGGCTGTAAGCAGCTTGAATCAAGTAGAGGGACATGGAATTCTCCTTTTCAACAATTGAGGCAGGCCGTGGGCGCATCGTCACACAGGGCAAGGCTTAGGTCAAGCGAGTCCGGCGGGCCATGCTGATCGTGGTCGCAGCGCTGATCGAGGCCGAGGGCAAGCTGCTGGTCTGCCAGCGGCGGCGCGGCGATACGTTCGAGTTGCTGTGGGAATTTCCGGGCGGGAAGAAGCATCCGGATGAAGCGCTCGAGGAGGCTCTGGCGCGCGAACTGGCCGAGGAGCTTGGCGTGGCCGCGAAGATCGGACCGGAGGTGCATCGCGCCCGGCATCACTACGCGGAGATGAGCGAACCGATCGAGATCGTCTTCTTTGCGGCGAGCGCGGAACCGGCGCGGGTGCGCAACGTGGTCTTCGAGCGGATCGAGTGGCGCGAGCCGAGAAATCTGCCCGAACTGAATTTTCTTCCGGCCGACCGCGAATTGATCGAAAAACTGGCGACGGGGACGATCCGGCTACCTCGCAGCGAGTGAGAGGTGTGGGGGGCTTGCTTACTTGGCGCCGCGAATCTTGCGCACGAGCATCGTCAACGGATCGTAGAACTCGTCCACAACGCGCTCCTTGAGCGGAATGATCGCGTTGTCGGTGATGTGGATTTCCTCGGGGCAGACTTCGGTGCAGCACTTCGTGATATTGCAAAAGCCGATGCCGAGCTGTTCCTTCAGCAGGCGCGTGCGGTTGGCGCCATCGAGCGGATGCATTTCGAGGCTCGCGGTGCGAACGAAAAAGCGCGGGCCGCCGAACTGCTCCATGTTTCCGTGCTCGCGAAGCACGTGGCAGACGTTCTGGCAGAGGAAGCACTCGATGCACTTGCGAAATTCCTGCACGCGGTCGATGTCGCGCTGGTCCATTTTCCATTCGACGCCGGGACGCGGCTGGAACGGCGTAATCTTCCGGTTCACCTTGTAGTTCCAGGAAACGTCCGTGGCTAAATCCTTGATGATCGGGAACGCCTTCATCGGGTAAACGACAATCGGCTGGTCGAGCGGCAGCGAATCCATGCGCGTCTTGCACATCAGGCGGGGCTTGCCGTTCACTTCCGCCGAGCACGATCCGCACTTCGCGGCCTTGCAATTCCAGCGGACGGCGAGGTCAGGCGCCTGGTGCGCCTGGATCGAGTGGATCGCGTCCAAGACGACCATGCCTTCGCTGAGGGGAACCTTATAGTCGACCGGCTTCCCTCCCTCGCGGTCGCCTCGAAACACTCGGACGGTCACTTCCGCCATTCCTCGCCTCCTACTTCTCTTCCGCCAGAATCTGCTGCAACTCCGGCGGCATCGCGGGACGCGGCGCCTCGAACAGCGTCATGGCGTCGCCTTTCTTCGCGATGACCTGATTCTTCGTGCCCCAGGCATCCTCGGTCTTAGGATAATCCAGCCGGCTGTGCGCGCCGCGGCTTTCCGTGCGCGCGAGCGCTGCGTGCGTGCAGGCCTCGGAGACGGTCAACATGCACTGGAGATCGCGCGACAGGTGCCAGCCGGGATTGAACGTCCGCGAGCCTTCGACACGCATGTTCGCGGCGCGCGCCTTCAGCTTCTCGAGTTCGGCGAGCGCGCGGCGAAGATCTTCGTCAATGCGGAAAATGCCGACGAGATTCTGCATGGTCTCCTGCAAATCGTGGTGGATCTGATAGGGGGTTTCGCCGCTCGACCGCTCGAACGGGGCGAGAACCTCGCGCTCCGCTTGCTCGGTCTGCGCGTTGTCGAGCGCCGGCGCGGGCACTTTCTTGGCGTGTTCCGCAGCGGCCAACCCCGCGCGGCGGCCGAAAACCACCAAATCCGAAAGCGAATTTCCGCCGAGTCGGTTGGCGCCGTGCAGACCGGCTGCCGCTTCGCCGGCAGCGAAAAGTCCGCGCACCGAGGACTGGCCGGTTTCGGCCTCGACGCGAATCCCGCCCATCACGTAGTGGCAGGTCGGGCCAACTTCCATCGGGCCTTTTGTGATGTCCACGTCCGCCAGTTCCTTGAACTGGTGGTACATGCTCGGCAGCTTGCGCTTCACGTACTCCGCCGGCTTATGCGAGATGTCGAGAAACGCGCCGCCGTGCGGACTGCCACGCCCTTCCTTGACTTCCGTGTAGATCGAGCGCGCTACGACGTCGCGCGTGGAGAGCTCCATGCGCTTGGGATCGTACTTCTCCATGAAGCGTTCGCCGTTCTTGTTGCGAAGAAGTCCGCCCTCGCCGCGCACGGCCTCGGTCACAAGAAGCCCCTGCACTCCGGGCGGCCAGACCATCCCGGTCGGATGGAACTGCACGAATTCCATGTCGAGGAGTTCGGCCCCGGCCTCGTAAGCCAGCGCCATGCCATCGCCGGTGCATTCCCACGAATTCGAGGTGATTTTCCAGGATTTGCCGATGCCTCCAGTCGCGATCACGATCGACTTGGCCTTGAAGACGACGAACTGGCCCGAATCGCGCCAGTATCCAAACGCTCCGGCAACGCCGTCGCCGTCCTTCAGCAGCTTCGTGATCGTGCACTCCATGTAGATGTCGAAGCCCATTTGCACGCCGCGGTCCTGCAACGTGCGGATCATCTCGAGGCCGGTGCGGTCACCTACGTGGCATAGCCGCTTGAAGGTATGCCCGCCGAACGCGCGCTGGAGGATTTCGCCGTCCGCCGTGCGGTCGAAGAGCGCTCCCCATTGCTCGAGTTCCCTCACGCGGTCGGGCGCTTCCTGGGCATGGAGCTGCGCCATGCGCCAGTTGTTCAGAAATTTTCCGCCGCGCATCGTGTCGCGGAAATGCGTGCGCCAATCGTCCCCTTTGTCGACGTTGGCCATCGCGGCGGCGAGGCCTCCTTCGGCCATCACGGTGTGCGCCTTGCCGAGCAGCGATTTGCAGACCACGCCCACGCGCGCGCCCTGGGCCAGCGCTTCGATAGCCGCTCGCAGGCCCGCGCCGCCCGCGCCGATGATCAGCACATCGTGTTCGTGTGTTTCGTACTTGGAAGTCACAGGAGTCGAATATCCTTCAGGGCGCCGCTCGCAACCAGGCGGATGTACACATCCGTGAGCCCGACGGAAATCATGCTCGCCCAGGCCCAAAACATGTGGTGCTCGTTGAGTTTGGTCACTCCTCGCCAGGCCGAGTGGCGCGGTGCGCCGAGCGTCGCGCACGAGAAGCAGTCGAGTTTCCCTCCGACCAAGTGCCGCAGCGAGTGGCAGGAAAACGTGTAGATCGTCAGCAGGATGATGTTTACCAGCATGACCAGAGTGCCGACGCCGATTCCGAACTTGCCGTCGAAATCGAACGCCACGATTGCGTCGTACCAGAGAAACGCAACAAACAACGCCGCGACGTAAAAGAAATACCGGTGCACGTTCTGGAGGATGAACGGGAACGCGGTCTCGCCGCGGTATTTGCGGCCGCTTCCTTCGCTGACCGCGCACGCGGGCGGATCGAGGAAAAACGCTCGGTAGTACGCCTTGCGATAGTAGTAGCACGTCAGCCGAAAGCCGAGCGGCCCGCCGAGGATCAGGAGCGCCGGTGAGAACGGCCACCAATGATGGTTAGGATCGATCAGCGGAGAGTAGAACGGCGATAGATATGGGGCGCTGAAGTAAAATTTGCCCTCAAAGGCGCGCCAGGTGGTGTAGATACCGAAGGCGCTCAGGACGATGATAAAAGGCAGGTTTTCGATCCACCACGCATCGCGCCGAAGAGTGCTGCCGAAACCACTTGCGGACTTTACCGCGGATGTTTCCGCCACTGAGTCGTTCCCCCATGGCGACCCGAACGAGTCGCCCAAACAGAATACATTATTCGAGAACCACGCTTTTGCAACAAGAATCTTGCGCGATTACATGCCTCGCGCAAAAAACAAAAAACACAGAACCCGCCCCCGGAGCATTCGGCGGGATCACTTCAGCGATTGAATGGATTCGAGATACTTGACCAGGTTCTCGAGTCTCACGTGGCCGCGATCCACGTCCTCCTCGATTTGGTGGAAGATCGGTCCCCAAACCGGCATTTCACGCGAACCGTGCGCCGCGAGCACTTCGTCGCCCATGATCACTTTACGAACGCGCGCCTCGGGAAACTGCCCGCCATTCCTTTTGGCCAGGGCCGTCAGATCGGGCGGCTTTACCTTCAGCGCCGGCGCAGCCGGACCGTTTCCTTTGGCATCCACGCCATGGCACGACGCGCAATACGCGTGAAACAACTCCGGCCCCTTCACGGAACGAATCAAGGGCGGCGGGAGTTGACCACCCGGCGGCGTTGCCCCAGTCTGAGCTTGCACGCCGAGCAGAGCAAGAATCGTGCAGGAAACGGCCATGCTTGCCAACAGCCGCGCCCGCCTCAAGATCACACGGCGTCGAGTCTCCATGGCGATCGCTCTCGTCTCTCTTCCGATGGTCGAGTTTCAAACCGATAGAAGTGTATCTCGATTGACAATACTCCCTGCGTGCGCACGATCACGCTTCGTTGTGACCGATGTCACAAATCGCGCGGGAGGAGCGCTAAAACCAGCACGCTCCAAGATCAGAGGCGAAGCTGCTACACAGGAAATGGGGAAATGGCGCGCCCGGAGAGATTCGAACTCCCGACCCTCTGGTTCGAAGCCAGATGCTCTATCCAGCTGAGCTACGGGCGCCCAGCACAATAGTAACGCACAGACGCATCAAATCACACGAGCAAGCGCCCGCCATCGACTGCAATCACCTGCCCGGTCACGAAGTCCGCAGTCGCCAGGTACGCGACGGCGCCCGCGATGTCGTCGCCCGTGCCGCTCCGATGCAGCGGGACGCGCTGGATATAGTCCTCGTCAGGCGGCTCACCAGGAAACTGAATCGTTCCGGGCGCAACGCCGTTCACTAAAATCTCGGGCCCGAGAGCGCGCGCTAGGCAACGCGTCAACATGATCGATCCCGCCTTTGAGACGCAGTAGTGCGTATAGCCCGGCCACGCCAGCAGCCCGCCGAGAGACGAAATATTGATGATTCTCCCGCGCCCTTGCCGCTTCATGATCGGCGCCGCCGCCTGCGCGCAAAGAAACTGCGATTTCAGGTTCGCGTCGAGGATGCGATCCCACTGCTCGTCGGTAAGATTCTCGAACTTCGCGGCGAAAAAAATCCCGGCGTTGTTCACCAGGATATCGAGCCGGCCGAATTCCCTCTCGACGGCCGCGAACATCCGCTCGACTTCCGCGCGCTTGGATACGTCCGCCTGAATCGCAATCGCCCGCGAGCCGGCGTTGGCGATCTCACGCGCGAGCGCTTCCGCTTCGGCCTTCGACGTCGCATAGTTCACCGCCACTGCCGCGCCATCGGCCGCCAGGCGCAGGGCGATGCTGCGCCCAACACGCTTGGCCGCACCGGTGACCAGCGCCACTTGCCCTTCGAGCGGTTTCCCCTGCATGACCGTCCCTCCCGGATGCCGGGATACACCTTAGCACTAGCCGAGGCCGACAGAACATTCTGGACAGGGGTTAGCGCGTGGCCATGGGTGCGCACCGACTGCATCCAAGTGCTTGACGCGGCGCTGCAAACGGTGTTATTGCCCTACACCGGCTGTCAAAGAAGCGGGGGGAACTGATATGGCATTCTTTCAATCGCGGTGGATTGCCACGGCGATTCTTACGCTGTGCATATTCGCGGGGATGTCGCTCTCCGCACACGCCGGCCAGGAATCGCAGTCCTCGAAGCCAGCAGGTCAACCGCCGCTACCGGGTAGAGAGCTTTTCGAACAGCGCTGTTCGACGTGCCATGGCCTCGATGCAGGCGGCGCGATGGGCCCGAACATCCAGGGCATTCCATTCCGGTTGGGCGCCGACGCGGTCAAGGGCATCATCAAGAATGGCATGGGCGGTGGCGGAATGCCCGCCTTCGCCGGGCAACTCGACGACACACAGATCGGGCAGATCGTCGACTATCTTCTCACGCTCACCCGCAAGGAGACCGGCACAGTGACCGGCGACTCAGCGAAGGGCAAGCAGGTGTACGAATCCAGCGGCTGCGCCTCGTGCCACATCATCGCGGGCGAGGGCGCCGACTCGGGGCCGGAACTGACGAACGTCGGCGGGCTGCGCGGACCCAGCTACCTGCGAAACGCCGTGCTGTACCCAGGCTCGGATCTGCCCCAGGCACGCGTGTTTTTGGAAACGGGCGGTTTGCTTGACTACATGTTCATTCATGTCGTCACCAAAGAGGGCCGCTCATTCGACGGCACGCGCGTGACGGAAGATTCGTTCCGCATCGTGATCAAGGACGCTGGCGGCAAGTTTCTTTCGTTTCAGAAGGCCGACCTGCGAGAACTGAAAAAAGAACCAGGCAAGAGCGTGATGCCGAGCTTCAAAGGCAAGCTGTCTGACGCCGAGGTCAACGATCTGGTCGCATACCTTGCGAGCTTGAAAGGCGCCCAATGAGAATCGCCAAATACGCCCTCTTTCCTTCGCTGCTTGTGGTTTGCGCCGCCGGCTGGTCCGTCGCGCAGAACGTGCCCTACGAGCGCATTTTGCACTCTCAAAGTGAGCCTCAGAGCTGGCTGACCTACGGCGGCAGCTATTCTTCGCAGCAGTTTTCGCGCCTCAAGCAGATCAACAAGCAGAACATCTCTCAACTAAAGGTGGCGTGGATCTACCAGCCCGCGCGGCCGGTCGCGAATCTCGAATCTTCGCCCATCGTCGCCGACGGCGTCATGTACATCACCGAGCCGCCCAGCACGGTTACAGCCCTCGACGTCCGCACCGGTTTAAAACTGTGGAGCTACTCGCCAACCCTGCCCGAGCACGTTGTCTCAATCGGTCTCTACGCCACAAGCCGGGGAGTCGCGATCCTCGGTGACACGGTCTACATCGGGACGGCCGACGCGCACGTGATCGCCCTCGACGCGAAGAATGGCGCCGTCCGCTGGAACGTCCACGTCGCCGACAACGCCATGGGCTACGCCATGACGGGACCTCCCCTCGCCCTCAAGGGGAAAATCATTGTCGGCATCGCGGGGAGCGAAGCCGCCGTCCGCGGCTTCGTCGATGCTTACGACGCGAAGACCGGCAAACGCCTCTGGCGTTTGTGGACCACTCCGCGGCCCGGCGAGCCCGGTGCGGAAACCTGGGGCGTCGGCGCTCCGGAAAGCGCGGGCGCCACCACGTGGAACAATGGCTCGTACGACCCCGACCTGAACCTGATCTACTGGGGCACGGGAAACCCCGCTCCCGATTTCAACGACGACGACCGCCCCGGCGACAACCTCTACACGTGCTCCCTTCTGGCGATCGATGCCGACAGCGGAAAACTCAAGTGGTATTTTCAGTTCTCGCCGCACGAGGATCACGATTGGGATTCGGATGAGCCGCCGATCCTGTTCGAGGCACCCATGGACGGCAAGCCGCGAAAGCTGGTCGGCTTTGCCAACCGCAACGGCTTTTACTACGTGCTCGACCGCGTCACTGGGAAATTCATCACCGGCGTCCCGTTTGTGAAGCAGACCTGGGCCAAGGGGCTCGATGCCAATGGACGCCCGATACCCGCGCCCAATCAGGAGCCGACGCTCGGAGCTGGAACTTTGGTCTATCCGAGCATTACCGGGGGTGTTGACTGGACGAGCCCCTCCTACAGTCCGGACACGGGACTCTTCTACGTGAGCGTCCATGAAACGGGTGCCTACTTCATCAAAGGCACCGGCAAGATCGAACCCGGGCCTCCGAAGGGAATCGTGGGCGGCGGTGGAATTCGCGCGCTTGCGGGGGAGCAGTCGTACGGCGCGATTCGCGCGCTCGAGGCGACCACGGGAAAGCTGCGATGGCAGTTCAAGCTGCTGGCGCCGGCTTGGGTACCGGTGCTTTCGACCGCGGGCGGCCTCGTTTTTAGCGGCTCCGACGAGGGCAACTTCTTCGCCCTGGACGCCGATACCGGCAAGCCGCTCTGGCAGTTCTATATGGGCCATGCCGCCCGCTCGAATCCCATCAGCTATGAGATAGATGGCAAGCAGTACATCTTCGAGACGGCCGGCAACGCTTACCTCGCATTCACGTTGCCTTAAACCTGATACGGAGCGCGAGTGAAACTCGATCTACTGGCGATTGCGCCGCACCCGGACGATGTCGAGCTCACCTGCGGCGGCACGATGCTCAAGATGGCGCAGGCGGGTTATCGCACCGGCATCCTCGATCTCACGAAGGGTGAGACGGGCACGCGCGGGACTCCAGAGACGCGTCTTCGCGAAGCGGCGCGCGCAGGGAAAGTGCTCGGCGCGAAGGTGCGGCGCAATCTGGGCCTGCCGGATGCTCATCTCCGCGTCTGCGATGAGTACAAAACCGCGATCGCCGAAGTAATCCGTGAGTTCGAGCCTCACATCGTGATCCTTCCCTACTGGGAAGGACGCCATCCGGATCATTACACGTCGGCGCTGCTCGGCTACGAAGCGTGCTTCATCGCGGGGCTGAAGAACTACCCGCTCGCGGGCGTAGCGTGGCGCCCTTTCAAGATCATTTACGCGGCGGCGTATGCGGACGTGCGGCCCACGTTCGCCGTGGACATCACCAGGCAGTTCGACCGCCGGCGCCAAGCGATCCTTTCCTACGGTTCGCAGTTCCGCCCGCTGAAGAAAGAACGGTCGAAGGTCGCACTGCCGCTCGACGAGCTCGAAGGCAGAATGGACCTTCTCGCTCGGCACTTCGGCCGCATGATCGGCGTGAAGTACGCCGAGGGATTCGTCGCCAAGGAAGTCATGGGCGTCGACGATATCGTCAAGCTGCCCGTCCGCTCAATGTGAGTCGCTAAGGCAGCAGGGCCGGTGAAAAAAGAACGCCCTGGCGGGAGATGCCGCCAGGGCGTTCTTGCGTTCGCGGAGCCTTCCCTAGAACTGGTTCCACAGATACTGGTTGTAGACCTCGTGGTGATACTGTACCTCCGGGCCCTTGACGAATGTGCCCAGCAGCCGCGGGCAGCGATCGGCGGCGGCACGCTTCAGATCCGCATAGCGGCCCTTCACGTCCGCCCCCAGAAGCTTTGTGGTCCATTCGGCCTTCTCGAAGTCCTCGATCGCGGTGTAGATATTGTCCGGCAGGTATCGCTCGGCCTGGCGCAGATTGTCGATCTTCGCTGTGTCGCCGAGGAGACCTGTCTTGAAGACGCTGAGAAGCACCAAGTAAGGATTCGCGTCCGGCGCGACCGAGCGCACCTCCACGCGCATGCTCTTCGAGTTTCCGATCGGGACGCGCACCATCGATCCGCGGTCTGTGGCCGACGCTTTGATCTGGTTCGGCGCCTCGAAGTGCGGGTCGAGGCGGCGGAACGCGTTCACGCTGGGGTTGAAGCAGAGACAAGTGTCGTGGCCGTGCGTCAGGATTCGATCGATGAATTCCCAGCCGAACTTCGCTAGTTTCTCCTGCCCATTGGGATCCCAGAAGAGGTTTGTGCCGCCTTTCATGATCGACACGTTGGTGTGCATGCCGCTGCCGTTGACGCCGACGACTGGCTTCGGCAGGAAAGAGGCGGTCATGCCCGACTTCGTGGCCACTTGGCGGCAGATCAGCTTGTAGAGCTGTATCTGATCGGCGGCCGCGACGACTTCGCCATACCCGTAATTGATCTCAAACTGTGAGGGCGCGACTTCCGGGTGGTCCTTCTCGTTCTGGAAGCCCATCGCGCGCTGCACTTCGGCCACGGTGTCGATGAAGGTCCGCAGCGGATCGCCAGGAAGCGAGTGGTAGTAACCGCCGGTGTTGACGTACTCGAACTTTCCCTTCTCCCAGTAATGCTTCTCCGCATCGACGCCCGCGAAAAGAAATCCTTCGATCTCGTTCGCCGCGTTCAGCGTGTAGCCGTTCTGCTTGTACATGTCATCCGAAAAGCTCTTCAGCATGGCCCGCATGTCGGCGGCGTACGGTCCCCCTTGCTTGTCGATCACTTGGCCGAAGACCATCACCTTACCGGAGCCGAAGAAATCCGCCGGAGCCCAGTAAAAGGCGCTCCAATCGATTCCCAGGCGCAGATCGCTCTCCTTCTGAGCCGTGAATCCGCGAATCGAGGATCCGTCGAACGTCATGTTGTCCCAGCTCTTGACGAAGAACTTCTTGTCGTAATCCAGCATGTGCAGCCGACCTTCAAGGTCGCTGAACAGCACTGTCACGGCTTTGATTCCCTTCTCGTCGGTCAGATACTTGATTCGTTCTTCCTGAATCTTTTCAATCGGAACACGGCCCTGGCGCTGCTCCTTGGCTTTCAGATTCAATTCTTCCAGTTCGGCATAGGGTATTTCGAGGAAATTGCGGAGCGCGGTAGACATGAATCTCCTTAGAGTTTGGAGTGGATTTCCGTTTGCGCAGCTATTCCCGGGCGAAGGCTTGCCTTGCCCAAGACAAACAAGGTAGCGTGCGGTCCTCTCGGGGGTCAAATCGAAAGAACTGATGCAGCGGATTCGGCTTCTTGGTGAATCTAGAAGCCCGGACCTATGCGAGCGCTAAGGGAAATGCACGACTGTCGTAAAGAAGTCATAAATCTATCGAAGGAAATTTGGTTCGAATGCATCCAAAAAAACTATCGGAGCGATGAAAAAATGCGTTACACCAAAGTTTATGAAGAGCTTGACGCCGCGCGAACCGCTGAGGTAACGTCGCCGCGCTAAATGTGCTAATCGCAGTCACTGCGAGGGGAGGAAGGATGGACCCGAAAAGCGTTCTTGAATATGCCGCGAAACACAATGCCAAGATATTGGATCTGCGCTTCATAGACGTGCCAGGTGTCTGGCAGCACGTGAGCTACCCGATACAGGAATTGACGGCGGAATCGTTCCAGGACGGATTCGGAATGGACGCGAGTTCGATCCGCGGATGGGCGCAAATTCACGAATCCGACATGTTGCTGATCCCGGATCCGAATACGGCTTTTATGGACCCCTTCCGCGATACGCCCACCCTGATCATGATCTGCGACGCGCAGGACCCCATGTCGCGCAAGCCATACGAGCGCGACGTCCGCAACCTGGCACACCGCGCCGAGGATTATCTGCAGAAGACCGGGATCGCCGACCAGGCGTTCTTCGGTGCCGAGGCCGAGTTCTTCATTTTTGATAGCGTGCACTTCGATTCAAAGCAGCAACATGCCTTCTATTATGTAGACTCGGATGAGGGCCGCTGGAATTCGGGGCGCGCCGAGCACAACCTGGGTTACCGGCCGCGCTACAAGGAAGGCTACTTCCCCGTCCCGCCGACCGATCACTACCAGGATATGCGCACCGACATGGTGCTGAAGCTCCAGGAAGTCGGGATCAACGTGGAGTGTCACCACCACGAAGTGGCCACAGCCGGTCAGTGCGAGATCGACTTCAAGTTCGACACACTCATCCACGCCGCGGACAACATGTGTAAATACAAGTACGTAGTCCGCAACGTGGCCTACCAGTACGGCAAAACGGTCACGTTTATGCCGAAGCCCGTCTTCTCCGACAACGGCTCGGGCATGCACACCCACCAGTCGCTCTGGGGCAAGGGCAAGCCGCTTTTCGCCGGCGACCAATATGCGGGCCTCAGCCAGACGGCGCTCTGGTATATCGGCGGCCTGCTGAAGCACGCAGCCGCCATCGTGGCGTTTGCCGCACCGTCGACGAACTCATATAAGAGGCTTGTGCCCGGGTACGAAGCACCGGTTAACCTGGCGTACTCGCGGCGCAACCGTTCGGCGGCCGTTCGGATCCCGATGTACTCGGCCAACCCAAAGGCGAAGCGTCTTGAGTTCCGGCCGCCCGACCCGTCTTGCAACCCGTATCTGGCCTACTCGGCGATGCTCATGGCCGGCCTCGATGGAATCGAGAACAAGATCGATCCAGGCGGCCCGCTCGACAAGGATATCTTCGAACTCTCGCCGGAGGAACTGTCGAAAGTGCCGTCCGTGCCGGGTTCGCTCGATGCATCGCTCAAGGCCCTCGAAAAAGATCACGCCTTCCTCACCAAGGGCGGCGTTTTTTCCGAGGACTTCATCGGGCTCTGGATCGACTACAAGATGAAGAAGGAAGTCGACCCCGTCCGGATGCGGCCCCACCCGTACGAGTTCGAGCTCTACTACGACATCTGAGAGTTTTGCCGCTCCACCCTCGGACGGAAAAACGACCACAAACGCCCCGCCTCCCGGCGGGGCGTTTTTTTCAGACCCTCGCGCCGGATCGTGGGGCTTACGGCACTGCCACCATCAGTTTGGAGCGAATCTGGTAGACTTTGGTTTAGGGGTGCTCTACCGGGAATGAAACTCTTCGGACGCAAAGGCGATGCGGCCTCGGACGACCACCGTGGACAGGGCAACGGTCACCTAGCGAGCGCAGGCCCGGCGCACCGCCTCACGCTCGACTTGGCGCGCGCCGAAAAACTTGCGGCGATGCTGGCCAAAAGCCGCGCGTCCCGAGCCGTGGAGATCGCGGACCTTCTGGCAGGCATGTACATCTCCGACTGGGAACGCCTCTCGGAATACTGGGAAGAGCGGAGCCACGAGGAAGTGGAGACGTTCCTGCAAGGAATCTGCCGGATCAGCCCGCAGCGTTGGCACTCGTGGATCGAGTTTTATGATGGCGAACGCCGCAAGGACAGAGGACTGAACGGTTGGCACCCGCTTCGCAGATGGAAGAAGGAACCCATGAACGACCAGTCGGCTCAGCCGTCCGCCGCGCTCGCCAGCGTGCTGCGACAGGCCGAGCAGATCACCCCCTTTCACGAACGCACGAGCGGTCGCTCCATTCCAATCCTGACGAGCGAGTGCGTCCTGCTGTGCATCGCGCGTAGTTACGGATCGGAGATCAGCCGGAAGCTCGCGGCGACAGGGCTCGACGCGGCAAAACTCGAACGGCGTGCGCTCTCACCGAAGCGCGGGCCGCTCGTTTGAAAACCGCCCAAACCGAAGAGAAATCTCTCGCTCATTGTTCAGCGGGATGACCTATCCTCGCCAGGTCGTCAAATAATCATCTTAAATCTCGGCCAAAGCACCGGTAGCGGAGCGATAGGCTTGCGGCAGACGTAGACGGGCACGGATTGCTCAATAGGCATGGCGTGGGGATTGTCGATCGTGGCGACACGCTGAACATCACCAAAGAATTGGATGAACTCGCTTGAGCGCTCGCCGAAGACGATCACGCAGGCGCCGGAATAACCTCGGGGGCCCCAGTAGAAGTAGCTGTTGTGACCGCTGATTGCTTTCGGCAGGCCGAGCGCAGGCCCGTAGTAGTCGATTGCGCCGGCTTCGCCGTAGTTCCCTCCGAGAATCGCACAGTCCGCGCGGTCAGCGGCAGGCAGATCATAATACGCGCGCGCCACGCCCGACGCGATTCTGTCCCAGCCAAACATGTCGGCATAGAGCTGAGGAAGTTCGGCGTTTACGGCGTCGCGCTCCGTCGTCACGGCGCGCGAATACGGCAGAGCGCGCGAGTACCGCAAGAAAGCATCGACCGGGAGCATGGGGACTCCGAACGGGAGTGCAACCAGGCCGCCGATCACTAGCGAGCACAGAAACGCGTGTCCCAGCCGGCGCGGGCCATGGGATCCCAGGAATTCCTCGAACGCCACCCCTCCCGCCGCCATCAAGAGCGGATAAATCGGTAGCGGATAGTAGGATTTTCCGCCGAGGAAAATGAAGGTCGCAAGGACGATCAGATACGCCCAGCCGAGAAAGCGGAAACGCTTCCCTTCCCGCGCGAAAAAATACCAGGCCAGTCCGCCCACCCAGACCGGCAGCGAGATCGGGTTAAGAAACGCGATCTGTTCGCCGAGAAATCGCAGCGGGGAGATGGGAACGTTCTTGTAGAGCTGCGCGTTGCGCACGACCCCGATCTGCGGCCAGCCGTGACGGGCCTCCCAAAGCAGATTCGGGAGAAACAAGGCCAGCGCAATGAGGCCGCCGATCCAGATCCATTTGGAACCGAAAAGGTGCCACTCACCGGACAAAATCAGCCCGGCGACTAGGGCGAAGCCGAAGACAAGCATCGTGTGCTTGTTTTCGAGGCTGATCCCCGCGATGCAGCCGAACGCGAGCCACCACCGCGGTGAGGCGCCCTTCGCGATCCGAACCGCGATCCAGGCGCAAAGCAGCCAGAAGAGCGGCTCGAACGCATTCATGGAGAAAAAACTGTCGAACGCGAGATAGGCGGGGGCAAGCAGAATCGCCACCGCGCCAAGAAACTGCGCGAAGCGCCCGCCGCCGAGCTCGCGAGCCAGGATGCCCGTCAGAAAAACCACGGCGCTCCCGGCGAGCGCGGGCAGGAGGCGAAGCGCAACAAGCGAGTCCCCGAAGACATGGCGCGCAAACCAGGCGGCAAAGGCGATGAACGGCGGCTGGTCCACGTAGCCCCAGGCGAGGTGCTCGCCGCAGGCCATGTAGTAAAGCTCGTCGCGGAAGAAACCGTAGTGGGGGATGCCGGCAAATTGGACGAGCAGCTTCGCGAGCGCGAGGCCGGCGAGAACGGCAGTGGCGCCAGCCGCGGAAACGCGCACCGCAACCGGATCGAGCACGCCACCGATTTCCGTGGCTCCGGTCTCGCTCATGAGGGCTGGATCAACACAAGCAGTAAGCCAGGAAGCGCTCCTTGCACCGGGGATGGCCTTCCGGGGCGGGCTCCGCCAACCAGAGGAGTGACGCGCCCCGGACAGGTCGTCACTTCGGTGCCGCAGCCGGCGCCACGATGGTCGCCGACTTAATGCTGTCGATGTTCGGGAAGCTCTTGTCCAGGTACGCCTTGCCTTGCGCGGTGATGGCGCCCTGGTCCGGCTTCTCCCCATAGCCACTGTACAGACTCTGCACGACGTCCATGCCGGAGATCACCTGTCCAAACGGCGCGAAGCCCTGGTTGTCCAGAAACGTGTTGTTGCCAAAGTTGATGAAGAGCTGCGTTGTGCGCGTGTTCGGACCGGCGGTGGCAAAGGTGAGATAGCCGGGGCGATTGCTTTGCGTCACTGGATCGTCCTTGATGTTGGCGCTCTGCCAGACCTTGTTCACGGCCGGGCTGGCGCTGAGACCGAACTGAACGATGAAACCCGGGACGACGCGGAAGAACGCAGCGTCCGTGAAAAAGCCGTGCTTGACCAGATTGTAGAAGCGATCAGAGCCGAGAGGGGCCCACGAACGCGTAACCTGCACCACGAAATCGCCCTTCGTGGTCGTAAACTTCACCTGATACACATCCGGGGCCTTTGCGGTAAGCGTGGCCGGATGGAGCAAAGCAGGATCGGTAGTCATAGTTGTCCTTGAATGCGGAGGTGTTGGAGTGGCGTTTTTCTGTGCCGACGGCTGTGCTGCGGACTGCGCTTGCCCTGCCGAGACCACCGGAGCGAGAACCGCAAACATGCAGAACACGAACAGGGCGGTGAGGCGTTTCATTCTGTAGCTCCTTTCCTTTGCTTCGATAAGGCCTCCACATCTTGCAGGAGACGAAGCGTGTTGCCGCCGAGAATTTTCTCGATGTCGGCTTCGGAATAACCCCTCTCGAGCAGCGCTTCCGCGATCAGGGGCAGCCGGGACGCATCCTCCATGCCGTAAGGCATATCGGCGCCATCGAAATCGGACCCGAGGCCAACGTGGTCGGCGCCCGCGATTTGGACTGCGTGGTCGATGTGATCGACAATCGCGGTCCAATCGACGCGGGGGAGTCGGCCTTCCGCGACGAATTCCCGGACGACCCCGCTGGCTTCGATCAGCCGGCTCGCGCTGTCTTCTCCGCCGCGCTCCTTCACTTGAGCCTCGATCTCCCGTTGCATTTCCGGATTCTTCTTCTCCGCGTCCCGAAATTTCTGGCTTAGGAAGCCCGCGTGGAAATTGATTTGAATCACTCCGCCCTTCGCAGCGAGGCCTCGGATCATGTCGTCTGACAAATTGCGCGGAGCGTCGCAAATCGCCCGGCAGGAAGAATGCGAAGCAAAGATGGGAGCCTCGCTTGCGCCGAGAACGTCACAGAAAGCCTTGTCCGAAATGTGCGAGACGTCCACCATCATGCCGAGATGGTTCATCTCCCGGATCGCCTGCCTGCCGAAATCGCTGAGGCCGTTGTGCCGGCGTTCGTCGGTCGAGGCATCGGCCAAGTCGGTGGCGCGCACGTGGGTGAGCGTCATATAGCGTACGCCGAGCGACGCGTACCGGCGAAGAACATCGAGATCGCGATTGATCATATGACCTCCCTCGACCGCCAAAAGGACGGCGATTCGGCCCGCAGCGCGGGCGCGGCGAATGTCCGCGGCGGCCGTGGCGAGGACGAGGTCGTTGGGATGAAGATCGATATGGCGGCGGACCGCACCGATCTGATCGAGCGCCCGCTGAACTGCCTCCGGGCCCGTAACCGTGCCAGGAACCCAGACCGCGAAAAACACCGCGCCGACGCCACCCTCGCGCATCCGCGGAATGTCGATCGAGCCGTCCGCGTGCCGCGCGCCGAGATCGAAATCGCTCGAGAGCAGCCGCTGCGTGGTGTCGGCGTGCGTGTCGATGACAAGCGATCGAAAATGCAGGTCCCGCGCCCCCGAGGAAACGGGCCCACGATCGGAAATAGCGAGCATCGGCAGAATCCCGCCGATCACGGAACACGCGACGCCTGCCCCCACCCCGAGCATCGATCCCGCCGACCCCTTTCTGAGCCCACTCCCCGCTCCGATTAAACCATAACTGGCGCCTGCCGGGCCATGCGTCACGCGGCAAACGGCGCCGGAAGTTCCGTAGGCACGGCGGCGATGTGGTAGACTTCGCGACCAAGGCAAGCAGCGCTCGCGATGCCCGGCGACTACATTGGTGACCTGAAAAAATGGGCGAGCGAACTCGCCCGAAAGGGCAGCTCGGGAAAAACCGTCCATCTCGCCCGCGCCGTCGACCTGATCAGCAAGAATTTTGGCGTGCAAGCGCACGAGGTAGCCATTCTGGGCCTTACGTCGGACGAGCGGTCCCTGTGGTTCCTCGCTCCCGAGAATCTGAGGACCGTGGGGCAGATCCCGCTCTCGAGTACCCAGGCGCTGGCGGCGCGGACGTTCCGCGAAAAGCGGCCCGAGTTGATCAACCACTTCTCGGTGGTTCCGCACGCGTCCGTTTTTGAAGCGGTGCCGATCGACGAATCCCACCGGGGCGACGCGATCCAAAAGATCATGAGTTCGCCGATCATCATGGGAGAACGGGTCGTCGGCGTCGTTCAAGTCTCGCGAAGAGGCAAGACCGTGGCGGACGCGGGCGCCGACTTCACGTATCCGCAGCTTCGCGAGCTGAAAGTTATCGCCGACGCTCTCGCTCCGTGCATTGTTCTCTGCGCCAAAGAGTGAGAACGTTTGTTCGCGCGAAGGCGGCCATGCTGCTTACACAACTCTAGATCGCCCGGCGGCGTGAAATGAGTTGACATCGTTCCGCGTGCTTGCTAATTTTCGAGCGCCAAATCTTTTGGCCCTAGGGACGAGAAGCACCGCAAACCGGCAGGCTCATGGCGTTCGTCGCGAAGAAAATTTTCCTCACAAAAGGAACCGGCAAACACCGCGAGCGCCTTTCGAGCTTCGAGCTCGCGCTGCGCAACGCGGGCATTGCCGCGTGCAACATCGTGCGCGTCTCGTCGATTTTCCCTCCCCACTGCAAGCTGATCTCCCGCAGCGAAGGGCTGAAGCATTTGAAGCCCGGCCAGGTCGCGTTTACGGTCATCAGCGAGAACCAGACGCGCGAGCCGCACCGGCTGATCGCTGCGGGCGTGGGATTGGCGCTGCCGGGCGACAAATCGATGTACGGCTATCTTTCCGAGCATCACTCGTTCGGCGAAACCGAGGAGGTCGCCGGCGAATACACGGAAGAGCTGGCGGCGGAGATGCTCGCGACGACGCTCAACGTCGAGTTTGATCCGGATCTCTCCTGGGACGAGAAAAAAGAGGTCTACCGGATCTCGAACAAGATCGTCCGCACGATGAACATCACGCAGTCGGCCGTCGGAGACAAGCGCGGCCTGTGGACCACGGTACTCGCCGCGGCGATCCTTGTCGGCGAGGACGATTGATTCGGGGGCTGCGCACCTAGGCCCCGGACTCTAGCTTTCGCCGTCCGACCTCGACGGCAATACCCCGCCCCCAAAGAGGCAGAATCTACGATGAGCCGATACACTCCCCTGCCGCCCGATAACTTCGGCGGCCTTTCGGAAGAGCACTCACGATATGAAACATCCCGCGCCGTGATTTTTCCGGTGCCGCTCGCGCGCACCACCACGCAAGCCCAGGGGACCAGCAACGGTCCGGCCGCCATCCTGAAGGCCAGTCGGAACATGTCGCTCTACGACGAAGAGCTGGAGCTCGAGCCGTACAAAGAGATCGGCATTCACACGCTGCCTCCTATCGACACGATGGACGGCACTCTCGCCGACGTGATCACGGAGCTGTTCACGGCGCAGTGCGCGCTTCTGGAAGATGAGAAGTTCCCGATCGCGCTTGGAGGTGAGCACGCACTCACACCTCCGCTGGTCTCGGCGATGGCGCGGAAGTACAAGAATCTCAGCGTCCTGCAGATCGACGCGCATGCGGATTTGTGCGACGAGTATCAGGGGAGCCCCGCGAGCCACGCGTGCGCGATGCGGCGCGTGATCGAGGTATGCCCGGCCGTGCAGGTGGGCGTTCGGTCGCTTTCGCTTGAAGAAGCGAAAGCAATCCCGCACCTGCGCACGAAGATCCACTGGGCGAACGACATCGTTCGCGCGCCGCTGAAAAGCTGGATCGCGAAGGTTACGTCCGACTTAAGCGCAAACGTCTACGTGACCATCGATCTCGACGGCTTCGATCCCTCGGTCGTGCCCGCCACCGGCATGCCGGAGCCGGGAGGGCTGGACTGGCACCAGGTGACGTCGCTCTTGCGCGGCGTGGCCGAGCACAAAAAGATCGTCGGGATGGATGTGGTCGAGCTGCTCCCGCAGCCGGGCGATCACGCCTCGGATCTTCTGGCCGCGAAGCTCGTGTACAAGTGCCTTGGATACATCTTCTGCTAGTTCTGCTAGGCATGTCTTGGGAGGGTGGGACAATGACTTCAACTGCATGGGCGGCAATCGTGGCAGCCAGGGCCTACTTCTTCGGCATCGCGACCAATGGACTGATTGGCTGGCTCATCATCGGACTGTTGGCCGGATGGATCGCGGGACACGTGGCGCGTGGGCGGGGATTTGGCTGCGTCGTGGACGTGATTCTCGGCCTGATCGGCGCCGTGATCGGCGGGTGGATTTTCACGAAGCTCGGAATCGTGGTCTGGGGATTCTGGGGCAGCCTCGCAGCCGCCACGGTCGGCGCCGTTGTCCTGGTGGCCATCGCGCGCCTCTTTGGCGGCCACCACTCCGACTAGTGCCGTTCCAACTTTTTGGGGACCAAGATAGTTGAGGGGCTAGTGAACCACTCTTACATGTTATTAAGCTCGGAAATTCGGCGCAACAAGTTGGAACGGTACTAGCTGCGGCGCGCCCGCCTCAGCGCGCGGAAAACCACTGGAAGACGATCCATACCACCGGACTCGCGAGTATCAGGCTGTCGATCCGGTCCAGCATCCCGCCGTGGCCGGGCAGGAGCGACCCCGAGTCCTTCACCCCGGCGCCGCGTTTGTAAGCCGACTTGATCAAGTCCCCCGCCTGTCCCGCGATGTTGGCCAGCCCGGCGATCACGAGCACGCTCAGCGTGTCCTGCTGCATCCACCGCGCGAAGAAAATTGCCACCAGCAGCGAGCCCAGCAGATTCGCAAAGGCTCCCTCCCAGGTCTTCTTCGGGCTGAGCACCGGCGCCATCGGCAGGCGCCCTAGCGACCGGCCCACGAAGTACGCGAAAGTGTCGCCCGCCCAGACAAGACAAAGCGTAAACAGCGCGAATTGGCGGCCGATGCGTTCAATCTGGTCCACGCGCACGATATAGCTGAACGGCAGCGCGACCAGCAGCAAACCCGCCGAACTGACGGAGATTGCGGGCAGCACCTCGCGTACGGGCCAGCGCGTGCCGAGCCCGATTCCCGCCGCGCCGAACACGAAAATCAGCAATACCGCTTCGATCGAGAGCGTGCCGCTCGCGGCGTTCCGCACCAGCGACGCTCCTCCGGCGAGGGGGTGGGTTTCAATCAGGCTCGCCGAATACTGCGCGTAGAAAAGCCCGGCGGTGCAGGCGATCGTCCATTTGCGAAACGCGCGCAGCCCCATGTGGTCGCCGAGATTGAAGAATTCGATCAGGGCCAGGATCGCGACAATCGCCGCCACCGCGGCCAGGACCGCCGGAGGTGCCCACCAGACCAGCCCAACCACCACGGGGATGAGGATGACGCCGGTGAGAATGCGGGCGAACATCGCGCCGTCAGCCCCGCACCGAACGGCCGGACCGCTCGGTGCGCCCCGCGGTCGCGCGGTCGCCACCCTCGGAATTCCCCGCGGACGCCCCGGCCCCGAGCCCGCCGTAGCGCCGTTCGCGCTTCTGGTAGTCGACGAGCGCTTCGAGCAGCCGCGCGCGTGAAAAATCGGGCCACAGGGCTTCGGTCACGTAGATTTCGGCGTAGGCGATCTGCCAGAGCAGAAAATTGCTGACGCGCATTTCACCGCTCGTCCGGATCAGCAGATCGGGGTCGGGCAGGCCCGCGGTGTAGAGGTGATCGGAGATCGTCTGTTCGTCCGCATGGAACGCTGAAAGGCCGTTCGCGCGTACGTGCTCCAGGATCGCGTTGAATGCGTCGGCGAGCTCAGCCCGCCCTCCGTAGTTCAGCGCGACGACGAGCTTCATCCCTGTGTTGCGTGCCGTCAGGCGCATTGCGTCGGCGATGTCCTTGCGCACCGCGTCGGGAAGCTCTGCCGAACGTCCGATGAACAGCATGCGGATATTGTTCTTCTGAATCGAGGGCAGCTCGCGCTTCAGATACTCGCGCAGCAGGCGCATCAGGAAATCGACTTCGGCCTGCGGGCGGCGCCAGTTTTCGAGCGAAAAGGCGTACAGCGTCAGGCACGGAAGATGCAGCCGCGCGCACGTCTCGATCACCTCGCGTGCGACTTTCACTCCGGCCCGATGCCCTGCCACGCGAGGCAAGTGCCTCTGCTCGGCCCATCGGCCGTTGCCGTCCATGATCACGGCCACATGATTCGGCAGCCGCTTCGGATCGAGCTTTTCGAAAAGTTCCGCTTCCTCACGGTTGGCGGGCTTTAGAAGATCGCTGATTTTCACCGGAAATCGCTCAAGAAGCGCAGGTTATGTAGCGGCCGGCCCGACGCGTCGGACCCGGCACGCTCGAAAAATGTCCGCGAGCGAAAGTAGCACACGGGCAAACAGCGTGCAACACTATAGGGCACCCGGAGAGAAAGTGGCCGAGAGTCTGGAGAAGGCCGTACCTTGGGGACGAGCGTTCGACGAGTACGTTCGCATGTTCGATCTCACGCCGGCCGACCTCGAGTTACGGATTCTCGACTGCGCCGGCGGCCCCGCCGCCTTCAACGCCGAAATGCACCGGCGCGGCCGGACAGTTGTCTCCTGCGATCCGATCTACCAGTTTTCTCCCGCCGACATTGCCCGGCGAATCGACGAGACTCGCGACACGATCCTCAAAATGACTTACAAAACTCGCGAACATTTTGTGTGGCGCGAAATCGAATCCGTCGACCATATGGGACAGATCCGCATGGCCGCGATGAAGCAGTTTCTGGATGATCTCTCTCTCGGGATTATTCAAGGGCGCTACCGCATCGCCGAACTACCCGCGCTTCCCTTTCGCGACCAGGAGTTCGACCTCGCGCTCTGCTCCCATTTTCTCTTCACGTATTCCGAACTCTTCCCGCTCGATTTCCACCTCGATTCCATCCGGGAACTGTGCCGCGTGGCCCGTGAAGCGCGCGTTTTCCCGCTCCTGTCCAGTTTCGGAAGCGAACATTCGCCGCACCTGGCGCCAATCGCCCGCGAATTGACCGCTGAAGGCTACCGCTGCGAAGTAAAGAAAGTTCCCTATGAATTCCAAAAGGGCGGCAACGAAATGTTTCGCGTTTCTCGCCTCGAATCTTAGAGTACAGGCCTCTGCCGCTCCTCCAAGTCAAGTTCTAGGCCCTGTACTTTTTCTGTACCAAAGACCACCACCCTGTCCTTTCGGCCATTGTGCTTAGATGGTAGGAGCCCGGCGCATTTTCCGGGCGAGAGAAAAATGAACATCAACGAGCACAACGCGCATTCTCGGCGCGGCGCCCAAGCCGCGTGCCCTGGGCTACCTCTCGGGCCGCGTCCTTCCAGCCTCGAGCGTCAAGCCTCCAGCCTCCAGAGGCTAATCGACACTCCGGCGATTAGAATCCGGCTTATCTCTTTCAAAATGAACGCAAATGACTTTTCTAATCGACACACATCCGGGGATATTCCACTTCATTTCGTTCGCACTTCGAATCGCTACACAGTCGAGCAGAAATCGGTCTAAATGATAGAAAACACGTGGTGGAAGTCCTGCCGAATCGCTACCAAGGGATGGAGTCGATGGAATGGATGGACCAGGGCACCGGAAAGCCCGGCAGCGGAAGGCTCGAAGATGGCCACATATACCAGGACCAGCGTGAGGATGATCATGATGATGCTCATGGCCCACGCGACGATATTGAAACTCCAGGAGTTCGTATGCTCGCCCATCAAGTCGCGACGATTGATCAGCAGCAGGATAAAAATCAGGACGACCGGCAGCCAGATTCCATTGGCAACCTGCGACAGCACCAGGATCTTCAGCAGCGGCGCCTTGGGAATCAGAATGATCCCTGCGCCGACGACGATCAGCAGCGTGTAAAGCAAGTAGAACGTCGGGGCCTCTTTGAGCTTGCGGTCGAGGCCCGCTTCAAAGCCCAGCCCTTCGCAGATCACGTGTGCGGTCGAAAGCGGCAGGATGGACGCAGCAAAGAGCGACGCGTTCAGCAAGCCGAAGGCAAAGAGCATGCCGGCCCACTTCCCCGCGAGCGGAATCAGCGCTCCAGCCGCCTGTCCTGCGTCGGTGATGTTCGTCATGCCATGAGCGTGGAGGGTTGCGGCGCAGCACACGATGATGAAGAAAACGATCACCATGCAAGAAATGCTGCCGACGAGCACGTCCATGCGCGCGTGTTTGTACTGGCGCGCGCCGACGCGCTTTTCAACGAACCCCGCCTGCAAATAGAAAAATTGCCAGGGAGCGATCGTCGTTCCGACCAGGCCGATGAGCATCAACAAATAAGGCGCGTTCATCTGGACGTTTGGAATCACAGTCTGCTTGGCCGCAAAGAGCCAGTCGGGCTTCGCGAGAAACGCGGAGACGGCGTACGAGAGATAGAACCCGCAGGCCACGAGAAAGATCTTCTCGACCTGGCGATAACTGCCGCGGATCACGAGAATCCAGACAGCGATGGCCGCAAGCGGAACCGCAACATACTTGCTGATGCCGAAAATCTGCATCGAGGCGGCCACACCGGCGAATTCGGCGACCGTGTTGCTGAGATCCACGAGGAATGCGGCGATCATCACGAAAAACGTGGATCGGAAGCCGAACTCCTCGCGGATCAGGTCGGAAAGGCCTTTGCCAGTGACCACGCCCATGCGCGCGCACATCTCTTCGCTCACGTACAGCGCGATCGTCATCGGGATCAGCGACCACAACATAGCGTAGCCAAACTGCGCGCCCGAAGTGGTGTACACGGCGATCCCGCCCGCGTCATTATCGACGTTCGACGTGATCAACCCGGGGCCGACCACCGCCATAAACACAGCGAGGCGCCGGCGCACGGACCGCGTGCGTCGGCCGAACTCCTTGCCGCGGGCGGCCACGCGAGAGAACCTATCGACCAATGTGACCCAGGTGTTCATGGCATTGCCGGCGAAATGCTACAGCTTCGCGCGCATCCGGCTGACGACGTCGTCGACCGTAATCGAGCCGATGGGCTGACTCTCCTCGTTTACCACAGTCAGGCTGCGCAGGTTGTATTTGTCGAAGAGTTCGTAGACATCCTTGTCCCGCATGTCCGGTTTCACCGAGAGCAGTGGCTCGAAGGTAATTTCGGCCATGCGCTGCTCGCCGTCCGCCATCAGAAGCCGCGCGAGCGGCACGGTGCCGGCGAGCGCGGCGTCGCGATTGATCAGCACGATGTTGTCGAGCTGGTCCGGCGGCACTTCGTGGAACCGGATGTAGTCCACCACCTCGCCGCGCGTCGCGTCTTCGCCTACCACCACGAATTCGGTGGTCATCATGCCTCCGGCCGTGTTTTCGCCGAACCGCATCAATTCCGTGACCTCCCGCGCTTCGCTGTGCTCCATCTCGTCGAGAACTTCCTTGGACGTGTCCGGTTCGAGATTCTGGATCAGGTCGGCAGCCGCGTCGGGACTCATCTCCTCGATGATGTCCGCCGCCCTTTCCGGGTCGAGTTTCTCGACCACCTGCGTCTGCAAGCGCTTGTCGAGTTCGGCGATCGTCTCGGCGGCAGTCTCTTCATCGAGCGAAGCGATGATGGACTGGCGCTCGTCAGGCGAAAGCTCTTCCATAATGTCGGCAAGATCGGCCGGATGGAGTTCGGCCAGTTTCTGGCTCGAAAGTCGCAGTTTGACCCGGCGCAGAGGGTCGGGCTCGATCAGGTTGACGAATTCCCAGCGGATGGTGCGATGCGGCAGCCTCTCCTGGACGCGGCGGATGGCCATCGGCGGGACGATCCCCTGCAAGAGCCGGCGCACCGCTCCGGGCAGGCCCACATCCACCTGCGTGATGCGCATCTCCGTATTGCCGTTCGTGCGCTGGTCGGCGAGGTCCACGTCGTTGACGCGGACAACCTTGCGGCCATTCGTGTCGATGATCTGCTGGTCGAGCAGATCCTTCCGCACGGCCAGCCAGGCCTCGTTCGGCTGATAGAGATCGAGCGCCGACTCGTCGGTTGTCAGGCGGACCCGGCCGGGCGCCACGGATCCAATCTGATCGTAGCGGGCAACCAGGGGGCGGTACCGTCCGCGGCCCAGCAGCAGGCGCGAGACGCGGTTTGGTTGCTCGTCGGGCACGATGAACATCTCTTTGACGCGCCCGACGAAATTGCCCAAGGAATCGTAGGTTTCCGCGCCCAGAACTTCCGTCGCGTGAAGCATGAGTGGCTCCTTATCAGGCTGGCGAATCCGGGCACAAAAAAAGCCCGCGACCGGCTTTCATCCGGCCCACGGGCAGCAGAAAAGAACCGCCTCGGATTACTTCAGGCCGGGCCTCGCCTCCCTGTTCCCGCGAGACCATTGAGGACGCGAAAAATCCACCCCAACGGCTACCCGGGAGCAATGATCCAGAACAGCCGGGAAGGCAGCTTGTCCCCGCTGACCTCTGCCCGCGGGGCCGGCGGAGCAGCTACTTCCGGGCTCCGAATTGGACGAACGCGATTCCACGATGATGCGCTTGTCCTCTCTTGGACTAGTAAAGGCAGTCGGAAGTTTTGTCAAGCAAAGAGTGGTTATTTAATGAAACTTTCACGCCTAAAACAGCATGTCTTGGGCCGCGCGGCCGCGGCGGCGGCAATCGGCGGCATAGAGATCCCAATATGTGGCTCGGATGTAGTCGCGGGGTGCGAAGCCGAGGGCGCGAGCGACTCGGTCGATCGCCCGAGGGTCCCCTTCGAGTTCAAGAAACGTCCCAACGGGTGTTTCATCGAGGTCCAGGTGAAGCCGCGGCAGGCGGAATGTGGTGCGGTACTTCTCGTAGCAGAAGCCGGGGCGAAAGCCGATCGAGCGGAAGACGGACGGCCATCGGCGCCGGGTTCGCACGACGACTTCGCGTTCGAGCTTTTCCTTGTACAGCGCGCGCCGCGACGCCGGAGCTGGCGCCTTCGAGGTGACGACCAAGCGTTGCGTGCCGCCCGGAATCGGCCCCATCGGGGCTGGGATCTCGCTGCGAAGGCGGAGCAAGCGCCCGCGGCGGCGAAAGTCGGAATCCGGGGTGTCGTAAAGCGTGTTCTGTTCGAGCACTCGTCCGTGTGGGGTGGCGCCGAGGCGGCGCAGATTGCGGATGAGCCCGGGCAGATCGTCCGTGCGGAGCTTGATCTCAATTTCGCGGACCGTGCGAGCACGACGCATGGGCTGAGTATAGCGCGGCCGTGCCAGTTCACCGGCGCGCCCCGGCCGCCCAGTCCAACCGACGAACGGTGTTGCCAATGCACGAACGAGCCAGCATAATCGCTTTCCTGCCGGGTTGCGGATCGCGCTCATGACAGAACCGACTACTCCATTGATGCAGCAGTACCACGCCGTCAAAAAGCAGCACCCGGCGGCCCTGCTGCTCTTTCGGCTGGGCGATTTCTATGAGCTGTTCTACGACGACGCCGTCGTCGCCTCGCGGATTCTCCAAATCACGCTCACGGCGCGGAACAAAGAGAAGGGCCAGCCCGTGCCGATGTGCGGAGTTCCCTACCATGCAGCGGAGAACTACATCGCCCGGCTGATTCGCGCCGGACACAAGGTCGCCATCTGCGAACAAATGGAAGAGCCCGGACCGGGGAAGAAACTCGTGAGGCGAGAGGTTATCCGCGTGCTAACTCCGGGCACGGCGACGGGCGCATCGCTGGTCGAGCCGAAGGAGAACAACTTTCTCGCGGCGGTGGCCCGGAGCGCTGCGGCCAACGCCGCGGCGGCGGGAGGGCGGCCCGCAAACCGCCCGGCGGAAACAAGAATCGGCCTGGCCTTTGTGGATCTTTCCACAGGAGAGTTTCGCGCGACGGAGTTTTCGGGCGAAAAAGCCGAAGCGCGGTTGAGCGACGAACTCGGAATCTTGCGGCCGCGCGAGGTTTTGCTCTCACAGCCGAGAACTCTCTTCCCCGACGCCGCGCCCGTCAATCTGAATGGGACCGGGCCGGTTGAAACCCGGCTCGATGAATGGATTTTCGAGAAAAACTATGCGGCCCGGCAGATCGAAGAGCAATTCCGCGTGGCGGCGCTCGACGGATTCGGGCTGACAGGGCATCCGCAGGCGACCGCGGCGGCGGGCGCGATCGTGCACTATCTTCGTGAGACTTCCGCGATTGGCGCGCGCAAACCCGAAGACGCGGCCATAATTCCCTCGCTGCGGCCCGCCGGCACGGGACTCGAGCACCTAGATCGCATCTCATACTACGAACAGCGCGATGCGATGGTTCTCGACCAGGTGACGGCGCGAAACCTCGAGTTGGTCGAGCCGGCGGCGGGAGACGACGCCTCCGCAACGCTCGTCAGGGCCATCGACGAGACGGCGACGAGCATGGGAGCGCGGCTGCTGCGTGGCTGGATTTTGCGGCCTTCGATTTCTCGCGACGAAATCGAAGGTCGGCTCGAGGCCGTGGCCACCTTGAAATCCCAAACCGTCGCGCGCGAAGAGATTCGACGGAAGCTCGAAGAGATTCTCGATCTCGAAAGGCTGACCAGCCGCGTGACGCTCGGTGTCGCGACGCCGCGGGATCTTCTCGCGCTTCGAGGGTCGCTCGACGCAATTCCCTGCGTGCGCGGCTTAATCGGGCAGGAAACGACATTACAAAAGGCAGGAGGGAGCGGCGGACCAGGAACCCTCGAGTCGCTACGCGACCAGATGGACGAATTGCCGGACGTGCGGGAGACGATCGCCCGCGGCATTGCCGATGATCCGCCGGCAATGCCGAATGAACCGGGCGTGATCCGGCGCGGCTTCCATGCGGAACTCGATGAGCTGCGCGACATCCTGAAGCAGAGCCGCCAGATCATCGCGGCCATGGAAGAACGCGAGCGGAAGCGGACCGGAATCGCGTCGCTCAAGATCCGCTATAACCAGGTATTCGGCTATTACATTGAAGTGTCAAAGCCGAATCTCGGGCTCGTGCCCGCGGACTACGAGCGGAAGCAAACCCTGGTGAACGCGGAACGGTTCACGTCCGCCGAACTGAAGGAGCACGAGCGCAAAGCGCTGTCAGCCGAAGAGCGCGTGCTCGAAATCGAGCGCCGCCTCTACGGCGAGATTCGCGAGTCGATCGCGCGAGAGGCGGGGCGTTTGCGCCGCAGCGCCGCCGCGATCGCGCAGCTCGATGTGCTGGTGAACTTCGCCCGCATCGCGGCGGCCCGGAACTATACGCGTCCCGAATTCACGGAAAGAGAGCTGCCGAAAGAAGGGCCGCGGGGCGAGCTGTTGATTGCCGGGGGCCGGCACCCCGTGGTTGAAAAGCTGCTTGAAGAGCGCGGTGAGCGGTTTGTGCCGAACGACTTGTACCTCGGCGACGATTCCCGGTTCCTGCTGATCATCACGGGGCCAAACATGGGCGGGAAATCGACGTACCTGAGGCAGACGGCGCTGATCTCGATCCTCGCACAGATGGGATCGTTCGTGCCTGCGGTACAGGCGAAGCTGCCGTTGGTGGACAGAATCTTCACGAGAATCGGCGCGTCGGATAGCCTGGCCCGCGGCCGTTCGACGTTCCTCGTCGAGATGAGCGAGGTAGCCGCAATCCTGAACACGGCCACGGCGGCAAGCCTGGTGCTGCTGGACGAGGTCGGACGCGGGACGGCGACGTTCGACGGCCTCTCGATCGCCTGGGCGGTGGTCGAGGCGCTGCACGCGGGCGCCAGGCCGCGGACGCTCTTTGCGACGCACTATCACGAGCTGACCGATCTCGAACAACTGCTGCCGGGCGTGAAAAACGTGCATGTTTCCGTCGAGGAGGCCGGGAGCGACATCGTATTTCTCAGACGCGTCGAGCCCGGCAGCGCGGACAAGAGCTACGGAATCGAAGTTGCGCGCCTGGCGGGGCTGCCAAACGACGTGATCGTGCGCGCGCGGGAGATCCTGAGGCAGCACGAACGAAGCGAGGAGAAGCTGGCGGAAAAACTTGCCGAGCACGGGAGCCCGGGCGTCACTTCTCCGGCGCAGCAGACAAGCTTCACGGCAATCGACGAATCGGTGCTCGAAGCGCTCCGCGACGCGGATTTGAACAAGCTGACGCCTCTCGAAGCGCTAAATCTACTTGCGGCCCTGCAGAAGCAGTTGCAATGAGTGGCTGTAGCGAGCGGCGGGGAACGGCTGGTGACCCCCGATGACCAAATCGGTGAGCAAAGCGATGCGCGTGCTGGGCATGATGTCGGGAACCTCGGCCGACGGAATTGATGCGGCGCTCGTGCGCGTCTCAGACTCACCTCCCGGCATTTCAGCCACCTTTGAAGCGCATCATCACGTTCCGTTTCGTCCCTACGTCCGAGAGACCGTTTTGCGGATCGCGAACGGCGCGCCCACGACCACGGCGGAAGTCGGCGAGCTGAACTTCGCCGTCGGCGAAGAACTGGCGCGCGCTGCGATCGAAGCCTGCCGGAAATGGCGCGTTCCTTTGAAGGACGTATCGCTGATCGGCTCGCACGGGCAGACGATCTTCCATCTGGGCGCACCGGCCCGTTTCCAAGGCAGGGTGCGGGCGCCCTCCACGCTGCAGATCGGCGAGATCAACGTGATCGCCGAGCGCACCGGAATCACGACGGTCGGGGATTTCCGTCCGGCGGACATGGCAGCGGGGGGACAGGGCGCACCGCTCATACCGTTTGTGGACTATCTGCTGTACCGGGACGCGCAGTGCGGCCGGGTGGCCTTGAATATCGGCGGCATTGCGAACGTCACGGTGATTCCTGGGGGAGCGAAGCCACACGATGTGTTCGCGTTCGACACCGGGCCGGGAAACATGGTCGTGGATGCGCTGATGGATCGCATCACACGTGGACGGGCATCGTACGATGCGGACGCCCGGTTCGCACTGGGCGGGAGGACGATTCAAGAGCTACTCCTGAGACTTATGCGCGAGCCCTACCTGCGCCAAAAGCCGCCGAAATCGGCGGGGCGGGAGCAGTTCGGGGAGCCCTATGCGCGGGGTCTGCTCTCCTGGGGGCATCAGCATCACGCGGGACCCGCAGACGTCGTGCGGACGGCCACGGTATTCACTGCCCTTTCGATTGCTGACGCGTTCCGCAGATTCATATTGCCGCGCACAAAGGTGGACGAGTTGATCATTACGGGCGGCGGTGCAAAGAACCCGCTGATCGTGGCGCAACTGGCCGCTTCGCTGCCGGGCACCGAGATCGTACCGCCGGCGCGGTTCGGAGTGCCGCCCGAAGCAAAGGAAGCATTCGGATTCGCCGTGCTTGCGTACGAGACGTATCGCGGACGGCCGAACAACCTACCGTCCGCGACGGGCGCCCGGCATCCGGTCGTCCTCGGAAAGATCGTGCATGCGCAACCAGGCCGCACGGCGGGCAAATGGACCGGCATTGGCCCCCGCCGGGTGCGGACCAGCCACCGCGGGAAGCTTCCCGAGCAACCGAGCTGACATTTGCAAATCCATAGGGGAACTTTCGCGCGACAACGCCGGGCGGGCCTTGTAGCCGTGGGAGCGATCCTCCTCGCCACGCTGACCGCGGGATGCAAAAGCACACGCGAAGCGGGCGAGCCCGGAACGGTCAATTTCCTGATCGAGTCGATGCCGCTCAGTCTCGACCCGCGGGTTGGGACCGACGCGCAGTCCGAGCACCTGCACGCGTTGATCTACGACGGGCTCGTGGCACGCGACGAGCAGATGAACATCGTTCCGGACCTCGCGGAGCGGTGGGAGTCTCCCGATCCACTGACCTACGTTTTCCGCCTCCGGCGCGGCGTGAAATTTCACGATGGGCGGGCGCTCACGTCCGCCGACGTGAAGTTTACGTTCGATTCGCTCCTATCGGGCGCGGTGAAATCGCTGAAGCGCGGCACCTTCCCGATGGTGGAATCGGTGGAAGCGCCAGATCCCGCGACGGTCGTGTTCCACCTGCGCGAACCCTATGCATCGTTTCTGTGGAACTTGACGAGGACCGCCGTCGGAATCGTGCCGGCCGGGTCGGGCGAGGAAATCGCGCAGAACCCGATCGGGACGGGGCCATTTCGCTTCGTCGGCATGAAGCAGGACGAAGAGATCGTGCTGGAGCGGAACGCGGACTACTTCGGCGGCGCGCCGAAGATCGAGCGCGTGAGGTTTCGAGTCGTCCCGGACGCGATCGTGCGGGCACTCGAGTTGCGGAAAGGCACGGCGGACATCGGAGGCGTCAACTCGCTGACGCCGGATATGGTCAACGCGCTTGCGAAGGAGCCGGGCATCGTCGCGGACGAGCGGCCGGGCACGGTGATTGCCTACATTGCCTTCAACTTCGACGATCCCATTTTGACGCACCGCGAGGTCCGGCAGGCCCTTGCCTATGCGACCGACCGCGCCACGCTGATCCGGTATCTCCTGCGCGGGCAGGCGCGGCAGGCAGGAAGCCTGCTGCCGCCGAACCATTGGGCATACGAGCCGAACGTCCGGCAATATGGCTACGACCCCGAGCAGTCGAATCGCCTGCTCGACGCGGCGGGATTCCCACGCGGTTCAGACGGCATACGGTTCCATCTAACGCTCAAGACATCCACGGAAGAATCGGCGCGGCTGCTGGGCGAGGTGCTGGCCGACGAATGGAAACGAGTGGGCGTGGCGCTGGACCTTCGGCCGCTCGAAAATGCCACCTTTCTTTCCGACATCGGGAGCGGCAGCTTCCAGCTCTACACATTTCGATGGGTCGGTGCAAACAACGATCCCGACATTTTCAACTACGTGTTCAGCTCGCAGAGAATACCCCCCAAGGGGGCAAACCGCGGGCACTACCACAATCCGACGCTGGATTCGCTGCTTGACCGGAGCCGCGTGGAAATGAATCGCGAAAAACGGAAAGCCATCCTGTCGGAGATTCAGAAGCTCGTCGCCGAGGACGAGCCGTACATCGACTTGTGGTACTACGACAACGTCTGCGTGCACCGGACGCGGGTGACCGGGATCATGATTCCGCCGAGCGGGGATTACGACTTTCTCCAGACGGCACAGCTGAAGTGATGTCGAAACAAGCTCGTGTTTGGCGACGAGATCCTTGCCCTTACAAAGCGAACGCTTTGCGGATTTCGGACTCGGGAATAGCACCTTCGCGGGCGACAAACCAGCTGTCTTCGTCGACGCGAACAATCGTCGATGCCAGAATCCCGCCGGTGTCGCCCGCATCGAGAATCAGTGGAAGGCGGTCGTCGAGCTGCTCGACAATCTGTTGCACATTCGTACACGAGGGGCGGCCTGAAAGGTTCGCACTCGTACCCGTAATGGGGCTCTCCACGGCATCAATGAGCGCTGTGGCGACTCGAGAATCGGGCCAGCGGAGCGCCACGCGGCCGGTGTTGCCAGTAACCTTGAGCGGAAGACGGTGCGTCGCCGCCACCACGAGGGTCAGGGCGCCGGGCCAGAACTTGTTAGCCAGCGTGAGAAATGCGTCGGGCACTTCGCGGACGAGCGTCACGGCCTGCTCGATCGAGTTGACCAGGATAGGGAGCGCCTGGCTCTCCGGCCGCCCCTTCACGCGAAAGACGCGTTCAATTGCCGCAAGGTTGAACGGATCGGCGGACAGGCCGTAGACGGTGTCGGTCGGAATCGCGATGACGCGTCCCCGCCTGATGAAAGTCGCAGCATAGTCAACTACGTGCCGCTCCGGGGCTTCCGGTGAGATTTTGAGGACTTCGACGGGCAAATGTTCGCTCGCGGCGGGCTGCGCCGTGTTCCATGGCAAGCTACCACAGCCATGGAGCGAGAAGCAAGATGAAGCAGGACCATGCGTTAGTCGAGCACACCAAGAATCAACATCCTCGCGGCAATATTATGCCCGGAATGGGCGCGCAGCGCGTGCGGGCGGGTTTACGCGCGGGGAGGGGTTTGCTAGGCTTGCGACAGGGTCGGCCTTTAACCCGGGGCGACACTCACCTGCTGATGAGCATTATCACGAGTCGCGACAACAAATGGCTTAAAGCGTTCCGCGCGGCGCTGCGCGGGAAAGGGCCGGGCGGAGGCACGGAGGACGGCGAACCCATCGGGGTCGAGGGTCCAAAGCTGGTGGAGGATGCGCTTCGCTCGGGCCTCGAGGCCGAAGCTCTGCTGGTGAGCGAGTCGGCCGAGCAGGAGGCTGAAAGAGTCCTGCGGGCAGCGAGCGAGAGCGAAGCGGGCATCCCGCGAGCGCGAGTGCTTCGGACGACGGACAAGTTGTTTCAAAGCGTGTCCGGAACGGACGCGCCGCAGGGAGTGGCGGCGTTGTTTCGCCAGCGTGCCTGGAGCCTGGACGATGTTCTGCGCGGACCGGGCGCGATGCGCGAAGGTTCGCCGCTTGTGGTCGTTCTGGCCGCAGTGCAGGATCCCGGTAATGTCGGCACGATCCTCAGATCGGCGGAAGCTTTTGGCGCAACGGGCGCGGTGACCACCCGCGGGACAGCGGACCCGTGGTCTCCGAAAGCCGTGCGCGCGTCGGCGGGATCGGCGCTGCGGCTGCCGGTACTCCGTGGGATGGCAATTCCCATCGTGCTGGCGCAGTTGCGCGTGGCGGGCGTGAAGATTTACGCAGCCAGCTCGGACCGGAACGGGCGCGACGGCAAGGCCGGCGGCACGGGAGCGCGCGCGGACCTGCGTGAGCCAGCGGCGATCTTTGTGGGCAACGAAGGGGCTGGATTGCCGCCGGAGATCACGCGCGCCGCAGATGCAACGATTTCGATTCCCACAAGCGGCGCGGTCGAATCGCTCAACGCCGGAGTGGCCGCGTCGATTGTGCTGTATGAGGCGTCGCGGCAGAGAAAGCAAGGGACGACGGACGAGGCGTAAGGCAGAGACAGAGTGGGACTATTTCGCGCAATCGAACCGGAAGAAGAACCGCAGGCGGGGCGGCCGCTTGCGGATCGGATGCGCCCGCAGACGCTCGACGAGTTCATCGGGCAGGAAGAGCTGTTGGGGCCCGGCAAACCGCTGCGGACGCAGATCGAGCGGGACGAGCTCGGCTCGATGCTCTTCTGGGGTCCGCCCGGATGCGGCAAGACGACGCTCGCACGGATCATCGCGAGGCGTACGCGGTCCCAGTTTGTGTCTTTCAGCGCCGTGCTTTCGGGGATCAAAGAGATCAAGGACGTGATGGCGAAAGCCCAGAGCGCACGGCGGTACGGACAACGAACGATCGTGTTCGTCGACGAGATGCACCGTTTCAACCGGGCGCAGCAGGACGCGTTTCTGCCGCATGTCGAAGCTGGGAACATATTGCTGATCGGCGCGACGACGGAGAATCCTTCTTTTGAAGTGATCGCACCGCTGCTTTCGCGCATGAAAGTCTACGTGCTGCGACCGCTCTCCACAGAGCAGATCGTGGAGCTGCTTCAAAAGGCCATCCAGGACGCGGTGCGCGGGCTCGGGAAGGAGCGCATCGAGGCGAGCGCCGAAATCCTCGGCCGGATCGCGATCTTGGCAAACGGCGACGCCCGCTCGGCCTACAACACTCTCGAAGCGCTGGTGCTCGGCACGGAACCGGGCGCGGACGGCCGGCGCGTGCTCTCCGAAGCGCGGCTCGAAGACGTGCTGCAAAAAAAGCTGCTGCCGTACGACAAGGCCGGCGAGGAGCATTACAACCTCATTTCGGCGCTGCATAAGTCGGTGCGGAATTCCGATCCCGACGCGGCGCTCTACTGGCTCGCGCGGATGATCGAGTCGGGCGAAGACCCGCTTTACCTTGCGCGCCGGATGGTGCGGATGGCGAGCGAGGATATCGGGCTGGCTGAGCCAGGCGCGCTGGCCGTGACGATCGCGGCAAAGGAGGCGTTCGACTTCATCGGACCGCCCGAAGGCTATCTGGCGCTCGCACAGGCGGCCGTTTATCTGTCGCTCGCGCCGAAATCGAATGCGCTCTACACGGGATATGGCGCCGTCCACGAAGATTTGCAGGCGACCATCGCCGAGCCGGTTCCCTTGCATCTAAGGAATGCGGTCACTGGATTGATGGGAAACCTCGGATACGGCAAGGGCTATCAATACGCGCACGACACCGAGGAAAAAGTAACGGACATGACGTGCCTGCCGGAGAGTCTGTCCGGACGAACTTACTACAAGCCAACCGATCAGGGATTCGAAGCACGCATCCGGCAGAGACTCGAAGAGATCCGGCGCATTCAGAAGAAGGCGTGAGGGGCAAGCGATGACGAACCAGCGGAGGGATCGGACGAAAAGGCGCGGCTTGCACCGGTTCCTCGCCGCCGCGGGAGTGCCCGGCGCCGTGCTCTCCGTTGTAGCGGCCATGGCTCTGCTGTCTTTTGCCGCAAAGGCGCAGGACAATCCGAAGTTCGTGATTGACGAAGACTGCCAAACGTTCGACATTTCAGCCGATCATGCGATTGTCTACGCGGTGCCGCGACTGAAGAGGGTTAAGAGGCTCGTCATCGAGCGGGACGACATTTTGATCGCCACGGACTCCGGAAAAACGAGGAAGGTCGTGGACGCCGACAAGTTCATGCCCATTCCCCCTCCGGCGGGCTACACCGTTGACTCGCTGGCGTGGTCGCCGGATGGGCGGCGCTTCGCGGCCGATCTGACGCTGCAGCAGCCTCCTCCAGGTTACGAAGAGCAGGTTGCGAAGGACAAAAAGAAGGAGCAAGAGCGGTCCCGCGACGCGCAGGACGAGGCCCTGCTTGCGAGCGTGGGCGGCGGCAAGGCGGTCGCACTGTTCGATGACGACGGCCACGAAATCAAAGCGGCGGGCTCGAAGACGCGGTTCATCGAGAACGCAACGAACGGCACCTGGCTCGCGGACGGTTCGACCGTGGTCTATCTGACCGGCGGCGGGCCGTATTCGATCATGCGCGTGCGCCCGTCGGATGGCCAGACCACGTCGCTCTTCGAGGGGCACACTTTCGATGCTGTGATCTGGGACGCCCCCAAAAACCGGGCGTTTGCTGTGGGCCAGAACCTCAGTTTGCGTGGCCGCTTGACGCTGGTGCAGCTCGATCTGCTCCACGAAACCGTAACGGAAATCGCGAGGCTTGAAAACTACAAGGGTGCCCTGAGCCTGTCGCCTTCGGGCGCTAAAATCGCATTCTTCGAGGATGGGGACACGATCGAGGTAATCGACATCGCCAACCCGTCGAAGCCACTTCGGACGCGAGCGGGATTGGGGCGCTTCGAATGGGGCCGGGACGAGCGGCGGGTGCTGCTCAAGCGCGGGCCCGAGGACCGGTCGAACGACCTCGTCTGGGTCGGCCTGCGCGACGATTCATTCGTGCCGGCCTTGCACGATCTGGCGTTTCGCAATTTCCAGATTGCGCCGGATGGTGCGTTTCTCGCGGTGACGGAGCCCGGAAAGCGGGCGCTGAAAGTCTATCCGCTGGAGTAAGCCGGGCCGCGAACGATTCAGGGGGATAGCGCGGGATTTCAGTGCAAACGGAAGCGCTTGATGTGCTCCTTCAAAATACATGTGTCCATGATAACGAACAGGCCGGCGCTACGCGCGCGTTCCGCGGATTCGTGGTTGATGACGCCCTCCTGCATCCAGACGCCGCGGGCGCCAATGCGGATCGCCGATTCGACGATCTCGGGAACGAACCCCGAGCGGCGGAAGATATCAACGATATCCACGTGCTCCGGAATGTCCTCGAGGCGCGCATAACACTTCTCGCCGAGAATTTCCGTCTCTTGCGGATTCACGGGAATGATGCGATAGCCGGCGGATTGCAGGTACTGCGCGACGCCGTAGCTCGGACGATGGCTGCGGCTCGACAGGCCAACAACGGCGATTGTCCGGCTGTTCTTCAGAATCTCGCTCGTGGGGTCACCTGCCGCAGCCGTTGGGAAACGGCCCGCATTCAGGTTTGTGGTCTCCATTGATCTGCGCATTCGCATCCTCTCCAGTGCGTTTCGGTTGTGGCGCCGCAAAGACGGCGCGCATGCAGCCACCAGCTCGAAGGGTTTGTCGCCCCACGAGCACGCGCCATCGCGAAGCCGGCGCATTCACACAAGCAATCGAACGCGCCAACGCCTCCGGCCTGGCCTGTATAGCTGGTCCCTATAAACGCGTGCTTAAAGATCCCCCGCCCAAGGGTTGGCTAGAGAATACCTGAAGTTTGCCGAAAGAAGAAGGCTAGCTCGCCGGACGAGGGCGACGGCGGCGCGCTGGGCTGGGCTGGGGGCGACTGCCATCGAGAACGCGCGTGAGCGCGCTGATTTCCGAGGGCTCAAGCGCGCGGTGGCGCCCCGTGGCAAGGGATCCCAGCTCGAGATTTGCGAGACCTATGCGTTTCATCTTTTCGACAGGATGCCCGGTCCGGAAGAGCCGGTTGCGCAACGTATCGCGCCGGGCTTCGGAAAGCGTCACTACGTACCAGGGAGAATCCTTGCCCCGCAAACGCGAGATGCGCGCGCCGGTCGAGCGCGAGAGGCTTTCGATTTCAGCGAACGTAAGGAGCGTCTTGAGCTTCAAATGGTAGGTTTGCGGCAGATGGTGCGCCCGGAGGATGCGGTTCGCGAGATCGCCGTCGTTTGTAAGGAAGACGAGCCCGGAAGTGTGGTATTCGAGCCGCCCCACTGGGAACACACGCTCAGAGACGCCGTGCAGGAGCTCTCGGAGCGAGCGGCGCCCTTCCGGATCGCTGAGTGTGGAGACGACTTCGGGCGGCTTGTGCAGGATCAGGTAGACGCGCTCGCCTTGGGCCCGAAGAAGTTTTCCGGCAACCTTAATGTGGTCGCGTGAGGGATCAGCCTTTGTGCCAAGTTCCGTGACGGTGCGCCCGTTCACCGTGACGAGTCCCGAGGCCATCATCTCCTCGGCACGCCGCCGCGACGTGACGCCAGCTCGGGCGATGATCTTCTGTAGCCGCTCTTCCATGTAAAGAGATTAGCTGAAAACCGGGGGACAGCGAAGGAAGTTATGGCTGCTGGCAATGGCAAAGCTTCCAAACCTGGTTAAAAAAGGCTCTGCCGTCTGGATCCACCGGGAGGTCGCCCGTATATTGAGGCTCGGTCCCGGTCACGTCGACGAGCACGGCAGAACCATTGGCGCCTCGCAGAACAAAGGCCAGCTTGGGTACAGCCCTCGAATTCGGATCGTTGGGCACAAGGTTCCCAGCCTGGCAGTGATACTCCCCTCCCAGAAACTTCTGAAAGAATGCCGACGCTCCTACCTCGACGCCGAGGTCGCCCTGATACGTGACCTTCCCAGCGTTCCAATCGAGCTTGCTCGCCTTGCCCGAACTCGATCGGAATGTGAGGGCGGTCGTGACCGTCTGTTCGGAAGCCGCGGGCCGCAGAGGGGGAACCGCCTGCGACAATTGGGACGGCGTCGCCGCACCGCCGCCTGCCGGAGCTGTTCCCTGAACCGGCACGACGGGACCGGGCAGGCTGCCGAGATCATGCGGGTGTGCCGGGACGTCCACGGAGCCAGTCGTTCCGCTGGGCACGTCGAGCACCGCGAACCGCAACCGCGGGTTTTCAGGCTTTGCGTCGTAGTCGAAGATGTTCCGAATCCCGTGGGACTGCCAGCCTTGATAAACCGCCTCCGGCACCGGCCGCGAAAGATCTCTCGGAAAGAACTCAAACCTGTCGCCCTTCGGGTCGTACTCGCAGATCGCCATCTGAAGGCCCAATTGGCGCGTGCCGCCCACGGGACCAAGCGTCAACGCGCTCGGCGAAATCGTCAGCAGATAACGGGCTTCGGATGGATGGCCGGAGGATTGTTGCGGAGGAACCGGTTCAGCTGTCAGACCGATGGAAGTGGACGGCAGAGGATCGATGCAGGCGTCCTTAAGAAGCTCCTCCGGCTGTCCGAGGTTGGCGCGCATCGCCGTATCTGCCGCGAAGTAACCGCGCCGGTACGCAAGCTTGATCCCGTGGCGCGCCGTCTTGATCGTGATCTTCTGGAAGTGCCCGTCCCACTTGATGTTTTCAGGGTAGTAAGACAATTCGTAGTAGGACGAGCTCTCGTTTAAGGCCTGTTGGACGCAACCGGCCAGGTCGTTCGTGTTTTTGCAGGTCTTGCCGCCCGTTTCGTCGGCAATTTCCTCCATCGTCGCCTGCGAATTAATGCGCAGGCTGTCCTCACGGCTGAGCGCCCCGCCAATGTCCCCGCCGGGATGTTGCAGCGTCGACGTATTTTCATTGGCAGCCGAGAAGGCCCCGGGTTCCTCGAGAGCACGCGCGTCCACGGGATACACGGCGACCTGGGCGTCCGTCAACGCGTCGGCGGCCTCTCGAACCTTTCCCTCGTAGGTGGTCGACCCCATGAAGGGGTTGCTTCCGAAGTCCGCCGTGGGCTCGATCCAGATCGGGAACGACTCGGAGAACCAGACCAGATTCTTCCGCCCCGGATAGCCGCCGAGATACTTTGCGATAGCCCGCATCGCATCCGCCGTCTCGCTCACGCGCTGGTCCATGAACTCCATGTACTGTTCTTTCTCGAAATCCTGGAGAGCCTGGATCACGTCTTGGGGCGTGTTGGGAGCTGTGTTCTGCAGCATCATCGACGGGCTGTTCGCGTCATCCTGGGGATTCTGTTCGATGAGGGTGTCCGGACGGTGCGCTTGATCCACAGCCGCCCGCAACAACTTGGGATCGGTCGTGAAGTTCTGGACTGTGTGAACCGTGTGTCCCAGCAGGAACACAGCCACCGGGGTATCCGAGGGAAGGCTCCTGAGAAAGAGAAGCATGTCGCGGCGAACCTGCATCTGGCGAAAGATCGACGTGTTGAGCGCATCCATCAGAATCGCAGTGGGAGGGACCTTGAACCGAGCGGCCTCCAGGTTCGAGTAAATGTGCGGGCCGGTGGGCAGAGCTCCGGGCTGCCCGGCGCCCGAGGCGTTCGCGGACGTGTCGATAAACTCGAATCGGGCAATCTTCTGCTGCCCGCCATGTTCGTCGAAAACCTGAAAATCGTCCTGTTTGAGATCGCGCACTAGGTTTCCATGCGAGTCCGTAACAACCACATCCACTGTGATCAGCCGCGTCTGGACCTTCACGGTGCTGGCCGCGCTCGGGGGCTGGGTGGCGGGAGGATTCTCTTGCTGAGTGGATGGCGCTTGCGCCGAAGGCCCGGCGGAAGCGACCAAGAGAAGGGCCAGGACGGACCAACCTGCGTTCTTGCGTGCTCGCATCACGCCTAGCCTTTTAGCACACTTATCAATAAACACGCCGGTGATTCTGCATGAGTTGCATGGCTAAGAGCGCTCGCTCAAGAAGCTACGACTGCTCGGATGAGCCTGCGGATGCCACGCGGGATTGCTCGGCCGCTTCGGATGAATCTTCGCCGAGTTCAGCGAGATCATTGGTCTCGCCGGAGGCGCGAATGCGTGCTGCCTCGGCGGACTCGGCGCTTGCGGGTTCGTTGGCTTCGGGCTCCGTGGGAGCGATGCCGGCGTCGGAGCCGAGCGCGGCTTGGGCCAGTTGTTCAAACTCCTTGAGGCTTGGCAGCTCGTCGAGATCGGATAGACCAAAGCGCATCATGAACTGCTTCGACGTGCGATAGAGGATCGGCCGGCCGATCACTTCCTTGCGCCCGGCGGTCGTGATGAGGCGCTTTTCGAGTAGCGTCTTGATGACGCCGCCGACGTTCACGCCGCGAATCTCGTTGATCTCGGGCACCGTGACCGGCTGCTTGTACGCGATGACGGCGAGGGTCTCAAGCGCGGGCATGGTGAGCCGCAGCGGCGGCTGCAGGCTCTTGATGAACTTACGGACCACCTCGTGATGCTGCGCCTTGGTGTAAAACTTCCAGCCGCCCGCGACCCTGCGCACCTCGATTCCGCGGTCCTCAGTCTGATACGCCGCGACGAGAAGATCGAGTCCGGCGCGAGCCTCGGTCTTCTCGACGCCGAGCGCATTCGCGATCTGGTCGACCGTGGCGGGCTCGTCCGCGGCGTAAATGATGGCTTCGAGCGCGGCCTGAATTTCCTGTGGAGTCATGGTCAGAGATATTGCTCCTCGATTTTCGACATCGCGTCGGGGCCGGCGAAAACCGCGTCGAACATCTGATGTTTGCGCAGGCGAATATCCGCAAAAAGCTCCGACTGGACGAGAATCACGGCCTGCATGCGAACCATTTCCAGCACGGAGAGCAGCGCCACGATCATGGCGTTCCGCGTCTCGCACGCGTCGAAGAACTCAACCAACGAGACAGGCTCGTCGCCCGCTGCCAGCAGCCGGCGGAGGCGGTCCATCATCTGCGCCATCGTCACCGTCTCGTGCCGCAGCTCGAAGCGCGCCACTTCCTTGCGCCGCTCGAGTACCTGCTGGAATGTCCTGATCAGATCGACGAGCGAGACGACGAGTTCGCCCTCGATAGCGTCGCCCGTGTAAAGCGCGCGGTCCGGCCGCGACCACACGTGGTCCTCGATCTGCTGCTTCTGATAGAGAAGCTGCGCGGCATTCTTGAATTTCTCGTGTTCGAGCAGGCGATGGACCAGCTCGTCGCGCGGGTCCTGCTCTTCCGGCCCGGCAAGCGGGTCCGCAGGCAGCAGCATCTTCGACTTGATGTGGATCAGCGTAGCCGCAATGTAGATGAAATCGGCGGAGACGTCGATGTCGAGCTTTTCGAGCCGGTGCAGATAATCGAGATATTGTTCGGTGATTTTGGCGATGGGAATGTCGTGGATGTCCATCTCCTGCTTGCGGATCAGATCGAGCAGAAGATCGAGCGGGCCTTCGTAGACAGGCAAGTGGATGCGGTACGGTGTCGCCACGTCACCTTCCCCCGGCGGACTTGCGGGCTTCGTCCCATTTGAAGATCGCGTTGCGGACGCGCCTCATCGTCCGGCGCGCGGCCGCATGCGCCTTCTTGCCGCCGCCGTCGAGGATATCCCAAACCTGCTGGGGATGCGCCTCGAATTCTTTGCGGCGTGCCTGAACAGGCTCGATCCACCGGACCAGCGAATCCGCCATCAGCGCCTTGCAATCGACGCAGCCGATCGCGGCCGACCGGCATTCGCTGTCGATGCGCGCCACCGTGTCCGGATCGGCGCCATTTGCCGCGGTCGAGAACAGCTTGTGATACGCGAACACCGGGCATACCTCGGGCCGCCCCGGGTCAGTGCGCCGCTGGCGCTGCGGGTCCGTCATCATGTTCCGGACTTTCGTGCGGATTTCCTCGGGCGCGTCGCTCAGCCATATCGCGTTGCCGTAGCTTTTCGCCATCCGCCGTCCGTCGGTCCCCGGCAGCCTAGGCGTCTCGGTCAGCAGGTGTCCCGGCTCTGCGAGTTTCTTTTTGACCTTCAGGAATTTCCTGAGCTTTGGCTTGAGGCGATCGAGAACATTGTCGTAACCGATATCGGCGACGCCCCTTCGAATGACTCCGCGAAAGAAATCGTCGATTTCGCCTTGTTGAACGCTCGGGCCTTTGGGCGGCTCAGATCGCACAGGTGGAAGCGTCCCCAAAACGCTGTCCAGAACATCGGTATTGCGAACCAATTCGTCGTCGATTTCGAGGCCGAATTGCGCGTTGAAACGCCTCACAATTTCGCGGGTGATCTCGACATGGGGCACCTGATCTTCGCCGACAGGCACAAAATCGGCGTCGTAGATGACGATGTCGGCGGATTGCAGCAGCGGATATCCCAGGAAGCCGTACGTGCCCAAGTCGCGGTCCTTCAGATTCTCGATCTGCTCCTTGTACGTCGGGACGCGCTCGAGCCACGAAAGCGGCGTGATCATCGAGAGCAGAACATGTAGCTCGGCGTGCTCGAGGATGCTCGACTGGATGAATAGCGTCGATTTCGCGGGATCAAGCCCGACCGCCAGCCAGTCCGTCGCCACCTGCAAAGTATTTTCAGCGATCGAAGACGTGTCTTCGTAATGTGTCGTCAGGGCGTGCCAATCGGCGACGAAGAAGAAGCATTCGTACTCTTCCTGGAGTTTCAGCCAATTCGAGAGGGCGCCGAAGTAATGGCCGAGGTGGAGGCGGCCGGTGGGCCTCATGCCGCTCAGGACTCGTTTGCGTTTCGCCACTCTGCGGGGAGTCTCCTAATCCAAAGTCGAAAAAGTGAAATGGAAAACCATAAAAAGGATGCTAGCACAGAAGACCGGAGCGGAAACGCGGAAAACTACAGCTTGAGCAACTCGCGCAGGCGCTTGGTCTGGTTGCGAGAGACGGGAATTTCGCTTGAACGCTTGTCGTCCATCTTGAGCACGTAGCTCGATTTGAACCACGGGACCACTTCCTTGATGTGCTTTATGTTGACAAGATACGAGCGGTGCGGACGCCAGAAGACATCCGGGTCGAGCGCCTCCATCAGGTCCTCGACCGTGCGGTAGTTTGAAACGCCCTCGGTGTCGCGCGAGAAAATCGTGATCGCGCCGTCCTGGATCGCCGCGTAGATCAAGTCCTCGGCGTCGATCAGGATCATGCGCGACTGGGACTTCGCGAGCAGCTTCACGGGCTGCGCCGGGCGCGGCTTCGGCATGCCGCCCAGCTGGCCCATCAGAGTTTCGAGGCGGTCAACGGGCGAAGTGTTGGCCTCGACCATCTTTTTCGCCCGCTGGATCGCCCGCGCGATGCGCGTCCGGTCGAACGGCTTCAGCACATAGTCGACGGCGTTCACTTCGAACGCCTGCACCGCATAGTGATCGTACGCCGTCGCAAAAACGATTTGCGGGATGCGCAACTTCCGCTCGACCAGCTTTTTGATGACGCCGAAGCCGTCGAGGCCGGGCATCTGGACATCGAGAAACACGAGATCGGGTTCGTGCTCCTTGATGAGCGCGATGGCTTCGAGACCATTCCGGCCCTGCGCGACGACGTTGACCTCCGGAAAGCCCTTCAGCAGATACGCGAGTTCGTCGCGCGCCGGCCGCTCGTCGTCAACAATAATGGTGTTCATGGCCATGGATGTCTATTGCAAGTATAAAGGAGCCGAAGGACTTGGGGAAAGCGAAGGAGGCGCGGGGCGCGGTCGTGCGGTAGAATCTTTTGGCCTTCAAGGAGAGTCGGTGAAAAACAAGAGGAAGGGCCCACGGCGGGCGCGGGTCGCGAGCAGCGAGTTGCTCTTTCAAGGGCGCGTCTTCGCGCTCAAGCGAGAGCGGGTGATCGAGCCCGGCGGGATCACCACGACGCGGGAAATCATCGTGCACCCCGGATCGGTCGTCGTTCTCCCGGTGTTTCCGGACGGGCGGTTGTTGTTGATCCGGCAATATCGCCACGCGGCGGGCCAATATTTGTGGGAGCTTGTCGCCGGGCACAAAGAGCCGAACGAGACCTTCGCCGAGGGCGCCCATCGCGAGCTGTTGGAAGAAGCGGGCTACACCGCGCGGCGCGTTCGCAAGCTCCTCGAAGTCTTCCCTTCTCCCGGGCTTCTCGGCGAAAAAATGGAGATCTTTCTGGCGGAGGGCCTGAAAAAAGGAACGGCGCTTCCCGAGGACGACGAGAAAATCAGCAATCGCATTCTCACGTTGAAAGACGCCCTGCGCTGGATTCGCACCGGCAAGCTTCGCGATTCGAAATCCGTTTCCGGAATCCTGTATTACGCGGCCTTCGTCGCTCGCAAATAGTGGAGGTTCCCCACCGTGGAAAACAGAGAGGTAGCTAAAATCCTGCGCCAAACGGCGCATCTGCTCGAAATCGACGGCGCGATCATCGGCCGTTACCGCAGCTATGAAAAAGTGGCGGAGCTCCTCGACAGCATGCACGAGCGCATCGAAGACATCGCCACGGACGAAGTAAAGCTCAAGGAACTGCCCGGCATCGGCGAAAAAATGGCCGCGCACATCCACGAAATCCTGAAGACCGGCGATTACAGCCTGCGCCAGAAGCTGTTGAAAAAATACCCGCCCACGCTCCTCGACCTGCTCGAAGTCCACTCTCTTGGGCCCAAGAGGGTCGCGCTGTTGTGGAAGAAATTCAAGGTCGCCACCGTCGACGGCCTCGAAAAACTCGCCCGGGAAGGCAAGCTCCGCGATCTCCCCGGATTCGGTGAGAAGAGCGAACAGAACATCCTCAAGGGCTCGGAGCAGTTCAAGCATCTCTCCGGCTCGGGAAGGTTCCGCCTGAACGTTGCGGACGAGGAAGCGCAAAAGCTCACCGCCTACATCGCCAAGGCAGGCCAGGCGGTTGAATCGGTGACGCCGGCGGGATCGCTGCGGCGCGGCAAGGAAACCATCGGCGATCTCGATCTGCTGGTGACCATGCGGCCCGGGCACGACAACCAGAAGGACATCGACGCTGTCGCGGAGCACATCCTGAAGTACCCGGAAATCGATCGCGAGCTCGCTCACGGCGAGAACAAGGTCAGCTTCCTGCTCAATAGTGGCGTGCAGGTGGACGTGCGGCTGCTCGAAAAGAAGAGCTTTGGTGCGGCCCTGCTCTACTTCACCGGCTCGAAAGAGCACAACGTCGCGCTCCGCGGACGCGCAAACGAAATGGGCTGGACTCTCAACGAGTACGCCCTGACGACGCTCAAGGGCGGCAGGATCGTAGCGAGCAAGACCGAGGAGGAAATCTACGCGAAGCTCAAGCTCGCCTATATCGAGCCCGAGCTGCGTGAAATGACCGGCGAAATCGAGGCCGCCGAACACGGCAAGCTGCCCAAGCTCGTCACCCTCGCCGACATTCGCGGTGACCTCCAGATGCACACCACGGCCTCGGACGGCAGGAACTCGATCGAGGAAATGGGGCAGGCGGCTCGCGATCTCGGCTACGAATACATCGCGCTGACCGACCATTCGCAAGCCGTTACCGTTGCGAACGGGATGGACGAGAAGCGCACGCTCGAGCAGATCAAGAAGATTCGCGCCGCCGGCGAGCGCGTGCCGGGAATTCGCCTCCTGGCCGGCATTGAGGTCGATATCAAGAAGGACGGCTCGCTCGACCTCGACGACGAGGTGCTGGCGCAGCTCGACGTGGTCGTCGCGTCGGTGCACTCCTACATGAATCTCGAGCGCGCGGAGATGACCGATCGGATCCTCGCCGCGATCGAGAATCCCTACACGCAGATCATCGCGCACCCCACGGGCCGGCTCATCATGCGTCGCGATCCCTTCGAATACGACATGGAGAAAGTGCTCGATGCGGCGGCGGCTCACGGCGTCGTGATGGAGTGCAACGCCTACCCCGACCGCCTCGACCTGCGCGACGTCCACCTGCGAATGGCGAAGCAGCGCGGCGTGAAGATCGTGATCTCGACCGACTCCCACTTCACCGGAAATCTCACCTACATGAAGTATGGCGTCGCGACCGCGCGCCGCGGCTGGATCGAAAAGAAAGAAGTGATCAACACGCGCCCGCTCGACGAATTTCTCGCGGCTCTGCGCCCGAAGCCGCATGCCGCCGGTGCGCACACAATAAAGGGCCACGCAAAGCGCAAATCCGCTTAGCGTCTGCTCCTCGCTAAACGGAATAGGAAACGGTGTCGTCGTTCACCGCGGCAGGAGTGGCCGCGGGCTTCGCGGCTTCCGTCGGGGATTTCGAAACGCCGCGCCGCATCGCCACGATTCCGGTGCGGACCACTTCCAGCAATCCGAACGGGGTCAACAACTCCAGGAAGCGATCCACCTTCTCTTCCCCGCCCGTCAACTCCAGGGTGATCGATTCGAGCGCGATGTCCAGCACGCGGGCCTTGAACACTTCCGCGAGCTTGAGCACCTGCGCGCGCGCGTCGGCCTCCGCGTGAACCTTCACGAGGGAGAGGTCGCGCATGAGCGCCGACTGGTTCGTCAGATCGTCCACGAGCAGAACGTTGACGAGCTTGTAGATGTTCGCGACGATGCGCCGCGCCTGGTCCTCGTCCGCCTCGGTGACGATGGTCATCCGCGAAACGTCGGGCTTCTCGGTGCGGCCGACCGTGAGCGAGTCGATGTTGAACGCGCGGCGGCGAAATAGCGACACCACCCGGGACAGCACGCCGGGCTTGTTTTCGACGTAAACGACAAAGGTATGCAGCATGGGGTTCCTATTCGTCCGTGGCGGTCTCGACGATCGGATTCGGCCGCCGGATCATGTCGTGAAGGGCCGCGCCCGCCGCCACCATCGGGTACACGGTGTCCTCCTGCTCGACCTTGAAATCAATCAGAACGGGCCCTTCGTGCGCCCGCGTGGCGCGCACCGCTGGGACAACGTCGGCCCGCTTTCCGATCGTCATGGAGCGTATGCCGTACGCCTGCCCGAGCTTTGCAAAGTCCGGGTTCAGCAGCGGCGTGGCCTCGTAGTTCCGCTCGTAGAAAAACTCCTGCCACTGGCGCACCATGCCGAGATACCCGTTGTTGATGATCGCGATGTTGACCTTCAGGTTCTCCTGAACCATCGTCGCGAGCTCGGCCATCGTCATCTGGAAGCCGCCGTCGCCTACCACAACCCAGACGTCCGCGTCCGGCCGCCCCACCTTCGCGCCGATCGCCGCCGGGAGCGCGAAGCCCATCGTGCCAAGGCCGCCCGACGTGATCAGCGAGCGCGAACGCTCGTGCTTGTAATACTGCGCTTCCCACATCTGGTGCTGGCCCACGTCGGTCACCACGATCGTGTCGCCGTCGCGCGTTTCGCGCCACAGATCGTTGATGACGTGCGCCGCGTAGAGGTGGCCGTTATCGGGAAGATTCTGGATGTCGCGGACGGCCGTATCGCCCTTGAGTTCGTGGATGTGCTCGATCCACTCGCTGCGGTTCGCCGATTCCACGCGCGGCAGCAGCTCCTGCAAAATCTTGCGCAGGTCACCGACGAGCGCGACATCGACTTTCACGTTCTTGTTGATCTCCGCCGGATCGATCTCGACGTGAATCTTCTTGGCGTTGGGCGCGTAGGTCTTCAGGTTGCCGGTAACGCGGTCGTCGAAGCGCATGCCGAAGGCCAGCAGCAAGTCGGCATCCTGAATCGCCTTGTTCACCCAGGCCTCGCCGTGCATGCCCATCATGCCGAGATTCAAGACGTGCGAAGCGGGCAGCGCGCCGAGCCCCAGAAGCGTCATGGCCATGGGAATACACGCTCGTTCGGCGAACGTTTGCACCTCTTGCGCCGCTCCGGAGACGAGGATCCCGTGGCCGGCGAGAATCACCGGCCGCTTAGCCTCGTGGATCAGCTTTAGGGCCCTGTCGTACTCCTCCTTCGCGGGCGAGAGGTCGGGACGGTAGCCTCGCATCCGAGGAGCCGCAGCCTCCCAATCGAACTCGCACGAGCTTTGCTGTGCGTCCTTGGTGATGTCGATAAGCACCGGTCCCGGCCGGCCGGATTTCGCCACGTACATCGCTTCCCGCACCGCGTGCGCGATTTCCTCGGCGCGCGTCACGAGGTAGTTGTGCTTCGTGATGGGCAGCGTCACGCCCGTGATGTCGGTCTCCTGAAAAGCATCGGAGCCGAGCAGCTTGCTTCCAACCTGTCCGGTGATGCAGACGATCGGCGACGAGTCGAGCATCGCCGTGGCGATGCCGGTCACCATGTTCGTCGCGCCGGGCCCCGACGTGGCCACCGCGACGCCTACGTCGCCCGTGGCCCGCGCGTATCCGTCCGCCATGTGCGTGGCGCCCTGCTCGTGGCGCACCAGGATGTGACGGATCGAGCTGTGCTGGAGCGCGTCGTATGCGGGAAGAATCGCGCCGCCGGGATAGCCGAAAACCGTCTTGACCCCCTCGCGCTCAAGACACTCCCAAAGAATCCTTGCGCCGGTCATCGTCTCTTTTTGACTGCCCATATCTGCTTCTCCTCAGTACCGCAAAAAATAAAACCCACCTTGCCAGCGTCTCTGGCGGGTGGGTTTCTTGAGCCTTTCAGATTTCCTGTTACTCAGCTCAGTCATGCCCTCCGGGCAGAGACGCGCGCACGGGCCGTACTACTACGATTTCGAGCTGAAGCCGGCCGAGCTTTCGATTGTTCTTCATGTGCCTTCGCGTCCCATTCACTGAGCCGATCCGAACTACCGATCAGCCTCGGCTAACTTATCCCCTAAGATTGCTCGTGTCAAGAGAGTCTTCGCCTGGCGCTCCCCCCTCTGGACTTCGGCAAGAGCGCGAAATCGCGCACTTAAGGGTCGTTTAGCCCACTTTAGGCGTCAAAATCGCCCCGAAAATTCACACAGTACTGAACCATTTCTCCCAGTACGACTAAGGGAAAATCCCTTCCAGAAACGTAGCCGCAAGGATATATGTGTTCCTTCCGACGCACTCCTTCAACGCCAGGCCCGTTCCTTAGTCCCATGAAATCCGACAGATAGGAGACGGCACCGATTGGTACCCGTGGTGCACATCCTCTCTGCGACAGTCAAGGAGGCGCCTCGTGGTGGTTTATCTGATGCTCGTGATTGCCGCAGTGCTCGCGTTTCTGTGCATTTCGCACGTGATTCCGGAGATGGTCCACGGGAATCTCGCCCGCGTCTCGCCATCCGAGCAGCATCCACTCCGGAGATACAGATTCCCGGCGGCGGACTAATTGGTTCGATTAGCCGGAGTGAAACGACAACGACAATGAATTCGACTTTGACAATCCGGATGACGATAGGCACATGGAGCAGTTCCCGGCCTGCCAGCAAATCCTCCTGGAAACCTCGGCAAGAAGCGCGGCGTAGGAAGCGCCTGAAAATGTCGCTTCCGGTGCTGCTCCGCTCGACCGACGAGCAATGTGCCGAAGGGGAGGATGTGGGCGAAGTGGTGAATTTCAACAGCGAAGGACTCTACTTTACTACGACCATGCTCCATTACTCTCCGGGGATGAAATTGGTCGTGACGTTTCCCTACGGCGAGCATGCGCCCGTACAAAGAAAGTTTCTCGCAACCATAGTGCGCGTAGAGCATTGCTGGATCGGCACTCGCGGGGTTGCCGTGAGCCTGGGCACCCAATCTGACACGGGAACGCCGGCGGCTTGATTGCCTTTTAGGCAAGATTGCTGGGATTGCCCTTGTCAATGGCTGGAGTCGGCAGGGACAATGGTTTGTACCCGCCAGCTAGCCTGCTGCGTTGCCACAGGAAATACACGCCATAACCGGCGGGAAAGCAGGTCGAAACACCATGTACATGCGTGACGATGGCTCCAAGAGCAGTTCGAGCAGCCACTCCGCAGGTCGCGGCGCGTCCGCTCCAGCGGTCGACCGCCGCAATACGGACCGCTACATTTTTACGGCCACAGCTGAGGTGGTCGAGCTAAGCTCAGGTGCGCGATTCTCCACTCGGACGACCGATCTCGGTTCCGGGGGCTGCTTCGTCGATACGATGGTTCCTTTCCCGGTGGGCTCCAAGGTCCACGTCAGCGTCCGCAAAGGCCAAACTAACTTCGAGGCCAGCGGAACTGTGGTCTATTCCCAGGCTGGTTTGGGGATGGGTATCGGCTTCGATCCGCTCGATCCCACGCACCGCGAGGCATTGGATATGTGGCTGAACGAACTAACTGCTGGGCGTCAGGTGTCGCAGCCGGCCGCAACGATTCGCCCCCAAAGACCACTACCGAGCGGTCGATCAGATCACGCTTTCGTTGTCCGCCTGATCCAACTCTTGATCGGGAAGGGTCTGCTGACGGAAGCCGAAGGGGCATCCGTGTTGCAGGATCCTCTGCTGTAGTTCCATTCGCTGCATCGAGGAGCCCACTATTTGGCTGGCTCGAAATCCGTGCAGCTATTTCCCAGACAAGGAATTTTTTCCCTCATTCGTGTCAGTTTAACCCAATACTGTTCCCTCTAAACCATTTATAATCAGTAAAGAGGCGATGATCTGGGTGGCAGTAGTCGTGCAATGGTTGGAGGACAGGGGGATTCATGGGAGAACGAAGAAAAGCAAAGAGATACGAGGTTTACCTGCCATTGCAGGTTTGTATGTCACGAAAGCGACCTACCGAGTTCCACACGGCCCAGCTACGCGACATCTCTCGCCTTGGCATCTACTTTCACTCCAACGTGCCGATCGACCCGGGCGTGGGCATGGAGCTCACATTTGCGCTGCCCACGGATAAAGACCGCGGCGCTTCGGTCCTCGTTCGCGCGAGCGCCAAGGCCTTGCGCGTGACTGCGGTTGAAACTGGAGTGACACCGATCTACGGAATAGCGGCCACCATCGACCGAATTGACTTCGTCCGCCCAGTAGTCGCGGCAGCCTGAACGAGTTTCGCCTCCGCAAACCGGCCTCGCATCCAGCCCAACTCCGCACAGCGGGTCCGAATGGGCGACCCGCCCGCAATCCGCAGCAAGCGCCCGCCGAGGTTCAAACTTCCCATAACCGAGGCATCTCGGCCCTTCATTTCCGCGAACACCGCGTCACTTAAACAGATTACTTCCGAATGCGCCGTGATACGGGAGGAATCCCAAAGGTGACAAGGCGGATCATATCTCCAGTAAATCGGCTGCGGTTGAGTTGTGTATAATACGACCCGCCTCAGGAGGGCAATTCATGTTGCGCATCAACGACGAAGCTCCCAATTTCACCGCCGAAACTTCGCAGGGGACGATCAACTTCCACGAATGGATCGGCAACGGCTGGGCCGTCTTGTTTTCGCACCCCAAGGACTTTACCCCAGTGTGCACCACGGAACTGGGTTACATGGCTGGGCTTCAGCCTGAATTCGAGAAGCGCAATTGCAAGATCATCGGGCTGAGCGTGGACCCGGTGAGCAATCACAGCAAGTGGGCCGTGGACATCGAAGAGACGCAGGGGCACAAGGTGAAATACCCGATGATCGGGGACCCGGAACTCAAGGTGGCCAAGCTTTATGACATGCTGCCGGCAGACGCCGGCGATACTTCCGAAGGCCGCACCGCGGCCACGAACGCCACCGTGCGTACCGTGTTCGTGATCGGTCCCGACAAGAAGATCAAGCTGATGCTCAGCTACCCGATGAGCACCGGCCGCAACTTCGACGAAGTGCTGCGAGTCGTCGATTCGATGCAACTCACGGCCAAGCATAAAGTGGCCACGCCGGTGAACTGGAAACAGGGCGACGATGTGATCATCCTCCCGGCGGTGTCGGAGGAAGAAGCCAAACAAAAGTATCCTGGCGGCTGGAAGGCTCCCCGGCCATATCTGCGAATTGTTCCCCAGCCGAGGTAGCAGTCTGCAAAGGGTAGTGCATAGTGATCCTCAAGCAGTTCTATCTGCCGTGCCTGGCACACGCTTCCTACATCATTGGAGACGAGGAGACAGGCACGGCAGCAGTCGTTGACCCGCAACGGGACACGGACCAATACATTGCGTTTGCCGCCGAGCACGCGCTCGAGATCAAGCACGTATTCCTGACGCATCTCCACGCCGATTTTGTCGCCGGGCATTTGGAACTGCGCGATCGCGTGGGCGCAAGAATCTATCTCGGCGCTGCGGCTAAAGCGGCGTATGCGTTTACTCCTCTTCGCGATGGCGACATTCTCGAATTCGGGCGGGTACGCCTGAAGGTGCTAGAAACGCCGGGCCACACTCCGGAATCGATCTCCATCGTCGTTTACGACCTGAACTCCAGCGATACGCAACCGCATGCCGTGCTCACCGGGGACACTTTGTTCATCGGCGACGTAGGGCGGCCCGATTTGCGCGCGGCGCTGGGATGGTCGGCCACCGAACTTGGCAGCATGCTCTTCGATTCGGTGCACATGAAGCTGTTGGCGCTGCCGGACCAAAGCCTGGTGTATCCGGCTCACGGTGCAGGTTCGCTGTGCGGGAAGGCGCTCAGCAAGGAGACGGTATCCACGCTGGGGGAGCAACGGCGATCGAACTACGCGCTGCAGCCCATGAGCAAAGAAGTATTCATTCAGGTGGTCACAGCCGATCAACCGGAAGCTCCGGCCTACTTCATCTATGACGCCGTGCTGAACAGCCAAGAGCGGCCTACACTGGACCAATCGCTGGCGCGCGAGATGAACCCGCTGACGCTCGACGGCGTGCTTGAATTGCAGGCGGCTGGCGCGCAGATCCTCGATACGCGTGATGCAGCTGAATTTGCTTCGGCGCATCTGGTGGGCAGCATCAACATCGGCCTCGTCGGCCAGTACGCAACGTGGGCCGGAACCGTGCTCGATCGGAAGCATCCGATTGTAATTATCGCGGACCCTGGCCAGGAGAATGAATCCGCAGTTCGCCTCGGGCGCATCGGGTTCGATCACGTGGCCGGATATTTGAAGGATGGATTGCACAGCCTCGAATCGCGGCCGGAACTGATCGCCTTCACCGAGCGCCTCAGCGGACAGTTCGCCGCGGAACTCCTGTCATCGAGTCAGCCGCCGCTGGCCATTGATGTTCGCGCGCCGCGCGAGCGCGATCAGAAGTACATCGCAGGAAGTTTGGGCATCCCGCTCAATCATCTGACGGAAAATCTGGAAAGGCTGCCGAAGGACCGTCCCTTGCTGGTCTATTGTGCGGGCGGCTACCGGTCGTCCATCGCCGCGAGCTTGTTGCAACGCAGCGGATTTGATCCCGTCGGTGAAATTGCCGGCGGCATCGTAGGATGGGAAGCCGCAAAACTGCCAGTTCAAACTGCCCAGGTTTTGCCATAGAAACTTCGGAGTCGCTAACTTCAACGATGAGCCTTCATCCGTTAGAAGAATCAGATTGTAGAAAAGGGTGCGCAGTAGTTCCGTGATAGTCCGCGGTCTTCGTCCACTCGGAAACTGGCGACCCACGATCGGCCGGCGGCGTCTCCGCGCTTTCTCGAACCCGGTACAATGAGGCGATGCGAAATCGCTCACGACCACCTGGTCTTCGTGAAGGCCTGCCAGGCAGAATCTTCCGGCTTGAGCGCGAGGTTCTGCAAACACTTTGCAGTCGACCACCCGAACGAACTCGCTGGGAAAAGATTGCTGCTGACATGGGAAGCTACGCGTGGCAGGAGCCCGAGCATAGAGTGGTATACGCGGCTCTGCGGGAAGTCCGGCGTCGCGATCCGCGAACCTGGCGCGAACAACTCCCCGCGCAGGCTACGCGCATGGGATTCCCTGACGTTGATTGGCGGACCTACTTCGTGCCGGCGGAAAAACCCAAACCCGCAGGCGACGCCGAACTCAACGAGATGCTCCGCGTGCTGAAAGCTCTCGTGGCGGCGCGTTCATGAATCCCCCGTCGATTCGGTTGCTCTCGCTCGCCGACGTAACGCTGCTTCCAGTATTCATCCTGTGGTTCATCTGGCGCCTGCAATTCACGGCGCGATGGACGTGGGTAATTTTCGTCGTTTGGCTCCTTGCCAGTTTCTTGCTGCATCGCGACACGCCCAGGACGCTGGGATGGCGCGCGGATAACCTGTGGCCCGCCACGAAGCAGGCTCTCCCTGTGTTCGGCCTTTTCGTGGCGGCCCTCCTCGCGACGGGACTCGCCCTCCACGAGCCGCGGCATCCCCAGCCCGCCGCAATCTCATGGTCCCGGTTAGGGGCATACTTCGCCTTTTGCCTCTTGCAACAGGTGGCGCTCAATTCCCTGTTGCACAACCGCATGCTCTCGATTGTGCGGAATGAATGGCTGGCCGCCGCGCTTACGGGAGCGATTTTTGCCGCATGTCACTGGCCGAACCCGGTGCTCGTGCCCCTGACATTCGTGGCTGGGACGGCGATGGCATGGATGTTCGGCCGCGTCCGCAACATCATCCCACTGGCGTTTGGCCAAACATTGCTGGGTATGCTCGTTGGATGGGCGTTCCCAATGGCCTGGCACCATCACTTGCGCGTCGGCCCGGGGTATTACGGCGGCTGATACTCACCGCAGGCGGCGCCCTATTCGGTGTCACTTCTTCGGCGTGTTTTGGGCTGCGAGTTCGAAGGCGATGAACTGCTCGAGCGTCGACGGGTCGCCGCCGGTGAGAGGGCGGCCGTTGATATAAACGGTCGGCGTGCTGTTTATGCCGAGCGCGACGCCTTCGGAATGCTCGCCATCCACCGCTTTCTGCGCGTCCGCCGAGGAAAGGCAGGCTTTGAAGGTGTCCGCGTTCAGACCGGCTTGCGCAGCAAACCCAACCAGCTTGTCCCAGATATTCTCGGGCGAAATCACGTCCTGATTGTCGAAGATTGCGTCGTGGACAATCCAGAACGCATCCGGCGACTGTTCGAACGCGCAGCGGCCGCCGATGGCCGCCGTTTCCGCCCAAGGGTGAATCCCCGTCAGCGGGAAATTCTTGTAGACGAGGCGAATCTGCGGAAAGCGCGTCTCGATAGCCTTGAGGCTTTCGTACAGTTCGCGGCAGTGCGGGCACTCGAAATCGGCAAATTCGACGACGGTCACGGTCGCATCCGCCGGACCCTTCGAGGGATCGCCGTCGACATGAATCTTCGCACGGTTGTCGGCGAAGGGATCGACGGAGGTATCGAATATCTCGCCTCGAAGCAGCGTCTTGCCGTCTTTGCTGACGAAAACCTCGCCCGATTCCTTGTGTTCGTTGAGTGTGACCTCAACAGGAACGGCGTAAAAACCCGAAGCCGAAGACTGCGCCAAAGGACCGAGCTGAACCTTGATGTCCGGTCCCCAGGCAAAGAGCTTGCGCACAAACACTTCCGTCGATTTCAGAAGCTTCTCCTGTTCTGGCGACGCCGCGATCCGCCCAGCCGCCGGCGCCGCCGCGGCGGACTCACCGGACGATTTGGCCGCCTGCCCAACGCACGGCAGTCCTACCAGGAGAATCGGACCTACGATCGATAAGACGGCTCTGTGAAACATGGGGATCGGTCCTCCGCGCAGCGGCGCAAAAAAAACCATCAAGTCCCAGACAGAATAAAGAAAAAGGGCGAGAAGAGCAAAACCCAAAGGAGGCGGGCGCTGCCCTAATTTCAGAGGAGAGCGCATGCATGCGTCAGGGCACGCCTTCCATGCTGCCTCGGGACGGCACGCGCTTGACCCGCGAGGCGGTTGTGACTATTGTGTGCCAACCGGGGGGATGTCCGATGAGATGGAAGCCTTTCGCTATTTTTCTTGCGAGCATTGGCATGCTGCTCGTTGCGAGCGCGCCGCTTTGGGCTCACCATTCGTTCGGAGTCGTGTACGACGAGAAGAAACCCGTCACGCTGACGGGCACCGTGACGAAGATCGAATGGACCAATCCGCATAGTTTCCTCTTCATCAACGTGAAGGATCAGGACGGCAAGGTCACGAACTGGCGATTCGAGGGATATCCTCCCACCGTGCTTTACCGGGCGGGATGGAAGCGCGACGTGACGATGAAACCCGGTGACGAAGTCACGGTCTTTGGGTGGCAGGCGCGAGTGGGCGGTCCGTGGGGACACGCGCGACAGGTGACATTTGAGGATGGAAAGAAGCTCTATTTCGGCCCGGGCCCCGGCACGGGTGACGGCGGAGCCGCCCCGCAGGTCGCAGTGCCGTCGGCCAATTAAGAAGTCGTAGTTCTTCAAGGAACTGCTTTCGGAGGTCCGCTCGTGAGAAATCGTCTGCTGATTGCCACGCTCGCGGCGCTGGCGATTCTCCCCGCAAGCGTCCTGGCCCAAGAGAATCGGGCAAGCGCGAAGATACCCCGCACGGCGGATGGGAAGCCGGACCTGACGGGCGTCTGGCAGGGCGGCAGCAACCGGATCGGAACCTGGGAAGACACGAACAATGGCGATGGCCCGCTGGGAGCCAACGGCCCGATCACGCCCTTCGCCATAAAGGAACCCGCACCGAAGATTCCGTACCAGGCATGGGCGGCGGCGAAAGTCGTGGAGGAGTACAAGAAGCGCGGGATCGACGAGCCCATGGTGCACTGCCTGCCGCCCGGAGTGCCGCGAACGACACTGATGGGACTCTTCCCAATGCAGATCGTGCAGACGCCGAAGACGATCGTCATGCTGTTCGAAGCCTTTCACCTTTTTCGCGTGATTCCCATCGACGCCAAGCATCCGGACGACCTGGAACCCAGCTACATGGGAGACTCCGTGGGACACTGGGAGGGCGACACGCTCGTGGTGGACGTCACGGGTTTCAACGACAAGACGTGGCTTTCCGGCACCGGAACCCTCCACAGCGAGAAGCTGCACGTGACCGAGAAATTCACGCGCGTGGATGAAGACACGATCGTCTACGAAAGCACCGTCGAGGACCCCGTTGTGCTGACCGGGCCGTGGATCCGACGTGGAACCATCATGCTGCGCCCCGGAACGCGGCTCCGCGAGTACGAGTGCGCGGAAAACAACGTGGACGAACAACGGTACGAAGAGATTCGGAAGAACCCGTCCCTCTACGAGAGAAAGTAAGCAAACAGCGGATTCCGGGGAGCCGCGCTAATCGAAGCTGTGGATGGCCGAGTTTTCGTCGGCGAAGTCCTCGAAGATTTTGCAGAGGTTCGTGATTTCGAGAAGACGCTGAATCTGCTTATTCAGCTGCATCATCTTGAAGTCACCTCCCGCGCGCCTGACCATCACAAAGCCGCGGGCGAGGACGCCGATGCCGGAGCTATCGAGCTCGGTGACTTCGCTGAGATTCAACAGAATTTTCTTACGGCCCTTCCGCACCAAATCGCCAAACATTTCATTCAAGGCATCCGCTTCGTTGTAGGTAATCGTACCGTGGATATCCACGACCGTGACGGCACCTTTCTGACGAATTGTGACGCTGAAACGCATCGTTTGCTTATTTCTGTCTCGAGTTCAGGGCCGCGTCAAAAGCGAAACAGTGGGCTGGGGAGCTGGGGGCACCGGCCGCCACATTGTAATCACATCATCCCGGTGTTCACAATCCCCAGCCATCAGTTGCGATAGGCGCCGGCGTGCGGCGCGGCGGCTGCTCTCCACACGAACTATTCTTCGGTGGCGGCCTGCCCTTGAGAAGGCAGCCAATAGCTCGCGAGCACGGGAATCAAGAACAGGATCGCAAACGGAGAGGTGACCATGCCACCAACCACAACGCGCGCTAGCGGCTGCTGGGCCTGCACGCCGATGCCGGAGGACAGCGCCGCGGGCAGCAGGCCCAGACCGGCGGCAGAGCAGGCCATCAAGACCGCGCGCATCTCGTCGAGCGCGCCGCGCTCGATTGCTTCGTTCCGCGGATGCATGCGGCGCTCCAAACCCTGAATACCTGAGACCAATACGACGCCGCCCAGAGTAGAAACACCGATCACGGAGGCAAAGCCTACTGCGGCGGAAATGCTCAACGGCGTGCCCGTAACAAGCAGCGCGAGGACGCCGCCGGTGGCCGCAAACGGGATCGCAACCAGGACCAGCAGGGCATGCCGAAGGGACCGAAACGCAGTGAAGAGAAGCAACAGAATCGCGACCAAACTGATCGGAATGACGACGGCCATCCGGCGCTCTTCCTGGCGCAAGCTTTCGTATTCGCCGGCCCACTCGTAGTGGTAGCCCTGCGGAAGGTGCACGTTTGCCCGAATGCGCGTCTGGACGTCCTCAATGGTGCCCGCCAGGTCGCGCCCGCGCACACTGAATTTCACGGGAATGTAGCGCCGGCCATTCTCCCTGTAGATCATGAAGGCGCCTTCCTTGAGAGACACATCGGCGACAGCGCCCAGCGGCACGCGGCTGCCGTCGGGCGTGGGTAGCAGAATCTGGCGGATCGCATCGGGCGCGCCGCGGAACTCAGGCTTGTAGCGAATGACGAAATCGAACCGGCGGTCGCCTTCGAGAATCTGCGTCGCCGCCAGACCGCCAACGGCCGCCTGCACTGCGGCGTTCACGTCGGCGGCCCCAAGTCCGTAGCGAGCGCTGGCGGCACGGTCGATTGAGATCAGCAGCTCAGGCTGTCCCGTCTCCTGAAAGACACCCAAGTCAGCGATGCCCGGAACTTGCGCCATGACGTCGCGGATTTCGCCGGCTTTCTCGACGAGAACGTCGATATCGTCGCCAAACAGCTTGAGCGAATTCTCGCCCTTGACGCCGGACATCGCTTCCTCGACGTTGTCCTGAATGTTCTGCGAGAAATTGAAGTCCACGCCCGGATATTTCTCCAGTTCGGAGTCCATCTGGCTGACGAGTTTGTCTTTTGTCAGGCCGTGCGGCCAAGCGTCCGGGTTCTTGAGGTTGACCATGAATTCGACGTTGTTGAAGGTGGTAACGTCGGTGCCGTCATCGGGGCGGCCCATTTGCGAGACGACCTGGGTGACGACGGGATACTTCATAAGGATTTCCCGAATCTCATGGGCCATCTTTGCGCCGGTTTCATAGGAAACATCCTGCGGGAGCGTGGCGCGAATCCAGAGATTGCCTTCTTCGAGCTTGGGCATGAATTCACCGCCCAGCAAGAGACTCAGCGCCAGCGCTACCGCCAGACCGCCCCCGGCGATTGAGAGGGTGACGGCGCGATGCTGGAGCGTCCAGCGTAAGGCAATCTCGTAGTACTTGCGGAGCCAAGCGACGAGCCTCGTGGGGGCCGCGCGAATTCTTTCGCGGCGAATCCAGGAAGCGAGAACGGGTGCAAAGATCACGGCGAAAATCAGAGCGCCGGTGAGCGCGTACCCGTAGGTTTCCGACATGGGCGCAAAAATCTTTCCGGGGACGCCCTGCATGGTGAACAGGGGCGTCAACGCGACGATGATTACGAGAACGGAGAACAGGACAGGACGAACGGCTTCGGCCGTGGCTGCCGCGATGATCGGCATCGTAGCCGCGTTTTCGGAAGATTCTTCGAGCTTGCGATAGATGTGTTCGAGGACGATCACCGACGCATCCACGAGAATGCCGAAGTCAATCGCGCCGATGGAAATCAGATTCGCGGAGCTGCCCGTCACCACCATCATGCTGAAGGCGAAAAGCAGCGAACAGGGAATGGTCAGCGCTGCGACCAAGGACACGGGAACATCGCCTAGGAAAACGATAAGGACAACTGTCACGAGCACCAATCCCATCAGCACGATGTGACGGACGGTCGACGTCGTCAGGTGGATCAAGTCGGTGCGATCGTAGAGCGTTTCGAGGTGCATGCCCGGCGGGAGCAGGTAGCCGTTCAGCTCCTGCACCCTCTGCTTGAGCGCGCGCAAAGCGGGGAGAGATTGTTCGCCGCGCTGAAGGAGGACGATGCCTTCGACCGCATCGTCATCATGATTCACGCCGACCTGGCCCAACCGTGGCTGGATGCTTTCTTGCACATCCGCGACATCGCGCAAGTAAACGGGAACGCCGTTCCGCTCCGTGATGAGAACGTTCCGCATTTCGGGAATGGACTGGAGAAGACCCAGCCCGCGGACGTTGACGCTCTGGCTGCCCATCGTGAGATAGCTGCCGCCGACGTTCGCGTTGCTCGCTCCGACCGCGCCGACGACCTGCGGCAGCGTCACGTTGAATTGCAAAAGCTTGCGCGGATCGATCTCCGCAAGGTACTCGCGTGTCGTGCCGCCAAAGGACGCAACATCAACGATCCCGGAGACCTGCTTGATCTCTCGCGTGACGAACCAATCCTGGGTGGCTTTGAGTTCATTCAATGGGTAGCCGGACCCCGCGAGGCGATAGCGGAAAATCTCGCCGATCGGGGATTCCGGCGAAAGCTGCGGAGAGAGGTTGGCAGGCAGCGTCGCGAGTTGCAGGCGATTGAGAACTTCCTGCCGATCCCAGAAATAATCGCTGTCATAGCTGAAATAGAGTTTCACATCGCTGAGACCGAAAATCGAAATCGAGCGAACGTAGGTCAGCCGTGGAATGCCGAAGAGAACGGTTTCGATCGGCACCGTCACCTGGCGTTCCATTTCCTCCGCCGACCAGGCGGGATTCTGCGTAATCACTTCCACCAGTGGCGGCGACGGATCGGGATACGCCTCGATGTCAAGGCGGAGGAAAAAGTAAACCCCCGCCGCTATCCAGGCGCAGAGTGCCACGACCATGAGCGGCCGGTACCGAAGAATCGAATCGATCAGGGCGCGCATCGGCAGTTCAGTCCTGGCCCACGGAGCGCAGGAACAATGGGTTTTCGGATACGATCGTTTCGCCTGCGTTCAAACCTTTGAGAACCTCGATCGAGTTGCCGACAGTGCCTCCAAGAGTGATACTGCGACGCTGGAACTTTCCCTGGCCGGAAGCCACGAAAACGTAGGCCTCGTTCCCTTCTCGAACCACCGCGGAAGCCGGGGCGAGGATTCCCTGAACGGAGGATCGCAGGAGGCGGATCGTGCCGAACATTTCGGGCTTGATGCGTTCGCCGGGATTTGCGAGCGCGACGCGGACGCGGAGGGTCCGCGTCGCCGGATCAACGGCGTCGGACACGACGCTCACGCGGCCCGACCAGTGCCGATCGGGATAAGCGCTCAGTGTGACGCTCGCATCCTGGCCCATCTTTGCCGCCGCTAGGTCTTCTTCGTAGATATCACCGAGGGCCCAGACCGTGCTGATGTCCGCAACCGTGCAAAGCGGTTGAGGCGCATCGAGCGACTTGGAGTACTCGCCGGGCGCAGCGCCGATATCGAGGATCACGCCCGAGCGCGGGGCCACGACGGACAGTTCCGTTGAGGCGTGGTCCGGATCCATCCCGAATACGCGAATCTGCTCCCGCGCGGCGGTGAGATCAGCCTCCGACATGCGAGAATCGGCCTGCGCCTGCTGGAGGTCCTTCTCTGCGATGGCGTGGTGGTCGAACAACTCCTGGGCGCGATCGAGCGCTTTCTGCTTCACCTCGCTGTCAGCAAGCGCCTTGTGATAATCCGCAACCGCACGCGACAGGTCTCCGCTTTCGATCAGCGCCAGCGGCTGGCCCTGCCGGACGTGATCCCAGGGCCGGACCTTCATTTCTATAATCCTGCCGCCAGCGGGCGGATAGACGTGAACGACACGGGTCGGATCGGGCTCGATGTGGGCGGGAAGATCGAGGTAGTCGGGAACGGCCGCGGCTTGCACCGTTATTGTCTGGATGCCCTTCATGTCCGGCGCAAAATATTCTGCCGAATCGGGGGCGGGTTGAGCCCCTTGTGCTCCATTCGCGGCCGACCCGTGGATGTCATGCGAACAGCCCGCTAGAACTGCGAGCAGGACTGCGCCAGCCGGCGCGAGCCGGGCGAAACGGCACAAAACTTGTTTCATGGCGAAATTCCCTTTTCTACCGAATGCGGGATGACCGACGATTCGGATGGTTTTCAGCGGCCAAACTGCAGGTGCAACGGCTGCTGGCGGCGCCTCATAGCCCTGTGTGCGTCGAAACTGCGCGGACCAGGGCCATTTGAAAACGCACTAAAACCCGCTCGGCAGGTTTAGGAGAGAGGTGGCGCACGGCCCGAAATCAGTCCGTGTGAAGGATCCTTTGAGAGGATGAGCGGCCCGCCGACGACGATGGCATCTCCTGGACTCGGCACGGCGCGGAACTGCAAGGGGCGAACTGGACCCGCAAAAGCGTGCGGCACAGAATGGGACCGTGAACCCGGGCCTGGGGAGCTGTGGCTGTGTGTGACTGCGTAGGCGGATTTCGCATCTGCTAGTGCGATCACAGCGGGGTGCAAATCGTCGCTCAGAGAGATCGCCGGAAACAGGAGGGCGAGGACACAAACCAAGCCGACAAAGCTCTGCTGGCTGCGATCGAGGCAGCCTCGCCGAATCTGAGGCAACCACCGGGAGTGCCACACGAAGAGCAGGCCGACCGAGATGGCTAACCAGATCGCGTTGAGAAGCAGTTCCATAGACAGCTCCATCTTAGGTCGAAGCAGCCATGTCTGGCAACTGTTCAGGGGACACCCGCCACCAAAGTCGAAACAGCTCATAAGAAAGGCGATACAAGAATATAGAACGGGCAGATCGTTGACAGGCCGTGCGGGCGGTTGCTAGGGTAGGTCGCTCGGAATTGGGGGGACCCCATGCGAAAGGTTCTGGTTGCTTCGGCAATCGCACTCCTGGCAAGCTGCGCCATTTCTTTCGGCAGCGTGGCCGCCGCAAAGTCAGGAGGCACGTCCGCACCGCACGCTGCCGAAGGCGATTCGTGCGACCGGGTGTGCCTGGAAGGGCTGGGCGACAGATACTTGGCGGCGCTGATGGGGCACGACCCGTCGCAAATGCCCACAACGGACGACGTCAGATTCACGGAGAACGGCGTCACGCTGAAGCTTGGCGACGGTTTGTGGCGAACGGCGAGCGGCATGGACACCTACAAGCATTACTTCGACGACCCCGACACCGGGCAGGTGGGCCTTTTCGCAACGATCAAAGAGAACGGCATGGGAGACATCCTTGTCGTGCGGATCAAGGAGAGGAATCGACGGATCAGCGAGCTCGAGACGATCGTGATTCGCACTCCCGGCGGCGTGGCGGCCTACGAGAGATACGGCAAGCCCGATCCGGTCTGGTCGGAGATGCCTGCACCTGGAACCAAGCTCTCGCGCGAAAAGCTGATTTACACGGCAAACCTGTACTACAGCGGGATGCAGAGGAACGACGGCAAGGGGGACTACTCGTTCTTCGCGCCCGACTGCCAACGGATTGAACACGCGGTGCAGACGACGAACCAACCTAAGTTCAACTACGGACACTCGGCCAATCAAACCTTCGTGACGCTGGGATGTGAAGCTCAGTACAAGCTCGGAATGATGGGATTCGTAACGAACATCCGAGACCGTCGCTACCCCATCGTGGACGTGGACAAGCAGGAAGTCGTGGCATTCACGTTCTTCGACCACGACTCGACCGTGCGCGAGCTGCCGCTGACCGACGGCACGACCTATTACTCGCCACCGTTTTTCCTGACGCCGCGGACTCTGCCCGTCACCGAGGCGTTCAAGATCAAGAACGGGAAAATTCGTTTCGTTGAAATGACGCTTACGGAGGCCCCATGGGGCTCGAAGTCCGGCTGGGGGAATTGACATGGGTGACGGGGCGGGTTTGTGGAAGAGCGTTCAGGAATCGCTGATTCGCAATCTCATTCTTGTAGCGCTCGTGGTCCTTTGCGCGAGCGCGGGAAGTTTCCTATCGCAATTGGCAGCCGCAGGAGAACCAGCGGGCGCACTGGACGCGGCGTGCGACCGAAGCTGTCTCGACGCGTTCGTCGATCAATACCTCGCGGCACTGGTGGCGCACGACCCGTCGCGGCTGCCGCTGGCCAGGGGCGTAAAGTCGACGGAGACAGGCCAAGCCGTTCCCCTCGGCGAAGGCATGTGGCTCTCCGTCGATCAGATCGGGATTTACCGGTTGCGCTTCGATGACCCCGCGACGGGTGAGGCTGGGATCGTCGTTCTGACGGACGAGCACGGCCTACCAGGAGTGCTGGCGCTGCGGTTGAGAGTGGAGTCGCACAAAATCTCGGAGGTCGAATCGATCATCGTGCGGCAGGATATTCAGGGTCAAGGAGGCATGCTCACGACATCGACGATGTTTGCGGTGACGCCGATCGCGCCCTTCGACCGCAAATGGTTCTTGTTGCCGGATCCTGTCATGCAGACGGCCGTCGCTCCGGCGGAACGAACATCGCGCGATAAGATGATCGCGGCAGCCAACGCATATTTCGATGGGCTGGGAAAAAGCAGCAGCGCAGGCGTGCCAATCGATGACTCCTGCATCCGCTGGGACAACGGCGTGCAGACGACCAACAATCCCAATTTTTCGCCCATTGATCCCGCGTTTCCCGCGTTCAAGGTCTTCGGTTTGGGATGCGCGGCGCAGCTTGATTCGCGTTTCTACAGCATCATCTCGAAGGTACGCGAGCGGCGCTACCCCATTGTGGACGAAGAGCGGGGCCTGCTGTACGCGATTGCGCTGTTCGACCACCCCGGTGACAAACTGAAAGTCGCTGTGCCGAACGTCGGAGAAGTGAGCGTACCGCCAACGTATCGCGTGCCGAACACCTTCCTGGTCCCGGCGATCTTCAAGATCCACGACGGACGAATCCTTCGAATCGACCTCCTCGAACGCGTCGTTCCATACGGGACGGAGTCCGGCTGGGGCGGGAAGTAAAGTAGCTTCCCCGCTCAATTTCCTTTCGTCGCAAGGCGCGCGCGGCCAGCTGTACGGCTATTGCACTTTCGAACAGGGTTCCCCAGACGCTTTCGCGCGGTATCCTGCCAGACGGTAAACTTTACATACAGCCATGAACAACAGCCCACCGCCTGTGGGCGAACGACCTAAAGACTGGCTCGGCCGTCGCTGATTCAAGCAGCGTGCCAACTCGCATGACGCCGCCGGGGAATGGCGCGGTGTCTGTCGAGGGCAGAGGGGAACACACAGTGAGGCGCTGGTTCAGCTTTTCGTTCCGTTCGGAGCAGGCCGATGTGGAGGCTGCGACCAAGACCGAAGAGGCGCAGCCACTGGAAGGGGATGGCGACCTGGTCTCGGCTGCGGAAATGCCACCCTTGCCGGATGCCCTGGCAGAAGTATTCGCCGACGAACCACCGCCGAACGCTGAAGCTCCGTCATCGGAGATCGCGACGGTCAACCAGGATGCCGGCACGCAAGAGCCGACGATCGCCGATACGCTCGACGAACTCTTCCCGAACGAGCGAGGTTTCGATGTGCGGGCTGGCGGTGAGGGACGAGCCGGAGTCGAAATACTTCGCGGCTGGGAACCACTTCCCGGCGACCTGGCGCGCGCCCTGACAACCGAAGGCTCCTTCATCTCCGCGGCAGAGTTGCCTTCCGCCGCGCACATCCTTGCCGAGTTGTTCCCTTCCGAGCAGGAACCAACTGCAGACACCGACACAGCCACCGAAAGAACAGAGATTGAACGCGCAAACGATACGGGTGGCAGTGTGGACGAGCCAGGCCCGGCACAAGGGTCTGCATCCAGAGAAGCCGACGTAGCGGAACAGGAAGCAACCGGCCAATTCCATACGCCGGAAGTCCCGCAGCGCGATTCGCCAAGCACGCCGGCGGGGCCCGTGAAGCAATCTTCGCGCCCGCCGTATCGCGATTGGGCGTTCGAAGAAAAGCTCGCGAGTCACCGCGAATGGGTCGAGTCGCACGGCGTCACGGGCACAAAAGCGGATTTCGCGGGCGCGGACCTCGAAGGAGTGGAACTGATCGGCGTCAACTTCCGATTTGTGGACTTTCACGACGCAAACCTGAAAGCGGCGGACTTGCTCCTGGCAGACCTGCGCGATGCGTGCCTCGTGCGAGCCGACTTGCAGGACGCTTGTCTGGTCGGAGCGAACCTCGAAGGCGCGAATCTTGAAGACGCGTCGCTCGAAAGCGCCATGGGGCTGGTGCCGCGTCAGGTCGCGGGAGCGAACCTGCGCGACGCGTCACTACCACCATCGTTTTTGGAATTCGCCGCGGCGGCCGATTTCGAGCGGGCCTCGCAAGGCGCGGCTCGATTCATCGCGGCGATGCTGTCGGCGAGCGCCGTCTGCTGGCTGATTCTGTGGCGCACGAAGGATATCCAGCTCCTCGCGGACTCCGCCGTGATTCCTTTTCTGCATTCGCGCACGGCGGCGACCGCGCTGCCCACCGTGGAATCGTATCTGATCCTTCCGGTTGCGCTGTTTCTGATCTATCTCGTCGTGCTGTTTCATCTGCAGCGCGTGTGGGATGCCGTGCTCGAGCTCCCCGCGATTTTCCCGAATGGACGGGCCCTCGGCGATCGCGGGCGCGGGATTGTCCTCGGGCTGCTGCGCGCACATTTTCGATGGATCGAGCAGGACGCATCTTCGACGCGTTCCATCGAAAAGGGCATCTGCCTCTTCCTTGCATACTGGACGGTGCCCGTCACACTGCTGCTATTCTGGGCGCGGTACTTGACCCGGCAGGACGTGCGGGGCACGATTCTGCACGCCGGGCTCACCGTGGCCGCGACCGGAATTGCCGTCCACGCCACGACCAGAACCGGAAGGCCGCTGGAAAGGTGGATTCTCGAGCCCAAGAAGTGGATTCAGAGGCTCCTCTCAAGAATCCGGGCGATCAACCCGGCGGCAGTGGCGGCAGGGCTCGGAGCGGTGCTCCTGTTCCTTTCCGTCGGTACGATCGCCGGTGTTCCGCACGACCGGAGCCGCGCGCCGCAATATGGCGCCGCAAATATCCGCCGATGGGCGCCGAACGCGCTTTGGTCGATCGGTTTCGACCCGTACGCCGATCTGACGGAGGCTTCCATTTCGACGCGGCCGGCAAACTGGACAGGCACAGATGATCAGATCGTCGCCGTAAGCGGGCCGCGGCTGAACGGCGCGAAATTCCGCTACGCACAGGCTTACGGGGCGTTTCTGGCCAACGCACACCTGTGGCGGGCAGACTTCGAGGGTGCATTCCTGTCCGATGCGGATCTGCGCGGAGCCGATCTTGGACAGAGCAGTTTCCGGTTTGCACTCATGGACGGAGCGCGCATGAATCGCGCTAATCTCGACGGGGCAACGCTCAACGAGGCGGATTTGCGGCGGGCAGATTTGCGGGATGCGAACTTGTCCCATGCATGGCTCTTGAGGGCGATCCTGGTTGACGCGCAACTTGAGGGAGCGAGCCTCTACGGCGCGCGCCTTACGCAAGCCACGCTCACGCGTGCGAATCTTGGCAAGGCTGATCTGCGCGAATCGTATCTCGATGGAGCGCAACTCGAGCACGCGGACTTTCGGGGAGCTTACCTATGGTCAGCAAGGCTTCCCGGAGCGGACCTGCGGGGCGCTCAGATGGCAAACGCGATACTGATCGACACCTACCTACGGGACGCCGATCTACGGTGGGCGCAGTTCGCTGGGACGGTCCTTGATGGAGCCAACCTGACCGGCGCCAATCTAGATGGCGCCGACCTGCGCGGCGCGCTGGGGTTAAGCGCGCATCAAGTGTGCTCGACGAAGAGCCACGCTGGCACGCTCTTCGACGATGCCTTAGAGGGCCAAGTCCAAGCCCAGTGCCCAACCGCTCAGGAAAGAGCGGCCGCCGAGCTGGCACCGTAGAAGCCGAACCACGGCTTGGCAGCCTTGAGGCGCTCGTTCACGTTGTTGATGTTCTTTACGCCCTGATCGTTCAGCCAGTCTTCCAGCGCTTTCGCCCCCTGCTTGGCATACACCGGAATACCATCCTTCCAGGTGGCGCGGCCGCAGAGAACGCCCGAGAAATTGACGCCCGATTCGGCGGCGAGTTCGAGGGTTTCGTTGAAGACGTCGTTGCTCACGCCGGCTGAAAGATAGATGAAGGGTTTCTTGGCTACCGCCGCGGTGCGCCGGAAGTGGTCCTTGGCTTGGTCGCGCGAATAGGCGGCGTCGCCCTTGCAGGATTTCGTGCCGGCGACAAAAGCCATGTTGACGGGAACTTCGACCTTGAGAATGTCCACGCCGTACTGGGGCTTCGAGAATTCCTCCATACTGCGCGCGACAACTTCGGGCTTCTTGCGCGCGAAGTCGATGCCCTTTTCGTCGACACCCTCTTCATAGCCGACCAGCTCAAGAAAGAACGGGACGTCAACGGCGGCGCATTCCGCACCGATGCGCTCAGTCCAGGCATGCTTGATTTCATTCACCCCGGGGGGATCGAACGGCGTGTAATACAGCAGAATCTTTATGCAATCGGCGCCAGCGCCCACGAGCCTGCGGACAGACCAGATATCCAGCAGGTCGGGAAGCCGGCCTGGGCGCGTGTTGTCGTAGCCGCTGTTCTCGTAGGCGAGCAGGAGACCCGCGTTTTTTGAACGCGCCTTTGCGGCAGGCAAGCCGTATTCGGGATCGAGCAGGATGGCGCTCGCGTGGGGAGTGAGGACACGAACGACGGCGGTCTTGAACTCCTCAAGCATTTGGGCCGTGACGGCGCTCTTGTCGACGCCCTTCTCCTTCGCAATCGCGCTCTTAAGCGAGCCGCGCTGATCCATGGCGGCTGCGGCAATTACCCCGCGCGAATCGGAAACGGCCTTCAACCCCTTCTGCTTTCCCGGCGTGATTTTCATGCTATTCCAGCCTCCGAAAGTGTGACGAAGTCCCGTGAAGAACCCACAAGTTTAGCACGCGGGACGCATTACAAGAACAGCACGTGGTGCTGACGAGCGCACGAACGAGAGTCCTCGGCACTGGCAACTGAAGCGAGGCTGGCGAGATTGTCGAGGAAGTCCCGCCCGTAGGCGGCGAGGAAAGGCAGAGCGGAGAGCGTGCGCTCCTGCAACTCGCCGTGCGGGTAGAGCGCATCGAGAAGGATGCGTTCGTGACGCTCGAGAACTCCCGACCGGAAGCTGGCCGCGCGGGCCACTTTCGCCTTCAACTGGCCGAACTGGTAGAGCATTTTGCGTTCGGCGACCTGGAGCGCGTCGACCAGCGTCGGGTCCAGGCGCTGGAGAGGCTCGCTGTAGGATTGGAGGAGGCCGCGCAGCGCCTCTTCGCTCGCGTCAAAGCGTCCGACGAGCGCATCCGGCAGCGCTTTCTGCTCCATCTTTGTGCGAACGTGCTGCGATCCTTGCAAAATATCGCGAATTTCAAGGTCGTACTGGGCAAGGAACCGCGCAATCGGCGGCTCGACGATCGTAAAACTTGCGCGCGGGAGAATCGCGGGCATGCGGCCGAGAATTCTCCCGTACGTGACCTGCGCTTGAGCCATGTATGCGATCTCCGCGGGACCTCCGAAGTATGCGGCGGTCGGCAAAAGCGTGTCCTGCACAACCGGACGCAGCAGAGCGCTGGGCGTAACGGAGTCAGGGCTGTTCGCGATAGCACTGGCGAGATCGTCCCTGGAAAACTCCTTGTCACCCGCAAAGAATTTGCCGTTGCGGCTACGAATGGGCGTGCGCCGGCCATCCACGTTGTAGAAGAGAAGCGTCGTTTCGCGCGTGACCTTAACCTGCGCGTGGAAGCCCGCGGCTTCGAGTTCCTTTGAACGGGCCAGCAGTGCCTCGGTGAGTGGTGCCGCATCTTCGAGCGCGCGAAGATAGGTGGGCGCCGCCAGGCGGTGAAGGCGGACGTCAAGTGGGTCGATAAAAACGATTCCCCGACCTGCGAGCAAGCGCGCCAAAAGCTTTCCGAACGCCGAGCCGTAGGTCTCACCGGGCAGGTACGATTCGTGAAGCGCGCGCGCGATCTCGGCGGCAAATGGGCCATCCAAGGTTTGCGCCGCGGCGGCCACTATGGATTCGATCGATTCGCCGAGCACGACTTCGCCAACGCGCCGGCCTGTCTCCTCCTCCCTCGCAGGCAGTTCATAGCGCACAAGTCCGTTTCGTGTGACCCACGAAGAGTGGTTGACTTCGGCGAGGTCGTGGTCTTCGGTGGCGAGCCAGAAGATGGGAACGGCGTCAATACCGCGGCGAGTGGCGTCTTCGGCAGTGCGCGCGGCACAGATGGCTTTGTAAAAGGTGTATGCCGGGCCGGAGAAGAGTCCGACCTGTTGGCCCGTGACGATCGCGACGGCGCCTGCCGCCAAACGGTCGAGATTGCGACTGGTCGCGCGGTCGATCTGATTCCCTGCACCGAAGCGGCGGTTCTGCTCGCGCAGCACTTCCACGACGCCGCTGCGAACGGCCGGATCGAGCCTAACCTCGTCGGCGGCCGCGTCGATGCCGGCAGCCGTCGGGGGATGCGCGTAATACGGGGCTACACGGGTGAAATCTTCAAGGAAGGAGGAAAAAAGCTTTGTCGTGTGGGGAACTTCGCGGAAGGAAAGACAGTGGGACTCCATAGGCGCAGTCATGATACACGTGGCCCCAGGGACCGGCAACAACAGGGGCAGATGGCCGGAGAATGGCGTCCGAAGTGTGACGTTGGCAGCATCGAAGTGATTGGATGAGACGATATGCCGGAGGATTCGGGTACGGGTGGGACCCAGGGCCGTCCCTTCACCCCGTTCAAGTGCGCCGTTCAGGGCAAAGCAGCGGACTTGCGCCTGTGCAAGTCCTGCAGCGCGGCGATTTCAGCGGAGTGGCCCAACATCGCGCGGATGCCCCGAGCTGCGGCGTTTGCGGCTGAGAGAGTGGTGATGCAGGGAACGTTGTAACGCACGGCGGCGCGGCGGATCGATTTTTCGTCGTAGAAGGATTCGCGTCCGAGCGGCGTATTGATGACCAGATTCACCTTTCCCGTTTTGATAAGGTCAACGATATTCGGCCGGCCTTCATTCACCTTGTAGACCGCTTCCACCTCGATGCCTGCGCGATTCAGAGCCGAGGCCGTGCCACGCGTGGCGATGATTTTTAATCCCGCGGAAGCGAGTTCCTTGGCCAGACCCGAGACCTGTTTCTTGTCGTGGTCGTTCACGCTCATGAAGACCGTGCCCGAAAGCGGCAGCCGCTGGCCGGCGGCGAGCTGCGCCTTGGCAAAGGCGACGCCAAATTCGGAAGCGATGCCCATGACTTCTCCGGTCGAGCGCATCTCCGGCCCGAGAATCACGTCCACGCCGCGGAATTTATTGAACGGAAACACGGGAGACTTCACTGCGTAAAAGTCGCGGAGGGCTAGTTCCTTGACGCCGTTCATCTCGACGATCGGGAGATGGAGTTCCTTGAGCTTGCGGCCCGTCATCAGGCGCGCGGCCACCTTCGCGAGCGGAACTCCGGTGGCTTTGCTGACGTAAGGAACCGTGCGGGAAGCACGCGGGTTCACCTCCAGAACGTAGACTGTATCGCGCTGGATGGCGTACTGGACGTTCATAAGGCCGACGACATGGAGGGCGCGCGCAAGACGCGCCGTGTAGTCGCGAATACGTTCGAGCACGGCCGGCTTGAGCGTGACCGAGGGGAGAACACAGGAAGAGTCCCCGGAGTGGATGCCAGCCTCCTCGATGTGCTCCATGATGCCTGCAATGACGACGTCGTCGCCGTCGGCAAGCGCATCGACATCCACCTCGGTCGCATCCTCGAGAAACTGATCGATCAGGATCGGGCGCTTCGGGTCGGTCGCGGTGCCGATCAGGACGGCCTGCGCGACATAGTCCTCGACCGTCTTCAAATCATAGGCGATCACCATGGCACGCCCGCCGAGCACGTAACTCGGGCGAACAAGAACCGGCAAGCCGATCTCGGACACAGCCGCGACGGCTTCCTGCGGCGCGAGGGCCGTGGCGGCGCGCGGCTGCGGAATCTGCAGCTTCTCGAGCAGGAGGCCGAATTCGCGGCGGTCTTCGGCGAGATTGATCGATTCCGGATCGGTGCCGATAATCTTCGCGCCGTAGCGCTTGAGATCGAGCGCTAGATTGAGCGGCGTCTGCCCGCCGAACTGCACAATTACGCCCTGCGGCTTTTCGCGGTCGAGAACCTCGAGAACATCCTCAAGAGTGAGCGGCTCGAAGTAGAGGCGGTCGGCTGTGTCGTAGTCGGTTGAGACGGTTTCGGGATTGCAGTTCACCATGATTGTCTCGTACCCGTCTTCCTTCAGCGCGAGAGCGGCGTGGCAGCAACAGTAGTCGAACTCGATGCCTTGCCCAATGCGGCTTGGTCCGCTGCCGAGGATCACAATCTTGGCACGGTCGGTCGTCGCGGATTCGTCCTCTTCCTCATAGGTCGAATACATGTATGGCGTGAAGGACTCGAATTCAGCAGCGCACGTATCGACGCGCTTGAAAACAGGCCGGACACCAAGCTCGCGCCGGCGGGCGCGGACCGAAGCCGACTTGACGTTCCAGAGCTTGGCGATCTCCTCGTCGCTCGCGCCAGAGCGCTTGGATTCGAGGAGCAGTTCGCGGTCGCATTTCGAAAGCGCGGTGGCCGCCATGCGGCGGTCGATCACGAGCATTTCTTCAAGCTGGCGGATGAACCAGGGATCGATTTTCGTAAGCTCGCATACCTCTTCGCTTCCCATGCCGCGCTCGAGGGCTTCGAAGAGCCAATGGATGCGGTCGGGGCCGGGCACGTGCAGCTTTTCGCGCAAGAGGGCCGTGCTGACCTCGGCGGGCGGGCGCCAGGCAGAGCTGGGCTCGAGCGCGCGAATGCCCTTGCAGAGCGCCTCCTGGAATGTGCGGCCGATAGCCATCACCTCGCCGACGGACTTCATCTGCGTCGTCAGCGTGGTTTCGGTGCCGGGGAACTTCTCGAACTGCCATTTCGGAATCTTTGCGACCACGTAGTCGATCGTCGGCTCGAAGCAGGAAGGCGTCTTGCGGGTGATGTCGTTCGGGATCTCGTCGAGCGTCAGGCCGACCGCGAGTTTCGCCGCGATTTTCGCGATCGGGAAGCCTGTTGCTTTGCTCGCGAGCGCGGAACTGCGCGAAACGCGCGGATTCATTTCGATCACGACCATGCGTCCGGTTTCCGGATCGATGGCGAATTGAATGTTCGAGCCGCCCGTTTCGACGCCGACTTCACGGATGATCGCGGCAGCGGCATCGCGCATCCGCTGGTATTCCTTGTCGGTCAGGGTCTGCGCGGGCGCGACGGTAATCGAGTCGCCCGTGTGGATGCCCATCGGATCGACATTCTCAATCGAGCAGATGACCACGAAGTTGTCGCGGAAGTCGCGCATCACTTCAAGCTCGAATTCCTTCCAGCCGATGACGGATTCCTCGATCAGCGCTTGGTGGACCGGACTGGCATCCAGTGCGCGCGCAATAGCGTCGACGAATTCCTCGTGGTTGTAGGCGATAGAGCCGCCGGTGCCGCCGAGCGTGAAAGAAGGGCGGATGACAACCGGATAGCCCATGGCATCGGCGAGACGAACCGCGTCGGGAACGTTCTCGACGGCCTCGGACGCAGGTACTTCGAGACCGACTTTGCGGCAGACATCCTTGAAGAGCAGCCGGTCCTCGGCGATTTTGATCGCGCGCAGCGATGCACCGATCAGCTTCACGCCATATTTATCGAGGATGCCGCTTTCGGCGAGCTCGACGGCGACGTTGAGTCCCGTCTGGCCGCCGACAGTCGGCAGCAACGCGTCGGGGCGCTCGGCGGCGATAATCGCTTCGAGATACTCCGTCGCGAGCGGCTCGATGTAAGTGCGGTCCGCGATTTCGGGATCGGTCATGATCGTCGCGGGGTTCGAATTGACGAGAATGACTTGGTAGCCCTCGGCGCGCAGCGCCTTGCAGGCTTGCGTGCCGGAGTAGTCGAATTCACACGCTTGGCCGATGATGATCGGGCCCGAGCCAATGATCAGGATTTTCTTGATGTCAGTGCGTTTCGGCATTCTTGATCGTCACGGCTAGGCCTTAGCCGCTTGGCCTTCCTTCATAAGAGCAACAAAATCGGCGAACAAGTACCGCGCGTCGTGCGGACCGGGAGACGCTTCCGGATGGTACTGAACGCTGAAGAGCGGCAGCGAGCGGTGGCGCAGGCCCTCGTTCGTATGGTCGTTCAGGTTAAGATGCGTGATCTCGACGTCGCTCGACGGGAGCGAATCCGGATCGACGCAGAAGCCGTGGTTCTGCGCCGTGATCTCAACTTTGCCCGTGAGGAGATTCTTCACTGGATGATTCGAGCCGTGATGTCCGAACTTGAGTTTATACGTTCGCCCGCCCAGAGCGAGGCCGCAAAGCTGATGCCCCAGGCATATGCCGAAGATAGGGACGCGACCCAGCAGTTTTCGAATGTTGGCAACTGCGTAAGTGACGGGCTCGGGGTCGCCAGGACCGTTCGAGAGAAACACTCCGTGCGGCTTGAGAGCAAGAACGTCTTCGGCCGAAGTCTTCGCGGGTACCACGGTTACGTCACAGTTATGATCGACTAGAAGGCGCAGAATGTTTTGCTTGATGCCGAAATCGTAGGCCACAACACGGTGGTGGCGGCCTTCTTCCAGCGCCACCGCTCCGCCTTTTTTTCGCGGCCGTCCGTCGGAGCCATTCGCGGCAGCCGCGGCGGCCAACGGCATCGCGAGATCAATGGAACCGCGCGACCAATCGTATTTCTCAGCGGTCGTGACGCGGCTCGCAAGCTCCTGACCCGCCATCATGGGCAACGCACGTGCTTCGGCGATCAGTTGCTCCGCAGGCGTTCCGTCGGTCGCGACGACGCCGCGAAGCGCGCCGACATCTCGGAGATGCCGAACGAGAGCGCGCGTGTCGAGATCCCATATCACCGGAACGCCCTGCCGTTCGAGATATTGCTGAGCCGATTCGTCCGAGCGCCAGTTGGAAGCCAGGGCCGAGAATTCGCGCACGACGAGAGCTTCGATATACGGCTTCCCCGATTCCTCGTCGTCGTGGTTCGCTCCCACATTGCCGATGTGAGGATACGTCAGGCACACGATCTGCCCGGAATAGCTGGGATCGGTGAAGACTTCCTGGTAGCCTGTGAGGCTCGTGTTAAAAACGACCTCGCCGCCACGGCGGGTTTGAGCTCCCGCCGCGCGGCCGCTAAATACTCTTCCGTCCTCGAGCGCGAGTGTCGCGCGACCTGCGAGGGCCTCGGTCAGTGTGTCCTCCAGAAGATTTCATTTCGATGCCGCGTTGACCGTTGCAGATGACGTGAGGGAACCAAAATGGTTGACCGGCCAGTAGGCGAATACGGCCTTACCATAAATGTACGGTCGCGGGACCGGCCCGAATACGCGCGAATCATTTGAGCTATCGCGATGATCGCCCATCACGAAATAATCATCAACTGGAATTCGCCGCGGCCCGTAGTTCGAGCCGTCCAGATAGCCCGCCGGAACGTACTGGTCCGGCAACTCCTCGCCGTCCACATAGAGATGGCCGGAGCGAATTTCGATCATTTCGCCGGGCAGGCCCACCACGCGCTTGATGAACGACTTCGAGCGGTCCAGCGGATACCAGAAAACGATGACGTCGCCGCGTTCGATCGGCTCGAAACGGTAGATGAATTTATTGATGAAGATCCGCTCCTGATCGCTGAGGAGTGGGTTCATGCTGGTGCCTTCGACCTTCACCGGCTGATAGAGAAAAATCATGATGACGATGGCCAGACCGAGAGCTACGGCGAGATCCCGCGTCCAACTGCGTAACTCGCCTCGCACATGCGCGAGAGGCGCTGTCTCGGGCGAATCCGGCGGGCCGGAATGAGAGTTTTCCTGCATACTTCGCTCTCGTATTTATATCACGGCAGCCGAATGGAGGCAAAGGAGCGCGCCAAGGCAGAAGGCAAGCGAAGCATCGTTTCGCTATTCGCCGAGCACAAAACCGAGAATCGCCATCGCCGCGAGGAGGGCGGTTTCGGTGCGAAGTATGTTCTCGCCAAGCGAAGCTTCGGCAAAACCGGAGGCACAAGCGGCGTCGATTTCCGCATCGGTCCAGCCGCCTTCGGGACCGGTCGCCAAGGCCGCCGTAATCCCGGCAGCGCCGGCCGCCACCACGCCGCATGGCAACACGTCGTTGATGCGGGGGGCCTTGCGGCGCTCGGAAAGCAGAATCTTGGTGGCAGCGGAACAGTGAGCAAACGCTTCCTCGGGCGACTCCGCTTCGCGAATCGAGGGCGGTCGGAGCCGCCGGGACTGCTGCGCGGATTCGAATACGATTTTCTCCCAGCGCGCATGACGCCTTATCGCGGCGGCGACCAGCGGCTTATCGGTGTGCGCTGCGACGAGCGGCACGATTTCGCATGCGCCCAGTTCCACTGCTTTTTCGAGGCACCACTCGAACCGGTCGAACTTCACAAGCGACAGGAGAAGATGGATCTGAACGCGGGGCTCGCGCGCGGGCACCGGCTCAACCAGCGCGAAGTCGATTCGATTCTCCCCCCGCTTTGAAAGCGTCACGCGTTCGACGCGGCCAAGCCAGACGCAACTTCCGTCGCTCAGCTCGTACAGCTGGCCCGGCTCGGCGCGAAGCACCCGCCCGAGATGCTCGGCCGCTTCGCCGCGGAGAGCAGCGGAGCGTGAATCAAAACCCTCGACGAAAAAGCGGCGGCGCATCGCGGGATTGTACCCCGAGAACAAACCAAGCAAGAACGCGGACTTCGCTAACCGAAGATGTCCTTCACTTTGTCGAAGAAGCTCGAGGAATGCTCGAGCGGCTTGTTCTCGACCTTCAGTGTTTGGCCGAGCTGCTCGAACAGACGACGCTGCTCGCGGGAGAGTTTCGAGGGGATTAGCACGCGAATGTTGGCGTAAAGGTCGCCCTTACCTCCGTGTGGGTTCGGAAGTCCCTGTCCCTTGAGGCGGAATATCTGGCCCGACTCCGTGCCCTCGGGAATCTCGAGGTCGTCTTCCCCGCGCAGCGTGGGAACCTTGATCTTTGCGCCGAGCGCAGCCTGCGAAACGCTCACCGGGATCGTGCAGTAAAGGTCGGCGCCGCGGCGTTCAAAGAACGGGTGTTCCTTCACTTCGAGGAAAATATACAGATCGCCCGGCGGACCACCGTTCGTGCCCGGTTCGCCCTGTTCGGCCATCCGGAGGCGCGTGCCCGTGTCGACGCCGGCGGGAACCGGAACCTCCAGCGTGCGCTCGCGCTCGATGCGCCCGAGCCCGCGGCAATCCGTGCAAGCCTCGCGAATCACCTGGCCCGCGCCCTGACAAGCGGGACACGTGCGCGTGATCGAAAAAAATCCCTGCTGATACGACATCTGGCCGCGCCCACCACAGGTGCGGCACGTGGTCATGCCGCCGCTACCGGGTTTCGCCCCGGTGCCCTTGCAGGTTTCGCAGTTCTCCCGCCGGGTCATGCGAATCTTGGTCGAAACGCCGGCAGCGGCCTCAGCGAACGTCAGCGAAAGGTCGTAACGCAAATCGGCGCCGCGCTGCCCGCGCGACCCTCGCCCGCGGCGGCCCGTTCCACCGAAAGCCTGATCGAAGCCAAAAAGATCGCCGAGGATATCCTGAAACTCCTCGAAGATGGTGGCGTTGAAGCCTCCCGCTTCGAATCCCCGGTTGTTCAGACCCGCGTGGCCGAAACGGTCGTAGACCGCGCGCTTCTGCGCATCAGAAAGAACGCTATAGGCCTCAGTCGCCTGGCGGAAGTTTTCTTCGGCTTCCGGGCTCTTCTCCTGATTCCGGTCGGGATGCCATTTGAGCGCGGCTTTGCGGTAGGCGGACTTGATCTGATCGGCGGAAGCGTCGCGGGCCACACCGAGCACTTCATAATAGTCGGCCTGATTGCCTGGTGCCATTGTGACTTTCTACTCCGGTTCTTCGCGTCCCAGGAGAGGAACGCCGACTAGTCGTCGCGTCTCGCAGCGTGGGCTGTTTTCGACCCCGGCGCAGTCGCCACGCGGACCATCGCAGGCCGCAGAACCCGATCGTGAAACAAGTAGCCGGGCTGCAGCTCGCCGATCACGGTCTCGTCGGCGTGCTCCGAGGTTTCCACGCGCTCGATCGCGTGATGAAAATGCGGGTTGAATTGCTTGTCCAATGCCTCGATGCGCTCCAGCCCTTGCTTTGCAAGCGCGTCCCAGAGCTGGCGTCGGATGAGCTCGAAGCCCTTCCGATATTCGGCGTTGGTGGCATCTCCGTGCCCCGCCAGGGCGCGGTCGAATGCGTCGAGCACCGGGAGAATGTGCTCGATCAGCGATTCGACGCCGCGATGCTGCGCCTGGTGTTTCTCCTTCTCAACTCGCTTGCGATAGTTCTCAAAATCCGCCTGCCGTCGCACGAGCGTGTCCATCAGCTCCTGCTTTTCGGTCAGAAGCTTCTCGATTTGCTCGGCCAGCGAACCGGCCCCGGCATCCTGCACCTGTCTCGAAGCTCCGACCGCCGCCGGATCGGCTTCCTCGGACGAAACATCGCGCGAAGGCTCGCCGGAGAAGACGACGCTCGGCGAACGCTGCTCCTTTGATTTGTCTTTGTGTCGATCGTCGTGCGCAGACATGAAATCAGCTCCCCTCTTCGCTCTCGGAGAAAAACTGGGCCATGAAGGCGACGGCGGTAATTACGCGCTCGTAATGCATGCGCATCGGCGCCAGAATTCCGAGTGTTCCCTGCGCCTGATCCCGCCCCGAGTATTTCGCCGAGACCAACGCGAGATGTTTTCCCGCGTTCGACATTTTATCGAGACCCAGCTCGACGTGAACCGGCTCAGGCGCTTCAATGCAGCCGCTCAAGAGCGCTATCAGGCGATCCTTTTCCTCGATCGCCTCCAGCAGTTCGCGCAACTGCTCCTGGTCCGTGAACTCGACGGCGGAAGCGATCTGGGCCGCGCCTTCAACGTAAACCTTACGCTCGGCGCCGTCGCCGAGGATGGAAGGGTCGCACAGCATCAACGCGTCGTTCGCCAGTCGGCTGTACTGCTCGCGCTCGCGTTCGACCTGCGCGCGCAGGTCGGCGCGCATAGCCTCGAGCGTGCGGCCGACGTAGTGCTGATTCAGGTAGGAGGAGATTTGGTCCAGATCCTCCTGGCGGAAGGCCCGCTCGGTTCGGATCAGTTTGTCCCGCGTGAGCCCGCCGGTGGTGACCAACACCACCAGCACGCGATTATCCGGCACGAGCAAGAACCGTACGTGCTCGACCACGCTCCGGGCGAGCGGCGGCGAAATAAGAATGCCGAGTCCTCGCGATACCTTGGCGAGAACATGGCTCGCGCGCTCCATCACCGCCTCTGGCGTCTGGGCGGACTCGAGCTCGCGCCGAATCCACTGGCGGTCTTCGGGGCTCGCCGTAGCGGGCGCGGCAACCTGCTCGACGAAGAAGCGGTATGCTGCGGCCGTCGGCACGCGACCCGCGGAAGTGTGCGGCTGGTACAGATAACCCTCTTCCTCAAGATCCGCCATCACGTTGCGGACCGTCGCGGAGCTCAGCGGCTCAATATGGCGGCGCGCCACGCTGCGCGACGACACGGGTTCGCCCGTCTCGATGTACACGCGGACCACGTCTGTCAGAATCTGCTGGTGCCGCTTCTGTTGAAGGATCGTCGGACTCATGAACTCCCTGTGAGATCTCCGCGCCAACCGGCCGCCCGAGACGAGCAGCCATTTGCCGCATATGAAAAGTTTAGACGCACTGGAGAATTGCGTCAACTTCGCGGCGGATCACCCTTTGCACAAGAGCAACCGATCGTCAAACTGGCGGGTCTAAAACGGCAACGGGGCACAACTTGTACAGTCTGTGCCCCGCTGAAATTCACGGACAAGTGGGAGGATTCTATTCGGGCAGCGCCGCAGCCTCCGGCATCTGGAGTTTCGCCTTGGCGAGTGCGCGAACGATATTGAGCTCGACCACCTGTTCGGACGTGTTGCGCACCGTGGCCAGTTCGCTCACGAGAAGATACTTCGCCCGCTCGAGCATTTTCTTCTCGCGGAAGGAAAGCGGCTTCGTGCGGCTGAGAGCGACCAACCCCTTCAGAACTGCTGCAACTTCCATGAGCGACCCGGTACGCATGCGATCCGAGTTTTCCTTGAAGCGGTGTTTCCAATCGTGGTGGGAAGCGGACCGGCCTTTTTCGAGGTACGAAAGAACTGCGCCGGCTTGGGTGGAGCGGATGATGGGTCGCAAGCCCACATTCTCGACGTTGGCTTGGGGCACCATCACCTTCAGGCCACTTGAAAGAATCCGCAACATGTAAAAGTGTTCCGATCTGCCGTTCACATAACCGTAACTGATCTGTTCGATGAGCCCAACACCATGGTTCGGATACACGACTTTTTCGCCTAGCTTAAAGTCCATAAGTCGAAGTTCCCTCCCCCGAACTGCCTGCACGAAGTGTAGGCTCAGAATCGGAGCGGCGTCAAGTTTTTCCCACAGATTCCTACACGATCAAATTTCGGGAAAGGCCCGTTTTTAGACGGGTTTGGCAGCCCAATTGCCCTATAATGGGGCACGTGCTTATCCTTGCCTTGGACACATCTTCGCCCTCCGGCAGCATTGCGGTACTTCGTGATGAGACGATCATCGGAACCGCCTCGACCTGGAGGGAAGAGGTCCACTCGACGCAAATGTTCCGGCAGATCGACTTCTTGTTGCAGGAATTTTCGCTGAACCTGGAGGAATTTGAGCTCTTCGCCGTCGTTACCGGCCCCGGGTCGTTTACCGGATTGCGAGTCGGCCTCGCAGCGGTTAAAGCTTGGGCGGAGGTGTACCGGAAACCGATCGCGGCCGTCAGCGGTCTGGAAGCCGTTGCCGTACAATCGCATTCAGCTTCTCAGCTTCTGGTTCCAGTACTCGATGCTCGCCGAGGTCAAATCTACTTCGGCATCTACCGGCGACACGGCGCCCCAGAGCAAAGCTGTCTTCTACTCGAAGGCGAAGAATGCGTCGCCACGCCCGAGGAGTTCTCGGAGGCGCTGCGGGCTCGCGTGCAAAACTCGGACTTCACCATCGTGACACCCAGCCCCGACGCCATTCGCGAGGCGTTGTCTCGTCTTGAGACCACCGTCGCGGCTTCTGGCCGGATACGAACGGATGTGGTTTCCGATATCCTCGCGCCTCACGTGGGGCGGCTCGGCTATCTTCACGCCCGGCGCGGAGAGCTGGCCGACGCGCTCACTCTTGACGCAAATTACATCCGGCGCTCGGACGCCGAACTTCATTTGAAGGAACCTTCGGGATCTTGAGCACTCGCCCCATCGAGGATCGCGACGTCGAGTTTATCCTTAAGATTCAGTGGGCGTCTCCTGAGATCGCACAGTGGACGGCGCGGGATTACACGCGCGTGGCGGCGGGCGAGATGGCCGGCTGGGTGGCCGAAGAAAAAGCAATTGTCGTCGGGTTTCTCGTGGCGCGCCGAGTTGCGAACGATCTCGAGATCTTGAACTTGGCCGTGCGTCCGGACGCCCGGCGGTGCGGCATCGGGGCCGCTCTTCTTGACGAGGCTCTCGCCTGGGGGCGGACATTCCACGCGGAAAGTGCGCTTTTGGAAGTGCGCGCCTCGAACCTCTCCGCGTTGCACTTCTACGAACGCCACGGATTTCGGGCGACCGGACGGCGTCCGCGCTATTACGCGGCGCCCATCGAAGATGCGCTGCTCCTCACCGCCGCGCTCGCCTAGTACGACGCGAGCATGTTCTCGCTGTACTGCTAAGATACAAACGTGAGCAAGTTTGATGTGGCCATTGTCGGCGGCGGAGTGATCGGGATTTCGATCGCGTTCGAACTCTCGGCGCAAAAGCTCCGCGTTGTCGTGCTCGATCGCCAGTCTCCGGGACAGGAAGCCTCGTGGGCAGCCGCCGGGATGTTATCGCCCACGCCGGATTCGCCGCGCGACATTCCGCTTGTTCCCTTGGGAAGAGAGAGCCTGAAGCTATACCCGCAGTTTGTCACGGCCATCGAGGATGAGTCCGGGAAGTCGGTCAATTATGCCCGCGAGGGAGCGCTCGAGATCCTCTTTTCACCGGACGGTGAAACGGATGGCGACCGAACGGTTTCAGAATGGCGCGGATTGGGGCTGGCAGCCGAGCTGGTTTCTCCGAGTGTGGCCCGTCTTTGGGAGCCGTCAATCACCTCTCACGCGCGAACTGCCGTCTGGCTTCCCGAGGAAGAGACGGTCGAGCCCCGTCTGCTGATAGATGCTTTGCTCGCGGCAGCAAGACGCCGCGGCGTTCAGATTCGCCCAAATTGTCCTGTAACCGGACTCCTACAGGATCGAGAGCGCTGCGTCGGCGTCGTTGCCGGCGGCGAAGAGATCGCCGCCGGGCGCGTGGTCGTTGCGGCCGGATGCTTCTGCAGTGAGATCGCTCGCGAAACAAACACGGTGGCGCGCTACGCGCCTACGCGTCCCGTGCGAGGGCAGATGCTGGCGCTGCGGCCGGATGCCCTGAAACTCCAGCGCGTCCTGCGGTCCGAACGCGGCTACCTTGTACCGCGCAAGGATGGCCAAATCGTCGCGGGAAGCACATCGGAGGAGGCCGGCTTCGAGAAACGCATCACCCCGGCAGGTGTGCGCAAAATACTCGACGCCGCCTTGGAACTCTGTCCTGGCCTTGCGAGCGCCGCGATCGTCGATGCATGGTGCGGCCTGCGACCCGGTACGCCCGACGATTTGCCCATCCTCGGTCCCGCCGGCGTCGAAGGCCTGATGATCGCAACCGGCCACTATCGCAACGGGATCCTTCTCGCACCGGTCACGGCAAAGCTTGTGAGAGAGTGGATCATGAACGGGAGCACAACATTCGACGCCCAACCATTTTCGCCGCTCCGCTTCCGGCGCGCGTCGCAACCGCGCAGCGCGAGGCACAGCGCCGATTAGCCAGCTAGAAGGGAATCTTGCTCCGCTGAGGTTCGCGATTGGGCGGGCCCGGAAGCGTGGAGGCTTGCCCGGGGTTTGCGAACTGCACTTTGTCGGCGTCGAGAAAGATCGGCCGGTCGATAACGGCTTCCACCGTTGACCCGCGCGGAAGTTCCGCTTCTGGCCCCCGCGACAGCAATACCGCGCCGAGACCCGCAAGAGCTCCAATGCCGGCTCCGATTCCCGCGCCTTCCCCGCTGCGTCCCGCGATCGCGCCGATGCCCGCTCCTGCCGCGGTGGATTTCACCACTGTGCCGACATCGGACGCTTTGTCCGTGTCGCCGATGACTTTCCCTTCGCTGTTCACAGTCTCGGCGCCGCCGGTCCCCGCGCCACTGGGCGACGCGTTCAAATTGACCATATACGCATTCGGCAAAATCATGGTCGTTAATTTAATCATCAACTCGCCGCGCCCCTTAACCCGCCCGGGCCGCTTTGACTCGGTGACCTCACCGCTAACGTAGGATCCCGCAGGAATCGTGACCTTCCCGTCCACCATCACGGGGAAAAGCGTCTCGAAATAAACCGGATCGCCTGCCCGGGCGCTTCTCGTGGAAATGCCGTTGTGCAACACGAGAGGAATGTGCGTGCCCGTCGGAACCACGATCTGTCCGGACTTTGCTGGCGCGGTTGTTGTCGCGGTGGTCGCAGGAGATGGAGACGAGGATGCGGCATTCGGAGTCTGGGGAGACGAAGCCTGTGCCGGCGCCTGCTGCGAATTCGCGGCCGCTTGCGGCAGCGGACGCGGCTCCTGAGCCCAAACCGGAGCAGCTATCACCAGTGCCGCAAAAAACATACCCGCTCGACCGAACTGAACCGGACGCTCTTTCATGAGGTTCCCCCGAGCTTTCTTTGCCCTAAGGATGCCTCCTTGCTCGGCCAGGATGCCTTGAGGTAATGCGAGCGCCAGGTTACCGAATTAAATAAGGAAGACCGTCTGGCCCGTCAGGTCGAAGCGCTTGCGGCAGCGGATGTTCCGGCACGCGACCATGTTGTCTATGCGAACCATGTACGACCGCGCCTTGGCGAACTGCTTCTTATCATCTTCATTTGCTCCGGCGGGAACTTGAGCCTTCTTGGTCCGGACCATCCAGCGGACGGGATAGGTATTCTCCATCCGGCAGTGCGGGCAGTTCAGCGGGATCTGCTTCGTTTCTTCCTTCTCGTCGTAAAACCGTTTTTCGTCCATTCGTCCCTGTCTGTCTAAGCTGGCGCGCGCAAATCGTCCAACGCTACGAAACGAAGGCCCGCATCCTTCCAACGCGGCAGCCAATGTTCGAGTGCCACGACCGTATGCCGGCGGTCTCCTTGAAGCACTCGGAAATCGCCGTCGTGGAGCAAGACGATATCTCCTCCCCTCGCGCGGCGCAAGTTCCGAATCACTCGCTCGGCAGGCCCGGGACGCCAGTCCCACGCCGACCTGGACCACATCACTACTCCTTCCCCGCCCCGCTTTTGCACCACGCGGTGAAGCGACGGCCCGCGAAATCCAAACGGCGGGCGCATCCACCGGGGCTTCCTGCCCGTCACGGCTTCGATGGCTTCGTCGCACCGATCGATCTCGGAGCGGATTTCGGCCGAAGAACAAAAGACCATGCGCCGGTGTGTTTCGGTGTGATTGCCGATCACGTGCCCGCGCTGGGCAATCTCTTTCGAGAGATCGGGGAACGCGCGCACGTGTTCGCCCATGAGGAAAAATGTCGCCCGCACTCCTTGCCGCTCGAGTAGGTCCAGCAGCGACGGTGTAACCCCCGGATTCGGCCCGTCGTCGAACGTCAGTGCCATGGTCGATGGATCGCCGGTTCGCCGGATCGTAGGACCAAAGAGCTGCGACGACGGCGCCACGGCGGCGCGCGCGAACGTCCCGCTCGCGGCGGATAGGCCGCCCGTTGTCAGAAGAGCCGGAATAGCGTGTGCGAGAAGCATCGTCTTTGGAATTCTCGCACTAGTTTGGGAAAAATTCTACGCCGGTAGGTTTCGTTTGCGCCGTTTGATACGATGGCCCGGCGTTTCCTGCACACAATGACTTCGCTTCAACCCACGCGACCGGCACTTCCGAAATGGATCCGGGCAGTCTCAATCGTCTGGCTGGTCTTCTGGTTTGCGGCCTACTTGCGCGTTTGGGGCCCGGCAAATTTTCTGCACTTCTGCGACATCGCCGAGATCCTCGCGTGTATCGGCTTCGCGGCGGACAGTGTGCTCCTCATTTCAAGCCAGGCCGTGGCAGCCCTTATGGTCGATCTCACATGGGCGCTCGACGCAGCCTGGAAAATCCTTTTCGGGCGCCACTTGCTCGGGGGAACTGATTACCTCTTCGACGCGCACTATCCGCTGTGGGCGCGCCTGCTTTCGCTCTTTCATCTTATCCTGCCGGTGCTCCTGCTCTGGGCTCTGCACCAGCTCGGATACGACCGCCGCGGTCTGCCCCTGCAATTGGCGGTCGCGCTCCCTGCCTTCATCGTCTCGCGCTTCACGGCCCCGGCGGAAAACATGAACTACGCGTTCGCCGATCCTTTTTTCCACCGCGCTTGGGGGCCGGCGCCGGTTCATATCGCAGTCATTTTTATGTTTATGCTCGCTGTCGTCTATCTCCCCACACACCTGTTCCTGAAACGCGTTTTTCCCCCTCCTTCCGGCATGGGAACTCGCACGCTCGAAAAAATCGCGGACCACTGACCCACATCGGGAAACCTGAAGAGACTCACTCTCCCTGCCGCACCGCGCGAAGATCGATCCCGAGCGCCTGACACTTCTTGTAGAGATGGCTCCGCTCGAGCCCGAGCGCCTTCGCCGTATTCGTCATGTGGTGGCGATTTCGCTTCAGCTCGGCGAGCAGCGTTTCGCGCTCGAAACCCTCGACGCGCTCCGCGAGCGTTCCCGACGTGAGCGCGGCCCCCAACGATCCACCGCTTCCGGCGGCGCCGGCGACTTGCGGCAGGGCGCGCGCCACGGTGGCCGCCTCCACAACGCCCCCCGGCGCCAGCAGCAACACGCGCTCGACCACGTTCCGCAGCTCGCGCACATTGCCCGGCCACGCGTACCCCTCGAGAGCCACAATCGCCTCGCCCGAAAAGGTTTTCGGCTTCCAGTGATTCTGTTCGGCAAGTTGCTGGACGAAATGCTCGGCCAGCACGCGGATGTCTTCGCGGCGCTCGCGTAGCGGCGGCAATGCGATCGGGAACACGAACACGCGATGATACAAATCCTCGCGGAACGTTCCCTGCCTCACCTGCTCTTCGAGGTTGCGGTGCGTCGCCACGATCACGCGCACGTCCACCGCAAACGGCCGGTCGCCCCCGACGCGCTCGATTTCTCCCTCTTCCAGCACGCGCAGCAATTTCGCCTGCATCGTGAGCGGCATGTCGCCGATTTCGTCGAGAAACAGCGTGCCCCGGTGCGCCTGCTCGAATTTCCCGACGTGCCTCGACGCCGCCCCGGTAAACGAGCCTTTCTCGTGGCCGAACAGCTCCGATTCCATCAGCTCCGCAGGAATCGCCGCGCAGTTCAGCGAAATGAACGGCCCGCCGCGCCGCGGGCTTTTCTCATGGAGCGTGCGCGCGACCAGTTCCTTGCCTGTCCCGGTCTCGCCGCGGATGCACACCCGCGTTTCGCTCGCGGCGACGTGCTCCACCTGCGCCATCACCTCGCGCATCGCGGGGCTCGCCCAGACAATCTCGTGTTTCCCGAGCCGCCGTTTGAGGTCGCGGTTCTCTTCTTCGAGGCGCGACAATCGCAGCGCGTTTTCGACGGTCATTAGCAGCTTGTCCGTCGAAATCGGTTTTTCCAGAAAGTCGGACGCGCCCAACCGCGTGGCCTTCACGGCCATCTCGATCGTCGCCTGGCCCGACATCATCACGACCGGCGACGCCACGCCGCCGTTCTTCAGGTCCCCGAGTAACGCGATCCCGTCCCGCCCCGGCATCACCACATCGGAGAGAATCAGATCGAACCGCTGGGCCTTCGCGAGTTCGAGTGCCCGGCCCGCATTGTCGCAAACGGTCGCCTCGTGCCCGGCCAGTCGAAACGCGCGAGCGAGCGACGCCAGCGTGTTCGCGTCATCGTCGATGATCAGGATGTGTGCTTTGAGGGGCACGCGAGTCTACGCTCCTTCGTTGCGGACACTCTCCGTGCTCTCCGCCTTCTCCGCGCTCGCTTCGGCAACCTCGGTCGAAGCAGACGCCGGTGTCTCCGGGATCGCTGCCTCGGCGGAGGCTCCCGGCTCCGCGCGCTGCGTGGATTTGCTCGGCAGGTGAATGTGGAACGACGTGCCCACGCCCGCCTCGCTTTCGACCGAAATCCGCCCTCCGTGATCGCTCACGATCGACTGCACGATCGCCAACCCCAGCCCGGTCCCATGTTGCTTCGTGGTGTAATACGGCGTGAACAGCCTTTCGCACTCCTCGGGCGTCAGCCCCGTTCCCGTATCCGACACTTCGAGACTCACGTCACCGTCTCGATGCGTCGTGCGCAGCATCAGCACCCCGCCCCCCGGCATTGCGTCCATCGCGTTCAGCACCAGGTTCTCGATCGCGCGCCGCAGCAATGTCGCGTCAGCCTGCACGAGCGGCAGGTCCTGCTCCAGATGCAGCTCCGGCGTGATTGGCGGCCGGCCCACGGCGCTGAATTGCCCCTCGAATAGTCTCGCGATTTCGCGCACCAGTTCGTTCAAGTTCACGGGCGCGAATTCCGGCTGCGGCATCCTTGCAAAATCGCTGAAGCGCCCCACGATCTGCTTCAGATTCTCAATCTCTGAAAGCAGGATTCCCGTGGACTCCTGAAACACTTCTTCGAACTGCTCCTGGCTTCCTTCCTTGGCGCGCCGCAGATTCTCGACCGTCGTCTGTAGCGGGAACAGCGGGTTCTTCAGCTCGTGCGCCAGTCTCCGCGCTAGTTCGCGCCACGCCGCCACGCGCTCGGCCTGCACCAGCCGCTCTCGCTGCTCGCTCAGCTGTTCGATCATCTGGTTGAACGCGCTCGAAAGCCTGCTGATCTCGTCGACTCCCCGAACCTCCACGCGCGCATTCCAGTTCCCTTCCGTGACCTCACGCGCGCCTTCGGAAAGCCTCCGCACCGGCCGCGTCACTCGCGCGGCTCCCCACCAGCTCAACAGCAGCCCGAAGAGCAAGCCCATCGCAACCACGCCGAGCGCCAGCACCGCGATGCGCCGCTCCAGCATGACCGCTTCGTGCTGCGAACTGCCCACCAGCAGTACGCCAAGCAGTTCTTTCTGGCGCCCCAGCAGGGGTAGGGCATGAAATACCTCGGCGCTCGCCGCGTCCCCGGTCCATAGAATCCTGAAACTTTGCTCGCGCGGCACGGCTCGTTCCTGCTCGATGAAGGAAGCGAAGCGCTCGCCCTGAGCCACCGGCCCCGAAGGATCGAGCAGGTCGCTCGGCTGGAAGCTCGGGTCGAGATCCAGATAGAGCAGCGCGCGCATCCCCGCTGGCAGAACCATCGAACCGAGAAAATCCTTCCCGAGTTTTTCGCCTCCCACGATGTAGAGGTTCTTGTCCCCCACGCGCACCGTCGAAACCGCCATCAGCCCGACGGCCGGCCCGTCCTGCGTATCCACCTTCATTAGGAACGACCCGAGCGGCCCCCAATCCTGGGTCTGCGTCACCCAATCCATCTTGTATCCGAACCGTGCGGGCCATTCGTTCGACGAAATGATCGATCCGTCGTTGCCCACGAAATCGAGGAAGTCGAGCTGGTGGGATTGCGAAACTCCACGGGCGTCGTTCACGTAGACCGACACATCCGCCTGTGGCCGGCTCAGGTCGATCGCCATCCGCACCGTCGCCTCGGCGTCCGCGATCCCCTGGACGCGATTATCGACATCCTGCCCGCGCCGCGCGAACTCGCGCTCGAACTGCGCGACCAGCGCCTCGCTGTGCTGCTGATTCAGGGTGTTAAACACACGCCGCGTCACCACCGTCACGCCCGCGGCGATCAAGCTCACCGACACCAGCAGCGCGAGTGTGAACACCACGAAAAGTTTCGTACGAAACGTCACGGTGATTCCTGTTCGAGCCAGATGTCGGCCAGCGGCCAGCCCTCGCCCGCTGAGGGCGCTTTCCAGTCCCGCACGCGCGCCCCCAGCCCATACGCCTGCGGAAGCCACACAAGTGGCACCACGCGATAGCCGCTCACGATAGCGCGTTCCCGCTCATAGATCTCTTCCGCCGATGCCCCTTCCGCAAGCGGAGCCGCGTCCAATCCGGCCACAGGCGCCAGTGCGGCGATGAATCCTCCCAGTGCCGCGTGCGGATGCGGCGATCGCATCCGCAGCCGCATCAACCGCGCATCGCGGCCCGTTGCTGCCGCCGTTCCCTGCGCCAGCGCCTGCGCCGCGACCCGCAGCCCTGCCTCGCGTGCATCCACCACGATGCGCTCCGCAAGCGACTGCTCGAGCGAATCGCCGGAATCATATCCCAACACAATCTGTGCCGAACGGCCGATTTGCGCCACGAGTTCCTTCGCTCCGGAGACGTCCGCGGCCGGCGAAAAAAGAAACGCGGTGCCGCTCGACCACTGCGGCAGCAATCCTCCCGCCGGCTCGCCCTGCTTTTGCAGGATGAAATTCACCATCGCGGCCCGGTCGAGCGAACGGGCCAGCGCTTCGCGAACGCGCGCGTCTTCCGCCGCTGGCCGCCCCGCGACGAACACGATCGCAACCACATCGTCCGGCTCCGACATGCTCACGCGGATGCCGCGTTCGGCCGCCCGGCGCGCCTCTTCGGCCGGAATCTCCGCGAAGTCCATCCGGTCGAGCTCCAGGTCGAGCAGACGGTCCTTCACCGCGCGTCCCATCTGGATTTCGACCGAGTCCACAAACGGTCTGCCTCCGCTGCACCCTTCATTGGCCGCGAGTGTCAGGTGCTTGCCGGACTCCCACTCCGCGATGCGAAACGGGCCCGATCCGGCCGTCCCTGCAAAGCTCCCGTCCGCACTGCGCCGCTCGTACAGAAGCGTCTCGATCTCTTCCTTAGCGGCGGCTTCCTCCTCATTCCCGGGCGTCACCGCCGGATCGAGCGAGTTCACCACCGCGCCGATTTCCACCCGCAGCGTGCCCCCGTATCTCGGCCGCCGCGACGGCTCCGCCCGCCCCGCGCCAATGAACGGAACGCCGAGGACCATGCCGAGCGCCGCGCTAATGGCTGCAAGTCGCCGTGACAACATACGCCTCGTAGTTCCCGCCCTTCAGGTCTCGGACCACCGCCCGCGCGACACCCGCATCTCCCGTGGGCCACAGCGACGTCACGGGACCTCCAAACTCCGTCGCGTTTCCCGACGCAACCGCTCCCGAGCCGTGCCCCTCCTCCAGCTCGTATGCCTGTATGAAATCCGGGTGCGTCCAATCCTCTTTGCCCGTGGCGAGCACAACCGGTCGCCCATCGCATTCGAGCCCAACACTTGCGGCATCGCCTCCCAGATCGAGTGCCTTCGGAATCGACGCGTCTCCCTGAATCCACGCTTGCGCATCCTGACTCACGAAGCCGCACTGGATTGCCTGCGGCTGCCGGAAATCGCCTTTGCATTCGATCCCTGGAAGCCCCGCGCTTCCCGCCGCAAGGCCTCGCGAAATATCGATGTGCCCGCGCGCCGCGCGCAGCCACGGCCTCGCCGGCGGAATAATGATCGCCTGATCGATCTGCCACTCCGTCTGTTTGCGCGCGTAGAACACCAGCCGCCCCGGCTCGAGAACGATCATCGTCGGCGTTCCCCCTGCCGCTGGCGTTGGCAGCGCGAAGTCGAGAATCACTCCCACCTGTTCCCACGCGAGTTGCCGTTCGAGCGTCACGCCTCCCGTGCCCTTCTCCTTCTGCGCAGCTCTTGAAACCGGAACCATCGCTACCTGCTCGCCCGCGCCCTGCCGCACCTGCGCGACGATCAAATATCCTTCCGTTCCCTCCGAAATTGTCACGTTTAGATACGCGTCCACCGGCGGCGCTTCGACCAGCCGGAACCCCCGCTTCGCCAGCTCCGACCTGAGCCGCCCGTCGATCGCCGCGACTTGGTCCGCATTCAAAGAAGACCGATTGCTCACGGCGAGAACGATCCGTGCGGGCGGAGGCGCAATCGCGGCCACTTTGTCCGTCAGCTCGCGCACTTCATTTTCCTGCCCTGCGCACACTCCGGCTCCAGCGGCAAAGAAAAGGACGAGCCATATCACATGAAGGAGAGAAAAGAATCGGTGGGGCGGCCGCATCGGCTTGCGCGAATTGCACAACGCGTTCGTCGCTCGTCATCATAGCACACCGCAACTTTCGCGCCGCAATCGCCCCCTGCCGAGCTGGCGTTTCGCCGGCGGCGGCTTCGTCCCGCGCTTGTCAACTTGGGGTTCGCTGCGGCGGCGGCGAAACCCTCGCTTCGATGTACGGGACGAAGCCGCCAGCAAGGGTTTTTGCCGGCGCTTCCTGATCCGGCCCGATCGCCGCGGCTCCTAGCCCGAGCCCAACGGCAACCGGGACCCGACCCGAAATCCTTATTACGGCTTTGCGACCACCGGCTTTCCCGGCGGATCGTCCTGCCCCGCGGCCGCGTCATTCTGCGCTGCCGAACGCAGCACGTCGTTCGTGAAGAAGAATTTCCCGTCGTTCGGCACCAGCATGATCTGCACTTTGTCGGACAGCTTCTGCGCCACCGTGTACTGCACGAGCAGCGGATTAACCTTCAGCGCCGCCGCCTGGAGCTGCATCTCCTCCGCCTGCGCCTGCGAAGTCACCCGAATCCGGTTCGCCTCGGAATCGGCCAACAGGTTCTCGCGCTGCTGCTCGGCCTTGCCGTCGATCACCTTGGCCTGCGCGGCCGCCTCGGCGTTCTGAATCGTCGCTTCTTTGCGCGCCTCGGCCTCGAGCCGCGACTGCTCGATCTGCTTCTGCTTCAGCGGCAGCGTGTACTGCATCGCGTCCGATTCCGCCTTCGCCATGATCACCTGCGACTGCGCGCTCGCCTCCGCGCGCTTCACGTCGCGGATCTTCGCTGCCTCGGCCTGCGATCCGGCGATGGCTACCCGCTTCTGCTCGATCTCCGCGTCCACCGACGTCCGGTCGTCCTCCTGCTCCTTCAGCAGTAAATCTTCCAGGCCCTTCGCGTACTCCTCCGGCAGTTCGACCTTCCGGATCAGCACTTCCTTCACCACAATCGCGTCGCCCGCCAGCCGCTGTGTGATCTCCTTCGTGGCGCGCTGCCGAAACTCCTCGCGCTTCACCGAGAAAACGTCGCGCACGATGTAGTCCGGCGCGATTTCGCGGAACGTGCTCAGCACCACCGGCGCGACAATCTCGTCGCCCACCGGCTGCGGCAGGTTCGCCTGAATGTAGTCGAGCCGCCGCGGGTCGATCCGGTAGCGCACCGTCACCGCGAGTCCCACCTCCAACCCCTCGCGCGCCTCGACCGTCAGCACCTCCAGCTTCTCGTTCCGCACGCCCAATGCCGAGGTCTCAAAAATCCTGTCGCGGATGTCGAAGAATTCCGCTCGCTCGATCAGCGGCATGATCAGATGCGTGCCCGCGTAGAGCGTCCCCGGCCGCACGCCCGAAATCTGGCTGATGCGCACCGCGCCCTGGCCGTCCGGCACAACCAGGATGCTCGTTCCCGCCAGCCCCAAGACCGCCCCCACCACAACCAGCTTCGCCGCCTCATTCAGCCGGATAGGCCTCCGAGGACGCCGCGCGACCGTCACCGGCGCCGGACTCCCAGTCCCTGTCCCGGTCGGTTCTCCCGTTGTGCCACCGCTGCGGCGCAAAATCCGGTCCAGCTCGTACGCTAGAAAGATGTCGTAGAGAACCATCCCCGCCGCGCACGCCGCTAACCCAAAGCACCCCGCCAACAGCACGAATCTCAAGAACAGCATCGGCGTCCTCCTTTACCGCTCTCCCTTATCCCTCGCTCCCCGCCCTACTCCTTCTTCCGCAACCGCGCCGGCATCAATCGAATCAACCCATTCAACGTCGCGTATTCGAGTCCCAGCGCCAGTCCCAATGCTGCGAGGATCGCTCCCGTCACTTCCGCAAATCCGATAAAGCTGCCCATGGCCGCCTCCTCCGGGCTGCGGGGCTGGGTTCCGCTCGCCCTACGCGCGCGAGAGATGCAGTTGCATCGCCACACAAAAGTGGATTGGGAGGAAAGAAGTTACTTCTGCGGAGACCGGCTCACTTCGTGGCGTCCCGCCCACGCCGTGGAAAATAGCACTCAACGCGACTGAGACCGGGAGACTTAGGCATTGGGAGGGCCGTGCTCGATCGGCAAGCTGCGCTACTGAATCAGGTGGTGGAAGAAGCGGCTGCGGCGAACGTAGCCTTCGCTTCTACCTTCGAGGTGAAGGCTGCGTGGCCACACAATCCTTTATATGTTCCGTGCCGCGCTCAATTCCTCCCCTGAGGCCAAAGGCGCTCGGTTCGGTCCAACACGGGACACGAATCACCAGTCACGCGTCACGCGCCGCGGACTCTCGTTTTGCCCGCCAAAACTACCGTACAGACTTCTCTTCGGGCGTGCCTGACCCTTCTGATTGTGCATCACCAGGCTCGGAACTGCTTTGTTCCGAGCTGAGCTTGCGATGGGTGGTCCCCAAGTGGTCGCGCAGTTCACGTTCCGAATTGTACCGAGCGTTGCATTCACAGCATGTGCTTTCGGCCATCTGCTTTCTCCCAACTGCCCTTTGCCCTGTCGTGATTCTTAAATTCTCACCGCTCCCAGCAGGTACAGGATCAGGACAACGAGTAGGACCGTCCCCACGATTCCCAAGCCCCCTCCTGTCCCCCATCTCGAATACCCGTAATAGCCGCCACCGCCACCGAACAACAAAATGAGGATGATAATAAGCAGCACCATGTGAGTCTCCTGGGCAGAACAATTTCAGCCCACACCACTGTAACGAGTGACAAAAATGAAATCTGTCCAAAATGGCACCGTTCTGGAAAGTGTCGCGGCGAAGGATGTTTGGAACTGCGGAGGCCCCAACGCCTCCCTAGCCCCTTGAATCCTTGGAACTTGTCGGGGTTCAGCTTCAGGAGACTAACTTAACTTTCGCGCGTTAGCCGACGGGAAGCTTTTCGTCGAGTTCTCTGGCAATTTTATGCACGTCTGTCGCTTCGCCGAAGCTCTCGGCATGTTTGGAATAGTCCGCACTCACTCCCGCATGCTCGCAAAGCTTCTGCAGCATCTCGACCAAAGCAGTCAATTCCTGCTCTGCCAGCAGGCCTACTTGAAGATCGAGATGTGCCCTTCTGTCCGACTGGCGCATCAGCCTGTTTTGGCTGATGAGCACGAAGATGGTCAGAACTATGCTTTCGGCGGACAGGATCAGAGCGAGGATCCCAAACGGAAATCGGTCAAAGCGCTTTATGCCGGGAACCAAGTTTAAATTGATCAGGGTCCATGCCCCCAATAGCAGCGCATTCAATAAAAGAAAAGCGATGCTGCCGATAAATTTGACCGTGTTTTCGCTAAAGCGCTCCGCCCAACTCCTGCGATGGAGTGCATCGCGCTCCAGTTGCGCGATCGCTTCGATATTCTTGCGACTGGGACTTTGTAAGGACGGATTCGTCTGCGGTTTAGGTTGAACCATCATGATGTAGTCTTTTCAGCGGATCCTTGAGTGTCGGGATGAGAGGCGATGGGAAACCTTGGGATGGAAAGGGCCGGCCCGCTGTCTCACTCCGAGTCGGTTAGCTAGCTTTGCGAATTGTGGCGGTTGATGTCTTTGCTTCGGCCGTGACGGTAACCTCAACGTGATCGCCCTTCTTGAGCCTCACGTCATCGCCATGTTCGTCGGTTAGCGTATTTTCGATACGGAGATCTCGATGCCCGCGTTCGGCCCCGTCAACGCCGATCTGTGCCCTTTCCGGTTGGCTCGGACGTGGTGACGGGATGATTTTGTCGACGGTTCCCGGGATAGTGGTGCTTGACGGTTCCGGAATTCGCGTAGTGTCCAGATTCAGTTCCGCTATTCTCGCGGATCTGGTCATGAGCGGCTTCGCCATTTCCTTCCTGACGCTGGCACGTGTCGCATTGTCGGATTCTTTCTTATCTTTGTTGTTCAGCATACATCCATGATGACATCAAGACGGAAGCCGTGCAGTCCGCTTTCGCACAGTTGCGAAATATGCACGTCGTGTGCCCGGTGACCATGGTCGGCAACGCACCGCCTGCCTTTGCCTTCGTAGCGGCCGCCTTCAGGCGGGCGCCTTTGACTTAAGGTTTGGATGTAGCGCCGCGGACTTCAGCTCGGCATCTTTGCTTCGTCCCTGCCGGCCTCTTTTCCCCGGTTTCGGTGAGGGCGCGCCACGGCGGCGGGAGGGGGCCTGGTTCTTCCTCCGTAGGGGCACAGCGTGCTGTGCCCCCGGAAGGGCTCCCAGGTCGACGGTTAGTCGAGCCTGGGAGATAGGACCTTGGCAATGCGCCGCCCATCCGCCTCGACACATCGCCCGCGTACGCGTCATTCTGAGCGGAGCGTCCCGACGCTTTACTCTTTCCCGGAAATCGGTTTTCTCGATCTCCGGGTCGGGACGCGCAGTCGAACGAATCTCTCTTCTCCCCTTCGTGCCGGCGACCGCCGCGTAGCGCCGCCATCCTGCCGGCGCTTTTGCAGGGGCGAGTTTCAAACGCGTCTTTTGCGTCCCGATCCGGTCGGGACCTGTCCCGACCTATCGGGACCCCGCCCCATCTGCTGCCTGCGGACCCGGATGGTGTCGTGAGACGCCCTCCTTTGCGCAGCCCCATGTAGCCGCGCCCTGCGGCTTCCGCGTTGAGCTGCGCGGCGAGCTGCCACCTTTTCCTAGTCCGGAGCGCGAAGAGGCCGGCGTACCGGCCGTGCGTAGCCGACTCGACTTCCATATTCCAGATGTACTTGTACCGGCGCTTGGCCAACCATCGGGCGAGGATGCGTAGCATTGCTTTGGTGAGGTGTTTCTTTAAGCATACAATTCTGGACCAATTCGCCAAACTAGGCACATCCTTTGGGAGACATGATGACTCACGTAATTGTCGATGCGGCTGCCCGATTTCTAAAGTGGACAGAAAAAGGGAGTAACTCGAACCTCATCCTGGTCGCAGTGACACTTGTTTACGTTTTCTTGACGAACCGCATTGCTAAAGCCGCACAAAGACAGATGGAAGGCGCTTTGCGGCCGGCACTAGTGTTGGAGATAGAGAAAGGGTTGTAGGGCTCCCCGCTAATTTAGACGTTCAGGGCCTCGTTTTTAGTTAGAGCTGCAAAAGCCAAGAAGGCCTCGTGCGGGGTGCGGTTTTCGACTCCGCGGTGAGGCCGGTCGTGATTGTAC
>Ga0187860_1000008_pt1 | contig 197063 bp, 199 predicted proteins | sample June2016WEW_10_4_FD_132981 | JGI IMG/M metagenome (GOLD analysis project Ga0187860, IMG submission 132981) | Peatland microbial communities from SPRUCE experiment site at the Marcell Experimental Forest, Minnesota, USA - June2016WEW_10_40 | ecosystem: Environmental > Terrestrial > Soil >...
CCTCATCCGCTGGTCAAAGAAAGACTGCAACCACCTCGCGCTACTCCAACTCGCCAGCGGCCTGATCGCCTTCAAGAAAGCCCACCTCGCGACGATCGCTCAACCCCTACCGGGATAGGCCGTTAGTTCTGTGCCTGATGGGGTCGCCGGGACGAATGACGAGCCGCGTGATCTCGGTGCGTTGCTGGCGTTGTTGCATCGGGCGGACCTTCCGTTTGAGACGGTCGCGGCGAGCTACCGGTTATGGGTCAACTCGGAGCGTTCGGGCGTGGCGATGCGGGCGCAGATGGAGGTGGAGAAGCGCCCCGACTTATCGGTCTCCAGAGTTCAGTCCAGCCGGCGTTCGACGGCGGCGACGCAGGACCGCGATCGCGACCGCGACGAGGAAACTAAGGAGCGTGAGGAGATCGTTCGGATCTAGCGGGCGGGCGATCGGTTTCGCGAGGAGTTTGAGGCACGCGGTGGCCGCTACGCGGTTCGTGACGGGGATCTTTGGTGGTCGCGGGATGACGCGAACGGCGCTCACAGCAACGAGGACGATCCGAGCACTCGGAGCGGCGTCGGCGAGGAGTTCGCGATCATGCTTGACCCGACGCGGCTGCTTGGCCTGTTGCGCTTCGAGGTCACTGGCCGGACTGTGATCGCGGGGCGGCAAGCGATCACCGCGCGGGCGCTTCCGCGGCTGACGCGGACGGCGGGTCCGCGCGGGCCGCGGTTTCAGCTGAACTCGCTCGGCAATGGTGCTGACCGTTTCGAGCTCGGCGTTGACGAGCAGCTTGGTGTGCTGCTGAGCGTCGTCGCCTTCTGGGAGGACGAGCCGTTCCGCGAGGTCACAACGGTCGCGATCGCGTTCGACGAGCCGATCCCAGACGAGCGCTTCCGGTTCGAGCCGCCACCGGGCGAGGCGATCAAATCTAGCCACGAGCGTCCCCAGCCTCGGCGCGTGACGGTGGTCGAGGCGCAGCAGCTCGCGCCGTTCACCGTGCTGATCCCCGAGCGCATACCCGCGAGCTGGCACCCCCACTGCGACTACCGCGAGGCCTGCGAGCGGCCGCCGACCCAGGCACGGGTAGCGCTCTACTACCGATCGGATGACGGGCACGAGAGCGTTCACATCGCACAGGTGGCAGCCGAGGACCGCGCCGGCTACGACGAGCTGACGCGCGGGGACGCCTGGCAGGACGTGGACCGCGACGGCACCGTGGTCCGCGTCACAAAGCCAGGATCGCCAGGCGGACAAACGCAAGCCCACATTGAACGCGACGGCACGTTCGTCTTCCTCATGTCAGAGACGCTCAACGGCGACCAGCTCGCGACGCTCGCCGCCCGCCTCAAACCAGCCCCCAACACTGGCAGCATTTAGGCGGCTTGGCGCCGCCAGTCAGCGCCCTCAGCGCCGACGCTCAACGCCACGCGTGACTGCTGTTCGCGCGCTGCGACAGTCTCGCTCGCGTCGGGCGAGGCGGCTGCGTTAGCGGCATTGCGACCACGATTGACTGAGTGCTGGCCTGTCACACGCAGACGGCACTCCGGTTCTGCGGACGCGGCTGGGTTAGACGTCGAGCAGGAACCGCAGCGCGCGGCCGATCTCGAACGTGATCGCGTCCGCCACGGTCCCGAGCCGGGCGATCAGCCGCTCATCAGAGATCGACTTGACGTCCTCGCATTTCGCGTAGCTGATCTCGTCGAGGCCGGAGCTCCCGGGCTCGAGCTCGACATGCGACGAGAGGCCGCGATGCGTGGTCGTGGTCGGGACGACAATCACGACGCCGGCGCGGCTCTCGTTCAGTGGATCAGCGGAAACGATGACCGCGGGTCGGCGACCGGACTGCTCGCGTCCAACCGGGTCCCCGAAATCGACGAGCCACACCTCACCCCGGCGAGCGCTCACAACGACCGATCACGCACGACACCGGTCTCAACCGCGCGCTCGGCCTCGATCTCAGCCCACGCCCTCGGATCGGCCCGCAGCGCCTCATAGCGAGTGGAGAACCGATCGAAGAACACGCGGCGCTCGAGCGCGTCGGCTGCTTCATCGAGTAGCTGAGTCATCGGTCGCCCGGTCGCACCGGCCAACTTGGCGAACCGATCGCGCGTCTGCTCGCTCACCCTGATAGTCGTACTCACGCCATCAGTCTACTAGGAGGGCGACCAGCTAGTCTACATGCGCGCTGCGCCCGCGCGCCTGCTGTTCGCGCATGCATTTTGCAGGTCTTTCTTATGGGCACGGCTGGTTTCGAACCAGCGACCTCTCGCGTGTGAAGCGAGCGCTCTCCCACTGAGCTACGCGCCCGGCGAAGGGGCATTGTAGGCAAGATGCTCAGGCTCCAAGCCCTCAACCTCCTGCTCGTCGAGAACTACTAACCACTACCATCCTCGTTGGACCGTGCTAGACGGGGAGTTAGCGGTGCCCTGCACCCGCAATCCGCTATAGCGGGGTCGAATTCCCTTCCGAGGGGCGTGCCGCGCGGTATGCCCCGTCGGTCGGGGCGTTGATGGTTGGGGTCCCTCGCGGTGTCGGTTCGTGAACCAGGTCAGATCCGGAAGGAAGCAGCCTTAAGCGGGTCCCGGCAGGCGCGGTGGGAGCTCCCCAACCTGAGTCCCGAACGGCGTAAGGCACCGCGCGACTCGCATCGAAGAAGGGTGCACGGTCCACTTCGCTAACGCGGGCGTCCGCCTGGATTGACCGCGACGCCGGTGCTGAACCACGTCCACGGCCGCGGCCCTCCGGCGTAGCGCTGCTCGATGCTTTCGATCACGAAACCGGCATCCGCGACGGCGGCCGGAATGTCGCGCGTGAGGTGGCAGCCGTCGGCGAGCCTCCTCTGCACCGGCTCGATCCGCCGCTGCCACGCCGCGACCCGCGCATCGGGAGCCAGCCCGTGCTCGAGGAAATGAAACTGACCGCCGGGGCGGATAACGCGCCGCAACTCGGCGAGCGCGCGGCCGATGTCGGGAATCGTGCACAGCGTGAACGTCGAGAGCGCGCCATCGGCGCTCGCGTCATCGAGCGGAAGCGACTGCCCATCGAGCCCGACATACTCGACCGCCACCGGCGAGGCGGCCACGCGACGCGCCGCAAGCCGGCGTGCCGCAGCCGCCGGCTCGACGGCGAGCACGACCTCCACCGCAGCCGGGTAGTGCTCGAGGTTGAGGGCGGACCCGAAGCCGATCTCGACGACGCGCCCTTCCAGTCCATCGGCGGCGCCGGCGCGCCAGGCTGCGATGCTCGCGCCGCGACACGACCAATCGACCATCCGCGGCAGCAAGTGGTCGCGATAGAGCCCCACGCTCGGAGCCTACGCCGCCGGCTCTTCTGATGCGCCCTTCGGGCCGGGGAGCGCGGTTCCGAGTCGCTCAGCCGCAGCGCTCGTAGACGCGCCACGAGCGGTTCGCTTCCGTCAACGTGAAGTGCGGCGGCACGCCGTAGTACTTCGACGGGTCGTTTGGATCGAGCAGGTAGGTGCGCAGTACCGCATCGCTGGCAGCCTTCACGAACGTCCCGCGCGCAATCTCCCTGGTCACGATGTTGGCCGGGCTGGTGTGCAGCTCAAGCGCGAGCAGCGGGATCGGCGTGTGGTAGGGCACACCGATCGGACCGCAGCGGCTCGTGATCACGTGCGCATCGACCAGCGCAACAAGATCGTTCTGGATACGCAGTTGAGCGCGCAAGCTCTGTTTCGCCGGATCGCTGCTGGTGAACGTCTCGGTCAATCGCACCTCGTTCCAGTGGGCGAAGGCGACGATCGCGACGACAATCGCGATCGCGCCAAGCTGCCAGAGCCGCCGCCGTGGATGATCGGCCGGCAGCGAGCGCCAGCCGAACAGCCCGGCGCCACCGAAGATCGCGAGCAGCGCCGCCGGGAGGAACGCGTAGCGGTCATCGATCGGCAGGCCCGAGCTGGCGACGATCGCGAACGCGACGATCGCCACGACGCCGACGACGAACCCAAGCATCGCTCGCGGGCGCAGCAGCCAGAGCGACAGCACCCCGCCGATCGCTGCCGCGATCAGGCCATCCGGGCCGAGCACCTCACCGAGCCGTCGCGCACCTGTGTAGGGGAAGCTCACCAGTCCGGTTGGGCGCTTCAGCGTCGCTGCGGTGGCGCGCGTGTGGCTGAGCGACCACAGCAGATTGCCCGTGATCGCGAGATCCGATGCCACCCAGATCAGCGGCGCCGCGACAACGAGCGCCGCGAGCCAGGCGAGCTCGCGGCGGCTGCGCTTCGGGATCAGGTAGAGCCAGTAGATCCCGGCGAACAGCCACGCCTCGGGTCGCAGCAATCCAGCCAGCCCGAGCAGCGCGATGACGGGCCAGCCGGCGCGGCGCCGCCGCGTCTCGACCAGCAAGGCGCACAGGACAAGCACGACGTAGGGGATGTCAACGTAGGCGCGTACGCCGTAGCTGAGCACTTCGTAGCGGCTGATGATCAGCAGCGCAGCCGCGACGCCGACCGGTGCCGAGAACCACTCCGTCCCGAGCCGGCAAACGAGATAGGCGAGGGCGGCAAGCGCCAGATACGCCAGCGCGACCACGACCGTCAGCGTCGCGCCCACGCCAAACACAGACAGCACTAGCCCGAGCCCCTCGGCCAGCGGATGCGGCGTCGGAGCGAGCGCCACGTTGTAGGTCGGTGTCTGTCCGCGCGCGAGCTGCTGGCTCCAGACGAGCGAGTAGAGCGTGTCGTAGTTGGCGAAGCCGTAGGGGACCGCCAGCCAGAGCGCGACCGCGCCGCCGGCGATCCACGCCGGCGCACTGAAAGCCCGCAAGCGCTGCATCGCCGGGACGCTATCCATTCCTGGAGCACCCGGCGCGTCGGGGTAGACTGACCTGCCCGTGTCCGCTGGCCCCTCGCTCTACCGTCGCCACCGTCCCCGCACGTTCGCCGAGGTGGTGGGGCAGGAGCACGTCGTGCGCACGCTGAGCAACGCCGTGACGCGCGACCGCGTGCACCACGCCTACCTGTTCGTGGGCTCGCGCGGGACCGGCAAGACCTCGATGGCGAAGATCCTCGCGGCGTGCCTCAACTGCGAGCGCGGGCCGACGATCGAGCCCTGCGGTGTGTGCGATTCCTGCGTCTCGATCGCCTCGGCGACCTCGCTCGACGTCGCCGAGATGGACGCCGCGTCGTCGAACTCCGTGGATGACATCCGCGCGCTGCGCGAATCGGTCGCCTACGCGCCGGTCTCCGGGCGGCAGAAGATATTCATCCTCGATGAGGCGCACATGCTCTCGACCGCGGCCTGGAACGCGTTCCTCAAGACGCTCGAGGAGCCGCCCCCCAACACCGTCTTCGTGCTCGCCACGACCGAGGCGCAGAAGGTGCCCGCGACGGTCATCGACCGCTGCCACCGCTTCGACTTCCAGCGTCCGACGGCAGAGCAGATCGCGACCGTGCTGCGCCGTACCGCCGCCGCAGAGTCGATCGAGATACCCGATCAGGCGCTCATGCTGCTCGCGCGCCACGCCGCCGGCAGCTTCCGCGACGCGCTCGGCACACTCGAGCAGCTGCAGACCTACAGCGGCGGTGAGATCACGCTCCCCGATGTGCTGGCGGTGCTCGGGCTGTCCAACGCAGAGCTCCTCTTCACGCTGATCGACGCGATCATCGCCGCTGACGCGCGGGCTGCGCTGCTCGCCAGCGCGAGCGCCATGGACTCGGGCCGCGACGCGGCGGCGTTCACGCGCGAGCTCGAGGCCCACGCCCGCGAGCTGCTCGTCGTGCAGACGCTCGGCGCTGTCGTGCCGCCCGAGTTGCGCCTCACCGCAGAGCACGACGAGCGTCTCGTTGCCCAGGCCGGGGCGCTCGGCGCTGAGACGCTTGTCCGACTCCTGGAGCTCCTCTCGGCGGCGCTGATCGCCGTGCGCGCAGGCGCTGACGCCCGCACCCAGCTCGAGCTAGCCGTCATCCGCGCCGCTCGTCCCGACAGCGACCCTTCAGCCACCGCCTTCAGCGCCCGCCTTGAACGCCTTGAAGGCGGTGCGGCCGCGCTTCGCGCGCCAGCACCTCAACCGTCCGAGCGCAATGGGATCGAGCCTGCCGCGCCGGCTGAGCCCGCCAAGGACGAGGAGAGCTCAACGGTCTCCGCCGCGTCAGCCGAGGAGCCGCTGAGCCTCGATCGCGTGTTGGCGCTGTGGCCGGCCGTCCTCGAAACCGTGCGCTCGGCCAACGCGATGCTTGGCGCCGTTGTCGAAGATGCACGTCCGGTCGAGCTCGTCGGCAGCCGCCTGGTGGTCGCGTTCACGCAGGATGGCGCGTTCCAGCAGCGCAAGGCCGAGGACAGCGCCAACCGGACCGTGCTGACCCGTGCGCTGGCGCAGGTCACCGGTCACGAGCTTTCACTGGACTACCAGCTGCGCGAGCGCGAGGCGACGCCGCCACCCGAGCCGCTCAGCGAGGAGGAGCTGGTGCGCCTGCTGAAGGACGAGTTCGACGCCGAGCAGCTCGCGGACACCGGCGAGGAGGAGGACGACGACTGATGCCTCAGCCGAACATGGCGCAGATGATGAAGCAGGTCCAGAAGATGCAGCAGGACATGCTTCGCGTGCAGCAGGAGCTCGCGGTGGCGGAGGTGACGGCATCCTCCGGCGGCGGCCTGGTGACGGTGACGGTGACCGGTGCGCTTGTCGTCAGGGAGATCCGGATCGCTCCGGCGGCGATCGACCCCGACGATCCCGAGCTGACCGGCGACCTCGTCCTCGCAGCGGTCAACGAGGCGATTCGTGGCGCGCAGGCGCTCGCCAACGAGCGCATGGGGCAAGCAACCGGCGGCCTCGACCTCGGCGCGCTCGGCGGGCTCGGGCTTCCCGGCGTCTGATCTCTTGTCCAGCTACGCACCACCGATCCAGCGCCTCGTCAGTGAGCTGTCGAAGCTTCCGGGCATCGGTAGCCGCACCGCGCAGCGGCTCGCCTTCCACATCCTCCGTGCTTCTGACGATGACGCAGCGGCGCTCGCACAGGCGATCACAGACGTCAAGGAGCGGATCGGCACGTGTGAGATCTGCTGCAACCTTGCCGAGGGGCCGCGCTGCCGGATCTGCGAGGACGAACGGCGCGAGCGCTCGGTGATCTGCGTCGTCGAGGAGCCCTCGGACGTGATCGCGCTGGAACGCACGCACGAGTACCGCGGCCGCTACCACGTGCTCGGGGGTGCGCTGTCGCCGATCGACGGGGTCGATGCGGAGGACCTGCGGATCGCCGAGCTCTATAGCCGGGTCACTTCGCCCGACTCCCCGGTTCGCGAGGTCGTGCTCGCGACCAACCCGACGACGACCGGCGAGGCGACCGCCCTGCATATCGCGCAGGCGCTGCGCGAACAGGCGCCGCACCTCACCGTCACGCGCCTGGCGAGCGGCCTCCCGGTTGGTGCCGATCTCGAGTACGCCGACGAGGTGACGCTCGGTCGTGCCTTCTCGGGCCGCCGCGCGGTGTAGCGCGCGCGTATCCTCGCCTCCTATGAGCTCGACTCTGGTGATGAAGTTTGGCGGCACTTCGGTCGCTGACGCCGAGCGGATCAAATGCGCCGCGCAGCGAATCGTGGCCAAGCACGATGCCGGCTATCGCGTCGTCGTGGTCCTCTCGGCGCGCGGCAAGACGACCGACGAGCTGATCGCGATGGCCGACGAGGTCTCCGACACGCCGGACGCACGCGAGATGGACATGCTGCTCTCGACTGGCGAGCGGATCTCCTGCGCGCTCTGCGCGATGGCGATCAACGATCTCGGCCACCAGGCGCTGTCGCTGACGGGCTCGCAGGCCGGGATCGTCACCGATACGTCCCACACGAAGGCCCGGATCATCGACGTTCGCGCCGACCGGATCACCGAGGCGCTCGACGCGGGCAAGGTCGTCCTCGTTGCCGGATTCCAGGGCGTGTCGACGAGCCGCGACGTGACGACCCTCGGCCGTGGCGGCTCGGACACGACGGCGGTTGCGCTCGCTGCCGCCCTCGACGCCGAGGAATGCGAGATCTACACCGATGTCGCGGGTGTCTTCAGCGCCGACCCACGGATCGTTCCCAATGCGCGCAAGCTGCCGATCGTCTCGTTTGACGAGATGCTCGAGATGTCTGCGTCAGGCGCCGGCGTGTTGCAGCTACGCTCCGTCGAGTACGCCCGCAACCATGGCGTGCGCATCCACTGCAGATCGAGCCTCGAGGACGGTGCCGGTACCGTTGTCGTCTCGGAACAGGAAACGATGGAACGGCCACTCGTCACCGCAGTCACCCACACCGTCGCCGAATCGCGGGTCACGCTGCTTGGCGTCCCCGACGAGCCCGGCATCGCCGCGCGCATCTTCGGCGCGCTCGCCGAGGCGAACGTCAACGTCGACATGATCATTCAGAACGAGCCGCTCACCGACGGCCGTCGTGCCGACATGTCGTTCACCGTCGCGCACGAGGACAGCCGGGCCGCCAACGCCGCACTCCAGCCCGTCGTGGAGGAGTTCGGCATCGACGATGTGACGACCGATGAGAACACCGGCAAGGTGTCGATCGTCGGCGCCGGCATGCGCAGCCATCCGGGCGTCGCGGCGAAGGTGTTCAAGGTGCTCGGCGACGCCGGCATCAACATCCAGATGATCTCGACCTCGCCGATCAAGATCTCCTGCGTGATCGCTCTCGACCGCGTCCCCGAGGCCGTCCGGAGCCTCCACGACGCATTTGGCCTTGCGGGCGAGGACACGATCCTGCTCGAAGACCCGTTTGCGGGGCCTGTATGAGCGAGCGACCGCGCGTGGCCGTCGTCGGCGCCACAGGCGCCGTCGGCGCAGCGATGCTGAGCATCCTCGAGCAGCGGGCCTTCCCGGCGCGCGAGATCGTGCCGTTCGCCTCGGAGCGCTCCGCGGGGCGCGAGATCGACGGTATCGGTGAGGTCCAGCCGCTGCGCGAGGACACGATCACGGGGTTCGATGTCGCGCTGTTCTCTGCTGGTGGCGCCGTCTCGCGCGAGTGGGCGCCGCGGTTCGCCGCTGCCGGTGCGATCGTCGTCGACAACTCGAGCGCCTGGCGGATGGACCCACAGGTGCCGCTGGTGGTGAGCGAGGTCAACCCGGACACGCTCGCCCACATCGGGCGCGGCATCGTCGCCAACCCGAACTGCACGACGATGGCGATCATGCTGCCGCTGAAGGCGCTGCACGACGCGTTCGGCCTGCGTGCGATCGTCGCGACGAGCTTCCAGGCCGCCGGCGGCGCCGGCCAGAAGGGGATGGACGAGCTCGCCGCACAGATCCCCCTGCTCCACGCGGCCCGCGGCCAGCTCGTCGACGACGGCGCCGCCGCGCTCGCCCAGATCAAGCACTCCGTCCACGCGGCGCCACTGGCGTTCAACGTCGTCCCGTGGCTCGGCTCCAAGGGCGAGCAGGGCTACAGCGACGAGGAGATCAAGCTCGTCAACGAGTCGCGCAAGATCCTCGAGATCGCAGACCTCGCGGTGAGCCCGACGTGCGTCCGCGTGCCGGTGATGGTCGGCCACGCGATCGCGGTGCGCGCGACGTTCGAGCGCACTCCCGAGCTCGATCAGGCAACCGCGGCGCTGGAGGCGTTCCCGGGGCTCCTCGTCGACCCGCTCCCGACGCCTGCCCGCTACGCCGGGCGCGACGAGGTCGCCGTAGGGCGCATCCGCGCCGATCTCTCCGACCCGCGCTCGCTCAACCTGTTCGTCGTCGGCGACAACCTCCGCAAGGGCGCCGCGCTGAACGCCGTCCAGATCGCCGAGCTGCTGCACGACCGCGGCCTGCTCGCCGCCGACGCCGCGCCTGCCGCGCGCGCTTAGCGCCTGGGCTTGCGTCTACTAGACAGCCGCTGTACTCTCGCGGCGTTCCTTCCGACCTAGGGGGCTGTGATGGCCAAAGAAGTCACCTGTCCGCCGTGCGGGGCAACGATCCGCGGTGAGGATGACGCGGCGCTCATCGCGAACGTGCGCCAACACGCGCGTGAGAATAATCATGAGATGCCGGAGGGGTTGACGGACAGCGAGATCGATGCGCACATCCTCAGTGACGCGCGCGAAGTGGCCGCCTGACCACGGCGCGTCTTCGGGCATCGGGGCATTCACGGGCTCGCGCTTGTCCGTGAATGCCTCGAATGCGTCCTAGCCTGCGAGGATGGCCTCCGTCAGGAGGCCACCGCAGCCACTACCGACTCGGACCAGTCGATCACTGACTTTGGCTTGACGATGTGGCGGCCCAACCCGAGCTGGCGGCCTGACAGGCCGAGCGCAAGGCCGACGAGCTGGGGGAGATGCAGCACGGGCAGGCCGAGCTTGCGACCGACGACGGCTTCAGCGACCGGCTGCTGCAGATCGAGGTTCAGATGGCACAGCGGGCACGGCGTGACCAGGCAGTCCGCGTCCGCGTCAACCGCGTCTGCGAGGTGGCGGCCGGCCTGTTTCAGCGACGCCGTCTTGTTCATCGTGATGATTGGAAAGCCGCAGCACTTGTGCGAGCCCGCGTAGTCGATGACGCTGCCGCCGAGCGCCTCGATCAGCTGCTCGAGGTAGTGGTCGCGCGGGTGCTCGGCGTCGATCCCTGCACGCGACGCCGGGCGGATGATGTAGCAGCCGTAGAACGGACCGACGCGCAGGTTCGTGAGTGGTCGCTTGACCTTCGCGCGCAGTGTGTCGAGCCCGACATCTTCGACGAGCAGCCAGAGGAAGTTCTTGTTGGTGATGCCGCGCTCGTAGCGCAACCCCTCGCCGGAGATCGTCCCGTTGATGTGATCGCGGTAGACGGCGTTGGCGTCGAGGCGCTCCTGGCACTCGTTCTGGGCGCCCTGGCAGGTCGAGCAGATGTTCATCATCAGCGCGCCGTCGGTCTGCTGGGCCATCGCGAAGGTGCGGGCGTTCAGCGTGTCGGCGAGCTCCTGGTTGTGCTCGGCGATCACTCCCGCGCCGCAGCAGTTCGCGCGGTCGAGCTCGACCAGCTCGATGTCGAGCAGTGGAGCGACCTTCGCCATTGCACCGTGGAGCTCCGGCGTGAACCCGCGACTCACGCAGCCGGGCCAGTAGGCGACCTTCATTTCGTCGCTCCTTCCGTGACGGCCCCGACCGGCTCGTCGTCCTGGTCGTCGCCCGACACATAGAGATTCAGCTCATAGCGTTTGGGCTCGCTCGCCACCTGGTCGAATATCGCCCGGAGCGCCTTGGACGCCTTGTGTGGGTGCAGCAGCACCTTGCGTGGTGTGATCTTGCGGCGCAGCAGCCCGCGGATGACCACGGGAAGCGAAGACAGCAGCTCTGGTACGGCGCGCGGATGGAACTTGCCACCGTAGGAGTCGGGCAGCAGATCGGCCTCGTGCAGCAGCCCGTTGCGGCGGATGTTCGCGACGAACGCATGCTCATGGCGGTAGCCGTTGTTGCGGTCCTCGATGTCGTGGTCGGCGCTCGCGATCCGCCGCAGGCGCATGATCTGGCCCATCGGGTTGACGCCCTTTGGGCAGGCGTCTACGCACTTGAAGCAGTGCGTGCAGGTGTACATGCCGTGCGGATCCTCAGCGAGGAAGCGCAGCCGCTCGTAGGGCTCCGCGTCGCGCGGATCGCCGACGAAGCGATACGACTTGGCCAGCGCGGCAGGCCCGGTGAACTCGGGATCGACCTCCATCGCGAGGCAGTCGGAGACGCACGCGCCGCACTGGATGCAGGCCATCGACTGCGTCACATCGACCATCGCCTCGCGATCGACGATGTACTCCCGCTCGGGAACCGGCTCACGGCCCAGGAGCCAGGGTGTGATGTTCCGGATCTTCTTCCAATGGACGGCATCCATGTCCACGATCAGGTCCTTGATGACGGGCATGTTGCCCATCGGTTCGACCTCGATCACGCCGTCGGTCGCGCGCGCGAGGGCCGCGTCGAGATGCGTGTGGCAGGCCAGGCCCGGCTGCCCGTTGATTCGCACGCCGCACGAGCCGCAGATCGCCGCACGGCATGAGCAGCGGATGCCGATCGACCCGTCAAAGCGGCCCTTCGCCTGGAGGATCGCTTCGAGCACTGAGCGGTGCGGGTCAAGCTCGATCGTGTGCTCGTCCCAATACGGCGGCTGGCCGGACTCCGGGTCGAAGCGCCGCAGACGAAGCCTGAACTCGGGCATTAGCGGGCCTCCGGGCGGTGCACTAGTACTTCCTCTCCTCGGGCTGCCATTGGGTGATCGTCACCGGCGAGTAGGACAGCTCCGGCTCGCCGCCCTCGCCGCTCGTGACGTCGATGTGCTTGAGCCATTCGGTGTCGTTGCGCTGCGGGAAGTCGGTGCGGAACTGGGCGCCGCGCGACTCCTTGCGTTCAATCGCGGCCGCCACGATCGTCTCGGCGACCTCGAGCATGTGGCCGAGCTCCAGCGCCCCGAGGATGTCCTGGTTGAAGACGGTGCCGCGGTCGTCGATGTAGGCGTGGGAGGCCTCCTCCTTGAGGCGCCGCACCGTTTCTCCTGCCTCCGTCAGCCCGTTGGCGTCGCGGAACACCGCGCAGTGCTGGTTCATCGTGATGCCGAGCTCGTCCTTGATCTCTGACACTCGACGGCCCGTTCGGGGCCGGGAGCTGATCTGCTCGATCGTCCTTGCGTCAGCGCGAAGCGCCGCGTCCGAGACGACTGGAGGCGGCGTGGAGAGCGCGCGCTCCGCCGCGTGCTCACCCGCCCGGCGACCGAAGATGAGCGTGTCGAGCAGCGAGTTCGCGCCGAGCCGATTGCCACCGTGGACAGAGACGCAGGCCACCTCACCGGCAGCGTAAAGCCCGGTGATCGGGGTCTGCCCGTGAATATCGGTCTTGACGCCGCCCATGATGTAGTGCTGGCCAGGGCGGATGATGATCGGCTCGCGGGTGATGTCGACCCCGGCGAAATCCTTGCCGATGTTGACTATCTCGCGTAGCGCTTCGAGCGTGCGCTTTCGCGGCACGACCGTGATGTCGAGGTAGACGCCGTCCCCGCCGGGCCCGACGCCGCGACCCTCGTTGATCTCGGTCTGCTCGGCGCGTGAGACGACATCGCGCGAGGCGAGCTCCATCTTGTTCGGCGCCGACTTGGACATGAACCGCTCGCCGTCCTTGTTGAGCAGCTGCGCGCCCTCGCCGCGCGCGCCCTCGGTGATCAGAAAGCCGTTCTCGGCGAGCGTCGTCGGGTGGTACTGGATCATCTCCATGTCCATCAGCGGCGCCCCGGCGCGGTAGGCCTGCGCCATGCCGTCGGCCGTGCAGATGAGCGCGTTGGTGGTCGGCTTGAAGCACTGGCCGGCGCCACCGCAGGCCAGGATCACGCTCTTGGCGGTGAACGTCTCCATGCGGCCGGTGCGGATGTCGCGCGCAACGACGCCGGCGCAGGCGCCGTCTCGCACGATCAGCGAGGTGGTGAACCACTCCTCGTAGCGCTCCACCGTCGCGGAGTGCTTCATCAGCTGCTCGTAGAGCACGTGGAGGATCGCCTGACCGGTGATGTCCGCGACGTATGCGGTGCGGTTGATCGAGGCGCCGCCGAACGCGCGCAGATCGAGCTCGCCTGTTGCGTTGCGGTGGAACGTGACCCCGATGTGCTCAAGGTGCATGACCTCGTCGGGCGCCTCGCGGCACATCACCTCGATCGCGTCCTGGTCACCGAGGAAGTCCGAGCCCTTGACGGTGTCGTAGGCGTGTGAGCGCCAGTCGTCGGAGACGCTGATCGCTGCGTTGATGCCGCCGGCGGCGGCGACGGAGTGCGAGCGCACCGGGTGGACCTTGCTCATGATCGCCACCGATACGCCGCTACGGGCGGCGGCGAGGGCCGCGCGCTGGCCGGCGAGGCCGGCACCGATGATCAGTACGTCGTGTTCAGGCATGCACGCTCGCGCCGGTCGGAGACGATGGAGGTGAGGACTCTATACGCCGGCTGGCGCGCTCAGTGCACGTCGTATCGCCTGCAACGTGACGACCCCGCGCAGCATGCCCTCGGAATCCACCGCGACAACGGCGCCGAACAGGCGCAGACCTTCCAAGCCGAGCAGTGCCTCGAGGCTCGCCGACGCGTCGACGCGCCAGGGCGGCTGATCGTCGCTCACCTCCGCTGCGGTGAGCGCTGGGCGACCGCTGCCGAGCTCGTGCTCGACGCGTTCACGACGCAGCAGGCCGAGGTAGTGCCCGGCGTCATCGACGACCGCGAACCATGGCCAGTGGTGCCGCCGGAAGAACTGCTCGTCGACGTCGATCAGCGCCGTCTCGCCGGGGATCGTCAGCGGCTGCGTGTCCATGATGTCGGCGACGGTCATGGTCCGCGCCCGGTCGGTGATATGGCTCTGGATGGCCGCCCTGCGCGCTGCCTGTTCGAGAAACATGCCGATCAGTAGCGCCCAAACACCAACCAGGAGGTAGTCCTTTGCGACCAGCGCGACGCCGCAGGCCATCACCAGCCAGCCAAATGCCTGGCCGATCCGTGCACACGTGCGTGTGCCGCGGGCGCGGTCGCCGGTCAGCTGCCAGATGACGGCCTGGGTGATGCGCCCGCCATCCAGCGGGAACGCGGGCAGGAGGTTGAAGACGAGCATGAACGCGTTGATCAGCGCCAGCCAGCTGAACACGGCTAGCGGTGCGGTTGCGTGCACATTGGACTGGAACAGAGCGACATCGACGAGCTGGCGCAGGCTGCCGAAGAGCAGCCCGGCGAGGACGCACAGCAGCGTGATCGCCGCTGTGACCGCCGGGCCGGCGGCGGCAAAGCTGAACTCGCCTGCCGCCGTCTCGATCTGCCCCTGGGCACGCGTGAAGCCGCCGAGTATCCACAGGTCGATGCCGTCGATCTGGAGGCCAAGGCGTCTAGCGGCGAGCGCGTGACCGAACTCGTGCGCGAGGACCGACGCGAAGAACAGCAGCGTGCAGATGACGGCGACGGAGAACGCCTGTGAGCTCGACGGGAGGATCTGGGCGAAGTAGTCGCGCAGCCAGAAGATGATCACGAACAGTCCGACGAACCAGCTCCATTCGACGCCGACCCGAATGCCGAAGACCCGCGCGAGCTGGACGTTCTGACGACGCTGCACCTCTGTAATGGTAGGGCGATCAGCGGTGGTGGGCGGTAGCTGGCTCACGGCGGGCGAGCGCTGTGGTGCGTGGGGGTGCCGCCACCGCGCGATAGCATCGCCGCGCAGCCGCACTAACCGCACGACGCAAGACTGAAAGGACAAGCTGTGGCCCATGAGGTGACGTTGATCCCCGGTGACGGGACCGGCCCGGAGCTGGTGGAGGCCACGCGGCGCGCGCTGGAGGCGACCGGCGTCCAGTTCAGCTGGGACGTGCAGGAAGCAGGCGTCGACGAGTACGAGAAGACCGGCAACCCGTTTCCGCCGGCGACGCTCGAGTCGGTCAGGCGCACGACGGTCGGCATCAAGGGACCGACAACCACGCCAGTCGGCTCGGGCTTTCGCTCGGTCAACGTCCTGCTGCGCAAGGAGCTCGACCTCTACGCCTGCGTTCGCCCATGCAAGGCGTACGCGGGCGTGCGCACGCGCTTTCCCGAGATCGACATCGTGATCGTGCGTGAGAACACCGAGGATCTGTACGCCGGCATCGAGTTCGAGAACGGGAGCGACGGCGCCGGACGCGTACGCGAGCTGCTCGCCGAGCTTGGCTCGAGCGTGCGCGAGGACTCAGGCATCTCGATCAAGCCGATCTCCGTGTTCGGCTCCGAGCGCATCGTCGAGGCCGCCTTCGACTACGCGAAGCGCAACGGCCGGCGCAAGGTGACCGCCGTCCACAAGGCCAACATCATGAAGTTCACCGACGGCCTGTTCCTCTCCGTGGCCCGTGAGGTCGCGACGCGCCATCCGGAGATCGAGTTCGAGGACCGGATCGTCGACAACCTGTGCAACCAGCTCGTGTCGCGCCCGTCCGAGTACGACGTGCTCGTGCTGCCGAACCTCTACGGCGACATCGTCTCGGACCTCGGGGCGGGGATGATCGGCGGCCTTGGCTTCGCCGGCGGGGCGAACATCGGCACGCACGCCGCGGTGTTCGAGGCCACGCACGGCTCGGCGCCAAAGTACAAGGGGCTGAACCGCGTCAACCCGACGGCGCTGATGCTGTCCGGCGTGTACATGCTGCGCCATCTCGGCGAGGACGGCGCGGCCAGCCGTCTGGAGCTGGCGATCGGCGCCGTGATTGCAAGGGGGGAGAAGGTCACCTACGACCTGAAGGAGGACCGCAACGACCCGACCGCTGTCGGCACCGCCGAGTTCGCCGACGCTGTCATCGAGGAGATGAACCGCTGATGAGCAGCATCCCAGTTCGAGTAACGGTGTCTGGTGCCGCCGGCCAGATCGGCTACGCGTTGCTGTTTCGCATTGCCAGCGGGGCGATGCTCGGCCCGGACAGGAGCGTCGCACTGCGCCTGCTCGAGATTCCACAGGCGCTCAGGGCGACCGAGGGCACGGCGATGGAGCTCGACGATTGCGCTTTTCCGCTGCTCGCGGATGTCGAGATCACCGACGACCCGAACGTTGCGTTCGACTCGGTCAATGTCGCGCTCCTCGTCGGTGCTCGCCCACGCGGGCCTGGCATGGAGCGGCGCGATCTGCTCGAGGCCAACGGCGGCATCTTCAAGCCCCAGGGCGCTGCGATAAACGCGCACGCCGCGAGCGATGTCCGCGTTCTCGTGGTCGGCAATCCGGCCAACACCAATGCCCTGATCGCGATGTCACACGCACCCGACGTCCCGGCGGAGCGCTTCAGCGCGATGATGCGCCTTGACCACAACCGAGCCAAGGCCCAGCTCGCGGCGAAGCTGCGATGCGGCGTCGCTGAGATAACGAACATGACGGTTTGGGGCAACCATTCGGCGACCCAGTACCCCGACATCGTTCACGCCAAGGTGGGCGGCAAGAACGCGGCTGAAGCGGTGGATGACCAGACGTGGATCGAGCAGACGTTCATCCCGACGATCCAGAAGCGCGGGGCGGCGATCATCGACGCGCGGGGTGCTTCGAGCGCGGCCTCCGCGGCGAACGCGGCGGTTGATCACGTGCGCGACTGGATATCGGGCAGCGCTGAGGGTGACTGGGTGTCGATGGCGGTCGTCTCGGACGGCTCCTACGGCGTCCCCGAGGGAATCCTCAGCGGCTTCCCGGTGCGCTGCGCGGACGGCGCCCACACGATCGTTCAGGGCATCGAGTTGGACGCGTTCTCGCGCAATCGCATCGACGCATCGGTTGCCGAGCTGCTCGAGGAGCGCTCGGCTGTCGCTGAGCTCGGACTGCTGGGCAACACCTGAATGCCTGCGGCGGCGGGCCGGATCGGTCCCGCCGCCGCAGGCATGCGACGATCAGCCTGGGAACCAGCCCCGCCCGCGCTTTGCGACCTTCCCGTCCCGCTCGAGCGACGGAAGTACGCGATAGAGGTAGTTCTGCTTGATGCCCATTGCGCCAGCGATCTCCGCTGTCGTGATGCCAGGGCGAGCCTTGACCAGCTCGAGCGCCTGAAGTGCACGTGTACCGCTGCCGCGTGGGCGCCCGCGTCGGCGCGGCGTCGCGGCCCCCGCGCCCGCCGAGCGGCCGGCTGGACGCCCGCGGCGCGCCGCGGGCTGGGCGGTGCGGGTCGCGGACGGGAGCCCAGCGAGTGCTGCCGCGGCGGCCTCGAGTTGGCGGTACTCATCGATCACCGGCTCGAGCTCTCGCAGCCTTGCCGCGATCTCATGGCGCTTTGTGTCCAGAAAATCACTCACCAGTCAACCTTTCATTGACGCCCCGAGATAGCGCGCCCGGGTTGCGTGCGCGCTCCTATTTCATGGGGAATATCATACAGAGACAGTCATGCGCATCGTGCATCGTTGGCAAGCCAGCGGGCGGAAACACGGCGTTTGCCAGCTCGTGCGCGGTTCTATGTGTCCGGCGGGGCCGGCGCTTTCGGTCCGTCACCAGAATTCGCCCGGGCGCCACGTGTGTACAGCCAAACGCCTCCGCCGATCAGCAGCAAAACGACTACCAGGCCGGCCGCGATGTAGCGCAGGCGATGGTGAACGGGCCTTGACGCCTTGGCGAATATCGGATGGATACCGCGCAGCAGCGCTGTGTGGCCGCTGCGCAGCGTGATCTTCGCGAGGCGTGTCGAGCGCTCGAAGGTGGCGCTCGCAACCGCGCCTGCGCCGGTCGGCTGGCGGAACGGCGTGTAGCCGGCGGCCGCGCTGATCGCCGGCGTGCCGGCTAGCACCGCGAGCGCGACCAGCAGCACGCGTGCAGCTAGGCGAGTCACGGCCGCACCCTATCGCGGTCGGCTGCGCCCGGTCCGCCATCCCGGCGAGCGTGGCGCCGCCCCGAACCGTGCTGAGAGCTCGCAGCCGCTTCATGCTCCAGCCTGCGCCGCTCCTCACAAGCGCGCCGATACCGTCGCTCGCGATTATTAGCCATATCTCGTACGCTTACGGCGTGCTACAAAAGAAGGGGCTCATTTGCAGGCCTTTTGCGGGCGAAAAATCGTTTTCTTCGCCATTTGCGGGAAGGCGCCTTGTGCGCTCGGCGGGCGCCTGATTTGATCCGCGCGGTCGTCGTCGAGAAGGAAAGGACGTAGCGCTGTGGCACGTAGTGCTGCCCGGAAACCGAGCTGCGAGGATTGCTTCTTCGGATGCAATCTGCTCTGCGCGCTGCCCGAGCCAGAGCCATGCGCGACGTTCCGCCCCAACTCTCCCGAAGGCTTGTGTCCACCCCAGCAGTTGCGGCTCGTGTTCCGCACCGAGCGGCGCTCCCGCGCCGTGTGGGCGTTCCCGACGGCGCAGGAGCAGGCTGCGCTACACGCTTGAGCTGGCGCGCCGCGCGCGCCGTGACGCTCGTTCGTCGTCCTCGGTCGAGGAGTGGCCGTTGGAACCGTTGGCCGGCTTCGCTTCGGCGCTGAGACGGAGCTCACCCGCGACCTCGAAGCGGCCGATCAGCTCCTCGAGCGCGTGTGAGGTGTCGGCGAGGCCGTGTGCCGAAGCGGCGATCTGACGCGCCGACTCGCTCGTTTGCTCGATCGACGCCGATACCTCCTCGCTTGATGCCGAGGACTGCTGGGCGACGGCCGCGACCTCGGCGATCTGCCCCTGCATCTGCTCGCTCTCGTGAGCCGCCTGCTGCGCGGCGAAGACGATCCTCGCGACGCGGGCCGACATGTCCTGGACCATCTCGTCGATGTGCGAGAACACTGCGCGCGTCTCCTCGACGACGGCCACACCCTCATCGGTGCTCGCGGCGCCTTGGCGTGCAATCTCGACGACCTCGCTCGTCGCGGTCTGGATCTGCTCGATCCGCATCGCGATCTCCGAGGCGGAGCGTTGTGACTCCTCGGCGAGCTTGCGCACCTCATCGGAGACGACGGCGAAGCCGCGCCCCTGCTCACCGGCTCGTGCGGCCTCGATCGCGGCGTTGAGCGCCAGCAGGTTCGTTTGATTGGCGATCCCGGTGATCGTCTCGACGATCACGCCGATCTCCTCGGAGCGCGCAGCGAGCTGAGCCATGGCGTCGCTCACGCGCGTCGTGCTCGAGTGCACCGAGCGCATGGCGACGGTCGCTGCAGCCGCCGCTTCGGTGCCTCGCTGCGCCGCCTCGAGCGCGCGTACTGCCACCTCCGCGGTCTCCTCAGCGTTGCGGGCGCTGTCGGCGGCCGCGGCGGCGACCGTCGCGACCGAGCTGCACGCCGCCTCGATCATCGTGGACTGGCGCTCGGCACCCTTCGCAACATCGGTGATGGCGTGCGAGATCTCGCCGATCGCCGTCCCGGTCCCAGCCGTGTTGGACGCGATCTGCTGCGAGCTCGAGCTGACGACGAGCGCTGACTTGGTGACCTCGCCGATTACGCCGCGGAGCTGCACCCGCATGTGGTTGTAGGCGCCAAGCGAATGCGCAATGCTCGCGCGCACGCGCTCGACGGCGCGTGTGACGGCGGTGATCTCGTCGCGGCCGTCGATCTGGATCGCCTCGGCGTCGGCCGACCAGGCCTGGGTGAGGTCGCCGGCAGCGAGCGCGTCGAGACCGCGCTCGAGCGCCGACACCTCTCCGAGGATGACGCGCTCGGCGCTCGCCACCAGTTGTGCGAGCGGCCTGATGATCGAGCGCAGCACCAGGTTTGCCCCAAGGAACGCCGCGGCGAGGCCGATCAGCACGAGCAGGAGCTGGGGCAAGATCGTGACGAACAGGCTGTCTTGGCTCGCCGGCGCGGTGGCGAGCGCTGACAGGCTGCGCGTCAGGCTGCCGAACGCACTCTGCGTCGAAGCCGACGCGCTGGTGGCGCTCACGGTGATTGCGTGGAGCGCAGCGGTGCTGCTGCCCGCCAGCGCATCCGTGTGCATCGCGAACATGTAGTGGTCGTAGCCGGAGAGCGCGGCAAGGACACGACCGACGAGCGCAAGTCGCGATGAGGGTGCGAGCCGCTCGAGCCGGGTCAGCGCGCCGACCGCTGTGGCGTGTCCGGCTTGCGCACTACTGAAAGCATTCGCGGCTGCGGTCGGATTGCCGAGTGCAACGAGGGCGGCGTAGCGCTGCGAGCCGGACACCTCACCCAGCCAGCCTTCGTACCCGCTGTGCGCGACCTGGAGCGCGGCCGCTGCCGACGCCGTCTGCCCCACGCGCGAGCGTGCGCTGTTCAAGCTACCTGCGGCAAGGACGGTGCTGACGATCCACAGCGCCATCAGCACGCCCACCAGCGCGAGCAGGCGCGTGCGAACCGACACCGCTCTGGCGCGCTCGGCGGCGGCGCGAAGTCCGCTCGAGTGGCGCGCCGGCCGCTGTCGCGGTGCTCGCCTGGCCGCGGACGCGGTGCCGGCCGCGGCGTGCCCTTTCACTCCTGCCCCTGCCCTCACGATTCGGACCTCCGTCGCCGTTACAAGGAAGCTGGTGGTGACATCGACCAAACGTCCGTTTCACTTGAGCCCTGGCGAGGGATGTGTCGTCGAGCCGTTCGCGGCCCCGCAGCGCTCCCGTGTGCCGGCCTGCGCCGTCTACAGCTGTGCTGCGTGCTGCCGATGAAGCCCTCAGGACTGTCCAGCGCGGCGCGCGACGCCGCAAACCAACAGCGCAGCACGTGCAATGCACCTCACAACATCGTCTGAGGACTCGAGATGAATGGAAATGAGCTGAACACTCACGACAGTCAGCGCCAGATCGTCGTGTTCGGCCTTGGTAGCGAGGAGTACGCGCTGACGATCAGCGACGTGCAGGAGATAATCCGCTACGTCGAGCCTCGCGCCGTGGCATCGGACTCGCCATGGATCCGCGGCGTGATCTCGCTTCGCGGGCGGATCATCCCCGTTTGCGATCTCGCGACGCGACTCGGGGTGACGCGCGCCGAGCGTGCGCCGGCGAAGATCATCGTTGTCGAGGCGGGCTCGAGAACCGTCGGCTTGATCGTCGATGACGTCACCGAGGTACTGACGGTCAGCGAGGACGACATCGAGCGGTTGCGGGTGTCGGCAAACGCTGCGGAGCAGTCGATTGTGAAGGTTGGCGAGCGCCTGCTCGTGCTGCTCGCGAGCGACGCCGTGTTCGGCAGCTCTGAAATCGAGTACGCCGTCTGAGCAGATGACTGCGACCGCCGCCACTCGGGTCGTGATCGCTGACGATTCTGCGTTGATGCGGAGCGTGCTCGGCTCGGCGCTCGACCGCGCCGGCATCGACGTCGTTGCCTTCGCCAGTGACGGCAACGAGGCGCTCGACTGTTGCGAGCGTCTCGCGCCCGACGTCCTCTCGCTCGACCTCGCGATGCCGGGGCGAGACGGCGTCAGCGTGCTGCGCGAGCTGCGTGCGCGTGGACAGGACATTCCGGTGATCGTCGTGTCGGCGTTCTCGAAGGCGGCCGGCGTGTGCGCGGTAGACGCGCTTGCCGAAGGAGCCTTCGACGTCGTGCCGAAGCCGGCGTCGCGCGAAGAGGTCGATTCCTTCATCGCGATGCTCGGTGAGCGGGTTGCACTGGCCGCAGCTGAAAGCCAGCGCCGCAGAGCGCCGGCGAGCGCCGCCGGTGCACGTTACGTGGCGGCCGCTCCGACCGGCGAGCACCGCGTCGTCGTCATCGCCTGCTCGACCGGCGGGCCGCGTGCTCTTGCCGCGCTGCTGCCGAGGCTTCCAGCCACGCTCGGCGATGGCACGCTGATCATCCAGCACATGCCCCCCGGCTTCACCGCTCCGCTTGCGGCGCGCCTGGATCGCGCGAGTACGCTGACGGTCGCTGAGGCGGGCGGCCACGACCGGATCAGCTCCTCGCGTGCGCTGCTCGCTCCCGGCGGCCGTCACCTGCGTGTGCTCAGTCGCGGGCACGTCACCCTGAGCGACGAGCCGGCAATCGGCGGGCTGCGCCCGCGCGCTGACATCACGATCCGCGACGCCGCGGCGGTGTGGGGCGAGCGGCTGCTGCTCGTCGTGCTCACCGGCATGGGGAAGGATGGCCTCGACGGAGCGGTGGAGGTTCACAAGGCCGGCGGGCGCATCCTCGTCGAGGCCGAGTCGAGCTGCGTCGTCTATGGCATGCCGCGCGTGATCGTTGAGGCCGGGCTCGCCGATGCGGAGCTCGACCTCGATGGGCTGCCCGAGGCGATCCTCGCGGAGGCCGGGCCATGAGCGCGAGCCCGGTGCAGGCTGGCCTGGATCGCGACGATTACGCGCTGTTCTGCGCCGGCGTGCGACGTCTCTGTTGCGTCGATCTCACGCAGTACCGGCGCAACCAGATGGAGCGGCGCATCCGATCGCTCGCCGAGAAGCGCGGAATGCCGCAGCTGTCGAGCTACCTGGCGACGCTTTGCACAGACGAGGACGAGCTCGACCGCTTCCTCGACCGCATGACGATCAACGTGTCGCAGCTGTGGCGCAACCCCGACCAGTGGGCGCTGCTCGGCGAGGAGATCGTCCCGCAGCTCGTCCGCGACGGGCAGCTGCGCGCGTGGAGCGCGGGTTGCTCCTATGGTGCCGAGGTCTTCACGCTGGCGGCGGTGTGCCTCGACGCGCTGCCGTCGATCAAGCTCGAGATCCTCGGTAGCGACATCGACGCGCGGATGATCGAGCGCGCTCGCCGAGCCGAGTTCAGCGACAGCGACGCACGCAACGCGCCGCGGGAGGGGCTCGAGCGATGGTTCGAGCGCACCGCCAACGGCTGGCGGGCCGGCGCCGAACTGCGCGCGGTTGCCCGCTTCGAGGTTGCCGACCTGCTGGCTGCCCGGCCGCGAGGGGCGCCTTACGACCTCATCGTCTGCCGCAACACGGTCATCTACCTCACGCCGCACGGTCGCGGCGCACTGTACGAGGGGCTCGTCGAGGCCCTGCGACCCGGCGGCTACCTGATGGTTGGCTGCACCGAGCGAATCCACGAGCCCGAGGCGTACGGCCTGACCCTCGCCCATTCCTTCACCTACCGAAAGGCCTGATGGATTCCGCCGAGTATCTGCCGATGTTCCTCGCCGAGTCCCGCGAGCACCTGCAGGAGCTCAACGTGGCCATCGTTGCGCTCGAGAAGAACCCGCAGGACGCTGACGGCGTGGACGCGATATTCCGCGTCGCGCACTCCGTCAAGGGGATGACCGGCACGATGGGCTTCTCGGGGATGGCCCGCCTCTCGCACGAGATGGAGGAGGTCTTCGAGCTCGTGCGGCGCCGTCGTGGTGGCGTGGAGCGCGATCTCATCGACGCGGTGTTCGCTTGCCTCGATGCGTTGTCGGCGGCCGTCGACTCGATCGAGCTCAGTGGCGAGGAGCGCATCGATCCTGAGCCGTTGATCGAGCGGCTGCGCGCACTCGTGGGCCGCTCAGCCCGCCAGGAGGTGTCCGGCAAGGCGATCGCGACAGTCGGCTACCCGGGAGCGCTGCGAGCGCGCGTCGAGTTTGCGCAGGACGTCCTGATGCCGTCGGTGATCGCCTATGTGCTGCTCACCGCGCTGCGCGAGCGGGGTACGGTGCTCGGGTCAGATCCGGCCGACGAGGACCTTGACGGATGGGACGGGCGGGTCGTCGAGGTCGTCTGCGGGGCCGACTTCGCGCAGGCCGACATCGAAGCTGTCGCCGCCGATACCGATGGCGTCATCCGCGTCACGATCACCCGCTACCCAGATGACGGCGGCGACGGTGAGGACGCCAACGCCGAGCAGCTTCCGCTGACGGGCGATCCGCACACGGTGCAGATCCCGGCGGCTGACTCGGCTCACGTGGCCGCGGCCGAGCCGGCCGCGGCGGAGCCGGAGGCCGTGGGACCGGTCGCGGCGGAGCCCGAGGGGGTGGCCGGCGACCCGGTGGCGGGCGAAGCCGCGAAGCCGGAGGTGGCCGAGACGGATGCGGCGGCGTCGCGGCCGGCAGCGCGGACCGTCCGGGTTGACGCCGAGCGTCTCGATCAGCTGATGTACTACATGGGCGAGCTTGTCGTGCATCGCACGCAGCTCGCGTCGCTGGTGGCGCACTCCGAGGTGCCGGGGATCGCGCAGGCGATGCAGGAGCTCGAGCGCACCTCCCAGGCGCTGCGCGCGATGGTGATGAAGGTCCGGATGATCGAGGTAGAGGCGGTCTTCTCGCGACTGCCCCGGCTCGTGCGGGACCTGGCAGCAAAGCTCGGGAAGGATGTCGAGCTGCGTATCAGCGGCGCGGACACCGAGCTCGACCGCACGGTCGTCGATGCGCTGGGGGATCCGCTCGTGCACCTCGTGCGCAACGCCCTCGATCATGGTCTCGAGACGCCGCAGGAGCGCGTTGCCGCCGGCAAGCCCGCGACTGGTCTGCTCGAGGTCTCGGCACGCCACGGCGGTGGCAGGGTCGTGATAACCGTGCGTGACGACGGGCGCGGGATCGACGTGGCGGCAGTCGCGGCACGCGCGCGGCGGCGCGGGCTGGTCTCGACGGGGGATGAGCTGAGCAGCGCGCAGGCGATCGATCTGCTGTTCACCGCGGGGTTCTCGACGGCGGACCGCATGACCGACATCTCTGGTCGCGGTGTCGGCATGGACGCCGCTCGCGACGCCGTGCGCGCGCTCGGCGGCGATGTCCTGCTGCAATCCGAGCCCGGCGCCGGAATGGTCGCCGAGATCCGTCTGCCGTTGACGCTTGCGATCACCTCTGCGCTGATCGTCGAGGTGAGTGGCCTTCCCTTTGCGATCCCGCTTGACCGCGTCGAGTGGACGCTGTCGCTGGGCGAAGCCTCGGTGCGCAAGGCAGCCGGCCAGGATCTTCTGGTGCTGCCCGACGGCGTCGTCGCACTGTGCGACGGCCCGTGGGTGCTGGCCGGCGAGGAGAACGGTGCGGTCGAGCACGCGGTGATCGTGCGCGCCGGCGACGAGCTTGTCGCTCTCGCCGTCGGTGAGCTGATCGGTCAGCGCGAGCTGGTCACGCGCCCGCTTCCGCCGGAGCTCGAGATGAGCCGGCCGATCTCGGCCGGAGCAGTGCTTGCCGAAGGCGCTATCGCGCTGATCGTCGACTGTGACCGGCTGATCGATGAAGTCCCCAGGGAGGTGGCTGCAAGTGCGCTGTCCGCTGCCTGAGGACGCCGTTGTCCACCGATGGAAAGGAGCCTGATGGCCTCCATCTACACCGAAGTTGAGCTCGACGCGCTACGCGAAGTGGCGAACATCGGCTCAAGCACTGCCGCGACGGCGCTGTCGCGCCTGATCGGCATGCCAGTCGAGGTGAGCACGCCTGTTGCGCATGCACTTGGGCTCGCTGACGCGATCGAGGAGGCAGGACCGGGTGAGCTGATCGTGACGATGGTCATCCTGCCGGTGTCGGGCGATGTCGAGGCTCTGGTGCTGCTGGTGCTGCGTCCCAAGAGCGAGGCCACGGCGTGCCGTCTCGTCGGGGTCGAGGCGGACACCGATGTCGGTCGGTCGGCGCTCGCCGAGATCGGCAACATCCTCGGTTCGTCCTATCTCGGTGCCCTGGCGACGCTCACCGGGCTGAAGCTCGAGACGTCCCCTCCCGAGGTGGTGAAGGACATGCTCGGTGCGGTGCTCGCAAGCTTGCTGGTTGCCAATGGCGATGACGAGCAGGTGCTGCTGCTGGAGTCCTCACTATCGGTCGCCGACCAGGAGTGCACGCCGAGCTTCCTGTTCGTGCCGACAAAAGGCTGTGTCGGCGACATCCTTGCGAGGATCGGGCTCCCCACGTGAGCCAGCCGGAGGTCATCGTGCGGATGGGTGAGCTCGCTGTCAGCAGCGAACCGAACCAGGTGCTGACGACGCTCGGCCTGGGCTCGTGCATCGGGCTGGCGATGCTCGATCCGAGCCAGGGCAACGTCGGGCTGGCGCACATCATGCTGCCGGCTGCACCGAACGGTCACACACATGCCCCCGCGAGGTTCGCCGACACGGCTGTGCCGGCGCTGCTCGCGGCGCTGGCGAGGTTCGGTAGCGCCGCAGCGAGCCTTGAGGCGGTGCTGATCGGAGGCGCGCGGATGTTCGCGTTCGCCCGGTCCGCCGCGCTGAACGTCGGACCGTGCAACGAGGCCGCCGCACGCGAGGCACTCGGCATGGCTGGCATCCCGATTCGCGCAGCCGCAACCGGTGGCTCGATCGGCCGCAGCGTCCGCGTGCTGGCGGCGGAGGCTGCGGTGACAGTGCGCACCGCGTCCGAGACGACCGAGCTGTATCGAGCCGAGAGTGCAGCCGCAGGGCTGGTGCTGCGATGAGCGAGCAGCTCGATCAGAGCCGGATCGAGGAGCTGTTCGCCGCTGGCGCTGCCAGCGAGAGCGCCGCGACCCAGACGGAGGCCTCGCCGACCGCGGAGCCCGTGCGCCGCCGCCGCCGCCATGTCACGGTCGTCGACTTCTCACGGCCGAGCACGTTCTCCAAGGAGCAGGAGCGCCGGCTGCGGCGCGCCCACGAGGTCTTCTGCCGCAGCGCCTCCACCCAGGTGACGGGCGAGGCCCGCACGCCAGTCGACTTCGAGGTGCTCGACGTCCGCCAGCTCACCTGGTCCAACGCCGTGCGAGAGACCGGCACCGACGTGATCTACTCAGTCGTGCGCCTCGGGCAGGGATCGCAAATCGTCCTCGCGCTCGAGCGTCTGTTCGTGCTGACGTTGATCGACCGCATGTGCGGCGGCACCGATGTCGTGGTCGCCGGCGATCGCAAGCTCAGCGAGATCGACGTGGTGCTCACCGAGGGCATCATGCGCGGACTGATCGAGCAGCTGTCGCGGATCTGGAACGAGTGGTTCGACGTAGCGCTCGCGTTCGAGGGGATCGAGCAGGACGCGCGCGGAATCCAGGTCGCCCAGCTCGCCGAGCCGACCGTCGTCGTCACGATCGAGCTGTGGCTTGCCAAGCACACGTTCCTGATGACCTTGATGCTCCCGCATGCGGCGGTGAAGGAGGCCTCGGCAACCTTCCTCGCACGCGAGGCGAGCGCGCTCGCCGAGGATCCCACCGCGGAGCGGGCGATGCGCCGCGCGCTCGGAAACGTCGCGATCGAGCTGCGCGCACGCGTCGCGTCGCTCGAGCTGAGCGCGGACGAGCTGCTCGCGCTCGATGTCGGTGACACGGTGCACCTCGGACCGGCGGCCGAGGTCACGCTGTACGCCGACGACGTGCCGTTGCACCGCGGCGCTCCAGGCCGCGACGGCGCCAAGCGGGCGATCCAGATCGGCGCCTGGAAGCGGCCATGAGCACCGACGATCCACTGCTCAAGCTCGCTGACGCAACCGCCGGTGCGGTGGTCGGCGTGCTCACCGGGCTCGGCGTCGACGTTGAGGCCGGCAAGCCCGCCGTCCTGCCACGCGACACCAACCCGCTGGAGATCCTGCCGATGCCTGCGGTGATCTCGAAGGTTGAGTACGTCGGCGGAGTGAGCGGCGGCAACGTCTTCGCGACGACGATCGCGGGCGCGAACCAGCTTGCCGCGGCGATGGGCGCCGGCAACGATCCCATGGACACCGAGCTCAGCGAGATCGCGAAATCCGCGTTCGGGGAGGCGGCCAGCCAGATGCTTGCCTCCGCCGCCGCAGCAACCGCCGCCGTGCTCGGCCGCGAGGTCGAGGTCAGCCCTGGAGAGACGCTGCTCGTCAACGCCGCGCCGGATGCCGGCGAGCTCACGGCGCCGCACATCACGCGCGTCTCGTTCACGCTTGGCGGCGAGACGTGCATGTTCGTCCAGCTCGTCCCGCACGTCTTCGTTCTGCGCATGACGGCGGCGCTCGAGGAGCAGGTCGATCTGTTCGGGTCCGAAGACGAGTATCTCTCGGACGCGACGCTCGACACGGCGTGGCTGCACGAGACAATGTTGCGTCTAGATGCCGAGCTTGGCTCCACACTGCTAACTGCCGATGAAGTTCTCGGGCTCCGCGACGGAGCCGTGGTCGTGCTGAACCGAGATGTCGATGACCCAATTGAGCTGTTCGTCAACGGAGCGCCCTATGCATCTGGGCGTCTGTTGCTTGATGGGGGGGAGTGGGCTGTGGCCATCGACGAGATCAGAGTCCCAACTACCGACGCGGACACAACGGAAGGGAGCAGCTGATGGCAAAAGTCCTTGTGGTTGACGACGCGCTGTTCATGCGTAAGGTCGTCTCCGACGCGATCATCGCTGGTGGCCACGAGGTCATCGGCGAGGCCTGCAACGGCGTTGAAGCGGTCGACCGCTTCAAGGAGCTCCGACCTGACGTGACAACGCTCGACATCACGATGCCCGAGAAGGACGGCCTCGCCGCGCTGCGCGACATCATCGCGCTCGACCCGGGCGCACGCGTCGTCATGTGCTCGGCGCTCGGCCAGGAGAGCAAGGTGCTCGAGGCGATGAAGGCCGGTGCGAAGTACTTCGTCGTGAAGCCGTTCGAGGAGGCTCGCCTCATCGCGGCAGTGAACAAGGCGATCACCTAGATGGCTGACTCTGCGACCGAAGCCCGCAGCTTCCTCGGTCACGCGCCGGGGCGAACGGGCACGATCGGAGAGCCAGCCATCCAGGGCGACTGAGGGCCGCTCCTCCATCCGCCGGACGCAGTCGGTTTCGCCCGCTCGGGGCGGAGACTGCGAGAGCATGGCCGCGCGGCGCTGTGCTCACGCGCGGCTCTGGCCATTGGCGGCTGCGAGCTATAGTGCGCTGCAGATGCCAAGTCATCGACGCGGTGCCGATCAAGACACCGACCAGCCCGAAGAGCGGCACGCTCACAAGCACGGCGGGCGTCTTCTCAAAGTTGCCCTGATCGGCGGGGCTGTTGCGCTGCTCGTCAACGACGACCTCCGTAACCAGCTGCTCGACCTGCTGTTCGGCGCCGAGGAGGAGTTCGACTACAGCTCGCTGACCGAACCCGCTCCCCCGGGTGGCGAGGACCCAGCCGTGGGCCACGATCCTTCCTCGCCGTGGGTCCGCGCGAGCGCGGAGGAGGCGGACGGCCAGGAGGCGGAAGCGCCGGAGCAGGACGCTCCCCAGACCGCCGCGGAGGGTGACGTCGCGGACGTGCCCGTGTGGCGGATCGAGCCTGACGAGGAGCCGCAGGGTTCCTCGCTCAGCGACGATGAGGCGCCGGCCAGCCCGCCGATGCCCGCCATCGCTCCATCGCCGGCTGCTTGGCAGCAGGCCGCGGAGCCCTCGCCCCAGGACGCCCCGGAGCTCCCGGGCGAGCAGCCGGAGGCAGCGGCGACACGCGACTGGTGGCTGCGCGACGAAGACGAGCAGGGCTCAGCCGACGAGCAGGGCTCCGCCGGCGAGCAGGGCTCAGCCGACGCGAGCTGAGCCGCCGCGCAGCTAGACGGCGAGCTTCGGCGTGGTCCAGGTCGCGCTCAGACGGCGCTCGATCTCCGCGGCGAGGACATCGATCCCCACCCGCTGCTGCGCGAGCGAGTCGCGCTCGCGCAGCGTCACGGTCCGCTCCCCGAGCGATTCGTGGTCGACCGTGACGCACCACGGGGTGCCGATCTCGTCCTGACGGCGGTAGCGGCGACCGATCGAGCCGCCCTCGTCGTACTCGCACGTAAGCGTGCCGCGCAGCGCCCGGTAGATCTCGCCCGCGAGCTCGGGATGGCCGTCCTTGCGCAGCAGCGGCAACACCGCGACCTTGACTGGCGCCAGCCGCGGGTGCAGGCGCAGCACGGTCCGCGTCTCGCCCTCGACCTCCTCCTCGTCGTAGGCGTCGGCGAGGAACGCCAGCGTCGCGCGGTCGGCGCCGGCGGCCGGCTCGATCACGTGCGGCACGTAACGCTCCCCGCTGCGGGGATCGAAGTACTCGAGCGTCTCACCGGAGAACTCGCTGTGCTGGCGCAGATCGAAGTCGCCGCGGTTGGCGACGCCCTCGAGCTCCGACCAGCCGATCGGGAACAGGTACTCGACGTCGCTGGTCTGCGATGAGTAGTGCGACAGCTCTTCGGGCTCGTGCGGGCGCAGACGCAGATGATCGGGACGGATGCCGAGCTCGAGGTACCACTCGCGCCGCGCTGCTGTCCAGTAGGCGAACCACTCGGCCGCACTGGCCGGCGGCACGAAGAACTCCATCTCCATCTGCTCGAACTCGCGCGTGCGGAAGACGAAGTTGCCGGGCGTGATCTCGTTGCGGAACGACTTGCCGACCTGGGCGATCCCGAACGGCGGCTTCTTGCGGGCGAACTGCAGGACGTTCTTGAAGTTGACGAAGATCCCCTGCGCGGTCTCGGGCCGCAGGAAGATCGCCGCGCCGCTCTCCTTGACCGGGCCGATCGTCGTCTCGAACATCAGGTTGAACTCGCGAGCCGCGGTGAGGTCGCACTCGGCCCCCTCGCCGGGATGCTTGGACGGCTTGCGCGGGCAGGCGAGCTGGTCGAGGTGGTCGGCACGGAAGCGCTGCTTGCAGGCCCGGCAGTCGACCAGCGGATCGGTGAAGTTCGCGAGGTGTCCGGAGGCCTCCCAGGTCCGCGGATGCTGGAGGATCGCCGAGTCGATCGCGACGATGTCGTCCCGCTCCTGGAGCATCGCGTGCCACCACGCCGCCTTGACGGCGCTCTTCAGCAGGACGCCGTAATGCCCGTAGTCGTAGGTCGAGCCGATGCCGCCGTAGATCTCCGAGCTCGGAAAGATGAAGCCGCGCCGCTTGCACAGCGAGACGAGCTTCTCCATCGTGACCTTGTCCTCCACGACGGCGCATCGTAGCCCGCATTCGCCCCGCGCGGGGCAGCGGCTGGCAAGGTGAAGCCGCGGCGCCTCCTATCATGCCCTGGCTATGCCTACGTACGAATACCGCTGCACCAAGGGCCACTCCTTCGAAACGGTGCAGAGCATGAGCGATGAGCTGCTCGAAACCTGCGAGGTCTGCGGCGCCCCGGTGCAGCGCGTCATGCACTCACCGGCCGTCCACTTCAAGGGCAGCGGCTTCTACAACACCGACTACGGCACCCGCAACCGCCAGCGCGAGCAGAAGGCCAACGCCGACGCCAAGGCAAGCGACGCCAAGACCGCGACGAGCGGTGACGCAGCCAGCTCCAGCTCGGCAGCCGACAAGCCCGCCTCGACGGACCACAAGCCCAAGCCCGACAAGGCGCCCGCCAAGCAGAGTGAGTGAGTCGCGCCGAAGGCGCGAGCTCACTCACTCACCCGTTGAGGAACTGCTGGACCGCGGCCTGCTTGGCCGCCTGCGAGGTGACCACCTGGACGTCACCGACCGAGCCGAACGTCTCGCCGTAGGTCGGCAGCACCGCGGTCGTGCCCGAGCCGAACATCGCGAGCGACGCCGCGACGCCGGCGAGCGTCGGCGCGTTCATGTCGGTCTCCAGCGCCTGCGGCGCGTTCCAGGCGATCCACGGCAGGCGGATGAACCCCTCCGGCGAGAGCACCTGCGCCTTCATCGCCGAGAACAGCGCCTGCTGGTTCTCCTCGCGAGTGATGTCCGTCCAGCTGGGGTCGCAGAGGTTCTCGCGGGTGCGGGCCAGCACCAGCGCCTGGTAGCCGTCGAGATGGTGGGTTCCCTTGGGCAGGATCAGCGTGTAGCCCCCGTTGTCGACGCCGCCGCTGATCTGCGAGTCGACGCAGCCACCGGTCCAGTTCACCCCGCCCATCGAGTTCACGAGCGCCGGGAAGTTCGTGAAGTTGATCACGATCACGTGGTTGATCTTGACGCCGAGGAAGCTGTCGACCTCCTTGATCGCCAGCGCCGCGCCGCCGTAGAAGTAGGCGGCGTTGATCTTCTGCCAGCCGTAGCCGGGCAGGTCGACGAGCGTGTCGCGGGGAATCGAGAGGCGCGCGGTGCGCCCGCCGCCCGTGCGGATCAGCATCATCGTGTCCGAGCGGCTCGCCCCGCTCTCGCTGTCGGACGAGGCGCCCGCCTCCTTCGACCCCGGCGGGCGCCCGTCGGAGCCCAGCACGAGGATCGTCGTCGCCGAAAACGGCGGCACGCCCCCGCCAGAGAGCGCCGCAACAGCATTGGCAGGCACGCCGGTAGCAGTAAGCGAGCTGATCACGAAAGCCGCCAGAGAAACGCCCAACCAAGCACCCAGCAACACGACTACCCACTTCCCAGCGCGCCGCCACCTTGACCGCGGACGCGCCCTGGGCGTCTCTCCTCCGATTCGCAGCGCGCGCAGCTCGGCAAGCCCGGCGGCGGCGTCCGCCGCTTTCGCGGCGCGAAGTCTGCGCTTCGCGCGGTAGCGCTTGTACTTCCCGCGCCCGGGATCGGGGGTATCGACCATGAGAGCGCCGTCTATAGTGGCGGAGGTGCCGGCTGAATGCGTTATCGGGGTCGATCTCGGCGGCACCAAGGCGGTCGCCGCCGCGGTCGACAGCAAGCTCGGGGTCCGCTGCCGGGCGCGTCGTGAGGTCCCGACGGGCGAGTTGGGCGCGCTGCTTGACATGCTCACCGAGCTCGTCGGTGAGGTGCGCGACGCGGCCGACGCCGAGGTCGAAGCGGTCGGCTTCGGCATTCCCTGCCTGATCGATCACGACCGCGGCCTGGCGGCATCCTCCGTTCACTTGCCGATCAAGGATGTCGCCTTCGCTGACGTGATGGCCGAGCGCCTCGGCCTGGCCGCGTTCATGGACAACGACGCCAACCTCGCGCTGCTGGCCGAGCATCGCGGCGGCGCCGCTCGCGGCGAGCGCAACGCCGTGATGCTGACGCTTGGCACCGGCATCGGCGGGGCGATCCTGATCGGCGGCGAGATCTACCGCGGCTCCCAGGGCACGGCCGGCGAGCTCGGCCACATCGTCATCTCAGCGGATGGCCCCGACTGTGGCCCGGGCTGCCCGAGCCACGGCTGCCTGGAGTCGCTCGCCTCGGGGACGGCGCTTGTTCGTGAAGCGCAACGGGTGGCGCAGCAGAAGCCGCACAGCAAACTCGGCATGGCGCTCGCGGCGGGGCTCCAGATCAGCGGCCCGCTGGTCAGCGAGCTCGCCTACGACGGTGATCGCGACGCGCTGGCGGTGCTCACGACCATCGGCGAGTGGCTCGGCATCGCCCTTGCCGGCATCGTCAACGTCTTCAACCCCGATGTCGTGGTGATCGGCGGCGGCGTGATCGCCGCCGGCGAGCTGATCCTCGAGCCGGCGCGCCGCGTGATGCGCGAGCGGGCTCTCGCACTGCCGACGCAGTTCGTACAGGTACGTGCCGCCCATTACGGCGCGGAGGCCGGGCTGCTCGGCGCGGCGCTGTTCGCACGCGAGCGCCTGGGGCAGCGGGTGCGCGCATGAGCGGTCGTCTCGTCGTCTGCCCGACGCCGATCGGCAACCTCGAGGACGTCACGCTGCGCGTGCTGGCGGCGCTGCGTGAAGCTGACATCGTCGCCTGCGAGGACACCCGCCGCACGCGCTCGCTGCTGCACCGCTACGGCGTCACCGGGACGCTCGTCAGCTACCACGAGCACAACGAGCGCGAGCGCGCCGCCGAGCTGGTGCCGCGGATGCGTGCCGGCGCGGTCGTCGCGCTGGTCTCCGACGCCGGCATGCCGCTCGTCTCCGACCCCGGCTTCATCCTCGTGCAGGCCTGCGTCGCCGCCGGCCTGTCGGTCGAGGTGCTGCCCGGACCGAGCTCGGCGATCGCCGCGCTCGTCGCCTCCGGTCTGCCGGCCGCGAGCTGGCGCTTCGTCGGCTTCCTGCCACGCAAGAAGGCCGAGCTCGAGCAGCTGCTGATCACCACCACCGAGACGCTCGTCGCGTTCGAGTCGCCGAACCGCCTGACGGCAACGCTCACGCTGCTCGCCGCCTCCGACCCGGCCCGGCCGGTCGCGGTCTGCCGCGAGCTGACGAAGATCCACGAGGAGGTCCGCCGCGGCAGTGCGCTCCAGATCGCCGCGCACTACGGCGCCAACCCGCCGCGCGGCGAGGTCGTGCTCGTCGTCGCCGCCGCGCCGCCCGGTCTCGCGCCCGACGCGGCCGATCGCGCGATCGCGGCGCTGCGCGCGCTCGTCGATGCCGGTGCGAAGCCGCGCACCGCGGCGAAGGTGCTGGCCGCTCTGACGGGCGTTCCGGCGAACCGGCTGTACGCCGCGCTCCGCGAGCACTGAGCGGCCCGCGCCGCCCCGCCGAGGCCCACTCCCGCCCCGCCAATGCCCACCTTCTACGTCACCACCCCGATCTACTACGTCAACGCGGCGCCGCACCTCGGCCACGCCTACACGTCGATCGCGGCCGACATCCTCACCCGCCATGCGCGGATCGCCGGGAAGGAGGCCTTCTTCCTGACCGGGGTCGACGAGCACGGAGAGCCGGTGGTGCTCGCGGCCGAGCGCGACGCCGTCACGCCGCAGCAGCTCGTCGATCTCAACGCCGAGCGCTTCCGCGAGCTGACCCGCCTGCTCGAGCTGTCCAACGACTTCTTCATCCGCACGACCGATGCCGGCCACATGACGCGCGTCCAGGAGATCCTCCAGCGCGTCCACGACGCGGGGCACACCTACCGCGGCATCTACGAGGGCTGGTACTGCCCGCGTTGCGCCGACTTCAAAGGCGATTCGGAGATCGGGCCCGACAACAGCTGCCCGATTCACCAGATCCCGCTCGAGCGCGAGAGCGAGGACAACTGGTTCTTTCGCCTGTCCACGTTTCAGGCGCCGCTCGAGCGGCTGTTCGCCGACCGCCCCGACTTCGTCATGCCGCGTCACGCCTACAACGAGGCGCACAGCTTCCTCTCGCAGGGCCTCCAGGATGTCTCGCTCACGCGCGCCAAGCTGTCGTGGGGCGTGCCGGTGCCGTGGCAGCCGGACCACGTCTTCTACGTCTGGTTTGACGCGCTGCTCAACTACGTCACCGCGCTCGGCTACGCGCGCGAAGGCGAATCGCTCGAGCGCTTCTGGCCAGCCGACTTCCACCTGATCGGCAAGGACATCCTCAAGTTCCACACGATCTACTGGCCGGCGCTGCTGATGGCGGCTGGGCTGGAGCCGCCGCGTCACGTGTTCGTTCACGGCTTCCTGCTCAGCCCGCTCGACGGCGCGCTCGAGAAGATGTCGAAGTCGCGCGGCAACGTCCTCGATCCGTTCGCGATCATCGCCGAGTTCGGCGCCGACGCGCTGCGCCACTACCTCTTCCGCGAGGTGACGTTCGGCGCCGACGGCCCGGTCTCACTCGAGGGCTTCCGCTCGCGCTACGACGCGGAGCTGGCCAACGAGTACGGCAACCTCGCGAGCCGCACGCTCAACATGCTCGAGCGCTACAGCGGCGGCACGGTTGCGTCGGTCGCGCTCGACGCCGAGCTGGTGCGGGACTTCGCCGGTCTCGCGGGGCGCGTCGATGCGCTGCTCGACCGCGCCGAGATCTCGGCGGCGTTGGAGGAGATCTGGCAGCACGTGCGCCGGCTGAACCGTTACGTCGAGGAGCACGCGCCGTGGCGGCTGGCGCGTGACGAGGAGCGCACCGACGAGCTGACCAGGGTGCTCGCCTCGCTCGCCGAGGGGTTGCGCGTCGTGACCGTCGCGCTGAACCCCTACATGCCGGCGAAGACCGCCACGCTGCTGGACGCCCTCGGCCGCCCGAGCCTGACCGCGCGCGAGTACTCGGTGTTGGGTTGGGGCGGCCCCGTCGGCGCGCTCGCGCCGCTCTTCCCGAAGACGGCACGGTGACCGATTCGCACACACACCTCGCCTTGTGCGAGCAGCCGGATGGTGCGCTGGTCGCGGCCGCCGCGGAGGCCGGGGTGGAGCGAATCGTCACCGTTGGTGTCGATCCCGCGAGCTGCGCGGCCGCGCTGCTTGCGGCCGAGGCCCATGAGGGTGTTTGGGCGGCGATCGGGTGTCATCCGAACTCGGCTGAGCTGCTCGATGAGGCGCAGCTGCGGCGCGATGCTGCGCATCCGCGCTGCGTGGCGGTCGGGGAGACCGGGTTGGACTACTTTCGCGACGGGGCGCCGCGCGATGCTCAGCGGCGGGCCTTCGAGTTCCACATCGCGCTCGCGCGAGAGCTGAACAAGGCGCTCGTCATTCACACTCGGGACGCGGCCACGGACACGCTCGCTCTGCTTCACGATCAGGCCGCAGGCCTGATCGTGATCATGCACTGCTTTTCGATGCCCGAGCGCCTTGACGAATGCATTGCCGAAGGGTGGTGGCTGTCGTTCGCTGGGAACGTGACCTACCCGAAGAATTCGGCGATTGCGGCTGCCGCCGCAGTAGCTCCGATCGAGCGCCTCTTGGTCGAAACCGACGCCCCTTATCTGGCGCCGCAGTCACGACGCGGGAGGCCGAACGAACCGGCCTGCGTGACCGAGACGGCGCGGTTTGTCGCGCAGGCGCGCGGCGTTTCCTACGACGAGCTCGAAGCGCAGACGGACCGAGCTGCCGAGGAAGCGTTCGGCTGGTGAGCGAAGCGCGGCAGCCGACGCTCCGACGGCTGGCTCGTTTCGATGTGCGGCCGCGGCGCGCGCTGGGGCAGAACTTCCTCGTCGATTCGAACATCCTCGGCGTGATCGGGCGGGCCGCGCAGCTCGACGCCGCAGATGTCGTGCTGGAGATCGGCGGCGGGCTGGGGGTGCTGTCGGAGTACCTGGCTGAGCGGGTGGGCGATCTCCACGTTGTGGAGATCGATCGCGACCTTGAGCCGGCGCTCAGCGACGCTCTCGCGCCGTTCGGCGCTCGAGCGACGCTCCACTTCGCCGACGCGATGACGATCGATCTCGGCGCCCTCGCGCCGGCTCCAACGAAGGTCATCGCAAACCTGCCATACGGGATCGCTGCAGGTGCGATCCTGCGCACGATCGAAGATCTGGCAAGCGTGCATCTGTGGGTCGCGATGGTGCAGCGGGAGGTGGGCGAGCGATTTGCGGCTTCGCCGGCAAATCGCTCGGCTTATGGCGTGCCCAGCGTCTTGGCACAACTTGCGTGCGACGTGAAAGTGCTCCGCACCGTCTCGCGCAGCGTCTTCTACCCCGTGCCGCGGGTCGACTCGGTGCTGGTGAAGCTGGTGCGCACGGGGCCGGCGCCGCCGCCTGAGCTGCGGGCGTTCGTGCGGGGAGCATTCGCCCACCGGCGGAAGACGCTCGCCGGGTCGCTCGCTCTCAGCATGGGGATGGACGGCGATGCTGTCCGCGCCGCGCTCGCGAAGCTCGGCAAGCCCGCTGAGCAGCGAGCCGAGGCGCTTGCGCCCGGCGAGCTCGGCTCGCTGTGGGAGATGCTGTGCGGGAGCTGAGCGAGCTGGCGCCGGCGAAGGTCAACGTCTGTCTCTATCTCGGGCCGGTGCGGGAGGACGGGCGTCACGAGCTGCTCAGCGTGATGCAGTCGATCGATCTCGCCGATCGCCTCACGCTGCGTGACGGCGACGGCCCCGCGGACGAGGTCCGCTGTCCCGGCGTCGAGGGCCCGAACCTCGCCACGGCGGCGCTCGCGGCATTCCGCGCGGCGACCGGCTGGGATGGCCCGCCGCAGCTGTTGGAGATCGACAAGCGCGTCCCGGTGGCGGGTGGCGTGGGGGGCGGCTCAGCTGACGCGGCAGCCGCCCTGCGGCTGTTGGCGCGGCGCTCCGGGCGTGGGGGCGATCTCGTGCAGCTGCACGAGATCGCGGCTCGACTGGGTGCCGATGTGCCAAGCCAACTGCAACCAGGTCGGGTTCTGGCGCGCGGCGCCGGCGAGCGGATTCGGGTCCTGCCGGACCCGAATCCGTGCGGATTGCTCGTGCTGCGGTCCGTGGGTGGGCTGTCGACAGCCGCGGTTTATGTGGAGGCGGACCGTCTCGGCCTGCCCCGCAGCGCCGCTGAGCTCGAAGAGCTCGCGGCGCTCCTCGACACGGCGGATCCCGAGCCGATCAACGATCTGCAGCCGGCGGCCATCTCGCTCGACCCCACGATCGAGCTGCGCCTCGCCCAAGCACGTGATTCCGGGGCCAGCCACGCGTTCGTCACCGGATCGGGTCCCACCGTGATCGGCCTGTTCCCCTCCTACGAGCATGCGCGCGACGCCGCCCACCACCTCGCTGAGTCAGGTATCGATGCGCAGGTATCGATGCCTTGGCACAATCCAACCTCTCCGTGACGCGAACCAACGTCATCTTCATCGTCATCGGCGCCTGCGCGGTGCTCGGCTTCGCTGCGTTCGTCGGCTTGATCCTGGTTCCTGCGTGGACCGCCTACTCGCGGTTGTGGGAGCGCCTCGTCGCCACCGTTCTGTCGCTGTACATCGCCGGCGTGATGGTCGCGATCGGTGTCGGGCTTGGTGGGTACGTCATCCCGAAGCTCTGGGATCAGCTGCATCCGTGAGCGCGAAGAGCGGGCCCGCCGAGCTTGATCTCGCCGCGCTCGACGAGATCACGGCGGCCGTGGAGGCGGGCGCCGGGCTCCCGACTGTCGTGCGGGCGGCGGCCAAGGCGTTGTCAGCGAGCGTTGTCGTGCTTGACCGTGGCGGGCTGGCGCTGGCCGTCGCCGCCCGCTCTCCCGCTGACGAGCGCTCACTGCTCGCAGCGGCCGCAAATGTCGAGTCGATCGAGCTGCGCGTCGCCGACACGCCGGTCGGCCAGATGCGCCTGCGCGGGCGAGTCCCGGTCAGCCCCGGCCTGTTGCGCCTGGTGACGACGCTGATCGCCTCCGAGGTCGAGCGCGTGCGTGCGCCGGAGCGCGAGTCCGAGGAGGAGAGCGCGGCGTTCTTTCGCAGCCTGCTCGCGCATGAGTTCTCCAGCCGGGAGGAGCTGCTCGAGCGTGCACGCGCGCTCGGCCTGCGCGAGTTGGAGCGCGGCGCGATCGTGCTCGTCGTGCACGCTCGGGCGCAGGCCCCAGCCCAGGAGGGCTGGCGCACGCGGCTGCGGCTGCTCGCGGCGCGTGGCGCGCGCGGGGTGGTCAGCACGGCGGTCGCGATGCTCTCCGAGCGAGAGATCACCGGTGGCAAGGAGGTTGTGATGCTGCTTCCGGGAGCCGACGAGGCAGCGGGCCGGCGCGCCGCCGAGAGCGTGCTGCGCGATCTGCAGGCTGGCCTCAGCGGCTTCTCGTTCGTCGTCGGTCGCAGTCGTCCCGCCGAGGATCCGCAGGTGATTGCGCGTGCGGCCGACGAGGCGCTGCTGGCGGCGAACGTCGCCGAGGGTGACAGCGACGCCCACATCCTTGGCTTCGAGGAGACCGGCGCCTACCGGCTGCTGCTGAGCACGATGAGCGAGAACCCGGCTGAGCTGCAGCGCTTCTTCGCCGAGACGGTCGAGCCGCTGCTCGCCTACGACGAGCAGTACGAGACCGACCTCGTGTCGACGGTCGCGGCCTTCCTCGACGCCGACGGCAACGTCGCTGCGACGGCGCAGCGCCTGTTCACGCACCGCCACACGATCCGCTACCGGCTCGAGCGCGTACGCGAGCTGTGCGGCCTCGACGTCGGCTCCAGCGACGGCCGCGAGAAGCTGAGCCTCGGTCTCAAGGCGATGCGCGTGCTCGGCATCGTCTCCGCCAGCGGCCCCGCGAGCGAGCCGGGGGCCACCGGCGGTCGTGTGCCGGGGCGGTAGCTCAGTCGAGCATGCGGTGCTGGTTGGCCCAGTGCGCGAGCTGGTGGCGGTTTGTCAAGTGCAGCTTGTGCAGGACGCTCGACACGTGGCTCTCGACGGTGCGCGCCGAGATCCCCAACATCGCGGCGATCTCCTTGTAGAGGTAGCCGCGGGCGATGTGCTCGAGCACCTCCTGCTCGCGACGGGTGAGCTGGCTGAGCTCCGCGTCGCCCGGTTGCGACGGTGCGTTGCTGAACGCAGCCAGCACGAAGCCGGCAAGGCGCTGGCTGAGGACGACCTGTCCACGTGCGACGCGGCGAATCGCATCGGTCAGCTCCGCGGCGGAGATCGTCTTCGTCACGTAGCCGGCGGCGCCTGCGCGTACCAGCTCGATGACATCCTCGGGGGCGTCGGACACGGAGAGGGCGAGAACTCGCGGCCCATCGTCCCCGATCGCCGCCATTACGGCGAGCCCGCCGCCGTCGGGCATGTGAACGTCGAGCAGGACGACATCCGGCTTGGTCGCGGCGATGCGTGCGATGGCCTCCGCGACGGTGCCGGCCTCGCCGACGATGTCAACCGCCCCCTCGAGCTCGGCGCGCACGCCGGCCCGCAGCAGCGCGTGGTCGTCGACGACGAGGACGCGCGGGCGCTCGCTGTTCAACGCCGCGCCATTCGCAGCGTGATCTCGCAGCCCTTGCCGGGCGCGCTCGCCACCACCGCGACGCCGCCGTGTCGCTCCATGCGAGCAATGATCGACTCTCGGACGCCGCGGCGCTCTGCCGGGATCGCCTCCACCTCAAAGCCGGGACCGCGGTCGTGCACGAAGACCTCGATCTCCTCCGCGGTGACCTTGGCGAACAGCGAGATCGGTGCGTCCGGGGCGTGGCGTGCGGCGTTCGAAAGCGCTTCGCGTGTTGCGCCCAGCAGCGCTCGCGCGCGGTCGTCCAGCGGCGCATCACCGACGCTCACCAGCTCCACGCGCACGCCGTAGGAATCCTCGATCTCGGCGACCGTGCCGCGGAGCGCGCCGTCGAGCGACTCGTCTTCGTCGCTTGCGGGCCCGTCGAGCAGCCACTGGCGCAGCTCCCGTTCCTGGCGCCGGGCGATCTGGCTGACCGCCGCCGGGTCGCCGGCGCGGCGCTGGATCAGCGCCAGCGTCTGCAGCACGGAGTCGTGCAGGTGGTCGGCGAGCGCGGCGCGCTCCTGCGCCCGGGCGCGCCCGGTCCGCTCGGCGGCAAGCGCGCGGGAGGTACGCAGCCAGCGCGGTCCGACTACCAGCGCGAGCACGGCGAGGGCAACGATCACGCCGACGATCGTCTTGCCGAGCGGATGAAACGTCCCTGCGCGGCTGAGCACCCAGGCGGCTCCCGCGAACGCCAGCACCAGGCCGAGCAAGGTCCGCGTGGCCCGGTCTGCGCCCAGTTTGCCGTCGGCGTCGGCGCCGCGGAGCAGGCCCGCGGCGCTCCAGAACGCCGCCAGCCCGGCGCCGACGAGCATGATCGCCCACGGGATCTCCGTCCCGCCGACGAGCAGCCCGGCCGCGCGCGCGGCGAGCACGACCGCCAGTCCGACGAAGCCGGTCCCGACCACCCGCAGCGCGTCGATCCGTGGCGGCGCCCCGGCCGGCTTCGTCAGCGCCAGGACGAACGCCGCCGCACAGTAGGCCGCCACGCCGAGGCCGGCGATCGGCGCGGTGAGCAACACCGCGACGCGGATCGCCCAAGCCGGCAGCCACGGTCGTGCCAGGGCGCCCGCCACGCCCGCGTACCAGCCGTCCTGCTGGCGATCGCCGAGCGACGCCGGCGAGGAAGCGATCGCGATCGCGCCACTCACCACGGCGAGCGCGGCGTCACCGAGGTCGGTGGGAACCGCGACACCGCCCAGCGCCGCCAGCGCCGCGCCGCCGCCGGCGAGCGTGAACGCGGCTCCGCCCAGCGCGCGAGTGGACAGTGCGCGCTCCATCAGCTACCGCCGAACTGGTTGTTCGGCGTCGACAGGTGCAGGCTGCCGATGCCGACGGACGCGTCGATCCGCAGGACCAGCGCCGGGTGGTGCAGCGGCAGCCCGCATTCCTGTCCCTCGGCCGGGCTCCAGATCCGGCGCGTCTGATCCAGCGCGAACGTGAGGTTGACCGGGAATCCGCGCGACGCGCTGCACGTGTACGCGTCCAGCGTTCCGCGGCCAACGTGCACGACCGCCGTCACCTGCGCGTCATATGGGATCACGATGCTGACGTTGCCGAGGCCCACGCTGACGTCGACCGTGTGGGTCGTCGCGCTCGGGCGCAGGGCCGCGAGGTCGAGCGTCACGTCGCCGATTGCGCGACGGTAGGAGTGCTGCAGGGCTCCAGCGTTTCCCGGCGCGAAGCGCTCATCGCCGATCCCGCCCTGCAGCCGCACGCCGGCGCTCGCCAGCAGGACGGCGAGCACGGCGAGCAGCCCCGCCGGCACCAGCAGGGCTTTGGCCCGTGGTCCGCCGGTCACGAGACCGACGCCGGCGAGCGCTGCCAGCGCCCCGGTCGCCCAGTCCCAGCGCAGCGAAGGCACCAGCTCGATCGCGAGCGCCACCAGGCCGAGGCCGGCGAGCGCCGCCAGTATCGCCAGCGCGACGGCGCGGTCGCGCCGCGGATCGCGACGCGCGCACGCAGCACCGCTCGCCACCACCAGGACCACGCCGAACAGCGTGGCGCCCGCGATCGGCAGCCAGACCGCGGGACCGCGGTCGAAGACATCGATCCCCCCACCGGCGGTGGCCAGCGCGACCACGAGCGCGATGCTCAGCCCGATCCGGGCGGCGGCGATGACGTTGCTCCAGCTCGGCGCACGGCGGCCTGAACGCGGGATCACAAGCGCCGCCAGCGTGTAGCCGTAGAGCACATCGGCGCCGCCGATCAGCAGCGCGAACACGAGCAGCACGCGGATGAAGCCGACCGACGCCTCGAGCCGATCGCCCAGCTCGGCCGCGACGCCGCCGACGATCCAGGCCGTGCCGTCCGGCTCGACTGTGCCTGCCGTCACGAGCGGCTCCGCCACCGATGCGCTCATGCGTTGATCCGATCGACCAGCCGGCCAGCGCTGAAGCACAGCGCGACGCCCCACGCTCCCGGCGCGACCGGCAACCACCCCGACCGCTGCGCGCGGACGGGGCTCGGGGAGACCTGTGGCTCGCCCGGTCCCCACAGCTGACCGTGCCCCGGGCCGCCGACCGCGTAGAGCAGGCAGGGCAGCGTCGCGCCGCCGTCAACCGGCGTCGCCTGGACGCTCGCCGCGAGCGGCTCACCGAGCAGCGTGACGACGCTGGCCTGCGACATTCCCGGGTACAGCAGGTTGAACGCTATGGGAGACGGGGAGGAGTGGCTGCGTGCGTTCGCCACGCCCCATGCCGCTCCGACGGCTGCGGCTGCCACCGCCGCCGTTGCCAGCGCGACGAGCCGGCGCGAGTGGGCGCGCCACAGGACGGCGGCCGCGACGAGCCCTGCCAGGACCGCCAGCCACAGCACGTGCGCCTCGAGCGGGTGGGCGAGCGCCTCGGTGATGGCGACGCTGTAGCGGGCATCGCCGGTGCCGCCCGACGACGTGCCGCGCAGGTGCATGAAGGCGAGCGCGACGACCGCGCCGATCGGGCACAGCGCGGCGGCCCAGCCACGCGCGCCGCGCCGTAACGGCGGCCGCTCATAGGGCGCGAGGCGGGTTGCTGGCTCGCTCACCATGGCCAGATGCTGACCGAAGTGAGAGAGGCGAGCAATCCGGCATTGTCCCCGCTCCCTCAGGGATCGCCCGGAGGGCGTCCAGGTGCGCTCAGCGCTCGCGCGGCGCCGCCGGAGCGCGCTCGTGCGGCACCTCGCCGGCGAGCCAGGCCAGTACGGCGCTGCGTGAGAAGCGCCACTGTCCGCCGAGCTGGCGGCCCGGGAGGTCGCCGCGCTCGGCGGCGTCCAGCACCGCCGGCTCGTCGAGCTTCAGCAGCGCGGCGGTCTCACCAGTGGTCATCACCTCGTCGCCCGTCTCGTGCAGCGCGACGTGACCGACCACCAGGCCGTCGTCGGTCAGATGCTCACGCACGGCCTCGCTGACGAGCTGGCGCTTGCTCTTGCCGGACGCCGCGACGGCCCGCTCCAGCTGCTGCGCATCGTCGTGGGGAAGGCGGACGAACAGGGGCGTCGCGTCGGCTGGCATATCGTGAGGATATCATGTGCTATCGTCGAGACCGGTGAACCTGTTCCAGCCAACGTGGGACGCCGAGGTCGACGCTGGCGAGGGAGCCATGCTGCGAGCCGTGCGCGTCGGCAAGCATGCCGGCTCGCAGCGACTTGCGGCCACCCTCTACGAGATCGAGCCTGGCGCTGTCGCGTCGCCGCTGCACCCTCATCACCGGTGAGGGACTACGCCTGCTGGCGAACGACTCGATCGTCGCGTAGAGGGGTCGCTCCGCTGTCGAGCTGGGGGGCAGGGATTCGAACCCCGATAGCCGGCGCCAAAGGCCGGAGTCTTGCCGTTAGACGACCCCCCACCGCAGGATCCCGTCGATTCTAGATTCGGCGGCTCGCTCTTGGCGTTACGCTCAGACCATGAAACCACTGACGGTCGTGATTCTCGCCGCAGGACGCGGCACGCGGATGCGGTCCGCTACGCCGAAGCTGCTGCACGATCTCTGTGGGCGTCCGCTGATCGACTGGCCGGTCGCCGCCGCGCTCCACTGCGGCGCTGAGCGCGTCGTCGTTGTCGTGTCGGCGAAGGAGCGCCTGCTCGAGGCCGCCCTCCCCGATGGCGTGCTGATCGCTCACCAGGGCGCGCCGCACGGCACCGGCGGCGCGGTGCTCGCGGCGGCCGAACAGCTCGAGCGAGCGGGAACGGTGATCGTGCTGGCTGGAGACGTGCCGCTGATCGGCGAGGACCTGCTGCGCGAGCTCGCCCGTGAGCACGAGCGCAGCGGCGCTGCGGCCACGATGGTGACGATGGTGCTCAGCGATCCCAGCGGCTACGGCCGTGTCGTCCGCGACGGCGCCGGCGAGGTGGAGCGGGTTGTGGAGACGAAGAACGCGGGTGAGGCGAGCAGTGCCGAGCTCGAGCTCCACGAGGTCAACACGGGCGTCTTCGCCTTCCAGACCGGTGCGTTGCTCGATGTGCTCGGCTCTGTCGAGCCGGTGGGCGAGGAGGTCTATCTGCCGGCCGTGCTGCCGCTGCTGCGTGCCGGGGGAGGTCGGGTTGGTACGCTCGCGGCGACCGATCATGCCCTGCTGCTGGGCGTCAACGATCGCGCGCAGCTTGCCGCCGTCCGCGCCGAGGCGCAGCGACGCATCCACGACCGCCACATGCTGGCGGGTGTGACGATCACTGAGCCGCAGACCACGACGATCGACTTCGCGGTGCAGATCGCGCCGGACACGCTGATCGAGCCGTGCACCCAGCTCCGCGGCACCACGCGGATCGGTGCGGGAGCAATCATCGGACCACACTCGACGATCATCGACTCGCTGCTCGGCGACGGCGTGCGAGTGCTCCACTCCCACCTCGTCGGCGCTGAGCTGCGCGCGGGTGCGACGGTCGGTCCATTCTCCTACCTCCGGCCAGATGCCCTGTTGCGTGACGGTGCGAAGGCCGGGGCGTTCGTCGAGGTCAAGAACTCCGATGTCGGTGCGGGAACCAAGATCCCGCACCTGTCCTACGTCGGCGACGCCGACATCGGCGAGCACACGAACCTCGGCGCGGGGACGATCACGGCCAACTACGACGGCCACCACAAGCACCGCACGACGATCGGGGACCGCGTGCGCGGGGGCGTGGACACGTCGTACGTCGCGCCGGTGAGCGTCGGCGACGACGCTTGGACAGCCGCCGGATCGGTCGTGACCGGTGACGTGCCGGCCGGTGCGCTAGCCGTCGCGCGAGCCCGGCAGCGCAACGTCGAGCGCTACGCGGAGCGCCGCTCTGACGGCGACGGCGCGTAAACTGCCTCCCCGATGAGTGTGCTGGAGCCCCAGGGCGCTATCACCAGCCTGCCGACCCAGTACGACAAGCGGCTGATGCTGTTCGGCGGCCGGGCGACGCTGGAGCTCGCGTCCAAGATCGCCGGAAAGCTGGGAGTCGAGCTCGGTCCAACGACGATCAAGACCTTCTCCAACGGCGAGGTGTACTGCCGCTTCGAGGAGTCGATTCGCGGCGCAGACGTGTTCATCGTCCAATCGACGTGCGGCAACCCCGAGCTTGGCCTCACCGCCAACGACGCGCTGCTCGAGCTGCTCGTGATGATCGACGCGGCCGTTGGCGCCTCAGCGCACCGCGTCATCGCCGTCATGCCCTGGTACGGCTATTCGCGTCAGGACAAGAAGTCCGCGCCGCGCGAGCCGATCACGGCGCGTCTCGTCGCACGTATGCTGGAGGCAGCCGGCGCCGATCGCATCCTGACGATGGATCTTCACGCCGGTCAGGTGCAGGGCTTCTTCAGCAAGCCGGTCGATCACATGACGGCGCGCTTCATCCTCGCCCAGCACTTCGTCGATCTGCAACTCGACAATCTTGTCGTTGTGGCGCCCGACGTGGGTAGGGCGAAACTCGCGCAGAAGTTCGCCGAGAACGTCGGTGCCGACCTCGCCGTGCTCACCAAGGAGCGCCCGGCGCAGCAGGTGGCGGAGATCGGTTACGTGATCGGCCACGTCCGCGACAAGACGGCGATCATCGTCGACGACATCATCGACACGGCGGGAACGCTTCGTGCCGCGACGCTGACGTTGCTCGAAGAAGGTGCGACGCGCGTGTTTGCGGCTGCCACGCATGGTGTTTTCTCTGGCGCCGCGTTCGAGAACATCGCCAACACCCCGCTCGAACGGATCGTCGTCACCGACACCGTCCCGCTGCGCCCAGGCGCACCGGAGAAAGTGATCGTGCTGCCGTGCGCGGAGCTGCTCACGGACTCGATCCGTCGCATCTTCACCGACGGCTCGGTCAGTGAGGTGTTCGGCGGCGAGAACCAGCTCTTTTGAGCGCTCCGCTCGCCGAGCTCGCCTCGAGGCTCCAGCTGAGCGACGACGAGGCGCTGGCGATATTTCAGCTCGATCCGCTTGCGGCGATCGCCGGCGACTACGAGCACCGGCCGGAGGTCGAGATCCTCGATGCGCTAACGCTGGATGCTGCGGAGCGGGTTGGGCCCCTCGCCCTCCGGCGCTGGCTGCGCTCGAGCGCCAACACGCCCCGTCCACTGGCGCTGCTCGAGCACGGCCAGTTCGACGCGTTCGAGCAAGCCCTCGAGCAGTGGCTGCGCGACAGCGGGATCGATCTGCGCCAGCGGTGACGCCGGCGCGCCAAACGGTCGGCTAGGCTCGTGCTGTGAGGCTGGCGACTCGCCACGGGGTGCACCATGAGATGGCGGAGCGCCGGCGAGGGCTTCGGCTGTCTTGCTGCGTGGCCGCGCTAGCCGGTGCGCTCGCGCTCGCGGTGCCGCAGGCCTTCGCGGGAACGCTCTCGACGGCGCAGGCCGGCGATGCACAGGCTCCGCCCCCCGGAGCGCTCTACAAGGACGGCCCGAGCGGGCGCTACCTGCTCGGCGGGACCTGGCTGTTCCGCTACGACGACGGTGTCGGTTTCGCCAAGCGCTTCGAGGACTCCACGTCGCTGAGCGGTTGGACTCAGGTCACGGTCCCTAACGCCTGGAACGCCGGCAACCAGACGGCCGCCGGCTACGCCGCACAAACCGCCTGGTACCGCAAGGACTTCCTGCTGCCGTCCGCCAACCCGCAGGACACCTGGATCGTTCGCTTCGAGTCGGTGAACAACACGGCTGAGATCTGGCTAAACGGCCATAAGCTCGAGACCCACACGGGGGCGTTTCTCGCCTTCGAGGTCGTGCTCCCGGCGGCCGATCTGCACTTGCGGGGAACGAACCGGCTCGTTCTGCGTGTAAGCGACGAGCACACGAAGATCGGGCTGCCGCCGCTCAACGGTACCGGCTCGAGCGCGACGGCGGGCGGCTGGTGGAACTACGGCGGCCTGCTGCGCGAGGTGTACCTTCGCCGCGTCGATCGAATCGACTTCGCGAGCGTGCTCGTCCTGCCCCATCTCAGTTGTGCAACGTGCTCAGCGCAGATCTCCTACTCGGCCGTGCTGCACAACTACGACTCGCAGGCCGAGCGAGTATCTGTGAACACGAGCTACGGCGGACAGCCGGACTCGTTGGGTTCCAAGACGATTCCGCCCGGCGGCTCGCGAACCTTCACCGGCGAGATCACCGTCGTCAACCCGACGCTCTGGTCGCCCGCGAACCCGTATCTCTATGACGCGACGCTGACCGCGAGCTTGGCCCCGGCCGGAGGCGTCGTCCAGACCTACTTCGTCGAGAGCGGTATCCGTTCGATCAACGTGATCGGCGGGCACCTCTACCTCAACTATCAGCCGCTGCACTTTCGCGGCGTCGGTTGGGTCGAGGACTCGCCAACCGAGGGCTCCGCACTCACCGACGACGAGCGCACGCAGCTGATGGACGACGTCAAGCAGCTCGGGGCGACCGTGATCCGCTTCCAGTACCCGATCTCGCCCTACATCGAGCAGCTCGCCGACGAGATGGGGGTGATGCTGTGGTCCGAGATCCCCGTCTACCAGGCTCCCATCGCGGAGCTGCCCGCGATCACGCCGATCGCGAAGCGCTGGCAGCGCGAGAACATCCTCGAGAACGGCAGCCACCCCTCGATCATCATCTGGTCGATCGCCAACGAGCTGTCCTCGAACGTCGGGACCCAGGAGTCGGCCTACTTCAAGGCGCTCGTCGCCACCGCGCACGCGCTCGACCCCACGCGGCCCGTGGCGATCGCCTACCAGGGCGACCCGACGGTGTCCTGCCAATCCGGCTACGCGTCGTTGCAGGTCCTCGGGATCAACGACTACTTCGGCTGGTACACCGGCGTCGACGGCAACATCGCCGACCGCGAGCTGCTTGGGCCCTACCTCGCGCAGGAGCACGCCTGCTACCCGAATCAGGCCCTTGTCGTCTCCGAGTTCGGCGCCGAGGGCGACGTGGACGGCCCGACCGACGAGCGTGGGACCTATGAGTTTCAAGACGACTGGATCAACTACCAGCTCGGCGTCTTCGCGCAGGACCCATGGCTCAGCGGCGCGATGTACTGGGCGCTGCAGGACTTCCTCGTCTGGCCAGGCTGGACGGGCGACAACCCGTTCCCGGCACCGCCCGTGTTCCACAAGGGCCTGCTCAGCTTCACCGGCACCCCGAAGCCCGCCTTCAGCGTCGTTCAGCAGCTCTACGACGCGACGGACCAGGTCGGCTGAGGCGCTGACGCGGTAAGCTGCGCTGCTCGATGGCGGCTAGTGTTCCCACCCGGTTGGACGTCCACGGCCGTGAGCCCTCTGGCTCACGCGCTGTGCGTCGCCTGCGTCGCGACGGGCTCGTTCCCGGCGTGCTCTACGGTGGCGGCCAAGATCCCGTGAGCTTCGCGGTCGATGCCCGCATCCTGCGCCAGGCGCTGTCGGCGCGCGGCGCGGTGCTCGAGGTGACTCTCGATGGCAGCGCGCCGACGCCCGCGGTGCTGAAGGAGCAGCAGCGCGATGTCATCCGCGGCGACACGGTTCATGTGGACCTGGTTCGCGTGCGCCTCGACCGCCCCATCCAGGCCAGCGTCCCGATTCATCTCGTCGGTGGCGAGGGCGCGCCGGGTGTGCGCGACGGTGGCGTGCTCGAGCACGTCACGCACGAGCTGCTCGTGGAAGCGCTCCCGACGGCGATCCCTGAGTCGATCGCCCACGACGTCTCGGAGATGAAGATGGGTGAGACGCTGCTGGCGGACGCGATCGAGGCGCCGGCCGGCGTGACGCTGCTCGGCGAGCTGGCCGAGATCGTGGTTGCGACGCTGACGCCGCCGCGTCTGCGCACCGAGGAGGAGCTCGAGATGGAGCTCGAGACCGAGGTTGTTGGCGAGGGTGAAGCGGCCAGCGCCGACCACGCTGACGACGCCGGCGCTTCAGGCGGCGGCGGCGGCGGCGAGAGCACCGAGTAGCCCTGCGGTTCGCGCGAAGCGGCTCGGTCGTAGATTGGCTCGTGGTCGGGCTCGGCAACCCGGGCCGCGAGTACGAGGGCACGCGGCACAACGTCGGCTTCGCAGTGGTGGAGGCGCTGGCGGCCCGCTGGGGGCTGGAGCGCGAGCGCGAGCGCTTTCGTGGCCGGTTGCGCGAGGGTCGGGCGGGGGAGGGTGGACCACGCGTCGCGCTGCTCGAGCCGCTGACCTACATGAACGATGCCGGCCGATCGGTAGGTCCGGCACGCGGCTCGTATCGGCTGCCGCTCGAGCGCGTGCTCGTCGTTCACGACGAGATCGACCTGCCCTTCGGTGAGGTTCGCTCACGCATCGGCGGTGGCCTCGCCGGCCACAACGGCCTGAAGTCGCTGCGCGCGGCGCTTGGCGGGCCCGACTTCGCGCGCGTCCGGGTGGGCGTCGGACGTCCCGACTCGACCGACCCCGAGATCGTCGCGGCGTTCGTCCTCGCGCGCTTCCGCGAAACGCGCGTCGAGATCGATGCGCTGCTCGAGCGCGCCTGTGACGCCGTCGCATCCGCAGTGCTGGGACGCTGAGGATGCTGGCGACGCTGCTCGATCAGCTCGCCGAGAGCGAGGACGCGACGGCGCTCGCCCGCGACGGGGGTGACGCGTTCTGTTCCTCGGCCGTGCGCCCGTTCATCGTCGCGGCGATCCTCGCTCGCTCACCGACGCGCCCGGCGGTCGTCGTCGCGCCCGACGACCGCATGGCACACGAGCTGGCAGGCGAGTTGTCCAGCTGGCTGGCGCCACGCAGCGTGCGCTTCTACCCCTCGCGCGGCGTCACCTACGAGTCGCACCTCGCGCCACCACCGCACCTCGTCGGGCTGCGGATCGCCGCGCTGGACGCCCTGCTGGGCGCGCGCACGGGGAGCCCGTCCGCCGCGGCCGCACCGGTTCTCGTTGCCTCGGCGCCGGCACTATCCGAGAAGGTCCCCGACCCAGCCCTGCGCCCGCACTCGTTCACGCTCACGCGCGGCGATCTGCTCGACCTCGATGAGTGTGCTCAGACGCTCACCGAGATGGGCTACGAGCGTGTCGGCCAAGTCGACGATCGGGGGCAGTTCGCCGTCCGCGGAGGCCTGCTCGACGTGTTTGGAGCGACGGCCGACCGGGCCATCCGGGTCGAGCTGTTCGACATCGAGATCGAGTCGCTGCGGACGTTCTCCACGTTCACGCAGCGTTCGCTCGACGCGATCGAGACGGTCGAGATCGCACCCGCCGCCGAGCTCGCGCTGGAGCACCGCCCGGCGCTGCTCCTCGCTGCCGGTCAGGAACGCCCGGATATCGCCGATCTGCTGCCGATCGAGCGCTTTCAGGCGATGCTCGACCTGGTCGGCAGCGACATCGAGCTGATCGTCTGCGCCTCCGAGGAGATCGCTCCGACGCTCCATGACCATTGGGCCGACGTCTGCGCCGCGTTCCATGACGCCGACGCTCACAACCTCTACGTGCCGCCGGAGGAGATCGAGCGCGTTCTGGCCGAGCGCACACGCGTGCGCCTGTCCTCACTCGCCGGCAGCGCCCCGATCGAGCTGCACGCTCAGACGGCGGCTTCGACGGCACGCTCGCTCGCCGAGGCCGAGCCGGAGCTGGAACGCCAGCTGCGCTCCGGGTACCGCACCGTCGTGGTGTGGGCTCGGCGCGGCGACGGGGAGCGTGCTGCGCACAACCTTGCGCGCCTGCGCGCCGCGTGGATCGAGGCCCGTCCGCCGCGCGAGCAGCTCACATTCGCGCACGCGACCCTCCGTGAGGGCTTCATCGCGCCGTCACTGAGGCTCGCAGTGATCCCCGATCATCTCCTGTTTCAGCGCCGCCGGCCGGTAAGCCGGCCGACCGCCGGCGGGCGCGGGGTGCTGCGGTCCTTCGCGGATCTGCACGGTGGCGAGTTCGTCGTGCACGAGGACCACGGCGTTGCGCGGTTCGCCGGCTTCGAGACGCGGACCGTCGCCGGCATCACTCGCGACTACCTGCTGCTCGAGTACCAGGGCGATGACCGCGTGTACGCGCCAACCGATCAGTTCGCGAAGATCTCGCGCTACGTCGGCGCGGGTGGCTCCTCGCCGACGCTCTCGAAGCTCGGCGGGACGCGCTGGGACACGCTCAAGGCGAGAGCCCGCCACGCCGCGCAGGAGCTCGCCGGCGAGCTGACGACGCTGTATGTGGAGCGGCGCCGGCGCGAGGGGCATTCGTTTGCGCCGGACGGCGACTGGCAGCGGGAGTTCGAGCAGCGATTCCCCTACGCCGAGACGCCGGACCAGCGCGAGGCGATCGAGATGGTGAAGAGCGACATGGAGGCGCCGCGCCCGATGGACCGACTGATCTGTGGCGATGTGGGCTACGGCAAGACCGAGGTGGCGCTGCGAGCCGCGTTCAAGGCGGTTGCCGATGGCAAGCAGGTGCTGATGCTCGTGCCGACGACGATTCTCGCCCAGCAACACTACGGAACGTTCCGCGAGCGGCTCGCCGACTACCCCGTGATCGTCGAGCACGTGTCGCGCTTTCGCAGCGGCGCCGAGCAGCGCGCCACGCTGGAGCGCTTCCGCGACGGACGCGTCGACATCCTGATCGGAACGCATCGCGTCCTGGGGCGCGATGTCCGCGCCAAGGACCTCGGGCTCCTGATCCTCGACGAGGAGCAACGCTTCGGGGTCAAGCAGAAGGAGCTCCTGCGTCAGCTGCGGCTGCGCGTCGATGTGATCGCGATGTCGGCAACGCCGATCCCCCGCACCCTGCAGATGTCGCTCGCCGGGCTGCGTGACATCTCGGTGATCGAGACGCCCCCCGAGGGGCGGCGGCCGGTCCGCACCTACGTCGGCGAGTACGACGAGCAGCTCGTGCGCCAGGCACTCGAACGCGAGCGGCGGCGAGGCGGCCAGGCGTTCTACCTCCACAACCGCGTCGAGACGATCAACGAGGTGGCGGTACGCCTGCGCGGGCTGTGCCCGGGCATGCGGGTCGCGGTCGCCCACGGGCAACTTGACGAGCGGGACCTCGAACGGCGGATGATCGCTTTCCTGCGCGGTGAGGCGGACGTGCTCGTCTGCACGTCGATCATCGAGTCGGGGATCGACATCCCGCACGCCAACACGTTGATCGTGGAGCGCTCCGAGCACTTCGGGCTCTCCCAGCTCTACCAGATTCGCGGCCGTGTCGGGCGCAGCCGCGACCGCGCCTACGCCTACCTGCTCTACGACTCGGCCGGCGCGCTCTCACCGCAGGCGGCTGGGCGGCTCGCGGCGCTATCGGACTTCACCGAGCTGGGCGCCGGCTTTCAGATCGCAATGCGCGATCTCGAGCTGCGCGGCGCCGGCAATCTGCTTGGCGACGAGCAGTCGGGCCACGTCGCCGCGCTCGGCTTCGAGCTGTACATGCAGATGCTCGATGAGGCCTTGCGCGAAGCCGACAGCGAGGAGGGGTCGGCGTCGAGCGACTGGGAGCCAGTGCGCCTCGATGTCGACGTCGATGCCTACGTGCCGGCCGACTACGTCGGCTACGAGCAGGCGAAGATAGATCTTCACCGGCGGATCGCGGGTGCCCGCGATGTCGCTGACATCGAGCAGCTGGCGCTCGAGGTGCGGGATCGCTTCGGTCCACCGCCCGAGCCTGTCGAGCACCTGCTCGACCTCCAGCGGGCGCGGATCAAGCTCGGAGCGGCGGGAGCTCGCGCGGTGAGCTTCCGCGGTGGCCGGCTGGCAATCACGCCGATCGAGCTCGACTCGTCGGGCGTTCGGGAGTTGCGCGAGCGGCTGCCCGGCGCGATATACGAGTCGGGGCGATCGCAGGTTCTCGTGCGCGTCGGCGATTCGCCGCTCGAACGGTTCCCTGCGGTGCTTGCTGCCGCCGACGCGGTCCTGGCGGCGAGCGGCACGCATCGATGAGCAGCGGAGATCACGGCCGTATCCGCTACGATCACCGACCCGTGACCCGGAATGTTCGCACTGCCGCGGCCTGCGCCGTCGCGCTAATCGTTGCTGTGGTGGTTGTCGTTGTCGTTGCCACCGGATCGGGTGGCGTGCCGAGCAACGCGGTTGCCACGGTTGGCAGTGCGACGCTCTCGAAAGCCCAGTTCAACCACTGGCTGACGGTGGAATACGACACGCAGAGCGCCCAAGTCGGCACGCCGCCGCCGCTGCCTGTTCCGCCGCACTACACCGCCTGTGTCGCGTACTACCGGACGCTCGCCGCTTCCGAGTCGGTGAAGGCGACGACCAGCGAGTTCAAGGCCAACTGTGCCTCCCAGTACAGCCAGCTGAAGCAACAGGTGATGGAGCTCCTCTTGGTCAGCGTCTGGATTCAGGGCGAAGCCAACGACCGGGGCTTGCACGTGACATCCGCGCAGGTCGCCAAGCAGGTCAAGACGACCATCGCGGCCCAGTTTCCGACCCCGGGGGAGTTCACGCAGCACTTGATCCGCGTGGGTGAGACGACACAAGATTTCCGCTATGGCGTGCTGGTGAGTCTGCTCGGGAACAAGGTTGTGGCATCGGTCACCAAGCAGGCGGGCAGTGTCTCCGCGGCAGCGATCGCGCGCTACTACAAAAGCAACTACTCGCTGTTCACGGTCCCTGCGCGACGCAACATCGAGGTCGTGCTCGTTGGCAGCGCCGCAACCGCTGCCACGGTGAAGTCGCTGCTCGCCGGCGGTGAGAGCTACGCCACGGTCGCGAAGCAGTATTCGACCGACCCTTCGACGAAGGACAACGGTGGCGTCGCCGACGGCGTCCAGGCGAGCGAGGAGACACCGCTGCTCGCCGCCGCGATCTTCAAGGCGCCGGTTGACGTGCTGGAGGGGCCGGTCAAGACGCCGTTTGGCTACTACGTGTTCACCGTGACCAAGTCGGTCGCGGGAAGTGTCGAAAGCCTCAAGCAAGCAACCCCTGAGATCAGGAGCGTGGTCAAGAACGCGCAGCAGACCGCCGCGGTCAAGGCGCTCAATGCCGCGTTCCTGAAGAAGTGGAGGGCGCGCACGCAGTGCGCGGCCGCCTACATGATCGTGCAGGCCTGCGGAAACGCCCCGGCAACGTCCGCCACCGGCGCGAGCGGGACAACCGCGACTGGCGCAACCTAGGAGATCGCCTGGCGGTGCTGGCGAGGTCCGGCGTTTCGCAGCGCAGTTGCAGTGGCAGGAGGCCGGCGCTGCGGGGCGAATGCGTGACGCATGCCTGCTCCCGACCGCTACCGCGAGCGTCCGCCGCGGCGCCAGCGCCCGTCCACGCGCATGCGCTGGGACCGCGTCGGCCGTGCCGCGATGCTGGCGGTGCTGGCGGCTCTCGTCTACCTCTACGTCAGCCCAGTCCGCGGGATCGTCGCCGACCTGCACGAGTCGGCGAGCCGTCATGAGCAGGTCGTCGCGCTCGAGCGCACCGCGACGGCGCTGCGTGCCCAGGAGCGTGCCCTGGAGCGACCGAGCACGCTCGAGCTCGAGGCGCGCAATCTCGGTCTCGTGCGGCCTGGCGAGCGCGAGTACGTCGTCAAGGGACTGCCGAACAACTGACGCGCCCTCGCGCCGGCGTCCCGGGTGATCGAGACCGCCCTGCATCAATGGCAGGACGGCGAACGCCGTCTCGCGCAGACACCTGCTGACCAGCGCCACAACGTCGACGCGGTCATCGATCGAATCGTGGCGGAGCTGCGATGGCGTCTGGGCAACTCGTTTGCCGTCTGGGAGCTTGCCGAGCTCTACGACACCTCGGCGGCATGGTCGATGGGCCTGGCGCTGGCGGCCGCGCCGGCGGAGCCGCTCGCCTGGGAGCAGTGGGTGAGCGATGCCGCGTTCGCGCGGCACTTGCGCCGCGCGCGCGACTGGCCGGCCCGCCGCTGACGCCGGGCTACTGCTCGCTGCGGCGAATGACGATCTGATCCTCTTCGATCGTCACCGTGACGGGGCGGTGTCCGGCCCAATGCTCGGCGTAGACGGGGTTGTCGGTGATCGCCGGGTCGAGCCATAGCCCGTAGCCCTCTTCGCCGTGCTCGAAGGTGCCCTCGAGCGGTGCCTTCGCCAGCTTGGAGCGTCCGCGGCTACCGCCGCGGCTGCGCCGCTTGGGCGCCGCCGTCTCGGCTCGCGCTGCCTCGTCGGCCTCGCCTGCCAGCCGCTCGGCCTCACGGGCCTCCTCGGCTTCACGGGCCTCCTCGGCTTCACGGCGCGCCTGCTCTGCCGCCTCCAGCTCGGCTGCGATCAGCGCGTCATCCTCCGCGCGCAGGTCGATCTCGTCGTCGAAAGCAGCAGCGGGACCGCCTTCATGACCGAGCTCGTCTTCGAGCAAGCCATTCTCTCGCTTGAAGCTTTCGATCTGCTGGACCGTGACCTCGAGCTGATGGGCGACCCAGGCATCGGTCCGCCCCTGGCGGCTCCAGGTTCGAATCTGGTTGAGATGCGGCCGTAGTGACTTGCGCGCCATCGACCGCGGGGACACTACCGGAAAGGCCGCAGCGCTCCCGGTCAGCTTGCAATCCGCTCGCAGAACGAGGTTAATAGTGGCCTGCGATTGGAGAGCGAGGGCCTACATGCTCGTGCTGACGAGAAAGTCGAACCAGAGCATCATGATCGGTAACGAGATCGAGGTTTCGGTGCTGTCAGTGGTCGGCGAGAAGGTGCGCCTCGGCATCCAGGCGCCGCGCGAGGTGCCCGTCTACCGCCGCGAGGTCTACATGGAGATTCAGCGCGAACTCGCCACCGAGGTCGGCATCGAGGCGCCACCCATCTGAGAGCTATTCGAGCAACAGGTACAGCAGGCGGAACATCACGATGCTCACGACGACCGCTGTCGCCATCAGCGTCATCGAGAGCACGGCGAAGCGCACCCGTCCCAGCAGGTTGTTGCGCTCGATACTGCGCTTGCGGGCGCGGCGCTCGGTCGTACGCCGCAGCGATTCGCGACGCTTCCGATCGATTTCCATCTCCGCTTCAAAGGCCCGCTCGAAGGCGCTGAGGCTTTGACGCATCTTCATCGGCTCAGACAAGCCTAGCGGTTGCGAGGTCTCTCGGGGCATCGCTGCGAGGATTGGCGCTGGCCTGCCTAGAATCATTCGAGATGCCTCCCGCCGATCTGTTCGTCGTCTGCAAGAACCCCGAATGCGGGGCCGAGGTCAGCCCGTACGTGACCGAATGTCCCTATTGCGGTACGCGGCTGCGCAAGCGCGCGCCAAAGCTCGATAAGGGACTGCAGCCTGTCCACCGCTCGCGACAGTTGCCAACGCCGTCGCTCGGGCGCCTGCGCGCCGGTGAGATCCCGGGGATCCGCGCTGATCGCGGGCCTTACGCGACCGGTCTGATCGTCGTCGCGACGTGCGGCGTCTGGATAGCGACCCGGTCAGGCTACGTTTCGCCGTCCAGCCTGCTGGCAACGCAGCATCAGCTTTCGGGCGACTGGTGGCGCGTGCTGAGCACGCCGTTCACGTACTGGGACGGTAGATTCGCCGGCGCCGTGACGGGACCTGGCGTCTACCAGTTCGCGACGCTGTTTGCGGTCGCGCTGTTCGGCTGGCTGATCGAGCGGCGCCACGGCCCGATCGTGGTGCTGGCGCTGTTCCTGGTGGGGGCGGCCGGCGGGGCCTACGTGGCGCTGCACTTCCCCGGCGCGAGCACGACCGTCGCCAGCGGTGGAAATGGTGGCGCGCTCGCGCTGCTGTGCGCGTGGGCCGTGCCGGATCTGTTGGCGCGACGCGGCGGCCACAGCTACGACGGCGACCTTCTCGGAGCCGGTGTGATTGCGCTGGTGCTGCTTGCGATGCCGCTTGTGCGCCCCGAGGCGAGCGCGCTCGCCGGCGGCTTCGGCGTGGTGACCGGCTACCTCGGCGGTCTCGCGCTGTCGCGGCGGCGCTCCGCGTAGCGCTCGTCCCGCGGGCGTTGCGCGCTCGCGCCGCGCCGGCGACGACACGTATCATGGCTGGAGTGAACGCCCGCGGCCGATCGGCATCCTGAGCGCGTGGCCCGACGTACCTACAGCGCCGCCGAGGTCGATGCTGCCGTGGTTCGGCTGCAGAGCCCCGAGCGCTTCGTTCACGCTTCGGAGGTTGTCACCCATGCCGCGCCAAGCCTCGCCTCGGTGCTGGACAGCGCCCTGGCCGACGGCGGCTGGTATGGCGCGGCTCACGAGGAGCTGGTCGCGCTGGCAAGCTCGGAGGCCGATCCTGAGCAGCGTCTCGCCGCGGTCCGTAGGCTTGTCAGCGAGCAGACGCGCGTCGGCATGCTGGTCGGCGTTGCGGTCGGCTTTGAGCTTGCCAGCGAGCTCGCCGAAGGCGAACAATCCTCGAGTAAGGAATCGACGTAATGAACATCCATTACCTTGGTCACGCGGCGTTCGAGCTCAGCCACGACGCGACGACGGTGCTGATCGACCCGTTCCTGACCGGCAACCCGAGCGCGGCCGTGAACGCTGATGATCTCGCCCCGACGGTGATCGCACTGACCCACGGTCATGGCGACCACTACGGCGACACGGTGTCGATCGCCAAGCGCACCGGCGCGACGGTTGTCGCGATCACGGAGCTCGCGGGAGAGCTGAGTGACGCCGGTCTCGATGATGTGCGCGATCCGAACCTCGGCGGCACGGTCGACTTCGACTGGGGCTCAGTCAAGCTAGTGCCCGCCTGGCACACGTCGATGAGCCCGGGCGGTACCGTGAACACTCCCGCGGGCCTGATCATCCGGCTCGGCGGCAAGACGGTCTACCACCTTGGCGATACGGCGCTGTTCGGGGACCTCGAGTTGATCGGCCGGCGCCACCCCGTCGATGTCGCGCTGGTCTGTATCGGCGGTCATTACACGATGGACCGCCACGACGCGGTCGAGGCGGTGCGTCTGATCGGGCCGCGACAGGTGATCCCGTGCCACTACGGCACGTTTCCCGCAATCATCACCGATGTCGGTGCGTTCAAGGCGGAGGTGGAGAGCTCCACCGACGCTGAGGTCATCGTGCTCAGCCCGGGTGAACGGCACAGCTCATGACGCACGCCATCGTGCTGATCGAGGGTGAGCGTGCGTCGATGTCCACGCTTGGCCCGCTCATCGCCGAGGTCGATGGGGTGGCTGAGGCGTACTCGGTGACCGGGCAGTGGGATTTCGTCGCGATCGTGCGTGTCCGCTCGGCCGACCGGCTGGCGACGGTCGTCACCAACGGCATCGGCAAGATACCTGGCGTCGTACGGACCCAGACGATGGTTGCCTTCGAGGCCTTCTCGCGCCACGACATCGAGGCGATGTTCGCGATCGGCGACTGAGTGGTGCAGCGGCCGGATGGGTCGGGCCTGATGCGCAGCGCGCGCATCAAACCTGAATACGGGCCGATGCTTCCCGAGCTGTTTGCGGCGCGACTGGCCGGCCTCCCGCGGCATCTACGCGGTGTGCTCGCCGGGGCCGCTCTCGTCTGCGTCCTGGTCGTCGCCTTCGTCCTCGCCGCACGCGGCTCCGCGTCGTTCAGCCACCGCGCGGATGGGGTGTCGTTCAGCTTCTCCTACGTGTCACTGCAGCAGGCGGCGACGCCTCCGGGGCAGTACGTGCTCGCCGTCAAACGGCGCGATGGACAGGTGTTCGTGCGGTTTGAGGTTGGTCCGCTCACCCTGCCGTCCTATTCCGGCGAGATCAGCGGACTCGAGCCGGTGATGATGGCGAACTACATCAGAGCCTTCGCGGCGCGCACTCCCGGCTTCCTGCTGGCGAGCGAGGGGCGCACGCGCGTGAACGCGATCCCCGGCTACGACTTCACCTACAGGCGGGTCCTTGACGGAACGCGCTACTACGGCCGCGTGATCTTCCTCACGCCGCAACTCTCGGGCGACCGCCACGGGCTGATCCTGTCGATGCTGGTGCAGCCGGTGCTCGGGGCGGTGGCCGATCCCGATGCCGTCGGCGAGGTTGGCGTGCTCTCGGAGGTTCTCGCGACGTTCAGTATCGCCAGCTGAAGGGGCCGGCGCCTCAGCTGCTCGAGGCGCCGCTCGCGCCGGTGCTCCCAACTGCCTGCAGCGCCGCGCCGGCGGTCCCGCTCGCGCCGGTGGCGGCCGTTGATCCCGTGGCGCCGCTCGATCCGGTCGCACCGCTCGCACCGCTCGCGCCGCTCGCGCCCGTCGCACCGGTGCCCGTCGTCGACCCGGTCGCACCGGTCGCACCGCTTCCGGGGAAGACGGTCGTGCTCGTGACCTCCTCGCTGGTGAGCGGGCTGGTGGCCCCTGCTGGCGGGGTGCTCGTTGGCGTGCTCACCGTCACCGAGGGAGACGTGCTGCCAGCGCTTGGTGCCACGGTCGTGGCGGGATGATGGCGGTGGCGGCGGTGGTGGGTCGCGCTCGCGGTTGTCGACGCCGTCGCGACCGGCGCCACCGGCGCCTGGCTCTCAGCGGCGGCGTAGGAATTGCCGGAGGCGGGCGCGCTGTGCGAGGGGGCCACCGAATGGTGGACGGCCACTGCGCCGACGGTGAGCAGTGCGGCTGTCGCGACCGCGGCGATCGCCTTCGTCGCAATCGCGGTTGCCGTGAACGCGCCGGCGCTCCCGCCGCCGGCCGCGCCGGCGCCGGCAGCTGCAACGGTGCCGCCGCCGGCACCTGCGCCCGCTGTTCCAGCGCTCGCCCCGGCGCTGACCTTGGTCGCAAAGATCTGCTTGAGCAACAGCAGCGGCCCGAACGGCGCCAGTGCGGCGAGCGTGTGATTGTTAGCGCGCAGGTGCGCGCGGAAGTCGCGGCAGCGTTCGCAGTCCTTGAGGTGGCGGCGCACCGGTGGTCCCAGCGACGCGATGCCCTCCGCGATCTCGCCGAGCTCGACGCGCACCGACTCGCAACTCAGCTTGCGCGCCTCGGCGGCCTCCGCGAGGCCGATGCGCGCACGCACGAGCAGCGACTTGATGGCGGACACGGTCGTCTCCATCGTGTGCGCAATCTGCTCGTAGGACATCGCATCCATCTCGCGCAGCAGCAGCGCGGTCCGCTGCGTCTCGGGAAGTAGCCCGATGTCCTCAATGAGCAGCCGGAACTCCTCGCGCTTGAACGCCTTGTCGCTGGTCGAGATGCCCATGTCGGCGAAATGCACGTCCATCGAGTCGACGCCAATCGCCGTATGGCGGCGGAGATGGTTCAGGCAGCGGTTGCGGGCGATGCGGTACAGCCATGGCCGCACGTTGATCTCGCGCTCATCGGCGAGCAGCGCGTTGAACGCGGCCGCGAAGACGTCCTGAAGGACGTCCTCGGCGTCCTCGCGCGACTTGAGGATGTGACGGCAGAACGCGAGCAGGCGCGCCTGATAGCGCGCAACGAGCATTTCGAACGCGGCCTGGTCGCCGCGCCGCGTGAGCGTCACCAGGCGTTCGTCTGCGGCGAGTCGCAGCAGCGCAGCCGGACCGCGCCGCACGGGCAGAGGCTTCTCTCTGAGTGTGTAGCCCTCCATGTCGCGACCTCGAGACTCGAATGCCTAGACACAGTATGGGGGTCTGAGTTGCGGGCATGGGCGTGCTTCACCTGTACTCAACACTCGGCGATCAGCGGCTACCATGGCCGTCCAGCCCGGGTTGGCGAATCGGTACAGCCGGCGGTCTTAAAAACTGCTGCCCATTGCGGGCGTGCGGGTTCGAATCCCGCCCCGGGCACCTGTGGCGCTCGCTGCGCGCTGCCGGGCGCTATCGCCCTTCGATCGTCGCCTCGACCTTCACGGTGGCGCCGGCGGGTGCGGGCGTCACCAGGCTGCCCTCGACAGCCTTGCCGTCAACGGTCAGGCGCCTGACCCGTCCGGCGACGCCGGCCGCCTTGTGGACCGTGATCTCGTACGTCGCGCCACGCCAGCGCCGGCGCGCCGTGATGCCTTCCCAGTGCGTTGGCAGCACCGGATCGATGCGCAGGCCGTCGAGCTCGGGGCGGACCCCGAGGATCCACTGCGTGATAGCGACAAGATTCCATGACGCTGCACCTGTGAGCCAGGAGTTCTTTGCCTCGCCATGTGTGGCCGCGTCTCGGCCGGCGATCATCTGCGCATAGCAGTAGGGCTCGCAGCGATGGACTTCGCTGATTGCTGCGCGGGCGGACGGGTTGGTCTTGCGGTAGTAGTCGAATGCTTCGTCACCGTCGCCGTTGATCGTCGCCGCGATCATGATCCACGGGTTCGTATGGCAGAAGATGCTGGCGTTCTCCTTGTAGCCGGGCGGGTAGGACGTGATCTCGCCGAGCTTCAGGTCGTAGCTCGTGTAAGCCGGCTGTACCAGCATCACCCCGTGCTCGCTATCGAGACGTTCCTTGACGGCGGCCAACGCTTTGGCTGCCTTCCCGTCCTCCGCGCCGACGCCGGCCATGATGCAGATCCCCTGAGGCTCGATGAAGATCTGGCCCTCCACGGTGGCGTGCGTGCCCACCGGGTCACCGAAGTAGTCGTAGGCGCGGCGGAACCATTCGCCGTCCCAGCCGTGCTTCTCGATCGCGGCAGCCATGCGAGCGCCGTCCGCCTCGTATCCCGCGGCGTCCTTTGGCCGTCCGATGAGGCGGGCGATACCGGCGAGCTCGGTCGCGGCGAGAACGAACTCGCCGGCGATGAACACCGACTCGGCGACGCCGCCCTCCTTGTTCTCGGTGGTCTGAAACGACTCGCCGGGCGTCTCCGAGAAACAGTTGAGGTTCAGGCAGTCGTTCCAGTCGGCGCGGCCGATCAGCGGCAGCCCGTGCGGCCCGAGGCGGTCGAGGTTGTAGCGCAGGCATCGCTGGAGGTGCTCATACAGCGGCGTCTCGCTGCCTGGCCGGTTGTCGTACTGGGCCGGCTCGTCGAGGATGGTGGTATCGCCGGTCTCCTTGATGTACGCGGAGACGGCGAGGACCAGCCACCCCGGGTCGTCGTTGAAGCCGCTGCCGATCGCGTCGTTGCCGCGCTTGGTGAGCGGCTGGTACTGGTGGTAGGCGCCGCCCGTTTCCAGTTGCGTCGCGGCCAGATCGAGAATGCGCTGGCGCGCCCGGTCGGGGATCGCGCTCGAGCATGCGAGCAGGTCCTGACTCGAGTCGCGGAAGCCTAGGCCCCGGCCGATGCCCGACTCGTACGACGACAGCGATCGACTGAGGTTGAAGGTCACCATGCACTGGTAGGGGTTCCAGACGTTCACCATGCGGTTGGTGTCCGCGTCCGGCGTCTGCACCGCGAGCGTGGTCAGCGACTCATCCCAGTAGGCGCGGAGGGCGGCGAGGCCTTCCTCAACGGCCGCTGGCGTCAGCCAATGTTTGATGACGGGGCGGACCCGGCTCTTGTTGATGGTCTGCGACCCCGCCGGGTCGAACTTCTCCGCTACCGGGTTCTCGCCGTATCCGAGCAGGAAGATGACCTCCTTGGTCTCGCCCGGCGCAAGCGACAGGCGGATCTGGTGGGACCCGATCGGCGCCCAGCCATGCGCCACGGAGTCAAATGAGCTCCCGCGCTCGACTGCCGCTGGTGCGTCCCAACCCCGGTATGCGCCGAGGAACGCTTCACGCTGCGTGTCGAAGCCGGCGAGCGGCTCGGAGCATGCGAAGTAGGCGAAGTGGTCGCGCCGCTCGCGGTATTCGGTCTTGTGGTAGATGATGCCGTCGAGCACCTCGACCTCGCCGATGTTGAAGTTGCGCTGGAAGTTGGTCCCGTCATCGCGGGCGTCCCAGAGGCAGAACTCAACCGAGGAGAAAGCCGAAAGCTCGGCCTGCTGCTTGCGCTCGTTGGTGACGCGGAGACGCCAGACCTCGAGGTTCGCTGCGAGCGGCACGAAATACAGCGTCTCGGCGCGAATCGCTCGATGCGCGGATGCGATCTGCGTGTAGGAGAGACCGTGACGGCACTCGTAGCCGTCGAGCTCGCTCTTCGTCGGCTGCCACGACGGCGACCAGTAGTCGCCGTCAGCGTCGTCGCGCAGATAGATGTAGCGGCCGCCGATGTCGAACGGCGTGTGGTTGTGGCGGTAGCGGGTGATCCGGCGCAGGCTTGCGTCGCGGAAGAACGAGCATCCGCCAGCGGTGTTGGAGATGACTCCGAAGTAGTCCTCGATCCCGAGGTAGTTGATCCACGGAAGTGGCGTGTCCGGACGAGTAATGACGTACTCCCGCCGCTCGTCATCGAAGAATCCGAACTCCATGCTTCCTCCCTGGTTGCCTGCGTTGGTCGAGCCACGACGGCGCTCTTGCCTCCGTGCCGGGGCAAGCATAACCCGCGCCCCGCCCCTTCGATGCCCGCCGCAAGATCCCTTGCCGAGCTACGCGACCCTCGCGCGCTCGAGCGCTGCGCCGCGCAGGATGTCGTGTTCTGACGCTTCGAAGCCGGCGAGGCCAAACGCTTCCAGCACCTCGATCAGAATGGCGATGCCGGCGAGGATCGTCGGTGCTCGGTCGGGGTGCAGGCCGCGCACCTCGCGGCGCTCGCTCAGCGGCATCGAGGCGAGTCGTGCCAGCAGCAGTCGCACGGTCGTGAGTTCGAGCCGGTAGCCGTGGACGCGCGCCGGATCGTACGGCGCGAGCTCCTGGTCGATCGCTGCGAGCGAGGTAGCGGTCCCTCCGACGGCGATCGCCCGTGACGGTGTGCGGCGCATCGCTGGCGGAACGTCGCGCTCGATCAAGCTGCGGACGTCGCGTCCAAGCGCACGCAGCTCGGCCATCGAGGGCGGGTCGCTGTGCAGATAGCGCTCGCTTTGCCGAACGACTCCGGCTTGCAGCGAGACGTGGAAGTCGACCGCCTGACCGTTGCCGACGATCAACTCTGTCGAACCGCCGCCGGCATCGATCACGAGCGTGGGAGCGGAATCGGAGGGGTCTTGGTCGCTCATCGCACCAAGGAAGGTCAGCTGCGCCTCCTCGTCCCCGGTGAGCACCGTCGCCTCGAGCTGGTAGCGCTCGCGCACTGTCTCCGCGAGAGCATCTCCGTTCGCGCTGTCACGCACCGCGCTTGTGAGCACCGCGATGCGGGCGTCTGCGCCGAGACCCTCGATCGCCATGTCGTAGTGCTCGAGCGCTGCCAGCACGCGGCGGATTGCGACATCGCTGAGTGTGCGGGCCTCGTCCACGCCCTCGCCGAGCCTTGTGACCTGGGTTCGCCGCTCGATCTCGACGATCGTGCCGTCCTCACCCACATCGGCCACCAGCAGGCGGGTCGAATTGGTGCCGATGTCAACGACGGCGACGCGCATCAGGTAGCCGGGTGAGGCATCGGCTGACCGTCGAGCGCGGCGAGCAGGTTGGCGACGGCGAGCTCGGTCATTCGCGCGCGCGTGGTCCTCGTTGCCGATCCGATGTGCGGCGCGATCAGCAGGTTGGGCGCGCTCAGCAAGGGGTCGTCACTCGCCGGCGGCTCCGGGTCCGTGACGTCGAGTGCGGCGCCGGCGATCGTTCCGGCGTGCAGCGCCGCGATCAAAGCCGGTTGGTCGACAACGGCCCCACGGGCGGTGTTGATGAGGATCGCGGTCGGTTGCATCCGAGCGAGTGCTGCGGCGTCGATCAGGTGGTGGGTCTCGGGCGTGAGCGGGCAGTGCAAGCTGACGAAGTCGCTGCGCTCGAGCAGCTCCTCGAGTGGCGTCTGCCGCGTCGCGAGAACCTTCATCGAGAAGCCCTCCGCGCGGCGCGCAACCGCCTGTCCGATCCGTCCGAAGCCGACGATGCCGAGCGTCGCGCCGGCGCACTCGACGCCGAGCCACCGCGCCGGCTCGTACACTCGCCAAGCGCCGGCCCTGACCGCGGCGGCTGCCTCGGGAATGCGCCGCGCCGCCGCGAGCAGGAGGGAAAACGCCAGGTCAGCGGTCGCCTCGGTGAGCACGCCCGGCGTCGTGCCGACCGCGATTCCGCGCGCACGCGTGGCTTTGAGATCGATGTTGTCGCTGCCGACGGCGTAGTTCGCGACGGCCCGCAGCTTCGGCGCGGCATCGAGCAGATCGCTGTCGATCCGGTCGCTCAACATGCACAGCAAGCCGTCGGCCTCCGCCAGCGCGGCCCTCAGATCCGCCGGCCCAGGTGGCGCAGCGCCCTCCCAGACGATGACGTCATGAGCTCCGCGCAGCTGATCGAGCGCTGCGCCGCTAACTGCCCGCGAGACAAAGACTCTTGCCATGCATGGATTCTCCCTTGTTCTGCGGCCGCCGTGCATCTTCTGTTGCAGCTAGCGCCGCCGTAGGTGAGGCAGGCTTGCTAACGTTCATGGTCCGCCGCGGGGTGGAGCAGTCTGGTAGCTCGTCGGGCTCATAACCCGAAGGTCGCGGGTTCGAATCCCGCCCCCGCTATGGGAAAGGCCCAGGAAATCTGGGCCTTTTCTCGTGCGGTGCCATTCTCCATGGAGAATGTCGACCTGATCACCGGATGTCGTCCGGTTGGGACTCCAACTCCGCCTGACCGGCGGGTCGCCATAGGTCGCGGTACGCGTCGCGGAACAGTAGGCGAACGCGTGCCGGGTTTCCGATTGCCGACACGAGGACAAGTCGCTTAGGCCACGAGTTGCAACGTGAGGTCGGCGACGTGCAGTTGAATTCGTTGTCCCCAGCTCACTCGGAGGCGGTCGGCTTCGATGCCGTCGCCGAAGACCACGCCGCCGTCGCCGAGTTCGCTAGTGATGTCAAGCGCGAGATTGCCGCTGAGCGAGCCTTCGGTGAGGGTTGTGGCTGTCGTCGCGCTAGGCCACGGCTCGCGGACGAAGAAGGCGAGGCGTTGCTCCTCGGGGTTTGGAAGCGTGAGTTGGGAGTGGCGTTCCTGGTGGAGGCTGGCGGCCCAGCCGGTGGCGCCAGTGCCGGTCGCGACGACGACGCCCGAGGATGACTGGTGTTCGGTGTGTCCAGCGTAGCTGAGCTGGTAGCGGGCGGATTGGTGCGATTCGTGTCCGATGAAGATCTCGTTGAGCGCGACGAGCGATTGCCCGTCGTCGAGCGTGGCGGCGACCATCGTGCGGTGCTGGGCCGTGAAGCGTGCGGCAGCGACATCCGCGAAGAGATCCGCGGCCGCGTCCGGGAGGTGTGGGACGAGGATCCCTGGGAAGCGGTCTGGTTGGGGGTTGAGGCCGATGACAGGTTGACCGTGGAGGTACTTGGCGACGTTTGCGACGAGGCCGTCTTGGCCGAGCACGACGATGATGTCGTCGGGTTCGAACAGGAACCGGTCGAGGTCGCCGCGCCCGATGCTCGCGCGGCGCCATTCGGGCGGGACGGCGCCGAGCACCTGTGCGTGGTGGTCGCGCTGCTCGCGGTGGCATCGCTCGAGCTCCCCGATGTCTTGGTCGCGTTGCCCGAGGTAGAACCGGGCTTGCTCGCGCGTGCCGTGACGCGCGAGCAGCTCCTGGTATTCGGTAGGTCGTTCGATCAGCACGCAGCGGGGGACCATGTCAGGCCTCCGGTGCAGGGCTCGTGATGCGGGCGAGGAGCGGCGTGATGAGTTCTGGGGTGATCGTGAGGTGGTCGACCTTGCCGATCTGGCCGGCGAGCTCGCGTAGCGCAAGCGCCATCAGCACCTGTGCGCCGAGGCCTGTCTGGATTACAGCGCGCTGCCGCTCGACGTCGATCCTGACGCTTTCCATCTCCTTGACGGCGTCGGCTCTGCGCGTTGCAACCAGCCGCTCTTCCTCGTCAGTCGCGTGGGCGGTGATCGCGCTTGCGGCGGCGAGCTCCTCTGCACGGCGGCGCTCGTTGTTGCCCTCCTTCGTCACGAGCTCCTCTTCCCGGCGGGCGAGCTCGATCTTGTTGGCCAGCTCGTTCTCGGCGATCGCACGCTCCTTGTCCACCGCCTGCGCGCGGCGCGAGAACGTCGCCTCATCCGCTCGCTGCTGGATCGCCTCGCGTGTCGGCTGCTGAAGCGCCTTCTCAACGTCACCATCCGGCGTGATCGCAGCGACGCGCACCGCAACGATCTCGAGCCCCATCTCCGCGAGCGTTGCCTCGCCGGCCAGTCCAGCGGAGATGCGCTCGCGGACAGGCGCGACACCGTCAGCCAGGATCGCACGCAGGTCGCGTCGCAACAGCTCATCGGTCACGTACTGCTGGGCCATCTGCACCAGCAGGCCCTGGAGTTGCTCCAGCGGCGTTTCGGTCCATGTGCCGGCTTGCAGATCGACTGTGAAGTCCACGCGCTGCGACACCAGGCGTGGATCGACGCAGCGGAACGTGATCGCGCCCTGCACGGTGAGCTGCTGGAAGTCGGCGCTGCGCGCGTGGAAGATGAACGGCAGCTCCTGGTTGTCGAGCGGGACCTCGGCGATCGCCGCGATGTTCGGCCGGAACCAGAACGCAAGCCCAGCGCCATCGGCCTTGAGCGCACCGCGGCGGTAGCGAAGGACATGCGCTGTGGGCTCGGCGCGGAGGTGGTGAAGCAGCGGGTATGTCCTGATCTCAGCCATGGCGCTCCTTTTAGTCGTTCTGCCCATAAGTCATACGGTATTATTGGCAGAACGACAAGATCATGTCAAGCGAACCCACAAACAGCACCGCCCACACGGAGCGCTGGACGGCCACCAACAGCGCTGGCTACGCGGCACCCGCGGCACTAGCCGTCGACGTGGTCGTGCTGACGGTTCAAGACGGCGCCACGCGGACGCTAGTCCTCGAGCGGTCCGACGGCGCGCTTGCGCTGCCAGGCGGCTTCGTCGGCGACGCCGAGACTCCACAACAGACGGTAATCCGCAAGCTGAGCGAGAAGACTGGTCTCCAAGAGGTCTACGTGGAGCAATTGGCGACGTTCGCAGCCCCCGGCCGCGACCCCCGCGGCTGGATCCCGACCATCGCCTACCTCGCTCTAATGCCTCCCGGCATCGAGCCCACCGACCCCGCAGCTCGCTGGATCAACGCAACCGACCACGCCGCGCTCGTGTTCGATCACAACGAGATCCTCGAAACCGCCCTCGAACGCGTCCGAGGGAAGCTCTGGTGGTCAAACGTAGCGGTGGGCATCCTCCCGGGCGAATTCACGCTCGCCGAGGCACGGCACGTCTACACCGCGATCGCCGACATCGACTACGACCCAGGCACCTTCGCGCGCGACATCCGCGCCACGGGACTGGTAGCGGCCACAGGGCGAGAGCGGCACGACACGGGGGGCCGACCCGCATCGCTCTACACCTTCACCGAACACCACCCGGCATGGGGCGTCGGCCGGCGCAAACGAGTCAGCAACACATGACGGGTCTCGTGGCGTCGAGGATCGACGATCCCTGCACCGGCGCGGAACGCTAGGCGGAGTGGCGTGCTGCTCTGCGCCGGTGTGCATGCCGCGAACGGGCGTGTGTCCGCTGTGCCGGTAGGCCTGACGCGTGGGCGGTAGCCGAACCGTCCATCCCGGCGCCGTCGGCCTGTGCCTGCGTCCACGTGTAGCTGTAGCTCGTCCAGCTTGTGGTCGGCGTCCAGACCAGCGCCATCGCGTAGCTCGAGTTGCCTGCCGCGTCGGTGGCGACTGCGGCGCCCATCGAGATCGTCCCTGCGCTTGGGAACGCAAGCACGTTGCGGCGATGAACCCAGCAACCGGTCGCCGCCGGAGAGACGCAGTCGAGGTTCGATGTCTCGCTACCGTTGTAGCCGTCGTCGTACATCCACTCGTAGTATGCATACGGAGCGTTTGCCCACTGGCCGGCCCAGTTAGCGGTCCAGGCGTAACTGGCGAGTCCGCTGAGCAGCGCCGTCGGATCCGGGTCGCTGTCGCTGCCGGTCGCGGTCCGGGCGGCCGTGTCGAGTGTCGGGCTCAGGCCGTCGATCGGCGGCAGGCCGTCGGCGATACGGTCGAGGTTGGAGAGGATGAACAGCTGCTGGTCGCCCGACAGTGAATCGAAGTTGCCGGGCAGTTCGTAGGGTCCGAGCCTCAGGTCAGCGCGCGCGTGGTCGAGTGCGGTAACTACTGCGCTCATGCATGCCGCTCCCGTCGGCGCGCTGGAACATGCACCGGGGAGCGTGCCGATGGGGATGTTTGCCGCTGGGCTGGTCGCCGCTGAGGCCGTCGAGGTGCTGGTAAGGATCAAGACAACCGCAAGCGCAATTGCGCTTTGCAGGGACGTCAGGGCGGCTCCGGCAGGCGTCCGTCGCGGCGGCATCTGGCTACAGGCTAGGTCGGATCCTCCCGCCTGATGGGGGCTATTCGTCACCCTCGCCGTTCGTCCTAGTGCGAGATTGGAGCCCCCAGCAGCGCGGCGGCGACGCCGAGCGCTCCAGCCGCAATCAACGTTGGAACCACGCCGCGGCGTAGAGCCAGCAATGCGACCGCCGCAAATCCAAGCACGGCGTACTGCCAGTGCTCGCCGAGCGCCGCAGTCAGTGGCACTGCGGAGCCGATGATCGCACCGGCCGCAGCGGGAGCCGCGCCGGCCAGGAAGGTCGTCACGCGCTCATTGGCGAGCAGGCGCTCGAAGCGCGCGGCGCCGAACAGAACGAACGAGAATGAGGGCGCGAACGCGACCAGCGCGGCCAACAGCCCCGCTCCGAGCCCGCCCGCCGAGTAGCCGACTGCAGCGACGGTCTGTGTCACCGGGCCCGGCGTGATCTGCCCCAGCGCGACAGCGCTCAGGAACTGGGTGTGCGTCATCCAGTGGTAGGTGGTCACGGCGTCTGACTGCATCAGCGGGATGATCACGAAGCCGCCTCCGAATGCGAGTGCTCCGACCTTCAGCGCGGTCCAGACGAGCGCTCCGGTGCCACCTGGGTCACCGGCGAGCGCGAGCAGTGGCCACGGCTGAAGGCTCGCAACTCCGTTCGCAAGTGCTTTCCAGCCGAGCTCGATCGCGCCACAGGCGAGCAGCACGAGCACGAGCCAGGGCCCGGCGATAGTGGTCGCGGCGGCTCCCACCAGCGCGTAGGCGACCGCGCGATGTCGTACGCGGCCCACCGAGCGGCGCCAAATCGGCACCGCGACGCCCAGACCTGCTCGCACGGCCACGGCGGCCACGGCGGCGCCGGCGCCCATCTCCGCGCCGCGTATCCACAGTGGCGGCGAGCCTGTGAGAAACAGGCTGGACAGCGCCAGGATCGCGACGAGGCCGGGGAGAATGAAGCAGAGACCGCCGATCAGCGCACCGACCGTGCCGCGCAGCCGCCAGGCGCAGTAGATCGCGAGTTGAGTTGACGCAGGGCCGGGCAGCAGGTTCGTCGCCGCGATCGCCCGCTCGAACTGGGTCTCGTCGAGCCATTCCTGCTGCGTCACGCAGAGGTTGCGAAACAGCGCGATGTGAGCGGGTGGGCCACCGAACCCGATGCAGCCGATCCGACCCCACTCGCGAACGATCACCGCGAGCGACGGCTGGGGCGCCGAGTCGACCGCGTGCATAGCTGGAGCGTATTTGCTGACGGCGATGCGCCGTGGTGTCCGCGTCTATTGGGTCGCGGTGCGCGAGGATCGTGGTCGCTCGACGCCGGCGAGACGACACTGTACGTCGACCGTCTGAGCGATCTCGTTGTGAATTGCGTGCTCGGTGCGACAGAAAGCGCGCGCCGCCGAGCCACAGTAGTGCAGGGCTTGGCCTCCGGTCGCGGCGGGGATGATTACGTTGACACAGCCGTTGCGGGAAGCGGCGAGCTCGCTGTTGCTGTGTGTGGCGAGCCACGCCGCGACGCCCACGCTCGCCAGCACGAGGATCGCTCCCACAGTCGCCAGCGCGCGCTTCTGGCGGCTCGACAGCGGTTCGGCGAGCCGTTGGGAGTGACCGACGAGGACCATCGCGGCCGCAGTATAGGTCGCGGCGGGATCCGCACCGCCACGCGGAAGACCGCACCTTCTTCAACGTCGGCGGGTTAGGGGTCGCGGAAACGAACTGAAAGCCGAAACGGAGGCGAAGATGCACGAACACGTAAGCTCGCGGCACGTCCACGCCGCTCCGCGGCAGCGGTTTGCTGTCGGCTGGATGGTGCTTGCCGCAACCCTTTTCGGTGGAGCCTTCGGGCTCGCGTCGGCCTCCGCCCACACCAGCGCCCCAGGGCTTGGCCATGGCGTGACGCCGGTGGCAGCTGGGATCGTGCAGGGCACGCCAGGGTCGGACAGCTTCACGATCGAGGAGCCAGGCGGGACCACCGAGACCATCGATGTGTTGTCGTCGTCGACCACCTACGTCGAGCGCGGCATGCCGAGCGCGTCGCTTGCTGACGTGGCGTCTGGCGATCTCGTCGCCGTTTTCGGCACCGTGTCGGGCTCGACGGTGACGGCGTCGGAGGTCGTGATCGCGGTGCCAAGAGGCGCTGCTCACGGTGAGACGCCCGCGGTCGCCGGGATCGTGCAGGGCACGCCCAGTTCAGACAGCTTTACGATCGAGACGCGTGGCGGGACCAGCGAGACGGTCGATGTGTCCGACGCGACGGTCTACTGCGAACGTGGTGTGCCAAGCGCATCGTTGACGAATGTCGCGGCCGGTGATCTCGTGGCCGTCTTCGGCACGGTGTCCGGCTCGACCGTGACGGCGTCGCTGGTTGTCATCCACAGCGACTTCCACCATGGCTTCGCGGTGGCGGGCGTAGTGCAGGGCACGCCCGGCTCAACTAGCTTCACGATCCAGACGCGCGGTGGCGTTTCCGACACGATCGATGTCTCCGCTTCGACCAAGTACTACGAGCGCGGCGTGGGCAGTGTGTCGCTGAGCGATGTAGCGAGCGGAGACCATGTCGGCGTGTTCGGCACGATCTCCGGCACAACGGTAACGGCCAACGCGGTCTTGATCGCAGCGCCGCCGGCAACGTCCGGCAGCTTCGTGGCGGCTGGCACCGTCCAAACCACGCCGACCGCCGACAGCTTCGTCATCGAGACCTGGGGCCACGTCCAGCTGACCGTCGAGGTGTCGGGCTCGACGACCTACGTCGAGCACGGCTCGACGGCCGCCTCACTCACCGACGTGGCGATCACCGATGACGTGGCCGTCTTCGGCACGATCTCCGGCTCGACCGTGACGGCGACGCAGATCGTGATCGGTGGCAATGAGCCTGGCCACCCGGGCCACTTCGGCCCTAGCACCGTGGGGCCGGCAGGCGGCCAGGGTGGTAGTGGCCAGGGCGGCAACGGCGGCCAGGGAGGATCCGGCGGCGGACCCGTGGGACACTCCGACCGCCGCTAGGCAAATGGGCCTGCCACGTCATAGCTGAAGCGCGCCCGTGGGGCCCCGTGCGACAGCGCGGGGCCCCACGGTGCGTTTGTCCCTGAGCTGGAGTGGCTCGCGACTCAGGATGAGACTCCGCTGATGCTCGGGGATCCGGCCATCTGGCCCGGTCCGCTGCCGCCAGCTCCGAAAGCCACGGCGATGTAGCGGTGGATATCGCCGCCCGCGACCGCTTCTGGCGGTGCGATAGCCGTTCGGCGAGCCGTTCGGCGCGCGACCGACGAGGACCATCGGCGCCGCAGCGTAGGCGGGGGAGAGCGCCAACAGTTGCGCGGTGCACCACACCTTCGTCCAGGCTGGCTGCTCAGGAATCAGGCGAACCGAAGTCGAGGTCGAAACGGAGGCCAGGATTCACAAACGGGAGGCGAAGATGCACGAACACGCAAGGTCGCGATGCGTCCACCCTGGTCCTCGGCAACGGATTGCTGCCGGATGGGTGGTGGTCGCCACGGCGGTGCTCGGCGGGGCCTTCGGCCTCGCATCTGCCTCCGCGCGTCCCCTGTGCGACGCCGTGATTCCGGCTGCAGCCGGAATCGTGCAGGGCACGCCCGGGACGGACAGTTTCACGATCGAAGTGAGCGGCGGCGCGAGCGACACGATCGATGTGTCTTCCTCAACGATCTACGTTGAGCGCGGCACGTCCGACGCATCGCTGGCGAACGTGCAGGCGGACGATCTCGTCGCCGTGTTCGGCACGGTATCTGGCTCGACGGTCACGGCATCGGAGGTCGTGATTGCAGTCCCGCCGCCGACCGTCAACCAGTTCGTGGCGGCCGGCACAGTCCAGACCGCGCCGGCGTCCGGGAGCTTCGTCATCGAGACGAGCAGCCACACCCAGTTGACGGTTGACGTGTCAGATTCGACGACCTACGTAGAGCAGGGATCGGCGAGCGCGTCTCTGACCGACGTTGCGATTAGCGACGATGTTGTGGTTTTCGGCACGCTGTCCGGCTCGACCGTTACCGCGACGCAGGTCGTGATCGGCGGCAACGAGCCTGGTCACCCAGGCCATTTCGGTGGCGGCGGTAGCGGCGGTCATGCCGGCAGCACCGGTGGCAGCGGTAGCACCGGCACCACCGGCCGTCGAGGACACTGGGGTAGCACCGGCAGCACCGGCACCAGCGGCAGCACCGGCAGCACCGGTCGTCACGCGGGCCCTGGTCATCGCCGTCACCACGGTCACCGTGGGCGTCGCGGTCATCGCAGTCATCGCGGTAGCACCGGTAGCACCGGTAGCACCGGCAGCACCGGTGGCGGCGGCAGTACCGGTGGCAGCGGTCATTGGGGTCATCGCGGTCACTGGGGCCATCGCCGTCATCGCAGCCATAGAAACCATCGCGGTCACACCGGTGGCACTGGCAGCACTGGCAGCACCGGTCATTGGGGCGGCCACGGAGCGACCGGCGGCACTGGCAGCACTGGTCATTGGGGCGGCCACGGCGCGACCGGCGGCACCGGCAGCACCGGTGACTCGGGCGGCCACGGAGCGACCGGCGGCACCGGCAGCACCGGTAGCAGCGGCAGCACCGGTCATTGGGGCGGCCACGGAGCGACCGGTAGCTCGGGCTCCACTGGGGACCAGAGTGGGAATGCCAGCAACGGCGTCACCCATGACCAGGGTGGCCCGGGTGGGAATGGCGGCCCAGATGGCCACGGCGACCGAGGCGGATTCGGTGGCCGGCGACACCGCAGGGGCCACTGAGCCGATCGCGCTGTTCTGACTCGAACCCGCCGTGGGGCCCCATGCGACAGCGTGGGCCCCACGGCGGTGTGCGCGGCGATGCCTTGGCCGTCAGCTCGACAGGTCGTACACCGTCGAGCCGTCGAGCGTCTCGGCCTTGAAGTGGCTCGCGACCCAGGACGAGATCTCGCCCGTGCTCGCTGCTTGCGTCTGGCCCGGTGCGCCGCCGATGCCGCCGGACATCGAAGCGACGTAGTAGTGAATGTCGCGGTCCGTGACGTAGCGGCGGAACTGCGTAAGCGACAGCTCGCCGCCGTTGTTGTTGAAGCCGCCGATTGCCATCACCGGGTCGCCGCCGGTCGCCAGTTCGAGCGATGCGGCACTCGTCGCCCCCATGGTTGCCGCGACCCAGCGGTAGCGGCCCGCGTTGGCCTTCAGTGCGCTCGCCAGTTCCCGTGTCACCGAGATGCCGCTCGGCGCGACCGAGCCGGCGCGTGCGCCGCCTGGTGGCGCGCTTGCGAGACCGAACAGGCTGCTCTGCGTCGTTGTCGGAGCTGACCCGGGGGCGGGAAGTCCAGCTGGTCCGATTGGACCGGCGCCAGCCGAGGCACCGCGTCCCGCCGCGCTCGTGCCGCCCGGAAAGCCGCCCGGAAAGCCGCCCGGCCCGCCGCCGCCGGGCCTGCCTGTGCTCGCAACCGTCGGGCCAGCCGAAGGGATTGGCCCGCTGTGCGTGGTGGTGACAGTCTGCGCCGTATATGCGACTGGACCCGCCAAGCACGCCACGACGGCGGATGCGAGCGCGAGCCGTCCTGCGCGCCGCGCATGCCGGCCGACGAGTGGCGCTGCGAGCAGCCCGACGGTGGCGACAAGCGCCGCGAGAAGCAAGACCGTGCGCAGCCACGGCTGCCAGCTCGGAGTGCGGTCAAGCAGGGCGTAGGACCAGGCGGCGGTGCCGGCGACCGTCACCGCCGCGCATGCGCGCGCCCACAGTTCAGTGCGACGTTCCCAAAGCAGTGTTGCGCCGATCGCCACCAGTGCGCCTATCGCGGGTGCAAGCGCGACGGCGTAGTAGGTGTGGATGACTCCCTGACTGAAGCTGAAGATCGCCGCCGTGACGAGTAGCCAGCCGCCCCACAGAAGCAGCGCGGCACGGCCGCGGTCGGTGCGGGGTGCAGCGCGGCGAAGCCACAGCCCAACGATGAGCGCGACGAGCGCTGCCGGGAGCAGCCACGAAGCCTGGCCGCCCATCAGGTCGTTGAACAGACGCAGGACCCCGGTTGGCCCACTGAAGCTCTGGCCTCCTCCTCCTCCGCCTGCCGCACCGCCTGCTCCACCCGGCCCGCCTCCGCCGAAGATGCGGCTCAGACCGTTGTAGCCAAAGATCAGATTGAAGATGTTGTTGTCGGGGGAGCCGTCGATGAACGGCCGCGAGCTTACCGGCGTCAGCGCGACGATCGCGACCCACCAGCCGGCTGCGGCGATCAGGGCGCCCAGGCCGCCGAGCAGCTGCAGCGTCCTGCGGCGCAGCGTTGTCGGCGCCGCGATGAGGTAGGCGAGCCCGAACGCTGGCACCACCAGGAGCGCCTGCCCCATCTTGGCGAGGAACGCAAATCCCACGAGTGCGCCCGTTGCGAGGATCCAGCGTGTGCTCGCCCGCTCGATCGCGCGGGTCAGGCAGTAAGCGGCGGCCACGAGCAGGGCGACGAGCAGCGCGTCGGGGTTGTTGAAGCGAAACATCAGCGCGGCCACCGGCGTCAGCGCGAGCATCGCTCCGGCCCCGAGACCGGCGGCCGCACCGAACCAGCGCTTGACGGCGCCGTACAGCAGCGCCACCGCGCCAACGCCTTCGAGGGCCTGCGGCGCGAGCATGCTCCAGCTGCCGAAGCCAAACATCCGTCCCGATAGCGCCATCACCCACAGCGACGCGGGGGGCTTGTCTACGGTGATGAAGTTTGAGGAGTCAAGCGAGCCGAAGAAGAAGGCCTTCCAATTCTCGGTGCCCGCTTGGACAGCGGCTGCGTAGAAGCTGTTCGCGTGGCCGGATGCGCTGAGGTTCCACGTGTAGGCGGCAGCCGTCGCAAGCAGCAGTGCGATCAGCGCGCCGCGCGCCCAGCGTCCGTCGATCGCTGCCTGGCGCTCATTGCTCGCTGTGGTCGCAACGCCGCCGGCGATGCCAATCGAGCTCATTGCCCTTTCTGTTCTCACCAAGATCGTGTAGCGCCGCAGCGCCGCAGTGAACTACTCGGAGATCGTCGGTGTTCTCGCTGCGGGGCGCCTGATGAGCGGCTGAGAGAATCCTGGGAGCGCCACTGCACCGGCGCTCAGCCGATCGGTCCGGGCTCGATCACGCCATCCGGGAGGATGCGGTATCGCTCGTTGCCGAAGTCGTCTATCGAGAGCTGCTCCACGAGCGCCGTGCTCGCGCCGGTCGGGTCGAGACGCGGCAGCCCTTCGCCGACCAGCTTCAGCGGTATCCAGCGTCCGGCGAGGAGTTTCCCCTGTGGCGTCAACGTCACGCGCAGAACCGCGCTTTCCGACAACGTGCCGCCGAGCGCGAGGTCGTCCCAACACGCAAAGTCTCCGAGCGAGTAGGCGATCATCCGGTTGTGGTAACGCTGGATGCCGCGGATGACGTGCGGTCCGGAGCCCAGCACAATGGACGCGCCGGCGTCGATCACCGCGTGGCTGAACGCGCGCGAGTCGCCCCGATCCTCGCCGTAGTCGTACTCGGTGCCGTAGGGGACGTGGTCGTCGGCGGTGCCCTCCGCACCGGCGTGGATGATCACGATGATGAGGCTTGCGTCGCGCTTCGCGCGGCGCACGAGCGCTTGCGCCGCGGGAATGTCAAGCAGCGAGTTCGACCACGAGTAGGGCGCGAAGCCGATCACGGCCACGTCGATGCCCTTGATGCGCAGGCGCGTGATCTGTCCCGGCAGGCCGTCGTAGGCGAGGCCGGCGGCATCCATGGCGGCGAGTGTCTGACTCTGACCGCTCGGACCGAAGTCGAGCGCATGGTTGTTAGCCTGGTTGAGCAGGTCGAAGCCGGCCTGCTTCAGTTGTGTCGCATAGCTCGGCGGTGCCTGGAAGGCGTAGCAGTCGGTCGGGCCGAGCGAGGCGCACTTCGAGACTCCGCCAACCGACAGCGTGCCTTCGAGGTTGCCCATCGTCAGGTCGGCGTCGCGGAGCAGCGGGCGCACGGGCGCGAGCGCTGCTGCCACGCCCCCCGGGGGCAGGCCGTAGCTGGTGCCGAACGCGATGTCACCGACCCACTCGAGCGTGATCGATCGTGGCGCGGCCGGCTGGCTCGAGACAGCGGAGACGGTTGGGCCGGTTGGCGACGCGCGCGACGGCGCACTACCGCCGAACAGCGCGAACGCGCCGAGCAGCACCGCGGCAACGAGCGTTGCGCCGTACCGCCGCGGCTGCTCGGCAGCGCTCTGTTGCCCTTCGAGCGCGTGGCACATGCTGTCTCCTTGGCGAGGGATGTCCGCTGCATCCTAGCCCCGGGTGTGGCGATGCAGATGCAATCTCTGCATCGATCCTTGCGGCCTGATAGGCTGCGCGCCACATGCCGAGTCCCCGTGCAAAGTGCCGGGGAGCGGGGAACCCAAGTTGTTGGGGCGAATCCCACGGTCAAGCCGTGGGAAGCGCTGCTCTTTCAGCGCGAGCCCGTCAGCTAACCCCGCAGGCCCAAGAGAGAGGTAGTAGTGCGGCTACGCCATTTGTGGACGATTGCGACGATGCTCCTCGTAGCGTCGGCCTTCGCTGCGTCCGCCGAGGCGAAGAGCAAGGGCGGCGCGAGCGAGAGCACCGCCGCCGGTGGCTCTGAAGCGCCGACCTCTAGCACTGGGCCTAGCGGCACGACGGGTACGACTGGCACGACCGGGGCGACGACGACGACGCCAACCCCGAAGTTTGCGCCGATCGTTCTCGGTCCGAACCAGAGCCCGACCGCCGTCTACACGGGTCCGGTGTACGAGCTCACCTCCGCCGGCATCGTTCCCTACAGCGCAACGACATCGCAAACCCAGTCCGTGGACGGCGGCACGACAGCGGCCGTTAGCAACAACACGCCGTCGCTTCCCGATCTGCTAGTCCCGGGGAATACCGCCGAGGAGATTCAGGTCAACGGCCGCGGGCTCGCCGCCGCGCCAGAAGGAGCCCCGCGGGTCGTACAAGAGGTCATCTGGACGGCGAACAAGATCATCGGGCGCCCGTACGTCTACGGCGGTGGTCACAAGTCGTTCAAGTCGTGGGGCTACGACTGCTCCGCCACTGTCTCCTACGCGCTACACGGCGGAGGACTGCTCAAGGCGCCGCTCGACTCGGGTCAGTTCGAGAGCTGGGGCGCGCCGGGCCAGGGGCAGTGGATGACGATCCTCACCAACTCAGGCCACGCCTACCTCGACGTTGCCGGATTGCGGCTGGATACGAGCCCTGAGAACGACCCGTCCGGCCTGAACGGGCCGCGCTGGCGCCCGCTGCGCCCCTACAACACCTACTTCGTCAAGCGCCACCCCTTCGGCTACTAGCCCTGAGTTCCCTCACGCGTAGTCGCGTTCGACGTGGACCGTGCCGCGTGCACACCCGCCGCGCGAATAGTCTCCACTAATGGATGACGCGACGCTCATGACCGCCGAGGACTTTGAAGCGCTGCACGCCGAGCTCGGTGCCCTTGAAGGTGAGGCTCGGCGCGACATGGCCGGGCGGATCAAGACGGCCCGCGAATGGGGCGACCTCAAGGAGAACAGCGAGTACCACGACGCGAAGAACGACCAGGCGCATCTCGAGACGCGGATCAAGACTCTGCGTGACCGGCTCGCCCGCGCCCACGTGGTCGAAATCGCTCCGGGCACACGCAAAGCTGGAATCGTGGCCTTTGGTTCTGTTGTCGTGGTGCGCGATGAGGAATCTCGCGAGCAGCGCTTTGAAATCGTCAGCTCACGCTCGGCCGTGCCGCGCGACGGCCAGATCTCGATCGAGTCCCCGGTAGCCAAGGCGCTACTCGGGCTGCGCGCCGGTGAGGAGGCGTCGATCACGCTGCCGCGCGGATCACGCCGATTGACCGTCGTGTCTGTCGGCTGAGCTTGCCGTTGGGCGCGTCAGGCGAGCGGCAGCGGGTGCGCGCAACCCGTGTTCGCTCGGTGAAGCGCAAGCGCCGTTCGTGCCAAGCGCTCGTGCAGGTCGCTAGTTTGTGAGGCGCAAACGCGACCCGGAGGCGGCACCATCGTGCCCAGTACCGCAGTTCACACGAAGCGGCGGCAGTACTCGGCGTCTGGGCTCTCGGAGCTTGCGCGCCGGCAGCTGTGGATGCACTTCTCGGGATGGGCTCGAGTCGAGGTCGAGGAGCTTGTCGCGTGAGGGTCGGTATTCCGCACGAGACGAAGCCTGACGAGTACCGGGTGTCGATGACGCCGGCCGGCGTGCGCGAGCTTTCAGATCACGGTCACGAGGTGCTGATCGAGGCAGGCGCCGGCGCGGCGAGCGGCTTCTCGGACGAGGAATATGTGGCGCAGCGCGCGACGATCGCCGCCGACGGCGAAGCGGTGTTCGCCGGCTCCGACATGGTCGTCAAGGTCAAGGAGCCACTCGATTTCGAGGTGGCGCGCCTGCGCCCTGGGCAAGTCCTGTTTGCCTACCTGCACCTCGCCCCGGCGCCTGATCTGACCCGAGGTCTGTGCGCGTCCGGTGCGACCTGCATCGCCTACGAGACCGTTGAGGATCGTCACGGTCGCCTGCCGCTGCTCGCGCCGATGTCCGAGATCGCCGGACGCCTCGCGACACAGGCGGGCGCGTTCATGCTTGCGAAGCCGCGCGGCGGCCGCGGCGTATTGCTCGGCGGAGTGCCGGGGGTCGCCTCCGCGAACGTGATGATCATCGGCGGCGGGAGCGTCGGCCAGCACGCGGCCTCCGTCGCGATCGGGTTGGGGGCCGACGTGTTCGTCTTCGACGTCTCGATCGAGCGGTTGCGTGAGCTGGAGGTGACGCTTGGAGGGCGCTGCTCGACGGTCCACTCATCGACGCTCGCGATCGAGGAGATGCTGCCGCGCTGCGACCTGATCATTGGTGCCGTTCTGGTGCACGGGGATCGTGCCCCGTTCGTGATCCGTCGTAGTCAGCTCGCGATGATGCGCCCGGGCACGGTCCTGGTCGACGTGGCGATCGATCAAGGGGGTTGCTTCGAGACCTCGCATCCGACGACCCACGCCGATCCAACCTTTGAGATCGACGGGATAACCCACTACTGCGTCGCCAACATGCCAGGAGCGGTCCCGGTGTCGGCGACGCACGCGCTCGCCAACGCGACGCTGCCCTACGTGCTCGCGCTCGCCGATCATGGCGCGCGCGAAGCGCTCGCCGCTGATCCGGGGCTGGCGCTCGGCGTCAATGTAGCCGGCGGCGTCCCAACTCATCCGGCTGTGGCACGCGGCGTCGGTGAGCAGTGCGTAGCCGTCGAACAGGCGCTGGCGGCAGCCGTCAAGTGACCAGGGAGATCTAATGCGACAGCGGGGATTCGTCCTCGGTACGAAGCCCCGCCTGGCACGGCATCGACGTGTCTGGCGCAGGCTCGCCTGCGCGAGTCAGCCGGCGAGCGACCAGATGTCGAGCACGCCGGTTGTCAGGTGGTCGTTTGCGTCGCCTTCAGGGAGGATGACGTAGCCATCGACGACGATCGGGCTGTTCCAGTGACCGGTACCTGACGGCAGCGTTGCAACGAGCTTGCCGGTGTGCGGTCCGTAAACGTTGAGACCACCATTGTCCATGTCGTAGACCCACAGCAGCCCACCGGCCAGGATCGGGCTGGTCCCGTGCGTGCCGTTGCTCCAAACCACGTGCAGCCGCCGGTGTGCGAGTCGATAGGCCGTTGTCCCGCCGCCGTCGGCCACGAACACCCACGAATGCCACACCGCTGGAGCGCTGAACAGCTCCGCTCCGCCCGGCGTCGACAGGTCCTGCAGGTCACCGCCGGTGACGGCCGGTAGTGCCTTCGCCTGTCCGTCCAGGCGGTGCAGGTCGAGCAGTCGCAGTAGGCCGTCCTTGCCGCCGATCAGGACGAGGTGGCCGGGTAGCAGCGCCGGCGAGCCGGAGCCCTCATCGGTGTCGCTCGCATTCAGCATCGCCTGGTCCGTCGGCGTGAAGGCCTGGCGCAGACGCAAGCCTGGAAGCGTCAGCTCGATCAAACTGTCGCCGAAGTCCGTAGTGCCGTTGTAAGGCGCGTTGCCGGTGGCGATCAGGACTCGCTTGGCTCCCGGCAGCACGACCGGGCCGCTGCGCGAGAGGATCGCCGAGTCGCTTGCCGAGCAGGTCGACGGCTGGATGATCATGTGGCGGTCGGCGCACAGCGTGTTGAACACGTGATCGATGTGACCGGTCGCGAGGTTGATCGCGACGATGTGGCCGACGTAAGGCGGTGTGTCGCCGATATAGCCGCCGGTGGTTGCGAGCAGCTCGCCGTCAGCGATGCCCAGCGACGCCGTGAGCTTCTCGCGGGCGGGCAGCGGTGTGATCCGCACCGGCCAGCCCGCCGCTTCCTGGCCGCTCGCCACGCTCAGCTTGTGGACGAACCCGTCCGGCGAGGTGGCGTATACGTACTGATCGCTGGGGTCGGCTATCGGACTGGCGACCGTGATCTGATAGGTGCCCGCCCACGCGCTGATCCCACCAGGAGTGAACGTCCAAAGGATCTTCCCGGCGACCGGATCGATGGCGAGCGTAATCCCGTAGCTCGTCGTGACGATGACGGCGTCCTCGACCGTGCCGTCCACGTCGACGTCGTGCAGGAAGATCGGCGAGCTGTCGACGGTGCCGGGAAGCGTGACCTTGTGCAGGTGCAGTGCTGTGACGTTCGCGGCTGTGATGCCGGTCGCGTCGTCGGTCGCATTCGTGCGCTGCGGGTTGAGCCCGAACTCGGGCCAGCTGGTCAGCAGCGGCGCTCCGGCTTGTGCGGGCGCCGACGTTGCCGCTACGGTCAGCAGCGCGCAGCTGACTATCACGACGCCGAGCAGCAGGCGTCTGGCGCGTGAAGCAGCCACGCGCTAACGGTAGCGGCTAATCCGGACGCGCGGGGGCCACTGTTACCGCAGGCACGGCGCCCTTCGCACTACCGATGAGAGTCACCTGGAACGGCGTTTTGGCGTGCGCGCCGATCTGGGGCACGAGGCTCTGGCCGGCTGCGACCACGCGTGTGCCCACGAGCGCGACGGCGTAGAGCGTCACGGCGCTCTCGGGGGTCTGTGAGCCGTTAACGAGTGTGCCGCTGATGACGGGACCGACGAAGTTGCTGCCGCTGGCGAGACCGCTTGCGGTGAGCTCCGCCGGCTGCGCTGGCGCGGCGGCCTGAGGCGCGCCGATCTTTGCGCTGACGATCACGGGGGTGCCGCCGCTCGCGAGCACGTTCCCATCGACCCACCACGCGGTTGCGTGGCTCCTCAGCAGCGATAGCTCGCCGGACGGGGAGCTCGTTCCGACCGTGTCGTTGGTGTAGACGACCCTGCCTGCCGCGTCGTCAACGGTGATCACGATCGGGATGACGGCTTGGGCGGCGGGCGACGTGTTCGTCAACTCGACCGCTGCGGCTGTGCCGGCCTTCGAATGCACCAGCGCCAGCCGATCGATCTTGACGTACGGGTTGGCGGCGCCGATGTGGGTTGTCACTGCGACGGCGCTCTGATGCCCCAGTCGCTTTGCGATCTGCGCACTCTGTTGCTGGGTCGTCTCACAGCCGGCGAGTGCGGCCAGCGTGACGGAGGCCGCGAGCGCGACTGCGAGGCGCGTCATCCGAAGACGCCGGCGATGTACTCGCGCGTCTGCTTCTCACACGGCGCCGTGAAGATCTCCTCGGTCTCACCGACCTCAACGAGGTCGCCGAGGTACATGAAGGCGACGCGGTCAGCGACGCGGCGCGCCTGCTGGAGGTTGTGCGTGACGATCACGATCGCAAGGTCATCGCGGAGCTGGACGATCAGATCCTCGATCACGGACGTCGAGCGCGGGTCGAGCGCCGAGCAGGGCTCGTCCATCAGCAGGATCTCCGGTCGCATCGCGATCGCGCGTGCGATGCACAGCCGCTGCTGCTGGCCGCCCGACAGGCGAAGCGCAGACCGGTCGAGCTCGCTTTGCACCTCTGCGTGGAGACCGGCGCGGAGCAGCGCCTGCATGACGGGTTGCTCGAGTTCCCCTCGTCGAGGCCTCCGCCGCGACTGCTCGCGCAGCGCGAAGGCGACATTGTCGAATATCGACATCGGGAACGGGTTCGGCTGCTGAAAGACCATCGAGACGCGTGCGCGGAGCTCGGTGTCGACTAGCTCGTCGATGTCTTCGCCGTCGAGCAGGATACGACCGCTGTGGCTCGCGCTCGGTGTCAGCTCCGTGAGCCGATTGAGCGTTCGCAGCAGCGTCGTCTTGCCGCATCCCGAAGGTCCGATCAAGGCCAGCACCTCGCCGCGGTGGATCGACAGCGAGACGTTCTTCACCGCCGGCTTGGCGCCGTAGAAGACGCTGACATCCTCCAGCCGCAGTCGCTCCGTGGCCAGGCTGGGCACTGCTGCAGGGCGTCTGGAGACCGGTTCCTTCACGGGGGCGAGCGACATCAGTTCCGCCTCAAAGTCAAGCTTGTCGATTGACAAGGCTACATTCTGGCAGACGCGGAGCGGTGCGCCTCCCGTTGCAACGGCGTCGGCGTGCCGTTCGCGGGCACTCAAGCTCCCAGCCTCCGTTCTTCGTGCAGGGGCGGCCCGCCGATTCGTGCGATCCGGCCGACCAGCCAGTTGAGGATCAGCACCATCAGCAGCAGGATGAACGCCGCCGCATAGGCCTTCTGGGGCTGGTTGCCGTCGCCTGACGGCGAGTAGTCATAGATGAAGCTGGTCAACGTGGAGCCTACGCCGCGGAAGAGCCCCAAGACGGGGGTGCTGCTCTCCGTCTGGATTCGCAGCGTCCCGCCAAGCAGTACGAGCACGATCGCCGTGTCACCGATGATCCGGCCGAGGCCGAGCGTAGAGCCGGTAGCGATGTCGCGCCGCACCGCCGGCAGCACGACACGGCGAATCGTTGCGATGTGGGTCTTGCCAAGCGCGTAGGAGGCCTCGCGGAGCTGTCGCGGCGTCGCGATCAGGCCGTTGCGCGTCGCCGTATAGACGGACGGCAGCGCGACCAGCGACATTATCGCTCCGGCTGCCAGGAACGAACGGCCGTAGGCGCCGCCAGGCTCGCCCATCGAGAACGGCGCGAAGACGCCGAGCTGGAACAGCGCGAGGCCGAAGATCGCGAGCACGATGTCGGGGGTTCCGGCGATGATCTCGATGCTTGACTCGACGATGCGAGCCAGTGCACGCGGCCGACCGTACTCGACCGCCCACACCGCCGCGGTGACCGCGACCGGCAGGGCGATCGCGATACCGAGCGCAGCGAGGATCACGGTGCCCTCGATCGGATCGAGGAAGCCCCCGGATTGCGACTGTGTCACCGCCGGGGCGGGATGGGTGAACAGCAGGCTGGGGTGGAGGTAGCGGATGCCCTCGACGGCGTAGAAGACGACGAACGTCGCCGCGACCAGGCACAGCCCGAGGCCAACGGTCCACGCGAGCACGAACATCACCTGATCGCGCAGCCGCCAACTGCGAAGCGATGAGCGCCGGCCGCGGCGGTGTCGCGGTGCCTCCAGGCGCCGCGCGCTCAGTGACTCGGCGCTCGCCATCAGTTGCTCACCTGGTAGCGGCGCATCGGGATGCGCACTATGTAGGCGGCGAGCGACAGCACGAAGCTCGAGAACAGCAGCAGCAGCGCGCACGCGTACATGCTCGAGCGGAGCGCCGGGGCGCTCAGGTTCTCGGCCTGCTGCACGATCTCGGCGGCGAGCGGCTTCAACGGCTCGAACAGAACGATCAGGCCGTCCTGAAACTTGGGCGTGAACGCGCGACCGCCGGACACCATCGACAGCACGATCGCCTCACCGATCGCGCGTGCGGTAGCCAGCGCGGTCGCGCCGACGATCGCTGGACGGATCGCGCGCAGCGAGACCGTCATCGTGGCGCGCAGCGGGTTGAGTCCGAGCGCGATCGCCCCTTCGCGCCAGGCTCGCGGCACCGACTCGAGCGCGTCGGTGATCAGAGCGGTCATGATCGGCGTGATCATCAGCGTCAGGATCACGACCGAGACCAGCAGGCCGGTGCCGGTCAGCTCGACGACGTAGGCGACGGAGCTCTTGTCCCCCGCCGTGATCAGGTTGTTGTTGATGAACGGCACGAGCACGAGGATGCCGACGAGGCCGTAGAGCACCGAGGGAACGGCCGCAAGCAGCCTGATGACCGGCTTCATGATGCGGTGCACTGGACCAGGCGCGAATTGGACGATGAAGATCGACGCTGCGAGCGCGATCGCGAGGCCGAACAGGACCGCGAAGCCTGTCGTCAGCAAGGTTGCGTAGATCAACGGCCACGCGCGGAAGTAGTACGCCGACGCCGGCGGGTGGGCCGAGGTGCTCTGCATCGCGCCGACCTGGCTGTCGGTGTTTCCGCCCGACCCCAGCCAGGAAAGCCCTTCGTGGCTGAACGTAGGCCACGCGCGCGACGCCACGAACAGGATCATCAGGCCGATCCCGACGGCGACCAGGCACGCCGCCGCGCCGAGGGTGAACTCGGCGCGGCGGTCGCTCCACGGTCGACGCAGTCGGGCGAGCATGCGCTCGGCGGCTGCCTTGCTGCTAGCCCGCGACGGGTGGGTTCGATCCCGTCAGCGGGATCCAGCTCGTCTCAATGATCTTCTTGGCGGCTTTGGCGGTCTGGATCCAGTTGATGAACTTCGCTTCGATGCCGGACGCCGGCCCCAGCGTGACTTCGTAGAAGTCGGCAGAGCCGGGATAGGTTCCGTTCACGGTGTTGTCCACGTTGCAGGCCGTTCCGTTGTAGGCGACGGCGTTGATGCTGTTGTTGACCGCGAAGTAGTCGGACAGGAAGCCAATCGCGGCCGGGTCACTCTCGACCGCGTGCTGCTCCAGCCCCTCGCTTGCCCACGGCGTGGCAACCGACGACACCTTGCCGCCGGCCAGCAGCGTGTTCTGGAAGGTCGTCAGCACCCCGGCCACCGACGTCCGGCTCTCGACGTCGATCGTGCCGGTTTGGGTTGAGCCGGGAATCTGGCTCCAAGAGCGCACCTTGCCCTCGAAGATCGATTCGACCTGCGTGGGAGTCAGGTTCGAGATCGGGTTCGCCGTGTTGGTGACAACGCAGACGAAGTACTTGGCGATCGGGTAGAACTCGAGCCCGGTCGGGTCGGACGACTGCGGCGCGCGGGACGAGTCGCCGATGTTGACGTTGCCGGCGGCAACATCCGCGATGCCAACGCTCGCACCGCCCTGGGAAACCTCGAACTTCACCTTCACTGGATGGTGCTTGAGCGCTTTCTCCACCTTTGTGAACTTCGCCGTGAGCAGCTCGATCAGGGGGTATGAGGCGGTCGCGCCGGACATGAGGACCGTCTGGGTCTTGGCGGCCATGGCCGTGCCCGTGACCGCGAGCGTCATGATCAGCGCAACAGGGGCGATAACACTTCGACGTCTACGCATCGGGGAGGGGTCTCCGTTCGGGGTGTTTGACAGATCGGGTAAGGTGAGCCTAGCATAAAGCGCACAAAACCGATCCAGAAGCCGCGGTTTGCGCTACGCTTGCGCATCTCGCGGCTGTGCGCCGACCAGAACCCCTGAATGGAGATCACGTTGCTCAACATTTCCCCCGCCCGCCGCCGGCTAGCGGCATCGCTCGGGGTGCTCGCCACTGCGGTCGCGGTGCCGGTCATCGGTCCCGCGCTCGTTCGCGCCGACGGCATCCACTCGGGTGCGACCGCCAAGACCGCGAGTGCCGACCCCAACGACTACACCTGCAACGGCTACATCAAGGCCGGCACCGCCGAGCCGGGCACCCCAGGCAAGCAGGTTGTCTACGACTTCGCCTGCAACGGCCCGATCACCGGCTACCAGATCGACACCGAGCCTCACCAGATCCTCTACTACGACGCGTCGCCCGTCGCCTCGCTCTACAGCCAGCCGACTCAGGACAACTTCGAGTGCAGCGGGTTCGTCCCCGGAGTCGCGATCAACTGCACCGGCGCGTCCTCGGTTGCCAATGAGGCGATCAGCGGCCAGTTCTCGATCGGCGGGAACCTCTGCACCGAGCCGCGGCTGGACCCGATCCTCACCGTCACGGACGCGACCGCGACCGGTACCTACTCGTCAACGACGAAGCTCGTGACGACGACGGTGACGCAGTACATGTCCGGCCCGTTCGATCTCGGCCGCCCGCAGGGCTGCAAGGGCGACCTGTTCGGCTCCGACACGCGCCTCGGCGACAATCCCCCGTACATCGTGCTCACGCACGCGACCAAGAACGGGGAGTTGCTCACGACCCCGCTGCCCACCGCGCCGAAGACGAAGGCCAAGGGCTCGAAGTAGATCCGCATGAGGGTGTGCGTCGCGGCGAGGGCCGCGACGCACACCTGTATGCTGCGCGGCCGGGTGTGTGCTGGGTCCAGCCGGCAAGGAATGGCAGCGCCAGCCAGGGCGCAGACAAGCCGCTCACCGAGGAGGTCCATGCCCCGAGAAGCACGAGACTTCCGAGGTACTGGTCAGCGGCCCCAAACGAGAGCCCGCACGCGGCGGCGACGAGTAGCCACATGGCCGCCAGCCTAGTGGCTCCGCCGCTTTCGTTGGCGCCGCGGCGCCGGCTTACTCTCCGCGCGCCGCGGTTGGCGGCTGCTCGCCAGAGGGACTGGCGTGCAGGCGCATCAACTGCTCCTGGGCGTTGCGCGTACCAGCAGCATCCACCGCCGGCCGGCGCGTCCAGCGACCCTCGCGATCGAGCTCCCACGCGTTGTGGTTGTCCTCGAGGCACAGCTCAACGGTCTCGATGACCTGGGCGCGCAAGGCCGGATCTTCGATTGGCACAGCGAGCTCGACGCGGTGCTCGAGGTTGCGCGGCATCAGATCAGCCGAGGAGATGTAGACGCTATGAACGCCGCCCCGCTCGAACGCGTAGACGCGCGAATGCTCGAGAAAACGTCCGACGACCGAGACGACCCGGATCGTCTCAGACACGCCGGGGACTCCGGGACGCAGGCAGCAGATGCCGCGTACGTTGAGATCGACCCGTACGCCCGCGCGTGAGGCGGCGTAGAGCGCCTCGATGCACCGCCGATCGACGAGCGAGTTGATCTTGATCAGGATCCGCGACGGGGAGGCCGGCGAGTGCGCTGCGATGGTCTGCTTGATCTCACTCAGGATCGCGCTGCGGAGGTAGCTTGGAGCGACCAGCACCTTGCGGTAGTTCGTAGGGCGCGCGAAGCCGGTGAGGAAGTTGAACAGCTCGGCGACGTCCGCGCCAATTGCCTCATCGGTGGTGAAAAGGCCGAAGTCCGTGTAGAGCCGTGCGGTCGCGGAGTGGTAGTTGCCGGTTCCGATGTGCACGTAGTTTCGAACGCCGCTGCCCTCGCGGCGAACCACGAGCACGCATTTCGCGTGTGTCTTCAGGGCCGGGTGGCCGTATACCACGTGAACCCCGGCCTGCTCTAGAGCCTTGGCCCAGTGGATGTTGGTCTGCTCGTCAAAGCGCGCCTGCAGCTCGACGAGGCAGACGGCCTGCTTCCCCCGCTCGGCGGCGCGAATCAGGGCCGGGACGAGCGGCGAGTCGTCGCTCGTGCGGTACACCGTCTGCTTGATCGCGAGAACCTGCGGGTCGTTGACGGCCTGCTCGACGAATCGCTCGACCGACGCCGCGAACGAGTCGTAGGGATGGTGAACGAGCACGTCGGCGTTCCGCATCGCGCCCATGACATCGGCCCGACCGCCCTCGTCGGTGTGGAAGCGCGGGGGCGTCACGGGCACCCATGGTGCATCGCGAAGCTCGGGATAGCCGGCGAGCTTCGCCAGCTGCCAGAGCCCGGTGAGGTCGAGCGGTCCGTTGACCGAGTACACGTCGCGGGGCTCGAGGTCGAGTGCGGTCGTGATCTCACCAAGCAGGCGCTGCGACATCCGCGAGCCGACCTCGACCCGCACGACCTCACCGAAGCGCCGGCGACGCAACTCGTCCTCGACCGCCTGGAGTAGGTCGTCGGCCTCGTCCGAGACCGTGAGATCGGCGTCTCGGGTGACGCGGAAGAAGTCGTAATCGGTCACTTCCATGCCGGGGAACAGCGCGTCGAGGTTGTGGGCGATGACGTCCTCGAGCAGCACGAACGTGTCGCCTTTGCCAATCGGGATGAAGCGCGGCAGGATCTCGATTGGGACCTTGACGCGCGCGAAGGCGGCGTGCCCTGAGTCCGGGTCGCTGACGATCACGCCCAGGCTCAGCGAGAGGTTGGAGATGTAGGGGAAGGGCTGGCCGGGGCCCACGGCAAGCGGCGTCAGCGCCGGGAAGATGACGCTGCGGAAATGGTCGGTGAGGGCATCGCGATCGGCGTCGCTCAGCTGCTTCACGCGCTTGACGACGATGCCACGCTCGGCCAGTGCCGGGATCAGGCGCTCCGCGACGCAGCGCTCCAGACGCGTACCGTATTCGACGGCTCGCTCGTGGACCAGTTCGAGCGTTTGCGACGGCGTCAGCCCATCGACGCTGGGCCGATCGACGCCCGCGTCGATCTGGTCGTGCAGGCCGGCGACGCGAACCATGAAGAACTCATCGAGGTTCGATGTGTAGATCGCGGCGAACTTGACGCGTTCGAGCAGCGGCAACGACGGGTCCTCGGCGAGCTCGAGCACGCGCCGATTGAAGTCGAGCCACGAGAGCTCGCGGTTGAGGAACAGCGACGGGTCATCGAGGGCGACAGGCGCCGGGCGTCCGTCTCCGTCGTCGGTGATCGAGATCTCCTCAGTTGTGCTCATCGCAGCCACGCATTATGAGCCCGCCGAAGCGCCGCTCGGTGAAGAGGGCGTTCTTGCATCGAGGCTTGCGCGAAGGTCGCTGCGCTCAATCCGCTGCCACAGCGTGGTGAACTGCGCGAACAGCTCGCTGCGGCGATCAGCGAACCGCGTGGCGAGCGGACGCATCCCCTTCCCGCGAGGCGACGGCATCGCTGCTATCCGCGCGAGGACGACATCGCAATCGTGAACATCGCCGGTGAGCGTCTGCAGTGCGCGTGCCGCGGACAGCGCCTCGTCGGCGCGGTCGCCGAGGCAGAAGCCAACGAGCTCGAGCACGTAGCGCAGACGCTTTGCAGCGATCCGCATGTCGTGCAGCGCGATCGTGTCAGCGCCGTCAAGCGCTGCCGGGGCGCAGGCATAGAGCTCGGCCACGCGCGCCGCGACGATCCGCCGCGCGGCTTGCGTGAGCTCCATCGTCGGCTCGATCCCCGTGACCGCGCGAGATTTCATCTGGATAGCTGCTGTAGTCGGCCCGACAGGTCGTTTCGCTCGGCGCGCGCAAGCGACTTTGCAAGGCGGCGGTTGGCCTTGAGCTGCTCGCGGCTCAGTCCGTCCAGCAGCTTGTCGATCGCCTTGCGTTCGCTGGCCGGCACGGTCGCGCGCAGCGCGACCAACAGCTCGATCTGCACGTCGCAGTCGCGGCGTGCGCCGAGCGCGCGAGCCAGCGTCTTGACGTCCGAGGTGACTGCCCGCAGCTCGCCGCGGGGAAAGCACACGGCGAATACCTCGAAAGCGGCGCGCAGTCGCCGCGTAGCGACGCGCATGTTGTGAAGACACTCAGGATCGCGCACATCGAGCACGCCGTCGACCTGCGCGAACACCTCCTGTGCGCGCACGCCGATGATCCGCCGGGCAGCGTCGGCGAACGGCTGCTCGGGCGCCAGGCCGGCGAGCGGAGCGGCTACGCGCCCCATCCGGCCGCGATCAGCATGTCGAGGATGACCCCTTCGCGCAGGCCTCCACGCCCGACGTTGAGCTGGCGCTCAAGCCGGTCGGAGATCGCTTCGAGGATCAGTAGGCCCGACGGGAGGAGCCGAACGCGCTCGGCCTCTATCTCCGACGTTCGGGCGATGAGCTCGCTCGGCGTTGTCGCGAGGATGCGCAGACCACGCTCGAGCGACTCGTGATCGAGCACTGTGCCCACCAGCCGGCGCAGGGAGCTCGCGCTCCCGCCAACGGCGACGGCGAGGTCGGGTGTTGGCAGCACGAAGCCCTCAAACGTTCCGCTGATGTGGGCGCGCAGCGCCATCAGCTCCGCGACGCTAGGCGGGTCCGAGCGCACGTAGGCATCGGCGAGCATGCCGGAGCCGATGCGAAACGACGATGTCGCGCGCACGCCGGCGGCGATTGTGCCGATCGCGATCTCCGACGAGGCGCCGCCGACATCGATCACGGCGATGTCCCCGTCCGGAGGCTGATCGAGCGCGCTGGTCGCTCCGACGAACGCGAGGCGCGCCTCGTCTTCGTCGCTCAAGACCTCCACGTCGATGCCGGTCCGCTCGGCAATCGCCCCAGTCAGAGCGTCCTGGTTGGCTGCTTCGCGGATCGCTGCAGTCGCGACAGCGCGGATCGTCTCACTCCCGAGCGCCCGCGCTACGCGGATCTGCGTTTCGACGACGCCGACGACCTCGTTGATCTTCTTCAGCGGGATCCGATCGTCATTGCGCAGCCCCTTGCCGATGCGCGTGAACGCGCGCTGGCGCAGCAGCTCGCGCAGGCGCCCGTCCGCGGGCTCTGCCACCAGCAGCCGGGTCGTGTTCGAGCCGATGTCGATGCACGCGCAGATCACGCCATTCAGGCTATAGCCTCCAAGGATGTCGCGAACGCTATGGCTGCTGCGACATGGCGACGCCGAGGATCATGGCCTGCGGCCCGATTTCGAACGTCGCCTGACCCGCCGCGGCGAGCGCCAGGCGCTCGCCGCGGGCACGACGCTCGGACGGCTCGGCGTTGCCTTCGAGCACGTTTTCGCGAGTCCGCGAGTCAGAGCGCTCCAGACGGCGCGAATTGCGTGCGCTGAGCTTGGCGTCGAGCCGACGGTGCATCAGGCGTTGGGCGGCCCGTTCGACGAGCATGACGCGCTCGAGCTCCTCGCCGCGACGAGTGATGGCGGCGCGCTCCTGCTGGTCGGACACGAGCCGACGCTGTCGGACCTGGTGCAGGCGCTCTGCGGTGCGCGGCTCGAGGTGAAGAAGGGAGGCCTGGTGGCGATGCGCCTCGGCAGCGGGCGCGGGGAGCTCCTGCTCCTGCTACGTCCGCACGAGATCGAACTCTTCGCTGAGGTCTGAGACCGCGTCGGGCAGTGCCAGCTCCTTGCACGGCGCGACGGCGCCGACGGGCTCTGCGGCGAAGCGGTAGCCGATGCCGAAGTGGGTGTGGATGTAGCGCCACTGCGGTGACACGCGTTCGAGCTTCTGGCGAAGCTTGCGGACGAACACATCGACCGAGCGGTCGCCTCGCACCATCGAGTAGCCCCACAGTCGTTGGTAGATGAACTCGCGTTCGAGGACTCGGCCGCCGGAGCCGGCGAGCAGCTCGATCAGCTCGAACTCGCGCCGTGTGAGGTCGATGCTGAGGCCATTCACAAAGGCCTGGTACTGGTCGCTGTGTATCTCCACCTCACCGGCGAGGATCGGCGCGCTGTCGCGCGGCGCCTCGAGCCGGCGGCGTCGGCGAACGACAGCCTCAACGCGCGCGATCAGCTCTTCGGGGTGGCACGGCTTCGTCAGCCAGTCGTCGGCACCGAGGCGCAGCCCGCGGACACGCTGGGCGACGGTAGACGATCCGGTGCAGACGACGACCGGCAGCTCGGGCAGCTCGGTGCAGAGTCGCTCCAGCCACTCCCAGCAGCTCGGGCCGATCACGGCGAGGTCGACGATCACCGCGCTCAGCCGCATCGGAAGGATCGCTTGCGGGGCGATCGACGAGCCGAGCACACGGCGCTCCCAGCCGACCCTCTCGAGCCGCTTGTCGAGCACCTGCAGGAAGCCGGAGTCGCGATCGAGCACAGCAATCCTCAGCGCCGCTGGTGCTGAATCCAACGCGACAGGTTCGCTGTGCCCCACTCCTCCCACGGCGGAAGCTTGTTCCGTCATCTGCCTTGATTGTAGTCGGCTGTCGGCGGCGCCGCGGAGCGCTCCCGCCGGCCGGTAACGGGATCTTCACAAGCGGGCGGCTGGGATTTCCGCTGCGAGCGAGGTCGGCGCTCGGACGGGCTAGGTCCCTACGGGGTGCACGGCGGAGTCGTTGAACTCGCGGAACAACCCTGTCACGACGAACGCCACCTGCTCACCGATATCGACGGCGTTGTCGCCGATGCGCTCGATGGCGCGTGCGACGAGCGTCATGTGCATGGCCCATTCGCGCGTGTCGATGTCATTGCCGACCTGGATTGCGAGCCGGAATATGTCGCGCTGCAGCTGGTTGACCTCGCGGTCCTGGCGCACGAGATCCTCGGCTAGCCCGATGTCGCGATCGGCTAACGCGTGCTTGGATTGCGAGACCTCGGAGCGCGCGACGTCGCCCATGCGCGAGAGCTTGGCAAGGATCTCCGGGTGGCTCGGCGGCTCGTGCCCCGAGAGTGGCAGCAGCTTGCAGATGTTGACGCACTGATCACCCATCCGCTCGACGTTGCGGATCACATGCAGCATCGCCGCGACGATGCGCAGGTCGCCGGCCACCGGAGCCTGGCGGGCGAGCAGGGAGAGAACGCCCTGGTGCACCTCGAGGTAGCGCCCGTCGACGCGGTCGTCGTCGGCGATGACCATCGATGCGAGCTCGACGTCTTGATGGGCCAGGGCCTCCAGCGTGCGGTCGATCTGCTCGAGCAGCAAGTCGATGCCGCCGAGCGTGTGCTGCTCGAGCTCGCGCAGCTCGTCCTGGAAATGCGGGCGTGCCGCGGTGGTGGTGGTGGTGCTGGCGACCTTATCCGGTGACATGTTCCTCGGTTCGCGTGGGTGGCGGTTTCGTGATCAGTCCTGCGCCCGGCCGGCTGCGAGCAGGATCTCGCCCAACATCACGTTGCTCGCCGTAAGGCTACGCGCTTGCGGCGTGGCGTGGAAGAGGGCTTCGGTCAGCCGGCGGCCGGGCCTTCGAGTGCGCTCGTGTCGCGAGTCTGAGTGCTGGCCGGCTCGCCGGTGTCAACATCTCGTGAAAGCTGAGCAGGCTGGAAGCGATAGCCGAAGCCGGGGTGGGTGTGGATGAACTCGCGCCCTGGCGCGGCGGCCTCGAGCTTGGCGCGGAGCTTGCTCACGTACACGTCAACCGAGCGATCCCCCGGGCGCAGCTCCCGGTCCCAGACGGCCTGACACAGCTCGTCGCGGCGTACGATCCCGCCGGCTCGGTTGACCATCGCGACGAGCAGCTGGAATTCGCGGACTGACAGGGTGAGCACCTCGCCTCCGGCGCACACCAGCCCCTCGGCCAGCCTGATCTCGAAATCGCCAAGTCGTACTGTGGGCTGGTCGGGCTCGTGCGCTGCCATCGCCGTTGAGACTCCCGCGCGCGGAGCGGGCGGAAGTTAACATGCAGTGACGCAGCGGTGAAGAAGTCGTGAAACGCCGATACGGTGTCCCCCTGGCACGTAGGCTGATGACCATGTCGTTTCCGCGTCGAGGCTTTGACGAAGCGCTGTTCGCATTGCTCGGGGAGTCCGGTCGCAACGTCCAGAAGACGACGCTGCTGCTACGCGACCTGTTGGCGGACTATCCCGAGCACGCCACGCTCGCCCAGGATGTGCACCTCTGCGAGCAGGAGGGCGACCGGATCACGCACGACTTGATCCAACGTATCAACGGTGGGCGCAGGGTGCGCGCCCCGTTCGATGCCGGTGACGGGTATCGCCTGGCAACGGCGCTCGATGACATCGTCGACTATGCCGAGCAGGTCGCCGACCTGCTCGGGCTCTACGGCGTGGAGGCGAGCATGGAGTCGGCGGTGGACCTTGCCGAGGTGCTCGTCGGCGCCGCCGAGCAGGTCGGACACGCGTTGCGCTGCCTGCGAACCGGCAGCGGGCTGGCGCCCCACCTCGTCGAGATCCACCGGCTCGAGAACGAGGGTGACCGCATCCACCGCGATGCTCTTGCTTCGCTGTTCGTCAGCGGCACCGATCCGATGGTCGTGATCCGCTGGCGCGACATATTCGAGTCGCTCGAGGCTGCTGTGGACGCGTGCGAAACGGTCGCGCACGTGCTCGAAGGGATCTCCTTGCGAGCTCGACGGAAGGGCTGATCAGCCGGCCGGCGAGCTTGTGCTCGCGGGTGAGCTGGGAGAGCTGGCCAGCGCTGCCGTCGAGACTACGGTCGGCACTCGCGGCTCGGTGATCTGCGCGAGGTGATCGTCGAGCTGGGTCCAACGCGCGTCGCCGAGGGTGAAGCCACCGGTGAACGCGGCCGTTGTCGCGAGCACCAGTGGCGTGTGCTCCGGCGTGAAGGAGACCACGATCTGTCCGCTGTCGCTGGGGTCGACGACCGTGTTCGTCGCGCCCGCGACTGCCTCGAGGCTTGCGATGGAGGCTGGCGCGTAGCCGTTGGTGAGGGTCAGTAGCGCGTTGATCGCAGCGTCGGTTGGCGTGCCAGGCCCCTGGTTGCCGGCGACGGGAACGCCGTTGATCGCGGTGATCGCGACGCTGTCGCCGCTCGCCAGCACCGCCGCGCTCGAGGCTTGCTTGCCGGCCGCTGTGCACTCGGCGGATCCCACGGTGGGATCGAGCCCGCTCTGAGCCAGGAACTCGATCGTCGCGAGGACGCGCCGATCGACGCTGCCATCGGCGATTGCATGCCGCTCGCACAGGGCGATTGTGACGTGCGAGTCTTCGAGCACGATACGCTCGAGATCGATCTGGCTCATCAGCAACGTTCCGCCTGCGTCCGTGGCGTGGACATCCGGGCCGAACAGCGGCTGCGTGAAGTCCGCGCGGTGCAACTCAAGCGTCTCGAGTTGCGTCCACGCGTCGAGGAACGGCTGCGGATCGATCAGCGCTTCGTCGTTGCCAGCCGGCCGGATCTCGAACACGAGGTGAGGATGGCGCCCGTTCCGCGTCTGGCCGAGGCGGCCGAGCATCGTGCCCGCGAGAACGCGCGATCCGACGGTGAGCCGCTTGACGTCGAGCTGGTTGCGATGCAGACCGAAGGCCGGCGTGTAGTAGCGGTTGACGAGCGCGCTCTCCAGCGACGCTGAGAGCGCCGCTTGGGCGGCGCTCGACACGGTGCTCGCGGTCAACACCGCGCGCAGGTCGACCATCAACGCGGGTGCCGCGGGTGGCGCGGGCGCAGTGGCACTCGCGGGCGCCGAGCTGGCGGGCTGCCCGGTGGCCTCGGGAAGCGCTCCGGTCGTGGCCGCCGCCAAGGCTGACTCGCCGACTCCGTTCAGCTGAACTCCTGCGGTCGCGGGTGCCGTCGGCGCTGGTGCCGTCGCCAGACCGGTGGGCGCGCTGACGGCTGCCGTCTCTCCTACCTGGCTCGGCTTGGGGGTCGGGTAGTACTGCGAGATCGATGCGAGCCCGCCATAGGTGTAGACGTTGCCGAAGTTGTCCTCCAGCTGGATATAGCGGCCGAGCCGCGCGTCGTGGCCGATCCCGATGATGGTGCCGTCCTGCACCGCGACGACTGCGGCATCGCTGTCGGCGAAGATCTCGGCGGCAGGCAGGCGACGGCTCTTGGCGCCAGACACTCCTGCCGAGACGGCGCTTGGCGATGGTGCGTCGCCCTTGCGTGCGACGCTTGCGCTGGTTGCACCCGTCTGGGCGGGGTCGGTCTGCTCGATCGGCCGATACGTCGCGTGGTAGCGAAGCTGGATCGGGAAATGGCCGTCGGCGAGCTCGGTCACGGAGCTGACGAGCGTGGTGGGCACGCCGCTCAGCAGCTCGGCGCGCAGCAGCACGGACTGAACGTATGCCGTCGAGTGGTTGTAGGAGTAGATCGCTGCAGGCAGGTTCTGCGAAGCTCCGGCGGCCGCTAGGTAGCGGGCGGCGGCGAAGATCGCGTCGGCGGCGTTGTAGGGATCGGCAGATCCCGAGCCGGTCGCGTCCACGCCGTAGCCTTTCCAAGTGCTGGGGAGGAATTGCATCCAGCCCTCCGCGCCTGCGGAGGAGACGTTGAGGTCTTGGCCGTAGTTGGTTTCGACCTGGTTGATCGCTGCGAGCACCTGCCAGGGCACGCCATACGCCGCGCCCGCCGACTGGTAGATCGGCAGCAGAAACGGCGGCACATCGAAGTTCTCGACAAAGAACTGCGGTACCTCGGAACCGATCGCGGCAGAGACGAACGGATCGAACACCGAGCCGGGCAGTACACCGGCGAGCGGGTTTGCCTCGGCGAACAGGCTCGGCGCGGGAGCGTTCTTGCGCGACTTCCTGCCGGTACCGCTCGCCCCGCCGAGCAGGGCGGCGCCGCTGATCGGCTGTGCGGTGATCGCGGTCACCACCGGCACTCCCGCGCCGGCAGTGGTGGTCGATCCGGTGGTTCCCGTTGCGCTGATGGCTGCGCTCGCCCCGGTCACGCCCGTCACGCCTGTCGCGCCGGCCACGCCGGTCGTGCCGGTCACGCCCGTCGCGCCGGTCACGCCGGTCGAACCGGTAGCGCCCGTGGTGCAGGTCGAGCCCGTCGCACCGGTCACGCCGCTTGCTCCGGTCACGTCGCAGAAGCCGGCGGGCGCGGTGACGCCGGTGCTGGACGAGGCGCCGGAATCCCCGGTCGCGCCGAGATCAGCCGAAGTGGCCCCGACAAGCGGGTTGGCAGCCGAGGACCCGATTTGCGGGGCCGCACCGGCGGCGCTGAGGGCAAGCAGAGCAAGCGCCGTCTTGGGCACCCGAGATATGCGCATGACGGTGCCGTTGTATCACGCTTGGCGGCACGGCGCGCAAACATCTTGCCATTGGCGGGGTGCGCAACGAAATGTCCGCAAAGCCGGCCGGCGACGCGCCCGCGGCCGCTGCTACGCCGTAGCTGCGAGATCGTCGTAGGTGACCGGCCGGCGCCGCGGCACCGAGCGTCGGAGCACCCATTCGAGCGTCAGCATGTGGCTCGGGACGGCGAGGTCGCTCGGGTGCAGGTCGAGACGCAGCACGTCGCCGGCGAGCAGCGCGGCTGCGCGGAGCAGACTCGGCGAGATCGCGCGCCGTGCAACGCTCGCACTGCCCAGGCCGAGTGCTGGGGCGGACAGGTTCGCTACGGGCGTGGCGGTAACGGCGCGCACGCCGGCGTCGGAGGCGGCAAGCCCCGTCGCGTGCAGGCCCCATGATCCCGCCCACCAGCGGAACCGCGTGTCGAGCATCTCGCGCAGTGCCGGCGTGTAGGCGTAGGCCGGTGCGACGAAGCCCCGCGGCTCGATCCCGGCGAGCTTCAGCACGCGCCGTCCGGCGTCGAGTGCGCGCTCCGTGTCGCTCGCATCGAGACCGACGAACTCGGCCGCTTCACTATGGAACCGCGGACGCGCCGGCAGCGACCAGCGCGCCGGGCGTCGCTGGAAGTGCTGAAAGCCGTGTTGCGCGACGGTGTCGCCACCACGCACGCGATCCGCAAGCCAGGTCGCGATCTCCGGTCTGCGGTCGGACAGCGGGTGAAGGTCGCGGGCTGGAATCACCAGCAGCGTCACGCGATCCACGCCGTGGTCGTCGAGCCAGTCGCGGATCAGGGCACAGCGCTCGAACGTGGCGGGCTCCACATCGTGGAGCGCGACGGCGATCGTGCCCGCAGCGCTACGCGACATCGCGCATCGAGGTGGCGTCGCCGATCGCGGCTGCGTATCCAGCGCCGAGACGATCGAGCGCACGAGCCCAGGTCCGCTCGGCGACGCTGCGCAGGGCCGCCTGGGCGAGCCGCGCACGCAGCAGCGGTGAGGACGCCAACGTGAGCAGCGCTTCGGAAAACGCGGCCGCTGTCGGCGGGCGGAGCAGACCGTCGACATCGGCGGTGATGAGGTCGCGCGGGCCGCCGGCGTCGGCCGCGAGCACCGCCAGACCGCTTGCCTGCGCCTCGAGCACGACCTGCCCGAAGGTGTCGGTCACACTCGCGAAGCAGAAGATGTCAGCGCTCGCGTAAGCCCTGGCAAGGGCGTCTCCTTCGAGCCACCCGAGCCAGCGGGCGCGATCGCCGAGGCGCTCCCGCAGGCGTCCCGCCTCGGGCCCGTCGCCGGCGATCACGAGCGCCAGCCGAGGATCCTCCAGGTGCGCTCGCTCGAACGCCTCGGCGATCAAATCGACGTTCTTCTCGGTGGTGACGCGGCCCGCGTAGAGGATGTTGATCGCGCCGCCCAGCTGCTGCTCCTCGCGCTTGGCGGGATCGAAGCGGCTCGTGTCGACGCCGCGGTCCCAGCGAGCGATGCGGTGTGACGGGATGCCGAGCGCGTTCAGGGTTGCGTCGGCGGAGCTGCTTGGCGAAAGCACGAGACGGCACTGGCCGTAGAAGGCACCCAGCGCCAGCTTCGCGGCGGCCTCGAGCCCGGCGTCGCCTGAGCGCAGCCCGGCATACATCGCCAGCTCAGTGTGGTAGGACCCCACGAGCGGGATCTCCATCGCTCGCGCGACGAGTATCGCGGCGATCGCGCTGGGACCCGGCGAGCAGACGTGGATCACGTCGTAGCGGCCGTTCGCGATGACGTCGACGGCGGCGGGCAGGCTGGGAACGCCGATCTCCATCTCCGCGTAGTGGGGGATCTCGATGTCGGCGACGGCCGGCAGGCGGCGGTCGACGTTGGGGTCGGTTCCGATGACCTCGATCTCGAAGCCGTCGACGCCGCGCTCGCGGATCTCCTCGATCGTGCGCGTGACGCCGTGCATCGTGCTGATCCCGTCAGCGACGAGCGCGATGCGCGGCGGCTCAGACTCCCGTGTTTCCAGCTTTGCCCGCTCACGCGCCAGAAACGCCGCCGACGGCGCGTAGGGTATCGCCGGTAGGCAGGCGTCAAACAGGGCCGCACCGATCGATGCAAGCTCGCCACGCCCGGCCGCGGCGAAGGCCGCCCCGACGGCGTCGCGCAGCCGGCGCTCGTGGGCGCGCCGCGCGCGCCGGTAGAGATCGGCGTGAGTGAAGCGCTCGTCCTGCATATAGGCGACGAGATCGCCCTCGGAAAGGTCATCGAGCCCGACGGACTTGAGCCACGCCCGCAGCAGAGCGCGCGCGTCGCCCGGCTTCAGGTCGCGTCCCACGGCGCCTTCGCGCTGGTCGCCCTCGCGGAGCAGCCGTTCGGCGATGGTCAGCACCGTGACCGGGTCGAGCGTGGACACCTCGCCGTCCCTGCCGAGTGCGCGGACGGCGAGCGCCATCGCCGCGTGTGCCCACTTCTCCGCGCTGCCCTGCTCACCGGCGGGGTACACGCGACCGGCACGCACGTGTTCGAGGAATTCGGCCGGGGTGGCCGCTGGCGGCGCGCAGGTGAACGTGCGTCCGATGTCCGTGCCGGCGTGATCGTCGCTGCCACCGATCGCGATACCACCGTGGGTCTCCACGTAGATGCTTGCGGGCATGTTGAGCTCTGGCGCGCGCGAGCCGTTGCGCGTCTCCCAAACTCCGAACAGCTCGGCTAGGCGCCGGCGGTGGCGGCTGCGCAGCGGAGCGGCGGGGGGATAGAAGGGGTGTGCGAGCGCGCAAGTGATTCCCCGCGCGGTCAGGTATTCGGCGCACTCCTCGACATCGCCGCGATGCGCGGCAAGCCACTCGTGGTCGGCCGTGGTGATGTCGTAGCAGAGCACGTGCACGGCCTGTGGTTCGCCGCGGAAGTTGGCCGTCAGCTCCTCGGACACGAAGACGTCGGGGTAGTGGGCGATGCTGAGCGCCCCGTCGATCGTGTCGTGGTCGGTGATCGTCACGAAGTCCATGCCGCGCCGCTTTGCGAGCTCATAGACCTCCTCCGGTGGCGTCGCACATTCGGGTAGCCCGAGAGCCGTCTGAACGCCCAGGCGCGAGACGGCGGAAGCGGTTGAATGGCAGTGCATGTCGGCGCGCGATGCGGACCGGTCCTTGGAAGCTTCAGCTCGTGTAGTCATGCCTGGATGATTCGCCTGCAATCGAGGGGTTTTTGTGATTAGTCGGTGAACTTGGTGGCTTGCTATCAGGATGTTCACCACTTCGTGGCGGCGCGACTGCTGAACTGCCGTTTGCGAGCCTGACCAACTCGCCAGCGAGCTCTCGAGCCCCGGAGCGCAATCACGGGGCACGGCGATCCCCACGGGTCGCGCCGAGGGCCACACCCCGGCCAGCGCCCCGGGCTCTGCGAAACGAGCCCGGGGCGTTCGGCGTCTGCGCAGGCTTGCTCTCGGGGACGCTAGGATGAGCTGCGCGTATGGCGGCGCCCGCCAGCGATAGTCTCGGGAGAGCGCGCGAGCAGACGCTTGCGCTCGTGGCGGAGGTCAGCGACGGCGATCTCGAGCGCGTTCATTCGCCGCTGATGAGCCCGCTGGTATGGGATCTCGGGCACATCGCCGCGTTCGAGGATCTCTGGCTCGCTCACCGGCATGGCGGTCTGCCGTTGCTGAGGGCGGACCTCCTCGACGTCTACGACGCCGCCGAGACGCCGCGCAACCGGCGCGGCGAGCTCCCATACCTGCGTCGCGGAGAGGCTGAACGCTACCTCGCGGCGGTGCGCGACCGGGTGCAACAGCTCGGCCTCGCCGACGACGAGCGGTTCACTGAGCTTGTCGCTCGCCACGAGCGCCAGCACAATGAGACGATGCTGCAGACGCTCGCGCTGGCAGGCCTGCACGACTGGCGGCCCCCCATTCGTGGCCATAGACCGGTGGCGTTGCGGGCGGCGAGCGGGCTGGAGTTGATCGACCTCGACGGCGCGAGCTTTCCGCTCGGCGCGCCGCCTGACGGATTCGCCTACGACAACGAACAGCCTCAACATGAAGTTGAGGTTGAGGCTTTCGCGATCGGGCGCGTTCCGGTGACGAACGCCGACTGGCTGGCGTTCATCGACGATGGTGGCTACGAGCGTCGCGAGTGGTGGTCGCCCGAAGGCTGGGCCTGGCGCACCGCGGAGGAGGTTCGCCGGCCGCTGCAGTGGCTCGATGGCGGCCTGCAGCGTCGCCTCGACGGCGTCGCGCCCGTGGAGCTGACGGCTCCGGTGGTGCACGTGTCGTGCCACGAAGCCGATGCGTTCGCGCGCTCGCGGGGTGTCCGGCTGCCGACCGAGCTCGAGTGGGAGCTCGCGGCATCATGGGATCCGCAGCGCGGCGTCAAGCGCGCCTGGCCGTGGGGTGCGCAGGCGCCGACGCGGCGTCACGCCAACCTGATCGAGTCCGCCGTGTTCGCGCCGCTGCCCGCGGAGGCGTTGGCGGACGGTGCTGCGCCGTGCGGCGCGCTTGGCATGATCGGCGACGTCTGGGAGTGGACAGCAAGCGACTTTCGCGGCTATCCCGGGTTCCGCGCCGATCCCTACCCGGAGTACTCAGAGGTGTTCTTCGGCGGTGATTATCGTGTGCTGCGTGGGGGCTCCTTTGCGACGAGTGCGGCTGTCGTGAGCGTGACGTTCCGCAACTGGGACTTTCCTCGGCGGCGGCAGATCTTCGCCGGTCTGCGTGTCGCGGCGGACCGCCGATGAACGGCCCAGCCCGTACCGCGGCGCCGGCCACGATCCTTGTCGATCATGCGCTCGAGGACGGCGAAGCGCGCACGCTCGCCAGCGACGTGCTGGAGGGGCTGGCGATGCCGCTGAAGGAGCTGCCGCCGAAGCACTTCTACGACTCGCGCGGCGCGGCGCTGTTCGAGCAGATCTGCGATCTGCCCGAGTACTACCCGACACGCACCGAACGGGGGATCCTCGAACGCTGGGCTGATGAGATCGTCAGGCGGACTGGCGCCGGCGAGCTGGTCGAGCTTGGATCAGGCAGCGCGACGAAGACCCGCCTGCTGCTGAGCGCGATGACGGCGGCCGGGACGCTCGCGCGCTTCGTGCCCGTCGATGTCACCGAGACCGCTGTGCGCGAGAGCGCAGCGGCGCTGATCGAGGAGTACCCCGGACTCCTGGTCCATGGCCTGATTGGAGACTTTGAGCGCCACCTCGACCGTCTTCCGCCATCCGCTGGCCGGCGTCTCGTCGCCTTCCTCGGCGGGACGATCGGTAACTTCGAGCCGGTCTCGCGGCGAGCCTTCTTGACGAACCTCGCCGAGCTCATGGACCGCCAGGATCACCTGCTGCTCGGCACCGATCTCGTCAAGGACCGGACGATCTTGCAAGCCGCGTATGACGACGCGGCGGGAGTTACCGCGGAGTTCAACCGCAACATCCTCCATGTCGTCAACCACGCGCTCGGGGCCAACTTCCAGCCCGACCAGTTCGAGCACGTCGCGTTCTTCGACGAGCGCAACGAGTGGATCGAGATGCGCTTGCGTTCGCGGCTGGCTCAGACCGTGCAGCTGCCGGCGATCGGGATGACGGTCCAGTTCGCCGACGGTGAGGAGATGCGAACCGAGATCAGCGCGAAGTTCACCCGCGAGCGCGTCGAGGCGGACCTTGCCGGCGCGGGCCTCGAGCTCGTTGGCTGGTACACCGACGCACGTGAATGGTTTGCCCTTTCGCTGTCCCGTCCCGCCTAGCGTTCGACGCGTCCGCGAACCCCGGTCACAGTCCGAGGTCTTGCACGCCCATCTCGTCGAAGCCGACGTGGTGGGCCAGCTCGTGACGCACGGTGCGCGTCACCTGTTCGCGCAGCCTGTCGGGGTCGTGACCGAAGTCGCGGCGCAGGGTGTCACGGAAGATGACGATTCGGTGGGGGTGGTTGGTGGCGCGACCGGCGTCCCCTTCGTAGAGCCCGTACGCGCGCACGCGCCGCCCGCCGCTCGAGATCACGACGGCGACGTGGTCCAGCGCGTTGTGCAGCAGGTCGGGAAGGTCGTCGAGGGCGTCACGCACGAGCTCCTCGAAGTCGGCGTCGGCGAGCGGGTCGAGCTCCAGGAACTCGCCCTCGTCGGGGTCGGCGGCGAGACCTTCGCGAGCGAGGCGCTCGGTGCTGCGCACGATCAGCTCGAACTCTTCCTCGGTCTCGTGCCATCCGGCGAGGTGCGAGCTGACGATCTCGGCGACCGCAGCGAGCGTGACGACTCCCAGCACGAGGATCGCTGCGAGCTCGAGCAGGCGCAGCAGCTCGGAGTGGCTCGGTGGGCTCGCGACGAGCGCGACGAGCAGCGCAACGAACAGTCCCGCGGCCATCGCCCGGAAGATCGTCCTCAGTGGTGGCGGTGAAGAGCTCATCGCGCCCCGACCAAGCCGGCTCGCGCCTCAGCGTGGCGCTGCGTGCGGGCGCCGTCGTATGCTCCCGTGCAGGAGCCACCCGCCGATGAGCACGTTTGCGAACCCAGAGATCGAGATTAGCGCGCAGCGTGCGGCTGAGCTGCTCGCCGCCGGCGCGACGGTCGTGGATGTGCGCGAGCCGTATGAGCGCGAGGCCGGCTACATCGCGGGAACGCGGCACATCGAGCTCGAGCGCCTCGCGTCCTCAGCCGAGGAGATCGATCGCTCCCGACCCGTGGTGTTTCACTGTCGTCTGGGCATTCGCTCGGCAATGGCGGCGAGCGCGTTTCGGAGCGCTGGATTCGACGCCTACACGATGACCGGCGGCATCCAGGCGTGGGTCGATGCCGGGCTGGCGATCGAGCCGGAGGGCGGCTACGTAGCCGATCACTGATCGCCTCGGCGCTGGCGCCGGCCCTGGCGGTGCGCTGCCTGCGAGACGAGGCGGCAAACCTCGTCTGGATCGTCGAGCGCCGTGACGAGATCGAGATCGGCCGCTGAGATGTTGCTCCCGGCGAGCATCGGCCCGGCGATCCAATCGAGCAGCCCGGTCCAGTAGTCCCGCCCGTACAGCAGCACCGGAAACTGGCGGATCTTCGCTGTCTGGATCAGGGTCAGCGCTTCGAACGTCTCGTCGAGCGTGCCGAGACCGCCGGGCAGCACGACAAACGCGCACGCGTAGCGCACGAACATCAGCTTGCGCGTGAAGAAGTAATGGAAGGTCAGCGCGAGGTCGGTGTAGGCGTTCGGACGCTGTTCGTGCGGCAGCTCGATGTTGAGACCGATCGAGCGCCCGCGACCATCCTGCGCGCCGCGGTTCGCTGCCTCCATTAGGCCACCGCCTCCACCGGTGATTACGGCGAGCCCTTGGTGAGCGAGTGCCCGGGCCAGTTCGCGCGCTCTGGCGTAGCGCGGATCCTCACGCGTGGCGCGTGCGGAGCCGAACACCGACACGGCCGGGCCGATCTGCGCGAGGACGCGGAATCCGTGCTCGAGCTCGGACGCGATCCGCGCGATCCGCTCCTCGTCGGAGTGGAGCGACGAGGTGCTGGCGATCTCGGCTGCGAGCAGCTCCTCGTCGTGGCTTTCCGGCTCGCGCGGCGGCAGGGCGGTGTCAGGGGCCGGGTGGGGCGCTGGTTCTGGCGAGCGCACGGCGAGCGGTCAGTACAGCAACGAGTGCAGGAAGCGCTCGTTGCTGCGCCCGACGTTCGTTGACTCGGGATGTAGGCCCAGAGTGCGCTCGATCGAGGTCGAGTACGGCATCCAGGAGATGAACAGGTAGGCACCGACGACGAGCACGGCGATGCGTATCCGGCGGCCCTGCGCGAGCCCGGCGAACGGGAGCAGCCAGATGAGGTACCAGGGGAGCGTCCAGCTGAGCGTGATCAGCAGGACGAGCGTCACGACTGCGCACGGCAGGAGCCACTCGCGCGTGCGCCAGGCCCACACCGAGCAGCCGATCACGGCCGCGATCAGCACGGCCGTGAAGACGATCCGCACGCCGCCGGCATCGCCACCGAAGCCGACCCCGTATCCGATCAGGTTGGGGATCCCCGCGGGGATGACGAGCGCGTCCTGCTGGAGGAGATTCGGCAGGTTGGGCCCAAAAGCGCTGAGCGTCGCCATGGCGACCACGATGAACCCGGTGAGCAGGCCGGCGCTCAGACGCAGCCGCCGCGCGCTGCCCGCGAGCACGACCGGGATCAGGATCGCCGCCGAGGCCTTGACGGCGACGGCACCGGCGAGCGCGAGGCCCGCACCGAACTCCCACCACCAGCCCGGCTCGCCGAGCGGGAGCGGGCGTGGTGCGCCGTCGATCCAGGCCAGCGCTTGGCGCAGCCTGGCCCGCAGGCTCGAGTGCGGGGCGCTCGCCGACGGCCCCACGGTGCCCGGTTCGCGCACGAGGAGCTCGCGCGCGTTGCGAGCCCGCAACAGCAGGTACATGCCGAGCACGATCGCGAAGATCATGAAGAAGTCGTTGTGGTCGGCGCCGAGCCCCCACACGAGCACGATCGGGTTGAGCCCGATGAACAGCGCCGCGCTGAGGCGGTTGCGCCCGAGCAGCCCGGCGCAGCTCCACATCAGCCGGATCGTGGCGAGACTCATCGTCAGCAGCACGATCTTCAACGCCCAGAACGAGCCGGCCACTCCGAGTCCCACGATTGCCAGCGTGAACAGTGTGAACAACGGTCCGTAGGGGCTCAGCAAGCCGTGCCAGTTGCTGAGCATGAACGTCGGATCGTTGTGCGGCTCGAGCGCCGGGATCGTCGTGTAGGGGTTGAGCCCGTGGACGATCTCCATGCGGCCGTAGTTGAGGTAGTTGAAGACGTCGGTCAGCGGCAGCGGCGGCGAGAGGAAGAAGATCAGCTGGAGCGCCACCACGGCTGAGAGCGCCCAACCCGAGCGCATTCGCGGAGCGCAGACCAGCACCGCGACGTAGGCGATGTACATCGTCGCCACGCCGGCCGTGAACAGCGCCTCGAGCGATGAGGAGCCGACCGAGAACCAGCTCGTGAGCGGTCCAAGCGGCCCCGCCAGCCAGGCCGGGTAGTAGCCGACGCGCGCCGTCGGCGAGAGCCAGACCGGGTGCGAGATCGGGCGCACCGCGGCCATCGAGACGAGCGCGAGGCTGATCACGACCATCGTCGTGAGGGCGGCCGCCGAGACCGCGGCTGCGACGCTCGTCCTGACGAGGTCGCTGCGGTCCCAATCGAACCAGTCGTTCCCGCCGTGACGGCGGCCGCCGCCTATCGACATCGAGGCGCGCTACGCAATTGGACGGGCCGGGTACGGCGCAAGGTGCGCCGAGAATAGCGGCCGTGGCCGCTGCTGCAGGTCAGCTTCACGGCGCGGTCGTCCTGACGGCCCGCGCTGGGCAGAACTGGCGGAGCCCGCCACAGGGGCGGGCTCCGGAACATCTTGAAGCTGTGAGTGGTGCGACGGTGCGCTAGAGCGTTGTGACGTTGACCGCCTTCGGCCCCTTGTCACCGGCCTCGGCATCGAAGGAGACCTTCGTACCTTCCTGCAGCGAGCGATATCCCTCGCCGACGATGCCTGTGTGATGAACGAACAGGTCCTTGTCCCCATCGTCAGGTGTGATGAAGCCGAAGCCCTTGTCGTCACTGAACCACTTCACGGTGCCCGTAGGCATTGCGTTCCTCCACTGTCTGTGTGATGTGCTGCGACGCGGAGGACGCTTCTAGAAGCTTCGACTGCGAGCGCTCGCACTGCTTGTGCCGGACCCTTCCCGGCGTTGTTCGAGTGTCACGCTAGCAGGTCGCGTGGCTCGCGCAAGGTCGTGTGCGCCGGGCGGTAGGATTGACCGATGAGCGATGAGGCCAAGAAGAGCGACGCGGAGTGGCGTGCGCAGCTCACGCCGGAGCAGTACGAGATCCTCCGCCAGAAGGGAACCGAGCAGGCTTTCACTGGCGAGCTGTGCGAGACGAAGGACCCCGGCAGCTACCGCTGCGCCGGCTGCGGTGCCGAGCTGTTCCGCTCGGACACGAAGTTCGACTCCGGCACCGGCTGGCCAAGCTTCTGGGAGCCGGCCGATCCGGACGCGGTCCACACCGCCGACGATCACGGCCTGCTGATGCATCGCACCGAGGTGCTCTGCGCTTCCTGCGAAGGCCACCTCGGGCATGTCTTCGAGGATGGCCCGGACCCGACCGGCTTGCGCTACTGCATCAATTCCGCCGCGCTCGACTTCAAGGCGGAATAACGGCGCCGTTCGGGCGTTCGTTGTTGGACTGAGCGCCGGCGTGGCTCGGTTTCGCCGTCTGCTGCCGGCTGGCCCCGATTGCGACGCGGGCGAGGCGCTCGCCGGTTGGCGCGACGAGCTGCCCCGGACGTCCCGACGCCCGCGTGTCGCGCTCAACATGATCGCGAGCGTCGATGGCCGCGTGGCGATCGGCGGGCGCTCGGGGCAGCTCGGCGGTCCCGCGGACCGCGAGCTGTTTCACACGTTGCGCGCCCGCTCCGACGCGGTCATGGCGGCTGCCGGCACGGTGCGCAGCGAACGCTACGGGCCGTTGATTCGCGACGGTGACGTGCGCGAGCGGCGCGTCGCCTCAGGGCTCGCGCCGCAGCCGCTGGCCGTCATCGCCAGCCGCTCGCTGGCGCTCGACCCGGAGCTGCCGCTGCTCGCCGATCCAGACTCGCGCGTCGTCATCATCACCCCGGCGGCCGGTTCGCTCGCGCCGACGCGGGCGAGCGTCGACTACATCCGCTCGGGCTCGCTCACCGACGGCCTCGTCGAGCTTGCGCAGGCCTTCGCGGTCAGCGTCATCGTCTGCGAGGGCGGCCCGACGCTGAACGGCGCGCTGCTGCGCGAGGGGCTGATCGACGAGCTGTTCCTGGCGCTGTCCCCGCAGCTGGTTGGCGGTGAGGCCGGGCCCAGCCTGCTGATCGACGACGGGAAGCCGGTGCCGGCGCCGCTCGAGCTGAGGCTGCTGCTCGAGCATGACAGCATGCTCTTCGCGCGCTACGTCGTGCGTCGCTGAGTCGTCTCGCCGATGCGGCTCGAGACGAGCGCCAGCAGCTCGCCAGCGAGCTTCCCGCTGTCTGACGGATCTGCCGGGGTCGCGCTGATCTGGACGATGACCTCGGACCCGTCGATCTCCTCCAGCGTGATCGACGGCCGTGAGCGGAGTCGTACGACCAGGCCATCCTCGAGCACCCGCCGCAGCTCGAGTGGCGTCGTCCCGGGCGGCAGTCGCACGCGCAGGCTCACCGCGTCGGGCTCGAGCAGCGGCGTTATCGAAACGCTGAGCACGACGCTGTTGGGAACCATCACGTGGCGCTCGCCGCTGGAGAACGTCGTGTAGAGCAGGCCGAGCGTCGATGCTGTTCCTTCGATCCGCCCCCCGATCGCGCCGCCCTGCAGCCGCACGCGCTCGCCGACGCGGAACGGGCGCGCGCTCAGCAGCACCATGCCGGCGATCAGGTTGCCGAACGTCTGCTGCGCGGCGAGGCCGAACACGACGGCCGTGAACGATGCCCCGATCGCCAGCGTCGTGGTGTTGACGCCGGCGATGCGCAGCGCCACGACGACCGCCGCCAGCAGCGTGGCGAGCCGCACGAGGAAGCCGACGGTGCCGGCGGTCGCCGCGTCGACGCGGCGCTCGAGCACCGGCCCCAGGCTGCGACCGAAGTTGCGGGCAAGGCCCCAGCCGAGGATCACGAGCGCGATCACGGTGATCGCCTGCGCGACGGTGTTCGCAGTCGCGGACATGTGGGGGTGCCCCGGGGGGTGCGGGCGGATGCCAAGCAGCGAGTGGCGGTAGTCGTAGACGAGGATCACCGCCGCGAACAGCGCCGCCAGCACGAGCGACTCCAGCCGCGCGCGGCGGATAGCCCAGCGCGACAGCTCGATCGGCCGGCTCAAGTCGCGCCAGCGATCGACGACCGGCGCAGCGGCCCCGGGCTGGCGTGCTGGATCGCGCTCGTCACTCATCAACGATCGACGATATCGCTGCGCCGACGGTGCTTGTGCAGCTGGATTATGTAGCCCATAACCCTAACCCTATAGTTGAGCCAGAGGCAAGTGCTGAATCGTCCGTGATTCCGGGGCCGTCTGACATAGACTCCGCCTTATGAAAACCTCACGGATCATCGTCGCGCTTGCCGTCCTCGCCGGCGTCGCCCTGCTCGTCGTCGCCGGGATCTACTTCGCCGAGCCGGCGAAGTCGCTGCCATCGTTCTTCCCCGGCCACCAAGCCGGCTCCACCACGCACCACATCAAGCACGGCATCGCGTCAGCCGTCGTCGCCGCTGCGCTGTTCGTGTTCGCCTGGTTTGCGACCGGCCCGCGCAAGGACGCGGCGTCGTCCTGAGCGAGCGAGCTGGAGCGGCGCCGCCGGCCTAGCCGCCGAGCGCGAACACGCCCAGGCAGACCGCTCCGGCAGCGATGCAGTACCAGCCGAACGGCGACAGGCGGTTGGTGTTGAAGTAGCGCAGCAGGAAGCGCACCGCCAGGACGGTCGTCGCCGCCGCGCACAATGCGGCGACGAGTGCCGGGCCGCGCACGCCGTTCCCCGCGTGGCCGAGCAGGTCGGGCAGCTTCAGCACTGCGGCCGCACCGATGATCGGCGTCGCCAGCAGGAACGCGAAGCGGGCTGCGTCCTCGTTGGACAGGCCGAACAGCAAGCTCCCGCCCATCGAGAAGCCGGACCGCGAGATCCCCGGGACGAGCGCCGCCGCCTGCGACATTCCGACGGCGCAGGCGCGCGGGAACGACAGCTTGGCGATCCGCTCGTCGGAGTCGCCCTCGCCGTCGCCGGGGGCCGGCGGTCGTGACCGCCAACGCTCGAAGATCAGCAGCGCCACGCCGTTGACGACGAGAAAGGCGGCCGCCGAGACGGCTGAGGCGAACAGCTTCTGCAGCGGTCCCTGGAGCGCGAGACCGAGCAACCCCGTCGGAATCGTGCCCGCGACGAGCAGCCAGCCGAGCCGCGCGTCGGGATCGTCGGCGCGAATCTCGCGCGCGAGCAATGACCGCCAGATGCCGCGCACGATCCGCAGCCAGTCGCGATAGAAGTAGCAGAGCAGCACGATCGCAGTCGCCAGGTGGACCGCGACGAGGAAGCTGATGAAGTACTGGTCGTTCTGGTGGATGTTCCAGCCGAGCAGGCGCGGCAGAACGACGCTGTGACCGAGGCTGGAGATCGGGAACGGCTCGGCGACGCCCTGCACGACGCCGAGGACCACCGCCTGGAAGTACGAGATCGGCCCGTGCACGCAGGCGAACCCTAGACGACACGACAGCTGCGCAGCGGCGTCCTAGCCGAGCGAGCGCAGGACGCGACGCTCGCGCTCATAGCCCAGCACGCCGATCCCGGCCGGCGCCAGCTCAAACAGCGCGCCCGCCGCCGGTGCGAGCGCAAGCCAGCGGGCGATCATCACGCGCAGGAGGTGGCCGTGGGCGAAGGCCAGGACGTCGCCGTCCGCGGGCAGGCTCGCCAGCACGGCGTCGCAACGCCCGCCGACCGCCGCGGCGTCCTCGCCGTCAGGGCAGCCGTCACGAAACAGCTCCCAGCCCGGCGCCGCGGCGTGGATCTGCTCGGTCGTCATGCCCTCGTAGGCGCCGTAGCTCCACTCGCGCAGCTCCGCGCGCTCCAGCGCCCGGTCGCCGAAGCCGGCGATCGCGCAGGTCTGAACAGCACGCGCCAGCGGGCTGCACCAGACGGCGACGAACGAGCGCCCCGCGAGCCGCGCTGCGAGCGCTGCGGCGTCGGCTCGGCCGGTGGCGTTGAGCGCGATGTCGGTGCGACTGGTGTGCCGGCCGCTGACGGTCCAGTCGGTGTCAGCGTGGCGGACGACGACGAGCTGGCCCGCCATCAGCCCTCGTCGAGCAGCGCGAGCGCGTCGACGTCGGCGACCACCGTCAACCTCTCGCGCGCAAGCAGGCTCGCCGGGACCGCCGGCGTCGGCTCGCCGAGCGCGCCGGCGAGCGCAGCGGCCTTCTCGGCGCCGCTCACCAGCAGCACGCAGCTGCGCGCCGCGCGCAGCACCTCGAGCGACAGCGAGATCCGGTCGGGCGGCGGCTTCGGCGCGTCATGCACGGCCAGGCACAGCGCCCCGCCCGAGTCGAGCGCGGGGTGGTTCGGGAACAGCGAGGCGGTGTGCCCGTCGGGCCCGATCCCGAGGTGCAGCACGTCGAGCACCGGCAGCCCGTCGACGTCTACCGGCACATGCGCGCGCAGCCCGCTCTCGTAGGAGCGCGCGCCGGCCTCGGCACCGCGCTCGCCCAGCATCCGGTGCACGACGGCGCCCCGTGCGTGCCCCAGCAGCGTGTCCGCCACCATCCGGTAGTTGGACTGCGCGGACGCCGGCCCGACGCAGCGCTCGTCGCCGAACCACAGCTCGACGCCCTCCCAAGCCGGCATCCGGATCAGCTCGTAGGCGCGCTTGGGCGTGTTCCCGCCGGCCAGCGCGACGTGCGCCACGCCGCGAGCGGCGAGCGCCGCACCCACCTGCTCCGTGAAGAGCTCGGCCGCGCGAACAGCGACCGCATCCCCATCCGAGCAGCTGATGATGACCGGCCCGCTCATGTCAGCATCGCGCTCGCGAACGCAAGCGCCTCGCCGTAGACGCGGTCGCTCAGCAGCGATTGGCGGATCCCCTCACCGAGGATGCCGCCCTCGCCGCGGGAGGCGCCGAGCAGCCGCCAGCTGCGCTCCACGCCGGCGGCCTCGCGCTGGCGCGCGAGCAGCCCGCCCGGACCGCGGTCGAGCGACCACGAGCTACCGTCGCGCAGCGTGAGCGTCAGGCCGGACAGCCCTGGAACCTCCTGCTCGGTGCTGTCGAGCGCCACGAAGACGTCGCCCATCTCGCCCTCCGCATGACCGATCGCTTCGTGGCGGAGCGGGCAGGCGGGCCAGCCAAGGCGTGAGCCGAGCCAGCCGCACAGCAGCAGCGCCGCGGTGCCCGAGATGGGGTGGTGGCGGACCGCAAGGCCGCTGATCTCGCGCAGCTGCGGGCGCCGAGCCGCCCCGTCGAAGATCGTCGCGACCCGCTCGCGCCACGGCGTCGAGCGCAGCCACGCGAGATCGACGACCGCGCGCGACTCGAGCAGGCTGGCGGCACGCCGCAGCGCAACCGCCACGTCGGGCTCCTCGCTCGAGTCCAGCAGCACGCACTGCGACAGCCGCGCCAGCGCATCGACCGCCTCCCAGTGGCCGTGCGGCGCCCACACGAGCGTCAACAGCTCGCTTGCGATGAGCGGGTCAACGATCGAATCGAGGTGCGCGAGATGCTCGCTGCCGACGTCGACGACGATCGTCTCGAACGTCAGCGCCGTCTCGCCATCGCCGGGCGTCGCGTCGGCGGCGATCGTCGCGACGGCGTCGAGCGTGGTGCGGCCCTCGGTCACGGCGCAGACGATCGTGCGCGAGGCCTGGTAGCGCCCGACGCCGCGCAGCCGGTTGGCGATCTCGCCGCTCCACTGGCGATCGACGATGCAGACCAGGTTGAGGACGCGCGCCGCCACGTAGCCCGCGCTCTCGGCGTGGCGCTCGGCGAGCATCGCTCGCAGCGCCTCCTCGATCGCCGCCGGCGTCGTGTTCTCGGCGGCCCAAACCGTGTCGTTCACCGCAACCATCGCAATGCAAGCTACCTCGGCGCTAGATGGAACGCCACTTGTGGCCGGCGGCGAGCAGCTCGTCTGCCTCGATCGGCCCCTGCGTCCCGCTCTGATACCGCGCCAGCGGCTCATCCAGCTCCGCCCACGCGGCGAGGATCGGGTCGCAGATCCGCCACTGCGCCTCGACCTCGTCGTCGCGCGTGAACAGCGTCGCCTCGCCGCGCATCACGTCGAGGATCAACCGCTCATAGGCCTCGGGTGACTGCGAGATGAACGCGGTGCCGTAGAGGAACTCCATGTTCACCGGGCGAATCCGCATCTGCGGACCGGGGATCTTGGCCCCCAGCGACAGCGACACGCCCTCGTTCGGCTGCAGCGTGAGGACGAGCTGGTTGGGCCGCACGCCGGCGGCGCCGTCGCGCTCGAAGGCGAGGTGGGGGACGGGCCGCAGCGTCACCGCGATCTCCGTCACCTTGCGCGCCAGCCGCTTGCCGGTGCGCAGGTAGAACGGGACGCCTGCCCAGCGCCAGTTGTCGACGACCAGTCGCAGCGCGACATAGGTCTCGGTGCGCGAGTCCCTCGGCACGCCCGCCTCGTCGAGGTAGCCGACGACCGGCTCGCCGCCGCTCGCGCCGGCGCCGTACTGAGCGCGCACGCTCATCTGCGCCACATCCTGCGCGCTCGGCGGGCGGATCGCGTGCAGCACCTTGACCTTCTCGTCGCGCACGTCGTCGGCGGCGAAGGTGACCGGCGGCTCCATGCACAGCAGCGTGAGCAGCTGAAGCATGTGGTTCTGCACGAGGTCCCGGAGCGCTCCGGCGCGGTCGTAGTAGCCGGCCCGGCTGCCGATGCCGAGATCCTCGGCGGCGGTGATCTGCACGTTCTCGATGAAGTTGCGGTTCCACAGCGGCTCGAACATCCCGTTGGCGAAGCGGAACGCGAGCATGTTCTGCACGGTCTCCTTGCCGAGGTAGTGGTCGATGCGGAAGATCTGGCGCTCGTCGAACACCGACAGCACCTCGCGGTTGAGCGCGCGGGCCTGCGCGAGCGAGCTGCCGAACGGCTTCTCGATCACGGCGCGCACCTCGGCGTCGCGCCCTGCCTGCGCGAGACCGGCGCTGCCGAGCGCCGCCACGATCACCGGGAAGAACTCGGGCGCCGTCGAGAGATAGAAGGCCCGCGCCATCGGCCCACCGGCCTCCGCGTCGAGCTCGTCGAGCGTCTGGGCGATCTTCGCGTAGCCCGCGACGTCGTCGAAGGCCAGCGCGATGTAGCGCAGCCCGGCGAGCAGCCCTTCGAGCACGCGCTCGTCGGGCGTGGTGCGCGAGAACGCCCGAATCGCCTCGGCGGCGGCGGCGCGGTAGGCGTCGTCGCTCAGCTCGCCGCGCGACACGCCGATCAGGTTGAACCGCTCCGGCAGCGCCCCCTCGTGCGCGAGGTTGTAGACCGCCGGCAACAGCTTGCGGCGGGCGAGGTCGCCGTGCGCGCCGAAGATCACGAGGTTCGTCGGGTGGACGGGGAGTCGCTCGAGGCCTAGGGCGAGTGGGTTGTCGAGCTCTGTTTGGGTGGGCGGTGAGCCCACTACGTGTCCGCCTTCTTCACGGCGTGGCCGCCAAACTGGTTGCGCAGCGCGGCGAGCACCCGCGCCGCGTAGTCGCCGTCGGTGCGCGAGTAGAAGCGGCTGAACAGCGCGGCGCTGAGCGCCGGCGTCGGCACGTCGTGGTCGATCGCGTCCTGTAGCGTCCAGCGGCCCTCGCCGGAGTCATCGACCCAGCCGGCGAGGGCGGCGAGGTCGTTGCCGTCGGCGTCGAAGGCGCGCGCGGCGAGCTCGCAGAGCCACGAGCGCACCACCGAAGCCTGGTTCCAGAGGTGGGCGATCTTGGCGTTGTCGAGCTCGTACTCGGAGGCGTGGAACAGCTCGAAGCCCTCGGCGTAGGCCTGCATCAGGCCGTACTCGACGGCGTTGTGGACCATCTTCACGTAGTGGCCGGCGCCGCTCGGGCCGAAGTGCTGCCAGCCGCGCGGGCCGATCGCCTTGACGCTGTCGTCGCTGGTCGCCGGTGCGAGCACGTCGAGAATCGGCGTGAGCCGCTGGACCGCCGCGTCGGGCCCGCCGACCATCATGCAGTAGCCGAGCTCGAGCCCCCACACGCCCCCGCTCGTGCCGACGTCGACGTAGTGGATGCCGGGCTCGTGCAGCGCCTGCGCCCGGCGCTTGTCGTCGGTCCACCTCGAGTTGCCGCCATCGACGATCGTGTCGTCCTTTGCGAGCAGCTTGGCGAGCGCGTCGACCGTGGACTGGGTCGCGTCTCCGGCCGGAACCATGATCCAGACCGTCCGTGGCGGGGTCAGCTGCTTGACCAGGTCCTCGAGGCTGCCGGCACCGGCGGCGCCGTTCGCCACGGCGTGCGCCACGGCCTGCGCGTCGAAATCGAAGGCGACCACCTCGTGGGCTGAGTCGCGGCGGATCCGCGTGACCATGTTGCCGCCCATCTTGCCCAGCCCGACAAAGCCGATCTGCATCAGAGCATCTCCTTGATCTGGGCGTGCAGCGCACGCAGCGCGGTCGCGCTGTCGCCTTGCAGGCGGACGATCTCGGCCGGCAGGTCGTGTGAGCGCAGCGTCTGCAGGTCGCCGAGCGCCTGCGCGTTGCGCAGCGTCTTGAACGAGTAGGGCGCGCCGGGGATCGGGACGTCCTCGTCCCGGTCGCCGATCAGCGACAGGAAGCGACCGGTCTTCGGCCCGCCCTTGTGCAGCTGGCCGGTGGAGTGCAGGAAGCGCGGGCCGTAGCCGAACGTGGTCGCGCGCCTGGTCTGCGCCATCAGCGTCGCGCGCAGCTCCGCAACGGCCTCGTCGAACTCGACCGACGGCGCGACGTAGCCCATCAGCGCGATGTAGCCGCCCGGCTCGCCGCCGGTTAGGAGCTCCTTCAAAGCCTCGGGGGTCGCGTAGGCGACATCGGGCAATGTGCCCGCCGTGAGCACGCGCTTGGTCGCTTTCTTCGCCTCGGCGACATTCGGCTGGTCGAACGGGTTGATGGCGAGCACCCAGCCGGCGACCGCCGTGGCGAACTCCCAGAGGAAGAACAGCCGTCCAAGGTCCTCGGCCCCGTCGACGGTGAGCGTGATCGTCACCTGTCCCGCAGCGGCCAGGGCAGCGACCTGCTCATCGGCCTTCACGTCCGGTCGCTCTGCGTCGCGCAGCTGGACGAATACGCGGTCGTTGCCGTAGGCGCCGGGCGCGAGCAGGGGCTCGTCGGCGACCGGCAGGATGCCGCCGCCATGCTTGCCGGTGCTTTCGGCGACGAGCTGCTCGACCCACAGGCCGAAGCTCGACACCGGGTCGCCGACGACGAACGTCAGCTTGTCGCGCCGGCGGAGCGCGAGCTCACCGATCGCCAGGCCGAGCCACAGGCCGGGGTTCGACGCGGTCGCGTCGAAATGCGCGCACGCCTGCTCGGCGGCACCGGCGCGCGCCAGCAGCGCGTGCAGCGGTGCGCCGATCAGCGCCGCGGGCACGAGCCCGAACAGCGACAGCGCCGAGTAGCGCCCACCGATGTTCGGGTCGTTCTCGAAGATGGCGCGGAAGCCGTGCTTCCTGGCCCGCTCCACGAGCGGGCTTTCCGGGTCCGTGATCGCCACGAAGTGGCTGCCATCCCCGACCAGTTGGTGGAAGTGCTCGAACAGCGACAGGGTTTCGATCGTCCCGCCGGACTTCGACGAGACGATGAACAGCGTGTGCTCGAGGTCGATCTCGCCCTGCACCGCGAGGATCGCGTCGGGGTCGGTCGAGTCCAGCACGTGCAGGTCGAGCGCATCCTCGGGCGCGCCGAACGTCTGCCACAGCACCTCGGGTGCGAGGCTCGAGCCGCCCATCCCGAGCAGCACGGCGTCGGTGAAGCCGTCAGCCTTGGCGAGGCGGGCGAACTGCACGAGCTCGTCGGCGCGTTCGAGCATCGCGTCGCAGATCGTCAGCCAGCCCAGCCGGTCGCCGATCTCCGCGACACCGGGGCCGCCCCACAGTGACTCGTCCTTGGCCCAGACGCGGCGAGCGACGTCTTCGGCGGTCGCCTTCTTGACGCGCTCGGCGACGGCGCCTGCCAGGTCCGCCGGCAGCGTGGCGGCGATCGCCGCCGGGCGGCCGGTGAGGACGGCCTGGCGCGCGCTCTCGATTCCGGCGAGCAGCTTGCTCATCGGCGTGACGAACGCCGCGATGCCCTGCTCGAGCAGCGTCCTGGTGACGTCATCCATGTCGATGCCGGCGTCCTTGAGCGCGGCGAGCGCCCCTGCCGGGTCGAGCTCGGCGCTGCCCGGTTTGATCGCGCCGCGCTCGGCGACGGCGAGCAGCGTCTTCATCGGCATCGTGTTGACGGTGTCCGGCGCGACGAGCTCGTCGACGTACATCGTCTCGACGTAGGCGGGGTTCTTGACCCCGGTCGACGCCCACAGCGGGCGCTGGACGAGCGCACCGTGCTGGGCGAGCTTGGCGAAGCGCTCGCCGTGGAAGATCTCCTTGAAGCGTGCGTAGGCGGCGCGCGCGTTTGCGATTGCGGCAGTGCCGGCGAGCTCGCTGCGGCCGAGCGTCTCGAGCCGCTTGTCGACCTCCGTGTCGACGCGCGAGACGAAGAAGCTGGCGACCGAATGCACGTCGAGCGGGCGTCCCTCTTCGTGGCGGCGTTCCAGCCCGCGGATGTAGGCCTCGGCGATCTGCGTGTACTGCTCGACGCCGAACAGCAGCGTGACGTTGACGTTGATTCCCTCGTAGGTCGCCTGCTCGATCGCCGGCACGCCGGCATCGGTCCCGGGGATCTTGATCATCACGTTCGGCCGGCCCAGGCGCGCCCAGTAGTCGCGGGCCTGGGCCAGCGTGGCCTGCGTGTCGTGTGCGAGGTTGGGTGCCACCTCGAGCGAGACGAAGCCGTCGCGACGGGACTCGTACACCGGACGCAGGACGTCGGCGGCGTCCTGCACGTCGGCGACGGCGATCCGCTCGTAGCAGGCGACCGCGTCGAGTCCCTCGGCGGCCAGCTCCCGGAGCGCCTCGTCGTAGTCGGTCGAGCCGAGGATCGCCTGCTCGAAGATCGCCGGGTTCGAGGTGACGCCGCGCAACGAGTACTCGTCGCGCAGTCGCTCGAGCTCGCCGCTGGCGATCAGGCCGCGGCGAATCTGGTCAAGCCATGGTGCGGTGCCGGCCGCGGCGAGCGCGGCGAGGTTGGCGTTTTCCGTGTGGGGGAGGCTGGCCATCGCTGTGTTCCTCTCGGTGTCTGCCGTCAAGATGCGAGTAGCTCGCGCGCGCGCTCGACTATCGCATCGACGGTGATCCCGAAGTGCCGGTAGACGTCGGCTTCGGGCGCCGAGGCGCCGAACGTGCTCATACCAATGATCGCGCCGCGCTCGCCCACCCAGCGGTCCCAGCCGAGCGGGCTCGCCGCCTCAACCGCGATGCGCGGCATCCCGACGGGGCCGAGGATCGCCTCACGGTCGCTTCGCGACCGTTCGGCGAAGCGATCGACGCAGGGCATCGAGACCACGCGTACCAACACGCCCTCGTCGCTCAACTGCTCGGCTGCTTGCAGGCACAGCGAGACCTCGGAGCCGGTGCCGATCAGGACGAGCGCCGGCGGCCCGTCGGGGTCGCGCAGGACGTAGCCGCCGCGGTCGATCGCGTCGTCGGGTATCGACTCGGGGGCCAGCACCGGAAGGCTCTGGCGTGACAGCGCGAACACGGTCGGCGTGTGCGTAGCGCGCAGCGCGAAGCTCCACGCCAGTGCTGTCTCGTGCGCATCGGCCGGCCGCACGACGTTGACGTTCGGCGTCGCGCGCAGGGCCGCCAGCTGCTCGATCGGCTGGTGCGTCGGTCCGTCCTCGCCGACGCCGATCGAGTCATGGGTGTAGAGGAAGATCGTCGGCAGCTCCATCAGCGCGGCGAGGCGCACAGCACCCTTCATGTAGTCGGAGAAGATCAGGAATGTCGCGCCGTAGGCGCGCAGCCCGCTGAGCACGAGGCCGTTGGCGATCGCGCCCATCGCGTGCTCGCGAATACCGAAGTGCAGGTTGCGAGCGTCGTAGCTGCCGCGCTCCACACTGCCGCCGCCGTCGATCAGCGTGAGGTTGGATGGCGCAAGGTCCGCCGAGCCGCCGACGAGGCTGGGTACGAGGCCGGCGGCCACCTGCAGAACCGTCTGGGAGGCCTTGCGCGTCGCGATCTTCGTTCCCGGCTCGAAGCGGGCCAGCAGACCGCTCGGCAACTTCGGCACGCGCCGCGCAAAGATGTCCTCCAGCTCGGCCGCCAGGTCCGGATGGGCTTGCGCGTAGGCGCTGCGGCGGACCTCCCATTCGCGCTGCGCCGCCTCGCCGGTGGGGGTGCTCGCACGGAAGTGCTCGAGCGCCTCACGCGGGACGAGGAACGGCGGCTCGGTGGGCCAGCCGTAGGCCTCCTTGGTCAGGCGGACCTCCTCCTCGCCGAGCGCTGAGCCGTGCGCCTCGGCGCTGTCGTGCTTGTGCGGCGAGCCCGGCGCGATGTGGGTGCGGCAGATGATCAGCGACGGCCGGTCGGCGACGGCGTTCGCCGCGCGGGCGGCGGCCTCGACGGCGGCGACCGAGAGATCCTCGCCCAGGCGCGTCACGTGCCAGCCGTAGGCCTCGTAGCGGGCGCCGACGTCCTCGCTGAACGACAGCGCGGTGTCCCCCTCGATCGAGATGTGGTTGTCGTCGTAGAAGGCGATCAGGCGTCCGAGTCCGAGGTGCCCGGCGAGCGAGCAGGCCTCCGCGGAGATCCCCTCTTCGAGGTCGCCGTCAGAGGCGATCGTGAAGGTGCGGTGATCGATCAGCTCGTGACCCGGCCGGTTGTAGCGCGCCGCGAGCATGCGTTCGGCGAGCGCCAGGCCGACGCAGTTGGAGATGCCCTGGCCGAGCGGCCCGGTGGTCGCCTCGATGCCCTGCGCATGGCCGTATTCGGGGTGTCCTGCGCAACGTGAGCCGAGCTGGCGGAACTGCTTGAGGTCTTCCAGCTCGAGCCCGTAACCGCACAGGTAGAGCGTCGAGTAGAGCAGCATCGAGGCGTGCCCGCAGGAGAGCACGAAGCGGTCCCGGTTCGGCCAGGCGGCATCGGCCGGGTTGTGGCGCATGACGCGGGTGTAGAGCGTGTAGGCGATCGGCGCGAGCGCCATCGGGGTGCCCGGATGGCCTGAGTTCGCCTTCTGGACGGCATCCATCGAAAGCGTGCGGATCGTGTTGATGCACAGCTCGTCGAGATCGTTGGCGGGAGTGGACGGGGTCATCTCGCCTCTTTCGTGTGATCGAGCCGTCAGAGCTCGCTGCGGGCTAGCAGCGCGGCCCCGCGGACGCCTGCCTTTGGTCCCGAGCGTGCTATCCGGATCTCGGTTTGCGTGCCGACGCCGTCGAGCACGTACTCTTTCGCCGCTTCGCGGATCGGCGCGATGAGCAGCTCCCCGGCTGCGGAGACGCCGCCGCCGATCGCGACGACCTGCGGATCGAAGGTGTTGATCGCGTTGGCGACGGCGACGCCGATGCGGCGCCCGAGCGTGTTGAGCACCGCGAGCGCGATCGGGTCGCCCTCGCGTCCGGAGCTGACGGCGTCCGGGCCGGCGAGCGTCACGCGTCCTTCGAGCGTGCGCGCGAGCAGCGAGTCCGGGTGGGCGGCTGCGGCGTCGCGCGTCAGGCGGTCGAACGCATGGCCGTTGGTGAGCGCTTCGAGCGAGCCGGGCTGGGGGAAGTGGTTCTGGGCAGGGGGGATCGACTCGTCGATCCCGATCAGGCAGTGGCCGAGCTCGCCGGCGGCGCCGGTGGCTCCGCGGTAGGGGCGCCCGCCGATTACGATCCCGGCGCCGACGCCGGTGCCGATCGTCAGCATCACGAGGTGCTCGACATCGAGCACGCCGTTGTTGTCGTGCGCTTCGGCGAGCGCCGCGACGGTCGCGTCGTTGTCGACGAACGTCGGCGCGCCGAACTCGGCCTCGAGCACGTGGCGCAGCGGCACATCGCGCAGCGGGATGTTGACGCTCGCCCGCACGCGACCCGTCGCGAACTCGATGACGGATGGGATCCCGATGCCAACGGCGATCAGCTGCTCGTCCACGACGAGCTCACGCACCGACTCCACGATCTGCGCGACCAGGGCATCAGAGCTCGAGATGTCGGTCCGGCGGAGCGACGGCTCACCCAGCACCCCGTCCCGCATCGCTGCAGCCGAGACTTTCGTCCCGCCGACGTCGACGCCGACGATCATCCCGCTCATCGACTGGAAATGCTGGTCGGTGGCATGCTCCGCAAGCTATCAGGAGCGCCACGCGGTGACGAGCCTCATCGCGCGCAGTGCCGCCGGCCTCGCGACGCCTACAGCTCGCTGCGCGCCAGCAGTGCGGCCCCGCGGACGCCCGCGTGCGCTCCGGAGCGTGCCAGACGGATCTCGGTTTGCGTGCCGACGCCGTCGAGGACGTACTCCTTCGCCGTCTCGCGGATCGGCGCGACGAGCAGCTCGCCGGCTGCGGAGATGCCGCCGCCGATCGCAACGACCTGCGGGTCGAACGTGTTGATCGCGTTGGCGACGGCGATGCCGATGCGGCGTCCGAGCATGTTGAGAACCGCCAGCGCCAGCGGGGCGCCTTGCTGTGCTGCGCTCACGACATCGGGGCCGGCGAGGCTCGTCTGCCCGTTCAGTGTCTGGGCGAGGGGCGAGTCCGGGTGGGCGGCGGCGGCGGCGCGCGACAGTCGGTCGAGCGCCTGGCCGTTGGCGAGGATCTCCAGCGAGCCGGGTTGGGGGAACGTGCCGGTGGCACGGGGGACCAGGTGGTCGACCGCGATCAGCGTGTGACCGATCTCTGCTGCCGCGCCGGTGGCGCCGCGGTAGGGGCGCCCGCCGATCACGATTCCGCCGCCGACGCCGGTTCCGACTGTGAACATCACGAGGTGCTCGACATCGAGCACGCCGTTGGCGTCGTGCGCCTCGGCGAAGGCTGCGACCGTTGCGTCGTTGTCGACAAACGTCGGCGCGCCGAACTCGGCCTCGAGCACCTGGCGCAGTGGCACGTCTCGCAGCGGAATGTTGACGCTCGAGCGCACCCGGCCTGTCGCGAACTCGACAACCGACGGGATTCCAACGCCGACGGCGAGGATCTGCTCGCCCTTGACGAGGTCATGAACCGCGCCAACGATCTGCGCGACGAGGCGCTCAGCAGTCGATGTGTCGGTAGCGCAAAGCTGCGGCTCGCCCAGCTGTCCGTCGCGCATCGCGGCGACCGACACCTTCGTCCCGCCCACATCAACGCCAACAATCAGCCCGCTCATCGAGCGGGGATGCTCATCCGTGGCACTCGGCGCAAACTATCAGGAGCCGCGCGCGGGGGGGTGCACCGCGCTGCGCCAAGCCGCCAAAGTGGACCGCGGGCCTGGACGAATGAACGACTGGCGCGCCTCGCGCCGGGGCTCAGCTGGGCGCTTCCGCGCCTCCGGCCAGGGTCCCGCCCGCGGTTGCCCCGGACGCGCCGGTCGCGCCGGTCGCGCCGGTCGCTCCGGTCGCGCCGGTGCTCCCTGAGGGTCCCGTGCTTCCGCCTGGGTACCAGTTGGTTGGCGCGATCTTCTTGCCGACCTGCGCGACGTAGCCGACGTTGATAGTCGCGAGGACGCCGAGCGCGCGGGCGGTCGCATACGTGAGATCGAACGTGGCGCCGTTCGCGTAGGGACCGCGATCGATCACCGGCACGGTGATCGTCCGGCCGTTGTAGTCGAGCGTGATCGGTGTCCCGCACGGCAGCGTGCGATGGGCGACACCGAGGATGTGCTTGGTGAGCGTCTGGCCGCACGCGGTGCGATGGCCATAGAAGCCTGGGCCGTACCAGGTCGCGATCACCTTCACGAAGACATCGAGCGTCGTCTCGGGCGTGCTGACGGACGAGCTCGCCGAGGTGAGGGCCCCACTCACGACCCGCGTCGTGAACTGCCCGTTCCCAGTCGTCCGCCATGGAATCGCGAACGATCCGTCGGCGCCGACAGTCGCGTTCGCGACGGCTACCCAGACACCCGCCTTCTGCTCCACCTCGAGCGACACCGGCTGTCCGGCGTCCGCTTGGGAGAGCATTCCTTCGGCGGTCGTCACCTTGCCGCGGACCACGTTCGCCGGGACGAAGGTGATCGTGCCTGCGGTGCTGCCGACGGTGGGCGATACGGGTGTGCCGGCCGGGCTGCTGGCTGCCGCGGTTCCGCCGTTGCTCGCTGCGGCGCTGCTCGCCGTTGCCGCGGCGAGCAGGCAGACGCCGAGGCCCCAAGCCAGCCAACGAATCGCTATGTGCAAGCGCACCATGCAGTCACTCCGGTTAGCCGTTGCCTACGGGGTGAGCTGTCGGGCTCGCGCTTTCGCGCTACCACCTGATACGCCGGTGGATTCGCCCCCGCGAAGAAGGTCTTCGCACTGGGTCCCCCGCTCATGCCGTGCTGGCACGTCACGATTGGGCGTGGCAGCGCGAGTATATGTGAAGGGGCGGCGCGTGTAAAGGCAAGCGCGCGTGCAATCCTCCATGAGCGCGTGCAACTTTGAAACCTCTGGACGCGTTGTACGTACTAACAACGAGAGAATCCCTGCAGAATGCGACTCGCGAGCCGAAGGAGCCGATTGGGGAGCGTGGAAAGATCGATCTGGGCCCGGCAGAACGGGCCAATACCGAGTCTCCACGTTGACTACACAAAGTAAAGCACGTAGAATTCGGGGCACACGTTTGAGCATCAGGACCCGGCTGCTCGCCGGATCCCGCTGATTCGAGCGCCCCTCCTTGAGACCATCGCAGTCGGACCGGCCCCGAGTGGCCGCAGGGCGCCTGCAGGACGGAAACGGAAACACATGTCAGTAGCGGAATTTCAAGAGCTCGAAGAGGTCAAGAGCCTCATCACGAAGGGCCAGCAGGTTGGCGTCCTCACGTACGCCGAGATCCAGGGCGCCATAGCGGAGCTGGACATGGACGAGTCCGACGTCGAGGAGCTGCACGGCTTCCTCGAGCGGTCGGAGATCGAGCTTGTCGAGGACATCGATCCGGCGACTGCTGCTGGATCCGAGGTCGAGCGCGCGCCCGACAAGCGGGGTCGTCGCAAGGCCAAGACGGCACTGGACCTCAAGCCGGACATGACGACCGACTCGCTGCAGCTGTTCCTCAAGGACATCGGGAAGGTTCGCCTGCTCACGGCGCAGGAGGAAGTGGACCTGGCCAAGCGCATCGAGCGCGGCGACCTCGATGCCAAGCAGAAGATGGTCGAGTCCAACCTCCGCCTGGTCGTCTCGATTGCGAAGAACTACCGCAACCAGGGCCTGCCGTTCCTCGACCTGATCCAGGAAGGGACGCTCGGTCTCGTCCGTGCAGCGGAGAAGTTCGACTACCGCAAGGGCTTCAAGTTCTCGACCTATGCGACGTGGTGGATTCGCCAGGCGATCGCGCGCGCGCTGGCCGACAAGGCACGCACGATCCGCATCCCGGTGCACGTCGTCGAGAAGCTCAACAAGATCGGGCGTGCCGAGCGCAAGCTCGTCACTGAGCTCGGCCGCGAGCCGACGCCGGAGGAGATCGCCGAGGTCACCGGCATCGATCCCGAGGAGGTCGACTCGATCAAGCGGTCCGCACAGGCGCCGATCTCGCTCGAGAAGCCGGTCGGCGACGAGGAGGAGTCGGAGTTCGGGCAGTTCATTGCTGACGAGCGTGCCGAGTCTCCCTATGAGCGCGCTGCCGAGATCCTCACCAAGGAAGCGCTGCGCGAGGCGCTCGAGAACCTGTCCTACCGCGAGCGTCGTGTGCTCGAGCTCCGCTACGGACTCGGCGGCGAGCACCCGCGGACGCTCGACGAGGTCGGACGGACGTTCAACGTCACGCGCGAGCGGATCCGCCAGATCGAGAATCAGTCGCTGAAGAAGCTGCAGAACCTCGCCGAGGCGCAGAAGCTTCGCGACGTCGCGTAGCGGGCCGATCACCCGGCTTTGGCCGAGTGTGCGAGGCTCGCCTGGACGCGCATCGGCTGCTCGTCCAGAGGTCCAGGTGACCGGGTGTTGCTATCAACCTCGGTCTCGCAGGCGTCGATCCAGTATTAGCCGTGATCGACATCGAAAAGGTTCTCTGCGCTCTCGTCGCGTGCGACGGGTCTGATCTGCACCTCAAGGTGGGGTCGGTTCCGCTTGCACGCATCGATGGCGTGCTCGGGCCCCTGCTCACCGATGAGTGGCCGGTGCTCGAGCCGGCCGACACCGAGGCCGCGGTCAAGGCCCTGCTGAAGGGCACCGGGCGTTACCCCGACTTCGATGCGGAGCACGAGATCGATCTCTCGCATGACATCCCCGGCGTCGCACGCTTCCGGATCAACGCGTTCTGCCAGCGCGGCTACATCTCGATCGTCGCGCGCGCGATCCCCCATCGCATTCGCACGATCGAGGAGCTGATGCTGCCGCCGGTCATCACGGAGCTCGCTGAGGAGACACGGGGGATCATCCTCGCCACCGGAACCACGGGATCTGGCAAGTCGACGACGCTTGCGGCGATGATCGACCACATCAACCGGACGCGCGCCGCACACATCGTCACGATCGAGGACCCGATCGAGTTCGTCCATGAGGACCATCTGTCGATGATCAGCCAGCGTGAGGTTGGCCTCGACACAGCCTCGTTCAAGCGCGCGCTGCGACGCGTGCTGCGCCAGGATCCTGACGTCATCCTGATCGGTGAGATGCGCGACGAGGAGACGGTCGCGACGGCGATCTCGGCGGCCGAGACGGGACATCTGGTGTTCTCGACGATCCACACCGTCGATGCGGCCGAGTCGATCAACCGCATGCTCGACTTCTTCCCGACGCATCAGCACAAGCAGGTTCGCTCGATGCTCGCGGGCACGCTCAAGGGAGTCGTCTCGCAGCGACTCCTCCCAGCCGCTGTCGGCGGCCGCATCGCGGCCTGCGAGGTGCTCCGGATGACCGGCCGCGTGCGCGACGTCATCCGCGACCCGACGCAGACAACCGACCTCAGCGAGGTAATCGCCGAAGGCAGCTACTACGGCATGCAGACATTCGATCAGGCGCTGCTTGCGCACGTCCTGGCAGGCCGCGTGCGGGTCGATGACGCGCTCGCCGCCGCCTCCAGCCCACACGACTTCAAGTTGATGCTCGACGCCGAGGGCGACGCGGCGCCGCAGGAAAAGACGGCGAAGCCGAAGCCGACTCCGGTGCGCTCGTCGGAGCGCGAGCCGGAGCGGGAGCCTGCTCCGCCGCTCGCGCTGGTCAGCTGACCGATACGGCGCTCGCGGTCGGTTCGCCCGGGCAGCGCGCGACGCGGCGCAAGGCGCTTGTCGGCGGTTAGGTGCCGAGCTGCTTCAGTTGGTAAAGTTTTGGGGCATGTCAGTTGACGACACCTGCCCGGTATGCCACACCGCTGAGCTCGTCTGTGGCAAGTGGACGCTGCTGCTCGTGCGCGACCTCGCCGCGGGGCGCAGCCGCTTCTGCGAGTTGGAGCGCTCGCTCGCCGGAATCAGCCCGCGAACGCTGTCGCTGCGGTTGCGCGCGCTCGAGGAGGACGGCATCGTCGAGCGGCACACCTACCCGGAAGTTCCGCCGCGCGTCGAGTACTCGCTGACCGAGAAGGGCCACGATCTGCTGCCGATCATCGACAGCATGCGCGACTACGGTCGCCGCTGGCTGTGCGAGGAGATCTCGCACGCGCCCTCGGTCGGCGACCGCGTAGCAGCCTAGCTGCAAGCGGCGCTGCGCAGCGCAGGAGGCTCGGCGTCCTGCGCGAAACGCGTTGCATGCGCTCCGGTCAGCTGCACTCCACGCTGCACGCCTTTGTGGCTGAGGCCGCCCAGCTGCTCGCGGCGGCGATCGCGCGTGGCGAGGAGGTTGGCTTCGAGGTGGTCCAGGAGCACGCTCGCATGCACCGCCCGGCGCTGTACTGCTACCGCCCACTCACGGGCGAGTTCATCGGCCGTCAATGGGCGTCGCTGCGCACGAGCCCGAACGCCGGCGCGGCGCTCGAAGAGCTGGCGGGGATCGCTGGCCTGCAGAACTACCTCGAGGCCCACGCGCTGGCAGCCGGCGATGACGGGCGTTGCGAGATCGCCGAGGTGGCTCTGCGCTGCTTCCTGACGCGTGTCTTCGATGGCTGCGACTCGACCTTCGCGCTGCTGCCGGAACGCTTCGAGCCGGCGTACCGCGAGCTGCACGAGAACGCGGTCGAGCAGCACACGGAGCTCGCAGTGCTTGGTCTGCTGCGTGGCGTGATGACCACTGCCAAGGAGATCTCGCTCGGCGAAGGCATCCTGCTGGCGCCGCTGGAGCGGCTCGGGCTGGTTCCCCCGGATCCGGCCTGGGTGCGCGACGACCGGCCGTCGCTTGTCGTCGCGATCGACCCCGGAGACGGGCCCGACGCTGTGGAGCACGCGCTCGGACGGATTCGCGACCTCCACACCACGCTGCGGCTGTACGCCGGCGGCATCTCGCTCGCGCCGCTCGCATGGATCCATGCCGAGGCTTCGGAGTGGCGCGCGCTGCCGCTGCCGGCGAGCGGGCGCAGCGACGGGAAGGTGGTGCTGGTGGCGGAGCAGGAGGAGGAGCTGCGGGCATTCTGTGCGCTCATCGCGCGGCGCCGGCCGAGCGAGGGCGAGGCGGCGTGGGCGCTGTCACGCTTCGAGCTCGGCTGCGAGCGCGCCGAGCCGCTCGATGGTCTCACCGATCACCTGCTCGCGCTGCGTGTGCTGCTCGAGCCTGAAGGGGAGCGCAGCGGCCGGCTGGCGGGGCGCGTTGCCGCGCTCTGCGCCCCGGCGGCAGAGCGCGCCGAGATGGCTGCGCGGATCACGCGTGCGATCGCCCTGGAGCAGACGGTGATCAGCGGTGCTGACCGTCCCAGCGACGCTCACCTCCTCGCCGCGGAGGTCGAGGACCGGCTGCGCGCAGTGCTTCGCGACGTGATCTGCGGTCATCTGCGAGGCGACCTCAGCGCCCTGGCCGACGCGCTGATCTACGCGCCGGACGCCGACGCGCAAGCCGGTCAAGACTTCCGCGTCAGCCGGCGGGCCCCGGCAAGCTCGTTCGCGTCCGATCTGTTCGCGACACCACGTCCGCCGGTGCACGACGGCCCGATCGATGACACGGTATTCGAGCCGCCGACCACCGAGCTCGAAGTGGCGCCGCCGCTGCGGCCCGGCTTTCGCCCGGCCTGAGCGGCCGGCGCAACGGCGATGCAGGATTCCCTGCGCGCCGTGCGAATAACGCGGCGTGCCGGTCTCCGCTCAGCATCGTAGGCTCCCGTGAGTCCCGTTCGGATCATCGCGTTCGCCAACCAGAAGGGTGGCGTCGCGAAGACCACGACGACGCTCAACCTTGCCGCCGCGTTCGCCGAGGCAGGCCATCGAGTGCTGTGCGTCGACATGGACCCGCAGGGCAATCTGACGATGTCCCAGGGGATCGATCCGGACACCCTGGAACGCTCGATGTACGACGTGCTCGTGCATCAGCTCTCGATCCGCGAGGTGATTCGCAAGCGCGAGGTGGATGTCGCGTGCGCGTCGATCGACCTTGCCGGCGCGGAGATCGCGATGTCGTCCCAGATCGGCCGCGAGCGCGCGCTCGAGCGGGCGCTCGTGCCAATCGCCGACGACTACGACTTCATCTGCATCGACACGCCACCAAGCCTCGGCCTGCTGACGATCAACGCTCTGACGGCCGCACACAAGGTGATCGTCCCGGTCCAATGCGAGTATCTCTCGATGCGTGGCCTGATCCAGCTGCAGAACACGCTGTCGATGATCCGCGAGAACCTGAACCCGAACGTGGTCATCGAGGGCATCCTGCCCACGCTCGTGGACTCGCGCACGATCCACGCCAAAGAGGCCATCGAGATCCTCGAGGAGAACTTCGGCGACCGCGTGTTCGCCTCGCGCATCCGCAAGACCGTGCGCTTCGCGGAAGCGCCGGTGAAGGGGATGTCGGTGCTGCGCTACGACCCGGACGGGACGGCTGCGCAGTCGTATCGAGACCTGGCGAAGGAGGTCCTCAATGGCCGGGCCTAGCAAGCGCGCGAGCATGCGTGAGGGACCGCTCGCGGCACTCTTCCTCAAGACCGACCAAGACGGCATGCAGGCCGCACTGCCGGGCCCCGTCGATGACGTGCCAGTCGCCGGCGAGGTGACGGCGCCCGCGCGCGGCCGGCGTGCGCACAAGCACGCTGTCGGCGACTCGGCGCTGCCCACTCCGCAGGATCGTCTGCGCGAGGCCTTCAGCTCCGAGATCCCGTCTGACATGCTCGAGATCCGCGCGTCCGCGCCGGGCCGCGAGCGCGGCCGCCGCGATGAGCCTTCGGCGGCTCACCCCGCCGCGAACCGTCGTGAGCTCGGTCGGCCATGCCTGCGCGTCGTCGGCGTTGGCGGTGCGGGCGTGAACGCCGTCAACCGGATGATCGAGGCCGAGGTCGCTGGCGTCGAGTTCATCGCGATCAACACCGATGTCCAATCACTCCAGCAATCGACGGCCGCCGTCACGCTGCACATCGGTGCGCAGGTGACCCGCGGGCTCGGCTCCGGCGCGAACGCTGCCGTCGGCCGCCAGGCGGCGATCGAGGACTACGACGACATCAAGGCGCTGCTCAAGGGCTCCGACATGATCTTCATCGCGGCCGGCGCCGGCGGCGGCACGGGCACCGGCGGGGCACCGGTCGTGGCGCGCATCGCCCGTGAGATCGGCGCGCTCACCGTCGGCATCGTCACCAAGCCGTTCGGCTTCGAGGGCAGCCGGCGTGCCAGCCAGGCCGACCTCGGCATCGAGGATCTGGCTGGCGAGGTCGACACCTTGATTGTCGTTCCCAACAACCGGCTGCTGGCCGTGCTCGACAAGAAGACCTCGATGGTCGACGCTTTCTCGGTCGCTGACGATGTGCTGCGTCAAGGCGTCCAGGGAATCGCCGACCTGGTCACGCTCCCCGGCCTGATCAACCTCGACTTCGCCGACGTGCGCACGGTGATGTCCAACGCCGGCAGCGCGCTGCTCGGCATCGGCATGGGCATCGGTGATTCGCGTGCGGTTGACGCAGCGATGACGGCTGTCGCCTCGCCGCTGCTGGAGACCTCGATGGACGGAGCCCGCCAGATCCTGCTCTCGATCACAGGTGGGGACAGCCTGTCGCTGTGGGAGGTCAACGAGGCGGCAAAGGCCGTGAGCCAGGCGGCGCACCCCGACGCGAACATCATCTTTGGCGCGATGGTCGATGAGAAGCTCTCAGACCAAGTGTGGGTCACCGTCGTGGCCACCGGCTACGGTGACGCTCCTCGACCGCGCCCGCCACAGATCGACGCACCCGAAGGTGAGCCGCGGATCCATCGGGCGACCCCGCAGCGGCCCCGGTCCCGGGCCGCGCAGGCGATCGGCGAGATCCACGTACCCGAGTTTGCGCCGCCCCGCTGAGGGCGGCGGTTGGTCTGGGGTTTCAGCGCAAGGCGGGGGGTGCTTGCCGGGGCTGGCTCGGCAAGCACCGTCCGGAGCTCAACGGCTCGCGCGCCGCAGCGAGACCGCGAGCGCCGCGAGCACCGTCGCCGGCAACAGCCACCAAGCCGTGACTCCGGCCGCCTGGAGGGCCGCGGTGCCACCGAGGCCGCCAACCACCGCCACGGCCAGCGCGGGATCCTCGCCGAGCAGGAAGTCATAGAGAAACGCCGGCAGGCCGCGAAGCGCTCTCATGCTCCGGAGGCGGCTTCCCGGGTCGCAGCGTCGAGCGATTGGCGGGCGTGGCGCCGGCGGAGGCTTGCCACCATCGCCAGTGAAGTCACGAACACCAGGGCGATCAGCCCGACGATCGAGATGTCGGAGCCGGGCCAGTGCGCTCCGGCGCCCTCGGCGCCCCAGAATGTCCCGAACGACGTCAGCATCACGCCAACGCCGTACTTCAGCGTGTTCTCCGGGACACGGGCGAGCGGCGCGCGCACCGCCGCTCCGGCAGCGGCCACGAGCAGGATCGCGGCGAGCGCCGCGAGCACGGCGATCCCTACGGCGTGCTGGCTCTCGCCGAAGCTCACCACGATGAGCGCGACCTCGAGCCCCTCCAGCAGCACCCCCTTGAAGCTCACCGTGAAGCCGACGGCGTCGATGCCGGACCCCCGGCGCTCACCCTCGCGCAGCGCATCGACTTCGCGTGCGAAGATCGCGTCCTCGTCGTGGAGCGCGCGCAACCCGCTCGCGCGCAGGATCGCCTTGCGCAGCCACTGCAGGCCAAACACCAGCAGCAGCGCGCCGACGAGGAGCCGCAGCGCACCGATCGGCAGCGTCGTCAGCGCCGGTCCGAGCGCCGCGACCAGCGCGGCGAGGGTCGCCAGTGCCGCGCCGACGCCGATCCACGCCGAGCGCCAGCCTCGCGTGAGGCCAGCGGCCAGCACGATCGTGACGGCCTCGACGCCCTCGACTGCGCAGGCGGCGAAGACGGCGATGCAGAGGAGAACCTCGCGGCTCATCGGGGCCCGGCGATCGCGCCGCGCTCAGCCACTAGCCGAAGCGCACGCGGCCGTTGGAGCGCGCCCGCGCCTGCGCGCGGTCCACGAACTCGAGCCGCTTGAGCGCGGCCCGCAGCAGCCGCGCGAGCAGCCGCAGCCGCGCGTTCTCCGAGCGCAGCTCGAGCAGGCGCTGCTTCGCCTGCAGGCCGAACTCGACGGTTGCCGCCATCTCGTAGGCCGACATCGCTGACAGTGCGTCGGTCTCGGGGGCCTCGTCGGTGGCTGCGAGAACCAGCGTGCCGTAGCTCTCATGCGCGGCACGGATCGCCGTCCCGTCCGGGGTCTCTTCGCTGTCGAGAACCCATTCGATCGTGCCGGCGGGGTAGGCGAGCGTGTCGTCACGCTCGACCAACCGGAACGGCCGCGTTGCCCGCGCGAGGATGTTCAGCCGTCCGTCCTCCATGCGCTCGAGCACGCGGTCGATCTCGCAGGCGCAGCCGACGACCTTGAGCTCATCGTCGGCGAGCCAGACGATGCCGAACTCGCTCTCCCGCTCGAGGCATTCGTCGATCATCGTGCGGTAGCGCGCCTCGAAGATATGCAGGCGGATCTGCTCGCTCGGCAGCGCCACCAGCGAAAGCGGGAACAGCGGGAAGCCGTGTTCGACCAGCGGAGCCATCGTGACGTACTGTAATCCTCACCCCGCCGCCTCCGGGCTTGGATGAGCGCCGGCACGGTGGCATGATTGCCGGCGCATGGCGGCGTCGAACCTCGCCAGACGCCTGCTCGCTGGCGACGCCCGCGCGCTCGCGCGCGCGATCACGCTCGTCCAGGACGACGACCCGGCCGGCTGGGCGCTCGTCCGTGAGGTCTACCCAAAGACGGGGCGCGCGGCGATCGTCGGCATCACGGGTCCGCCCGGCTGCGGCAAGTCGACCCTGATCGGAGCGCTGACCCGGCATCGCCGCGCTGCTGGGCGCACCGTCGCCGTTCTGTCGGTCGACCCGACATCGCCGTTCACCGGCGGCGCCGTGCTCGGCGATCGGATCAGGCTCGCGGAGCACTTCCTCGACGCCGGCGTGTTCATCCGCTCGATGGCCAGCCGCGGAGCGCTCGGCGGACTGGCGCCGGCGGCGCTGCAGGCGACGCTGCTGATGGACGCCTCGGGCAAGGACGACATCTTCGTCGAGACGGTGGGCGTCGGACAGGCCGAGGTCGACGTCATCGATCACGCCGACACGGTGGTGCTCGTGCTGGTCGGGGGGGCGGGGGACTCGATCCAGGCGCTGAAGGCGGGGGTGCTGGAGATCCCCGACGTGATCGTCGTCAACAAGGCCGACCACGCCCTGACGGGCTCGATGGTGCGCGAGCTTCGCGGCGTGCTGTCGCTCACACCCCCGGACGGCTGGCCGGTGCCGGTGCTCACGACGCAGGCCACGGACGGCCTCGGGATCGACGGGTTGGTCGAGCAGATCGACGCTCACCGCGCCTGGCTGGCGGATTCGGGCCAGCTCGCAGCGCGGCGCGAGCGCAGCCTGCGACGCGAGGTGCTAGCGCTGGCGGCCGCGCGCATCCGCCGCGACCTGGAAGACCAACTGCTTGACAATGACGAGTCCCGTCGCCTGCTCGCCGACGTCCTTGCCCGCCGCGTCGACCCCACAACCGCCGCCAGGTCGCTCAGCGAAGGCGCCCGCGGAGCGGGCCCTGAGCGTTAGCTCCGCCGCGCGACGAAGCGCAGCGCCGACCAGGTTTCGTCGATCGCGCAGACCTTGTTGTCGACGAGCCCGCTCGCAAGGCCGATGTCGCGGACGACGGTGTCGCTGAGGTCGGTTGCGAGGGCAGAGCTCTGCTTTGGCCAGGCGATCCAGATCGCGCCGCGCTCCTCGCGCGCTCTCAGCAGCGCCCCCAGCCGGCGCTCGAGCGCGCGCCGCGAGTCCGCGAAGCAGACGATCACATCGAAGCGGCCGCCGAGACGGTGGGCGATCACCGCCCCCTCCAGCTGCGCGTCAAAGCCCGCGGGAGCGTCGAGCGTGGCAACGCGGGCGCCCGCTTGCACCCCGAGCTTGCGCGCCAGCGGCGTGCCCGAGTACCCAGCCTCGCCAGTCAGTGCTGCGCGGAGGCCAGTTCCACGAGCAGCCGTACGCCGAACCCGGAGCCACCCTTCTCGGCGTAGGGGCGGCCGAGATCCCAAGCCGTTCCTGCGATGTCGAGGTGAGCCCAGGGCGTCTCGGCGGCAAAGCGGGCGAGGAACTCGGCGGCGGTGATCGAGCCGGCCTTGCCACGCTCCGGCGCGTTGTTGAGGTCGGCGTAGGTGCCCTTGACGAGCTTGGAGAACTCCTCGTGCAGCGGCATCCTCCAGACGAGCTCGCCGGTCGCCTCCGCCGCAGCCTGAACCTCCGCTGCCCAGGCGTCGTCGTTGCTCATCAGGCCGGCGTAGGTCGAGCCGAGCGAGACGACGATCGCGCCGGTCAGCGTCGCCAGATCGACCAGGCGCTCCGCGCCCTCGCCGATCGCGTGCGCCAGGCAGTCGGCCAGCACGAGCCGCCCTTCGGCGTCGGTGTTGTTGATCTCGACGGTCACGCCGCTCAGCGTGCGCACGATGTCGCCGGGCTTGACGGCGCGTCCGCTAGGCAGGTTCTCGGTCGCGCCGACCACAGCCACGACCTTCACCGGGAGGCGCAGCGCCGCGATCGCGCCGACCGCCTCGATCACCGCGGCACCACCCGACATGTCGAACTTCATCTCGTCCATCGCCGCCGCCGGCTTGATCGAGATGCCGCCGCTGTCGAAGGTGACCGCCTTGCCGACAAACCCGAGCACCGGGCCCTTCGCGCCAGGCCCCTTGTAGTGCAGCGTGATCAGCGCCGGCTCCTGCTCGCTGCCCTGGCTGACCGCGGCGAACGCTCCCATCCCGCGGGCGATGATCTGCTTGCGGCCTTCGACGTTCGCCTTGACGCCGGCATGCTCGGCGGCGAGGGCCTTGGCGCGCGCCGCGAGATCCGTCGGCGTCATGTCGTTGCCCGGAGTGTCCTGCAGCGTGCGAGTTGCGTTCACGGCACGGGCGATCACCGTGGCGCGCTCGACGGCGGCGCCGTGGTCGCCAGCCGCACAGATCGTGAGGGCCTTCAGCTCCGTTTCGCGCTCGGAGGGGTCCTCGTCCGCCGTCTTGTAGCGGTCGAAGCGGTACGACGCGAGCACTGTTCCCTCGACGAGCGCGCCGATGATGGCGTCGCTGCTGCCCGCCGGTGCCTCCCAGCACAGCGCGCTCGCGCCGAGCGAGCTCGCAAGCTTCGCCGCCTTGGCTGCACAGACCCGCGCCCGCTCGCCATCGAACTGCTCGCGCGGTCCGAGGCCAGCGATCAGGAACCGGCGCGAGTGCAGGTGGGTGTGCGCGAGCGAGCCGTGAGCACGCTTGGCCTCACCAGAATCGATCAGCGCCTGCAGCTCCGGCAGCGAGGCGTCGTCGCCTTCGAAAACACCGATGACGATCGTGTCGGCGGCAGTGTCGGTCGGCGCGCTGCGCGAAGATCGGATGTCCATGGCGTGAGCGAGGATAGCGCCGCAGCAGGCGTGCAGCCGGCGTGTGCCGCCGGCGGGCGCTCCGTAGAATGCGCGGCGCGCGCCACCGCAGCTCGTGGTTGCGCCGTCAACATGTGTGCGTCACTCCCCGAGTCCAAGATCCGCGTTGTCGTGGCCAAGCCGGGTCTCGACGGTCACGATCGCGGCGCGAAGATCATCGCGCGGGCGCTGCGCGATGCGGGCATGGAGGTCATCTACACGGGCTTGCACCAGACGCCCGAGCAGATCGTCGAAACGGTGATCCAGGAGGATGCCGACGCCATCGGGCTGTCGATCCTGTCCGGTGCGCACATGACGCTCGTGCCACGCGTCATCGAGCTGCTGCGTGACCGCGGCGCCGAGGACGTCCTCATCACGCTCGGCGGGACGATCCCGGTTGATGACATCGCTGTGCTCAAGGGGCTCGGCGTGGCGGAGGTCTTCACGCCCGGCGCGCCGACCAGTGCAGCGGTCGACTTCATTCGCGCCGGCGTGAGCGCGCGGCGATGAACGCCACGTGAAGATCTGCGTGCTGGTCAAGGAGGTGCCTGACGGCGCGGTGCCCAAGCGCATCGACGCCGCGACGGGGCGCATCGATCGAAGCGGCGAGCGAGCGTTGAACCCCTACGACACGCACGCGATCGAAGCGGCGCTGGCGATCAGGGAGGCGGGGGCGGTCGCGGTGGAGGAGATCGTCGCCGTCACGATGGGCCCCGAAAGCGCGGTTCGGACGTTGCAGCGGGCGATCTCGCTCGGCGCCGATCGCGCAGTCCACCTCTGCGACGCGGTGCTCGCGGGCTCCGATGTCGCGGCCACGGGGTATGCGCTGGCGCGGGTGCTCGAGCGCGAGCAGCCCGATCTCGTGTTGCTCGGCCAGCAGTCCGACGACGGGGCGTGCTACACGGTCGGCGCCGTCGTCGCCGAGCATCTGGCGATGCCGTCGCTGACGCAGGTGATCTCACTCGAGCTCGCGGACGGCAAGCTTCGCTGCGAGCGTCAGGCCGAGTACGGATACGACACCGTCGAAGTCGAGCTCCCGGCGGTGATCACGGTCGGCGACGCCGTCAACGAGCCGCGTTACCCGTCGCTGAAGGCGATCATGGGCGCCAAGCGCCAGCCGCTGCAAGCGCTGAGCGCCGCCGAGGTTGGAATCGATCCCGCGCGCGTTGGTCGCGCTCACTCCGGCGCGCAGTGGATCGGCACGCGCCAGCCGCCGGGCAAGGCTTCGGGCGAGATGATCGAAGACGAGGACACCGAAGCGACCGTCGAGCGGATTGTCGCCTGGCTGGCGGAGCGAAGGCTGATCTGATGGGAGACATCCTCATCTACGCGCTGCACCACGAGGGCAGCCTCAACGACAGCTCGCTGGGGGCGCTCTGTGAGGGCGCGAAGCTGGCTCGTGCGCTCGGCGGGGAAGCGCACGCGATCGTCCTCGGCGAGTCCGTGACGCGCGAGCTCTGCGCCGAGCTCGGTCGCTACGGCGCGGCGAAGGTTTACCGCGTGGAAGGCCCTGAAGGCCTCGCGCAACCAGTCGTCGATGCCATCGCGCGGGTGATCTCCAAGCGCGACTTTCGCTACGTCCTGTTCGGCGGCGGGCTGCTCGGGTTGGAGATCGGTGCCGGCCTTGCCGCGCGGATCGACGCCGGCGTGGCGCTGGAGGTCACCGGCGTCCGCGTCGATGGCGCCCAGCTGATCGCCCAGCGGCCGATCTTCGGCGACTCTGCGATCTCGGAGATCGCCTTTGCCAGCGCCGTCGGCGTCATCGTCGGACGGCTGGGCGCGTTCGCCGTCGAGCCGCCGGCCGGCACCGCCGCGCCGGTCGAGGATCTGGAGGTGGGCTTCTCGTCGTTCTCGCTGCGGGCGCGGATGCTCCGCCATGCGCAGCAGCGCGGCGATGGGATCGACCTCGAGGGCGCCGAGATCCTGATCGCCGGCGGGCGCGGCCTCGGCAGCGCTGAAGGGTTCGAGCTGTGCGAGGAGCTTGCCCGGGCGTTTGGCTCGTGCAGCGCCGTGGCCGCCACCCGGGCGGTGGTTGATGCGGGCTGGTATCCGTACGCCGCCCAGGTCGGGCAGACCGGCAAGACCGTGTCGCCGAAGCTATATCTGGCGGCTGGGATCTCCGGTGCGATCCAGCACAAGGTTGGCATGGAGTCCGCGGAGAACATCGTCGCGATCAACAACGATCCGGGCGCGCCGATCTTCGAGTTCTCCGATCTCGGGATCGTCGGTGACCTCAACAAGATCCTGCCGAAGCTCAGTGCCGCCGTCAGGGAGCGGAAAGGCAGCTAGCGCGGATCCTTCGCAACCTCTGCAGACCTGCTGTGTTTGCAAAGTGCATGGGTAATTCACGTCACATCGCCGCCGTAGCCGTCACGCTCCTCGCCGGTCTCGTCGTCGCCTCCGGCGCGGCTGCGCGCGCGCACTCCGGCACGCCGGCTGGCTCGGCGACCGGCTCCACGGGCTCGACCGGCGCGCTCGCCTCGGTGACCGTCACGGCGTGCACCGCCTCCAGCGCGACGGAAGGCTCGGCCAGCTTCAGCGCCCAGATGCAGGCGGTCCCCGGGACCAGGCGGATGTCGGTCAACTTCGCGTTGTTCGAGCGCACCGCCGCGGGCGCCCCCTTCACGCCGGTCAGCGCGCCCGGCTTCGGCGTCTGGCAGACCTCCAAGCGGGGCATCGGCCTGTACACGGCCAACGAGAACGTCATCGATCTTCCCGTCCCCGGCAGCTACCGCGCGGAAGTGCGCTTCCGCTGGCTCAATCGGCAGCGCCGCGTGTTCCGCCGCGGCCAGCGGACTTCGCCAAGCTGCGTCCTGGCAACGCCCGAGCCGAACCTGTTCATCGTCAAGGTCACGCGATCGCCGGGAACGCCCAGCGGCTCGACCGGGCCCAGCGGCTCGACCGGGCCCAGCGGCTCGACGGGGACGTCCGGCGCGACCGAGCTCTACGACGTGGTCGTGCGCAACAGCGGCGCCGGCGTGGGCCCATTCCAGGTGGCGCTCAGCATCGGTACCACCGTGCTTCCCGATCAGACCGTCACCAGCCTCGCCACGGCGACGAGCCAGGGCGTGGAGTTCAACGGCCCGCGCTGCAGTGCCGGCATGAAGCTGACCGCCCAGGTTGATCCCACGGGCTCGATCACCGAGCCGCCCAACCCGGCGCGCACCTATAGCGTCGTCTGCGGCACGGGGAGCTAGGCTAGGGCACGTCCTGCTGGTAGGTGTGGATGACCGTCTCGTGCTCGTAGACGCAGGTGACGCGCGCGTCGATCTCCGTCGGAATGGAGTTGCTGACGACCTTGCAGCGAAAGCCGAGCACGCCACCAGGGCAGGTCCCCTTCACGCCGTGCTTGGTGCGGCAGTAGTAGTAGGCGATGGCGACCTTCTTGCCCTCCGCGCAGGTCGTGCCGGAGACCGTCAGCGAGGTGAAGTAGCCGATGCCGGGGTAGGTCGGCAGCGGGCAGTTGCGCATTGCCTGAGCGGCCGACGTTGCGCCCGCAGAGCCGGTCGAGGCCAGCGCGGCGACCGCCACCACAGCCAGCGTTGCGCAGCACCGGACGCCGACGCGAGCGTGCTTCGCAGGTTGTTGCTTGTCTCTCATTGACCCTCGCTTTCCGTCCTAGTTGCAGGATCGATACGCGGCGCCGGTTGTCGCTAGTAGGTGAAGTCGCTGCGGATGGCTTGAAGGACCGTCTGTGCGAGCAGTGCTGAGCCGGCGCCGTTGAGATGGATGCCATCGGACTCTCGCACGATCGTTTCAACGCCGTCGATGCTCATCGCGTCGCGATAGACGCCCCCCGGCGTGAAGATCGGCACCGTATCGATCACCGTGAACCTGAGAGGCTTCGGGTCCGTGACTCGCCTGTGGCCAATCGTGTAGCAGATCGCCGACGTCTCAAGCGGTCCCTGGAGCAGCGTCTACGGGCATCTCGACCCCCGCACCACGGGCAAGCGGCCGGCGCTCCGAAGCCCCGAGCGCAGCCCCGCCGGCGCCTTATCGGCCGGAGTTCCGAGCCGGCGGTGTGGTCGCCGATAGGGCGACCGCTACAATGGACCGGACCATGAAAACCGAGATCCACCCTGAGTATGTGACGGCGCACGTCCGCTGCACCTGCGGCAACGAGTTCGTCACCCGCTCTACCAAGCCCGAGCTGCATGTCGAGATCTGCTCGAACTGCCACCCGTTCTACACGGGCCGCCAGAAGCTCATCGACACCGGCGGACGCGTCGAGCGCTTCCAGCGCCGCGCCGCTCGCAGCGCCCAGCGCGCAACCGCGACCAAGTAGGGCGCTGAGGCGTGCGGCGCGCTACGCGCGTGCGCGCCGGCGGTGGGCGCGACATGCCGATCGGCGGCCAGGCGGTGCTCGAGGGCGTGATGATGCGCGGCGTCCGGACCTGGTCGGTCGCGCTGCGCGCTCCCACGGCCGAGCAGATCGCCAGCCCCAAGCGCGAGGCGCCCGGCGGCGAGATCGTCGTGCGCAGCGTCCCGTTCAGCTCCTCCCTGCGCCGCCATCGCGTTCTGCGGCTGCCGCTGCTGCGCGGAGTCATCGCGCTCGGCGAGTCGATGGGGATTGGCCTGCGCGCGCTGAACATCTCTGCGAGCGTCCAGGTTGGCGACGCAGACGAGGAGATCTCGCGCGCCGCCTGGGCCGCAGCGGTCGTGCTGTCGCTGGTCTTTGCGATCGGCCTGTTCTTCGTCGCGCCGGTCGGGCTCGTCAGCCTGATCCGCAAGCCGCTGCATTCCGCGACGCTGTTCTGGCTGCTCGAGGGTCTGCTCCGTACGGCGATCTTCCTCGGCTACCTGCTCGTCCTGTCGAGGCTGCGTGAGCTACGACGCGTATTCGAGTATCACGGCGCCGAGCACAAGGCGATCGCCTGCCACGAGGCGGGGTCGGCGCTCGAGCCGAGTGAGGCAGCTCGCTTCTCCCGTTTGCATCCGCGCTGCGGGACGAGCTTCCTGTTGATCGTGATGATCGTCGCAATCTTCGTCTTTGCGCCGCTCGGCCTGCCGGCCTGGTACTGGCTGATCGCGACGAGGATCCTCGGTGTGCCGGTGATCGCCGGTATCTCCTACGAGATCATCCGGCTCGCTGCGCGTCATCGTGAGCGCCGCTGGGTGGCGCTCCTGACCGCACCTGGGCTTGCGCTACAACGGCTGACGACGCGCGAGCCCGACCTTGCGCAGCTTGCCGTTGCGCTCGCCGCGCTGCGTGCCGTGCTCGACGCCGAAGGCGAGCGCTTCAGCGCGAGCGATCTCGTCGGCCTCGAGGTCGTCGCGTGATCGAGCGGCTCGTCGAGCAGATCGAGACGCGTTTCGCGGAGCTGTCCGCGCAGGTGGTCGATCCGGCCGTGCTCGCTGACCGCAACCGCTTCGCCGAGGTCGGCCGGGCCTACCACCAGCTCGAGCCGTCGGCCAAGCTGGCCGTGCAGTGGCGTCACGCTCGCGATGACGCGGCGGGTGCCGAGGAGCTGCTTGCCGACGGCACCGACGATGCTGAGCTACGCGAGCTGCTCGCCAGCTCCCGCGAGCGGATCGAGCAGATCGAGGAGGAGATCCGCCTGGCGATGGTGCAACGCGACCCCAACGACGACAAGCACGTGATCGTCGAGATTCAAGGCGGCGCAGGAGGTGAGGAGGCGGGGCTGTGGGCCGGTGACGTGTACCGGATGCTGTCGCGCTACGCCGAGCGTCTCGGCTTCAAGCTGGAGGCGCTCGAGGAGGGGGAAGGCAAGTACACCTTCGCCGTCAAGGGCGACGGCGCGTACTCCGTGTTCAAGTTCGAAGGCGGTACGCATCGGGTCCAGCGTGTCCCGCAGACCGAGGCGCAGGGGCGGATCCACACCTCGACGGCTACCGTGGCTGTGCTGCCGGAAGCCGAGGACGTGGACATTCAGATCGATCCGGGCGACCTCCAGGTCGATGTCTACCGCTCGAGCGGGCCCGGCGGCCAGTCGGTCAACACGACGGACTCGGCCGTCCGCGTCACGCACCGACCATCGGGGATCGTGGTCTCGATGCAGGACGAGAAGTCACAGCTACAGAACCGCGAGAAGGCGTTGCGTGTCTTGCGCGCGCGGCTGTATGAGCGCGCGCTGGCCGAGCAGCAGGCTGCGGTTGCCGCCGACCGCCGCTCGCAGGTCGGCAGCGGTGAGCGTGCGGAGAAGATTCGCACCTACAACTACGCGAACCGGCGCGTCACCGATCACCGCGTGAAGCTCACCGTCTACAACCTGGAAGCGGTGCTTGCCGGCGAGCTGGAGGAGCTCACCGCGGCGTTGCAGGCCGACGAGAAGCGGCGGCGACTCGCCGATCAGGCCGGCGAGTGACTGCGCGCGCCGGCGTGAGCGTGCGCGACGCCCTCGACGGTGCGCGCACCGCGATCGCCGCCGCCGGCTCGAGCAGCGCGCGGCTCGACGCCGAGCTGCTGCTGGCTGGCGCTCTGGGGGTCGCGCGCTCGCGCCTGATCGTCGAGCCTGAGATGACCCTCGAGGGCGAAGCAGTGCGGACGTTCCAGTCACATGTGCGACGTCGCTCAGTCGATCGCGAGCCGGTGGCCTACATTCTCGGCCGCCGTGCGTTCCGCCGGCTCACGCTCTCGGTGGACCCGCGGGTACTGATTCCCCGCCCCGAGACCGAGTTGCTTGTCGAGGTCGTGAGCGAGCTTCCCGGCATCGAGCGCGTGCTCGATTGCGCTACCGGCAGCGGTGCCGTCGCGCTCGCGTTGAAGGATGAGCGCAGCGATCTGGACGTGACCGGGAGCGACATCAGCCCGCCGGCGCTGGCTGTTGCGCAGGCCAACGCGCAGCGCCTGGCGCTGGAGGTGTCGTGGCGCTGCGCCGACCTGCTCGACGGGCTTGACGACACCTACGACGTGATCGTGGCCAACCCGCCCTACGTGCCGAGCGCGGCACTGGCGAAGCTCGTGCCGGAGATCGTCCGCCACGAGCCTTTGCTGGCGCTCGACGGGGGCAGCGATGGCCTGGCCGTCATCCGCCGACTGGTGTCGCAGACTGCCGCCACCAAGTCGCCGGCGCTCGTGCTGGAGCACGGCATGGGGCAGGGCGACGCGGTCGCCGAGCTCTGCCACCGCGCCGGTTTCACGACGATCGAGCGTCGCCGGGACCTCGCCGGGATCGAGCGCGTGCTCCTGGCGCAGCGGTGAGCGGCGAGCGTTCCCTGTCCGGCGATTCCGCGGCGCTGCGCGAATGCGTCGCCGGTGGGGGTGTCGCCGTGTTCCCCACCGACACCGTCTACGGACTCTGTTGTGACCCCGGGAGTGCGGCGGCGATCGATCGTCTCTACGCGCTCAAGGGGCGCGACCAGCGCAAACCCGCAGCTGTGCTGTGCTTTTCGCTGGAGGTAGCGCTCGCAACGCTGCCGGGCGTCGGCGAGCGCACGCTGGCGGCGATCCGCGCGCTGGCGCCCGGGCCGGTGACGCTGCTGCTTGCCAACCCGCTACGGCGCTTCCCGCTGACCGGCGGTGAGCTGCTCGGGCTTCGCGTCATCGACGTCGGGCTGTCGCTCCAAATGCCGGTGCTCCAGTCGAGCGCCAACCGCGCCGGCGGGCGCGACGCCCGCCGGCTCGAGGACGTGCCGCGAGCGATCCGCGACGGCGCCGATCTCGTGCTCGACGGTGGCGAGCTGCCGGGGGTTCCGTCGACGGTCGTCGACCTCAGCGCGCTGGAGGCCGATGGCTCGTGGCAGATCGTGCGTCCCGGTGCGCTGAGCGATGCCGCCGTGGCGGCAGCGCTCAGCCGTGTCTAGGTCCGCTGATAAGCTCGCCAGACGGTGCCCGACACGCTTCCTGACACGCTTCCGCAGGACTATCTCAACCGGCCCGTCGGCGAGGTGGATCCAGAGATCGCCGAGGTGCTCGAGCACGAGCTGGACCGCCAGCGGCGGACCATCGACCTGATCGCCTCGGAGAACTACGCGCCCCAAGCGGTGCTCGACTGTCAGGGCAGCGTGCTCACCAACAAGTACGCCGAGGGCTATCCCGGCGCGCGCTACTACGGCGGCTGTGAGTTCGTCGATGTCGCCGAGCAGCTCGCAATCGATCGCGCGCAGGCGCTCTTCGGCGCCGAGCACGCGAACGTGCAGCCGCACTCGGGGGCTCAGGCGAACACGTCGGTCTACCACGCGCTGCTTGACCCGGGCGACACGATCATGGGGCTGCTGCTCGCGCACGGCGGGCACTTGACCCACGGGATGAAGATCAACGTCTCTGGGCGGCTGTACGACATCGCGCCATACGAGGTCGATCCGCAGACCAGCGTGATCGACATGGACGAGGTCGCGCGGATCGCCCGCGAGCGCCGGCCGAAGCTGCTGCTTGCCGGCTGGTCGGCCTATCCGCGTCAGCTCGACTTCCCGCGCTTCCGCGAGATCGCCGACGAGGTGGGGGCCTACCTGATGGTCGACATGGCGCACTTCGCCGGCCTCGTCGCCGCTGGGTTGCATCCAAACCCGATCGAGCACGGTGCCGACGTCGTCACGACGACGACCCACAAGACGCTCGGCGGTCCGCGCGGCGGCTTGATCCTCTGCCGTGGGGAGCTCGCCAAGAAGATCGACTCGGCGGTGTTCCCTGGGCAGCAGGGAGGCCCGCTCGAGCATGTGATCGCCGCCAAGGCGGTGACGTTCCGGATCGCTGCCAGCGAGCCTTTCCGCGAGCGCCAGCAGCGCACGCTCGAAGGCGCCGCGGCGCTCGCGCAGTCGCTGCTCCTGGCTGGTCATGGCGTCAAGGTGCTCACCGGCGGCACGGATGTCCACCTCGTTCTCGTCGACCTGCGCGACAGCGAGCTGAGCGGCCAGGAAGCAGAGGATCGGCTCGCCGAGATCAGCATCACCGTCAACCGAAACGCGGTGCCGTTCGACCCGCGGCCGCCCAGGGTGACCTCCGGTCTGCGCATCGGCTCGCCGGCGATGGTGACCCGTGGTCTGGTTCGCGAAGACTTCGAAGAGATCGGCCAGATCATCGGCTCGGCGCTCAGCCCGGACTTCGGGGCGCACCGAGACGAGCTGCTCGCGAGAGTCGCGGCGATCATCGAGCGCTACCCCCTCTACAGCGAGCTTTGAAGGCAAGCTGGTCGATATGTCTGAGCCGGGGCGCGGCTGGACTGGCCTGCGTGCCCCAGCCGAGCATCACAGCCGTGCTCCTGCGATGCTTAGGCGCAGCGCATGAGTCCCCCTGAGCTCCACGCGCTTTACGCATTTGCGGCGGCGCTTGTTGCCACCGCGCTGCTGACGCCTTTGACGATGCGGCTAGCAAGGAGCATCGGCGCCGTCGACCGGCCGAGCGCGCGCGGCCTCTCGGATCGCCCGACGCCGCTGCTCGGTGGTCTCGCGATCTTCGCCGGCGTGTTGCTGGCGGGCTTGCTGTGGCTACCGGGCACCACTGTCTCCTTCCATCCCGGGGTCGCTTCGGTGCACTGGCACGGCGTCCTGCTCGCGGCAGCCGTGATCGTGGTCGTGGGCGCGGTCGACGATCGCTTCGACCTGCATCCCGCGATCAAGCTTGCCGGACAGATAGCCGCGGCAGTGGTGGCGGAGCAGTACGGCATCGTCGTGGAGCACCTGACCGTGCCGCTCCTCGGCGTGCTCAGCTTCCCGAACGCCGGGCCGACGCTGACCGTGATCGGGCTCGTCGGGATGATGAACGTGGTCAACTTCTCGGATGGCGTCGACGGCCTGGCCGCCGGCGTTTGCGCGATCATCGCGGCCACTTTCGCGCTGATCGCGTTCAACCTCGGCACCGTCGACGCCGGGGTGCTCGCGGCGCTCACTGCAGGCGCCGCGCTCGGATTCCTGGTGCACAACTTCCCGCCCGCATCCAGCTTCATGGGCGACTGCGGCGCGAACCTGCTCGGACTGCTGATGGGCTGCATCGCCGTCGCCGGCGATCTCAAGACGACCTCCGCGATCGCGTTTGCATTGCCGTTGATCCTGCTCGCCGTGCCGTTCCTCGACACGACCTTCGTTGTGCTCAAGCGGCTCAAGTACGGGCGTCCCGTCTACGTCGCGGACGCCGAGCACTTCCACCACCGCCTTGCCCGCATCGGCTTCAGCGTTCGCCACACCGTGGTCGTGCTCTACGGCTGGACGCTGATGCTCGCCGGCCTCGCGCTGGCGCTGCGGTTCATCCCCTACTCCGCTCCGGGCGGCCACCTTCGTCTCGGCTGGTCATTGGTGCTCGCCGGCCTCGGGCTGATCGTGGCGGCCGCGAGCGTCTACCTCGTCTACCTGCTCGAGATCCTCAAGTTCAGGGGCCATGGTGCGCCGCCCGTGGTCGGCGTCCAGGCGACCGCGGAGCCCCCAGCTGACGGATCAGCCAAGCACGAGCCGCCCGCGGCGCGTTCCGACGCCTTGCCACGTCGTCATCCATCTTCGGCCGGCGCTCCGCGTCCCCTTTAGCGAGACTTCTGGCGAAGCCGGCGGTTGTCTCTCTCAATGCATCATCTTCGCCTCAGACTCGCCATCATGGCGTGCTTGGCGTGTGCGGCGTGCGCACTCGTTGCGCGGCCGGCCGGTGCGCAGCCGGCCGGCGTGAGCACGCACCCGCTGCTCGGGATCGGTGACAACAAGTTCGAGCTGTTCAGCGATCCTCGCTTCCTCGCACTCGGGATCACGCAGGTGCGCTACGACGTGCCGTGGGACGCGCTCACGGCCAACTACCCGCACCACAACTACGAGGCCGTGAAGCTCGCCTTGTGGCTCACGGCGGCGCAGAAGGATGGGCTCACGCCGCTGATCACGTTCGATCACTCGTCGGTCTCGGGCAAGGCGGCGATCACGCTCCCGACCGTTGCGCGCTACAGCGCAGCGTTCCTCAAGTTCCGCAATCTGTATCCGTGGGTCACGCAGTTCTCGACCTGGAACGAGGCCAACTACTACGGCGAGGCGATCTCGCGCCAGCCACGGATCGCGGCCGAGTACTACCTTGCGCTGCGCCGCGACTGCCCGACCTGCACGATCCTCGCCGCCGAGTTGCTCGACGCCCCAGCGCGGTTCGCCGAGAACGATGTCCAGTGGGCTCACCAGTTCATCCATTACGCGCACCAGCAGCCGGAGTATTGGGGGCTGCACAACTACCTCGATGCGAACAAGCTGGAGGACTCTGCGACGAAGGCGCTGCTCGGCGGCGTGACGGGGAACATCTGGTTCACCGAGACCGGCGGTCTCGTGTACCGCGCCAACACGACCGACTCGTTCCCCGAGGGCCTCGCCCATTCAGCGGTCGTGGACCGCTACATCCTCACCAAGCTCGCCAACCTCAGTCCACGGATCCAGCGCATCTACCTCTATGAGTGGAACGCGATAACTCCGCACGACGGCTGGGACTCGGCGCTGATCTCGTCGACGGGCGCGCCGCGCGAGTCCTATGATGTTGTTGCGGAGACGCTCTTGTCCTGGGGTATTCGACCCGACTGCGCGATCTCACGCGTGCCGCCGACGTGCACAGGGATCGGTGCCGGCGGCAAGCCGCTGTCAGGCAGTTAGCGCAACTTCCCACGACCACGAAAGTCTCGGTACTGATGACTCGCTCACGCCGCCTCCTGATCGCCCTGCTCTGCACCTGCTGCCCGCTGTTCGCACAGTCGGCGGTCGCGAGCGCCCATCCGCTGGTCGGGCTCGGCGACAACAAGACCCAGCTGTTCAGTGACCCCCGGTTCCTCGCGCTTGGGATCACGCAGGTCCGCTACGACATGCCGTGGGATGCGCTGACCGCCACCACCTACTCGGGCAACTACGAGTCAACACGCCTCCAGCAGTGGCTGACCATGGCGCAACAGGACGGCCTCACGCCGCTGATCACGTTCGACCACTCGTCGCTGTCGGGTCATGCGGGCAAGCTGCCGACGGTCAAGCAGTACAGCGCCGCGTTCGTCAAGTTCCACGAGCTGTATCCGTGGGTGACAGAGTTCGTGACTTGGGACGAGTCGAACTTCCACGGCGAGCCGACCTGGAACCATCCCACCCTCGTCGCGCAGTACTACAAGGCGCTGCGCAAGGACTGCCCGAGCTGCACGATCCTCGCCGCCGAGCTGCTCGATGTCCCGCGGAGCAACGGCGGCGTTCCGATCAAGCAGTACACGCACGCGATGATCCACTACCTCCACAGCCAGCCCGGCTACTGGGGCATCAACAACTACGTTGGCGCGAACACGCTGAGCACGACCACCACCAAGCAGCTGCTGCATGCCGTCACGGGCAAGATCTGGTTCACGGAGACCGCTGGCCTGGTGTCAAGGCACAACAGCTCGCACGTCCACTTCACCCAGAACGCCACGCATGCCGCCACGGTCGACAAGTTCATCCTGACCAAGCTCGCCGGGCTGAGCCCGCGGATCCAGCGGGTCTACCTCTATGAGTGGAACGCGATGACTTCGTATGACAGCTGGGACTCGGCGTTGATCTCATGGACCGGGGTGCCGCGGCCGGCCTATGACGTCCTCGCGAACACGCTCGACTCGTGGGGCATCAAGCCGAACTGCGCGTTGTCGAACGTGCCGCCGGCCTGCGCGGCGAGCGGCGCGACCGGCGCGAGCGGTCCGAGCGGCAGCTCCTAGAACGACACGATGAGGTAGGCGCAGACGACCAGCGTCACCGCGCGTAGGCGCCTGCTCGAGCTGACCGAGGCCGGTAGCAGCGCCCACACGCCGTACCACGGCAGCAGCCAGGCGGTGCACACGATCAGCGCGAGCGTCGCCCACGCGTAGCAGTCGAGCCACCACGATCCGCGCCAGGTCCGCCACAATGCCGCGAGCAGCGCGACTGCGAACAGGGCGACGAATGCGAGACGCACACCCTCCGCCAGGGGGGCCTTGTGCGGAGCCACCCAATGCGGCGCGAGACCGAGCAGCTTCGTGACCTCTGATGGGACGCTGTGGATGGCCACCTGCCGCTGCTGCGCCAGCAGCGCCCGCGGGATGGCGAGGAGGTGCGCATCGATCGTCAAGGCGCTGACCAGGACGACAACGGCCAGGCCGGCGAGCACCTCGAGGGCCAGGCGCCAGCGCTGCTTGGAGCCGAGAATGGCGAACGGAAGGACAAGCCCGGCGGAGATCTTGACGGCCGCCGCGAGTACCAGCGAGACCCCCGCCGCGCGCTCCCGCGCGGTCAGGATGCACAGCGCTCCCGCTGCGACAAGCATCCCGAACAGCGTGTCGTTGTGGGCGCCGGCAACCGTGAACACGAGCAGCAACGGGCTGAGCGCGTACATCGCCACGGCCCGTTCCGGTGGACGTCCGAGCGCTGTCGCGATACGCCATACCAGGGCGACCGTTGCCAGGCTCGTGAGCACCGCGATGGCCTTGAGTGTCCACAGCCCGCCGACGATCCCGAGCGGCACCATCGCGTAGGTGAGCAACGTGAACAGGGGGCCGTACGGCGTCGTGACGGTCGTCCAGCCGAGGTAGTGGAAGATCGCGTCGTGCGGTGCGGCATTCGCCGTGTAGCTGTACGGGCTGAGCCCGTGAAGCACGCCGAGGCGCGCGAAGCCGATGTAGTCGAACACATCGCTCGAGAGCACAGGCGGCGCCAGGAATGCGCCGACGTGGGTGAGGACGATGGCGGCCCACAGACGGCGACCTCCGAGCTTGGTTGCGTACCACACGGCGATCGCGTAGCACACGCACATCCCGGCGAGGACCGCTTCGAGCACGCCGAACGACGCCTTGAGGGCGATGAAGTGCAGCGGGCCGGCGATCCAGCCGGGGAAGTGCTCGGTGCTCTTGGGGACGAAGTTGTCCGACGGTCGCGACGCCGCCCCGGCGGCGAGCACGAAGCCCGCGATCACGAGCCCGACCAGCGCGATGCTGCCCGCGCCGGTGGGGCCCGCGAGCGCACGGCGCAGCGACCGACGCTCGTACGGCTGCGCAGCCGCGACTGAGTCCTCCACGCTCACGGCCGTGTTCGCACCGCCGGCGGCGCGCGGGGTCAGGGGCACGGCGGAATGATCCATGTTTATCACGGCGCGTGCCTCCTCCACCGGCATAGGTTCGTATGAATTCCTTACGTTCCTGCGCTCCGGCCAGTAGAGTGTTTCGTGGCTTCACGCGCCGGACTCAATTTGCGCTCTAGCGACCGACACGAAAGCTCCGCGCCGAGCGCCACCCCGCGCCGACGTGTCCTAATTCTCTCCGCTGATGTCGGCGAGGGGCATGCTGCCGCTGCGCGCGCGCTGCGCGATCAGCTGGAGCGCTCCGCTGAGCCGGTTGAGGTGACGGTGATCGACGGTCTCGCGGCGATGGGGCGGCTGCTGCGCTCGGTCATCGAGGATGGCTACCGCACGCAGCTGCGCGTTGCCCCCCGCTCCTACTCCGTCCACTACTGGCTGCTGAAGCACGTCCCCCCGCTGCGGGCGGTGACCAAGCTGGCGCTGACGCGCGTCGGCGCGCGCTCTTTGTCGCGGGCGATCGCGGAGCACTCCCCGGATGTGGTCGTCTCGACCTATCCCTTGATCACCGTTGTCCTTGGCCACCTGCGGCGGCGTCGCATGCTGGCTGTTCCGGCGGTCGCGACGATCACCGACATGACTGGGCTGTTCTTCTGGGCGCAGCGTGGCATCGACATGCATCTCGTGATGTACGAGGCGTCAGTCCGCGATGTCGAACGGATCGCCGGGCCCGGCAGCGTGCAGATCGTTCGTCCCCTGATCGCTGCAGAGTTCCTCGAGCCACGCGATCCAGCTGCGGCTCGCGCGGCGCTCGGCCTACCTCGTGGCGGGCACGTCGTCGTCGTCTCCGGCGGCGGCTGGGGCGTCGGAGACATCGCCGGGGCCGTGCAGGAGCTGACGCAGATCCCCGACACCACGATCGTTTGCATCACAGGTCGCAACGTTGACGTCCGTGAGCGCATCGCCGAGCGGTTTGCCGGCACGGACCGCGTGCGTGTTCTCGGCTTTACCGACCAGATGTCCGAGCTGCTGGCCGCGGCTGATGTGCTGGTGCACTCGACCGGCGGCGTGACGTGTCTGGAGGCGATGGCGCGAGGTTGTCCCGTCGTCTCCTACGGCCTGCCGGTGGGGCACGCGAAGCTCAACACGGCCCGCATGGCCAAGCACGAGCTGCTCGCGCTCGCGAGCTCGACCGAGGAGCTGGTGGAGCATGTCGAGCGCAGCCAGCGCGGTGACGCTGCGCATCGTCCGCCCGCAGCGAGCACGAACCGGCCCGACGCTGCGCAAGCCGTGCTGGCCGCCCCGAAACGCGTGCGCCCGATCGCGCGCTGGCGGCTACGGACCGTTCGCATCGCGACCTCCGTCTTGCTGGCGCTCAGTGTCGGCACATGGCTGCTTTCGACCGACGAGATCGACGCACTTGCGGCCGTGATCGTCGGGCATCAGGTGCGGACCGTCGCCACGCATGGTCTTGATGCTGTCGCCGTGATCGTGCGCAGCCCGACCGGAGAGGTGGCTGCGGCCGCGGCGCAGTTGCACCAGGCTGGCGTGTCCGCATCGTTCGCGAACACAGTCGTTCCCAGCCCGGCGATTCTCGCGAGACTGCACTCGCTCGGCGACGACGCGATGCCCGCGATCAAACGCTCGAGCCTGTTCGGGTGGATCCACACCCCGGCGCAGCTGCGCCGCGAAGCACGTGAGCTCCACCTCCACCACCACTTCTTCTACCTAGCGGCGGCAAACGCGACGCTGGGGCAGATCCTGCTCGCACACGTCGATGGGGCGGCGGCCGTCGCCGGTTCGGTTCAGCTGGATTCCCACAGCCCGCGCTTCTCACGCGCGCTCCGTCCAGGCGATGTCGTCGTCATCACGCTCGACGGTCCCGCGGGGTCGTCACGCATGCTGGATCGCGTCGTCTCAGCACTCCACTCCTCCGGGCTTTCGGGACTCGCGTTCTCGACGCTCGCCAGCTGATCTCGCTCGCGACGCCTGCTCAGCGCGAGCAGCGCGGGCGAGCGGGCGAGGACGGTCGCACCGGTGAGCAGCACGCCAAGGCAGCAGAGCAGCGGAACGCCTGAAAGCGGCGTCTCGATGAAGCTCTCGTGCAGGATCAGCGGAGCGAGCATGATCGGCACGAACGTCTGCGCCACGAACACGACTGGCGCAACAAGGATCGCAGGCCGTTTCTGGAGCGCAGTCATCTCGGCCATGAGACCGACGATCGAGGCTGACGCCGCCGCGAGGGCCCAGATGACGGCGGTGAGCCAGTGGGCGTTCGACAGCGCGTCAGAAACGAGCTTCGTGACCAGGCCGCTCCATGCGAAAGCAAGCCCTGCGCAAATCATCGTGAGGTTCGCGATCGAACGTCCGATGAGCTGCGCGAGGAACGGGAGCGCCGCTGCGAGTCCGAGCAGCGCGAGCACGAGGACCAGCGCCACGCCGTGCACGTGATGCGTCGTGCGCGCCGGTGCCAGCGCGGCAATCCCGCCGACGCCGGCGATGATCGCGCCTACGGCGAGCAGCTCGCGCCGACCGGGCCGCTCCCCGAGCATCCGATCGCCCACGAGCAGCAACACGAGTAGGCCGGACGCGAGTGCCGGCTGTACGACCTCGAGCGGCGCGAACAGGAGCGCGACGATCTGCAGCGGCCAGCCGACGATCGACATCGCGGTGCCCGCCAGCCAGCGCCCCCGTCGCAAGAGGTAAGTCAGCAGCGATAGCCGCAGCGAGTGCTCCTGACCGGCCGTACGGGCGTCGATCGCCTGGACCGCGATCCCTAGGCTGTAGAGCGTGGAGGCGGCCGCTGCAGCCGCGATGCCAATGAGCAACGAGAGCATGACCAACATCGATCATCGCAACTCTGGCGTCGTCCGGGCGTTTGGCCTGGCGTGCGGCGTGGCAAGCGGCGCCTATCTGCTGCCCGCGCTGTCGTACTACGTGGCGCCGCTGCGGCACCGGCTCGGCATCGCCACCCAGACGCTCGATCGACGTGGTTACGGGCTGACGTTCGACGACGGCCCCCACCCTTCGGGTACCCCGGCGGTGTTGGAGCTGCTCGCCGCTCATGGCGTGCACGCCACTTTCTTCCTCGTCGGCGAGCAGGTCGTCCGCGAGCCGTCGCTCGCCGCCGAGATCGTCGCCGCCGGACATGGCATCGGCTTGCACTGCGACCGCCACCGGAACCTGCTGCGTCTCGGGCCGCGCGCCGTGGCTGACGACATCGCCCGTGCCCAGGCGAGGATCGAGGACGCGACGGGGCTTCCCGTCGAGCGCTACCGCCCGCCTTACGGCATCTTCAACGCTGCCGCGCTGGCGATCTCCAAGCGCAACGGGTGGCGGCCGCTGCTGTGGACGCACTGGGGGCGGGACTGGGAGAAGACGGCGACGCCGGAGTCGATCAGCCAACGGCTGGTCGGCGGTGAGGTGGCGGAGGGCTCGGTGCTGCTGCTCCACGATGCCGACGACTACTCGGCGAGTGGGTCGTGGAAGAGGACCGTCGCGGCGCTGCCACGCGTGCTCGACGAGCTGGCGGCCCGCGGCCTGGAGCCGTCGCTGGCGCTCTGAGGCGGACGAAAGGCGCACGTGTCACAAGCTTGTTACAAGCTGCGGCGACGTATAGAATGCCATGCGCCGCTGTAGCGCCCCGCCTCCCGGTGCTCGCGGTGCCCCGGCGGCTGGGCTGCTGCGTGGGCGTTCCTGCCGACAGGGTGCGCACCCCACGATGCCCCAACAGACCCGAGCAGACGACTTCGCCTCGCGCCCATGCGAGCCTCTGAACGCCGCCGGCGCATGCTCGGCTTGAGCGGAGACGGTCGACATCGTGCCAAACACGCGCCCGCCGGTAACCGGGAGGGACGCGGCTGGGGCTGGCGCCTTGATGCTCGCGGTGAACCTGCTGTGCGCGGGCGTCGGTGCCGGGCTCGGAGCGCTGGTGGGGGCGACGGTGCCGCTGGCGCTGGCCGGCTTCGGCGTTGGCTTCTTCCTTGGGATCGGCGTTGTCGCACGGCGCTTCCACGACCTCTGAGCGACCGGTGATGGCGGTAGACCTCGACACAGCCGCTGCCCCGCCATCGAGGATGTTGCTGCGCAACCTCGACCTGGTGCTGGTTCTCATCGCGGCGGCGCCCGCGCTGGCGCTCGGCGCGCCGGCGACCGGCTACGCGATCGGCGCCGGCGCTTGGATCCTGCAACGCGTTGTCGCCGCCTTGGATCGGCGCTGGATCACTAGGGTCACGGCGCCGGTGAAGCAGCTGGGCGCCCGCCTGTTCGAGGCCTTCGGGCGGATCTGGCTGCTGGCGGCGGGGATCATCGTCGCCGGCGTGATAGCGCGCGCCGATGGTCTCACCGCGGCACTGGTCATCTTCGCCGCCTACTCGGTGGCGCTCCTGATCCGGATCGCCAGTGGACCGCCGCGACCGGGACCCGCGCGATGAGCTGGTGGCGCAAGCTCAGCAAGACGCGCAAGATCGTCTATTCGGTCGCAGTGGTCTACGTGATCGGCCTGGTCGCGTTCGCGCTGATCTTCGGCCTCAAAGGCCACAAGAACAACAGCTACTCGCCCGTCGCGGAGTTCCGTCTGCTGACCTGGGCCCACCTGTTCGGCCCGATCGACTTCAACAAGGGCGTGCTCTACCTGCTGATGGCGGCAGTGCTCAGCGTCGGCGTCATGGTTTGGGTGGCAAGGCGGATGAAGGCCCGCCCGAATCGTGTGCAGACGGCCGTCGAGATGGCCTACGGGCTGTGCTCGAGCCTGGCGAACGACAACATGGACCAGCGGATGGCGAAGAAGTGGTTCCCGCTGATCTGCACGCTGTTCGTCTTCATCCTCGCGTCGAACCTGCTCGGCTACATCCCGCTGCCGGTCGACTCCGGCGCCAGCTTCCGCCTGTTCGGCGCCTCGATACCGTCGTTCCAGATCTACGCCGCCACCACCAACGTGGCGTTCCCGCTGGTGCTGGCACTGATCGTCTTCTTCGCCTACAACATCGAGGGCGTCCGCGCCCACGGCTCGGTCGGCTACCTGAAGAGCCTCGTGCCGGAGGGCGTCGGCGGCGGGATGGTGCTGTTCATCTTCCCGCTGGAGATCGTGTCGAACTTCCTGCGGCTGATCTCGCTGACGATCCGGCTCTGGGCCAACCTGCTGGCCGGGCATCTGCTGATCGGCTTCATGGCCGGCGATCTGGCGGTGCTGATGGGCATGCAGTTCGTCGGTTGGCTCACACTACCGTTCGGAATCGTGATCTTCCTCTTCGAGGCCGTGCTGATCGCCGGCCTCCAAGCCTTCATCTTCGCCATACTCGCCGCCATCTACCTCGGCGGAGCCGTTACCCGCCACTAGTCCTACAAGGAGCTTCATGCTTAGCCACCTCCTCACGCCTGTCTTCCTCACCGTCTTCCATCCACTGATCGCAGCTGTCGCGGGCTCGAACCTGACGATCGGCGAAGACGCCGGCAAGGCGATCGCCCTCGGCGTTGGTGCCGGAGGCGGCGCGGCTGGCGCCGGTGCCGGCATCGGCGTGCTGTTCGGCAAGGTGATCGAGTCGGTCACCCGCCAGCCGGAGATGCGCAACGACATCCAGAGCATCCAGTGGCTCGGCTTCGCGCTGACCGAGGCATGCTTCTTCTACGGGCTCGTCGGCGGGTTCATTGCCTTCTTCCTCTAGACCGATGACTCCGCTAACCGCGCTCACGCACACGCCGATTGCCTCCAGTGGCTCGTGGCTCATCACGCCCAACGTCGGGCTGATGATCTGGACATTTGTCGTCTTCGGTGCTGCGTTCATCATCCTGCGCAAGTACGTGTTCCCGCCGATCGCCAAGGTGCTCGACGACCGCCAGCACGCGATCGACGAGTCGATGGACGCCCAGGAGCGTCTGCGCGTCGAGGCAGAGAAGGTTCTCGCCGAGTATCGCGCGCGGCTCGAGGAGGCTCGCACGCAGGCCGAGGAGATTCTCGCGCACGCACGGCGCACCGGTGAGGAGCACGAGCGCGAGACGATCGAGGCGGCACGCAAGCGACGCAACGAGCTGCTCGATCAGACCAGGCGCGACATCGAGGACGAGACGCGGCGTGCGATTGGCGAGATCCGCAAGGAGGTCGCGAACCTCACGATCATCGCCACAGAGAAGGTCACGCGCAAGGCGCTCGACAGCGCCGACCAACGGCGCCTCGTCGAGGAAGCACTCGGCGAGCTCGACTTCACGACGCTTCAAGGCTCAAAGAACTAGCTCTCGATGCAAGAGATCGCAAACGTCTACGCCCGCTCGCTGTTCGAAGTTGCCCGTGATCACGGGCGGCTCGACATCGTCGGCGAACAGCTCGGCGCGTTCAGCGATGAGCTCGAGCGCAACCGCGACCTGCAGGTGTTCTTCTACTCGCCCTACTTCTCGCCGGAGGAGACGACGGCGGGTCTCACTAAGGCCCTGAGCGGAGCCGATCCGCTGGTCTCGAACTTCCTCACGCTACTGATCGAGAAGCGCCGGATGCCTGTACTGACGCTGATCCGGCGCCGCTTCGAGGCGCTCTGCGACCAGGAAAACAACGTCCTTCCGGTCCATGTCACGAGCGCGATCGCGCTTGGGGCGGAAACAGTCAAGGATGTCGGCAGACGTATCGGCGAGCAGACCGGTCAGCATGTCGAGCTGACGAGCGAGGTCGATCCCGACATCCTCGGCGGAATCGTTCTTCGGGTCGGGAACTCGATTCTCGACGCGTCGATCCGCAACCGCCTCGAACAACTACGCAAAGAAGTCGCGCGCGGGTAGTTGCGCAGCAGCGACGCAAGGAGCCAATCGCACATGCAGATCAATCCCGACGAGATCACCAGCATCCTCAAGGCCCGGATCGAGGGCCTCGATGCAGGTGGCGCCACCCTCACCGAGGTCGGCACGGTGCTGTCGATCTCCGACGGCATCGCCCGTATCCACGGCCTCGAGAACGCGATGTCGCTCGAGATGCTGGAGCTGCCACACGACGTGGTCGGCCTCGCCCTCAACCTCGAGGCGGACAACGTTGGTGCCGTCCTCTTCGGTGACTGGGAGAGCATCGTTGAGGGGGATATCGTCAAGCGAACCGGCCGGCTGCTCGAGGTTCCGGTGGGTGACGCGCTGCTCGGCCGGATCGTCTCGCCGCTCGGTCGCCCGCTTGACGGCAAGGGTGAGATCGCTACGACCGAGACGCGGCCGGCTGAGTTCAAAGCCCCCGGAGTCGTGCAGCGACGGCCGGTGATCGAGCCGATACAGACCGGCTTGAAGGCGATCGACTCGATGATCCCGATCGGGCGCGGGCAGCGCGAGCTGATCATTGGCGACCGCCAGACCGGCAAGACCGCCATCGCGGTCGACACGATCATCAACAACCGCGACACCGGCGTCATATCGGTCTATGTCGCGATCGGCCAGCGCATGTCAACGGTCGTGCAGCTCGCCGAGACGCTGCGCGAGGAGGGCGCGCTCCAGCGCACGATCATCGTTGCCGCCCCAGCCGACGAGGCGGCGCCGATCAAGTACATGGCGCCCTACGCCGGTTGTGCGATGGCCGAATACTTCCTCTACAAGGGCGGCCACGCGCTCTGTATCTACGACGACCTGACCAAGCACGCCTACGCCTACCGGCAGATGTCGCTGCTGCTGCGCCGTCCGCCAGGGCGCGAGGCCTACCCCGGTGACGTGTTCTACCTGCACTCACGCTTGCTCGAACGCGCCGTGAAGTTGAACGACGATCTCGGCGGTGGCTCGATGACGGCGCTGCCGATTGTCGAGACCCAGGCCGGGGACATCTCGGCGTACATCCCGACCAACGTCATCTCGATCACCGACGGCCAGATCTTCCTCGAGCCCAAGCTGTTCAACTCCGGCGTGCGGCCGGCGATCAACGTCGGCATCTCCGTCTCGCGGGTCGGCGGCAACGCCCAGATCGCTCCGATGAAGAGGGTCGCCGGGCGCCTCAAGCTGGAGCTCTCCCAGTACCGCGACCTCGAGGCGTTCGCGCAGTTCGGCTCCGACCTCGACGCCGACACGCAACGGACGCTTGCGCGCGGCGAGCGCCTCGTGGCGTCACTGAACCAAGGTGAGCGCGCGCCGCTCGCCGTCGAGGACCAGGTGCTGCAGGTTTACGCGGCGACCAGCGGCTTCCTCGATCGCATCACCGTCGCACGCGTCCCCCATTTCCTCGGCGACCTGATCGAGTGGGCGCGGGCGCATCACCGGGATCTGCGCAAGAAGATCGCCGGGGGGGACTGGTCCGATGAGGTTCAGGCCTCTGTCCGTGAGGCGCTCGACGCGTTCGCCGCTGACTTCGGCTACGACCTCGACGAGGAGGGCCAGCCCGCCGTCCCGGACGCGACGCCGCCCGCTGCCGCAGCCCAGCCGAAGAGGCGGGGCGGCGGCAAGCGCAAGCCGGAGGGAGCGGCGGCCTAGCCGCCGCCGCACGTCGCAGTGGCCTCCCAACGGGCAGTTCGCAACCGCATTGCGAGCTTCAAGAACATCCAGAAGATCACGCGCGCGATGGAAGCCGTGTCGGCGGCTCGGCTGCGCCGCGCGGAGCAGCGCATAGCCATCTTGCGGCCGTATGCCAGCGCGATTCGGCGGATGACCCGCCAAGCCGCCAGAGACGCCGGCGCCGAGGTGTCGGGCCTACCGCTGCTCGCGGTGCGCGAACCGCAGGAACGCGTCGCCATCCTCCTGGTCACCGCTGATCGCGGTCTGGCCGGCGCGTTCAACTCGCAGATCATCCGTGCCGGCCTGCAGCTCGGTGCGGAGACCGAAGCCGCCCAGCGGACGGCTCTGTGGTTCGCCACCGGCAAGCGCGGCGTCTCCTCCCTGACCTTCCGTGGCAAGGAGCTCGTCGGGGCCTACACCGGCTTCACGGATCGGCCGGCCTACGCCGATGCGCGACGCATCGCAGACGACTTGATGACCGCCTACATCGACCGTCGAGTTGACCGCGTCGAGATCATCTACAACGGCTACGTCTCACCGCTCACGCAGCGAGTCACCCGCGAGACGCTGCTGCCGGTGGCGGCGGCGACGATCCTCGGCGAGGACGAGGAGCCCTCCTCCGAGGCGCCGGCGCGTTCGCGTGCGCCGGTCGAGTACGAGCCGGACCCCGAGGCGATCCTGCGCGTGCTGGTTCCCGATTACGTCGAGATATCGCTGTATCGCGCGTTGCTCGAGTCGACCGCGTCCGAGCATGGGGCTCGCATGACGGCGATGCGCAGCGCCTCAGACAACGCTGCTGAGCTGATCGATGACCTGGCGCTCGAGATGAACCGTGCGCGTCAGGCTGAGATCACTCAGGAGATATCTGAAGTCGTCGCCGGCGCCGGGTCGCTGGACTAACAGATGGCTCACCCATCCGGGCAGAGGCCAGCAACAGAGGAGCGCATATAGATGCAAGCGTCCAAGGCTGTAAACGTCGGCTACATCGAGGATATCCAGGGCGTCGTCATCGATGCGGTGTTCCACGACCGCCTGCCGCAGATCAACCACGCCATCACCATTGCCCGTGCGAGCGGCGCCGAGGAGTCCGAGAACGTCAGCTCGGGTGTGACCGACGTGCTCGTGTGCGAGGTGCAGCAGCACCTCGGCGACAACCGCGTGCGGGCCGTCGCGATGGACAGCGCCGACGGGCTTGCGCGCGGTGCCGAGGTGATCGACACCGGGGCGCCGATCACGGTGCCGGTCGGCGAGGCGACGCTGGGACGGATCTTCAATCTGCTCGGCGAGCCGATCGACCTCGGCAAGGCGATGCCCAAAGGCATCGAGCGTCGGGCGATCCATCAGCCCGCGCCGCGCGCCGACGAGCTGACCACCACAACGGAGATGTTCGAGACCGGGATCAAGGTGGTCGACCTGCTCGCCCCCTACGCCAAGGGTGGCAAGGTCGGACTGTTCGGCGGTGCCGGCGTTGGCAAGACGGTCTTGATCCAGGAGCTGATTCACAACCTGGCGAAGGAGCACGGCGGCCTGTCCGCGTTCTGTGGTGTCGGCGAGCGCTCGCGCGAAGGCAACGACCTGTGGCTCGAGATGAAGGAGTCCGGTGTGCTCGAGAAGACGATGCTCGTCTTCGGCCAGATGAACGAGCCGCCGGGCGCGCGCATGCGGGTCGCCCTTTCGGGCCTGACGATGGCGGAGTACTTCCGTGACCAGGGGCAGGACGTGCTGCTGTTCATCGACAACATCTTCCGTTTCGTCCAGGCCGGCTCCGAGGTCTCCGCGCTGCTCGGCAGGATGCCATCGCAGGTCGGCTACCAGCCGACGCTCGAGACCGAGATGGGCCAGCTGCAGGAGCGGATCACCTCGACGCGGACCGGGTCGGTGACGTCGGTGCAGGCGATCTATGTCCCCGCCGACGACCTCACGGACCCGGCGCCGGCATCGGTCTTCGCTCACCTCAACGCAACCACCGTGCTCTCCCGGGCGATCACCGAGAAGGGCATCTACCCGGCCGTTGATCCGCTCGACTCGACGTCCACGATCCTCAAGCCGGACATCGTCGGCGACGAGCACTTCCGCGTCGCGAACCGCGTCAAGGAGATTCTCCAGCGCTACACGGAGCTCCAGGACATCATCGCGATCCTCGGCATCGACGAGCTGTCCGACGAGGACAAGCTTCTCGTTCAGCGAGCCCGCAAGGTCGAGCGCTTTCTGTCCCAGCCGCTCTTCGTCGCCGAGGCGTTCACCGGGACGCCGGGCGCGTATGTGCCGGTCGCCGAAACGATCCGCGGCTTCGCCGAGCTGATCGAAGGCAAGCACGACGACGTGCCGGAGCGGGCCTTCTTCTTCAAGGGGACCATCGAGCAGGTCGTCGCGGCAGCGAAGCAGGACGCCTGATGGCGCACGCGCGGTTCGTAGCGGAGGTGCTGACGCCCGAAGGGGAGGTGTTCAACGAGGAGGTTGAGATGCTCTCCACGCGAACGAGCCTTGGGCTGGTCGGCTTGCTTGCCAACCACTCGCCGCTGCTCGCGCGTCTCGAGCCGACGGAGCTGCGGCTCTACCGCTCAGACAGCGACATCGTCCGCTTCGCCCAGGCCGAGGGCTACGTGCAGATGGCGGGTACGCACGCGCTGCTGCTGATCGAGGAGGCAATCGATCCCGCGAGCCTCGATCGTCGTGCGCTCGAGCGCCAACGCGACGAAGCGCGCCATGTCGCGGACGTTGCCGAGCCGAACAGCGAGGAGGCGGCGGTGGCCCGTCGCGACATACGCCGTGCCGAGGCCTACCTGCAGATCGTCGATGCGCGGTAACGCGGCGGCCGGCGGGGCGGGTTGATTCTCAGCTGCGCTACAGAGCAGCCGTAGGCAAGCCGATACCCTGCCATCAAGGCTATGTCCAGCACGCGGCCGCAGCCGACCAGACGCAGGACCGCTGTGGTACTCGCGGTCGCGCTCGCGCTGGCCGCGAGCGCCGCTGGCGCCTTTGCCGCGGAGATCCCGAGCCAGGTCAGCGCCAACTGGGCTGGCTACGTCGCGCTGACCGGGCCATCAACGCATGCGTTCGCCAAGCGTTTCACGTCGGTGTCGGCGTCGTGGGTCCAGCCGACCGCGACGTGCACGGCGGGTCAGGCGACGTTCTCGGCGTTCTGGGTGGGTCTCGGCGGCTACAGCGAAACATCAGCGGCGCTCGAGCAGATCGGCTCGGAGGCGGACTGCAGCTCGGTCGGCCAGACGTTCTACTACGCGTGGTACGAGTTCGTTCCGGCCGGCCCGGGAACGATCCACGCAGTGCCGGTGGTCCCGGGTGACGAGATCTCGGCCAAGGTGAGCGTCCACGGTGACCTCGTCACGGTCACGCTCCGCGACGTCACACGGGGAACGCATTTCAGGCTGACCAAGCTGATGCGCTCACCGAAGCCCGACACCAGCTCCGCCGACTGGATCGCCGAAGCTCCGTCGAGCTGCTCGGGCGCGAACCAGTGCAAGGCGCTCCCGCTGACAGATTTCGGCACGCTGAGCTTCGCCAACGCCACGACGTCCTCGGTTGGGCGCTACGGACACCACACCGGTCCGATTGACGACCCGGCGTGGCTCTACGGGCCGATCACCCTGCAACCCCAGGCCAGGCACGTCGGTTTCACCCACCAGGAGTTCGCGGCGTCGGCATCTCCGGGCCCGCTCGGGCTCACCGGCAACGCTTTCGTCGTCAGCTTCGCGCCCGGCGGACCGGGTGGCGCGACCGGACCCTCGGGTCCCACAGGCAGCACAGGCAGCACCGGCGCGACCGGCACGACCGGCACGACCGGCGCGACCGGCGCGACCTCCACCACCGGCGCAAGCTAGCGTTCACCGCCCCCACCGGGCCCGGCACTCACCGCCGGCTCCTATAGCCTTCGGCGCAGATGCACTCGCAGCGCGAACCGATCGGCGTGATCGGCACCGGATACGTAGGGCTGGCCACGGCCGCGGGATTTGCCGACCTCGGTGGCGAGGTGTTCTGCGTCGACATCGACGAAGCGAAGATCGAGCAGCTACGCCACGGCGAGGTGCCGATCTACGAACCGGGCTTGGCGGAGCTGATCGTGAGCAACGGCGAACGCCTGCACTTCTCGACGACGCTGGCCGACGCCGCGGAGCACGCGCGGCTGCTGTTCGTCTGCGTCGGGACGCCGCCGACGCACTCCGGCGACGCTGACCTCTCGGCGGTCAACGCGGTAGTCGATGTGATGCCCGCCTCGGCAGAGCATGCGCTGGTGATGAAGTCAACGGTGCCGTGCGGCACCGGCCGGACGCTCAAGCGGGTTCTCGCGGAGCAGGGGAAGGGCTCGCTTGCCTACGTCTCCTGCCCCGAGTTTCTCAAGGAAGGCACGGCGATCCACGACTTCGCCCATCCGGATCGTGTCGTTGTCGGTGACGACGGCGGCCCTGCCGGCGACGCCGTCGCCGCGCTGTACGAGCCGCTTGGCGCCCCGATCGTGCGTACCGACATCGCGAGTGCGGAGATGATCAAGCTTGCCGCCAACGCGTTTCTCGCGACCAAGATCTCGTTCATCAACGAGATCGCGAATGTCTGCGAAGAGACCGGGGCAAACGTGCTCGAGGTCGCTCGCGGCGTCGGCCTGGACTCGCGCATCGGACCGAAGTTCCTGCAGGCTGGGGTCGGCTACGGCGGCTCGTGCTTCACCAAGGATGTCAGCGCCTTGAAGCTGCTCGCCGGCAACTCCGGCTACCACTTTCAGCTCCTCGGCGCTGTCATCGAGGTCAACGAGCTGCAGAAGCGCCGTGTCGTCTCCAAGCTCGAGCGCCACCTCGGCACGCTTGCCGGCAAGCGCGTCGCCGTGCTCGGCCTGGCGTTCAAGCCGAACACCGACGACATGCGTGGTGCCAGCTCGCTCGTCCTCGCCGCTCGCTTGGAGGCGGAGGGGGCGCACGTTCGAGCCTACGACCCGGTGGCCGCGGTGGAGGCGCGCAAGATCATGCCGCACCTCGAATGTGCCAGTTCGGCGATCGATGTCGTGGCGGACGCCGACGCTGTGGTGCTCGTCACCGAGTGGCCGGAGTTCCTCGAGCTCGACTGGCAGGCTGTGGCCTCGGCGATGCGCGGCTCGCTCGTGATCGACGGGCGCAACGCGCTTGATCCGCAGCTCATCGCTGCCGCCGGACTCGAGTACGAGGGCATCGGCCGCGGGTGAGCGACCCGCGCCGGAGAGCACCGTGCAAGCGGTGATCCTGGCCGGTGGCACCGGCACACGTCTGCGACCGCTCACCACCCGGGTCCCGAAGCCGGTCGTGACGCTCGTCGATCGCCCGTTCATCGCGTTCATGCTCGAGTGGCTGAGCGGTCACGGCGTCGATGATGTGATCCTCTCGTGCGGCTTCCTTGCCGACAATGTGCGCGCGGTGCTCGGTGACGGCGGCGCCTACGGCGTCGAGGTTCGCTACGTCGATGAGCCTCAGCCGCTTGGCACCGCCGGCGCGCTCAAGTACGCCGAACCGCTGCTCGACGAGCGCTTCCTCGTGTTGAATGGCGATGTCCTGTCCGACATTGACCTCACCGCCCAGATTGCCCAGCACGAAACGACGGGCGCGATCGCGACGCTCGCGTTGATCGGCGTCGAGGATCCGAGCGCCTACGGCCTGGTGCGCATCGGTGAGGACTGCGCGGTGCACGAGTTCTTCGAGAAGCCCGCGGACGGCCGCGCCGTCGACGAGCTGATCAGCGCCGGGGCCTACGTGCTCGAACGCAGCGTGCTCGATCTGATCCCAACCGGCCGGCCCGTCTCGATCGAGCGTGAGATCTGGCCGGCGCTGATCGGCAAGGGCCTGTTCGGCTACGAAGCCTCGGGGTACTGGCTCGACATCGGCAGCCCGGAGCGCTACTTGCAGGGCACGTTCGACATCATCGAGGGGCAGCTGCAGACGTCGCTGGCCGCGACGCTCGGGCCCGATCACCTCAGCGTGGCGGACTCCGCGAAGATCAACGGTCGCGTCGCGCCGGCGGCGCTGATCGGACCCAACTGCGAGCTTGCGCGCGGCGCGCAGGCCGGGAGCCTCGTCGTGCTGGGTCGCGGTGTGCATGTCGCGGAGCACACCCGCGTCGAGCGGGCGGTGCTTCTCGACGGTGCACAGATCGGCGCGCGCTGCGTGCTGCGCAACTGCGTCGTTGCGGCACGGGTGCGGGTGGGTGCGCACACCGAGATCAGCGGCGGCGCTGTGATCGGCGAGGATGCGGTGATCGGTGAGCACAACGTGATCACGCATGGCGCCCGGATCTCGCCCGGCGTCGTTCTCGGCGACGCGGCGATCGGGTTCTGATGGCGGCGCTCGACCGCAACGCCGTCAGTGCGCTCGATCCCAGCCATCTGATCGACGACATCCTCGGCTTCTCGGAGCATCTTGGTGACGCGCTGTGGCGCGTCGATACTGCTGGTCTCGAGCTCGCCGACACCGCCAGCGGGCTCGTCGTCGCCGGCGTCGGCGGCTCGGCGATCGGCGGCGCCCTTGCCTGCGCTGCGCTTGGTGACCGCGCTTCGCGGCCGATCCTCGCAGCGCGCGGCTACGGCCTCCCGGCGTGGACCACGCCCGACACCACGGTGCTCTGCGCGAGCTACTCGGGCAACACTGAGGAGACGCTCGCGTGCTACGAGTCGGCCGGTGCTCTCGGCGCGCAACGTGTCGTCGCGACGTCCGGCGGTCGCCTCGCACAGCTCGCCCGGCAGGACGGCGTCGGCGTGATCCCGCTCCCCGGCGGCTTCCAGCCTCGCGCCGCCCTCGCCTATCTGCTTGTCAGCGCCCTCGATGTGGCGGCACTGTGCGGCGCGGCGCCGCGGCTCGCCGCCGAGATCGACGTGGCGGCGGCGCATCTGCAGGCACTCGGCGCGGAGTGGGGTCCCGACGCCCCCGAGGACTCGCTGGCGAAGTCGCTGGCCCACTCGCTTCACGGAACGATCCCTGTGATCGCTGGCGCGGGGATGACCGTGCAGATCGCCTACCGCTGGAAGACGCAGATCAACGAGAACGCGAAGCTGCCGGCGTACTGGGGCGAGATTCCCGAGCTCGACCACAACGAGATCGCCGGTTGGGCCGGCGCAGCGGGGTTCGGCCCGTTCAGCGCGGTCTTTCTCGATGACAGCGACAGCCATCCGCGGGTGCGCGCACGGATCGAGCTGACCGAGCAGATCGTCCGCCCGTTGGCGCGCTCCACGCACGTCATCAACACGCGCGGCGAGAGCGCCCTCGAGCGGGTGTGCTCGCTGGTGCTGCTCGGAGACCTCGTCTCCTGCTACCTCGCCGTGCTTGCCGGCGTCGATCCGACGCCGGTGGACGTGCTCAGCGAGCTCAAGCGGGCGCTCGCCGAGCGCGACTAGTGGACGGCGGCGCGACGCGCTGCCCGCTGTGCGCGGGCGAGTTGCATTCGACCTCGGTGCACGCCTTCGACCGCCTCGTGACGGGTGACGGCCCGTTCACGGTGCTCGAGTGCCGAGACTGCCAGTACGGGGTGAGCGACCCGCAGCTGCGCGGCGAGGCGCTGGCTCGCTACTACGGCGCCGCTTACTGCGACGGCTACTACGGACACGCAGGGCCGCCACCGAGCGGATGGCTGGAGCGCGCCCGCGCACGCTTCCGCGTTCGCGCCGCCCAGCGGCGCTTCGAGCGCCCGCCGTTCGCGCTCCCCGACACCCCGCCAGGACGCGTGCTGGACGTTGGCTGCGGCTCGGGCGAGCTGCTCGAGCGCTACGCCAAGCTCGGTTGGCAGACGTTTGGCGTCGATCCCTCGCCGTCCGCCGCTGCAGCGGCCCGCCGGCGCGGCGCGACGGTTCACGTGGGAACGCTCGGCGACCATCCGTGGCCGGCCGCCAGCTTCGAGCTGATCACCTTCTCACACTCGCTCGAGCACATTCCCGAGCCGCTCGAAGCGCTCCGCGCGGCACGCCTTCTGCTCGTCCCCGGCGGCCTGATCGCGATCGCCCTGCCCAACTGGCGCAGCTGGCAGCGGCGCTTCCTGTTCCGCAGCCGCTGGGCGCATCTCGACCTGCCGCGCCATCTCCAGCACTTCTCGCCGCGCGCGCTACAGCGCAGCGCTGCGCTGCTCGATCTCGACGCACTCCAGATCGGTACGAGCTCGACCGTGATCTCCGTCGCCTACAGCCTGCACTATCTGCTGGCCGGCCACTGGACGCCCGGCTGGAAGCTGTGGCTCTCCTACGCGCTGGGCGCCGTGGCGTTCCCGCCGGCCGCAGCGCTCAACAAGATCGTCGGCGGCGACTGCTGCTACGCGCTGCTCGCGCGCACGGCCAGCGGCGAGCAGCAACCCGCCGCGGCGGGCGCAGCTACGCTGTGAGCGCGTGGCCGAGCCGGTCGACATCATCCTGCTCAGCTACAACCGCCTCGACTTCCTCGTCGAGATGGTTGACGCCATCGAGCAGCGCACGCGCTGGCCGCATCGGCTGACGATCGTCGACAACGCCTCGGGGCCGGCGACGCGCGAGTGGCTGCGCGAGCACACCGCTCGCTTCCACCAGGTCATCTTCAACGACGCCAACGAGCATCTCGCCGGCTTCCAGCGTGGCATCGCCGCCACTTCCAGCGAGCTGTTCGTGCTCTCCGACGCGGACCTCATCCCCGCCGAGCCGACCGCCGCGGGCTGCTGGCTGGAGCGGCTCCTCGGCGTCGCCGAGCGTCACGGCGACTTCGGCCTGCTGGGCGTCCGTCTGGATTCGATCAGCGACGCACGCAACGTGCGGCTCGAACGCGCACCGCTGATCGACGCCGAGGTGTTTGAGACGTCAACCGGCGTCTGGCTCAACCTGATCCGCCGCAGCGCGCTGCGCATCCCCTACATGAGCGACGGCATCACCTGCCACGCGCTGCGGCGCGCCGGGTTTCGCGTCGGGATCGCCGCCGAGGTCTATGCGACGCATCTCGGCGACGCCGATCCCGCCCGCCACCCCGACTACCTCGCCCGCAAGCAGTCGGCGGGCGGCTGGCGCACGACCTACCCGGACTACCCGGAGCTTTCAGCGAGCGCTCCGCCGCCGACGCTCCACGAGCTCGCGCTCGCCGCGCCCGTGCTCGCCGCGCTCACTCGCAACGCGATCGCCACCGAGGACACGATCGAGCTTGCGGCCGCCGGCGGAGTGCTCGCGGCCGCCGCGCCACAGATCGCCGCCCACGCTCCGGACGACCCCGAGCTCCGCCCCGCGCGCGCGGTCGTCGTCATCGAGGCGGCCGAGGCTGACACGGACGGCGTCGCACGCGCGTTTGCTCATGCCGCGGAGTGGGTCCTGCTGCTCGCCTCCCCACGCATCCCGCGCTCGCCGGCGGGCTGGGCGCTCGTCGGCGAGCACCCGGGTCCGCACCCGGTCCTTGCCCGGCTCGCCCAGCTCGCGAGCCGGCCGCGCTGGCGCCGGCGGCTGCTGTACTCGACCTCGGAGCATCGCGAGCAGTGGCTCGCCGTGTTCCGCGCGGGCTGTTTCGGCGAGCAGCAACCGCTCCGTGTGTACGTGTTCCGCCGAACGCCGCCGCTGGCGCTGCCCGCTGCGCCCGAGGCGATCGGCCGCCCGCCGGCGGCCCGTCCGTCGCGCCGGCCGCCCCGGCTTCGCCGCCACCGCATCGGTTCGCTGGTCACGAAGGCGCGCCGGCTGATCCGCGCCGAATGGCAGCTCGCACGTCATCGCCCGGGCGCGCGGTAACGTACCTCGCCAGCCGCGCCACGCTCAGATGAACCGATACATCGCCATCGTCCCGGCGCACAACGAGGTCGGCGCGATCGCCGACACGATCCGCGAGATCCACGCCGCCGCCCCGCAGTTCGACGTGCTCGTCATCGACGACGGCTCGAGCGACGCGACGGCGGCGAGCGCCCTCGGGGCCGGCGCGCGCGTCGTGCGCCTGCCGTTCAACCTCGGGATCGGCGCCGCCGTCCAGTCCGGCTACATCTACGCCCGTCGCCACGGCTACCAGGTCGCCGTGCAGGTTGACGGCGACGGCCAGCACGACCCGCGCGACATCCCGCGCCTGCTCGAAGCCCTCCAGGCCGACCCGCAGGCGCACTTCGTGATCGGCTCGCGCTTTCTCGGGCCACCGACGGGGGACCGCTCGACGCCGTTTCGTCGCGTTGGCATCGCGCTCTTCGCACGCGTCGTCTCGCTGCTCACCCATCAACGTGTCACCGATCCGACATCCGGCTTTCGGATGACCGACCGCACCGGCATCGAGCTGTTCGCGCGCGACTACCCGAGCGACTATCCCGAGGTCGAGGCGATCGTGCTCGCGCACCGCCATGCGATGCCGGCCCGCGAGCTGGCCGTGACGATGCGCCCCCGCACCAGCGGAACCTCGCGGATCTCGGCCCCCGTTAGCGTCTACTACCTCGTCAAGGTGCTGCTGGCGCTGGCGGTGACCGTGCTGCGCGCGACGCCGCCGCAGGGGCGCTCCCGGCCCGCGGAGCGGACGTCGTGACCGTCGCCACCCGGCTTCTGCCTGCCGTCCACGTCAGCTCCACGACGGCGACGCTGCAGCGGATCGCGGTGATCGCGATCGCCGTGATCGTCTTCGTGATCGTTTTCGAGCTGGTTCGGCGGCGCGCCCTGATGGAGCGCTACGCCCTGCTCTGGCTGCTCGCTGCGGTCGCCCTGCTGGTGCTCGCGCTGTGGCGCGGCCTGCTCACCACGCTCGCCGGCGACGTCGGCATCTACACGCCCGCCAACGCCCTGTTCGCGGCCGGCTTCGTGTTCGTCATCGTCTTGCTGTTGCATTTCTCGACCGTGATCTCGCGGCTCTCCGAGCAGAACAAGGTCCTCGCACAACGTGTCGCACTGCTCGACGAGCGCGTCGAGCAGCCCGCGCCGCCAAGCTCACAGCCGTCCGACCCTTGAGCGACGCGCTTGCCGTAGTCGTCGTCACGCACCAGTCCGCCGCCGAGTTGGCCGGGCTCGCCGCGGCGCTGCTGCCGCAGCTCGACGAGGCTGACGAGGTGGCGTTCGTCGACAACGCTTCGAGCGACGCCAGCGCGACCGTTGCACGCAAGCTCGACGACCCGCGCATCGCAGTGCTCGAGGCCCCCACCAACGTCGGCTTCGGCGCCGCCTGCCGGCTCGGCGTGAACGCCACACGGGCGCCGCTGCTGCTGCTGCTCAACCCCGATGCCCGCCCGCAGCCGGGCGCGATCGCACGGTTGCGCGCGACCGCCAGCGAGCGGCCCGGCTGGGCCGCCTGGCAGCCGGCGGTGATGCTGCCCGACGGCGCGATCAACAGCTCGCGGGGCGTGGTCCACTTCCTCGGCCTGGCCTGGGCCGGGCAGTGCGGGCAGGATCCCGCGGCGCTCCCCGTAACCCCTTATGAGACCGCCTTCGCCTCCGGCGCGGCGCTGCTGATCCGCCGCAGCGCCTGGCAGAGGATCGGCGGCTTCGCGGATTCCTACTTCCTCTACGGCGAAGACGTAGATCTCGGGCTGCGGCTGTGGCTCGCCGGCGAGCGCGTCGGCGTCGAGCCGCGCGCCCGGATCGTGCACGACTACGAGTTCGACAAGGGCCGGCAGAAGTGGTTCCTGCTCGAGCGCAATCGCTGGCGCACCGTGCTCGCGCTCTATCCGGCGCCGCTCCTGCTGGCGCTGGCCCCCGCTTTCGCGCTGTCAGAGCTCGGCCTCGTCGCGATCGCCGCCCGCGACGGCTGGCTCGCCGCGAAGCTCCGCGCCGACCTCGCGATCGTGACCGGCCTGCCCGCCGCCGTGCGCCGTCGCCGCGCCGTCCGCCGGACGCGCCGGCTCCCGACCGCCCGCTTCGCCGGCCTGCTCGGCGCCTCACTGGACAGCCCGTACCTCGGCGAGCTGCCGCGCGTGATCGTCGCGGCGCAAGCCGCCTACTGGCGGGTTGTCTGCCTGCTGCTCCGCACGTGAACCCCTGTTAGCGTGCCGCAGGCATGTCGCTGATCACCTCGTGGGTCTTCTTCCCAATCGTCCTTGCGGCGATCGGGCTCGGCTGGGGCGCGCTGGTCCAATGGCTGTCGGGCGAGCGTCAGCTCGGTCCGTTGACGATCCCGCTCGGCCTGGCCACGGCGATCGTGGTCGCCGGGCTGCTCACCGCCTTCTCGTCCACGGCCCCGCTCGCCGCGCCGATCGCGGCGATCGGCGCGATCGCCGGCATCGGCTACGTCTGGGGGCGGGCCAGGCTGGGCGCCGCCCCGGCGCTCGCCGCGCTCGGCGTGCTGTTGATCTACGGCGCACCGGTGATCCTCAGCGGCACGGCGACGTTTCTCGGCTACGTCCGCCTCGACGACACCGCGACCTGGCTCGGGCTGGGCGACCAGCTGTTCAGTCACGCCCGCTCGTTCGGGATGCTCCCGCCCTCGACCTACCAGCTGATCGTCCAGACGAACCTCGGAACCTCGCATCTGGGCACCATCGCCGAGTCCTCCTACCCCGCCGGCGCGTTCATGCTCCTCGGCGTTGGCCATTGGGCCACGGGGATCGACTCCGCCTGGATCTTTCAGCCCTACCTCGCCTGCTGCGCCGCCGCGACGGCGCTGGCGATCTACGCCCTGCTGATCCCGATCGTCTCCTGGCGCTGGCTGCGCGCCTTCGTCGCGTTCGTCGCCGCCCAGTCCGCGCTGCTCTACGGCTACGCCGCGTGGGGCGGGATCAAGGAGCTGACGGCCGCGTTCCTGCTCGCCACGGGCATCGCCTTCGCGCTCGTGCTGCTGTCGCACGAGCGGCCCCGCGCCCGCAACACGATCCCGCTCGCGCTCGTCGCGGCGGCGCTGATGCTCACGCTCGGCCCGGGAGCGGCGATCTACGCCATTCCGGCGGTCCTCGTCGTGGTTACCGGCGCCACCTGGCGGGCTTCGACGGGGATGCATTGGGGGCGGCTTGAGTGGGTCCTCGCGTCGCTCCTCGCGGCGACGGCGCTGTTTGCGCTGCCGTTCTGGCTGACGCTCGCTCACTACCTGCACGTCGATCAGGGCTCCTACACGGCCGGTCAGACGCTCTCGACCCAGTACGGCAACCTGATCCAGGGACAACCGCTGCGGGCGCTGCAGATCGCCGGGATCTGGCCCTACAGCGACTTCCGCGACTGGCCGGGCGCACCGCCCTTTGACAGCACGCACGCGCTGATCTGGCTGACCTTCGCCTCGGGTGCCCTCGCGCTCGCCTGGACGGCCTGGCGGCGCAGGGGCGGCCTTGCGCTGTTTGTGGGCGTGGCGCTGGTCGGCGCGTTGGCGTTGTACTGGGGTGGCAGCACGCCGTGGCTGATCGGCAAGGCGCTAGCGATCGGCTCTCCGGCGATCCTGCTCGCCGGCCTCGTCGGCGGCGCGCTGCTGTTCGGCAGCGAGCGGATCGTTGCGCTGATCGCGGGGGTCCTCGTTCTCGGCGCGATCGCCGCTGGCGTGCTGTGGTCGAACTGGCTGCAGTACCGCAACGTCACGCTCGCGCCGCGCGACCAGCTGTCCGAGCTGCAGACGCTCGGCGCGATGGTTGCCCACAAGGGCCCGACGTTCATCAACGAGTACGAGATCTATGCCGACCGTCACTTCCTGCGCGCCGGCGCGCCGGTCGAGCCGGCCGAATACCGCACCCCGCTGCTCCCGACGGTGACCGGTGCCGTCCTCACGGACGGCGCTTTCGCCGACATCGACTCCTTCCCGCTGAGCACGCTGTTGCCGTATCGCTCGCTCGTGATCCGCCGCTCGCCGGTTGAGAGCCAGCCGCCGTCGGTCTACCACCTCGTCTGGCAGGGCCGCTTCTACCAGCTGTGGCAGCAGCCCGCGCAGCCGACCGAGCGGATCGTCACCCACGTCCCGCTCGGCGACACGGCGCTCGACTACTGCGGCCCGGCCGAGTACGGGCGGCCGGAGGAGCCGCTCTGCTCGATCCAGCCGGCGGCGATCCCGTCCTGCCCGCAGGTGCTGGCGCTCGCCCGCCAGGCTGACGGCGTCGGCGGCTACCTCCTCGCTCACGAGATGACCAATCCGATCGTGCTGCGCGGGACGCAGACGGTCTGGCCTGCGGCGTGGACCGACGACGTCGCACAGCAGGCGCTCACTCCGACGACGCCCGGGACCGCTGTCGCGCACGTCGAGATACCGACCGGTCCGCATCGCTACCAGCTGTGGCTCGGTGGCAGCTTTGCCCGCGGCTTCAATGTGTCGGTCAACGGCCGGCGGGTCGGCTCGATCTCCAACGAGATCAACAACAACGGCGACTACAACATGGTCGGGTCGCCGATCGAGCTCGGCGCCGGTGTCGCCACGATCGACATCACCTATCCGCAGCCGACCCTCGCTCCGGGCGGCGACGAGGATGAGGCGGATTACACGGCGCTGTCGGAGATCGCCCTGCAGCAGCTCGGCACGCCGTCCGCGCTGCTGCGCGTGAAGCCGTCGCAGGCCGCGACGCTGTGCGGCCGCTCGCTGGACTGGATCGAGGTCGTCGTACCGCTGATGCCCCAGTAGACGCCAGCTCCGCTTGACCGCTCCGGCTCACTCGGCCGCGATCGCGTCCAGCACGTCGAGCTTGGCGGCGCGCCGCGCCGGCCAGCTGGCCGCTACCAGCCCGAGCAGGCCGGCGAGGATCAGGAACACGACCAGGTTGCTGAACGGGATGACGATGTCGTTGATGCCCTGCTGCCGCAGCGATGAGACCATCGCCACGCCCAGTCCGGTTCCGATGATCACGCCGACGACGGCGCCGAACAGCGCGATGATCACCGATTCCGAGCGGATCATCGAGCGGACCTGACGGCGTTTCATCCCGACCGCGCGCAGCAGGCCGATCTCGTGGGTGCGCTCGAACACCGACAGCATCAGCGTGTTGACGACACCGATCAGCGCGACGATGATGGCCAGCGCGAGCAGGGCGTAGACGAGGTCGACCAGCTGGTTGATGTTGGTCTGCTGCTGGCGCTCGAACTGGGCGCGGGTCTGGACCGAAACGGGGTATGGGTTGAAGGCTCTGTGCAATGCCCGTCCGACGCGGCTGGCTGCGCCGGGCGTCGTCCTTACCAGGAGCGCCACCGGCAGCGGAGCGTGGAAGTGCGAGACGAAGAACCCAGCGCCGACGAGGTAGTGGCCGATCAGCGGGTTGGGCTTGAAGATGCCGCCGATGCGCATCGTCTCCTGCCCCGTCTGGGCGAAGGTGACCGATACCGTCGAGCCGACGCTGAGGTGGTCGGCGTTCGCCGTTGTCGCGTCGATCAGCAGCTCACCGGCGGCCAGAGCCGGTGCGCCTCGGCCGGCGGTCATGACCAGGTTGACCGTTTGCGGGAGGTCTGCCGCGCTGACCGCCCCCACGGTCGACAGTGCGCCTCGGAAGGCAAACTGCCCGCTGTACACGGTGGTCACCGCCGTCACCCCCGCCATGCGGGAGATGGCGGGGACCGTCGAGCCGCTGACGGTGCCGCCGATGATGTAGTTCGCGTTGACCGCGCTGTCGACGTCGCTCGTCGCTGTCTTGGCTTCCGACGCGCCCCAGACGGCGATCGTCGACACGAGCGCCAGGCCCACCATCAGCGCGGCAGCGGTCTGGGCGGTCCGGCGCGGACTGCGCATCGAGTTCTCCCGTCCCAGCTTTGCCGCGGCCCCGAGCGCCGACGCCAGCGGGCACCCGAGCGCACCAGCCAGCGGCCGGGCCACGAGCGGCGCCAGCATGCCCATGCCGATGAACACGGCCAACGCGCCGAGCCCGACGAGCAGGATCGCCGGCTTGCTCACGCCGGCCAGCACGGCGCACAGGCCACAGAGCGCGACCAGGCTGCCGGCGATGGCACGCCCGCGTAGCGACTCATCTTGGTCCTCGCGATGGTCGACCAGCGCCGCCACCGGCGGGATCCGCACGGCGCGCCGCGCCGGGCCGATCGCCGACACCACGGTCACTCCGACGCCGACGGCGATGGCGACCACGGCTGTTCGGGACTTGAACACCAGTGGCGCGGCGGGCAGCGTGATGCCGAACGCCTTCAGCAGCGCCACGAGGCCGAGCGCTGCCAGGACCCCGAGTCCGAGCCCGATCAGCGAGGCGACGGCGCCCGTCAGCGCGGCTTCTCCCAGCACCGAGCGGAACAGCTGTCGCCTGCTGGCACCGACCACGCGCAGCAGTGCCAGTTCCCGCGTCCGCTGACCGACCGTGATCGCGAAGGTGTTGACGATCGTGAAGCCGCCGACGAACAGCGAGATGAAGGCAAACACCAGCAGCGCCGTCGAGAAGAACGACAGGTCGCTGTTGATCAGGTTCGTCTCCTCGTTCACGACCGTCTGACCGCTGACGACCTGCACGCCCCGCGGGAGGATCTTCTCGATCGCCCGCCGCAGCCGGGCCCTGTCGGCCCCCGGCTTTGACAGGACGTCGATCGCGTCGTAGTACCCGCGGGTGTTGAACAGCGCCTGCGCCGTCGGCAGGTAGAAGCCGGCCAGCGTGTCGCCGACCAGGTCGTTGTCGCCGCCAAAGGTCACGATGCCGGTGATCGTGAACGTCTGTGACGGTCCGGTCAGGAGCACGCGGACCCGCTCGCCGACCCTGAAGTGGTACTTCGTCGCCGTCTCCTTGTCCATCACCACGTCGTGTGCGTTGGTCGGCGGCCTGCCCGCGGCCAGGTGCAGAACCGACAGCTGCTTGTTGGGGTCGAACGAGAAGCCGAGCGCTGACGGACCGCCGTTGCCGATGTCGTTGGAGGCGCCTTGGACGAACTGGGCGTAGCCCTCGACGGACCCGTTGACATACGCCACTCCCGGCAGGCGGCGGACTGCGGCGGCGATCGACTGAGGGATCGGCTTGCGGTCGGTGGTGCTGTCGGCACCGCTGTAGGCGCCCTTGCCAAGCGTCGCGTCGCCGCGGATTTGGAAGTCGATCTTGCTGTAGACGTTGCCGACCAGCGCGTCGAACGTGTGATGGAGCGTGTCTGTGAGGATCAGCGTCCCCGATACGAACATCACCCCCGCGACGATCGCGAGCGCGGTCAGCGCCAAACGCAGCTTGCGAGTCAGGAGGCCCCTGACGGTGACCCTCCGCATCTCAGTTGCCGAGCTTCATCGTCTGTTCGAGTACCGAGTCGGCTGTCGGCGAGACGAGCTCTCCCACCACCGTGCCGTCGGCGAGGAATACGACCCGGTCGGCGTAGGCCGCCCCGCGCGGGTCGTGGGTCACCATCACGATCGATTGGCCGTGTTCGTCAACGCAGCGGCGCAGGAACGCCAGCAGCTCGGTGGACGCGCTCGAATCGAGGTTGCCGGTGGGCTCGTCGGCGAAGATCAGATCAGGCCGGCGGATCAGCGCCCGGGCACAGGCGACGCGCTGCTGCTGGCCACCGGAAAGCTCGCTTGGACGGTGCGACAGCCGGTCGGCAATGCCGAGCGCGCCGACGAGATAGTCGAACCACGCCCGGTCGACCTTGGCCCCCGCGAGGTCGGCGGGAAGCGTGATGTTCTCGCCCGCCGTCAGCATGGGTACCAGGTTGAACGACTGGAACACGAAGCCGATCCGGTCGCGGCGCAGCTCGGTCAGGTCGGCGTCATCGAGCAGCCCGATCTCGCCGTCGCCGACAAAGGTGTGCCCCGACGTGGGTGAGTCCAGCCCTGCCATGCAGTGCATCAGCGTGGACTTCCCCGACCCGGACGGGCCCATCACGGCGGTGAAGCGACCGCGCTCGAACTCGACGCTCACGCCGTCCAGCGCCCGGACGACGACATCGCCCTTGCCATACGTCTTCGTCAACTCGACGGCGCGAGCGGCCGGTGACGGCGGTGACGGATCAGTCTGGCTCATCGTGCTCCCTCGCTCATGTCCCTAGATAGTGACGCGGCGTATTGTGGCGAAAACGTTGGCGAGCAGACCCACTTTCAGTTCATACGCGCCGCTGCCAATCGCCAAGGCGATCGCCCCACCCGACACGAGCAACAATCCCGCGCACGAGCGAGCGTTGCGGCACCCTCGGCATGCCGGTAGCCGCCGCAGCAGCGTGCCACGTGAAAGGATCGGCTATCGGGACGGGTTTGGCGGCGTTGCGCGCCGAGTGTTTCCGGGCTTTCGGGTGTCCCGTTTGACCAGTTATGCCGCTGTCGGCATAACGGGCTTCATGCCGAGCGGGTGGTTATGCCGATGCGGGTGACGCGGCAGACGATTTGCCTGGTTGTGGCGTTTTCTGTTGGTTAGCTGCTCGGCATAATCAGAGGCCTTGGAGGAAGGCGAGGAGCTTGTCGTTGGGTTGGTATCGGCCGGGCGGGGTGCCGAGCGGGGCGGTTCTCGCGATTGCTTGTTCTTTGAGCGCGGGGTCGGCGTGCTGGTAGATCTGGGTGGTCTTGATGCTCTCGTGTCCGAGCCATAGGGCGATCGTGGCGATGTCGACGGCGTTGGCTTTGAGCAGCATCGCGTTGGTGTGGCGCAGGGCGTGCGGTGTGACGCGTTTGCCGGCTAGCGATGGGCAGCCTGAGCCGGACCGATTTTGACGGAGACGGTTTTGTTTGGGTTGGTTGTTCTTCTTCTGGTTGTTGATCAGGTGATGTCTGGGTTCTGGTCTGTCACCCCCGCGGTCGAGAGGAGCGGCCCGCAGGGCCGCTCGTCGAGATCCGCGGAACTGAGCGTCTGGAGGGAGACCTCTAAGAAGTCGAAAGCGCCCGCCGGGTGGGACTTTGAGCGCTGGCTCTCAGGACTTCACTGAACGTTCTCAGGTCCATTATCGACCGTGTGGTGGCCTCGCCGCGCAGCGTCGGAATGAGATGGACCCACTTCGTATCGGCTGCACTTAGCGGCTTAGCCTCTCCGAGGCACGAACACCCGGGGCTCCGACAAGGCAGAATGCCCAGCCATGAGACGGAAAGAAAACAGAAGGAACAGGGATGTACGAACTCACCGTGGTGATGCTCGTCATCCAAATCCTCCAACTCATGGCCGTCATCGTCCTCATAGCGAGGGCATAGCGCGCTAGCGAGTTGGCGTGGGCGGGAAAATTGCCGGTCGCCCGTCCGCGACCTCAGAGAATCCGGAGTGCGGCCTGGGCCGTGCCGCGGACGGGGCTTCAGCGAGGTAGCGCCACAAGGGTCGCGGAGTATCCGTGCTAGCGGACCGCGGCTCAGGAGACTCAAGAAAGAGATGGCGTCCGCTCATATGGTTCCGTGGAGAGCGCCGGACCGAAGCTACCGCCGCGAATGCCAAATTCGCCCGACACCGTTGCGAGATGGCGTAAACTGATCAGTAGTCGTGCAATGGGGTCAGGATCCCCGCACCTTCTGGGAAACGGCGTCGCTAGCACGGCGCCGTTTCTTTGCCGACGCCCGCCTTTCAAGACGTGACGCGCGAGCCGAGGTCGATCGCGGGGCCGAAGATGCTGGCGAGCTTTCGGTGCGCGGCGTTGTCCCACCACACACCGTTCTCGTTGGGGCTGCCTACCTGCTCGGCGTGTCGTTGCGGCACCGCAACGCCGGAAGGCTCGGGTCCGTACAGGTCGTAGCACGGGCGATGTGGGTCGCTATTCGTGGCGAATTCCAGATCAATGAAGAGCGGGACTCCTTCCCGTACGACGATGTTGCCGTCGTGCAGGTCGCGATGGCAGATGCCGTGCCCATGTAACTCCTTCACGCGCGCGACAACCAATCGACCCATCGGGTTGAGCTCGGCGGGGTTCTCGGCAAGCCAGTCCCACAGCGGCTGATACCAGCGCGACACGAGTTCCTCGTCCGTTGCGGCCACGAGCTCCGGCGACAGTCCGAGCGCACTGAGACGCGTGTAGAAGGCGATCGCGTTGTGCCAGTCGGCCATCGAACGCGGGCCGCGTTCGCGCGTGTCGGTGCGGAAGTCGGTCACGGTGAGTGGTGTCACCGGAGGCTACGAGGCGACGGACGTCAGCGCCGCTCGTATCGCGACCTCGAAGTCGGCGAGGGCTTCGTCGTTGAGGCTCGCGCTCTCGCGGTCGCACCAGATGAACGATTCGACGAACGGCCAGAGGAGAGCAATGGTTGGGCGCTCGTCAAGCGCGAAGGCCTGCGGCAGACCGGGCAGGCCTGCGGCGTAGATGACCTGGAGCACGACGCGGCCCACCACGAGCGTCCCGATCTGGGCGACGCCGGTGCTCGTCTCGTCGTCGTGATCGGTGACTTCCATGTGCGTGCCGTGAAGGTTCGTCATGTGGGCCTTCGGTTCGAGGCACGACGCGACTAGGACAAGCACGTTCTGGGACGGCTCGCCGTGCTCGACCACGTAGCGGAGTTCATCTGCCGACATCAACGCCGGCCACGGCGCGCCCTGGCCGTGTTCCAGCATCGCGATCGTCTTCACCGCCCATGCAGCGAGCGTCCGTTGCTCATCTGGACCGATTTCGACGTCCGCGCCCTGGAGCATTGGTTCAAGGATCGGCTTCGCGAGCCCCTCAAGCTGTGAGAGCGGGCCGTTGTTGCAGCGCCGGCACAGCAGGTGTGCGCGCTCCTGGTACGGGCGGCGCTGCCAGTCGCGCTCTCCTACCGTCTCGTCACCGTCTCGAAAGACCTGACTGATCGGCACTGATTCGCTTGACGGGAGCGTCCCCGAGAGCCATGCGGGCAGGAGGTGCTCGCGCGTATCGGCCGGTTGACCGCAGACGATGCAAGCTCTGAACGTCATGCGAGCAGGTTACGCGCGCTCGCGGCGACGTCAGCACCGGCGCGTACTCTGAGCAGCCCATGACGTCGCCCGAGGGGGTGGCGGCTCGTACGCGACGACTTCTGACCACTCTCGCTAGAGCCTTCCCTCGCGCTGGGCCAGCTTCCCTCATTCGGGCCGGCATACCCGAGAACCTGAGGTATGTGTACAGGATGTCGAGGAAGCTACGGCGCGCTCTCAGCCGCTCGCTTCGGCTGAGTTGCAGTCCGCCTCAGCCGTGCTCGCGTAACCGTTCGCGGTGCTGACCATCTGCTTGCCCTGCGTGAGCGCGCTATCAACGGCGCTGTACTCACCGCTGAGCTTCGCGTTCGCCGCTTTGATCGCGGCGGCCACTTGCGCATCGGTCGGCGCGCCCGTCGGCACGTCGGCTGACTCGGTCGCGCGACCGTTGTCGAGTATCGCGTTGTCCTGCTGAAGCTGCTTGATGGCTGGCGTGATGCCCGAGGCGTCGCTCTGCACGCCGGAGTGATCGCTCTGCAGCCCGGCGTAGTCGCTTTGCACGCCGCTAGCGTCCGAGCTGACCGCTCCCGCGTTCGCGCAGAGGGTGCCGCCACCATCGTCGTTCTGACCGACCTCGCTCTGCACCAGCTGCAGATCAGTCAGGGTCTGCGCGAGATCGGTGCGCGTCTGCGCGAGATCGGAGGCCAGGGTGCTGGTCCCGTTCGCTTCCGAGACATAGGACTGAAGGTCGCTCAGGTCGGTGGCGACGGCTTGCGCGTCGCTATAGACCTGCTGAGCCGTCTGCTGAGCGGCCTGAGCTCGCTGAGTCTGGTTGTTGGCGCGCGTAGCCTGGCCCTGAAGATCGGCGACATCCCGATTGAAGCCCGAGGCGATGCCGCCGGTCAGATCGACCGTGATGACGCCACTGTTCTGGCCGGGGAAGCTCAGCGCCAACTGATTGCCGTTCAGCGTCCCCGTCAGGTTGCCCCCTCCTTGATCGAGGGAGAGCGTGACGCCTGACCCGCTGATCGTGCCCGTCAAGGAGTAGTTGGTGCTACTGACCGAGTTGGGGGTCGAGCTACCGGACTGGTCGTTCTGCAGGATCGCTTCCTCCATCGAGCCGCTGAGCTGGCTCCCGTTCCTGGTCCACTGGATGAAGAACGCGGCGTTCGAGGCCCTACCAACGAAGGAAGCGGGGCCGTTGCTCGATCCGCACGCCGCGAGCGCGAGCGCGGACAGCGCGGCGCCGGCGATCACGATGGGCTTCATCAACGCGAAGGCCCTCAGACGCCGGCGGCTTGACCGCCTGGGCTCAGGATCACAGCCGGACGAGCGGTGCAAGGGGAAGCGCGCGCCGCTGGCGGCGCCGTGATCGAGGCGATGGATTCCTACTCGCACCCTGCAACCTCCGGGCGCCAAGCGTACTGCGAACCCCAGGTCGCGGTCACTGGTCCGAGAATCTCTACCCTTGTCTTATGGAGTCCAGCTCCCACCGTGGACAGCAGCAAGAGTGGCTCAACGTGCTGATGGCGATCGTCTCGACGCCGTCGTGGTTGCGCCCGCGCCCAGTCGTCGTTGACGCCCACATCCTGATCTCGGACGTGCTGCGCTGGGCGCGTGACGGCTGGACGATGCTCACCGCACTAGCGGAGATGGGCGCGATTGTGCTGGTCACGCCCAGCCATATCGAGGACAAGGTGGTGAAGCACTTGCCGCGCGTCGCGGAGAGCGGCGCGAACCCGATCGACGCGGAGGTCGCGTTGCAAGTGTGGGAGAACGTCCACTGCACACTCGTTCGCTTCGTTGACCTTCCCGAGTGGACCCTCGACCCTCGATATGCGACAACGATCGACTGGCTTGCAGGCGTTGCCGGCGCCGACCCCGAAGACGCACCAGCCATCTACCTTGCGGCGCTTCTTGAATCGTCAATCCTGCTGTCGCGCGACCACCATCACACTGACCACGGCTACGGTGCTGACGACTGGCTCGCGATCCTCATGCTGCTCGGCGAGCTGGCAGAGGAGGAGCCGGTCCTGCTCGCGATAGGGCAGATGGTCGGTGTCAGCGTGGGCCTGCCCCCCGTGGCCTTGTTCGCCGGAGGGCGTCTGCTGTGGCAACGATCGCCGCTCGCGCTTGGGTTCCTGTTCGGGCTGTTCGTCGGCTCCTGGATATTCGCTCGCCCGCAGATGCGCGCCGGTGCCGAGAAGCTCAGGGCCGCGGTCGCTAGCGCGGCTATTACGGTCAGCGAGACAACCGCACCGATTGCAATGAAGCGCAGCCAACTACAAGCCGAACTGGACAAGTACATCGTCGCGATCGACACCGACGACATCGCTAACGAGGCCGCGATCGCTCGTGTTCTCGTCGGTCACGACGAGCCGGTACCAAGCCACGAGGTCCACAAGCTCGTCGCGACTCGCGGCTCCACTCTCTCGCTCACAGGTACGCGACAGCTCCTGCGCAGCCACCCCGCATTCGTCGGCGTACCCGGTCGTGGATACACGCTCGGTTGGCTCGCCGCCTAAGCGGGCGACAACCCATGCCCCACGCGTCAACCGGCTCGGGCTGCTGGCTGAGCAACGCTGAGCACGCGTTCCGCGATGACCGAATAGCCGAGGTAGAAGTTCGCGAGCTCCACGCCGACCCGTCGTGCGGCGAGCTCCGCGATCGCTTCTTGCATTGGGTCGCGGCGGATCAGCGCAAGGGCTTCGCGGTGTTGCTCTCCGAAGTGGAGCTGGTCGGCATACCAGAACGTCTGAAGTAGCTGGAGCGGAGGGGCTGGGTCGGCGATCACGGTCGACCGTCGCTTGCCGCTCGCCTCGATCAACTCTCCTGGCATCCTGCCTTCCGCGATCAGCCGCTGCTGGACCAGGACTTCGACCGAATGGTTGAGCAGCCGCGCGTGCGCACGCCGCCACGTCTGGGCGGTCTCAAGCGACGCATCGTCGCCGGCTTCGTGAAGGCCACGCTCGACGATTCTCCGGAGGACGGGGAAGCTGGCTTCCTCGCCGTCCGCTACGCACTGACGGAGAAGTGCCATGAAGCCGGTGGTGACATCGAGGTCGGAGAACTCAGTTTCGAGCTGCGGCGGAACGTCGGGGAACGGAGCGCTGACCCGCCAACTGTCCTTTGCGCTCATCAGTGTCGTGTCCGCGATCCTTGCGGTGTGGTCAATGAAGCGCTGCAGAAGCACTTGCTCGGCCTCGGTGAGCGTCACGGGCTGCGGCGCGAACGAGTGAGGGTTGGGCAGGCCCAGCACGTACTGCAAACGACGCCACACGTAGTCGGCCGCGCTCGGGTTCTTCAGCAGCTCACGGTGCGGCGCGGGCCAGTCAAGCGGCCGATCTTGAATGAGATCGACGAACGCGATGCCTTCGAACTCGATGGTCTGCGCCCGAGGGCCGTGATCCCGTTTGGCCACGAACTCACCGTAGCGCGAGGTGCGGGCGGCGCGGCGGCTTGGCTATTTGCTGGCTGCGAGCTCTTGCAGACGCTGTCCGAGCGCTAGGAATCGCTCATGGCTCTTCCGATCCTGCAGCAGATCGGACTCAGCGCCGTCGCCGTGGTAGTCGACGGACTGCAGCACGAGCTGGTCGTCTTGACGGAATTCGAACTCGGGCCAATCAGTGGCGATGAGATCGAGCGCCGACGCCAGCTCCGCCGGCGTCAGCTCGATAACGACGCTTACCCAGCGGAGCTCACGGTCGCGGGAGAGCTCGTCCTCGAAGGCATAGCCCTCGAAGACCGGTGCGCCTTGCTCGTCGCGAACGTAGTCAATGACCTTCATGTTCGAAACCATAGGCGCCGAGGGTGTGCCGCCGGCCATATTTCGCTTTGGCGCCTGGCCCGGTCACGGATAGCACCCGTCGGCTGCTCTGCGGAGGTCTATCGTGGTGCTTGCCATGAGCGCACCCGTGGCGAGCGTCGGGCCTGGCCGCGCGAGGCGGAAGCGAGTCCTGGTCGTTTGCGTCGTCTCGCTGTTGCTGCTCGCCGCCGCGGCCGTGCCGGCGATCGCGGCACATCCGTCGTACACGCCGAGGCCCGGTCACTCGTGCAAGAGCGGTTACAAGCGCGAGAGCACGCGCAAGCACGGTCACAAGGTCATCAGATGCGTGTGGGTCGGGAAGGCGAAGAAGCCGAGCACTGGATCGAGCGGCACGAGCGGCACGAGTCCATCCGGTGCGAGCGTCCCGGCGGCACAGGTCGTCCGCGCCTTCATAGACCCGAGCTACACGCTCGCCGTTAGCGCGCCGCAGCCCCCGCCGATCCCGGTCACGTTCACGTACGCGGCGACCGACGAGTCCGGCGGTGCGCTGCCGGATGGGGAGCTGACCCTCCAGGTCTATGTCCACGCCTCCGTCTCTGACGCCGGCGGCTGCGAAGCGAACGTCGGCGGCACGATCACGACGGCGAGCTGCACGCTCACGGTGCCGGCCTGGGGCTCCTACGACCTCATCACGAGCTACTCCTCCGGCGTCGGGAACGCCGCTGCGACGGGCGAGACGACCACGCTCGACATCGAGCCACCCGCGCTCGCCCCGACCACGACGACCTCAGCCTGGCCCGGAGACACCGCGACGATCGCGGCCACGGTGTCCAATCAGAGCGCTCAGGTCGCCCTCACCGACGGCCAGTGGGGTGGCGCCACGCAAGTCGGGATCACCGACCAGCTCGGGGACTCCTGCGAAGCCACCGTGTCCGGGCAGACCTCATCGTGCGCGCTCGCCCTGACCGGCCAGCCGACGTCGTTCACGATCACCTACCCCGGCGGGCAGAGCGTCGGCGAGCAGACCGTGAGTCCGTGGGGCGTTGCGCAGCAACAGCAAGTCACGACCACGTGGGAGGCGAGCACACCCAGACTCACCGGCGCCGTGAGCGGCACGTACACGCCGCCGCCGTCGGCGACGGTCGTCTGGCAAGGCGGCTCGATCATCCCGACGCCCGTTCACTGGAGCACAGGGCCGTACCCGTATGGGCCACCAATCCCGCTCACGCTCGGCCAGTCAGTGGAGCTTGGCGCGTACGCGGAAGGTTCATTGGGGAGCGACCCGATCGGCGCAGGCTCGATCGCCTTCAGTCTCGATCCCGACGACGGCACGCTGACCGACGAGCAGCCATCCGCCTCCACGAACTGCACCGCCTCCGCGGACTACGTCGGCGATGCCTTCGGCGAATGCACTTTCACGCCGTCGCAGGACGGTACGTACACGATCGGGACGAGCTACACCTCGACGGACCCGAACTACCCGTCGATCACAGGCCCGAGCATCACGGTTGATGTGACCGGCTGAGCCTGGCGAGCTGCCGGTTGATATGACCGGCTGGGCCTGGCGAGCTGCAGCGACGGTCGGTGGGCGCACCGTTCGCCGGAAACCGCAGGCCCGGAATCTTGTCGTCGAGGGCGCGCGGGCTCGCAACTCTACGTCCACAAGCGTGGCGCGCCGTCGTCTAACTCTGCACGCGTGTGCCTCGACCCGTCGGACGTGGCGCGTTGTGTGCTTCCCGAGCTTCCCGAAGCGTTGCCCGCCACGCCGTCGCGACCTTATCCGGGTCTTCGATGCAGCGGCTGAACACCGCCAAACCCTCATCCTCGGTTAGCGCCCCGGCAGCCGTCATCTCTGCAGCAAGCTGCGCCGTCGAGAGACGCCTGACGTTACGGTCTCTAGCCAGCCGTTTGCCGGTGCGATCTTCGAGGACTATCAGTGCCGCGCCGTCAACCTCCGCGGCGAGAACGGTAGTGATTTCGCCCGAGTTCTTGTCCGGGTGATCGTGTTCGTCGTGGCTGAGATCAATGAGTCGGCGGGCTTCATCGACTACGGACGTGGGGAGGCCGACAGCTCCCTCAGGAGGCCACCGGGTCTGGAGACATAGGAGACGGATTTCCTCCTCGCGCCGGCGCTTGAGCTCCGTTTCGACGTCAGTTGTTATCCGGAGTTTGCTGCCGAGATACCGGCTAAGGGCGACACAGTGACCCGCCTCGGCGAACGCGACAAAGCACGCCGTATCGACGAAGACACGCTCCCAATCGCCTGTCCGCTCCATTACTCTGCACAGTCCTCGCCCGTGCTGTAGTCGGGATCGTCGTCCGTGAGAGGAACGATGCCCCGCTCGTTCACGACGTCCGCAAGAGCGTCTGAGTCCATTTCGAGCATCTGGGACGCGCGCGCGAGGCTCACGTAGCCTCTCTCGTATGCCCTAAGGGCCTTATCGAGCATTGCCGCGGGCTTGCGGGGCAGATTGGACTGCGCTCGCCAGAGTTCATCGGTCAGCTCACCAAGTCCGAGTCTCGTCTCCAGTTGCTTGTGCGCTCCCGCATCGATTTGGCGTTTCAGCTCTTTCGACAGTCGAGGTGACAAGTACCTGTCAGTTTCCAGGCGGATACGTGCGGCTGCTGCCGATATCCCGAACGCGTCAGCGAGGCGCACAACGACCTCTAGGTCACCTACGGTGCTCTGGTGCGCTTCCATCCAGTTCCTGACAGCGGGCATTGGCGCGAGGAACTCGGCGGCGAAGTAATTCGCCTGGACCTCTTTAGGATCGCGGGTCTTGCCCTCGATGGTCTTCTCATCATCAACTAATGATCCGTGCCGGAGACAATGATGCCCGTATTCGTGCGCGAGAGTGAACCTCTGCCGCACGACAGCGACAGACGCCGATACGAGAATGTAGGGACGACCTTCGCGGAGCCGGTAAGCGCCGTAGAGACCTGCCGGCAGGTGCTCCAAGAACACTGGGATGCCGGCTGTCTCCTCGATGAGCTTTAGGAGATCCGGAATGCGGCTCTCGTTACCAACGCCGAGCCGAGTGCGCGCCTCACGCGCCGCGAGGACAGCCTCATCACGGGCCTGAACCGCGGGCACCGGCCCCACCTACCTCACGGCGGCTTCAAAGGAGAGGAATGCGTCGATGTCGCGGTCGAACTTGGCCAGCGCGCGCCGAACATCGTCGTTGTCCACATCGGCCCTGAGCACGAAAGCTCCGTCCTCGGCACGCAGAATGGAGTCCACAGATACGCCGAAGAAGTCGGCGATGCGCATGACTTCGCCTGCGCCAAGCCCTCGTTCGCCCTTCTCGATCCTGCACAGCACAGATGGGTCGAGTTCGAGCTCCTGAGCAAGACTCGCCTGTGCAAGGCCGCGTTCCTCACGAAGACCAGTGATGCACGCTCCAATCTCTTCTCCGCTCCGATACGCCACGATCATCCCCTCCATGCTCGCTCAAGGCGGCGTCCGCACTTGCGATTTTCGCAATGTTATCGGCCGAAACGAGTCTATCATTGAGCCTTGATGCTGCCGTGCGCCCAAGGACTTGGTCGCCGATCGGCAACGACTGCACGCCGCACGGCTCGGAAGCCTCTACCGAACGTGATCGCGGGGCCAGTGGCGCTAGCGGAGCGGTGGCGTCCGGCGCTCGCGACTATCACAGATTCTGTTACACGCTATAACGGATTTTGTTATAGCTCGGCGTCCGACACACGAGCGCGTCGTAGGGCGCGGGCGTGTTCGCGGACGGCGCTGAAGCCTCCGTGTTGTTGGAACCGGCTTGGAGCCGGTGCGTCGCGGTCCACGGCCCAGACGCCGTAGGGCTTCTGTTTGGGCTCGGTGCCGGGCGGGAGCGTGTCCCAGTAATCGTTGAGCGCTCGGGCGCAGACGGTGATGTCGGCCCAGCGGTTCCGGCGCTGGAGCGCCAGGTCGTCCGGCAGATCATCGGGTAGCGGCTCGTAGAGGGCCGGTCGACTAGCTCGTGGAAGCGATCGCGCCGGCCACCATCGACCAAGGTTGATCCATGCTTGTCTTGCGTCCGCAGAGTGCGCTTGCCACGGTCGTCGTGGGGTCTCGGAGAGGCGAAAGTTGACCTTGGAGGCGAACGCGCGAAGCTCGTCGCGTGAGGGAAGGCGACCTTGCGTGGCGAGAAACAGATGTATCCCCTCGGTCACTGAGACCGGGCGCTGCCCGTCCTCCCATCGTGACGGGTCGGCCCGGTGGCCGCCGGCGGGGGCGCGTGAGACGAGACCGGCCAGGATCAGCGCTTCGTTCCAGCCTCCGGCGAACGTTGCGAGCTGGTTGGCGGTCGGTAGCAGCTTGGCGAGCGCGTGGCGCCGTCTGTGGCGCAGCCTCGTGACGAGCGCGTCGTACTGGTCTGGTGACGGTGAGCGCGAGGCGAGCTCCTTCGCCGCCAGGTTTAGCGCGAAGAAGACGAGGTGTTCGTCGACTGGTACGTCGGGATTGGCGCGGCGGGCTGCCGCGATCGCTTGTCGTTCCGATGCCTCGCCCGTGACCGCGGCCTTCACGAGTGATGACCATGGGACGGTTCCCTGCGTGCCCGAGTTCAGGCGCATGTAGATCGCGCGCGCGGTCGGCAGGTCGGGGTAGGTGTCGGCGATCCGAGTGCGCCCCGCGTCGTAGCGCGGCTGCGAGAGACTCTCCGGTGCGTTAGGCGCTTCGAGGAGCGCGATCTCGCGCACGGCGTCGAGCAGCTCCGTGTCGGTGTAGCGGGCGCGGTTCGTGCTCATCCCGTGAGCCTAAGTCCCTGCAAGGACCGAGATGAGGCATCGCGGGCAGCGACCGGTGTCGCTAGCGTGCGATCGCGATGCCTTACCGCGTGCGACGACCCGTGACCGCGACCGCGCAAACCAAGCTCGCTCAGGCGCGCGTGCGCCGCGGCGTGACGCAGGAGGAGATGGCTGACGCGACCGGCATCTCGACCGCGACGTACTGGCGCCTTGAGCACGGTCGCTTGAGCGACCCGTCGATCCGCTTGCTCGCCAACTGCGCCCTCGCGCTCGGCGTCGAGGTGGAGGAGCTGATCGAGGACGAGTGGCGTGAGTGGCTTGTGCTCGACCAGCGCCGGCCGCATCCGCCAGACGCGGCGTCGTTCTGGCGTAAGCAGTAGCCGGCGATCGCCGGTTGCCTGATCGAGGGGCATCACTCCACCGCGCTGTCGCAGGACGCACCGTCAGCCAGGGGCCAATGAGGGCACGCGCGTGCCGTCTCCGCGCCAGGTCAACATGTCCGCGTGTCCGACAAGCAGCTGGATAAGTGGCAGCGCTGGCTCCGCGAGCTAATCGAGCCGGACGTGATCGGCATGCATTCACGGCGGTCGATGTGGCGATCAGTGCAGCAGATGCTCGCCGCCAACGACACGCTCCCCGAGTCGCACTGGTGGCAGTTCATGAGCCACACGTATACGACCACGCAGGCCAGCGCAATCCGACGCCAAGCCGACACGGACAAGCAATCCGCGAGCCTCGGCCGGATACTCACCGAGATCAAGGGCAACGCGCATCGCATTACGCCCGAATGGTGGATCGGACAATGGCCTGACCACGACGAGCTTCTACTGGTCGAGGCGCAACGCTGGTGGCGTGACCAGTGGGGCGGCACCGTCGGGACCCATCTCGATCCCGAGATACCAGCGCGTCACCTCGAACGGCTTACTCACGCCGCCAAGGACGTAACCCACTACGTGGACCGGCACATCGCGCACATCGATCATCGCGCCGGCCGCGACGTCGTCACGCTCACCCTTGGCGACCTGCACGAAGCCATCGACGTCATCGGCGAAGTATTCAAGCCCGTCTTCAACCTCCTGACTGCGAGCAGCATGGTCCAGCTCGAACCGGTCTTCCAGTACAACTGGATGGCCGTCTTCGAGCAGCCATGGCAGGCTCAATCGGCGCATCCAGCGGCCTGAGCGCACGACGCTTCCCCCAGCACACGAGCGGCAGCGCGCAGCTCGACTCGGCACGATCGCCGCGCGCCGACGCCGGGTTACTCTGGCACTAGCTGCCCGCGCGGGGTGACGTTCCCGGCGCCGTCGATGTCCCAGGCGAATAGCTGCCAGTCCACGACGATCCGTCCGTTGTCGACGTCTCCATGCTCGTCGAGCTGCTGCACGACCAGGACGGGCTTGCCTTCCGCTTCCTTGACGATCGTCGTTGGGCTGCTAACAACCGTCTCGGTCCATGCGATCGCTCGGAGTGGGATCGGGTCGCCATCATCGACGGGAAGAAGCCGCCCGTCCTCGAAGGTCACGCTGTGCGGGTAGGTTCCTTCTTGCAGCGGCGGTCCGTGATTGGCCGCCATCAGCTCAGCCAACGACTCTGCTGGCGAACCGTCGGTGTGAAGCAAGCGCGTCTCGGAGCTCACGCCTGTCCGTAGATTCGGTGGCGCGTCCTGCGAAGTCTCGACGCGGAAGGTGGGCGGCACGCTGAAGAGCGCGTTGATCGTCAGCACGATCCTCTTGACGTACGGCGTCGGATCCTCGGGGTCGAACGGTCGAATGACGACGAGCGCGATGTCGTTGTCGGCGGCGACGGCCCTCGCGCCCTTGGTGAAGTCCTTGGTCGTCACGACGGCGCCGTCTTTCACGTCAAGCTGACCGAGAACGCCGACCAGGGCGTCGAGGGTGCCCTTCCCGACCTTCCTGTCCCAGTCCTTGCACTCCACGATCAGGCGCTTGACCAGTCCAGTCGGGTGCCGGGCCGTCACGTCGAGCTGGTGCTTTGCCCGCTTGCCTGGCTTCGCCTCACGCGTGTCGTGCTGGACGTCAGTCCAGCCGAAGACCGCAAGGACTACGGCTGTCAGGCGCTCGTAGGCCGCTCCCTGCTTCGGCGGCAAGGAGCCGAACAGCGCCTGATGCAGATCGTCGATCGCGGACAAGACCAAGAGGATGCCACGCCCGCACGAGTAGGCCGGTTCCGTCCGCAGCTCTGGCTATAAGTCATCAAGGCTGATGAGTCAGAGATGATGAGCCAGATTCCCGGTCAGAAGCGGCCGCGGCCCCATCGTTACTTGTGAGTGGCGGCGGCAGCAACGATGCGAAGGACACGAGCGAACTCTCGCCGGGCGGCTTTCGAGCGGCCCGTGGAGACTCTGCCGGGCGCGTGCGCGTTCGCGGACGATCCCGAGGCGATTGACCCGGTCTGGCTCGTACGCGAGCTGAAGTGCTACCCGCAGTTCCTCGCCCCGGTCCGCGACCGCGTGCGCGCCTTCGAGCACGACATGGGTCGTGATCGTGAGCCGGGCGATTGGGCGCTCCTGTACCTCGCCTACGTCTTCTCGGGCGAGACACGCGTTCAGCGCTTCTGCGCGCGCTGGCGCTCATCGCAAGTCTGGCGCGAAGCCGGCTTCGGCGAGTGGGCCCCCTGCTACCAGACCGTCTGGCTGCGCTTCGATGAGCTGGAGCGGGCCGGCGTCGCCGACGCGATACGCGAGGCTGGCGATCTCGTGATCGCGCACGCGAAGCGCCACGAGGACCGCATCGGTCAGGACGTCTCCTTTGATGCGACCTCCTACCAGGCGCACGCGCGGCTCGTGCACTGCTGCCCCGACCGCGACGCCTGCCGGGGGCTGCCGCGCTTCCCAAAGAGGCTCAAGACCGCCACCGGCGAAACAGTGGAGAAGGGTCGCCATCGCGACGCGGAAAAGGCGCCCGAGCTAACCGAGGCGGGCGGGAAGCTGGACAATCGGCTGCGCGAGCTGCCAGCCGACGACCCGCGGCGCGAGCTTCTCCCCGAGGGGCCGCGCTACTACCTGCAGCACGGCCACATCTACCGCAACCGCGACGCGAGCTCGGGTGCCCGCAGCTACGACAAGGACTTCTGGGTCGGCGGCCTGCTGATGGCAGCGGTCGACGTGTTCATCGGCGCGCCGATCGCCGTTCGCGCAATCGCCGCTGATGAGTCCGAGGGCAGCCATTACCCGGAGCTGCTCGAACAGGCTCGCACGGCCAGCGGCTCCTACCCCGACCGCGTTGCAGGCGATCGCGGCTACTCCATCAGCCCAGTGTTCGCGCTCAACTCGCAGCTCGGTATTGCGTCGGTCTTCCCGTGGCGGCGACACAGCACGATCAAGACGCGCGAGGAAGTGGATCGCGATGAGTACGACCGGCACGGCATCCCGCGCTGCCGACACTGCGGTGGCCCCGGGCAGATGACCGGCGCCGGCCTCGGCTTTCACCTGGTACGTGGAGACGAGCCAGTCCTTCGCTACAGGTGCATGCTGCAAATCACGCCCGAGTGCAAGCACGAGCAGCAAATCTCCTGCTCGCTCAACCCGCGCCTCCTCATCCCGCTCAACCGCCTCACCGACCAGTACCACGCGCTGAGCGTCGCGAGCAAGAGCATGGAGCGCGTCTGGCATCACTGGCGCGATCGCTACGGCGTCGCTGGTAAGCACGCGGACACGAGAACACTCCGGCGCGAGAGTCGCGAGTGCCAGGAGCTGCGCTCTCAAGCAGCACGACTGATCGAATGGTTCCGCATCCTCCTGCGCAACGGCTGGGCCGGCTCGCACCGGCGCGCCCCTGAAGCCGCGCCGAAGCAAGTTAGTGGCGCGCGCCGCCTTCGCAGCACCCTGCGATCACGCGAGCGCAACCGCGTTGACGTCCCGTACGGGCGTTACGCGGTTGGCGCCGGCTACGCCCCGGACGCCGAACCGCCACCACCCGGCGACGACCGGCCCTTCTAACACTCCTCTCGCCACTCCAGCCGCCCGCCGGCAAGCCGGCCTGCGCAACTAGCACTCTCGGCGAGCCGGGCGACGCTCGATTGCGCGCACGGCAGGGCGCGACACCGACGTTGAGCTGGCATTCGCGCTCTGCGGGCCATCAAGCCCACACTTCGGGCACTTCTTAGAGCGTCACATAGAGGTGACGTGGAGTTGGTAGGCGAACTCGAACTCGGCGGGCGGGATGTCGCCGAGCGCTTCGTGCAATCGCTGGTTGTTGTACCAGCCGACCCATTTGACGAGCGTGAGCTCGAGTTGGGCGCGCGAGCGGAAGCGACGGTCGGCGATCAGCTCGGTCTTCAGGGTGTCGACGAAGCTCTCGGCCATCGCGTTGTCGTAGGCGTCGCCGGTCGTGCCGACCGACGCGAGGATGTCGTGACTTTGGAGCGCGTCGGCGAAGTCGCCGCTCGTATATTGGGTGGATTCACGTGGTCGTTGCAACACCTTGAGATGAGGAGTTGCGATGGGCAGGCCGGCTGGTTGGATGATGGAGTTGACGGGGCGGTCGGCGATGAAGTCGCCGGGCAAGCCGTCGCACCGGCGCGAGGTCGAGCTGTGGTTCTGGCGTGAGATCGCGAAGGGTCTGAGCAGCGACGACGCTGCGCACGCGGTTGGCGTGTCGACTGCGGCTGGCGTCCGGTGGTTTCGTGAGCGTGGCGGGATGGCCACACTCCTGCGCGAGCCCGACTCCTGCCGATACTTGTGCTTCGCCGAACGCGAGGAGATCGCGTTGCTGCGCGCCGAGGGTAAGGGCGTGCGCCAGATCGCAAGGGAGATCGGCCGGTCACCGTCGACGATCTCACGCGAACTGCGGCGCAACGCTGCGACCCGAGGCGGCAAGCTTGAGTACCGGGCGTCGGTAGCGCAGTGGAAGGCCGAGCTCGTGGCGCGCCGCCCGAAGACGGCCAAGCTCGCCGGGAACGAGCGGCTGCGCGAATACGTCCAGGACCGGCTCGCGGGAAACGTGCGTCGGCCCGACGGCACCGCGGTGGCCGGCCCCGCGGTCAAGGCGTGGAAGGGCCGCAACAAGCCACGCCGCGAGGATCGCAGGTGGACGACCGCGTGGAGCCCGCAACAGATCTCGGCCAGGTTGTGCTTTGACTTCCCCGATGATCCGTCGATGCGGATCTCCCATGAGGCGATCTACCAGTCGTTGTTCGTGCAGGGCCGCGGCGCGCTGGCCCGCGAGCTGACGGCGTGCCTGCGCACCGGCCGGGCGCTGCGCGTCCCCAGGGCCCGTGTTGGTCAGCGCGGCAAGGGGTTCATCTGCGAGGAGGTCATGATCAGCCAGCGTCCCGCCGAAGCCGCCGACCGCGCCGTCCCCGGGCATTGGGAGGGCGACTTGATCATCGGGGCTGGCCGCTCGGCGATCGGCACGCTGGTCGAGCGGACCAGCCGGTTCACGATGCTGCTGCACCTGCCGCCGGTGCCCGACCGCGATGGCCCCCGTATTAAGAACGGGCCGCCGGTCACCGGCGCCGGCGCGGAGGCAGTCCGCGATGCGATCGCCGCGCAGCTTGGCGAGTTGCCCGCGCACTTGCGCCGCTCGCTGACCTGGGACCAGGGCGCCGAGCTGGCCCAGCACGCCAAGCTGAAGATCGACACCGGCCTTCAGGTGTACTTCTGCGACCCGCAGAGCCCGTGGCAGCGCGGCACCAACGAGAACACCAACGGGCTGCTGCGCCAATACTTCCCCAAAGGCACCGATCTGGCGCGTCACAGCGCCGAGGACCTCGCCGCCGTCGCCGACGCGCTCAACAGCCGCCCCCGCAAGACGCTCGGCTGGCGCACCCCGGCCGAAGTCCTCGACGAGCACCTCGCCGCAGCAGCCTGACGCCCCCTCCACGACCAACGTCGACGACCCCTCCCGCGGCAACGCGCGCGTGCCTATCGCCGCTCCGGCTTCGCCCTCCGGGCGATCCTCCGCAACGACAGGCACGCCCCAACAACCAAACTCTCCGACCCCCAACCTCACCCGCTACCGTTCACTCACCGAAACCCGGTGTTGCAACGACCCCTTGAGTTCGGGTTGCGAGCCGCGGTCTGAGTGGTGCACGAGCTCGAGCTCGGGGTCGGGGGCGCGTTCGCAGGCCGCCATCTCGAGCGCGTCGATCACGAGCTCGTCGCGCATGTGCGACGCGAACTGCCAGCCGACGAGCATCCGGCTGTAGACGTCGATGATGAACGCGAAGAACGCGACGCCCTCCAGGCAGCGCAGGTAGGTGAAGTCGGCAACCCAGCGCTGGTTCGGGCGCTCCGCCGTGAAGTCGCGCTGCAACAGATCAGGCAGCTGTTGAGCGTGCGGATCTGGCTTCGTGGTGCGCCACGGCTTGCCGCGGCGCTTCGCGCCCCGGATCCCCGCGTCGCGCATCAGCCGCTGGATCTGGCAGCGCGGCGCGCTCTCACCCAGCCGGCGCAGGTGCTTCCACATCCGCCGATACCCGTAGGCCGACCAGTTGCGCGCATGCTCCACGCGAATCACCCCGAGCAGCCGCTCATCCTCCAGCGAGCGCGCTGAGCGACTGCCGCTGGCGCGCGCATAGAAAGCGGACGCCGACACGCCCAGGGCCCGACAGATCGGCTCGACCCCGAAGTCGGCGCGCCGCTCCTCGATGAACGCGCTCACCTCGATCGGTGCGGGTCGAGCTCGCCGGCGAAAAACACGCTCGCCGCCTTCAGAATCTCATTCGCGCGCCGCAACTCTCGCACCTCGCCGCGCAACCGCTTGAGCTCCTCACGCTCGCCCGAGGTCAACAGATCGCCGCGCCGGCCAGCATCAGCCTCAGCCTGCTTGACCCAGTGGCGTAACGACTCAGCGCCCACCCCCAGATCAGCCGCGACATGCGCGACCGGTCGACCCGACTCGAACACGAGCCGCACAGCCCGCTCACGCAACTCCAACGGATACCGCTTCGTAGTAGATGCCATCGCCGGAGAATCTCCTTCCCCCAGGACAGAACCTGGGATCAAGGCCTCCGCGAAACCCGGCCTGGCTCAACGATCGCGATCTGGTGGCCGCGGCGGGCGCGAACGCGCTCGTAGAACGCGCGGATCGGTCCGGGCTGACGCACAGCGCTCCAGCAGGCTTCGACGAGCGCCCAGCGCGCCGAGGCGGAGCCCTGTTTTGAGATGTGGCCGCTCGTGCCAGGCCCCGGGCCGGACTGGCGGATTCTCGGGTCAAGGCCGAGGTAGCCGACGAGCTTGCGCGGGTCCTTGAAGCGGCCGATATCACCGATCGCCGCGAGGAACGTCGCGGCGCAGACAAGGTTCACACCGGGAACGCTCATCAACCGTTTGATCTCCACTGATGTGAGCGCGTCGAGCGCGATCAACCGGTCGACCTCGCCGATCTCACGGTCCAAGAACTCGACCTGGCGCAGCGAGCCATCAACGCTCTCACGCTCCTCGACTGGCAGCTCGAGCTCGGTCAGGAACCGCCGTCCGGCCTGGCCGAACAGGTCACTGACCTTCGGGCGAGGGATCAGGCGGCGCATCAACACCGCGTGAATCTCATTCTTCGAGCGCGTCCGCGCAGCGATCGGCTGCGAGCGCCGTTGAAGACGCCGGCGCATCACCCTCGTTCGTTCATCAGCCATCCACACCGCGTCAAGCGAACCAGCCGCGAGCAACCTTGCGAGCGTCCTGGCATCCAGCCGGTCGGTCTTCGCGCGGGCCTGGCGGATCCCCGTATCCGACGGGCTCACAACCACAACCCTTGCGACATGCCGCTCCAGGATCCGCGCGATCTCCCCGGCATTACCGCTCACCTCGAGCGCAACCCAGTCCTCGCTGCCAAGAGTCGCCGCGAACTCCTCGAGCGCCTCAGGTGATGTCTCGACGCGACCCGCGGAGCGCAGCTCACCGCGCTCCATAAACGCGACCTCACAGAAATCGCGATGGATGTCCAACCCGACCGCCTTCATCTCAACCACCCCCATCAACACGACGTGACAGGACGGGAGAGCTGCGGGCAAACGACACCGACGGATACGCGCTCGAAGCGCAACCGGGCAAGTCGCAGGGGCGGCCAACGAAAAGCACGGGCTCGAAGCCCATCGCGCAAGACGGCCTGCCCAACATGCGTTCTCCCAAGGCCCCTGTCCCAGTCACCCGACCCTAAGCCCGGACCGACCAGACCAGCAACCTCAACACGACATTCTCATGCCACGAGAAGCGCACAGCCAGCGGGGGACTGGAGGCATGCGTCCCGGTGCAGCGCGTAACAATTCCAGTCCACGAGCCACCGTGGGCTCCAGGCGCCGACAGCGACCGCCAATCCAAGTCACCAGGCCGCAAGCTGATAGCCGTAGCGACCGTGAGCGCGTCATGCCCCGTGACCGTCCGAGGCACCGTGGAAGCGCCGGTTCCACACGACGCGAGGGCCATAACAGCAGCGACCGCTGCTCTAACACGAACCGGCGTGCTCATCGCCCGACCGATGCTACCCCCACCAACCGGCGAACCTCGCGGCCACCTGCGCCAAGCCTTCGGCATACGCGGACAGGGAGCTATCTCTACTCCCGTCCCGTTCGCGTGAGCTCGCACGCCTCGACACCCTGGGGGAGACCCCAAACAAGCGCTCGCTTGAATGCTCGCTAACGTAGCTTCTGTAAACCAGCGTGCGGACCGTCGCGCGTCATCCGTCTGGGCGTGAGCGGTAGCGGGCGGCGATCTCCGCGGACTCCTGCTAATCGTTCGTTGCAGTAACAGACGCTCCAGTTCACGCGGGAGCAGCTGCGTGGAGCGGCAGCTCGTCCGCTGTCCCTTTCGCCCGGTAATGCGACAACGCGGTCGAGGCGAACGTCTGACGGCTACGCCAGGTGTGCGTGTGCGACTGGTGGACATTGACCGCGATGCCCTTTACCGCTAAGGTAAAGGGATGTCTCGTATCTCGACGAAAAACCAGGTCACGATCCCAGTGGCGGCGCTCGAGGAGTCCGGTTTGCGCGCGGGCGAGCAGGTCGTCGTCGAGCCGCTGGGTGACGGTGAGTTGCGCGTGCGCCGCAGCGCGCTCACGTTCGAGAACGCGTTCGGCGCCCTCACGGGCAGCTACCCGCCGGACTACCTCGCCCGCCTCGACGCCGAAGACGAACTGCGTTGAAGCTGCTGCTAGACGCGGATGTAGTGATCGGTGCGCTCGACCGCAACGACCCCCATCACGACGAAGCGCACGCCCTCTTCGAGCGCTGGAACGAACACGGCGACACACGGCTGATCAGCATCGTGAACCTGAGCGAGGTGCTCGTCGCCCCCGCCGCCGACCCGACGAAACTCGCTGCTGCACGCGAAGCGATCGCAGCACTCGGCATCAGCGCCCATCAGCCGAGCGAGACGATCGCCGTAGACGCCGCGAGACTTCGCGGCCGTCACCCGATCAGTCTTCCCGACGCCTACTGCCTCGCGACCGCCAAGCAGACCGGCTCGACGATCGTCTCCTTCGACGAAAAGCTCCTGCGCGCCGCCAAGAGCGAACCCGGTATCACCGCCATCGCCCCGCCCGCGCAAGCGTCGTCCTGAAGACGCGCGACCACGCGTCCTCGCTTCGCGCTGACACAGAAGGCCATGAAACAGAAGTCATCAACGCGGCTCGTTCTGATCTGTGGGCTTCCAGCCTCGGGCAAGACGGCACTCGCACGCGAGCTCGCCCCCAGGATTCCCGCGATCAGGTTGAACAAGGACCACTGGACGACCGAACTGGGTCACGACGTGTGGGACGACGAGTTCCGAGTCCGTATCGAAGCACAGTTGTGGGCTCTCACCCAGGAGCTCCTCGCTCAGGGTCAGAGCGTGATCCTGGAGTGGGGCCACTGGGAGCGTGTTGAACGGGATGAAAAGCGACTTGGAGCCCGGGCTTTGGGGGTGGAAGTCGAACTGCACTACCTCGATGCGCCTCTGGAGGGAGGTTGTCCGGAAGCTCGTAGAACTTTGATTGGCGGTCCTCCCGCCTCGTCCGTTCGCGTTGCGAGCGTGACAGGCGCCAACCAAGTCCGCGAGGACAGGAGGAACCGCCATGAAGAAGGTA